>VOFJ01003468.1_pt1 | contig 191889 bp, 232 predicted proteins | sample 5384081 | NCBI WGS metagenome assembly VOFJ01 (sample SAMN12384729, study PRJNA508395) | human gut metagenome | isolation source: healthy gut I | host: Homo sapiens | reverse complement strand
GACTTCGACTTTGACCAATCCTCCGGTCGTTGATTTTAAGCGTACCGAGCACATCCACCGCTCCCAAAGGCAAGCACGACGTCGCCGTTCCTCAGCGCAAAACGGAAACTGTCAGCGGTGTCGAAGCCGACGGTGGCGAGCAGCGCGGGCGGCACTGTCGCGCCAGGTAATCAGGTTTGTCAGCCTGGCATTGTCTCTTCGTATAGGCGGTATTTCCTGAATATCGATACCCCCGTCCGGTGCTTTGCAGGGAGAAAGCAGTCCGCCGACCTGCAGGGTGGCGGTACGCCCGGATGACTTTCAAAAACAGGTGTGGTGCAGTGGCTCCGGATGACCGCCACGGTCATAGCAGGTGGAAAGTACAGCCAAGAGGGTGTTGTGGCGGTTTCCTTCGCCACACGGATTTGCCTGAAGGTAACGAAGCGCCAGCTCAAAGCGGCAGATGAAGTTTGCTTTCCGTTCTTCCTTCTTCTTGTAATTGTTCAGAACTTCAAGGAGATGCGGATAGCGCATGCACATTGCCGCGAAGCGCTTTTTAGCCCAGTCAAGGATTTCGTCCTCAGTCTTGTTGAAATTCGCGTCAGACGGAGCAACTTTCTCATCAGCAAACCGATAAGGGACTTCATACTGGTCGGCGAGCTTCAGCAGGTTGAAGGGCTTTCCTTCAGGGACCCGAATACAATGGCAGCAGCGTTTTGCCTTGGTGTTGTAAGTACCAGGCAGACGAGCAACGCGATTGGTTTTCATGAACCGCCTTATCCAGCTCAACATTTGCCGTGAACTGGGCCTTCTCAATCAACTCATTCAGCTTGAGAGAAATTGCTCTATGTACGCCGCTGTAGGCCAAGCCGTAAGAGAGATTGTTTGGGTTGCAGGGTTCAAGAAACACAAACAAGCCAACACCACGGCCGCTGTTAGAAACTGCACAGTCCGGAATCTCATGATGATTCACGGCATCCAGTACAAGTTCACCGATGCGGTCGCTGATGTCAGCTGGTGCGTTTTCGCCGTGGCAATCAATGTCAAAGAACAGAGCGCGCAGCTTTTCGACATCCGCCTTACGACGGATACCTTTTCCGCGCAGAGATTTTTGAGGATGGAACGTATTGATGGAGAAGTAGATGTTGGTAGAGGTATCCCAATAAGTCGGGGTCCCATATTTCGGGCTGACTTTATCAAAGATGCGCTCACGAACACCCGCTTCCAGAGACTCAGAATTGATTTGGGCAACGGTCTTCATTTTCTCTTCGCCATTTGTCCGAATCAGGAACTGAGTCACGCCATCGGCATTTACATCACTCAGCAGCTTTACAAATGCGTCATCAAGGGCAGTGCATCCAAGCGCCTGTCCGAAGATGGTATTCGTTTTTGTATAGCTGTTATTTAGCATTGATGTGTCCTTCTGATTTTGTATTCAGGTGTTGGGATTTTAACCCATACTTTCATTATCTGCAATTCGCACACCTTCGCTAGATAGCAACACTACAAATCAACCGCCCATAATAAAGAAAAAAGTTTGTAAATATTGCACAAAACAAGCCTGGAACAAAATCCAGAGTCGATTTGAATACTCGAAAGCCTTGTCCAGAAAGCGGTCAGCCGTTTAGATTTCACTAAACATATGTACAAAAATGCCCCTGGCCGAAAAATCCGGTCAAGGGCAGAGATTTTTAGGTTTCGGAAGGTACAAAAACAACGAAATAATCGTCTTTATATCCTTGTGTCCAGCCAGAAAGTTGGTTTAGATATTCGATGCAGGGACCGCTTTGGGAGCGCCGTAAAAAGGATAGCATCAAAGTCAAATTGATTCAAACAGTCTTCCATGCCAGTGTCGGTGGAATAGCTCATGAATGTAAAATTCACACTTGCTTCGATGACATCGTCCGGGAATAGGTCTGCTCTGGAATCCGCGAAGCTTTTGATGCCATGATAGATGCAATACCCGCCATCATTGTAGGAGGTATAGAGCCGCTGCGGGTTGAGGTCTTGGATGTATGAGACAAGGTCAGCTGTGATGTAATCCCCTGTCTTATCGGGGTCGTTGGCCATGGAAGGTGCATAGACAGCAGATACAAGAACGAGCACGGCAGCTGCAGCGATAGTGTATTTCTTGGTGTTTCCCGCCCAGGAACTGTTGGGCCTGCCGCCAGCTTTCCACATCCGTTTTTCCTGTGCGGAGATAAGAGAAGTGAGGAACCGGTAAATGAGGGGAGTCATGACGATAACCCAATAGCTACGGATTCGGACATACATTGCTGTCATGAACAGGCAGCAGAGATACGGGGCAAATTCTGTGAGCTTTACCTTCATTCGGTAAGCTACAATCAGAAACAAGAAGGCAAGGCACAGAAACACAACTTCATTGGCAAGATGGCTCGGCATCCATTCAGAAACATATTTCTTGGTCGTTTCATTGTTTGTCACAAAGAAATAGATATAGAGCTTGATGCCGTATGGATTCAGGAGTCCGGCCAAAATATCGGAAAGAAAGACCTGGAACAGGGCACGGAACCGCTTCTTTGAGTCGCCCTTTTCGTTATAGATATCAAAGGCATTGATGTCAGGAGCAAAGCACAAGACCAAGAACAGCAGATTGAACGCGAGCAGAATGGGCAATGCCCCGCCGTGCAGGTTTGCCCAAAGAGAACGCTCACAACAGGAAGCAGCCAGCGGAGCTTTGTGTCAGGTTCTTCATAGACTTTGTTCAGCAGATAGAATCCGATTGCAAAGAGCGTTAAGCCGATGTTTTGCGGTCTTCCTGCCCAGTCAAGCGGCAGCGTGACAAGAGCCAAAGCTAAGACATTCATGAAAGGGTCTTTGATTTGTCTGCCCCAGATATATTCAATGAACAGACAGTAGGCAAAGACTGTCACTGCGATGAACGCAAGCATTCCGTAGACGGGATTTGTGGAAATGCAGGAAAACGCGTAAAGAATCAGGCTGCTGAGCCAGGAATGAGCGGTTTCCTGCAAATTGAGTTCCGGGCTTAGCCAGGAGAAAGTGTCCTGAGTTGGGATGGCTTTATTTTGCCAGATGCTTTTTCCTAAGGTGAGATGCCAGAAATAATCGCTGTCAACGACTCCTTGCCTTTCTGCCATAATGACGGCAATAGCGGTTACAATGACGGCCGCAAATAGATAGAGTGTTTTATTTGACCTTTTGGCTTTGAGTGCAAGCATAATGATTCCTCCAGCTTTTATTCGCTGTCTTAATTGTCCGCAATTCGCAAATTTGAGCAACAAAAAGAGCTGCCCATCCGAAGATGGACAGCTCTGGATTAGACATATGCAGGTCTAAAATATTGAGTCCTATATCTTATTGCTGTCCCAAACCGCACAAGCCACCGAAGCAACGATACAGCCACCGGCGATGTGAAGCGTCAAGTGAATACGGAATCGCTTCCTGAGCAAGTGCGGCGCATGCGGCAGCAAGGCCAAACGCCAAGAATCTTGTAATGAGAAATACCTCCTTTATTCTGGTTGAAAACTTACATCGTTGCGAAAGAAAGCCTCAACAGCGGTGCTGTAATCATCATTGTTCACCAATATACAGTACTCGCCGTGTACCCGGTAAGGGATATGCGCTTCTTTCAAAGCCACAGCAGCTTCCTTCGTGCTATAAACGAAAAATCTGGCCATTATCGTTCCTCACAATTTACATTGCTTTTGCCAGCCGTCTCACCGTATCGCGTATCCCACTGAGCAATCTGGTCGTCTCCGGCGATAGCACGGAGACTCAGCAAACAACCGTTTTGCGGGTGGCACCAGAGGACGCTGGGTGTTTGATTTTCGAGAAAGGCACCGCAGAATGGGCATGGTTTTTGGGGACTGATTTTGTTGGGACGCAGCATAGTTCAGACCTCCTCAGCATCAATGTCATATTCGTCGAAGACACTGAGCGCATCCTGACGAAGTTCATCTTCAACCATAATGCGGTCGCCACCATTTGAGTTTTTATCCGCAAACAGGGCATCGCTCATAATGTGGATTCTGGTAGTACCCATCGTTGCAGTCCGCGCCTAAGTCCGCATCGCAATGTGGGCAGAGGTTCGAGACCAGCTTTTTCGAGATGGGCTGCTTTGGAATTTGCAGCTCACAAGCCTCGATGGCTATACGCAAAGGTTTACTGCCTCGCTCCCCCATCAAGCCACCATTCAGGAGCTTGGTGAGGTAGTTCACGGCATTTTGGTATTCAGTTTCGGTCGTCATTTGCTATCACCATCCTTTTCGAACAGCTCAGAAATTTTGTCAAGAATCACTTGAGATTCTGCTGCTGCCTGTTCGTTGTAATGCCTCCACTTGTCACGAAAATCCTCTAAGTCCTTGACAACGTCACGGCGGGAAACTCCATCGAGCAAGCGCACAGCCATATCAGAAAGATTTTCAGCCTTGAGAGCGTCGATATCCGGGTTGTAGCAGAGCATGATAGCGTCAATGGATTTTGCAAGGTTCAAGCATTCCGTATAAAGTTGCTTCATTTCGCTTTCACTTTTGTCGAATTCACCGTCAAAGACATTCCCAATCACGTGAATGCAGCAGCAATCCTTGAGCATGACAACGTCCGTGGATTCGCAAACGCGAACCATAAAACGGGCCGACGATTCAGAATACTCGACTACACCCTTGCGGCGTGTTCGGGTCGCATCATTCTTCAGCCAGAAAGTGATGATGTCATCTTCAAAGATGAAATTGCCGAGAGAATCGTTGATGCCAGTATACTGGCCAATAGTGTCCGCATGTACAACGTACTTCTCAACCTTCGGGTTCTGCTGGTAGATTATCGCGTAATCATATCCCTTGTTCTGAGGAAAGACGCCGCCCGCGACCCAGATGCCTGGCAGTGGGATACCGGATATGGAGGTCCGTTCACCCTTGCGCCGCGTTTGGCCACGGAATAAAATTGTTCTAGTTGCCATAATACTTCCCTTCTACGCAAAAAGGCGGGCCTCCCGATTTCTCGGAAAGTCCGCCTGTTTGCAGATTGTGAATTGTACGAACACGAATTGTGCTTTTAGATAGTATCTATCGTACAGTTACTGTTTTATGCGGTTCGCACACTGGGGCAAGTACCAGCTATTGGATTTCGGCTTTCAGCCATTGCAGATACCGGTATCGCTCGGCTTCGTTCTGAATTCCCCTGCAAAAGCAAAAGTTACGAACGGCACATCCGTGCAATGATTGTCCAGCCACGATTCGAGGGCGAGTGCCTCAAAAATATCATTGTAGCAAGTATTGCGCCGATAATATTCGAGGTCTTCATCTTCGATTTCGTAGTCGAACTTTGCGCGGATTTCTTCTGCCGTATAGTTTTCGGCTTTTTGCGGCGGCGTTCGCAAAGAACGAGATATTGCCTTCCTTCCATTCAAAAAACGGATAATCCTGGTCGCAGGAGTTCTGAAAATATACACTCAGCGGCCATTTCTCGCTTGCGCTTTCTGGCGGCATCATGATGATACCGAGCAGCTTGTGCTCTTCCCAATACAGAAAACGGAAGGTAAACAATGCCTCAAACCAATACCGGTCAGCGGTATCCGCAAGTACATCGGCTCTGCAGTTTTTGCTCTCCTTATCCGCAATGTATCCGGTACGAACCGAGGAAATATAATACCGATTATTCCTGATGGCTTGCCTGATATTTTTTCTCGGTCATTTGCGATTGCGTGTATTCCAGCGCAATCGCCATGGCTTCCTGCAAGCTGTTCGCCTGCGCAAAGCCCATGTCAAAACCATAGCTCATGATGTTTGGTTCCTTTCTTTTTACAAACAAAAAGCAGGCTCATCCGAAGATGAGTCTGCCTGAATGTTTGCAGATTATGAATTGTACGAACGCAGGATTGCGCCTTAGTAGATGATATCTATCGTACAATAACTATTCTATGCCGTTCGCATAGTTTGGCAAGAAAAAATGCCGCCCATCCGAAGATGAACGGCAAAAATGTTATTGGGCTTGATTCAGAAGTTGACTGAGCCAAGTTGGTCGATATGTTCCAATAGGAAGAAGCTGCCCGTTGCGATATTCTGCAACAAGTACAAATCCATTGTCATTATCGAAAAACTTAGCTTCATCGCAGTATGGCAAAATTTTGAGGACATCCTCAAAACGATGAGAAAAGCGGGCGTTAACATCCTTAGTGGGAATATCATGCCCCCCACGCTCTACACGGTTTCGAATTCGTCGAATACTTTCTTCGGCGGTATCAAGACCGACATAGTACAGACGAATATAATATCCAGCTTCTTTTGCACGTTTGCAAAGCCGCTTGGGATATCCACCGGAAAGCGTCGTCTCTTGTGTGAAATTCACACCGTCCATTAAGGCACGCTCGATACGCTCAACAGCGAGTTTGCCGCCTTCGTATTCGTCACCGCCACACTGAATGGTTAGTTTGTCGGGGTCAACCACAATGCCGAAATCGTTACGCTCAGAACGCAAAGAGCCGGTTAAGCTGGATTTTCCTGCGCCATTCACGCCGCCAATCAGAGTGTAAATTTTCATGGTATCACCTCTTCATTATTATACCACATTTTGCGACATGCGGCAATTGTTTTGCTTTTCAGGCAATAAGCCGTTAAAAGCATATTCTACAATTCCTTGCTTATAGTAATTTTCGTATTTTTTATAAAGGGTAAAACCGTTTTTCTTTTTTAGCAGAAACTCGAATTCGTTGATATGAATTGACGAAACGGTAATGAGTGGATTTGTACATTGTAATGCCTGATGTGCGATTTTTAGCAATTTTGTAGCAATCCCTTGGCATCGGTAATCGGAATATGCCTCCAGCAGCTGGTCGTAGTCATCCGGGTCAAGCGTGGTCGGGTCTACTTCACCGTGTACGACAAAATAGGTGCCTGATATTTACTCAGAAGTCACGTTCATCGAGCTGCTTTTCGGTGGCAGCGCCTTGGCGTTTCAGATAGTTATTGGTTAGAGGTTCAACGTGAGTTAACGACTCATCCACCCAAAGCATGCGCTTTGAGTCATCGTCGTCGTTGCGAACGCCATCAGCGATAACAGCTAGAGGTTGGTCCGTCTCTGTTTCATCATCGCCAGCGTACAGATAGCCTTTTACCATGTCGTTGGTTTCGTTCGGCAGCTCCAAACAGAACCAGAAACCTGCACGACCGGTATTGCTGTTTTTTTTGCTGGTGAGCCAGATACCGGGATAAGAATCCTTTGTTTCCTGGCCGAGCATAAAGTTAGCACTGATGCCGTCTGTGTCAAGCTCAGTGGAAACAGAGAGAGTAGAAGGTTTGGTGGCGTAAGGCCAGAAAGCTTCGATAACTTTTTCAATCGGAATGGTTATCGGCACGGATTTGCCATCAATTTGGCCCGTGATTGTCATTTTCATAAAAATACACTCCTTTTGTCGTTATAACGCAAAAGGAGCGGACCTCCCGATATGGGAAGTCCGCTCTTCATGCGAAATTGTGAATTGTACGAAAGGCAAAACGCCCTTTCGATTGCTGGTATCTATCGTACAATTCTAATTGTATGAGTCTCGCACGAATGTGCAATGGTCTTTAGCCAAGCATCGTCACATCACCATCAACGTACCAGATGTACTGCTTCCAGTTAGAAGCGGTCGCACCAGGGATGAGTTTCAGCGCAGAAGCTGGAGGCACGCGACTCGGCTCAAATGACATCTCGTAATGCTTTTCCAGGCCGTATTTCCGCAGAACGATACTCGGCATTACTCTGCCAAGCTCGTACCACTTGCGAGGCGGGATACGGCTGCAATGTTCGCGGTGAATTTCAGTGTATTCCTGCTGGAATTTGTGAATGGCCCGAAGCAGCTGACACATCGGGCAGGTATTAAGGATGCCAGGGTCCTTGTAGCGGTATACTACAAGACGATATTTATCGTGTTCCTTGGTGGTCAGAACGACACCAAAATAGTTTTTTGCCATGATATCCTCCTCGTTTTAGTAGTTAGTACCATACTCCAGGGCGTAATCCGGACGCTGATATTCGACGACCGGCTTTTCCCAAGAGCAGATGGGTTCAGTATTGGCGCTCGGAAAATGAGAGCTGATTCTGTTGGTGGCAAGCAAAGCTGCCGTGCAATCCGCAATCTGTGCAAGAAGCTCAGGATTCCATCCAAAGGTGTCATCTCCGGTCAGCTGCTTGCACAGGACTTGTGCCGCTCGAAGAATTTCAGTGTCTTTGGATTCCTGCTGAATAGGTTTCGGTGCAGCAATTGTGACATTTCGTGCAATGACGTTTTTGGGCAATGGCTCATCGACCCATTTCCCTTCGTAAATCTCACGGGCATAGAAGCCGTCTTTATCGAACTCGTCAAGTCGAACCCAATGGTCGGCTTCCCAGGTTCTTTGAGCGATTCCGTCTGGGCTGATAGTAACCATCACACGTTCATTGTGTGCGTTGTTTCCCCAATGGGTTTCAGAGTCATTGCCAAACTCCTGAATGAGAAGTTTCCTTGCGAGTTCTCCATCGGTCAGTGCGGCCAATTCTTTGATTCGTTTTGTGTTCATATTTTTTCTCCTTTTTCTGTAAACAAAAAAGGCAGGCCCATCGTGGTGATGAGTCTGCCTAGTTGTATCAGTTTGTGAATTGTACGAGCGCTGAAATGCGCAAATGCTATATATCGTACATTCACAATTTTACCGGCATCGCAAAGCAGCGTCAAGCTGTAGCAGCGGCGTCAGCAGTTGCTTTTTTGGCTTCCGTGTATGCTTCGTAAGCCGCGTGATATTCACTCAGCTTAATCTGCGTAACGGTGTCTGGAACCTTGGTGCTGCGAGTTGCATATTCGCAGGAATAATATCCGTAGATATTTCCCTGCTCATCATCCCACCGCTCCGTAGTGATGCGGCCAGAACCGTTGAAGTCGGCCCACCAGAACTGGTTAGCAAGGAATTTCTTGCCGTTCACGTTCTTACAGACCTCATCTTCCCACAGGCAGTTCATGGGCGAACGCTGTTTGAAGATGACAAAACCGTGAGGGTCACGGCGTTTCATGACCTGAGATTCGTATTTGGCGAGCAGCTCCGGCTTCAAATCAACAGTCAGTCGGTCATTTAAAACATACGAGAGCTTCTCATCAGGGAAATATTTGTCGAAGAACTGCTTTGCAATTTCAATGAAATGCGCTTTTTCCTCCTTTGTCGCGAAATAATTCTTGTAGAAAGTGGTGCCGGGATTTACCTTAAATGCCATTTCAACCATTGCCATTACTCCTTTTCCATTTGGATAGTCCAGCCGTTCACATCGGAATAAACCGCATAGAGCAGCGTTGCGAAATTGTAGCCTCCGTCATACAGCGTATAGCGAAGGGAGATGTTCAGCGCAAGAGTCCGTTCCTTGACGACGCCATCGCAATCGAGATAGCTGAACGTCTTTGTTGGATTGGTAAACCATGCTTCACGTTCTTCATTGAACTTATCTTCATCGTATTCCACGATTTCCTTGAAATACGAATCGAACGTGACGAGCTTGACTGACGAGAAGACATCAGCCATCATTCCGCACTTTTCAATCAGTTCATCAGGCCATTCGACCTTGATGATTGCTGCGCCGTTGTCTTTCAGCTCTTTGTGAGGGCTGAGCGAAACGTTATAGCGCTCACTGAGAAAGCCGAACAGCCAGGACCAATCGATAGTTTTCAGGAAACTGGCAGCTTCCTTGGCGTCCATGAAAATTTTGATTTCTTTACGTGCCATGATATATCTCCTCACTATATTATTCGGTGCCGAATTTAGCCCACGCTTCTTCGACACTCATGTGATAAACCGCCTTAAACTGTTCTTTGAAATACGCATTGAACAATTCCCGGTGGTGAGGGCTCATGATGACTTCAAGAGTAAAGTCGGGGTCGTCAGTAGAACTGTTGCAGTAAGATACATAGGCATGAATGGTATCGTCCGGATGCCAGTCAATGTACATGTTAATCCAATCTGCATTTTCTTCTGAGTTCAAATCAAGGCCAAATGCTTTGTCTGCATCGAACCAGATAGGAACATAGACGTTAATCCAACCGTCGTAAATAACTTCCGCTTTGCCGTCGAGCACAAACCGCATCAGCTCAGCAAAGTTCTGCACCACAATCGAATCTTGAGTGCAGAGGTCATGAACCAACTCATTGTGAGTCATTATGAAATGCCTCCTTGTTATTTGTTTTTTTGGTTTTATTATTTTTTGAAACTGTCGAAGAACCGAATCATCTCGCGGTTTACACCGACTGCGGATTCGGATTCAGGATACAGTGCTACAAAAGCATGAACGGTTTCCTTCTTGGAAACAAACCCGTAATCGTGGTGAACGCGCTCATTTTCGAGGCACTTCTTAAATCCGAAAGTCTGTTTCTTGAGAAAGTCCTTTTTCCCGGTGCAGATATAGCACGGGGGGACGAGTTTGGAATAGGTCTCAGGCTTGATGAACTCAGCATAACTGTGATTCTTCCAGCCCTTAGACATATAGTAGTTCTGAAGCAAACCTACCTGGCCCTTGTAGATGTAATACATACCGCTCTGCAGGCCCATCGCGTTGATGACGAGCTTCTTGGCTGCCTCGGGTACGTTCTCTTCCAGCTCGTCCTCTACCGGCTGCATCTTGACAGGATAGTGGAGAATAGAGCTTGCCATGCAGGCAAGGAATGCGCCAGCACTGTCGGCAACTACAAAGACCTGATTCAAGTCACCAACGAAATCTTCAGCACGTTCAGCTACAGTAGCAAACGCATTGATGACATCAGTGATTTGGCCAAAGATGTTGGTTTCAGGGACCAGACGGTAATCCGGTACAAAGGTGAGATAGCCTTCCTTAGCGAGCCAGGTTGCCAGGTTCTGATTCTGTTCTTTCCGGCCAGCAATCAAGCCGCCGCCATGGATATCGATGATAATCGGATGCTTTTCGGCATCGTTATCCGGGCGATAAACGTCCATGAAAAGATTCTGCTTGCCGCAAATACCAATCTCAGTGGCAGTTATGCCTTCATGAGACATAACAGGCTGAGACTTGATGATTTCTTCTACATGGGTGCGTTCTTTCTTGGTGGCGGCATTGATGAAATTCATGATAAAAACTTCCTTTCAAATTGATAAAAAAATAGCGGCGGCCAATCTATAAAAAATGAGATTAGTGGCCGCTTGGTTGTTACTGAAATTCAAATGTGTATTGGGTTCCTCTTTCGGTTTTGACAAAAATTCTGCTTCCTGCAAAGCCAATAGCTTTTACTGTGCTGGTACGCAGGACGTCTTGTTGTTTTGGTGTTGTTGTTTTGAATACGAGTGGCTGCCCACTTGACAGCTCAAGAGTTCCGACCCGTCCAATGAGCGGAAGAACTCTTGCGTTGAGACTCGTGGTGCTTTGAAGCACACAACTGCTGTTAATCCGCATCATTGTCCTCCTGATATGAACTGGTCAGATATCCACATCCGGGTACTGATTCAACACATGATTGAACCTGTTATCCAGATGTTCATCGTTTTCGTCCCGCTCGGGATAATCAAACTTTCCTTCCTCTTCTGCTGCATCCCCCAAACGTTCCATGAGTGCAATGACGCTTTCGAGCCAGGCGGAAGCCTTGCCAAACGTGTCATCCTCTTTTTCTCTTGGCATAGAGCATGTCAGAGACTTCTTCGAGAGCCATTTTCTGCTGGTACAAAGTATTCCAGTTGATGTGCTCTACAGCGGAACGCAGGGGAGTTAAGCGTTCTGTTTCTGTTACAGTGTTTGTTACGGTCATCTTTTTATTTCTCCTTGTAGTGTTTAGTTACGATAAACGTCAGCAAAGCACCGCAAAATTCCAACAAAAAAAAAGCAGACCTCCAAACGGATAGTCTGCTTCTCAGAATTGTGAAATTATAGCGTATGTGTGCTGTTATCTATCATACAATTTTTTATTGTATGCGTTTCGCACGAATACGCAATAACTATTTTTTAAGAATTAGGAATCTGAATTTTCCGAGCTGTCGCTGTTATCATCGGAACTGGACTCAGCGTTTTCGTCCGCCGTGGAATTGTCACCAGATTCAGCGTCGGTGTTTTCTTCCGCGCTTGTATCCTGTTTGACAGTCGAATCACTGTTGACTGATGCGTATGTACCAGTCAAGATGACGGGAACTTCACCATAACCCAGATAACCGCTAATCAGGCTGCCGGAATTTTCGACTAGGGTACTTGGTTTCTGTCATGTTCGGGAACAAGTAGATATCCTGAATCGTAGTGCCCTTCACATTAGCGCTGTCAAAGGTATCGTTGCACGCCGCAACAACACTATACCCGTCATAGTTCCAAACCAGATAGAAGTTCTTGCCGCCAATTTCAACATCATAATCTGCATCTCGGAAATCTTCAAAGGTACGATACTGCTTGCTGGAATTGAAAGCGACAGAATCGTTGTTTGTCCAGTAGAGACCGGACGGATTGCCAAACAAACCATACAGGAAGTTGAACTGTTCCTCCGGCTCTCCGTCGGTCGGATAGCCGTCGAATTTGTCCGGAGTGACAGACGAATAATAGAGGCCGTCAAGGAACGCATCGCCGATATTGATGCCATCATCATTGGCTGCACGACCGTCCAGCATCAAGGTCAATGAACCGCCGTTATATCCAATCGGATAATAGTCGCAGCCATCATCCTTGCTGGTAGTGTGAATGGAAAAATCACTGATTTCCTTTTCTACGCCTTCGCCTGTGGATTCTGCATTGATTTCACCAATGACTGTATCACCGTTTTCAAGTTCGTTCAATTTCAGATATCCCTTTACAGGCAAATCCCGTACATCCTGTAATGCAACGTCCGTGATATCCAGTGTCTTGCCGGTATCAACGCTGCGCAGCGAATAGAACTTGCTGCCGTCATCGTAAGACAAAGGACTCTGCCCCATCGGAATACCGCCCGGCCAGGTAGTGTCAGGATTGTCCAGCGTGCTGGGCGTGAAATCCGGGAGATTCGACAACAAAGACCAGGCATTGATGGGTTCCGGGGTCGGTTCTGCTGTCGGTTCCGGCGTTGCTGTGACGGCAGCCTGTGCTGCTTCGGCACTTGCCGCTGCGGCCGCCTGGTCTTTCCGTTCCTGAACCACAGCTGGGCGCAGCCGGAAAGTGTCACGGCGAGTGCCATGGTAGCTGCGGTGATATTGATAATCTTTTTACTCATGCGCGTTTTACCCTCCTTATGTTTGCGGTTTTGCCTAATGCCGAGGAGTGAGAGACCCACCACGCCGATAAGCAAAGTGAGGAGTCCAAGTCCAAAAGCAAAGGCAATATATTGAATTACGTCGTTGAGTTTAAGCCATTTTGCGACTGCAGCGCCTAAAACAATCAACAGGCCAAAGCAGCCGGTCAGATAAATGAGCAAGCCAAACTGTGCAGTTCTACTGAAAATCGATTCGAGTGTTTTCATGAGAAACTCCTTTCTACAAATTTCATGGTATGCAATTCGCAAGAACCTGCAATAGGAAAACAAAAAAAGCTGCCCAGCCGAAGCTGGACAGCTTGTGTGTTGTAGTATTTTAGCGTCTGTTGTCTCTCTCTTGTCTCCTGCGTTCGCGCTCCTCATACTCTTTTTTCTGATACTTGAGTCGTTCATTCAGCAGGAAGGAGTTTTCATCGCGAGTCATTTGCAGTTTTACCTCGTACCAGCAGCCGTAAAGAAAGGCCGCCAGAAATGCAGAAGCCAACGATTTTGACTAAGAGGTTGAAAAGAACGTTCACAATAACCGGGAAAATATAGCCGATGGCTTTGGCGATAAGCAGGATGAGCCCACCGAAGACAACGATTTTTGCGATTGTCTGAACAACGGGCGGAAATCGCCCAGGACTTTGGAAATGGTATCGTTAATTTTGGTGATGATATTAGTGTTTTTGCCACCGTTGTTATTATTTTCTGCCATGTCGGTTCCTCCTTTTTGTGCCAATTATAGCATATATCTGTACAAAACGCTATATCCCACATGAGGAATCTCGATGTTTGAGCAATGGCTCAACAAAAAAATGCCGCCACCCTTTCGGATGACGGCAAGTGCCTTTATTTCTTGACGGGAATATTCTGGTCGAGAACCACATCAAAGCTGTAGTGCGGCATCTTAGATGCATCACCACCAGCAGCTTCAAGGGTCATGTAGAAGTCCTCGTCGTTCATTGCCTGCACGAGAGTATTCATCTCATCGCAGGTATGCTTCAACATCGGACCACGCTTGTTGCAGTACATCACAGCCGAAATGGGCTGAATGCCCTGTGCAACCATGCCATCCCAATGAGTCCGCAGCTCGGTTACGGACTTCAAAGTAGCAACGCCGCTCATAAAGTCGTAAATCCGGCAGTGGGACTCATCGATGTGTTCCAGAACGTCGATACGAGTCCGGTTTGCGTACAAGGGAAACTGGAGTTCAACTTCATTCCCAGTGTCAGCAACCAGACGATTGGCAAATTCCTGCACATACTTTTCGAGGGTAAACGGCTCACTATCGAAAGGCTTTACGTTCTCGGCAATGGCGTCGAAAATCGTACGCCATCCCTTGTCGCTCAAGTCGATATTGGACTTGTTGGCAAGGGTGTTCAGGAATCCGCGCGGCAGGCCAGTGATATCGATAGCCACAACGCCGGTAAAGGCGTTAAAGGACGGGTGACGAACCCTATCCCAGATGGTATCGAACTGAGCCGTAGAAATAACGCGGTCACCGAGCTGAATATCCAAGCCCTGAGTGGGCATGTTGCACTGGTAGAAACGCTTCAAATCGTAACCGCCAGTAACCATACCCCGAGTTGCTTCGCTGTCAAGCAGGCCACATTCGACCTTGACAGGGATTTCATATCCCTCGTACTCCACAACAAAACGCTTATCCTGTCGCTTCTCCTTGTACGGCTGGAAAATAGGCTTGACGAGCACATCGCGGGTTTTGCCGTCAAACATACGATAATCGGGAATCAGGATACGGGCGGGAGCGACGCCGGTAGCATCAGGTGCCAGGTAGTTGCGGTACATGACACCAAAGTGCTCAGCCAGGCAGGTACGCAGTACATTCAGGCTGGTGACCCTGCTCTCAGCGCAGCTGCCGTTCTTGGTCAGCATGGTGCTGGCGGTGGCCTTGTCCATCTCCACATAAATGATGGTGGACGGTGCGCCAAGAGCCTTGAACTGCTCACGCATAACGATATTTTCCATAGGAATCTCTTCCTGCTCAGACATCGTCATGGTCGTGGCGAATGGACCGTCAACGCGATGATAGGTGCTCTCGCCAGGCTCCTTGGAAGCAATGAACCAGGGATACTTGTTGCGGGTAGCGACAAGGATGAAGTTGTTCAAGCCAACGCCGTGGATGCACAGCGGGCCTTCATTGGTATGGTCGTTACCGAACTGCAGGCATTCCGGCAGCTTCTCCTTGGACATTCCTTTACCCCAGTCGGCAATAACCATACCAATTAGGTTTTTGTCATGTCCTTTAACGATAGCGACCAGCATGCTGATGAGGCCGATAGCGTTGGAAAAGCCGTTGTCAATCGTTTCATCTGCAGCAGCGCACATGGGTAAGTTCTGGCGAGATACTGCATCAAAGTACCTATCAGTGAGGCCAATATTGAACTTAACGTTATTATTCTTTTTTAGCCATAATATAACCCCTTAACGTGGGGCTGCCGTGCTGCTCTCGAATTTATCTCCACAGCAATGTGAGCCCCATATATCGGGGATGTTATTATTCTTTTTTGTTGTTTGTTTTGCAGGAGCCGCTGGCGATATCAGAAATCGCTTCTTTGACAGCTCCGAAAACGTCAGCTGATTTCAGAAAGTCTTCGGCCAATCCTTTGATGTGGCTGTAATTTTTGAAGACTTTCTTGACAAGAAATGCGCCAGCGATTGATACTACTGCCAAAAGCAGCAGAAATTTCGCGGCATCGGTCAGTTTCACTTGCTCCAGCAGGAGCGCGAGTATCACACCATCTTTGCTCAGCTAGGTCTTAATTAGACCGTGAACGAATGAACCATAGTCAGTTGTATATTGTTTGGCTTTGGCTTCGTGGCTGCTGATGATGGCGTCTACTCGCTAAATTATGTTTCGAATCATGGTAAAGTCCTCCTTGAAGGTTTGTAATTGTTATACGGTATATATAAATACGCTCTTAACGCGGTGTTCGCGTGCAGGAACATTTATATAAACACATTGACGCTGTGTACGCGTGCTATGTTGATTAGCATAGCAATTCTATATAATCAGCCTTTCCTTCGGCTGTCAGAAGTCCACATTCCGTGGGATGAATCTATATTAAACGCAGAAAATCTGCGGAAATCCTCAAAACAGAAAAAGGACAGAAACCCAATATGGGCATCTGTCCTTCTCCCAGGAGGTATATGAACTATGGCAAATCAATGATATCTCTGTTACATTATCTATTTTATGGGTGTCGCACACGCTGTCAAGAAGTGTATAAACTTTTTTGGAAAAAAAGTTTGCACGCGTGTTAGTGGCTTTTTAGAATGTTACAACATCGTGCAAAGCCGTGCAACATTGTGTTTAGGTCTCCGATACAGAGCAAACAAAAGATACTGTACCACTCCAATCACCTGGAGTCAGATTTGCTTTCACCGTATAGTTCGAGGTGATACTGGCTAAGGCGTCGTCACGGTTCCACACTGCTTTGGGAGTTTCCACGCTCGCAAGCACATCCGCCGCCTTGTTGCTTTTCATGGTGGGAGGCGTTGTGCTGACATTGACTTCCTGCGATAGGCCGATGTCGCCTTTCACCATCACGGGCAAAGTCGCTGTCTTTTCACCGCTGCCAGCATTCCCGCCTAAAGTTACGCTCTCAGGCACAATGAGCGAATACAGCGTGGGTACATATGCCTCAACCGTTGTGGAGGCGGGTGTCACACCGTTTACAACGGAATTATACGAGTCCTCGATAAAATACGGGTAGAGGTCAACGGTCACATTGCTCTGCTCAAGCTGAGCATCCACGCCGAGATATTTTGCCACGGTTTTTCCAGTTGCGCTTGCTGCGAGCTCCTCGCTCCAGTTTGTGTCCACCACCATCACGGAACTGTCTTTGGACCCAACTTTCCAGCGATTGCTGGCTTTGTATCCTGCTTTTGAGTTCGTGAACCTCCCCACCTAAGCCTTTCGGCTATAGATGGGGCTTCTCCGTGGGTTGTAACCCCACGGTAAATCTCTGCGTTACCCGAAGGTAGAGATACGACCCAAACTTAGCTAACAATGCCTGACGGCATTGGTCGCCACATAGGGGTTAGTCTCCCGCAAAGTTCTCGCAACACAGTGTAATCCCAACAGATGGGCCCGGGCTGTTGAGTCGCCACGGAGGGACTCAGCAGTGAATGCAACTGTCTAAGGGAATACAAAGTGCATTGGGTTCTACGCTCAATGTCAGGAACTTTAGCCTTACACTGAGACCATGCCTTCTTTGACATGGGGTTTGTTACCTCGCGGATGAAATACCGGGCACCAATGTTATAACACGCATTCAAGTCCGCATTGTATTGTTTGCCGCTTTCAAAAGTGGCAAGGGAATGGTTATTTTGCGCACGAGTCACTTTGCCGCTGCCGTCGAATGCCAACTTGCTGGTTCCCCAAGCACAAATATGCGAAATACGGATGCCGCAGCGGTGCGCTTTATGCTCCGCAATGTGTTGGATACCGTTTTTTCGCCACATCTGAATTTTCTGCTTTTTGGAAGATGCTTTCTTGCCCTTGAAATTCAAGTGTTCGAAAACAATTACGTCAGCAGAATAGAGAACCGCAAACTCTACAATGGCAGAGGCAATCTTTTTGGACAACTCATCATTGATGCGCTTGGCATACGCCCAAAAATTATGTGCCTCGCGAGAACCGTGCAGTCTTTGAAACTTCTTAATGCGATTGAGCACATGATACAGATGGTCTTTGTCACTTGCAAAATTGATAAACTTTCTTGCAAGGATAGTTCCATCCGCAGTCATGATACAGCAAGTCGCGTCTGTGTTAAGACCCAAATCGACTGCACAGATTCGTTGCTTTTTGATAGGTGTTTTACTAAGGAATATATTTTCTTCAAACGAAAAGCGCAAGCTGTATTTACCGAAGCGCTTTTCGAGTACAGGCGCAGAGGCGCAAGCGTGCATCCAATATTTGCGCAGATAGGCAATATCGGTTTTACGCAAAGTGACAAGTGGCCCACACCCAGTCGTTCTTATGGTAGACTTTCAGGTAAACCGTATGTTTGTCATTTAGAGCTGTAATCTCATTTTGAGAATTCTTTAACTGAGCAGCCTGACGTTTTTCCTTCTCAATTTTCTTTTCTTCCGGCGTGAGCTTGTCCTTAGCTTTTTGGATTCTTTGGAACTTTCACCTTTTCTGGTGCGCCTTCCACCTCGAACATGTCATCGTGGAAGAATGTAGGAAACGATTTTCTGTCAACCTGAAGCGTAGGCACAGCCGTCTGCTTGTCGGTGTTTTCCCAATTAGCAAGATTACTGCGGTAGCTGCTCACTGCACCGATAGCAGCTGTAATTGTTGCACGGCGCAAGTACGAAGGATACTTATAGAACTTTTTATCGAATTCCGGATATTTGGCTTCACGGTTTTTATTGCCATGAACCAGCTTTTCGATATAGCGCTGCTGTTCCAAGGCTCCGACGGTTATGCTTTTTACGGCATCCCAATTCTCGTTGACAATACCAATCAGGTAGGAGAGCGCTTTCTGATATATATGAACCGTATCGTTAAGGTTGACACTGCAGTTGACGATTCTGACTTGATAGCTGGATGTAATATTCAAAGCACTCACCTCCTTTACAATAGCGTTGCTTTATAGTATGATTATACCACAAAAATATTTAGTTGTAAAGGATATACTATGTGCAAAAATAACCTATATAGGACAAATAGACACTCCTGTTACCTACTAGAATACCATTTAGTTGTAGTAACAAAATATCGTCATCCTGTGCTTAAAGGTGCGATAAAAGTCTACCTGCTTGACCAAACAAAAACAATCTTTGATTCATGGCATTGCACTATTAAAGCTGTCAATACCGACTTGGACCATATCCACATTTTGTTTGAGGCCCCACCACAAGTACAACTATCCAAATTGGCTAACAATTATAAAACTGTTACTTCTCGACTTATTCGTAAAAACTTTAGTGAGCAACTCAAACAGTATTATTGGAAGCCATATTTTTGGAGCGATAGTTACTTTGTGTGTAGCGTTTCGGACAGAACAGAATCGGCTGTAAAATCCTATATTGACTCCCAGTAAGCGAGCTAACCCCGCCTAAACTTTGGAGCTATAGACGGGGTGTGCACTCTTCATTTGTCATCAAAGGGTAATGGTTTGAGATTCCGTTGTGGCCTGGCTGACATCTTCAATACCATCCACGAAAACTGTTGTTCTGATAAGGATACGGAAAGGAACGCCCTTTTGCCAGGTGGTGTTTGCACGGAGTTCATCCACCAGGCCAATCAGTGCCTGCATCTTGAGCATTTCGATGGTATAGCGAGTCGGAATCATGGTTCGGGTCGTCTCGAGATAAAAATGCCGATTTTTCTCATTGTATCCGAGAGAATCGTTCGTAACATCCATTTTTGCAACAACGGTGTAGTCGCTCTGCGGGACATCGTTGAACGGCGTGAGAGAATCATTGAGAATCTGCATGCGAGAGCGTCGAACTCTTTGATGATGCGAGCCTTCTCTTTCTCATAAATCTCGTCTGCCTGTCGAACCTGCTCCCGATAGCACTTCACGCACTCTTCTTTCGTGTAGAAGATGTTGACGGAAGTGCCGGAGCAGCAGCGATACCCGGTGTTGTCCAATGGGGCAATGACGGTTGAAGAAATCTTACCCCGATTTACCGGCCGAAAATAGACCGGAGAATAATAGATGGTTTTGCTCGTTTCTTTTGCGTCCGTTACAACAACCGGGGTAGGTTTGATGTTGCGAATCGGCTTTTTGGTCAGGTCCGCATTTGCGCGATAATCGCAAATCCAAGCCATTTTGCCGATGACGTTTTCAAGACCTTCGGCGTAATCGTACATACCGAGGTCGTTTGTCTGGCGTGGAGGATAATTTTCTCCGGAGCCTTTAATCATCAGCTTGACGGCATTTTTAGCGAGGTATTCATTCAGCTTCATGGTATTTTCCTTTCTTTCAACGAGCGTTTGGTGAGTACGGCAACAACCAGCTCCTCGTAGTCCTCGATGGCACAGTAGATGTCAGCGAAAACCATAGGCGTGGCCACGGTCGTAGGCTTTTTGCCAGAGGATGGTTGCAGCCTTTTTGGAAATGCTGCGTTTCGTTTTGGCTTTGATGTCTTCCTGAATTTGAAGTTCGATAGCTTCCGAGATGTGTTCGATTTCTGCATTCTGCGCCTTCTTCAGCCGAGAGCATTCCGCATCCCAGGCTTTCTGTCGGCGAACGACCTCTTCCCTGTTCCCGCGCACCGATTTCTCTTCGTCGATGATTTCACCGTCTTTCGGGCGTTTAGAGTTGGGCTTAGTAGGTCTCTTCCAAGCAGTTTCGAGTCGGTTGCCAAGATTTGTCCATACGTTATCCATAGTTAAACTCCTTTTTTGTACGCAAAAAGGCGAACCTCCCGGTGTGGGAAGTCCGCCCAAAAGCGAAGTGTGAATTGTACGAGCACACAGTGTGCTTAGTAGATGGTATCTATCGTACAAGCTAAATTATACGGGTCTCGCACGAAAGCGCAAAATTATTCATCCATTGCTACAGTCACCAAACAGCAAATTATATGCTTTTTTCGATTTCAGAATCAGACATGGCCTTCCCTTTTTTTCTTCAATGCTGTGCAGAATTAGAGTCTTGTCGCTCTCCGCATCCGGCACGAAGCCAAGAATCACATCCAGTTTGTTGCGATTTTCGTCCTGCGCAAGATACTCTTTGATTTCGGACCACTGCGCATCACGCTGGTTCAGAGCGTCAACGTTCTGGACACAGAACGGGTACTCACTTTGCGGCATAGCACCGGAAAGGTATTTGGTATCGTCGCAATACATCTTGATAAGCCGGACAATGTAGTTCCTTTCCGCTTTGGTTCTTGAAGTCAGAATATTGTTTGTACTCTGGTATTTGTAGTTATTTCCAACAGCTTCCAACGACTCTGCAATCTGCCGGAAACTCAGCATTTCGTTTGTGGCCTTGTCATGCTGCGACACGGTGGAAGCATAGTATCCTTGTTCCGTTTCGTTTGCTTCTACCACGGCAGCGAGATTCGAGTCAATATGGATGAGCCGTTCACTGTTATCCCCTTTGCGCACGAATTGTGTTGTTCACTTTCGCAATCCAACTGTCAGTTTCCGTAGCATCATCGCCCGCATAGAGGTAGGTTACAATATCCGGGTTAGTAGGGTTCGGAAGCTCCGCACAAGCCAAGGTCAGATTTCGCCCGTATTCTTTTGCCTGGAGATCCATGTTCGGATAATCGTCTTGTATTGTCTGAGCGATTGCCTCAACCTCGGCCTCGTCTTTTTCAATGACAAGGCCGACAGTGGCTACCTGCTCTTCAATGTTGAGCTGCTTCAAAATATCCTCAAGGTCGAATACAATAGCTTCCTTGTTGGTTGTATAGAATCGGATTTTCATAGATTTTCCTCCTGGCAACAATAAAAAAAGGCAGGCCCTCGGTTGGAAGGTCTGCCAAAAAAACAGTTTGAGAATTGCAAAAAGGTCATTGTGCGGCTTTGACAGCTACGTTTATCATTGTGTAGGCAATATCCAGGAGCCGAAACGCAAGAACTCCAAAAGATAATGCTACCAGCAAAAAGCAAAACACAAATTTTTGTTTGTTCTCACCCTGGAAATAGTACATTCCAAAGCGGGACGCGATGAGAACGCAGAGAAACACAACGACCCAAATAATATCAGCCATTGTCCTGATTTTGATTCTGCTGAGTCGGCGGGGTCTTGACTTCAGCAGGAGCATTCGGAGTCTGATACTGAACATTCTGGCTCGGCTCTTTGGGAGTTTCGGGGGCCTGGTACTGAACAGTACTGGGGTTGCTCTGCTGTTCGGCTTTCTTTTCCTCATATTTGGTCTTGAGCTGAGAATAGGAATAGCCATCCTGCGGGATACCGTGATACTCATAATGGCCGAAAGCAAGAATCATGTTGAACACCGGATTCAGAAGGCAAAGACCAATCGTGAAAACCAATACCTTCACCGAACGCAACAGCTTTCTTGTAGTTGGTAATAGCACCGATGATGAGGGCAACAACCAGGAACAGATTGCCGAGCAGCGGGATGCCAGACAAAAAGGCTCAGCAAGACCGGAATCAGAAACAACCAGCCGTTCCCCCAGTAAATGTTGAATTCGATGTAGTTGCTGTAGAACGGGACGATGGATGCCCAGCCAGGCTGCCCGGCCTTCTCAAAAATTTTCCAATTGGCGACGATTTTGAGCACAAAATACGCTACCACCAGAAGAATCACCGTATAGAGCATACCGCCCAAAAGATTCAATGCGCTGTAAGAATTATACATTTTATATCCTCCTCTTTCGGCATATGAAGCCGGATTATTCCTTCACTAAGTTCTTTGCCTGTCGCTGCCGCTCTGCAAGTTCTTTGCCGCGTCTGACCAGTTCCGCATATTGCTCTTCGGTCAGCTTGCGAGGCGGCTTGATTTTGACCCATTTCTTGGGCATATCTGCCTCCATACACCAGCCCTCATCCCGCGTGATTTTAACAGCATCAGGGTACTCTTTGGCAAGCTCTTTTAGCTGTTCCATACGAGCTTTGTTGCAGGTGTAGTAGGATGCTTTCTTCTCCGCGTCATTGAATGTGATGATGGTTTCGCGTTCCCAGGGTCCATCAGATGCCTGCGTGGCCACTTTTTTATCGGGCATGATTTTTCTCACCTCAATCGAATAAAATTGCCGACATAGCAGGGCCTTCGCAGATATACCCGCTCGCCTCGGCCCATTTCGGCGTCATGAGCTTGCCATTTGCTTTCACAAGCACCATCTTCCGAGCAGAGGTATTCAGGAATTCCGCCGGAGCCCAGTTATTTCGCACAACGACGATAGCATTGTCTTCCGCGTTCTCAAGCATATGCTTCAGCTCTTTTACCGTCACCGTGTCACCTCCCGTTCAACACATCATCCAGTGCCTGCAAGAAAACTCTGGATTCCTCGTTGATTCCGCCGCGACACAGAACTTTCGCAATATCATCAAATCCTACCAAGTACATATTTTCTTCACCCATGTACCCTTGCGGCCAGGGAACCGCATAGTAGTTGTGCGGAAAAGAACTTGTGTCATAGCCGACCACAATATATTTCTGGTCTGCAACATTTTTCACCGTCAGGATAGTCCCAAGCGGTAATGCGTCTTTCATGGAATGAGTAGTTGCAGGCATGATTCTCTGAATTTTCAAAACAGCACCTCCCTAATTTTCATTTTATGAGACTCGCACATTTGTGCAACAAAACTAAAAAAAAAAAAAAGCGGCCGCTCCAAAAGGAACGACCGCAAAGATACGAGTCAGATATTATTCATGGGAATCAGCTTTCCTGAAATCAGAAAGTTGATTCTCAGTGGAACACTGCACGAAAGGAATTCTCTTGCGCGGATTCACAAAAACGTCTGTGGTAGCAAACGCATTGCCAAAACTCATGTCACAGAAGACGACGTGAGAACTTTCGTCACCAGATGCACGGGGTGCAAAGCTGGTACATGCAAACCAATCCAATTCATCCTGCCCCTGTTCATCATAAAGATAAATGACGGGAGCCGGAATGTTGGGCGTCGGCATAGCCAGTGAGCCAACCTGCATTTCATTGACACAGAGGTCAATGGGCGGGTTCCCGTTCTGATAATCCCATTTGGGGTATGACTGAGCCCTGATGGTGGTGTCGCCATCATCTACCTCGATGCCAAGAGCAGCGATATCGAATGGAATACCGAGCTTTTCCTTGATTTCTTCCGGGGTGAAAGTTAGGAGCTTACCGTGTTCGCCTTGGATGTAGAGTCTCATGGCTTACTTTTCCTCCTTTTTTCTTGTCGGCGTTCAGAATCTTTTCCAGAACGTCGTTATAAAAATCGTCAAGGAACAGACCGGTTTCTTCATCCGCTTCCGGAGCAGTGAAAACACCGTCTCCTTCAGCTGAATCCTGTACAGCGTCGAAGACACCGATTGCGCCCCCCAAAGCTCATCGGCCAGATGGTCATAGCCGAGGTCCTTTACTTTTGCCGAGAGGTCAATCAGCAGCATTTTCTGCCGAAAGAACTTGTTCATATCCAAGCCAATGTAGGGTTTCGCTGCAACATTGTTTTTCTGAGACTTTACTTTGAAAATGCCCCAGTCAAAGTTGCTGTCTGCGCCGTACATATACCCGGACGCAAGGCAGAAACCGTCTGCTGCACTGTCCTCAACGTTGATACCGACTTCATAATCGCTGCCGGAATCCTCGTCAAGGTCAATCGCATAACCTGTTGCCTTTTCGTACTCTGCCTCAACGTCAGTTTTCATGGCTGCCAGTAGAGCGTTGAAATCGGTATTCTGGGAAAGCAAGTTCATGCTTTCGCCTTCCTGGTTTTTAATGAGAATGTACATAGTATTTACCTCCTAACAATCAAATCATGCTATCAGACAATTTGTCGATAGCTGCCGTGATGGCTTCGTTTTCCATCTGAGCAATACGCTCAGACAGATGAGACCAGTCGATGGCATCATAGACACGCTTGACAAACGCATCATAGGTGCCACCGGCCTTCATCATTTCAATTTCAGACTCATAGCAGCCGGACTCCTCAAGTATGAACTTGATATCGTCGGTTGGGTTGATTTGTATTGTTGCTTCGTACTCATTCATGGCTGTCACCCTGCCTTTCTCTCATTGCGAGCCATATGCAGCGCATAATCAAGCGCGTCAGGGTCATCGGCCAAGAATTTCGTTTTCTGAAGTGTACCAAGCTTGGGATGCTTCAGAATCGTATAGTTGCCATTGTTCTGGACAAGGGAACCTTTATCATAGACAAGCTCGACCTTTTCGGCAGGTACTGCGTAACGGCGAATGCGGTCACATTCATCCGCATAGTTGATGGGAGTGATATAGCCAACTGGCTTTTGTCCTTCCATCCCTGTCACAGTGACCAGAAAAGCCTTAATGGTCCGGGCTTCTTCCTCTTCCTGCTCATCATAGTATTTGAACGTGATGAACATGGGAGTATCTTTCTTGTACGCATCTTCCTCAGGGCAGAGATACGTTCCACAAGAGCGGCAGAACCAGAGCATCGATACGGGCTTTCCAGTTTCCTGCGCTTCTTTTGCATAGCGCTTAAAAATCTTTATGTCCAGCTTGAAATCCTCGGTGTAATGCTCAACCGTGCTTTTCACGATGAGTTTCAGAAAATTACAGATGGAAATAGCGGTCATAGTCATATTGGAAGTCATAATAAAAATCTCCTTTTTTAGTCAGCCATGACCTTGGAAACATTCATGTCATAGCGGTTGAATTTAGAAATATAGTCAAAAATGGTATTTACTTGAGCTTTTGTTGCGGTTTTGGTCTCATCCATATCGAGGAATGTATTGCCCATCGAAGGATTACGAATGGCAATCCAACTGCGTTTATATAGGAAATCGAGACCCTTGCCGCTCCAGTCATACGCCATATTGAGAACTTCATGGTCAGAAAGACCAAAACGCTTCTCGATTGCGCATGATGATGCGGCCAGCCAGGGCAGCGTGCTCGCCAAACTCGCAGGCATACCAGGTGCCATCGGGAGCAATCAGACCATATTCGGTCAGCTGATGCTGAATGGGTCTATCACTGATATAGCTGTTGTACAGTCGCTGACGGCGCTCAACGGATGTGCCTTTCATGTTTGCTTCAATCCAAGAGGCAAGCTTGGTCCAAAAATCGGTTTTGTAGAATTCCGGGTTGGATTCCTGCTCAGGAAGCGGTTCGCCATTGAATTTTGCAACAAGGTCTGGGTGGGTAAAAAGCCATGCACCGTTGTTGAATGCATCGGAATAACCCGTTTTCCCATAGAGGAAGCACTTGATACCGTCATAGCTGCAATCGATATAATGATGTTTTGCATTGGTGCAGAGCGTTTCATAGCTATCAGTCATAGCAAAGCGGGCAACATAATTGAGCGGATGTGCAATCATATCCTCAGGAATTTGATTGACCAGCATCCTGTGTTGAAGCTCCTCAACCTTCTGCCCGAGGGAACGAACATGAACATTGTCATCGACAAGTTCAAACTCATTGACACCAACAAGTTTTTTCCGGCCTTCGATAATGTCCTGGCAAACATGCCTTTTTTCTTCCTCGTTGCCACCCATCATGCAGGAGAGCAGCAGCTCCTCACACTTTTTATACGGCTTGTCCATATTCCAGAACCAGTCACGTGCAATGGCGGTGAGGAACTCACCATCCATACTGAAATGTAGTTGTTCACCCATGTTGGGTAACCTCCCCAATTGTTATGTGTTGTTCTCGACAAAGTCTTCGCATTCCTCGCTGGTCAAAACCACGCCGAAATAGGCAACACGCTTGACGGTGGTTTCCCACACGCGAACGGTGCGTGCCATTGGCTGAACGACCCAGGAATGACAGCGCCAGAGCCCGTCTTCGGAAAGAGCATAGCCCGTTGCAATAAAGCACCGGTCTTTGTTTTTATACCAAAGCCGTGCAGAATTGTAATGGCACTGGCAATCCTGGCCTTTCCTCATATAGCTGCTGCCATAAAAGAACCGGCCGCGTTCAAGGATTTTTTGGTGCATCTTCATCGAACATCGTCATGCAGACTTCATCCCCGCCAAATGTGAGGATTTTGTCATGCAGCTTCTTCATAGCATCGAGCGTTTGAGTATCGAAACCAGAAGAGGTGTTGTAAATCTGGCTTTTGGTAAGCCACATTTTCCAATCCTCGTTCATTGGGTTCCAATGAATCGGCGCGGTCGTCTGGTCAGGGGTCGTAATAGGTTTCAGACTGTTCCAGCCTTTCGTGCTCATTCCAACCCCTCCTCACGAGAACGCAAGCAACTCAGAATCTTTGAGTGCAGTTGATAGCGATTATCGCCGCTTGGCACGGAGTTACCGAGGTTTTTGGATACGAGAAGTTCGTCGAACGCCTTCAAAATTTTAGAAGTAATGACCGGCTTTCTCTGCGCACTCATGTGACTCAGCCCAGAACTCGACATCCTCAACGAGATGCCAATATTCCATGCCGTACAGCATCGCGCCGCTTTCATTGTCTTTCCGTTCCCGCTCCTCATCTGCATCATCGCAAACGATGCAAATACCGTTTTCGTCGAGATAGTTTTCGAAGACGTCGCAGATATCGAAGGCAACAGAACGGATATCGGAATTTGCCTTCACCTCAGGTTCATGCTGGACGGCTTCAACTTTGTACTCGATACGGTCGTGACGAAGTGACTCTTCGATACCATCAAAAACGATGTCCGCGTAGTCTTTATCATCCCGACACGTTTCGAAAATGTTTTTGACGGATTCGATTGCCTCTTTGGAATCGGAGTTTCCCTCAACAGAGAACTCCAAAGGAACCAAGGCAACAACTTTGTATTTATTCTTCATGATTTTTTTTTCTCCTTAGTTTAACAGGATGCCGCAGCATTTGTTCAAGGTAAGTGCGCTTGCAGTGAGAGCAGCAACCTTCTCAAAGGTAATGCTCTCCGCAATTGCACAGACGCTCATAACAATGAGCAGAACAGCTGCCACAGCAGATACTATTACTATCTGATTCTTGATGCCGGTTTTCATGAGCTTTTTCTCTTTCTGTTTATGTCCTTATCGGAGCATATCAATGATTTTTCCAACCAACTCATCATTGGTCACGAACTGATTACGTCCTTTTGCACCGAGCGATACAGAGGAGTAATCTTTCATACTGGCGGCATAGCGAACCAGGTTCTTGTCAGACAAGGGCTGATAGCAACTCTTTTCGGTGCTGACGTAAACGCACTTATTGTTGAGGACGTTCTGAATGTGGCCAGAGCAGCCAACACGCTTACCGTTGATGATGTTGTGTAGGTTATGGGTTAGCATAAGGTCTTTGCTTTCGGTTTCTTTTACCTTTAACTGGTTCAAGAGTTTTCGGGACAGATAAACGGTTGCTTTCATTGTGATTTCCTCCTAATTCAAATGAAGTATTTGTAAGCGGAAGTTAAGCGTTTGCGGTACAGGTCTAACGTGGTCAGCCCTCCTGCATAGACTTTGCGGGAAGAGATTATCACGTTGGTTCCTGCTTCCATATGGGAGAAGAACATCGAAAGGCAATCTTCCAGGCTGTCGCTTGTAGTGAGAGTTTCGTACACCGGATATGAGTATTTGGCGGCTTTGCTGTATGTGCTATTGAGCTCATACACGAAGAACATCACCTGTCCCGTAACGGTGTTGGGGTCATAGCCATTGCCATAACACCAGTTGAAAAGGTCTGTCTTTCGGCTATAAGTCCATTGCAGGAGTCCATAGCCGCCATCCGAAGGGTTTTCGGCCGAGGCTTTAAGACCGCTTTCCATCGACATGCAGCCCATCACTGCGGCAGTACCGGCCTTTGAAAGGCCAGCGGACCGCAGAGCTGTGTAGATTTCAAGCTCATTGTCGTTGAGATTATCTGGAATTGTTTCGGGTTTCGGTTCAGCTTCTTCGATGGCTGCTTCTGCGGTCTCAATCCGTGGTTCCGGTTCTGCAGCATCGGAAGATTCGACCTCAGCAGTTGTAATTTCCTCCTGTGCTTCTTCGGAAGTTTCCGTTATCGGGAACGCTTTATCGAGCTCATTCACCGTTTCAATGGGAGTGGAAAAAGCGATAGGTTCGGTTTTGGGAGCTATGTTTTCCTCTGCGTGTGCAGGAACAGAAAGCATAAAACCCATGCAGGCGATGATGGTAAAAATACACATCACCGCGACGACAACCAGGACATGCTTGTTCCGAAAAAATGCTGTTATTATTCTTTTCGACTTTCATTTTGTGACTCCTTTTTTGTCTTTTCCTTTGTAGCGGAAGATTGTGATTTGAGATTTGTGGTTTGTTTTGAATTCCTCCTTTTTTTTCTGTAAACAAAAAAAGGCAGGCCCATCATGAAGATGAGTCTGCCTTGAATGAGAACAGAATTATGAATTGTACGAGCACGCGGTGTGCAAAGTAGATGTTATCTGTCGTACAACTTTAATACTATGGAATTCGCAAGGATGTGCAAGAGCTTTTGATGTGCTTCTTTTTCAGGCTTCGTTAAGCCATTTCTGAGTGATATCCATGATTTGATTCTGAAATTCCGGGTCCGGCAAGGTTTTGCTGTCTGCCCAAATTGAGTTACGGACGATTGGGTAATCGTACACGACGCCGTCAACGATATAGGGCCAAAGAACAACTTCACCACCCACAAGCCAGAGCTTTTGGACTTTGACAGGCTTCTCATATCTTGTGAGCCAGCATTCACTGGTCACGACAGAATCCGCCACATATTTCTGTGTTTCTTCCTCAGTTAAGAGATTCGGGTCTTCGTCCTTGATGTTGTACATTCGGACAATGAACGGTAACGGCATGTCCTTGGAGTATTTTTTGTTCTGACGCAGCTCAGCGAGCAGGAATTTTGAGACAAAATGCGCAATGCCGATGCTGGTCAGGCAGTCGTCAAGGGTATGCCCAAGACAAATTCTTTGGGATTTCCTGGTCCTCCCCTTTCATCCGATTCGTTGGTATCTGCGGAACAACATCGTCCGGCAGGCATCCGAGTCTGCCATGATATGATAAAGAATCATTGATGTTTCCTCCTGAAATAAAAAAATAGCAGGCCCTCAAGAATCGAGAGTCTGCGTTGTTCGCACGATTTATTCTATCGTGCAGTAGATGTTTTGCTTGGTCCGCACATGCAGCCAGCCCCAACAGGCATCGTTCAGAACGTCTTGTCGTTGGGAACTTGCAGATACATCCAGGACTGTGGTGCTCGCTTAACGCCAAGCTCTCGCAGTGACATATCCATAGATTGGATGTCAGAGACGTTCCAACCATATAGAGTGCCAGACTTATTGCCGTATGCAATCAGCTCGTTTGCGGTAAGGCAGCTATCCTTGACGAATCGAGCGGTCTTTTCGGTCACTTTTGTGCCAATAGCATATGCCGGGAGTTCACGCAGACAGTCGAGCGTATCGATGTCTCCGGCAAACAAATGCAGCAGTTACTTTTCCGGCACCACCATCAGCTTTTGTCTCGTAGCAAAACACCACAAAAGGATAGCTGATTTCCCACGGCATGGTTTTTCGGACCTCAATGGTCTTTTCTCCGCTCAGAATCTTTTCAAGCCATTGCTTTTTGATGCTGAGAAGCACCGCTTTGCTTGAATTGGTTTCGAGAGCATTATTGATATTTGGATTAAGCATTGTCATGCTCCTTTCACGTTTCTTACAATAGCCGCATCGGCTTCGTTTTTGCTGTTGGTAAGAACCAAGACCGGTTCAATCCAACGGACTCCGAGTCTTGTGCGGCCTTCCCCGACCCAGTAATGATGCCAGTGAGCGCGGCGCACATAAGGGCGAACGCTGTGACTGCTGCCACAATGGGAAAAAGCTTTCGGCACAGGTTGCATTAGCAGAACGCATTTGCTGCTCAAAGCTTTTCCCGATAACGTAACCGACATCAAAAACAAAAATAGCGGCAGAACAGCAATGCTGCCCTACCGCATGAGTAATGGGTTGTGATTCATTTGTTTTTTTGGGAACGTTACCATTTATGGAACGGGTTCAAAAGTCCGGGACGGTATTCGTTATCGACATACATCTTGATGTCGTTATCGTCCAGGGCATCCAAAATGTTCATCCAGCATTCCGCTTCGACGCGCATTTCACCGTCCATTTTCAAGGCCCTGTCGCACTGAACTAAGTCTGCTCGAAAAGAGTTCACATAGAAGCAATCTTTTTGCGGCAGCTGCGAACCTGGTGAAGCTGTTTTTGGTATTCGTCATGGTATTCATCCTTTCTAAAAATAATTTTGTTTCTAATCAATACATACAAAAAAAGAAGCAGGCCCTCAAAAGAGAGTCTGCTTACAAGCATGACAGATTGTTAATGTTCAGTTAGGAGGTAAGTGATGGTATCTGTTATGCAATTATTATTTTAGGCGGTTCGCACATTCGTGCAAGTGGCTTTTTAGCTTCGTCTGTTTGTTTGTGGTATGGCGCTGGTCCAACCTTTGGGCTTGGTTTTTTCAGAATCGTCACTCTAGTATACACAACCCTATTCGATATAGCAATCTGTTGCCTTGTATTGCTCACAAAAACAAAAAAAAGCCGGGAAGTCCCGGCAAACATGGCGGCCAGAGTGGGATTCGAACCCACGGACGTTTGCGGCGTCGCTGGCTTTCAAGACCAGTTCCTTAAACCACTCGGACATCTGACCACAAAGGATGGGGCGGGACCGAAATCCCGCCCCACAGCAAGGAGAAAAAACTATCGATTACCGTTAGTTAGAGGATGGCAAATTAGTGGATGCCCAGGGAAGCGGCATAAGCAGCTTCACGAGCGGCAACCTGTGCCTGCAGAGCAGCGATGGAAGCGGCATAAGCGGCTTCACGCTTTTCAGCAGCAGCCTGAGCTTCAGAGGTAGAAGCGTACTGGGGTTCATTGCTAGCCAGAGTGCCAGCATAACCCTTGACGCCATCAGCGCCCCTTGACAGTCAGGACTTCGTGACCACAATGGTCACAGACGTAAACGTTACCCTTGCGGGTCCAGTTGTGATAGCCACAGCCGGTACAGACGGTGTACTCATTGCCCCAGGTGCCATTGGCAATAGCGGCGGCAATTTCACCGTGCTCAGAGACTTCAACGTTCTTGCGAGGAGCGGTCGGAGTAGTGGTGGTAGTACCGTTGCCCTTGTCATCGGGAGTGTTGGTGCCGCTGTCGCCGGTATTGTCGCCCTTGTTGTCATCCTTGCCGTCATCGGGAGTGTTGGTGCCGCTGTCGCCGGTATTGTCGCCCTTGTTGTCATCCTTGCCGTCATCGGGAGTGGATGCAGAAGTGGCTTTCAGGGTCAGGACGTTGTCGTGGATGTCGTCGCCCAGGTAGTAGAACAGGCGGTCATGGTTCAGGCTCTTGCTGGATGCGGTGTAAGTATCACCGGAATCCGTGGTCCAGGCTTCAACGCTCTGACCATCAACGCTGCCGGGGAAAAGTGGCGGTGTCAGTTTCGGTCAGCACCGTGTTGCCGTCAATCTGATAGTTGATGGTGATGGAACGCGGATTACCTTCGACCGCATAGCAGGAAGTGATGCCTTCAGCGGTGAACCACTGGTCAACTGCATCGTACGGCAGAGTGTCGCCGGGATAGTAGTTGTAGGTGTAGCTGCCGTGGCCCTGCAGGGTAAGCCAGTAACCGTAGTCATACTGGCTTGCCGGGAACGTCATAGAGCCGCCCGGAGCCAGGTCCTGGGAAGAACGGTTGCTGAAAGAGAAATGATAGGTGTCGCCGGTGGCTGCGAATGCTGCGACAGGCAGACAAGTTGCCATCATACCGGCTGCTGCAATCCCTGCGATTGCTTTGATGATTTTCTGATTACTCATGCTGTGTACTCCTTTGCTTTTTTGATTTTTTCGTCTATGTATCTGCATTTATTCAGATACCGGTTTGAAAGAAATCAGCCGCAGCTTTGCTGCGTTGCCCACCATCTGCCACGTGGAGGCTTTCTCATGGATGGTTGACGAAGCAGATATGTGCTTCGCCAGTGTCGCAACCGTCTTCGCCACTCGACACAATTTCGGTTTGAATTTATCCCCGTAAAATCGCATGTCCATGCTGCGCGGAGAGGATAAAATTTTTCGTGGTATGGTTTCGGAGCTCCGCGCCTGATTGACCGTACTACACGCAATGCAGTACAATACCCCAGATACCTTTGGCGAAAGGAAGCGAAAGGGTGTCTGGATGGAGAAGGGAGATGGCCTCGAACCATCGATACCCTGCTTTGCGGCAGGTGCTTTATCCAGCTAAGCTATCCCTCCATGATGGCGGGTCAAGCCCGCCAAATAGCGTTACGCAAACTGGAAGTCGCCGTACTGAGTCACGGCGCGTTCCAGGCGCAGAGGAATGGTTTTTGTGCTCTTCTGAGTGATGTCCTCGCGTGCTACCTGAGCTTCACTCACGCCAGCCGCCTGCAGGACTTCATACAGATTGGAAAAGGACCAGTACCAGCATAACCACATGTCAAGCCATTAACCTGAAGCGTGAAGCCGTGCAGATGCGGTGCCAAACCCGGTACGAAATCGAGCTCAACAATGACCTCGTCGCTCTTGTCGTTTACACGGTTGACAGCGATGGCGCGGATGTTCCGGTTGCCAAACATTTCAATCAGCTTTTTTGCTGCTGCAGCGGTTTCTATGGTAGTCGTACCTTCAACATTGATAATTGCCTGTTCCATAGAATTCATCTCCTTCCTATTATCGCTTAATTTGGTGATGGGGCTTGATGGCAGGTTCGAACTGCCGACCTGCGCGTTACGAATGCGCTGCTCTACCAACTGAGCTAATCGAGCACGATAGGGTGTTTTATGCTGGTCACCCCTTGAGCGAGAAGCCAACTCGCATCCAGCACCATTCGGCAGCCACGCCGATAGATTCTGTATTGTACCCTCTTCACCGTTTTCCGGTCTTATTCGCGACTAACACCGGGACTTTCGAATACTTTCAGGCACAGCACCTGTTTGTCTATTATTTTTGAGGTTGTCTCATCGACATTCGGACAGCGGACCACAAGTGGACCATGCTCACCAAGTTTAACGTCGTGGCGTACGGTGACTGCGACGTGTGGAGCAAGTAGCGGGGGTCGAACCCGCGTCTCCGCCTTGGAGGGGCGGAGTATTAGCCGTTATACGATACCTGCATAAGATTGCGGGTGAACCCTCACTTAGCCCCGCCATGACATCCGTTTAGTAGGTCGTCATCCCCGGATGTCATCTTCACCTTGATATCTCAGGAGCCGTTCCTCTTCCTGAGAACAATTGTATTATACCATATATGTGGTATCCGGTCAATGAAAAGACACAATATATAGTGTCTAAATTGTAAACAAACATTAAGATACCACTATATATAGTGGTTGGGGCTAACGCATAAAAAATGCCTTGTGGTTCCGGCAGATTGCAGGAAAGTCAGCAAATCTTTAGCCGAACCTACCATGGAAACCACAGCGCCACTTTTCGCGTACAGGTCGGCAATGGAATCTTCCTGCCCCTATGGTTAGTCCTTCCCAAGAAAACGCACCCACTGTGTATGCTTGATTGGCTTGCTGTCGAAAGCACAGTGCTCGTCATGATAATCCGGCATCAGTTTCCGCTGGAAACACCTCGTACACGCTGACATACAGCATCCCCGGCTTGTAGTCAGCGTACTCAACCAAGCGTTTTTGGTCGTATACTTTCACGTCAGAGTTATCGTCCGCTGTGAGCCAAAGATATTTCACATGTTCGGCATAGCGCGGGTCTTCGATACGATAGCTCTGCCCCTCTTTGATTTTCAAATGACGTGCATTTGCTTGGGCACGCGAAAACTCAACGAATGCGCCGTAGTCGCCAATCACGATTCGGTTATACCCGCTGGCAATGACCGTGCCGCTTCTGGTTTCGAGTTTGGTCGTATCGCCGGACATATTGCACCATTCCGGCAAAGTTTTTTCTTCAAATTCTGCCCGCACATCCTTGAAAAAGGTACGTGGGATGGGCTTGTACTTGTATTCGTCGGCAAGCTGCTCTTGATATTTAAGCATCCGAGCGCCGGTTTCCGAGATTTTGTGCTTCATGATTAACTCATCCACTTCTTTTCTCACTGGTCGTACTCAGCGACTTCTCGTTTTACGGTTTACCAGAGCCTAAGATTTCGGGTTCGTACCAACCTGTCTCATAATGCACAGTCTGTTTGACTGCTTCATCCAGAACAACTTTCCCCTGCTCACCGTAGTCACCCGTATAGCTGCTTCGAATGATTCGTGCGGCACGGTCGTTCTCCTGCTCTTCGTAGGCTTTTACAATAAAAATCGACGTAGGTTTTGAACTTCTGCTCGTCACCGTCTCGATGCGCTTCAATGAGTTTTCCAATCGTGACAACGTTGATTTGGTTCATGATTTTTTGTCCTCTCTTTCCATACTTTAATTATACTCTTCCGTCAGACTGAAAGTATGATTTTCTAACGATTGTTAACGAAAAATTCACAATTTGAAAGGGCAAAAAGCTGAACGTTGGAACGTCTGAATCAGGGTTCTCAACCTGGTATTTAATGACTCTTTTTGCGCCCCTAAAGCCTTGTATGTCTGCTCAGCATTCACGCATAAGCCGTTGGCAAAGAAGAGAGTGGAACCATTGCGTTCGCTGATATTTTCGGCAGAATACATTTTTTGGCTTTCTGATTCCGGGGTCGAGATGGATTCCACCGCGCATCAGCTTTTCAGCATAGAACCAGACATCAACGCGGGAGAAAATGTAAAGCAGCTGCGTGGTTCTGAAATAATAGAGAATCTGGTCCGCACCACTCCTGTATACCCAGCCCGGGGTGTGCCATAAAGGGTCGATGCCATCCCGATACCGCCGCGCCACCCGTTGTTCGTTCAGAGCGTCAGGCACCATGGAGAAGTAGTCCACCGAGGTTTCCAGGTAGAAATTTCCGGTATTGTGACTCTGTCCACTTTCGCTTCCAGGCCAAAGGTCTTACCATTCTTCTTCCAGACAATGAAATCGGTATCTTTGTCTTGATATGATTTATCCTGAGTCACGTCATCGTAATGGCTAATGCCATGATTCACTTTGATAATCGGGTCGTTAAGGAATTTGCGAGCCAAGTCTTCTCCGAATTTTCCCTCATCAAGCTGCTTTGACATCTTAAACTGACGAGGGCTTTCTTCCCAGGCTATCATACTTTTTACACGGCATCTGCCGAATTTTTAGGCAGCTGCGATACGATATGTGCAACGATACGTTCTGTACAGGCATTGACAACGGCGCTGGCCGTCCGCTGTTCACGCAGCGAATGGCAGAGTTCGTCGAGTTCGGATTCCGTGAAGGGATAGTCTGCCGAAGCAAGGAACTTCTTGCACAGTTCTTTCATGTCATCGTCGCCTAAAGGCTTGACGCGGTGTTTGAAAGTGAATCGGCGAATGAGGGCTTCGTCAAGGTTATCGACGCGGTTTGTAGTGCCAATGAGAATGACGTCATTCGGGAGCCGGTCAAGTTCCTGCATCAATGCGATGGTGACGCGGCTCATTTCAGCGACATCATCGCGGCTGCCACGGCACATTCCGATGGCATCAATTTCATCAACACAAAGAACACAAGGCGTGCGCTTTGCGTAATCGAACACTCTGCCGATGTTCTGCTGTGTCCGGCCAAGAGCAGAATTGACAAGGCCAGAAAATTTCAGGAAAACAAACGGTAAATTCGCCTTGTGTGCAATGTAGCGGGCCAATTCAGTCTTACCAACACCAGGAAGGCCCGTCAAAAGCAAAGAGCAAGTATAGTGGATGCCAAGCTCCTTGATGGCTAAAGCTGCTTTTCTGGTGGCCAAGAGCTTGTTGATGACTGTTTCTTCCTCCTCGCGGAGCAGGAACCGGCTTTCCGGGAAATTTGTAGCGTCCTCCGCAATCAAGAGACTTTCCAGGTTGGCAGGCAGCTGAATGAGTTCCGGTTTCAAAAGATTCAGCTTTTTGAGTTCAGCCTCCTTAAACCGGGCATCTTTTTCAGGGACATTCTTTTCAAGCATGATTCGGCACTGAGTCTGTGCATTTCGGATGTCGCCATCCACCACAAATCGAATCAAATTCCGTACGTCATCGGTCATTGTTATTTTCCTCCAAAAAAAAAAGGCCGCCAAATGGCAGCCTGTTAATGTGATGCAATATTCTGATTTTTGTTTCTACTGCAAATAGTGTTTACCGTCGAAACAGAGAGATTATATTCAGTGGCAAGCGCCTGCACCTTCTCGCCTTCCCTGTGGCGTTTAGCAATCAGTGCATTACGTTCCGTGTTTTTTCGCGGACGGCCGCGTTTCTGTAAAATTCCAGCTCTGACATTTTCCTGATGAAACGTTTCATAAATCGCCGTTTTAAAGATTCCGTATTCTTTGGCAATAGTGCTGACCGAGACCCCTTTTTTTCGATTTTGCTTCGAATATCGGAATTCCTTTTGATTGGTCTTGTCTTTCAGCGCCTTGTGATAGTATTCCTGACAGGTTTTTCCAATTTGGCGCATGTCCTTGTAAAGAGTGGATTTTGAAATACCGTATTTCTCACAGATGTCTTTTGAGGACGTTCCTGCCTCATAATCCGCAAGAATCGCCTTGCGCCTTTCATCCAACTTTTTGAAATTTGTATGTAAATGCCCTGCAAGGACGGTACGGACACTGCTTCGAGACAAAAAGTATTTTTTGGCGATTTCCTTATCAGTCATTCCGGCTTTCGCATCTTCCAACATAGCCGCATTGCGAACTTTCGTGGCAGCAGACTGCTTTTTCTTGTTCTTCTTAATCGTAGCTTGAGCGTATTCGGAAACAGTATAGTAGCACTGCTGATAGGTCACGCCATGCTTCTTTGCGATTTCAGCAACCGTCATCCCGGCTTTCGCATCTTGAATCATAGCTTCGTTGAGAGGTGCTCTTTTTTGCTTTCTTTGCAAGATTCTTTTCTTTTTTTGCTAGGTCTCTCACCATGGCATAGCAATAAGAGCTTGAAAAATACGTTTCCTTGGCGATTTCCTTGACAGTTTTGCCAGAAAGATACATTTCCCGAACCTTTTCGCGGTCTTCTTTGACCTGCTGCTTCGCAACATCTTTCTTTGATGCAGCCATGCAATTATTCCTCACTTTGACAACTTTTACTTTTCCCTGGGCCTGGACTATACCGCTTCATGGCGCGATATACGCTTCCCTTTTTGAGCCCGTATTCTTCCGCAAGCTCTTTGACAGAAACGCCGTTTTTTGTATTTCCTGACCATCTCGGCGTTTCTTTTCTTGCCAGTCTCGATACGGTTTTGGCTGTGGATTTGTCGGCCATTCTTTCCGTGCGTATGAAGAATCCGATAAAAGAGCGTTCCACTGATGCCGTATTTTTCCTGGAGCTCCGGAGATTTTGCGCCCATCTCATATTCATGAATCATCTGGGTTTGCCAGGCTTTCTTCTTTGCTTTCCTCTGACGGGCCTGTTCTTTGTAAAAGTCCTTCAGACTATATCGGACAGTAGAAACACAAATTTGATACTTTTCGGCCAGCTGTTCCTGGGACATACCGTTCTTGGCATCCTCCAGCATCTTTTCATTTCGTGCTCTGACTTTGTCATGAGTTAGACACACGTGGGTAATCTTGTTAATCGGCATTTTCGCTATTCTCCTTAGCTCTGGCTTTTTACGTTATACTGGTAAATCCCATTTTGATGAAGGATAAGGTAACCTAGTGAAGGGCTGATATTTACCTCCCTGCTCAACTCGATAATCGATTTTCGAGGATTTTTCTTGTAAGCATCAAGAAAAAGTTTGGTTCCGCATCTTTTTCTCTTTTTTTTGAGAGCCGTTTCAATATGATTGTATTTTTGGCTTTCGTACTCTCCGCTCGAATGCAAGATTGCATAAATACGCTGCATGGAAATGCCGTACATCTTGCCCAATTCTCTGACCGTCATACCGCCTTTATACTTTGTTTAACAATTTGCTCATTTCGAGTGGTAAGTCTCTTCCTCTTGTTTTCAAAATAACGAGGCGGCTCCTGCGTACCTTTTAGAATCTTGTAGCACATCGTTTCTGAAAGATTATATTCCCTCGCGATTTCTAAAATCGGCTTTCCATTTTTGTAATCTTCGATGATGCTTTTATTGCGGTTCATGCGTTCTTCTTTGTTTGACATAAAGCCTCCGATAAAAAGAAAAAGAGCAGGTTCAAAACTGAGCCCGCCCTAGCCTTTCGGTCGGATTTTGCCCGACCAACGATGTTTTTGATGCCTTTCGTTCTATATTTTGTATTATATGCAATTCGCACAGATACACAATGTTTTTTCTTTCTGGTAATTTATGGTAAGTATTGTGCAAAAAAAAGACCACTACCCTTTTCGGGGCAGTGGTCTCGATTGCTATTGCTTTTGAAAATCAATCCAGTAGTTTTCCGGCCTTGTATGAGTGGTACAAATAGCTCGGATTACCAATAGTAAGTTGCAGTATTAAAATCTGAGATGTCATCGCTAATGAACGAGGAAAATACATCAATTACATCCTGGACACCAGGAGTGCTAGTACAGTCAAAGATGATGCGCTGGTACACTTTTCCGATATCTGTATAAGATGGAACCTTGTAGTGGCAGTTAGACACCGTATCATACGTTCCTTCCGGCACAGGAAAAAGCTCACAAATTTCATCGGCAGATTGCTCAAAGCTCTGGCAGTGAAGCACATCCGCTGAGTCGAGAATTGCCTTGACTCCGTTTGTGCCAAGAGCAGAAACCACATCTTTGCGATGATTCTTCGTAACGCGGCCGATATATTCAATCAGGCTGCAGGTATAAAAGACATCGTTTTTGCTGTAGGTTGCAGTTTCAGTCATACTTCAATCGCCTCCTTAAAAGAGAGACATTTCAAAGCGACTTCCGTGTGAAAGCTGATTTGATGCGTGGGATGCTTGAATTTTGCCAACGCCCAAAAAGCTTCACGGCTAATATCACCGCTTAGAAAGTCGTTGACGTAGTTCCAAATGGTGTCATCCGCCATGGGTCCTTCCACAATATCATAGTCATGATGTTTGCCCGAGCGACATATAGCAATAAAATCAAGCCACTCATCACTCATTTCGGGGAATTTCTTAATATTTAGCATGGGAGATTCTGTATATTCAAACACGTTGACAATACCACGAGACCTGCCTTTTTTTTGACCAGCGAGCGGCTTGTTCGTAGTTGTTAGTGCAATAGAATCCCCATGAAAAATTTTTGGCGTACCTTGTTTTTCTGACCTCAGGGTTGCGGACTATTACATCGCTGCCATGATACAGAACCATTATTATCACTTCCTTGCATATATTATACTTGTTTTTATGTGTCAACACAATCATTTCGTATGATTTTGGTTCCTACGCTTTTTGCTGAAAGAACCCGAATCAAAGTTTCGTTCTAGGAGTATTAGTTGTTCGATTCCCCCGGCAGCCACTGCTGAGGATAAGCGCGAAGCAGATTTTTCGGTACGCAGTCATTCAGAGCGGAATTCTCAGCAAGAGCCATATCAATGATGTAGTAATCATTGCCGTTGCGCATTACATCGACGCTCCACTGCCCTGTCAGCTCAATGCGAGGAATAACCTTCTTCAGCTCAGCCAGAACAGTTTGAACGCTTTCGTGGTAACGCTGGTTCAGAATGTCTTCATGCATCTTGTAGACAACATAATCATGGCGTTCCTGTGGGCTGCTGACTTTTTTTGAATTCGTTCTTCATAACATCGCTGCGCCAATAAGGACTTGCGCCAAGGATTTCCTTTGTATCAAAATCAACAAACACGCGATATTCAGTGTGCAGCGGCAAACCGTTGTAGATGGTGGGGTTATTTTCTTTGTCCTTGATGTATTCTCTGACGACCCACTCGTTCGTGGTGTTCGCGCCGTAGAAGCAGCGATTGTTCAGAGGGGATGCCATCGAGCATGTCAGATGGATTCAAAAACAAGAAATACTCGCCCATCTCATTGATTTCCTTCGGGTTATGGATATGAGCGTTGCGGAATTCGTATTTGGAAGAATACGTGCCCGTTTGTGTGTTGTGCTTTATCTTTCGACATCTTTAATTGTATTTAATTCGCACGGATGTACAAGGCAAAACTGTGGTAAAGACAAGGCGCATAGAGCTTGTTCCGTCACCAAGCCGGAAAGCTCAAGAATCAATTGCTTTGCTCAAATATGTCATCTTGTGTGTTTTTATTGTCATTTATTGTAAATTCATGCTTGCTTTTTGGCGAGAGATGTGCTATTATAATTACAGAAGATGACATTATTATACAGCAAATGACACATCTGAAAGGAGTACACCATGATTTCTGTTAACCTCGCCACGCCCGTGATTTTCTATAAGCAGCTGCCCGGCATCGCTAAGAATCTGGATGTGGATGCTGATTTTTTTTGAAAGGCTTTCTCACCAACGCCAGGTGTTATGTTGAGGATGCCGGAAAAGGTGAAGTGCTTGAGCTGGACAACTCGGCCGACACGATAACGAAAGTTGTCGCAGCCCATGAGAAGCGTTTCTATGGCGCGGAAGCCATTGTGGAATTCGCCAAGAGCAAAGGCGTGGATATTCCTGCACTGAACCATTTTGAACTTGGTGCAGATATCTCTGCCCATGCAACGGAAGACCAAGTTGCCAACATCACTGCATTGGCCGCACGAGTCGAGCGCCTCAATAATCGGTACAAGAGTCTTGCCCGGCTTGAAGCCCCGGACGTCATCCTGATGAACGAAGCAAGGATGGTGCGTGACGCAGTAGAGCAGCTGGAAGATAACAGCGGTACATACTCCCCGGCTCTTGACCAGAACGGGGTTGCCTATCAATCCTTGAAGGATATTGGGTATTCTCTTGTCACCGGTTGGGACAAGTCGGTACTTGAAAAGAACAGCAATAAGGATACGGAGGCCACCTTTCCCAAAGAGCCCGACTTTCAAAAGGCTGGCATCGCTGGTCAAAAAGCCATCGGAACCCGAACACAGGGTAAGTTTGCGTTTCAGGCAGGACTGACTCGTGGGTATATCAGCAGCCTCGTGAATGGCAACGCAAAAGCTCAGCCGACCGAAAATACCATCAAGAAAATTGCAAGCGCAACGGATGCTGTCACGGAGAACGAGCTTCGTATCGCCTGCGGGTATGAGCCCTTGCCTGACGACGGGAAAGACAAGCTCTCTATGCAGCGTGCAAGCATGTCTGATGACGCATGGCAGAAAGACAATGTGGATGCATTCCTCTCTTTTTTCTGAATGAAACGATTCCAATGTCCACTCCTCTTTCGTCCACTGAAATTCTTCAAGCTCTTTTCAAGGAAAAAATACGGCGACAAGAATGACCAGATTCTGCTGGAAAAGGTCTCTGCCCCCCGGCACCTATCGTGCGGAAGGTACGGCTGCTAATGTCATTCTACCTATTCGTCTTTGTTGGTTCAGCTTCAAGCCCGGATGCTGATGCAGACCCTCTATGTGGGACTTATCGGGCATTACAGCAAAAACGATGAGCTGTACATTACCGGATACATTTCTTCTGTGAAAGAGCTGCATGACGCAGTTCCGGCGCTGCGGGGCGGCATTGATGCGGCCTATGACGCGAGTCTGCCGGAGGGAATCGACATCATGAAGTTCCCGGTATTTTACACGGCTTCCAATGTTCAGGAAGCATACAAGCGGGTCCAGCAGAAAATCGTTTCCAAAATTGACGATTACTTTGCCAGCGAAGTGAAGGTTCGCGTTTCCGGCATCGGCTTTTATACCGATACCCTCTCGAATGAAAAGTTTGTGGAATTCATGCGCCTTCATAAAGCAGCTCTGACCGCTCCTTCTGCTCCTATCGAACTCCGGGACATCTATGAAAAAACGTTGTTGAACGTCACGGCTGCCCTGAGGATTTCCTTGTGGAAAACAGCGACTTTGACTGTAAGGCTTCCGTTATCGCCTATGCGATGAACAATGAGACGCTTCTCTGTCCAGGGCAGGACATCTTTGACGGGATGCTGGGCAGCAAAGAAACCGATGCAGAAAATTGCTCTTGCGTTTCTGTCTCTGACAAAGAGTTTGCCCGTCTGCATTCCAAGTTTGGCCTCAAGAAAGAGGAGGACGTTCTGGAAGCTATCAAGGCATACGCGCAGGAGCTCGGTCTGGAGTACGGCCCCGTCAACTACTTCATGATGTGTGACCCGAAATATGCAAACGACCTTGGCGAGATTGTGCAGTGAATCGTTCTGAACGCGGTAAGGTGATTTGCCGCCGTATTGGCTGCCACAAGCATAAAAATAAGGCTGCTACCCATTACTGGGCGGCAGCCTTTTGTCTTGAAAAAAAAAACGAGAACACCGTCGGCAACGGAGTCCTCGCAAAAGATAGTTCTTTTTTTGATTACGGTTTTAATTATATGGAACCCGCAATGCATTGCAAGCATTATTTGCCCGCTTGCTTTTTCAGTTTATCCCTCGTTTCCATCAGAATGGTTCCGAGCCGGTTTTGGCCTGGGATGTCCCGGCATTTCGGACAGTGGCAGTTGCCCCAATAGTTGTCATGCCAGCTGGTGGTATCTTCCTCGATGGGCTGCGTACCCGTTTCGAGGAGACGCTGCTTGAGGTCTTCATTCTGTTCGAATTTAGCCATCACCACGCGGCGCATCACGTCGTCCCGAGTCTCATCCCAGTTTGCGGGGATAGCTACATTGTGGCCAAAGCGCTTGGCAGAAGCCGGTGGCATGTCCGCAAACTGTCTGCGCTCTTCCAGTGGGACCTTGTGACTCTGGAATGCTGCCTCGGCGTTCTTGTAACGAATCCCATTCATCACAAATTCGCAAGGATAATAGTTGCTCATGAACCAACTACGGTGGTTCTCTTTCTTAATTCGAATCATGCAAATTCTCCTAATTTCTAACTCAGGCGGCACTTTTATCGCTGCCGTTCTTTTTTCTCTGTCGCTGCACTCAACAGGCTATCAAACAACTCAACTGCCGTAGACACAAACATCTGGCTCTGAATCGAGATTTTTCTCCGCTCCGAGTCTGCCCTTTCATGTGTGCAGCGGCACTATAAATTGCTGCCAAAACCTTGTGCTTCATCAAAGCAGATTCTTTGATATCCGCGTTATCAGCAGCAAGGTAGTTGGCAAGGTTATAGGCCCGTCCAAGCATCAGCTCATCGTACAGCGGAGCATTGTGCTGGACCATGGTAGTGTAAACAGCAGGTTGTTCTCCGAAAGTGCTGAATCGGATGCCTCGGAATCCAGAATTCAGCTCATACAAAAAGCGCGAGGCGTTCGGTCAGAAATACTGCCGTTTCGGAGAGTTTTTTTGCCATTTCGTCAGGCAATAAAGCAGTATTGTCCTGCCGTACCGCATGCAGAATTTTTTTGGCTAAAAGCCGTTTCGCATATTCCTGCACATCGTGGTCAAGCTCGTAGCAAATGTGGCTTGCTGTTTTGTCTGTACGCATATGATTACCTCCTGGTTCTTGCCACCTTCTGTTGTTCGACCCACGCTTCGGCTTCCTCTACTGTGGCATACACTGCCGTCTCACCGCGCCGGGTAATCTGCTTTCGGGCATTCTGAGCTGCCTGCTCACTCTTGTAAGTTTCATTGCCCGCTACATCACAAATATGATGCCGGTTGCCAAAACCATAACGCCAATGTCTCTGACAACGGTTCCGACCCGTTTATCATTGGTAATGTCCTGATTCCATTCAAATCCCCAACCAATCATAGCGACACCAACCACAATCAAAATAACACCAACAATCGTTAAGCTTTCTTCTGATAAACCGTACATAGTGCATTTCCTTTCTGCAAACAAAAAGTCCCGCACAAACAACTCATGCGGGACAACGATAAGATATATTTTTTTTGGTTTATATTTTTCATTGTACGCAATTCGCACAGATTGACAATAGAAAATTACAAAAAAATTCCCGCATGAGCGTCGCTGCTCACACGGGGAAAAATTTCTTAATATTCAGTGCAGAGAACCGTCAAAAGGCTGGAGAAGTAGTACATTGCGACGGTCGTGATTTTCACAGCATCGCTTCCCTGCCCGTTTGCAAGGCGCGTAAAGGTGCCGCCATTCTTGAGTCGGGTCATGGTCAGGTACATGAGCATATAGGCGTTCACATAGACGTCTGTATATCGCTGACCGTCATCCTCATAGCGCTGCGGGATACATTCCTGACTCAACATTTCAATGAGCTGATACCAGGATTTCAGATACAGAGGGCTCTTCGGTTCATTCAGAGCATTCTGAGCCTGCTTCTGGTATTCTTTCAGAGTTTCATCAGTCAGGGGCATGAACTCGACGTTTGCAAATTTGTCACGGTTGTAGTAGAGCCACAGCGTGGCATTGGACAGGTCCATGCAGATACCGGCAAGCTTCTCTGCCTTATCGTCTTCCAACTGAGTTACCGGAACACTAGGGTCATTGATTTCGGCATCTTCAGAAGTCATGTCCACAATCCTGTAGCTGTTCTCTTCTGCCCGAATTTCAGAACTGACGAAGCGCTTGAAATCTTCAACGAGCTTCCGATAAGCTTCGAGCTGAGCATTTTCTTTCTGTTCACTCATAATGTGTATCTCCCTTTTGGATTTCTTATTATATGGATATTGCACTTTTTTTTGCAAGGGCTTTTAACCCAAGCACCTTTTTTGGCTGTTTGTCAATACCCGCAGAATATCAAAGTGTTGTTAAAGTTCAGGTGAAAAAACGTTCTGGAACCAACAAACCCGGGACTCCCGCCTCTTGCATTTGTTTACCGCCTTTTTCAGCCTGCGTTCTGGCTGTTCTTCTTGACATCGGCTGCAACCTTCAAGCGGCGTATGTACTCTTCCAGTTCCTCCAGTGTATAGGTCTCTTCCGTCTCAATCGGCTCTTTGGCATCTTTGGGCAGATAGCTTTTCGTACAGACAAACTCAGGGTTCGTTACAGGGCAGTCCAGGACAGTTTCATCGTACAACTCTTTCTCGATGTTGTGGTAGAGAAAGAACGGGATATGCCGCCCGCAATCGTCATCCGATTCTGTCCAATCCGGGAGTTCCTGGATTTCGCGGCCGTATGTTTCATACAATACCGTGTTTGCCCGCGCATTGCCAAGCAGGGTATTGTACAGCTTGAAGTTTTCCCTCACTTCACGGCGAAAGAACTTCGGGGAGCGAGAACTCCTCGTATTCCAGCTTCGTATCAGAACGTAGATAGTAGCGGTACTGCGCCTCGACCGGCATGAATTCAGTCGTGTTGTTCAGCTCTTTCAAAGCGTTGAGTCGTTCACTCGTTTTTTTGACATTATGTCTTGCAAAGCCCAGATACGCTGAAACCAGAATCATCAGAAGAAGAGCTGCAAGGATAATGACAATGAGCCATTCCTCGCCTTCCATATGCGGCAGGTGTTTCAGAATACTATCCTGGATAGCATAAGGAAGGTCATCGAACCATTCATAGAACCCAATCGGGTCCTGATAAGTATGGGGAGCCATGATTCACCCTCACCGCCATCAGTAAATAAACTTGCATTCCCGGCGTTCCCGGCCATTGCCGCACCAGTAATGCCGCCAGCGGGGAGTTTTGCCTTCCCCATTCTTTTTTTTTTGTATTCTTTGGCCGCATTCTCACCAACGGTATACGGTTTAATGTTGATGCGTTGTGCTTTTCCCTGGAATACAAAAACCGGGCGGTCACGCTTCTTGGAAGTTTCCAAGCGGACATCAGGGTTCTTACTGGCAAGATAGTAGGCACACAGGATTGCCAGGCGAACATAAGGTGTGCCGCCGTCAAAGACCGAAGGAACTGCTTCCATCACAGCCGGTACGCTGATACCATTTACCTGCCGCTGCCCGGCTGCCTTTTCCAGGTATTCTTTCGTGCTCCGAGTTGCTTCCGTCAAACTCTGGTTTTCTTTGGCCCAGGCAGGCAGAGTCAGGAACGTGAAATCATCATGGCTGCCTTTGGCCGGGCCGACAAGAACGATGCCGAAAGCAGTGGTCTTCTCTTTCTCTTCGAATTCCACATGCACGAACATACCGTTGTAGTCGTAGCTGTCATACACCGGGATAAAGAAATCACGAATCGGAAGCCGCTGCAGGATATCCTGATGAATCGCCATGTCATCCGTATCCATAAGAATTTTCTGGAACTCGTAGTCAAAATTATAGACCGTCTTCGTCTGGTTCCAGCAGCCGATGGTGAAGCAGGGGAAAATCTGTGCAGCAAGGACACGCTCGAAACCCGGCGTGTTCATTTTCTGCGCTGCCGTCACACAGCAAAGCGTTGAAGATTTGTTGTACTCTTGCAGAGTCTTCCCACACGGGTCACTGAACCCAAAATGGTTACGGGTCTGTTTGGTAACGGCATTCGCCGTCAATGCGATTCTCAGCTGTTCCTTGGTCATTTGCTATCCTCCAAAAGTTTATTTTTTGTCATATGCAAACAGCGCTGAACCATGCCGATGGTGAATTTTCGAGTCGTTAGCACTGTCATGAGCTTTCCTTCATTGCCCTTGATGGTTCGTTCCAGAATGTTCCAGGATTCGCTTTCGGGCTTGACATTGGTATATAAGTCCAGCGGAACATACAACCACGCGATTTCACTGTCCCGCATCACGGCATAGGATTGCAGGATTTTATCAATTGCCTCTACGCCGACCTTCCAGCTGGTGATTATGGTCCGGCTGATATCGTATACAATCAGGTGCGGTGCTTCATTTGCTTCCGTATCAACTTCAATGACATGAGCAATATACGGTTTCCCGTCCACCAGCTTATACCGATAAATAATGGACGGAATTTTCTCTCGAATCAATCTGTCATGTTCAAGCGCCAAGTCCGCGTACTCGCCCGTTGCATCAATGATGATGACTCGTCCCTGACAGGTCCTCAGTGTCGCTCTAATTTGCTTGCGGCACCAGGCAGAGCAGCTCTCTTTGTACTCCGTCGAGACAAGAAAGAAAATTCCTGCCCGGTGTGATAATGGGTTCATAGCTCATTGTTTATCCTCTGTAGCTTTTGTAATTCATTCACTTTTAATTGTCTGCAATTCGCACAGTTTCGCAACATGATATTGTCTGTGAATACCAGTTATCGGAGTCATAGTCCTTTGACAAAATTCGAGTCGTAGTGGGACAGGACTTCCTCGTTCAAGCTGTATTCGCAGTTGATAGTCGTTGCGTCATCCACATACATGCCTCGGTTTGCGTAGTATATTCCATCAATATAAATGGCGAACATGACGGACGGCATCAGTGCCTTTTCATTCACTGCGTAAATTAGGTATTCATCCAGATTATCCTTGACCACCGCGCTCTTATTGATTTGGGCGATTTGCTGTCCGCCAAGAAATACAGGGCAGCATACTCCTTCTTTTCCAAAGCCGATTTTGTAGCTCTGGTATTCCTCGCCATACAGCTGCATGGCGATAGAATTGTATCCTTGGAGGAATCCGGTTTTTGTATGGATGACGGAAATCTCGCCTACCGTGCAGTTGTTCTCACGGATAGCAAAAGGGTATCTCAGAATATCTTTCGTGTTGATGCCGCGCATGTACGCCCTTGCGTCAGCAGCTGGCATGTATTGCAGCAGGAACTTGGAATCATTCAGCCGGATGCCATAACCCTGCCGTAGCAATTTCGGGATATAGTGTGCCTGCCCGATAACGGCCTTGCCTTTCACGATATCGAAGGTGAACTCATATCCTTTCGATTTGGTTTGCTTCACAATCCATTGCAAGACTCATCGCCTCCTTCTGCTTTCTGACTCTTTGAATCACTTTGTAAATGCCCGGAACCGAGAGCTGATACTTTTCAGATAGTTTCTGCACCGGCACGCCGCTTTCATATTCCCGGAAGATATTCTCATTGCGGGGTTTCTGCCGAATTTTGATGCGCTCATTTCTACGGTTTTCAGTCAGGCCCGCATCGTTGGCAACCATGCTGCAATATCCTTCTGCCACGTTGAATTTCGCAATCATTTCCTTGAGAGGGACACTGTTCTTGTATGCCGCAAGGATTTCAGCTTTTCTGGCATCCTCAACCTGTGCCAGCTGAATTCTGGCCTCCTGTTTCGCGTCGTCTAACGCTCGATAGCATGTACGGACGCTCAACCTGTATTTTGCGGCAAGCTTCTCAATGGAATAGCCGTTGCCGTAGTCTTTCATGATATTGCAATTTCGCTCAATCAACTTTTTGCTTGCAAATTTTGAGATGGTACTCAGCTCCTTTGCTTTACGCTTTATTTCTGATTGTCTGCAATTCGCACAAATGGGCAACTATTTTTTTGCGAAATAAGAAGGCAGGCTCCGAAAAGAACCTGCCATGCATATTAGAGGTTAAAGATGCCCAGCCAGCGCCGAAACTTGATGCCGAACAATTCCTGTGCCTGCTCGGAAGTCATCGTGCTGATGCTGACATTCGAGTCGCGCAGCACAGTCGTCGAAAACACGCCGAGAACAACGCGCCTACCACAGCAATGGTTGCAACTACAGGGAAAATGTTCTTTTTTGTCACGTTAAATTTCTCCTTTCAAGTTGTTATATCGTTTCATAGCCTCACGACTGATATCTTCATCCTGTTCAATATCCTGCGTCGTCTTGTTAATGACAGCATCGAGCTTTGACATTGCGAGGACAACCTCTGTATCCCACGGATTCTGGGCAGAACGTTGGTTCAGAGCGTATGCTAAAGAATCTAATCGGAGGATTAAGCGTTCATTGTCATGAACTACTTTATCCACGGTACTTACGATACCATTGTAGATTTCTTTCTTTTTTTGCGCTTCTTCTTTGTTTCCAAACGAGATAGAGCCTTGACAGAAAGCCTTGTATTCCGTTTCATCAAACATTGAAGTCGAGCGAATCGCGTCATCCAGTCGGTCATAGAAGATACATTCTGCGGATTCCAATAACGTCAGGCACTTGGCTTGTTCCCCGGATGTCTTGCTATCCTGGGTCATGCTGTAGGCAACGGCCATTTTTTGCCCGAAGCGCCGTACCTGATACAGCATTTGGTCAGCCTGCTCTGAGAAGACGCTTTTTGTCTTTACTGCCGTTTGAATTTTGTTGGTATACAGCTCTTCTTTGCTTGTAGGCCGTTCAGATGCAGCAGAAGCCGCAGCTTTCTGCTTTTTGAGAAAATTGCGATATGCAATGTAGGCGCAGAGCAGCAGGAATAAAACCGGCGTGCCGTATTCTGCAAGGAGAACAAGGAACAGCGATGTTCCGTGCATGTATTCGATAGTGTAATAGGTGCTGATATAGGTTTCGACCATGTAGACTATAGCCGCTGCTATGATAATTAAACTCACGCCGAGCATTAACTTCACCTCTCCGGTTTTACTCTATTTGCTATCAAGAGGGCTTGATACAAAGCATCTTTTGCTTTTAATCATCTTCAATTCGCACAATTTAGCAACAAAGCCTTAACATGCAAAAAAAAGACAGTCACCCTAATTGGATGGCTAACCATGAACTTTTCGTTTGCGTCACAACAGAAAAAAGATGGCTCTTTCGAGTCACCCTCTTTTTTATTCGTTGTCTTTAATCTTTGGCCTTTTTGTCTTTCATGATAGCCTTCTCTTCTTCGGTCACATCCGGTCGAAAATGAGTGACTTCCTCACCGTTGAGACTCTTCTCATGAATCAGATAGCCGCCTTCTACGCGTTCCATTGCCTTGGCACCTCCTTTCTCTTTGTTATTCTCAGGCTGTTCACATTGAGTCATAATGTTGATGTTGCGGTCTGTCTTTGCCTGGATGCTGTTGGCACGGACAATTTCGCCCATGTCAATGCCGGTCGCTTCTTTCACCGTCTGCATGGTTTGAGCCATCAGGATAGGAACGTTCCCGGAAACGCCGGATACGCCGGAGGCATCACCGCCAATGATAGAAACCTTATCAATGCTGGACAAAGGCTGAGCCACGCTCTTGGCAATGTCAGGAAGAACCTTGATGAGCATTTCAGCCACAGCCGCATCGTTATACTGCTTATATGCCTCTGCTTTCTGTTTCATGGCTTCCGCTTCAGCCAAGCCTTTCTGACGAATCGCTTCAGCTTCTGCCTTACCGACAAGCTCAATGCCTTCTGCTTCCTGCTGCTTGGAGAACTTCTGTGCCTCAGCTGCACGTTCCGCCTCATATTTCTTGGCTTCTGCCTCTTTCTGGCGGCGGTACAGGTCAGCATCTGCCTGTTTGCGGACTTCCGCATCCAGTTTGCGTTGCTGGACCTCGGCTTCCTGTGCGGCAAGGTCTACCATTTTCTTCTGCTTGGCGATTTCAGCATCCGCTTCCGCTTCTTTGATTTCTTTGGCGCGGAGATTCATCTGAATCTGACCGGCAGCATCTGCGTCAGCCGCAGCTTTATCAGCTTCAGCTTTCAGCTTTGCCTTGGCGAGCTGCAATTCATTGTTGCGCTTTGCAATCGCAGTCTGTGCTTCAACTTCCTTGGCATTTGCAGCCATCTCAGCATCGGCCTTCGCGCAGGCTACATCACGGGCAGCCTGAGCACGGGCAATTTCAGCCTGTTTCTTTACGAGCTCTTCCTGTTCGATGCCGATAGCTTCGATAACGCCGTGATTGTGGCCTTGAACATCCACTGCATCCCTGATGTCCTGGACATTAAAAGTCACAACCTCAAGTCCCATCTTAGCAAGGTCGGGGCGAGCATTCTCGATAACGCTCACAGCCATCTGCTTGCGGTTCGTCAGAATTTGGTCAACGGTCATATCGGAGACAATCTCTCGCAAATTGCCCTGCAGAACGTCATTGACTTTGTCATTGATGCCCTGCTCGTTCATGCCGAGAAAGTTCGAGATGGCTGCCTGCTGGCGGGACATGATGTACGCCTTGGCGTCTTTCAGACCGGATGCCTTCACTTCTTCATCCAGAACGGTAGAGTTTTCGCTGTAGACTTGAATCGTGACAACAGAGTCAATCCAGAGACTTACGCCGTTCTTCGTCTTAACACCTGTTTCAGGAGTCTTGACATCGATTTTCAAAAGGCGCATATTTAGTCGGTCAGCCCGTTGAAGAACGGGCAGAACAAATGTACCCTTTCCGCAAACCACTTTAGGCTTAGACAGGCCAAAGCCAGTTACAACGATAGCCTCCGTGGGCGGAGCTTTCTTGTAGCAGAGAAATCCAAAGAGAATAATCAGGGCTGCTACAATTCCAATCACGTATACCATAATTTTTATTTCTCCACATTCAGTTTTTTAGCTGCTAAGATTCTCATCCCTACTGCATCGGTATCGCCCCATCTCACAATCGCTCTGTCTTTAATTGTCTGCAATTCGCACGATTCCGCAATAAACAAAACCCACAGGTGAGAGAATGACCTGTGGGCTTCGAAAAAGAGGTAATTATGCGCAAGCAGACACGGCATCGATTCGTGGCAACCAACTACAATCGCGATGAACGTCACTTGCCGTTTCTCTTGTACAATTTCTATTTTATGAGGTTCGCACATGCGGCGCAAGGGTAAACTTGCCAAGACTAAGATATTTTTGAGTTTGACTTCTGGTGTCTGTTTTCTTGCACTCATTTTCGAAAACTACCATACAATACCCCTGGCACAAAATGAGATACACCTCCAGCTACAACTCAAGAGCCCCATCCAAGATGACGGGGCTTTAGTTTTATATATTAGGGCAACAATAAATCTCGTGCATAAAGGTTAAGTATTCATGAACAAAGTTGCGATTTTGGCCCGTCCATCTGTAAAATATGATATAATTATGTTAGAAAGAATTGTGGGAGGAGAAAAACAATGACGGTCGGGGATATTCTTGTAAGCATCAACCAAGCAAGTCTCGAGACGATGTTACCCCTCACTGCAGTGCAGACAAGTGCTGACATTGAACGGTACTACAAAGAAGGCTACAGTGTCGGCTTAACGGCCAACGAATTTGCTAAGAAGTATCCGAGGCTTCCTGTCGACAGAATCTATGCTGCGCACAATATGTTGGCCCCCGCTCTATTACTGCGAACTCGATAATCCGGCCATTCCCATCGTTCTTTCTCTAAACATTTATGGCGACAAGTGTCTGGCTGTGAACGGCGAATCGGATGAAAAGTTTCAGCAGAGAGTTCTGGATATGGCCGAGAAAATCTCATCGGGAAACGTCCCCTTCATTCGCGGCTACCTCTTTTCCCTGGAAGACAGCCTGCGTGTATCGGTTCTTTCTAAATACATTGAGTTGTCCAGTCCGGGTGAGAATCTATACGCACTTTTTTTGGACTTCTATCGTACCAGTGATTTTGGGTTCTCGGCTCTCAAAGAGGATAACCTTCAGAAAGTCTTTTCTGGAAAGTCTCAGAAACAAAAGCAGAACACTGAAAAGAAGCTATCCAGCCTGCCAGATATTGTGACCATCTATCGTGGGGAAGGAAGCAAATCAACTCCATACGAGAAATCTTTCTCCTGGACCACAAGCTACAAGGCAGCCTGTTTCTTTGCCTGCCGCATCCCGAGTCTCGAGAACAGCAGAATCATCACTGCCCATGTCAGCAAATGTGACATCATCGAGTGTTTCCCGAATGATGAAGAAAAAAAGAGGTTCTTGTCCCACCGGCTGCCGTAAAAGATAGAAAGGTCGATACACTATACGGCATTAACGCTCTGACAGATGAAATTCAGGCGTTCTTCCCTCTCTACCAGCGCTACCGGAGCCGCATTTCCACTCTGTATGATGCTTATGGCCGGGCTAATGATGAGGAGCACGACGCCGAGCATACGCTGCGAGTTCTCTTTGATGCGCTGCTTTTGGTTCAGGTTCAGGGCATTGCCTTAACAAAAAAAAAAGAATCCCACCAGCTATGTGATGCGATTCTTTATCATGATATTGGGCGGACAAACGATGATGTCGATGACAGCTACGGAGCAAAGTCTAGGGACATTTATTATGACACAGCCTCCGACTGCAATCCGGCAACTGCTTTCCTCATCGAGTATCATTGCTTGGATTGACCGCAAGGCTCTTGCAGACCTCAAAGCATCCAATATCCGGGACAAAGAACGGGTGTGGCTGCTATATACGATTCTCAAGGATGCAGATGCTTTAGACCGTGTGCGGTTCGGGATGCGGGCCGTGGACCCTAAGTATTTCCGCAACGAGATAACCCACAAACTACTGCCCACTGCGCAGAGTTGTGTGGGGCAGTTAAAGTTGTAAGGAGGATACCGTGCAGAACGAAAATGGTGTTTTGGCAGTGCAGGAAGATTTCGGTAATACCTTAGTCGATAAATACGCACCGGTATGGGATAAGAAATATCGGAGCAAGGGCGAGTCTATCTGGGTATTTCAGAGAAGAACCCTGTCCAGCGCTTGCCAGGTTGCGACGACATTGCCTGACATGGATTTTGGGAAAGCATCTACTTTCCTCTTTCACCTGGTCCGTGAAGCTGAGGAGTGCAAACCCATCATTGAGGCCGTCAGCTCTCAGGTAAAGCTTGCCATGGCAAACCCCGACAAGTTCATTAAAGGCTATCATCAGTTTTTGCAGGGGCTCACAAAGCCCATCAAGAAGAAGAATAAGGACTATGCTCTGTATTTCAAGGCTATTGCTTATGCGCAGGAATGTGTTCATTCAGGATTATCCATTGACGAAAATGTGGAACGTAATGATTCTGTCTTGTACGCGGTAATCGATATGCTGATGCAGGGAAGCGAATACCTCAAGCCTCAGGAATTTGACATTGTGAACAACATTGTTGGCATTTCGACTGAGAATGAGCCTATTATCATTCTGGACCCCTATCCCCTTGCGGATGTTCCTGTCTATTATAGTGATGCTCTTTTCAACAATCGGCCATACGACAAATGTGAATCTCAGATTTCTGAAGACAGACGCTTGGATATGGTCTTTTCGTACTACAAGCGTTATGGCTATGAGAATGTTGCAGATTTCGATAGCATCAACGACCTCGCTTTGCTCTCGCATTTGTATACGAACACTGTCCTTTCGATGGCCACCTATGTGAACGAGTATACCGTGGACATGTTGCCGGACAAGCCGCTGATTGAGAATACTCCGAACATGTGGTCCTGGTGGCCAAAGCCCATCTCACCCAAATATACGACAGAGTTTCTGAAAGATACGCTGCACCATCGCCGCAGAACTCTTCCCGCCAACGGTGCATTGTTTCAGTTTGATGCCTGCCAGCTGATACAGGAAATTAAGCTGAAAGAGACTTGCCGCGACAACGAGATTGTATGTCTGTATAAAATCGTAACCAAGTTCGGTGACCTGGCCGGATACTATAACACAAGCACCGAGTGGTTTTTATATTTTGACTGACCGAGCTCAATTTCCAGAGCTGGTTGACAGCGTCACGAATCTGATTCTCTGGCTGTACACTTCTCTCGCCTGTGATTTGCCGGATGTTCTGCCCACTGATGCGTCGTTCCGGTCTTCGTTTGTGACACACGCGGATGCTCCATTTGGGATTCGTTGTCTGATGATTGGCGGAAAGCCCCGCGATTATCGCAAGAAAGGCAATGGTGACGACGAGCCGCTGCGGGTGTTCGACAAGTCCAAATATGATGCTTCGTCCAAAAGCATCAATGGTTTCATTCGCCACCTGCCTGCCGGACAGAAAGCAAGCGAACGTGCCATCCTGATAGCTGAAAGCTATGGCTATGAGCTGAAGAGTGATGAAACTTATGTCACGCCGTTTGTGAGAAGACAATGGCTGAAAAAGAAAACTGAAGAGTCAATAATCCACGACTAAAGTCGCGGGTCTCCTTGCCCTGATTTATGAAGAAAAGCGCCCACCGAAAAATGGTGAGCGCTTTTATTTTTCATTCCAAAAGCCGGAGAGTTTTCCCATTCCAGAAAACTTTTTCCAAAAATGCCAAAAGTTTTCTTAACTCAGAAAAGTTTTGCTGCTATTCCAGAAGTTTTTTGGTTTCGGAAAATCATGCGACTATCATTGGGGGTTCACTATCGGCGTTGCAGTTCTTGCCTGCGGGTCAATAGAATAAGTGGCATCAATGTATACCGTATTGTTCCCTGTGTCTTTTCTCACAAAAACTGGCATTACAATTTCTGTGATTGATGTTGGGTCGTTGCCATTCTCTGCATAAGTTTCAGCATATTCTTGCCAACGAATGTCAACATAGGCGTTGGAATGTGGTTCCAGTAGTGCCGCTCCTTCCGGGGTACATTCAAAGCCGTTGATAGAGCCTTTGTCCAGAATGACATCGATACGGTCATCCGTCTTGTTCTGACAGTAGGCTTTCGCCGTATAGCCCATGAAACTATCAGAATAAAATCCGCAAACGACCATGCTGCAGGCATTATTGTCGAACAGCACAATATCCGTGGGCTGAATCTCGTGTTTTTTGGTTCTGTCGCGTTCTCTTCACCTTTCGGATAAATCACAAAGTCATCATCGACAGGGTCATCACGATTCGACACATCCCATTCTGCTTCATCATAGACATCGATGTGAAGTTTGACGGTATCGATGTCTTGCGGTTTCACTCCATAGATTTCCAGTCCTTCGCTATCCCACGAAACGACTTCAGTAACCTCTTCTCCGGGTCCGATTTCCGGGAACCAGCTGGTATCGGCTGGGATTCCGTTCAGCGATGAACTGCTTGTGATAGCGCATAGAGTCTTGTCGTCCGTTTTGTTCTGGAAGTTAATCTTCCAGTAGTATTCGTAGTCATCATCATAGCCAACGCTCTGCAAGATGATGGTACAGGTTTCATTATCTGCAATCGTCTCAGGCTGAAAGTTCTCATCGAACTGGATGTCAGGTTCAGCCGTTGTACTATCGGCAGCACTACTTGCAGTACTCGTTGAAGAGTCGCTGGTGCTTTCCTCGGAGGATGCAGCATCAGATGTAGCTGCACTGCTGGCAGCAGTACTGGTAGTGTTAGAGCTGCTACAGGCGGCCAGGGAAAGTACAAGCAAAGCCGAAAGTGCTAATGATACAACCTTTTTTCATGATTTTTCTCCTTTTTTCTTTTGTATAAGGCTATTATACATCAAAAGCGCTTCGACATTTTACTTTTCCACCGTGTTTTCCAGAACGAAACCTTTACTTACAAAGTTGCAAACGAAGCCCGGGAAAGTTAATAATTTTAATCGCAGGAGGGCGTCAAATTATTCCGATGTTGTCACGGAATTTGTCTGAGGGTTAATAGTGAAAGTCTCATCTACATAGATGTCCCGAGTATTGAAATTGTTTATAACGATTGGCATCACCATTTCGGTGATAGAGATGGGGTCTTTACCGTTGGCCTCATAAGTATCTAAATAATCGTAATAGTAGATGTCTACATAGGCATTAGTGTGCGCATCAATTCCCATTGTATCTGTTTCAGGGAAGCACTCAAAGCCATTTATGGAACCTCCACTTCTAAAGGCAAGCATGATTTCTTTATCTGTTTTGTTTTCGATGTAAGCTTTAGCCGTGTAACCGTCCAGGCCATCGGGGTCAAATCCACAAATCATCAGAGTGCAAGCGTCATTGTCGGCCAGTACGAGGTCTGTGGGTTGGGTTTCATGCTTTGGCTCGGTTGCGTTTTCTTCCCCTTTTGGATAGACCACGAAATCGTCATCAACAAAGTCATGCCGTGGGATAACATCATAATCTAATTCGTTATAGACATCGAGATAAAAACTTACCGTATTGATATCCTGCGGATTGATGTTATAAATTTTAAGCCCGGAACTTTCCCAATGATGAATCTCCGTTTCCTCTTGACCAGGTTCAACACTCGTAAGCCAAACGCTCGCACCCACGCCATTCAATGTGCAGTCGCCAAACGAGTAACCGAGTTTTTTATCTGATGTCTTATTCTTGAAGTAAAGCTTCCAATAATAGCCGTAATCATCATCGTAGCCTACGCTCTGCAAGATAATGGTGCATTCTTCATTATCAACAAGTGTTTGTGCCTGGAAATCATTATCGTATGTAATTTTGGGTTCGGGGGGACGGCGTAGGTAAATCGCTGCCTGTGCCGTTCCACACCCTTTCATATGTTTTGCCGTCTTCTGTAGTATATGTCTCTCCTACTTTAATCCCGTCAGGGCTGTAATCTTGCGTGCTATTGGAAGTGCTATTTGACGAAGCACTTGACTTGGATTCACTTGAGGCTGCAGCAGAACTGTCTGCCTTGCCACAGGCAGCCAACGAGAGGACGAGCAAAGTCGAAAGTGCTAATGATACAACCTTTTTCATAGTGTTCTCCTTTTTTCTGTTTGTCAGAGCCATTATACACCAAAAGCACTTTGACTTATTTATTTTAGGAATATTTATCGCCAATTTGAGCGGATTGCACAAATAGCAAGAAGAAAATCAGTGCATATATGCTTCGACATTTTCCTTTCCCCTCTGCATTTTCCAGAACGAAACTTTTAATGCAGGCTTTCCCAAACGAAACTTTTGGGAGTTGTGATTTGAACTTGACAGCATTTGCGGCAGCTGAGATTTTGCTATTCGCCTGCCTGTTCCGATTGTCTCACCACAGATACGAAGCAGCGCATTTCGCTTTTGTGAGATACATCTCATATTCGGAAGGGCTGCGACAAAATTCTGAGGTTTCAGCGGCTCGCTTGCGACATTTTTCCAACTTTTTGGGCAGCAAAAAGCCCTACCAGAATGGTAGAGTCTTTGCATGTTTTCTTTCGGTCATACGAGTAGGAAGCGTCACTTATCCGATATTCTTTCGCGCAAAAAAATGAACTTGCTTCGAGGTGAAGCGTAGCAAGTGCTTAGCAAGTTTTTTTAGCAAGTTCGTAGCAAGTATGCAACAAGCTCATGACAAGTACAATGTCTACTTTTCCGTAGCAAAAAGAAAAGCCACCAAACGATGTCACTCGCTTGGCGGCTTAGCGATATTACTATACTGTTTTATCAAAACAACTCATCCAACTTCTCGCTCAGCGTCCCATCCCTTGCATAGGGTAGCGCATTACAGATACGGAAGTTATACTGCTTTCCGTTATGCTCCTCAGAGAAACCCAGAATATGGTTAGCTGCAATGCGATAGATGATTTCGGACGGGGCCAGAGGTCCAGAACGACATTTTCACAAGTCTCGGCATCAACGCCTGTGCTCATCAGACGGCTTGTAACAGCGATAACAGGGTACTTCTGAGAAGGGTCGATAAAGTTATCGAGCTGAGCCACGCCAAATAATGCTGAATCGGAATTCAGTGAAATTAAATTCAACGTTTTTGAGAATACAAGAAGAGCCCCCGCCAAAGAGCGGAGGCTTGTTTTTGTGCAGCAAAGCTCAAAGTCCTAGGGGTATTTCTCCAAACGCCAGGAAATCTCCCTCATATTTTGTGCGAAGACACTACCTGTTCGTTCTTCGCAAGCGGCTGAGCCTGAAGCAAGGCGCTCACATCGAAACTGGAAGCGTTATACACCGTTACGCCATGTTCCAGAGCGTATTTTACCGAATACGCCGTACCGCCGGTAGTCCTTGTACAGTAGGAGATACAATGTTAGGCAGAGCAATCTATTAAATGCCTGTCTCTTAGAAGGTATACTCCCCTGCTTGGCTCTTTTTGCTATGTAGACTATCTTGTCCACCTGCTTGTCTATCTTCTCTGCGTGCCGCTGCTGTTCCAAGCTCCATTTAGAACGGTATCCCTCAAATGGCAAAACCTCAATGATACGAATACGGGGATGTGCGGCTTTCAGGGAAACCAGCATATCGGCCATGAGAGTATCAAATCCTAAGGAACCACCGATGCCAAAGTAGGTGACTCCCTGCTGAATGAGTGGGATAAGCCGATGTTCAACTCTTGCCAATATTTTGAGCTGTTCTCCCGGTGGGATATCTTTGTGTCCAACAAAGCAGCAGGTTTGCTCTTGATACTTGCTATTCACAATGCTTCACCTTCTTTCTGTGAATTGTTTTAGAGTCGTTTCGTCCGCTTAATATTGTGTTATAATGTTTAAGCGATAAAAATATCGGAGGGCTATCGGTATGCTCGAGCTTTTTACACAAAAGAACAAATACAACAACTTGTTGATATTATTGAAAATAAGCAAAACTGTCATTGCAGTGTTTCTACCAGCATGCGTACTGTTTGGATTACCTCAAACGATGGAAAGAACGAGTTACGTGTTGCTTTTCTTGGCCATTTTGCACTGGTTCTTTCTCGTGTTGAGTTCGCGCATAAGCGTTGTGGTACGATGACAGCGATACTTTCGGCTTTGAAGAAAATTTGCGAAGAATACGGTGTACACCGCATTATCATTCAGTCCGTGTTAACGCATGAAATGGAGTCATTCTGCCGCAAATCCGGTTGCAAGCCTGACCCAAACGCTACTATGAAAGTCGATGGAGCCTTGACGGGCAATTATTTCTTCGACTTTTTAGCAAGAGTCTGCTGCTGCAGCGTTTTCTTTTGCCTCAACAAACCACTTGTCTTCCTCAAAGAATAGATATGTTTTGGCTCTTCCTATTTGGCAGGTATAGCGTACCCCAACACCACCAGTCTTTGAGTATTTGCGTGGCAGCACCTCCGAGATACAGGTGATGTCGAATTTCTGGTCTGTGTCCCAGATGACTGTTTGAGGTGTCAGGATACCTTCAGGAGAAAAGTCGGCAATGACTTCTACATATTTCTTGATTCTTTGTTCTGGCATAGCTTAGACGCTCCCTTGCAAATACCCATGTGGGTGAATCGTATGGTCACCCTTTGCATCACAATGCGAGAGAAAGCGGTCCTTGTACATAACAGCCCTTTGTACAGAGTAGTATCCGAATCGGTTTCGTATCCCATCGATTGCGGATTCGAGTCGTTCAGTCTCCTCTTGCTTTTCGGCACTATACTCAAAAAGATATCTGGTTTGGTTCGGTATCCGGACGCAGGTCAATGGCACGCACGCCAACTGAGCGTAGGTGCTCACTCCACCGGTAGTTCTTCTTATACAGCTGGTAAGCTGCCTCCGCAATATCCTTTTCCTGCATCGTTGGCTGAGGTAGCTTGACTTGCCGTTCAAAGCTGAAAAGGCTGGAATCTCTCAAACTTACCTCCACACCTCTGCAACGGAAATGATTCTCCCTGAGTCTTGCCGCAACACTCTCCGAAAGCAGATAGAGGACAATCAAGACATCCTGGTCAGTCTTCAAGTCCCGTGGCGTTGTCCAACTGTTGCCAATGCTCTTGATAGGTGCTTGAGCCTCCCTGTCCTCGTATTTTGCTACCGTTCCCGTATCAAGCCCGTTGGCGAATCCCCATAGCATGGGACCGATTTTCCCGAGTTTTTCTTTCAGAAAATTCGGATTGGAGGTTGCCAAATCCCCGATTGTATGAATGCAATAGTTTGACAGCTTTTTTTCCCGTTCTGGGCCCAACATACAAAAGGTCCGTGGCAGGCAGCGGGAATACGATATCTTTCCAGTTTGACCTTGATATGATGGTGGTGGCATTCGGTTTCTTATAGTCGGACCCCAGCTTTGCAAAAATTTTGTTCCAGCTCACCCCGATAGAACAGGTAATGCCGAGTTCATCCTTCACGGTATCAGAGATTTCCTTGGCTATCTTTTCCCCTATCCCAAAAAGTGACTGGCTTGCGGTACAATCGAGCCATGCCTCATCCAAGCCAAACGGTTCAACCTGGTCCGTGAAGCGCAGGAAGATTTCTCTGGTATAGCCGCTGTATCTGGTATAAAGGTCATAGTGTGCCGGGACAAAGATGATATCTCGGCAATGCTGCTGTGCTTCCCATAGAGGCATTCCGGTTTTCACTCCCATCCATTTGGCCGGATACGAGGCAGTCAACACGATGCCATTTCGCCTTTCCGGGTCACCACATACCGCAATTGGTTTTCCCTGCAGCTTTGGGTTGTAGGCCATCTCGCAGCTGGCGTAAAAGCAGTTCATATCACAATGAAGAATGGTTCTTTCGCTTGCCATGATTGGCCTCCTCGGTTCGCGGTAACACCCATTAGTTGTTATTTTTGCATTGTTGGTTGTTATTGGTTGTTATTGAGTATAGCAAATACAACCGTAAGTTGCAATATGTGCGACTAAAATAGAATTTGAAAGTCCAATCAAATACACTACAACCGAAAGTCATCGAAGAAATTTCGCGATTTTTTCAGTAGCTGCACGAAATGTTGTTGTACTGTTTTACCTTTCGGTATGATGTTTGCACGTCTCCTACCCTCAGAGATTTTTAACAAACATCCGCAGAGCTCACCACTTGTGGAGCATGGATAAGGTGCCTATATTCTTAGTACACAACGTAGTTTTCCCCACTGCCGGAGCAATGGACTTAGGCTAATCAACCGGGCTTACGGGTTGCCCCCGCAAGCCCCGTCTATAACCGGCGAGCCGGTTTAGGCGGGTTGTTGACTCTTGCAAATGCTCTATCGACTTCCTTAACTGTTGCCGCCTGTTCCTCGTTATCAGAATACATGGCAGCAAATTCTTTCTTCAGCTTATTTGTATCGCAATGCATAAACGCTTCATAAATGTTCTTGAAATCAGTCTTTGTCATATCATTTTCCTTTCTTCGTTTTCTGTTCTTTAATGATGGTCACCTTGACTTTGGCCGCCAGTTTTTTTCTTAACTGCCTCATATTCCTTTTTCTGTGCCTTTGAATATGATTTTATTGCCGCCGCTGAGCATCGCTTCCTGCACACTCAACGGGTCGATGCATTCCGGGTATTCTGTATGCAATCCAACGAATGTTTCTGAACCATGTGGGCGTGGACTGATTACCTCATATACCATTCTCGTCTCTCCTCTAAGCCAAAAAAGACGAATGGCAGCTACGCAACCGGCAGCCTGTTACCGGGCAGCGGCTACGCTTCCGTCATCCGTCTTTCATTTCTTTACAAGCAGCTACGCTTCATTGTGTGACCTGCGGTATGCGGGCCTACGGTACTTTCGGAGTAGTCTATTGCGGCTACGCTTCCCGCAAGTACATTTCGCTCAACTTTAGGCAAGTACCTACGGTTTCAAGCACCTACGGTTCCGACCAGGGTTATTTATCGTCGTCGTTGTTTTCCCGGTCTTCCAGAATCTGCGGATAAATCCAAAACATGAAATATGCCAGGATAATATAAGAACCAACAAAATGAAAGAACAAGGCCGATGTAGACATAACATCCAAAAGACCAACGAACTTGAAAACAACAAGAGTTAAAGCAGAATTAACAAGGAACACAAGGTCCAGAAGCAAGATTCGACCAACAGTGATATTCGACATGATTTATGCCTCCTCAGCAAAATATTGATGCAGTGACTCCGATACGATTTCCTGCGTTTCCTGGCTCCAACGAGTATACGCATTGTCAGGGAACTCGGCATTCTCTACCATGCTCAGCTTCCAGGAGGATACAGGAACCCCGTTCTGGACTGTAATTATGGTGGGCGCTCCGATTCTCTTTTCACCGATACTGATGCTTTCGCCGTTCTCGTCTTTCACAGTATAGTCGATGAGATAATCGCTCAGCCAGTCAAGAAGCTCATAATACCCCTTTTCCGGGAGCCACGGTCATGACCGGGCCATTCAGAGTCTCATCAAATTCATACTTGTCGCGGTAGTTATCAATCTGGCAATAGTAGAGGGGCTTTCCCTCCTCTTTTGCGGTCTCGATAAGTTCCGGCATCAGGTTCCGGCAATAAGGGCAGGTAGGAAATGCAAAAACGATAATGCCATCAGCTACGCTTCGGGCTTCCTCCGCCGTCACTTCTTTGATGGAGGCAAAGGCAGGAACTTTGATTTCCTGGAATGTCTCTTCTGCCGTCGAGCTACGCTTCATTCCATTATAGCCCTCATAGGTCCTTGCTAAAGCAACGGAAGGTATTCCGGCAGTGCAGATTGCGGCTGCCATTGCAAGTGTTGCTGCAGCGTATGGAATTAAAAACTTTCTTTTCATAGGACATGCTTCCGATTTGATTTAGATAACCTCAAACCTTGATTAGATTGCATCTGAATGATTTGTGGTCAGAGGTATGTACAATTTTTCTTTTCTATATCTGCATTATACCATAAATTGCACTTTTTCTCAATTTGGAAGCCGGTTTGTTAAATGAAAGTTCACGATTAGCGGTCAAAGTGTTGCCAGCCTGCCAGACGAGAGGTTGAAGTAGCTCCATCAACCCTTCTGTCAGCCTTTCAATGCTTCCTGGAAGAAAGCGTTGTCCATGCGTCTTGTCTTTTCCTTGTGCGGCGGAATCAAGTCAAATACTTGTCTACTCTGCTTTCCCTCTTGTGTCTCCGCCTTTTCTTCTTTTTTTCCAGCTTCTGAGATATCGAAATCGTCATCGAAGTCATCGTCATCAAAGAACCAAGAACACACGGACGATTCACTCATGGTTTTGAGTTCAAGACACTCTTCACAATAAGTTTGGGGTTCTCCCACACGAGCTTCAAACTTGCGCTTGCAGGTTGGACATACTCGAATCGCTATCATTGGTCATCCATCTCCTCTTCATTGTATCCATTATGCGTCAATGGGTTAATCCCATCGCGTGGCGGCGAATTCCGTCGTCGTCGTATTTATGTGCTGGCATTGGGATGTTGTCAAAATCCTTGAAATCGAGAACTTTGCTTCCTAGTGCCCGGCTGATACCGTCTTGCGTTCCTCGCTCACAAACGACATGATAAGGCACTCGTCCGTTTTTTGATATTCGAGTTCTTCAAACTCAATGACCGGCAGCGTTATGGTTTTGCATTTCTGTTCATTGATGTATGCTTCAACATATCGCCCAGTAGTAACGGTTGTATGGCTTTCAGCCATCTCATCCAGCCACACGGAAATCATTTCATTGAGTTCGTTTCGTGTTAAAGCTGCTGTTCGAGTAAGAAGTTCCACGCCGATAGAACTTGTTGGGACAAAATAGCTGTACTTGTAGACTTGTTCGAGATTCGTGAGCGTCAAGAGCCTTGTTGCGTTATGGGTTTTGATAATATCAGTGCTGTCGATTGCTTTGCCATACTTATCGCCAGTAATGATTTTTGGAACTATAGCGCAGGGTCTTGCCGATAACGATGCACTTAGGGAGACATATTGCAGATTGTTGCGAAGTCCTCGTCCGTTGCCGCAAGTGAGCTGGATTTCAAGAGTTCCATCACTGCACTTTACACGCCGCTGTTCGTAAGACACAACCCATCGCATCAGCTTATCGAGCGTACAGTAGAGAAAAGAAATGCCTGTGCGGTTGATTACGATACCTACCAGACGGCTTTGACCGAGCGTGTACTCCTCGCCCATTGTGGTGCTCGTCTTGATAGTTGCAGAGATTTCATCGGACAGGAAAAGAAGTCCTTTGTCATAGAAGAAGTCATTCATGAAAGTTTGGGTCGCATCCTGCTCGGGGTCAAGCACATCGATTAACTTGATACCAGCTTCCTTGGCAGGCTGAATTCCCGCTGCTCGGCACATGCAGAGTGTCGTTTCCACCCTGGTGAGCCGTCCTTGTTCGCCTTTGATTCGCCTCTTCATAGCCGCCCGCTTGTCTACATCCAGAGCGTCTTTTTTGAGTGCTTCGAATGTATTTCAGACCGTCCGGAGAGATACGCACATACCGCGATTCATCTCTCATAAAGACCTCAACATACCCATGCTTTTTGGCCGCTCTCAGAGCTTTTGTAACGCATTGATATGGGATGTCAGAGAGAGCAATGGCAAGCTGCTTGTGCTGGATAGAATCAACACCATAGAGATATACGAGAAGCTTTTGTTCGTTCGTCATAGTACCACCAAAGTTGTCCGTTCGATTCCGTACCTCATACGAATCGCAGGGCTGGAATTCATATCGTACCGCGTAAAATCAAAAAGAAAGAGTAACATTTCTAGGGAACGAAAATTTGACACCTAAAAATGTTACTCTTTTATATCCCTAAAAATGTTACTACCGGACTACGTTAAAGCCAATGGAAGAGGTCGGCTTTTGAGCAAAGAATCACTTCCAAATACGGGTCAGATTCGGTCGGAATTGCAGTGTAAAGGAAGTTCATCATATCCCATCCATCACCGTGTTGGAGCACCCTGCAAATGGCGTTTGTGATGGCTCCCGTATAGACATTGTTGCTGTCAATCGGGGCCTTTTTCGTGGGTGAAACGCCGCGACAAAACACGAGAAAAAGCTGTTCGGAAGGCAGGTTGATTGGCCCATTTTGAGCGATAAATGCCTTGATAGCAGCCTCCGTGATGTAATCGAATTCGGCATCAAGATAATACTGCCCAACAGCGTCTTTCGCCTTTGCCTTGCGGCTGTACCACTCATGCTGAAAAGGCGGCAAAAAGGAAGAAAACCGGAGCTTGAGAAAGCCATTTTGAGGGATAGAAACCATACAGAAATCGTTTGGAATTGACGTTGCAATGTTTTTTCGCTGATACGGTGCAGGGGCTTCATCACTCTCAAATGAGACAAGGATTGACCGCTCGGCTTTAAGAATCTCAATCGAAACATCATTGCGAATGGAATCCGGCAGCTTTTTCAAGGGAACATCATCCGGAACCGATTTCAAAAGCATCCACTGCCTTTTGGAGCTTGCTTTTTACGAACTTTGTCGATGCATTGTACAAAACCGGGGCTTGATATTCGGCTTCAGGGGCATCATCACCGGCGTTGCGTTTGACATCGCTTTTGTCGATGCAACGTTTATAATCATTTAATGATGGGAACGCCATTCCAAACATCCTCGTCGTCAATTTGTTCCGTCACATTCAGGTCATAGTTGTCGCTGACCATGCAGAAATAACGAATCCCGCATTCACTCAGAAGCTTTCGATTTGCGCCGGGGGCCAGGATTGCGATACGGGAAGTGACCGGCATCATATCCTCACGAATGCCAAGGCTCCGAATCGTGTCTCCCAAAAATAAGTTCGTTGCCACGTTCAAATTCACAAACATAGTAGACACTGCCATCGAAGCAGAAGCTCAACAGCCAGGGAGTGCCGCTGGGAATCGTAAAATTACGACTCTCCGGCAAAAATTCACATGCAACGCGGAAAGCACGGCAGCGCGCTTGCGGATGCTGCTCGTCATCGTGATGTAATCGGCTTTCGCCAGCCCTTCTTTTTGGTAGGATAGCAGGCCGGACGGCGGTTGGAGCCTTTACGGCAGGCGTTGTAAATGATTTCCTGTGCCATGTTTTTGCTGACCTGATATTGACGAGTGAGATACTCGGCCATCAGTTCATTGGGAATAACGGGGATGGCATCCAGCAGTTCGCGGATATCGGAATTGTGAATCTCAGACATACAAATGTCTCCTTTTCATTTCTAGCAAAATGAACCAATGTGTTCTTTTGCCGTTTGTGAACCATAAATTAAACGCATTAGCGTTGTGCTTACGTGAAATTGAATTGTGCCTTTTTATGGATAAAAGAAAAAAAGAATGACACATTTTGAAAGTACAAAATGAACACATTTTAACGTGTACATTCGCAGCTTTACTCAAAATGTATCATTCTTTATAATAATCAGCGCTCCTTCGCCTTATTTTGACGTTTCAAATATCACATTTCAACATCAATGACGGTATTTTCCGCCGCCTTCTCTTCTTCTTCCCGCTTTTTTCTTTTCCAGAGCCTTGCGGCGTTCGTAGAAGGACTTAGCATCGGTTGTGATTTCCTTGGCTTCATAGTCATCGGCCACAAAATCGACGAACAGTTTTGCGGATGCAGAGCAAACCAGACCTTGACCACGCGGCAGGCTGGATACCGCTTCCATCTCACCGCTGGTCAGCTGAATGGCTTCCTGAAGGGCTTTTGCTTCGGACGGAATCAGATGCATGATGATTTTGGTATCGGCGTTACCAATAATTGCCTTGCCATATTTGCCGCCCTTGTATTCGTAGAACTGAGAAATATCCTGAGTCATAGCAAAAGCGGAACCGCCATAAGCACGAATCGTACGGAAGATTTCAACAACGTCTTCAGCTGCCTGCTCGTTGGAGTCAGTGCCAATCAATTTCCAGCATTCGTCAATAAATACGGCTTTGCGCTGTGTACGGTCCTCTTTGATTTTTTCGTCCAGACAAAGTTCAGAACCACGAACATAGACATGGTAAGCAAAAGAGCCTTTCATACCATTGAAGTCAAATACGATGTACTTGGAGTCAAGGTCCACGTTGGTGTGGTGATTGAAGCAAGCCATAGAACCGTTAATTAGCGGATTCAAGATGTTGCAGACGGTATGCAGTTCAGGCTTTTTTCTCATTTCTTCCTGCAAATCTTCCAGCAGCGGCATCACCTTATAGTTGCCATCTTTATCGTAGATAGAGTTGTTATCACGGGTGATGCCGAACTTTGCGTATGTCGCATACAGGCAGCCGTCAATCAGCTGCTCTTCTTCCTGCGTCATATTGCGAACAACCAGGTGCAGGAACGAAAGAATCGTATGAATCTTTTTGGTCAAGAAGGAGCCGGAAGCCTCATAATCATCCAGCAATTTTGCGTCCTCATCGTCAGGAGCGCGAATGTCCATGATGTTAATGTTGTTGTCCGAAGAGGGGTCCATGGAGACGAACTGACCATTGACTGCCTTACAACCGCCGCCGTAATCCTCCAAACCTTTCAGAGGAGAGATGATAAACACCTGCGTGTCCATCTCAGACAAGCGCAGTGCGAACAGCTGTGCGGTGAAAGTCTTGCCGTAACCGGAAGAGCCCAGGATAACGGCGTTTGCGTTTGCATGAGCGCGGGTATCAAACATATCGATGGTGACCAGAGAGTTGTTGACATGGTTTGTACCGACCATAACGCCGCCCGGGTCCTGCATTTCAAACGAGATGAACGGATAGCAGGATGCAACACCCGAAGTCAGAAGATTGCGATGAGATTTCTTTGCCAGCTCCTTATTGATTTTCGCAAGAGGAAGCAGGCAGGAATCGAAGCATTCTTCCATCATGAAATCCGCACGGCGAATCTTCATGCTCTGACCTTCGATACGCTTTTTCAAAGCATCGAATTTATAATCGAGTTCCTTCTTTGTATCTGCCACGATAGTGATGAGCATTGACAGGTAATAGAACTCTTCGCCGCTGGAAAGGCCGCGCAGCATATATTCACTGGACGAAATTTTTTCCATACGCGCCTGATAGTCAGAGTCAGTATCGTGACTGTCCATGGCGTTTGCACGGCTCAGACGAAGCTGTGTACTGATTTTATTGAAGACAGCTTCACGGGACATGTGCTCAAAGAACATATCGACGTCAATGCCTTCACCAGCATTTACGAACGTAGCCACCCAGCCCGCATAGACACGCTGGCTGAACCCGTTCGAGGGAATGTAAGCGAAAGTATAAAACTTGCCATCAATGACAATGTAATCGTGATGCGTAAAGTCAATCCAGTCCGGAGCAATCAGTTCCGTTGCCTGCAAAGACGTCTTAACGCCATTCTTTTCGGCTTCAAAATAACGGTCAACAATGGGGTCCATGTGCTGCTTGAACGTGATGGTTTCGCTTTTTCTACGGTTCAAGAGCTGGTAAAAAGCTGGTGTAGACCTGCGTCCTCGTTTCCGTCCAGGGTTACCAAGTGCAGGAATAAAGATATTACCACACTGTTCCATGTGAGAGCGGACGTTTGCCGCAACGGCATTCAAGTCGGTCACAACCATTTCAAATTTAGAGCCATCGTTGCTGATAGTGCGCTGGAATTCTACGACCACAAAGAAGCGACGGGTAATACCAACGGACAAAGCCGTCTTACGAAGCAATCCGATGTATGCCTGCAGCATTCGCTTACGGCTCGGATTCTTTTCTGCTTTGTAATAGTCCGTCACGGTCGCGATTGAATTCTCGACATCAGCTTTACGAGAAAAAAGGTTTTGAACTGGATATTGCAGGGAGTTGCTTTGAACGTTTGATAGAAAAGCGAAATAATACGGTTTTGAGTTTCCGCGTCCATATAGGCAAAGTTGATAGGGCGAAATTCCATGATTTTGATATATCGGTGGTCCTTTGTCACAACAATGCCGCCGTAAATATCCTCAATAGGGATGATACGCTGTGTGCTTCGAATGATTTGATAGCGCTCATTCTGAGCTTCCAGCTTTTGATTCATCCGCCGCCGCTCTTCTTTGGCGATTTCATCGCGTTCCTTTTTCGTCAGCGGGATTGTACCGATACTCTGTTCCACAACACCGTGGGGGATTTCTCCGCCATTTTTGAATCGAAACATAGGCTTCACTCCTCACTATCAAAGATAGAAATGTCATTCAAGGACATATAATCAATATTGCTGTTGTTCTGTGTGGTTTGCGGCTGCTTTTTGCGAGCCCATCGTCTTTCCAGAGGTTTTGACGTTCTGAGGTCTTTCCTCTGTGCGGCTGACCGTGCTGTCATCGAAAAGGTCTACATCATCCAAGCTGACATCGTCATCGCTGTTCACGACTTGTCCCCTGCCCTGCTTTGCGGGCTGTGCAGCCTGAGTATCCTGGATATCAACCGACAAGTCATCCAAGTCCTCATCGACGTCAAGTACTTCCGTTTCATCGTCAAAGACTACATCATCAATCTGCGGGGCTTGGATATCGGTATCAGTGCCGTCCTCAAACAGCTCTGTATCCGCATCTGCTTGCACATTCGCTTCTACTTCATCGGTATCGATGCTTTCTTCACTGTCAAAGATATCGACATCATCCTGAACCGCATTATTGCTCGGCCCTACAGCGACGGGCTTGAACTCTACAGCCTGAGGATTCAGTTCAGCGTTATTCTCTTCCGGCTTGTCATTTTCCTGCTCATTGTCGGGGTCCATGAACTTCTCGTAATACTGTGCGGTCTTAACACGCTCGGCTTTATCCAGACGCTTCTTAATAGCTTCGTTAATAATGCGTTCGCGCTCTGCTTCTTTTGCCTTCTTCTCAGCCTCTTCCTGTTCACGCTTACGCTTGATTTCTTCTCTGGCAGCCTTGCGTTCAGAACGGGGCAAAGAGTTAATGTATTCCTTCTCTTCTTTCGCACGCTGTTTTGCTTCAGCACGGAGTTCTGCCTTAGATTTGAGGGCATCCGGTTTTTCCAGGAATCCATAGTCATCATCGTAGAAGACCTTGAGCTCTTCATCTGTAATATCGGAACTGATAGGACCGTTCTCTTCACCAAGGACTTTTCCCTTTACAGTGCCAAGCGTTTGCTTGAGCTTGTCTTTCTGGAGCATCCGCCCGTCATGAATCAGATATTCCGGTTCGAGTTCGGTTTTGATACGAGGATTGTATTTTGAGATTCTGCGACTTTGCCGGAAACGGATAACACGTTGAATAAACTCAAACAAGCTATCGCCGCCAACACCATGAGCTGCACCAAGGAAAGCAGCAGCACAGAGTATTGCGCAATAGGCCACGGTACTTTGTACATCCCATCCCAAATCATGCCATCCATAAATGAAAATTCCCAAGAACGGTAGTGCCAGGATGATACCTTCAACGAAGTTTCGAGTTTTGAATTGTCCGTTCAACACATACCCGGTATCAAACGAGTTTTTGGGGATTTGATAAATATTTGGCTTCTGCTCTTCTTTACTCATGCTTCTTCCCCCTTTTGCCGAGCCAATACAAGCATTGCGGCGCAGCAATTACGATATAGCTGCATCAGCATATTCTGGTCTTCCTTTTTCTTTTCTGGACAATAATCCAACAGCGCTGATGTTTGCTACTGTACCGTTTTTTTTATAGACATCCATTGAAAGCAAAACCGGCTCGCTTTTCATTGCCTGCATCTGACTGCACATATCAGATAAATCACTTTCAAAGAACGCAGAGACCGTCAGTTTGACGCATGGCCCATTTATACTGCACGTAACAAAAATTTCTGTGTCATTTATTGTCGTATGAAACATTCCCGACCGCATATTCGCACACCTACTCACAAAAAATCACCTCGTCACCACTTAATAAATTCATTTTTAACAAGAGTCATCATTGGCCTGCAATTTTTGCAGTTGCTCACCACGCGCCGCGAGAAGGCTGATGACAATGCGCGGTATCCGGCCACTCGCCAGAAAAAAGTAAGTGGCCGGGTTTCAGTTACCGCCTTATGGCAAGCGCCCCAAACGTAGTTGCGCTTATCGTCGTAACCGTAGACAAGCAGCGTCACGCGGTCACCGCGAGTCAGCAGTTCATCGGAAGCGGTACGAGCAACGCGAGCCTGAATGTTGCCGACATCCACAATCAGGCGGTAGTAGTTGTCCTGAACGGAAGTCACGGTAGCACCGTAAGCGCCGTTGCGAGCCAGGCTGTGGATGTTCATTGCGGGATTAGCGCGGCGTTCCAGGATAGCGCGGTTCATGCGCATGCTGACAGTGCCATTTTCGTTATCCACGTTCAGGTCTTCGATAACCACGGGAATGCCTTCACCGACATGGAACTTCTTGGACACATCGTCGATATACTCGTAAGCAGACAGAGCACCAGCACCGATGCTGGTCTCAACGCCCAGAGCTTCAGCGATGACGTAATCCGGGCCGCTGGACAGAATAGAAGCGATAGCGCGGGAGCCGTTCTGAACATCCGCATTGCGGCCAAAGAAGTGACGGTTGCGCTGGAGTTGCATAGCGTCCTGACGAGAGCCAGCGAATACGACCTCGCCATCCTCAGACTTGGCTTCCATATACGGGCAGAAGTTGATGATAGCGCCATTCATCAGCTTTGCCTTACGCAGATAACGGCGCTGCCGGGTAGTCGCATCGTTCTCCTCAATGCCCTTCATCAGACTGAAGTAGAAGAAGTCCTCTGCCGGAATCATGACGCGCAGCGTGCCACGGCTCACTTCAACGACAGCGCTGCCATTCTGAACCGGGCGAACGCCAAAGACCTTGCCCTGCAGGAAGCGTCGAGGACCATGCTTGTTGTCAGCAACGCAGCGGCGCATCTCAGCCAGGTCACGAGCGCGGCGGTCTTCGGGCATATCGACATGCAGCATATCGTTGCCGTCATCAATGAAAGCACCAATCGCCAAGTCATCATCATTGAAGCGGCGAGTCGCACGAGGAACCTCATTGACTTCTTCGTCAACGCCCTCATCGGCGGGGAGCTGCTTCGGTAGCCTCTTTCGCTTCCTGCGGTTCAGATACCGGCGCGGCGTTTACATTTTCTTCAGGTGCAGCAGCAACAGCAGCTTCATTGGTTTCAACGGCAGTGGGATTCAGCATTTCATTTTCGTTCATGGTATTTGTCTCCTTTGTATTAAAAAAGAAATATGAGATTATCGACATTTGTCGCTGCCCGGTAGCAGGATTCGGGCACTGTCCACCACACGCCGCGCGGAGGCTGTCGATTTGTGTGGTTCCTGACCCGCATGGAGCGAATCAGGGAAAAAGAAAAACCCCGGTCACACAATCAGTAACCAGGGGTTAAGGAACAAACTATTTATTTTTTGAATGCGTTTTTCTTTTTGGGAGCAGGTTCATCCGTAGCCAGCAAATCTTTCTTGGACAAACGCGGTTTCATGCGCTCTTCGGAACGCTTCTGCGTAATATCTGTATTGATTTCTTTCTGGCGCTGGATATCACCGAACGACGATTCACGGGATTCAATTGCGTCATGTTTCCGGGCATTGGGATAAAGGTCTGCGGTTTTCGGAAGTTCTGCCCATTTGGTGGGGACAAAATGCGGGTCATTGAACAGAGGATGATGAATAAATCCGAAGCGCTTGGCTTCCAACATGTTCTGGCCATTCGTCATAATCAAAATCTGTTCCTTGTCCAAATGCTGAACTTCATCAGGGTTCACAAGATTGCGTTTGCCGTCGCCTTCACTGAGCGAATACCCTTGCATCACGCCGCGATTTCCGGCAGAGGAAGCACGATTATCGCTGACGCTCTTGGCGCGAATCGTAACAATGCCGCTCTTATCGGAAATATATTCGGCTGTATACTTATCATTACAGCCCAGAACCAGCATCGTATTGCAGCAGCCGATGATAGTTTCGGCGTTTTCCTCGCCGTACAACTGAGTCAACTGCGGCAAACTCTGCAAAATGAGGGAAACTGCAATCTTACGAGAGCGTGCAGTAGCAATCGTCTTTTCAAAGTTCGGCCAGACGCCAGTGTTTGCCAACTCGTCCGCAACAACGTTGACCGGGATGCGTCCTTCACCACCAACTGCATCGAAAGCTTCTTTCAGGTCTTTGAACAGGAAGCTCAAAAGCAGAGAGGAAAGCAGCTGCATAGAAGCGTTATCATCGGAAATGATAAGGAACAATGCGGTTTTTCCGCGCCAAGATTTGCCAGGCGAATGTCATCGTTACTGATAACGCGGCGAACCTTGTAGGTCATGAACAGCTGGAGTCGAGTATTCAAGCCGCCAACAATGTTGGGCTGTACGCGCTCACCCATACCCTTAAACACTGCCCATGCAGATGCGGCCGGATGGCTCAGCGGTACATACTTGAAGTTTGCTTCCCACTTATCAAGGTCGTTGTGAAGCAGAGCGTCATAGATATCAGAGATGTTACAGGTCGGAGCATCCTCCTCCCATTCAGAGAGTTTCCTGTCCCCTTCCTCATCACCGTAGAACGAATGAGCAAGGTATTCGACAACCCGGCGTCTATCCACCATTGCGGATTCCGGATTCTTTACAATCTCAATCAGAGATTGCTCATCTTCCTGAGTGATATACGGCAGCTGAGTCAAAAGCTCTTTTGCACGGCGCTCATAAATCTCAATCAAGCTCTTTTCACGGATATACGCACAATAGGAAACAGCAACGCGGAACAAGTTTTCTTCCGAGCTTTCCCAGAACGGGTCACCCTTACTGTTTGCACCGCCTCCCGTGTTAGCAATAACGGTCTTACAAAAGGTAATCACACGCTGGTCATCAATGTTACCAGTAATCGGGTCATAGATTTCCTGAACACAATCCCACGCATTAGAAAGGTCCAGATTGATAAGGTTAAAGACCTTGACCTTATAGCCACGGGACTCCAAAAGTTTACGCATATCGTTGTGAATTTCGCCTTTCGGGTCCGTAACGACTACCGATTCGCCACGCACAATAGATTGGAATACCGCCGTTCTGACATAGCCAAAAGACTTACCTGAACCCGGAGGTCCGATAAGGATAAGGTTTCGGTTGCCGGTAGGTTCAAAAGGAAGCGCGATGACTTCCTCACCGTCTTGCGTGAACTGTCCAAGAATCGTACCCGTTACGTTTTCGACAGGACCAACCTCATAGACTTTTTTGGCTTCCGTTTCATTCATCCAGCGAGCTGTGCCGTATGTGCCCGCCATAGACGTTGCAACGCCACGGTCATCAACTTCTTTGGTTGCGTTGAGGTCTGTGTTATTGACGGAAAACCGGATAATAATGAATGTAATGGCACACGCAAAGACAAGTGCCGTCACAATGCCGTAGCCTGTCGTCAAGGCAAGCACGAACCCCCGCAAAAGCCCCGCATTCCATTCCCCGACAAAGACTTTCGCAATACATCCTGCTGGGAAAAGGCTGACAAGAAAGGAAAAGCAGAACAAAAGTACGAGCTTTTCACCCTTTGACAGCATCAAAATTTTCGTTTTGAATTCGTTCCATTTGGTCACTGGTTGTCCACCTCACTGTCAGTGTTTTCGGTTTCTTCTTCGCTGTCGGAAGTATCCAAATCCTCAACTTCTCCTTCTGTAACGGTCGTATCCACTTCCTGCAAGATAAAGTTGTTAGGGTTTGTATCGTCAAGAGAATCCGTGACGACCTTCAAAATATTATCGTTGTACCAGAATTCCCAGCCAAAGATTCTCGAAACGTCTTCAATCGGCATTGTGAACGTATTATCTTGGGCCAGCGTCATCGTATCGGTCCAGGCATACGATGTATTGCGCGACGTATATTTGAAGGTTTTCCTGTCACCGTGGATTTCAAAATACTCGCTTGCTTTGGTCAAAGCTCTTGCGGACGGCACATATTCCCAATGCCCATAAGTGATGGGCACATAGAGAAGACCCGCGTCCTCTGCATATTGCGTATTGCTGTCGTAAGCCTCGGCCAATGCTCGAACCGAAACGCACAGGCGGCCATCGCTGTTGATGGAGAAGTGCATGCCCGGAACCAAAGAGCCGTTCAAGATAACGCATTTCGTGGGAGCGGTCTTTTCGCCTTTCAGGATAGCCTGACCATCTTCTCGATTCTTGATTGCCTGGTCATATTCTTCCTGAGAATTGAAGATGTAAAGCCGCTCGCAAGAACCTTCTTTTTCGAAGCTGTGAAAAATCTGTTGGATAATCAATGGCAAGCGAATCCTTATCAAGCTCATAGACTTCCTCACCGGAAACAATGCACTTCAAATATTCATCGTCAATGCTATAGCCGTTCGAATCGTCATATCCAGTCGTGCTCACTCTATCGACAACATAGTTCCCATCAGCATCAAAGTGTCCGGATTCCGAAACGATATCCTTCTCATCAACGCCCAAGACCTTGCCATCGGATTCTTCACTTGACGCGGAGTCATCGGAGGAAGTCTCCGCCTCATCTACAGTCTCACCTTCCGAGGCTTCATCGTCAGGAACGGGAGTCTCTTCCGGCTCTCCATGTATTCCGGGTTCGGACGCAGATACACGGTATGGCCGCTGAAAATCTCAAGGCCGTTTCCGTTATCATCCGTATACGGAATCAAGCCCATGCTTTCTATCACCTGAGCCTTCTCCTTATATAAAGGAGAGCCATCGCCCATTTTCACTTCCTTGTATCCGTTGCAATCGAGGTTGTTCGGGTTTTTGACATTAAGCTTGGTTAGAACGATTTCACCGTCTTTCATTTTGGTGCCGCCTGATGTATCCACTTCACCGCCAATATCGGGATTCGAAGACGGTTCAGGCGTGCTTTGAATGGACGGGGTCGGTGCAGTGGAACTGGTAGCATTTGTGCTGCCGTTTCCGCTGTTGCCTTTACAAGCAGTCAGACAGCAAAGGCAAGCGCCCAAAATGGCGGCGCTTTTCATAAAGTTGTCCATAATAAAAGCGGCCCCACTTTTATCTCAGGTGGGGCCTTACTCCTTTCTTTGGTTAGTTGCTCATTTCAATTTCAGGGTCTTTTTGGGTTTCGCCGTAATAAAGTTCAAGGTGCAAGTGTTCACCCGTTCCACCATGACTACTAAGACAATAGCCACTGTAGCCGGTAGTAGCGATTGTTGCGCCAGCAGAAATTGTATCATCAACATTGTACGAAAGGCCCGGGCTCAAATGCTGATACAGAATGAAAACGCCATTCTTTTCGCCCGGAACTACGCCACCGCGTTCCCCGTAATAAATCATCAGCATGTTACCGCGTTGACCATTCCCTTTTTGTAACAAGCACACCGTTTGAATAACCATCCTGTTTACCAACAATGATACCCTTAAACGGCGCACTCATTGGATATATCGAATGAGGGGGGGACAATATCAGTGCCATTGTGCTTCGTATCGCCACGAGGCGATTGCCAGCTGGAAGTTACCTTAGCCTTCCAACCGCTCCACGGTCCAGGGAGAAGGCCCGAAGCCGGACACTCAAACAGTTCGTCGGAATGGTTTGCATAAAACTGCTCAAATCATTTGCTTAATAGAACCGCTGATGACTGTGCCAGTACCAGCGCCACCAGTGCTATCACCAGCCCCGATATCCAACGAAGAATCCCCTTCGAAATCTGCTTCAGCGGCATTATACAGCTGCCGCATTGTCGCAGCTTCTTCATCAAAAAGGTCGGCTTCGGAAGTATCACTCTCAACCGTATCTTCATCTTGTGGAACATTGAAGTATTCCATAATAACTTTTTTCGAAGCTTGAGACGGCTTAATCGAGTAAAGGCATTTAATATTTGCTGTTTTTACCACCTTACTTACACGTTCCATCACAATCGTTCCATCTTCATCAAAGACCGGATTTCCGTCCTCGTCCATCTTGGGTTCCATTGTGGTGACAGTTTTTTTTACCATATGTTGTTGTTGTTGTTACTTCGGTTTTCCAAACTTTACTCTTAACAAGTTTTCTGGCTGCTTCTACCATTTTGGGAACGCGGAAAGAAAGTCCTTCATCAGTACGAGCCGCATTAGCTGTCTCCAGCCATGATATAGAACGTCCAGTTAAGGTAATTCTTGCTATCGTACAAATCTTTATCTGTGGTACAGGTAATATTGTCTATGGTAACGTTGTAAGGGTCACTCATCGCCGCTTTTTTAGCTTTTTCGACTTCGTCTTGAGCCTTTTTCTTTACGCTTTCCAGATAATCGGTATAGGCGTCCCTAAAATAATTGTTCAGAACCGCAACAATCACATTTGACGTTCCAATATAAGATTGAAATATATCGTCTGAAGCAATCGCAATATCATCCTGATATGCCTGCGACGCATCACCTTTTTCACCTGTTGTAATCCAGGTCAAAAAATCATCAATACCATTAGACAACTGAGCCTTGAAGCCTTCCCAGCCAAGCACAACTTCGTCAACGGTTTCTCCCAACGCACTCATTGTCGTTTCTGCAATCGTTCCCGGAATCTGAGTAAGAAACATAAATCCGAAAAGCAACAAAAGTACTGGTATGAGTGCAATGACGATAGTCGCCGCGATAACTTTAATCAGCGTCTTTGGATGCGAAACCATGGTGGCAGCAGTACCGGCAAAATTGCCTGCTGCTGCTTTGTCCCGCCGCTTTACCAATGACCTTAGCATCCTTAACGCCTTGTTTTACAGCATGTACTGTTGAGGAAACTGCTTTAGCTCCCTGTTTTGCGTCATTGACCGCTTCATCGGTTAAATTACTCAATTTACACCACTCCTTCCTTAATCAAGCCAGTCTCAGCTGTGTAGAAGATTCTGCACATTTCCATCTCACACCCCGTGGAGGTGCTGGCTTTTTTCGTGAGACACCCGGCTTTCTTTCGAAAGTCGGGAAAAGGGTATCGTCCAAGAATTACTTGGACGGCTTATCCTTTTTGTTTTTCGAGCCGTTGCGATTCTTATTCCCTTGCATCATTTGCTGGAACCTGTTGTTCCGCTCATTTCGAAAGTTGTTTTCACGGAACGATTTTCCTTCATAAGCGTTTTTCTGCTGAGGCTGGGAATTAGAACGAGCAGCAGATTGGGTTCTATCCTGACTGGAGTTTCGATTACGCCGTTTGTAAGACTCATCCGTGTCAGGTCCAACACTCTCGTAGTCATCCACCTTGCCAAGCTGGCGGGCAATGCTTTCAAACGTTTCGGGCTCATACCGGCGGGTCTGCTTGTTGTACTTAGCACTCCGTTCGATATTCATCACATCCGGGGTCTCAGGAACGTTGCCATCAGCATCGAGCTTTTTGCATGATACGCCACTGTGTAATGCCCGTATCGGGGTCTACACTAACGCGGGTGACCTGAATACGGCCAATGCCATCACTCTCAACAAAGCCATTCGTATCATTGAATGCTTTGATAGACAAATGACTCAAGGGCCTGATTTCAGGTCCATTAGAAGCTCCAGATGTATTGGGTTCGGCACTGGATACACCGGCATTATCGCTGAATGCACCGGCTTCGGTAAAGGAATTACTGCGAGATGTATCAGCATAGAACTGAGTTCCATCCACAGGAGGTTTTTCGGCAGGCTGTTTACGAGCTGCGGAGCCATCGGCATCACCAGAGTCACCAGTATCTTCGCCAACACCGCCATGATTGAAGTTTTGTGCGGCAGGGGCGGGATTATCTTCCGCTCTGGATGCTTCTGCCGTCGCCTTGGAAGTTGCCTTTGCAGGAGCAGTATTTTCAGTAACAGAGGCGGCTGGCGCGGTCTGACCAGCAGAGCCATCATTGTCGGAGCCAGCACTTTCGGAGCTCACTGCATCACCACCTTGAATTTCAGGCGCAGGTGTGGAAGGTGCGCTTACGGTAGTACCGCCGTTATCGTCGGACGAACTGCCATCGTTGTGAGAATTATTGCCAACATTCTGATGCTGAACTGTGGGAGCAGTAGCATCGTCATTGGAAGTTTCCTCTCCGCTACCCGAAGAAGCATCGGAGCCGGGATTCTCGTCGTGAGAGCTACCGTTGCTGCCGCCAAACGAGGCAGAGCCGACATCGTTATCGTCGAAATCATCGCCATCACCGTCAGCAGAAGGTGCCGCATGACCAGCAACAGCACCAACGTTGGAAGAGCTTTCTCCCTTTGCAGGGGGGTCACCGATACCAGAATCATCTTCATCGGCGGGAGCCTTTACGCCTTGGGCAGTGGGTGCAGTTTCTTCATCGGAGCTGTAATTGTCGCCACCGCCATTACCTCCAGCGAAGCCCGTATTGCCTTCACCGGAAAACATCGTCGCTGTCAGTGCGTTGTGCAGAGGGTGCAGCAACATCATTGGAAGCGCCGCCAGCGTCAGCAGGAGGTTCAGCATAGTCAGGGCCAGCATTGCCTGCCGCTTCGTCATCAGTATCGACCGTTCTATCAGCGTAACTTGCAGGTGCCTGAGTTTCCACTGTAGCAGAGTCACCATCCATGGGCGAAGCATCCACATCAGCAGAGCCAACATCCTCAGTGCCGCCGACATAGCCAGAAGATGTATCCGAATCATCCGGATTCTCCGACAGCCGGTTCATTGTCCATATGTTGTACAACAGGCGCAGCACTGCCGCCAGAAGCGTTATCTGCGTTAGCAGGAGGTTCAGCATAGTCAGGACCAGCATTGCCTGTCGCTTCGTCATCAGTATCGACCGTTCTATCAGCGTAACTTGCAGGTGCATGAGTTTCCACTGTAGCAGAGTCACCATCCATGGGCGAAGCATCCACATCAGCAGAGCCAACATCCTCAGTGCCGCCGACATAGCCAGAAGATGTATCCGAATCATCGGATTCTCCGACAGCCGGTTCATTGTCCGTATGTTGTACAACAGGCGCAGCACTGCCGCCAGAAGCGTTATCTGCGTTAGCAGGAGGTTCAGCGTAATCGACAGAAGCGTCATCAGACACATTGTCATTTGTAGCAGCATTGTCAGCCTGACTAGCGGGTGTATGAGTCTGAACCGCAGCAGAGCTGTCATTCGCGAACTGAGTCTCGGAATCAGTAGACCCAGCGTTTTCATTGACGACGCCGATGTCGGAAGGCGTATTCGAGCCGCCGAATTCCGCATCAGCAGAACCGTAACTCGTAGTCTGCTCTGCAGGACCAGCAAATTCTTCGCTGGGAGCACTATCAGTGGGAGACTCGACGGAAACGGTAGAATCATTTGCTGCGAAATCGCTGCTGTCGGGGCTTACCGGTGTAGTTGTAGGTGCAGGGCCTTCTTCGGTGACGGTCTTGCCAGATGCAGATGCTCCCGTAACAGTTACATTTGCAGCGTTAATCGGTTTGCTTGTAGCCGTACCATTTGCGACAGGTGCGCCCGCAGGTGTAGATGCAGGTTTAACAGAACCAGAGCCATTGGTAACAGCGTCAGGATTAACCACATTCACGTTGTTTGCGCCAGGAGTGCGAGATTCCGCATTGCCAGCAGCCGCATTATCAACACCATTGGTATTGATTGTCGTACCATGTGCAGTATTAGCAGCATTTGCAGAGCCAGTTGCTCCTGTAGCGGTAGTAGTTGCCGTAGCCGTCTGCGGTGTCGGTACGCCACTGCCAGTAGGCACAGCGTCTGTAGTTCCACCCTGTGCTACGGTATCGGGATTCACAACGCCAGGTTCAGAACTTTCGCTGTTGCCATGGTGGCCAGAGAACACCGATGCAACACGTCCCCAGAAAGAAGTGGCTTCAGGTTCTGGTTCATCCATTGCGGCCACGGGCGTATGTGTGGCCTCGAAAGCCTCCGGTGTCATGCCAACCGTATCGCCGACCTCGGCACCAGTAACTTCCTGTCCGGAATCATCGTCAGCCAAAGAGTTGTATGCAATCTGGCCATTTTCGTCGGGTGCGGTTGCATCAGTTTCCTTTAGCGGTTGCATCACCATCAACCATGGTCGCGTTACCGGCATCGCCAGTAACGTTTTCAGAGGCACCAGTGCCTTCAGCAGTACCCTTCGGCAACCGTCCGGATGCAATAACCTGGGCAGCTTCTTCGTCTGTCAGGCTGCCCTTCGGGTTCGATACCATGTAAGTATCGGTAGTGTTGCCATCGCTGACCGTAACAGTCAAAGCACCATCAGGCATATCGTCACGGCCCATGGCCATGTCAATACCGGTGACTTTCGCACCTTTAGCAAACTGCTCTGCCAGCTCAGGGTCAGCGTTTGCAAGCGTATCTTGCATTGCGGCCAAAGATTCCGAAGAATTGTAATCAACAGCAGAATCCGGGTTGCGCATTTCTGCGGCACGCTGCTCGTTGGACATCTGGAACCGACCGGAATAGTTTCCTTTGGCAGTATCAAATTGCTTTTGTGCTTCAGCCTGTTTGGCATCTCGGGTAACAGCAGCCGCCTGTTCCTGGTCGTGTTTGCTAAGCGCAGAATCGGTAATACGAGTAAGGTAATCCAGATTCTCGCTTTCCATTGCAGACCTTGCGGCAATTGCAGCCGCGCCATCTGCGCCATACTTGTTCAGCTGACCAGCGGGAACGCTGAAAGATGTAGAATTCTTTGTATTTGGGATAACGTCGCCAAGGCTTCTCCCCTTCCCGTCCGTCATGCGGGTAGCTGTCCATTCCTGAGAGCCATTTGCCGCAGTGCGTCCGGTGTTTTCAAGACGGAACTTACCTTTATCCGTAGTAAGGATTGCACTCTGCCCATCCGGACTGATAGCCAGGTCGGAAGTCTTGGTTGCAATCGTGCCAGATTCATCACTCGAATAACGGAATCCGGAAACGCCTGTAATTTTGCCATTCTCATCGCGGTAAGTGACCTTACCATTGACAGCGCCTTTAATGGCGTTATCGGGAGCCAGGTCTTCAACCGTACCCTGAGACACCTTGCCACCATCAAACCCAAGCTCATCCAGAGCGTTTGCCATGGCCTGACGATTCGAATTGGAGTTGAAGGTCTCGCCAGGGTTTTTGTACATGTCGCTACGCTCAGCGTTTGTCCCACGTACAAAGCGGTCGGCCTTTTTCTTTGTCACCAAAGCTGACCTTGCCGTATTTGTCCAAATTGCTTGCAGCTCCAGTTGCTGCGCCATTGGCACCTGCAGCTGCTGCCACGCCTGCAGCAATTGGCTTGCTATTACTGCCCGCGCCGCCTACAACATTTCCAATGGCATCAGCAGCTGCACGGCCGTGGCCAGCAACGCTGCCTGCCAAATCAAGAGCATCATGCGCGGCACCCGCAATAATTCGGAAAGCGCCAGCCGCTTCACTCATCGGGTCAAGACCTGTTGTGCTTGTGATGCGGAATCCGGCTTTTGCAAGCATATCGTCCAGCTTTTGTGCGATTTTGAGGTATGCGTATGTGACAAGGCCCCATTTCACGACGCTTTCAACAGATGTGCCGACCAATCCGATGTTCAATGCCGTTCGTGCAATACCAACGACCCAAATGTTCAGAATTAGCAAAACACATTGTGACCAGAACATCTGCATCCAGTTGACTGCCGTATCTTTTGTTCTTTCGTTAGTTGCCGTGGCAAATGCCAGAGGCGAAAGCAAAATAGTGAAGACGCAAATGATGTATCGTTCCGCACATTCAAGTACCAACTTAATCAGGTTCCACCAAATCAAAAACAGAAACACATTGCTGACAACCAGAGAAGCACCTTCGACAATCGAGAAACCTCCCATCCATGCAACTATTGTTCCAGCCGCATCGCCAGATTCAGTCTGGCCAATAATTTTCATGCCAGAGTTTTCAAACGAAAACTCCCCCAATCCGCCACCTGTAACGCCTTCACTTAACGCCGTTGTCAGAGGCGAAATGATTTCATCGAACATCAACTGAAGGAAGTGACTGCCTGTAAGAGTAAGAACCATGCCAAAGACAGCGTTCCAAATCAGTTTTGGTACGCTTTCGGTCCTTGCGCCGTCTGCAGTTTCCATCAAATACGAGATGATACGAACGGCAATCAGTGCTCCGGCGATTGTTGTCGAAATTACCATTATGGCTTGTGAAAAATAGCCCCCAATGCCGTTCCCACTCATTGCAAAGCCAGGAATATAATGGGCGACTTCTTCTGTCGTCATCTGCGTAATTTCGAGCAGCGGATTCATAATAAGGTCACAAAACTGCAAGATAATACGTGCGATGACCATGACAACCAGACTGAGGAAGTTACTGACAAGGTCAGAAACCGCAGAAAGCGCAATGCATCCGGTCATTGCAAATGCAAGAATAACAGCGGCCATGGAACGCTTAACGGCTTTCTTTCCTTTTACGGGTTTACATTTTATAAGAGAGTTAATGTTGCTCACCTTCTTTCAATAAAAAGACCCGCCCGATTACTCGGACGAGCCTTTTAGCCGCAAAGCGAATATTAGCCGTTAATGTTATTGCCGCCGAGCTCGCCGTTAATCTGGCCACCGAGTTCATTAGCAACCTTCATCAGGCCGGGCACTGCAACAGCAGCCACGACGATGATGGCAACCACGATAAGACGTTTCTTATAAGTCTGAACGTCTCTCGGGTCACTGGCCAGCAGCATACGCACCAGCAGATACAGGAATACTGCGATGCCGATAGGAACAACGACGCTGGTCAAGCCTTTAGCAATAGAGTTGCTAACCTGGTTGCCTACGTTGAACACTTTGTCAATAGCAGTGCTAACATTTGCATAAGCCATAACCGTGCTCATCATGGCCGCAGTGCCCATTGCACAAGCAGTACCTACAGCCATCTGGAGGTTCTGCACCGGGGTGCGTTTCTGCAAGCTGTTTTTCATATTCATTTCGAACTACCTCCTTCCTTCGATTATCATCGTAGTAGAGCCTTCGTGAACTGATTGTTCAACCCTTTAACTCTGCAATATCTATTATCTGCACCTCGCAAAGGCGTGCAACAATCATACATTCGTTTATTTGAAGCATTATTCACACAAAACGAAAAAGCGGGAGCTCCTGTCATGAGGAACTCCCGCTATAACTAATTTTTATGTTTTGGCTTTTTTAGTTTCGTGATGATGCGCTGACCGAGCAAGGATTTGCGGGTTTGTTTATGGAAATTCTGAAGCGCATATTTCAATGCTTCCTCATCGCCAATCATCACAAGCTTCTTTTTAGCTCGCGTAATACCGGTATAGTACAAAGGCTTTGTCAACATCACTCCGTATGTCATACTCACCGGAATAATGCAGCAAGGAAATTCGCATCCCTGAGAACTATGCACGGTAATGGCATACGCAAGCTCAATATCTTTCATATCTTCATTATTATAAAACTAAGGTTTCTCCTTTCGAATCAAAATAGATTTCAACGGCAACATCGCTTTCCAGCTGGGCAATTGATTGAATCGTTCCCAAGTCACCGTTAATGACCTGCTCGGTGTTCTTTCGCTGAATGATTCGGTCGCCAACCATAAACAGTTGCTTGCCGATTTCAACACAGAGCTTATCATCCGTTTTAGGGTTCACAATCGCCTGAATTGCAGCGTTGACACGGTTCTTGCAAAGATATCCGCTCGGCGTGCCTTTATCATAATGCGTAGGAGTCAGAACAATCGTCCCTTCCATACCGTATTTGGATACGCCATTCAGATACTCATCAACGATATGATTCATGATTTCATTCGCTTCTTTTTCCTTATCCTTTTCAGCAACCGGAACAAAGCGAAATTCATCATCAAACATAAGATTCCGGGTATTTCCGGTATAAGCGCGATTCTCACGAATCTTGATGGAAGCATCTGTAATCGTCGAGGTACTCCCCTGCCGATAGTTGACATCAAGGCGAACGGTTTTAATAACACCGCACTTGATTAAATCACGCAAAACGTCACCACGAGCTACAGGAGCCAACTGGTCCGTATCGCCAAGCAGCACAATTCTGGTGGATGGGCTGCTCAAAACAGCGTCGATTGCATAAGCGAATAGGTGTTCACCGACCATACTCATTTCATCAATGCCAATGAAACCGCAGATGGTGCAGTCTCCTTGCGCTGTGAATCCGCTCGGATTATTTGCCGGAACCAAGCCACAAGCCTTATGAATCGTGGATGAGAGTTCATACCGGTGCTTTCCGCCATACGCTTGGCGGCCAAGCCCGTTGGAGCCATCAATAGAATATGTTCCTCCGGCCATACCATATGGTACACATCCATGATAGCCCGCAGACAAGTGGTCTTGCCTGTACCGGGGCCACCAGTGACGATAGAGATACGGTACTTTAGGTTTCGAACGGCTTCAGCCTGTCGTGGAGAGAGAATGATTGCATTCTCTTTCTGCCATTTAATAAAGGCATCCTCGATTTCGCGTTCTTTCACCGGCTTAGCGCTGGCAAGCTCGACGATTTTTGCAGACATTTTGCGCTCTGCCAAAAAATCATCTTTATCGTAATAATATTTTCCCTGCTTGATAACCGAGTATGCCTTGGCAACACTATCAAGTGCTTCTTTCTGCCGTTCTGCACTCACCTGTGGAGTGAACGCAGCCATTCGAGCTAAGATAGCACTCTCTTCCGCACACATACTTCCCGTCTTTTGACAGGCAATATGTAATGCTTCGATTGTCGCGCAGGTCATGCGGCGCTCTGAATCTACCGGCTCTCCCATTGCAAGAGCAATGTGGTCCATCACCGCAAAGCCCAAAATCGGGACTGGCTTATAAGGATTATTTTCCAGAACGTGAATCGTTTCATTTCCGTACGTCTCAACCAATGTGTTGATAGCGGACGGTGAAATATCCACGCCTTGCAGAAGTTTCAGAACATCTGCACGGACCAAAGCAGACAAACAGGCATCGTTGAGCTTTGCAATGACCTTGTCATCAATTCTTGGAATATCAAACAGCTGTTTGCAATGATGAGCACAAACATCCAATGTGTTCATTCCAAAACGTTCAACGATATGGCTTGCCATCGTCTTTCCCTAAACTGCTGCAATTCCGCATCAGGAACTTGCAAACCTCGCTTTCGGTTTCAGGCAAAATCTCGGTTGCTTTTTCTGCAACGAAGATTTTCTCGTTTTCCTCTTTAGAATCCGGTGCCCAATGTCCTTCCAAGGGCGAAATGAAATTTTCTTCAACAGCTCAACGGGAATATGCTGATATGTGGCTTTGAATTCTGCCGTCATCCTGCCGTATCTGCGCACCTCAGGAGGAAACATATCCTCTTGCCCTTTTACACAAGTTGTAAAAATACAGCAGGCGTAATTTGTGCTCGTTGGTACGGCCTTCAGTACACGCTTTACGTTGCACTTGTTTAGCGTGATAGTAGTGTTATCCAATTTTACTTACCCCTTTATTTTTCTCGCAGCACCTCCAAACATTTCGGATATGCCACTTTTTCGACTTTTTCGTTTACCGTGATAAGATACGCCTTTACGTCATTACTGTACATATAGTAAGACCATGTATCGTAATCCTCGCTTCCGGGCGTTGCAACGTCAACCGGCGTAGATAGCCAACACGCCTGACGATTATGCACAAGCCACAAGAAATATGGGTTGCCACTATCCTCAAGGCTTTTCTTCATTTTCCCTTCGCATTTGTGAAGCTCTCGCTCGAAAGCTTCCTGCTCGAATCCGCGTTTTGCCAAGATGGAAACCATCGCACCAAAATAGTCATCGCAGTCGCTGCATGTTGGCTTTACAAGTTTTTGCTCATAGAGAGCATCGACAAGCTGTCGGTTTTGTTCTTCGTAACTTGTCTGATTTTTGTTTTGGTTCTTGCTTTTACTCATTGATAAACTCCTTTCTATTTGATATGCCGATAAAAATAGGCAGCCACCCGGTAAAGGATGGCTGCCTATATCAGCAGAATGTAAATTGTGCGACGGGTCCCAAACGTATGAAACCGTTCAATGTTATCCATCGTACATTTATTATTTTATCCGTGCCGCACAATCCGTCAAGCAGAGAGTGCCTCAATCATCTCGCACATACATTTTTTTCAAGGCGCGTGCAGGATGTGACATTCGGCAGATAGTTCATCTGAATATCATAACGATGGCATGTCACTTTGCATTTATTGTAAAGTGCATGGGACATGGAATCCACCTTGCAGAGCACAAGGTCTGCAGCGTGAATCATCTGGTCACAGGCCGCCACCATATCTTTGCTCACATAGATGGCATCGGGATGAAGAACTTGGAATCGCTTCATCAGGTTTTGATTGCCGCCAACGACAGCAACCGAATATTTCTGAAGTAGTTCATCCAGCTTTTTCCCATAATCGACATCGGGTTCATCGTCAGGCTGCAAGGTTTCTTCCTCAAGAGCCTCCTGCTCATCTGGCAAATCATCCTCTGTCTCTTCCGGAACCAGCTGCATCAGTTCGTCAATCTCCGCATACGCCGTTTCCAGCTTGATATCAGAGCGTTTTCGCGCTTCTTACTCTGCTGCAGCAGCTTGTCTGCATCAGCTGCCTTGTTTTCAGCTCGCTCTACACAAGCCTCTGCGTCTACCAGCTTTTTGTTCAGAGCGTCAATCTGCTTAACGAGCATTTCATCCGAAGTACCCTCATCCTGTCCAAACAGCTCACGCGAAACAGCTCTACGAATTTCATCGGCGTAAGCATTCGCCAAGTTGTAGACTGACGCGTAAACAGGAAGCATAAAGTTATAAAGATTGATAAGATTAAGCGTCTGCTGTGATACTTCCTGGGAAATCAGCATGTTGTTCTTATCATCAACGGTGATAAGTCCATCCATGACAAGGGCTTCCAGCATGCCAAAGCAAAAGCTGTCATCGTCCTCTTTGCAGACAAACTGAACATCCTCCGCGAGATTCGCCTGCATATTACGGAACTCTTGTTTTGTTAGAGGTCTGTTTGCTACTGGTTTGAAGCCAACGCCTGCCTGACACATAGCATCTTCACAGATAGCATAGCCATTACACATGATGGAGTAATTCGAATCACTAAATTCTGTCTTTTGGATTGTTAAGTTATCGTTTACTTTCACATCAATAGTTGCTTTGTTCATATCGGCAATCACTTTGTTCTGAAGGTCACTAATTGTTTTCTGTACGCCTGTGCCAAGTTTCGCAAAAAAGAATTCTTCTTTGGATGGCGCTGTCTTCGCCTTCTGAATTTGCCAAATTTCGGGTCCAGATATCATAGACATCTTTGTTTTGGGGAAGCTGGCTTTCCGGGCTGGCATATCCGTACAAGAAAAACAGATATCTCTTTGCCACGTTCTCCGGTTTGTTGATTTCATCTGTGAAATCGTATGCTGCCTTCGTACCTGCGTACATTGCACTTACCATTCGAGACATATAGGAAAAAATCGCGTCCCAGCAGCTGTACAAGTTTTGTCCATTTTGGCTTGTTTTCATTGAATAGTAAATAACTCATAACGGCAGCCACCTTCACCGTATCGGCACGACGAGAAGGTACGACTTCCGTTAAGCCCATTATTTTATCATTGAGTAGGTTTTTGGCTTCCTTACGGTAGCAAACATCGCTTTCATATTCATCAACAAAGCGCTTCTTTGCAGCCTGATTTCGTTCCACTTCGCTGGCAGCATATAAGCACCATTCTGGTTTATAATAAAATGACATAATCAAAAAATCCTCCTTTGTATATCAAAAAAAGCGCCCGGTGTAGCAACCAAGCGCATGAGTGTTAATGATAAGTTAAATGAGATGGTATCCATGCTACATTTATAATTGTACCTAACCCGCACAGATGTGCAAGCAGCAAAAAGCATATGAATCACCGCTGTTCTCCATTTGGGTCTTTCTGCACATGGGGTTCCTGTTCCGATGTCACCTGTTTCAAGCCCATACTTTTGTACACATTCATTTTTTTTTTGCCATCCTCATATTTTGCAACAAAAAACGGCCCACCCGCTTTAAGCAGATGAGCCGTGCCGGACAAAGGCTGTGCTGTTATTTGTTTTTGTTCTCCTTCTCCTCGTGCTTTCCGCGAGCTGCGTTATAAGCCTTCTGGAAAGTCTTGGTGCGGCTGATGAGGAACAGCGGGATAATCCAGCTAGTTGCCTCGAAGAGTATCTGAATCACACCGCCCAGCAAAGGGAACAGGATTTTGGTCAGGAGAAATGCTGCGAGTTTGAACGCAACAACCACCAGAACGATGATGCCTACTGCAACGACAATTCGTGCAGCGATGTTGGTTATGTTTTCGGAGTTGATTTTGAAGTTTTTCATTTTCATGATTGTCCTTTCTTGTTTGGGTTGTGATTTGTTGTACAGACTAACACATATGTGTAGCTGTTCGGACATCTATTAAAAACAGTGCAATGCACTGGGAATTCAAAACAAAAAAGCGGGCTCCCTGAAAACAGGAAGTCCGCTTCTAAGCGAATTATGAAAAATGAACCATGACCGGATTTGGTTCCGGAGGACAACTTTTCAAGCTGCCGCTGTGGAAGTAAGATGATATCTATTAACTAATTACCATTTTACTCCGGTCGCATACACTGTCAAGCAAAAAAAGCGAATTAAAAGCAAAATAAATTTGCATTCAACTTGCCTTCTACATTTGGATTGCATCCCTTGATTGCATCTTTTGCGTAATCGCGAATATAATCGATGTCGTCAACAAGATACGCTCCATCAGCGTCACGCTGCAGGGCCCCGGCATTCAGCCAATCCTCTGCAAAGTCAATGTTGGTATTACGGTCAACCAGCTTGAACTCGACCGTACGTCCATCGTTTTCTCGCAGTTTCATTTCTTTGCCACCTTTATCGTTAATGTCCGGCTCGTTTCACGTCTGGGAATGTCACAGGCTTTGAAAGCATCGGGGTACAATGCTTCGAGTTTCTGCCGGTCAATGGATGCGTTGCTCATCTTGGGGGTGAGCTTGACAATCCATTTAACTCCGTCCGGTCCTGTAACAGTCCCCTGCGTACTGACGCCCATAGCCATCGCAAAAGGCACTGCCAGCTTTTTGTACTGGGCTTCGTACCCTTTGGCTACATCGCTGGCAGCCTTATACTTAGCATAAGCGTCCGTATACTCTTTACAGAGTTCTGCGTATTCAGAGCCCAACAAAATGCCGGGCGCAGACTTGTTGGCATCGCCGGTATAACGATGCAGGGTATCCATGAGGGCTTTGGTATAACCAAGAGGTTCGGGCGGGATACGCGGGACAACATGGTTTTGCCAGAAGTCGTCACATCCCTGGATAATGTGCATCTCCTCATCAAGGTCACGTTTGATGGTATTTGCGATAAGCGTATCGCGGTCAAACATGCAGACCACAACGCATTCCCAAACGCCAAGAATCGCCATATAAGTGCGAACCTGATAGATGTACGGAATAGGAATATTGCCATTCTCCCACTCAGCCTTGTTGAACGAGCTCGTAGTTTTGATTTCCACCAAGCAATACGAGCCGTCCGGCTTGCGCATCATACGGTCAATGTTGGCCGTGATATAAGGCTTTCCCGGCATGGAATAGATGTTGGTATCGGTGATGATATCGTTGTACGGATACCGTTCCGACAGCCAAGCGTCTACATACTCCTCCGAGATATGACCCCACAGCTTATTCAACCGGGATTGAGAAGTTTCTTCTTCCGGGACAATCGGCTGCTTTCCAGTCTTGGCGTAGAACAAATCAAGATTCGTCTTGAATTTGTTTGCGCCAAAGATAGCGGAAATGTCAGAACCGCCCAAATGGTCTGCACGCCGTGCCTGCCACTGGTCCTCCGTCAAGGTGCTTGCATCGACCTCGATTTCAGGGCCATTATAGCCGTCCGGGTTACAGAATTTAACTGCTTCCGGGCTTGCCTCGGCCATTGCCTCATTGTAGAGTTCCCTGGTGTAGGGAGTATTGATTTCCCAGTACGGGAGATGTTGCGCACATCCCGCACTGGATTTGTTGGTGCCATCATAGCTTGCCATTGGTTGTTTCTCCTTTCAAAGTCAGCGGCACAAGCCATACACAAGTACGGCTATAACCAGCAGGATAAATACATTTTTAGGTTTTACCATTACAGCTCCTCCTTACCAGGCATATCCACATCGCTCCAGCGAGTACGAGCGCAGCGTGCAACGCAGTCAGCGGCAGCGAAAATCTTCTTAGCATCCTGAGTGTGATTGCGAACCACACCAGCGTATGCATCGCATACTGCCAAGTAGATATCCAAAGCAGTTACAGGCATATCGCCATACAACGCGTCAAAACCTTCGAGAGCTTCCAGTGCTTCCTGCTTCGGCATACCACCGCTTTTCAAAACGCGAACAAGCGCTGCTTTACTGTTGCGAATTGGAACATTACGCAGCTTATCCAGGTCGGTAGCTGCATCGTCAAAATACGCAAGCAAAGCCACAAAAGCATTCGCAACTCGTGCTGCAATGTCTTCACCGATATGCGGGATTGCCACATCTTTAGCCATGGGTGCCACAATGCCGCTGCCCATATTCAAGCACGGAATCAGGCGTACAGCAGATGCAGCAACATCCGAGCTAATCATCATGACTGCCGGAGTATACCCCGCAGAAAATCCAGAAGGAAGTTTGCGGAAGAACTGCTGCTTGTAGGCTCCAAGGTCGATGACCACTTTCATAAGTTCATGAGAGACAAATAGCCGCCTTCGAATTCACGGTCAGGCCAGTTCTGGTCCATATAATCGTCCATGATTTTCAGGAGCTTATCGTTTCCGATAGCTGCATAGCGGGCAGAATGCACAGCACGAACCTTGTCGTAACTGTACTTAACCTGTACCGCACCTTTCCGTTCTGCCAGGATAAGGTTCAAGACCTCTTTCAAGCTCTCGCGGCGTTCTTTGCGAAGCAGTTCGTAGCAGTTCATGCCAATCATGCCTCTGTCACAAATGCTGCGGACTGCACTGTCCCCTACCGGCTTCTTGCCGATACAGGTGGTCAGATTCAGCCCTGCGTTCTGCTGCGTATCAAGGACCGCTTCCTCGCTCACTTTCATCTGCTTGGCGTATTCATCCGCACAAAGAGGTTCATCATGACTCGCTTCAAAACGAATGTCACGAATCCCTCCTCAAGCCATTTAGTATTTGCTGCGTCCTGCTTGCACTGTGCAAGCAGCTTGTCGTACTCGCCAGCCTTTGTACTGTGCTTCTGCCCCATCCAGTGTGAAATCCACAAGGTCGGGGTCCTTTAAGTTGGGTGTCACGGCAGCTGTGTTGATGGTTGTGTTGACGACCGCGCTAGTTGCTGAGGCAGGTGCGTTCATGGTTACATTGTTGTTGGTAGTGGTGGTGGTGTTGATAGTAGTGGTCATAATTCTTACGCTCCTTTTTTTTTATAATGCAAAAAAGAGGCGGGCCTCCCAATGTGGGAAGTCCGCCTCTTTAAGCGAAATTGTGAATTGTACGAAAGGCATTATGCCCGTATCGATGTTTGTTATCTATCGTACAATTTTTATTGTATTCGGTTCGCATAAATGGGCAAGTAAAAATAGTGCAAAACTAGATTTTCCCTGCTGCCAGATAAAAAGAAGCGCAAAAAGGCCGCCCACCAAATGGTGAACGGCCATACGTTACAAATTAGGGGTATCGCACGCTTTAGCAAGTCACTTTATTGATTTGCCGTTTCTGCTGTTGTTACGGCTGATTCCGGTGTCTGCTCGGCTTCTGCCGGAACAACAGTTACAGTGCAGGAATCAGAAAATTTACCGTCTTCGGTAGCCAAAGTTAAGACGGTATAACCCTCAGACACACCTCTCAGTACGCCTTCGTTGTCATCGTAAACCGCGACGGATTCATCTTCCACGGTCCAGACCAGCTTCATTCGGTTCACAGCAGCAACCACCTTGTCGTTGTCCTCGGTCTTTGCGGTGGCAACATTGAAGCCAACTGCTTCCTATTCACCAACCTGAAGCTCAATATCACCGTTCAAATCAAGCTCGGTAATATCAATCTTGTTGGCTTTCGCAACAGCAAAGCTCGCAATCAGCGTGATTGCAGCCAGTACCAAGAAAACGGCAATGATAATAATCGGATTTTCAGCAGCGCTCTTTGCCCGCTTTTTGTTGTTACCCATCAGTTTTCTCCTTTCTGAACAGCCATATCATCTTGTGAGTCTTTGTCTGAAAGTCCCAGATTTGAAAATGCAGATACACCTTAGACATAACCTTGTTGGCCGGAACGAAATGTTCATCCCAATACCGAGAATCATACGAATTGTTTCGGTTGTCGCCCATCATAAAATAATGGTCTTCCGGAACCTGAAACGGTCCAAAGTCAAGGTCTTCCGGTGTTTCGTTCAAATAAGATTCTTCGTATTCGACACCGTTAATATATGTCTGCCCGTGCTTGATTTCCAGCACATCTCCAGGCATACCAACGATTCGTTTGGCATAAAAGCGTTCGTTACCATCATCACGTTGAAACAGAACAATGTCGCCGCGCTCGTAAGACTTGTTCAAAACGTCCGTTCTCACTCCAACCGTAAAGCACGGTGCCGAAAGAGTCGGATACATTGACTGTGTTGGGATAATGGAAGTCATAAGGACGAATTTGAAAATCAGCCAGAACACCACAAAGCAAATGCCCGGCAGTGCCCAACTTTTCACAAAATCTTTCATTCGTTGTGTGCGGGAAAGCACAATGTTATTCTCTTCCAAAAATGTCACCTCGGTAAATTGTTATTGATGAAGGTTAGAAATTGATTCAGATAGAATCCAATCTGGCTCAACAGTCCTTGATAGTCAACCGTAACGCCAATATAATTAAGAAACATGTTTACGCCATAAATCGTGATGGCTCCAAGAACTAGAGTCTCAAACAAACGACTTACGCCGCGCATGATAAACCAAATCAGCATCACAATCAATGCAATATCAACAGCCAGCTTGATATCACCAGATTGATAAAGAGATTGAAAATAGTTCACAACATCACTGATAGCCGACATAATAATCGCCTCCTTTGCGTTCGTCTGGCCACCTATTTTAATTTTCTACAATTCGCACGTTTCAGCAACAAACAAAAAAAAAACAGTGGCATCTGTTAAAAGATACCACTGCTGCTGTGATTAGAGGACGTACGGGCAAACCGTCACGTACAGCTGGACCGCCTTATCGCCGTTGTACAGAGTAATGGTTATTGAATCCCTTCTTTGCTCCAGAGAGAATCATCTCCTTCGCCGCTTCATATTCCTTATTATCACGACGAACATAACCATCCTTGGTCTTCATCGTGGTAATAGCATTCTGCAGCATTTCAAGAGCCCGTTCAGGGGTTCCTACGACCCGCATCCAGCTACCGATAGAATCGTAGATGGTGTAGGCCGTGTCGGGGATGTTGACGTTCTGAACCGGTGCAGGAGGTGCCTGTGTTACAGCGGGTGCCGGAGCTTGAACAGGTGCGTCACTTGCTGCAGCCGGAGCTTCCCGATGATTCGTCATGTGCTGAGTATACCGTTCTGCGTTGGACAGATATGCGGTCCAGTGCATCTTGAATGCCCCTGCAAGGCCAATCAGGTCTTCCTTAGAGCAGCTGACAAGAATGCGCTTGACTTCCGCATCTGGCTTTTTCTGGTATCCACCCATCTGATTCTGAATACCTTCTGCTTCCACTGCTTGGAACACATAAGCCGATTTCGGGTACCAGGAATGAGCGAAATTTGCCGCCACATCACAGGACGGTCGTTGCGTGCCGGGCTTCCGCCGTTGTACACAAAGAGTTCCTCGGGATACTTTGCCTGCGTCTCCTTGGCTTTCTTGATTGCCTGGATACGCTTTTGGCCCATCATGCCGTTCAAGACGGCTTCCGCAAGATAGATTGCACCGCTACTGCCCTCAACATCGAGAGCCGCTTCGATAAAATCCGTCTGCTTGCAGCCATTCTGCCGCCCGGTATGGGCAACAAACGACAAATGCAGCTTGCCAATATTCGCCCAGTCCATCTTGAATTTCAGAAAACTTTTCTGTCCCTGAAGTTGGTAGATGACGAAATCATCTTCTTTGTTTGTGTTCTGATTTTTTGATTGTAAGCCATAATAATTTTCCTTTTCTTATGCTGTTTTCACCGGGACAAACGGCACGAACTTTATGCTGTTTGTCTCGTTTGTGATATTCGGAACAAAAAGGCCGGAATATATTTTCCCCTGCTTAAATGCAAGGTAATAGTCATCCACGCCTTTATATGTCGTGCCCCAGTTAAAACGAGTCATCGTGATACCATATCGGGACGCGATTTCATAAAGTTTTGCAAGTGCATTTTTAACATGCTCATTACTCTCTCGGTCAGAGTCGAACGCATCCACCACGCGGGTAATTCCTTTGAGATTTCAGATACTCACAGGTCATTTCCCATTGGTTAAAGCAGTTGACTCCCCGCAAGGGCTATGTACGGTTCATGGCTCTCGCTCAGCTCACAAGCAATGTGAGCTTTGAGTGCCCCTTCCGTAACATACACGATTTGACCTTTTTTGCATTCCGGCATAACACCAGGAATACCGTAACTCGCAATGTTTCTGGCACTGCATCCACCTTGAAATCCGGCAGACGAAAACCAGAGATATCGTTTGTCACCCTTGTCAAATCGAATCTGCATCCCTACAATTTGACCTTTTGAGTTAAAATACGGAATGAAGAATCCCTGATTTTGAGCAGGCGGAAAAAGTCTTTCCATTCTTCTCATAGAATCCCGGAACTCCCTCAAAAGAAATACCTCGCTTTTTGAGTTTGGCAAAGACACTTTACCCAGCGTTCCGGTACGGAACGATATAAGCATTTGTCAATCACCTCATTGGTAAGGCCCCGTTTGAGAAGATTGTTCCGGTGTTCAGGTTTCAGCGTCAGTTCATTCAACACTGCTCTGTATACCTTATCCAATTCTTCATCCGATTTGACATCAACCGTTGGTTCCGGTTGATACTTGAGCGTAACCCTTGACTCGACAGGTTTACCATCCAAAGCATTTGCCAACGCTTTGTTTGCTTCCTGCCGCTTCTTAGGGTCAAGTCCATTGAACAGACAAAATAGGTCAACTATTCCACCACTGTACGGACATCCGCTGCAGCAATGGAAGCAATTATACTGACCTTTTTCTAAGTTTACAGAGAAATACACCGGTTTCTTTTTTATGGCCACATACTCCCCCATAGGACATTGAACTTCTATTTCACCGGTGCGAGATACTCTTCCACGTGTCTTGGCATTAACGCCGCCAAGAACTGCTTCCATACTTAACATTGTTATTCTTCCTTTCTTACCATCCCCTCTCCGACTCATAATTCCTTACAGGTTATATTGACCTGCAAGAATACGAGCAGCAGCCTGAACAGGTTTCCCTGTAAATAGAGGCCGCAAGAAATAGGTGATGGCAGCTGTATTGCCGCTGTCCAGCAGCTCCTTCATGGTCTGACCGCCGTAGCGTCCGCAAGGGATCTTGAAACTCAAGGCTTCTTCCAGCGTCTTAGGCTCCTTCACCGCTTCCTGCTCACGAGGAACAGGCGGAACTGGAATCGGTGTATGTGCCGGTTCAGATTTCGGTTCAAATTCAGTCTGCGGACTGGTTTCAACCGGTGCAGCTTCTTTCGGCTGTTCCTGTTTTTTGGCTGTCTTACGAGTCCGCGTTGCAGTCTTCTTTTCGGCTTCAACAACTTCTTTCGGGATAGGCGGGACAGGAATCTTGGCTTCTACACCGTCGTCAACAGGAGCATCGGTAAGTTCGGCTGCCTCATGGCAAACCGTAACTCCTTCGATGTATTCTGCATTGGCGGGAGTTCCAAATCCACAGTTACCGAGAGCCTTGCGAATTGCAGCGGTTCCAGCGTTCTGGATGTAATCCTTTCCGAACTGGTCATCGGCGTGATAGCGTGTGGCAAAAAGCATTCGCCAACAGGTTTCCGTTTTCATCGATGACGCGGCCTTCGACCGTTGCTGCCATGTCGTTCGCCCGATAGACAATCTGTTCCAGGCGTCCACCGGGATGCTTCAGGCGGAACCACATCATGGCGGGTTCGGCCTGCAAATACATCCGACCATTGCCTTCTGCGTCCTTTGTAGCAAGTCGTTACCAGGCGAGGGTCAAAGCCTTCCACCTGATTTGCGTTCGCCATAGTCTCTAAAACCTGTTCGCGTGTGATTTTTGTTTCCATAATTTGCACTCCTTTTTAATAATGCAAAAAGAGGCGGGCCTCTCGATTTCTCAAGAAGTCCGCCTCTTTAAGCGAATTGTGAATTGTACGAAAGGCATTATGCCCGTTCGATGTTTGTTATCTATCGTACAGCTTTTATTCTATTGACTTCGCACGAATGTGCAAGCACCCAAGTCAGAAAACTTTAAGCACCACACATTGCCGGAATTTTGGCTGCAAGCATTTCACTGAACACGATTTTCGCAAAGTTGAAGATGTCAGTTTCAATGCGGCAGGTCAGGCACAGCTTTTCAGGATGCTTTTTTTGAGGAGCACCGCCGTGCGATACACGATAACGTACAGCTTTTCCTCAAAGCAGCGGCATATACCGGCATATTTCTCGTCGCTCAAGCCCTCTTTCGAACAAGGTCTTTTGCTGCGGTTTCAGCATATCGTTTCCAGGTAGCGTCGTACAGGCCGCCTTCTTCCTCGTTCAGAACGTGATTGGCAATCGGCAACACCTGCACATCCGTCAGAGCGTCGCAATTATCGAAATCGAGATGGATGAAGCACATTGTACCCGCATAGTATTCCAGCAGCCACTCAGACAGCCCATAAGCCAGTGTCGCCAGTTTCGTAGCAAAAGCGCTGGTCATGTACACCGTCCCCTTTTGCTTTTTGTCATCGCGCTCAATGCAATAGTTGTATGGGAGTCTATCGGGAAGTGCAGCGCTACAGATTCTATCGGTGAGCCTTTTGCGGCTTCTGATATACTCTTCCGAGGTCACGGACTCATATTTCTCCAGCGTGTCCTCGTATTCGATAATTTCTTTGTTCTCCTTGTATTCAGGAGCAAGCTGAGTGCATTTCAGGGTATAAACGTTTTTCATCGGTTGATTCTCCTTTTTATTTTTATAATACAAAAATCGCACGATATTCATACCCTTTTCAGATACAAACACCGTGCGAAAATTGTTATGCGAGATTACGCTTTACGATATTGCACAAAATCTGAGGCATCGCTTCAAGATTCCCAATATCAATAAAGTTTTTTGCCGAATTCATTTTCTACCTGAGCACGGGCAGAGCCAATACCAGCACCAACAACCAAAATTCCGTAACGGGAAAGTTCTTTGATGGTTTTCTGGATGCCGTCACGGCCGGAAGCGGAACACCCGTCAGTACTCACAATCAGAAGCCGCTTTTCAGCAGTTTCCTTTTTTGAGTTTCTCGGCCATATACTTCATTGCGGGTCCAGTCGGAGTGCCAGAGCGAGACTGCATACCGGTAATGCGGTACTTATCCTTCCCGTCTATATCCTGGTCCACATAATTGATAATCTGCAGACCAAAACCAGACGTTGTAAATCCGCACACATAGCAAGGCAATTCCATTCGGTAACAGAGGTCCTGAATGATAATACCAGTACGAATCGAAGCTTCAATCGCATCATCGCGCATGGAACCGGATTCATCGCACAGATAACCGACAGCAAGACGCGGATTGTCACGAGGAAAGTTCTTGCGGCTGAAAATCTTGCCATCCCGATGATAAGCCAGACGAGCTTCCACCCGGCTTCCCATGGGAAGACCGGAAACAGTATCGTCATTTTCCTCATCGCGAATCATGGTTTTGAGCCGCCGTTCCAGATTCTTCGTCACAACAAGCAAGTCATTAGAAAGTTCGTTGTAAACAGCGACATTCGATTTACTCACTTCCTGCGCACGGTCAACCGTAACTTTGGCCCCGATTTCAGAACTGATGTGTCGAGCTTCCTCATTCAGTTCCTTGTTCTTTTCCCCCGATTTGCCTTTTCCGTTGCCGCGTCTTTCTTGCGGGCATTTTCAATCGAATTGATGTCCCGTTTTGCAGCAGACAAGTCAGGTGTACCGGAAGAACCGCCTTTACCAGACGACTGAACACTAGAATTACTCTTGTCAGACGCCTGAGCAGCTTTAGCGTTCTGTTTCCCGTTATTGCGGTCCTTAGCTTCCTGGGACCGAGCTGAGCTATGCGCGTGATGCTCTCCGAGTTCTGGTTCTTTCCTTCCGTCAAGCCAGCTCTTTTAGCAGCATCCTTTGCAATTTGCTCAATCTTTTCCAGAGCCTTCTGAAGCCTTTCTCCCGCTTCCTTATCAGAATCCGCATTGTTTTCAGTTCCACCTGCACCAGAATTGGAATCAGCACCGCCATCGGACGTTGCATTTCCCTGCTGAGATTGAGAATTGCTACTTCCCTGCTGGTTTTGGACCTGGGGCTGAGACTGGGGATTGCCGTTCCCCTGCTGAGACTGGGACTGGTCATTGCTACTGCCCTGTGCTTGACCGGGCATACAAATACCAGACCCACTTTTGCTGTTTTCCTGGCTGGAGCCTTTCTTTTTTTGCTTTGGCTTTTTTTCCAGCTCTTTGATTAAGTCGGCAACCAGAGGATACAAAATACAGCAAATCTCGTTGACACCTTCGAGACGTTTTTGGGGATTGCGCTCGTACTTGACATCGTCAATCACAAAGACGCAGTCTTCCAATGTCTGAACGTATTCATCCGGAATACCTTCATCCATCGTAATGTCGTATTTGGCGTACAGCAGAATCTGGTTGAGCATGGCTTCGAACGGAGAACATTTTTGCTTGAGCATTTTGCCAAAGCTAACGCTTTCAGAAATTTGTACTTCGTCCAAAGTTGCCAGCTCAGTGGTTGCAAGGCCCCCGTACATTTCCTGAATTTCCCGTTCAATGAAACCATCTTCCAGAGCATTTTCAATGTTGCGTGCAATAGAAACGAATGGTTTGCAGAATCTCGGCTTTTTCAGTCGTTTTGTCAATTCCGCTCCATCTTTTTCAGATGCACGGTCCGGAATTTTCGGCCACCAGATTCCCTGGTTCAAATGCCCAACCCAGTTTTTCAGGGTCGGAAAATCCGTAAACAGAATATGAGCGACTTCATGAACGCGAAATCCCTGAATTGCGTAGTGCCGAAGTTCTCTTGAATCCAGAGACGTTACAAGACTGTTGTTTGTGCCAATGCAGATATTGTAACCATCGGTATACGCGGTTATCTCCGGATTTCGGAGCATTTCAACCGCCAACGCATTGACGCGTCTGTCTTCTTCCATCTCGGAAATGCTGTATCCGCATCTTCTCAGATATCCGCAGACACCGGTAATCATATCCTTTGCTGCGGTTTCTGTGTAGCTGCGGTACGCTTCCGATGTGAAAAATGCAGTATCCGGTACAGCTTTTTCAGAATTTGCCAGTTCTTCGATACGCTGACTCCAATAAGTTTTGCTCATACGAGAGCCTCCTTCCCATTACGACGGCCTTTCCGGGTATACACGACTTTCGGCGTGTGAATCCGGGTATACGGCTTTACACCGTTCCAGCCAGACCGTGTCTTGACATTCTCCACATTGACGATGATATTTTCTTTCTTATTCTTTTTCATAATATTTTCTCCTTAACTTTGAATGTAATAAGTATCGCCCTCAACGAGGGTGCCTTCTTTAACGTTTGCCTTTTCTGCAACCGTTGCATATCCTCTTACGATTCCATTAACGATAGCAGAATCACAGATAAGGGAATGTCCCATGCAAATTGCTTTGCTCTTAATCGAAGCTTCACCGCGTACAACGGCATCTTCACAAACCGAGCCTTCACAAACAGCATTATCTGCAACGAGTGCATTGTCTTTCACGCAGGCAAAGCCGCCAAAGACAATGGCTTCGTCAGCAACCCAGCACTGGCCGTCCTGGTCGAGATTTTCAGGTTTTTCAATCCATCCGCCAGTTTCTCCGGCCTGAACTTCATAGCCTTCAACGGTCTCAAATGTTTTGACTGCAACAATCTTATAGAGCTCATGCCCCAGCCAATTTTTGCGAGTGCCAGACATTTTGTACTTGGCTTCACCTACTCCCGTCCATACGGCCGAGTCTTTGATTTTTCCATCGAGATAATCCTGTGTCCTATCCACGTAGCCGTGACTAAGACGTTCATGAAGTTTCTTGTGCCAATAAGAAATTGAGTACATGCAAAAGCTACCTTCCGTACCGATACGCCCCCACCGTGCTACAAAAGTTGTCCCGGTAGGGTCTTCGGTCATCAGATAGAACTTATTATGATTGTCTTCCCTACATTCCAAATACACAATTCGGCTCATTGTTTTCACTTCTAAAAAGTTGCTGCCCTTGTTGCCAAGAGCAGCATTGTGATGTTTTGTTAGATTTTGTCAAGTGCGGTAGCCGCCTCATCCGCCACATGCAGTAGCCAAGACAGCGGGTGCATCTCATAGCAGGTCCAGACAGTATTTGCATTTGCCGCATTCGAAACGCCCATATGATTATTCACCGCAGCGAATTCTTCCATGGACAACGGCATTCCGGTTGCCATAATGCGGTAACAGGAAAGACTTCCGTGACTATCACAGCCGACAGAATCTTTCGGTTCAAACTTGTAAAACGGGACTTTGGTCCACTGGCCAGTAGTATCATCCTTCACATTGCGCGTGCTCACCGTATAGGTGGAAATCTTGCACAGGTCGTGGAAGAGCGCAACGGTAAGCAGCGCATCACGGGAATACTGATTGGGTGCCCACAAGTCCGCAATTTCCAAAAGCCGCTTTGCAACGGTGATGGAATGCGCACACAGGCCGCCTTCCTCAGCCCCATGAAACCTGGTACTTGCAGGTGCAGTGTAGAAATCGGTTGTTTCCAGCCATGCCATCATTTGGTCGATACCAGGGCGGGTGATGCCTTTTGCCATTTCAATGAATTGTTCTTTCGTTGTCATAATAAAAGCTCCCTTTCTTATAATGCAAAAAGAGGCGGGCCTCCCGAGATGGGAAGTCCGCCCCTTTAAGCGAATTGTGAATCGTACGAGCACAAGTGTGCCAAGTAGATGTTATCTATCGTACATTTTTTCATTGTATGGATATCGCACGCAGCGTCAAGTGTTTCTGCGCACCGCAGCATTGCTGGACTGCATTTTCTGCATTAGCGAATACCGGGCATAGTCGAAAGAGTTTGGCCCAGTTGTCAACCGCGTTCGGCGAGGTAGTAACGCTCGTCAGCCGGTCATTTCCAAACGGATAATCAACGCTGTCAACAATCATATTTTCATAGAACAGCGTGGCTTTTGCCTTATACTGCTCTTTACCGAATTCATTGATTGCGCCGCTGGCTTTCACAGTTAGCAGATAGTCACCAGGGAAGTATGTTCCGTCAACATGGTATTCGGCATATCCGACACTCATTTCGAACCCGGGCTTATCGCGCCAGATAGCGAACAGCGTATCGATGTTATGAATAGAATACGTGATGCTGCAATGGATGTTTCTCCGGTCTTCTACGAGCAGCGCATTTCCAAGACTTTGCAGAACGTCATAATAAGCGCCCATGTCACTGTTGTCGTCAAACGGTAGTGCAACGGTTCTGTCTCCGCTTTCCATCGAAGCTTCGGGGTCAAACGAAACTCCCGTTGTCATCCAGGATTTCTTTACCTGCATTGCATAGACCTCATCCGGGTTGATGCCGTATACAGAAAGATAGTCCATGCATGTCACGATTTCGCGTTTTTCTTTGTCTCCCGGAATCGTATAGAGGGTTTCAGCCTTTTCCCACGTTACGAATGTCGGTAATTCGCACGCAAGCCGAGAATTGTTGATTTGCATGATTTTGGCTGAATCACCGTGAATATTCAGGACATCAGCCACAATATCCTCGATATGCTTGTACTCCTTATTGTGATAGACATAAACCACGCCATCCGGAACGGATGTAGCGTCAACCGCCATCCAGGTGGTTTTGAGTTCCTGGCGCACATAGGCAGCCTTACGGTCTATCTCCGGCATATGAAGAGCTGCGAAGCGTTTAAGATAGTATTTCTGGTTCTCTGAGAATTGCATAATTTGTCCGTCCTTTCTTTGTGTAAACAAATAAAATAGCGGACTCTCTACATACATAGAGAATCCGCTTACGGGTTGTGAATATTATTTTTGGTAGAAAACTATTGTTATCTATCTTACAATATTCATCCTATTCAATTCGCACACTTTGACAAGGCCGGGACTGGCGGTGGAACAAACTTCATGTTTTCTGCATCCACATCAACAATCAGAGAAGTGAGGCTGATATCAGACTTGAGGTTTGGGTTGGAAGCAAACGGTTCAGCTTCGGTTTTTTTTTTCAGACATAGGTTCCGTTCAGGATGCTTTCCAGCTTTTTGGTCTGCTGCTGCATAATTGCCTTGGCAGATCTCGTTCCACGCTCTTTGGTGAAGTAATCGACATAACATGCCGTCATCCCGATAAGGCAGTCCCGCAGCACATTATTCCCTTCGCAGAAATTCGTGACAGCATCAATCCACTGCCGCATTGCTTTCTGATTCACGAAATGCTGAACAAGCCGTGCATCCTCATAACACATATGTTTTGCTAATCTCACGGTGAACGTTTTGCCATATTCACTTTGTTTATGTCCCAGAAAACAGGATTTGAAATCCGGGCCCAAATTACAGTCAATCATCTTCGTTCACCTTCAATTTGCTTTGATTGCCTTACTTCTTTTGCTTCTTATCCCTGATGTATTCCATCAGCTGTTCTGTCGTGGTAAATTTATGGGCACGCATCTTGGCGTAGCAGCGATTGCACACTTTCCGGCAAAGAACCGGTGTTCGGCCGCATACGATACAAGGCCCCTGTTGATTTGCAACACGGTCTTTTTTGCGTATGCCCCTCTGACCTCAGAACTGCATTGTTTGAAAGAGCTCGCCAGCATTTTCTGCAAAGTCCTGATGCTCCGCAAGTCTCTCCACAAACAACGCATTTCTTGGATTTTGGATACCGTTCTGTGTAGATTTTCTTGATTGCACTCCGAACCAGCATTTTAGATTTTTGGATTGTCTCGTCATCCTGGGATTCAATGCCCTTGTTCAGCGTATCCCAACACGCCAACCACTCGGTTTCCGTCAGCTGGCATCCAGGCAGCGGTTTCCGAACCTTTCTATCCTGTCGAATCGCATATCTCATACAAAATCACCATTCAGGGTCAAGCACAGACAATCCTGTAAAGATATCGCGCTTCGAATCAATCGACACGATTTTCCAAGCACCATTGATGATGCGTATACCAATCGTTGCCTTCATATGTGCATCGCCGTTTGTTGTAGATACTTTCAGCTTTACGTTCATCTTCACGCCGTCGTTCCCGTCAAGCCGATAGGTATACGCATCCGGGTATCCTTCAATCGTATCATCGGGCGTTACCGTAATTGACGTAACAGATGCGCCGAGGGCTTTCTTGTCAGCGTTAGCCTGAATTGCTTCCACATCATCATCGCTGTCAACTGGTTCCGGAACACAGTTCGAGATTTCATTGGAATCCAGCAGAACGTTTGAGAAGTCGCTCTCCCCTGCCCCAATGGAAAGGAGACGATAGACTTCCTTCATGACAGCAGAGAGCTTGCTCTGATAAGCGTCTCTTGTATCGGAATCGATATCCGCAAGCAGCATCTGCTTCTTATTTCCATCAGCAGCGACCTGATAGACACGGCCATTAAAGTCGCCCATATCTGTAGAAATTACATAGGCAGCGTCACTATCGAGGTCCAGAGCACGGGGAAGTGTTACGGTCCATACGCCGGCTTCAGCATTCTTTGCCGTGTAGCTTGAAAGGTCTGTTCCCTGGAAGCTCACCTTGTTGTTCGGAACTGTGAAGGAATAATCGGTGAGAATTCCGGTTGGTGGATTCAAAACCCAGGCACCGTTTGTATATTCCGCTGTCAATGTATAATCCGGAGAGGTATCCGCCGTGACTTCTTCCGGAGTTTTCATAAAGACATTGATAGCAGCTTTCGAGCCTTCCTTGGCAGAGTTCAAACAAATATTGGTCATATCCGTTTTCTGGAACGTCTCAAAGTCATTGACAACGACCCAATCCTGAAGCTTTTCCCCGAAAGTGTTCGGAACGCCGAGTGCCATTGCCGTCTTCTCAGCATCCCCATCCTGCAAGCCTTCGATAAAATTATGAACCGGCTGCTCATACTCAGTTAAATTGTTGCTGATAAGCCGTTTCAAGCCAGTCTTGTTCTCTTCATCCTGCAGCTGCTGAGAAATGGCGGCTTCCTGAGACGCTGCCTCTTCCTCGGGGGTCATCTGTTTCCCACACCCAGAAAACAGCAGCCCGCATGTCATTACAAGCGCGAGTGTTCCCGCAAACAAACGTTTCATTGTATTCTCCTTCTGTGGCAAATCACCCTGCTGAACTGACATTGCCATCTTTATCAATCCAGTTGTTTTCATAGTAAATTTCAAACATCGCTTTAACGGAATCGGCTTTGCACAGCTCCTGTCTTTCCGTGTTGCTGCCGGACGCATAGACGGAACAGCTTCCGTCATCCGCAACCACCAGCTCAACTTTTGCGGAATCATCCGTCTTATTGATATTTTCCTGCAGTGCTGCGGTCGCATTATTCAGAGACGTAAGCATCTCATCATTGGACAGTGAAACCTGCCTGCATCGGGTCCGAGAACGTATTATCCGTACTAGCGGACGCACACCCCGCCAACAGCATCATAGCCATAACAAACGACAGCATAGCAGCCATCAGTTTCTTCATATACCTTGTGCCCCCCTTAAATTGCAAATCTCAGCATTGCGCCAAACAGCGTATCCGCCAACATCATAAAAGCAGCTGACGCAGCAACCACACAAAGAATCACACCCGTACGCTTTGTAGTTTCCTTAGCGCTAAGCCAAGTCACATTTGACGGATGCAGCGTATCGGCTACCTTGGCCGGAATCGAGCGAATTTCATTCTTTTTTTCACAGCGTTTCTCCTTAAAAAGTGGGCACCGATAATTGTTAGAGCCAGAATCGCAATAGTGAGCACAACGCCAACCTTCACAACAAACTTGTTTACTTTCAGGTTGTTGTCATTCCGGCGAGTCGTCATAAAGTCACTTGCACCGCCAAGAGCCGCGTTCAAGCCACCCTTTTCGTTTTTGACAATATAACATGCACAGCTCACGACAAGACTGGCTGCCAATACCACAAGGCCCAAGATAAATTCGATAATGCTCATTTGCCTTTCCCCCTTTATCCCAAGAATCCTTTATGATGACGCACAGTCAGATATCCTTCCATGCTGCGCACAACCTCAAGCGCCACGCTGGACATAATCATCAAACTTGTACCACCAAAAGAAATCTGAGTTCCACTGATTAAACTAAGCACCATCGGCATCAGAGCAATGATGGCCAGATAAAAAGGAACCAGTCTGTGCCATTTTGTGTAATGCTTTGTTCAGCATCTCGGTTGTCTGAGGACCGGGCCGATATCCGGGCACTGCGCCGCCTTGATTGCGCAGGTTGCTGGAAATCGAAACAGCATCAAACTGAATCTCGATATAGAAGAAATTGAAAAGAGCAATCAGGATAACGTATACGGCATAGTAAATCCAGCTGCCGGAAGAGAATACAGAAAGGACCGAATGAAGTCTTACGTGCTTCGCGGCGTCTACGAACATATCTACCGTTGCCGGGATACTCATAATAACGCCAGCAAAGATAATCGGCATCACACCACTCATCAAGAGCTTTACGGGGATATAAGAAGTCTGGCCTCTTGCATTGTATTTACGTGCTGCGTATTGAACGGGGATACGACGTTCTGCCCCATCACTGTAGGATACGAACCACACGGCGAAGAGCATTGCAACTACCATCCCGATACCCACGAGAGAGTACAGCCAGTTGCCGCTCTCGACCTGAACGGCAATGTTATGGGCAATCGTGTTGATGTCGGTCCAGCGAGACACGATACCGGCAAAAATCAGAATTGAAACGCCGTTGCCAATTCCAAACTCATCAATTCGGCCGCCAATCCAGACAGAAAGCTGAGACCCTGCAAGGAAAGTTGCCATAATAACAACCGCCGCGAAGAACCCACTTTTCCCTGCCGTATACTCAAGAGCTCCGTAATTGCGGAGCACGAAGTAATAGCCGATGCTCATGATTGCAGCCATTGCCAGAGCAATTCGTTTGGTGTACTCGTCTAGTTTGTCTTTTCCAGTTGTTTCTTTTTGCAGTGCTTCCCAGCTTGGGAGTGCCACGCACAAAAGCTGAGTGATGATGGACGAGTTAATGTAAGGACTCACACCCAACGCAAAGAACGCGCATCGAGAAAGAGCACCGCCAGACAGCATGTTCATGTATCCGAAGATACTGTCATTGGAAAACATCGAATCCAATGCGGTATTGGATACAAACGGAACCGGAATGCTGCATCCAAGGCGGAATACCAGAATGAGAAGGAGCGTAAAGAGAATCTTTTTTCGCAAATCCTCAATCTGCCAGATGGATTTCAGTTTATTCACTGTTATTTCCTCCAAGTGATTGTGTTTTGATTTACTCAGGAGCTAATGGCTTGAGTCTGGTTCGGAATCCGGATACTTCTCTGCCGCGTCTCACTGCTGCCAGTGGATGCCGGAAGTGCATTCGGTTTCTTCATTTCAATCTTTGCTGCAATCTGAGCGCCAGGTTCGACTTTCAACATGCTGCACCGGATATAAGTCCCTGCCACAACCGCATGTTCGCCAAAAGCCGCAGTCTGTTCAGAAAGACATTCAATGTCGCCGTTGATTTCACCATTGATGTCAGCCTTCTCACGCACCGTGACATGACCTTTGATTTTACCGCCGTGCATCCGAAGCTTGTTGCAAGTCACATTCCCTTCGATGTAGCTGGTTTTCCCAACGCAAGTCTCAGTCGATGCAGAGATATGACCCATTACCTTTCCGGCAACCATCAAATCACCTTTAACATCGATGCCTCCGCCGATAACTGCATCTTTGGAAATGACACATACGCTTTCCTTCACAACACCCTCCGCTTCCAGTTGCCGCTGATTCTGTTTCGGCATCAGGATTTCAGATTCTTCATCGAGCCCGGTTCCGTTCTCGCCAACCCCCAATGCTTCCATCACCTGATTCCCAATGCTCTGCTTATGTTTCCTGAGCTGCGATAGTCTCAACCGGTTCCGGCTGAGTTTGTGATTTCTTTGTTCCAAACAACTGTATATTACCTCCTAACGAATCACGAATAGCAAATATGTGGTATATCCACATTTTTTTATTATCTGCGACTCGCAAGCAGGGTCAACCCATCGGATGGTCGATTTTATACTGGATTTCCGCCTGCTTCCTTACTGCTTGATAAAGCTGCGGATAGTTTAGAGCCATCTCCATCGCCGCGTCTTTGCCACTCTGCTTAACGCCCAAAATCTGACCGGTCCCACGCAGTTCCAAGTCCTTTTCAGCAATCTTGAAACCGTCATTGGTCGCCTCCATAGTCTTTAAGCGCTCATTCTCCTTGTCCTTAGACAGAAGCACGCAATAGCTCTGCAAGCTGCTGCGTCCAACACGCCCTCTGAGCTGATGCAGCTGTGCCAATCCGAAGCGTTCCGCGTTCTTGATAACAATGACCGTAGCGTTCGGGACATTCACGCCAACACTCAACAATCGTGGTAGAGATAAGGATGTTAGCCTGATTTTGAGCGAATGCTTCAATTCCTTCCTGAACTTCTTTGGCTTTCATGTCGCCGGAGATTGCCTTGATTGTCACTTCCGGGTAAGGCTTAAACCATTCTGTCAGCTTTTTGTAGGTCGTCTCAACCGAATCAACGCCTTCCAGAGTTTCCGAATCCGAATCTTCAATCAGAGGGCACACGATATAACACTGATGACCTTCCTTGATTTGATTGTATACGGATTTATAGCAGCTGTTTTCATTAGACCAGATAATGGTCTTTACAGGCTTGCGCCCGGCAGGCATCGTATGGATATTGACGATTTCGGTGCCTTCCCCATACAAAGTGTTCGCCAACGAGCGCGGGATTGGCGTAGCGCTCATGCTGACATTGTGAACGCCGTCTTTTTGCTTTCTGCTTGAGTGCTTCACGCTGCTCAACGCCGAACCGATGTTCCTCGTCTACAATCGTTAAACCCAGCTTATGATACTTGACCTTCCCGGAAATCACAGAATGCGTTCCAACAATGATTTGAGCCTTGCCGCTCTCAATCTCTTCGAGAACCGATTTCTCTTCTTTTTTTTGCTTTCATGCCACTGCGCAGGAAAACCGTCTTGTACCCGAACGAGCCGAGGATTTTCGAGAACTCCTCATAGTGCTGCGTGGCAAGAACCACAGTCGGAGCCATAACGGCACACTGAAACCCATTCATTGCCATAGCTAATGCACAAATCTCAGCAACGACCGTTTTACCGCAGCCTACATCACCCTGAACCAGGGTATCCACACGTTCTCCGTGTTCCATCTCGGTGAGCATATGTTCAGCAGCGTTCTTTTGGTCCTCTGTCAGCTTGAACGGTAAGACTCCCTGCATCTTGTTCAGAACGTCCCGCGTACTCTTAATTCGACAGAACGACACCTTTGCGGCTTCTGCTTTCTTTGCTTCCAGCTCATAGCAGAACGGATACAACACATCGACCGCTCTGCGTTTTCGGGAAAGCCTGATTTCCTTTTCATCGGTCGGCTGATGTGCCATGTGAATGGCTTCAGCAATCGGCGGAACTCGCAGCGCCCGCATCTGAGCCAGGCTCAAGGTTTCGGTCGAGCATTCTCTAGTATAAGGCATCGCCAATTTAATGGCATCTTCCAGGTATTCCACCGACATTCCTTTGATTTTCCGATAAATCGGCTGGATAGAGAAAGCTGACGCGATATCCGTCGTGACAAAGTCAGGCGTTGCCATTGTCATGTTGTTGTACTGCTCGTTCCAGGAAACGACTCCGCCAAGCGCAATGACGTCGCCGACTGAAAACTGCCGTGTGCGGAACGGTTGATTGAACCAGAATACCGTACAAAAAGTGTTCCCGTCCGTAAGGCGCAGCATGTAATGCTTGCCATCAATCACTCGGCCACTCACGACCTTACCCTTAATGGCAACATGCTCTCCTTGATGATATTTTCCTTCCGCAAACGAGATAGGATTCCTGAAATCCAAGTATTTGGTCGGATAATACCCGAGCAAGTCTGTCACCGTTTCAATTCCCTTGTTAGCAAATTGACTTGCTTTTCGCGGCGTAATACCAATGTCAGTCAACGGCATGTTAGCCATATCGTTTACTCCTCTGTCATTCCGTAAAACAATCTGTTCCGGAAGTCCCAAAATTCGTCATGTGAATGTCAAGGTATTTTTCGTTGTTATAGTGCTGTAACCTATTTTTGAGCAATGAGTTGCGGTTTTCAATGTCGTTCGTATCGATTGCCACATCGACCGCGTCCATATTGCCTACAATTCTGCACTCATTCTTCGAACGAGTCACTGCGGTATACAGAAGATTTCGCTGCTGCAGCTGTTTCCAGCCAGTATCAAACGCCACCACGACTGCTTTGAACTCAGAACCCTGTGATTTATGAACCGTCATCGCATATGCCAACGCAAATTCAGATTGCATCGTCTTTCTGCTGACAATCATCTCAAAGCATTTTCGCCATCCACATCGCAAGGGTTATCGAACCTTACTGTATAGGCGTTGCAAATCATCGCGCCATCCTGGCCCAGGGCTTTCGGTTCAAAGCTCGTGATGAAACCCATATCACCGTTTACAAAGCTGCCTCTATGGTTCTTGCACAGCATCACGCGGTCACCGATTCGGTAATCGAATCCCTGTTCCGGTACGCCTTTCAAGGATTCAATGAATCCGCTGTTTTCATATGTTGCCGGATTAAGCTTATCCCGAATCAAAAGATTCAGGTCTGTTGCAGAAATATACCCACTTCCCTTTTTACGGACCGGTGTAAGCAGGCATATATTCTGAACACCTTTACGAATTCCATCCTCCGCATGTCTATTGTCCAGGTCATTCACTTCGCCATATTTTCGAACGAAATGAAAGTAGTTGAACAGCGCTGCTGTTCTGATTTCCATACCTTTGGTGGCCGGAATCAGCAAGAACGATTCGCCTTGTCTGAAAGTACTCGTCTGCTCACCAGCATTGATGTGTATTGCATTCTCTACAATCGCGCCCATATTTCTATGGCAGGAGGAGAGCTTACATACATTCACTTCTCCACTGTCAATCAAGTCCCGAAGAACGTTACCCGCTCCGATTGCAGGAAGCTGGTCAGGGTCTCCCACAATGACCAGTTTGCAGCCATGGGAAGCAAGTGAGAATACCATATGCGCCGTTTCAAGGTTACACATCGAGAATTCGTCAACCACAATCTCACTTGCTTCACTATCAAAGCAGCCAAAATACGCTGACTGAATCGTGGATGCTGCGTGTCCTGTTGCTTCCCGCATTCTTGCCGATGCTCGACCAGTAGGAGCACAGAGCAGAATGTCTTCTTCCTTATAGTAGCTTCCTTTAGCAACCATAAACGCTTCAATGATGGTTTTGATGATAGTCGTCTTACCGCTGCCGGGGCCGCCAGTGATTACCGTCACGTTCTGGCTGTCACTGCCATACACCGTGTATGCTGCTTGCGCTTTTGAGTGTCGTCCAGCAGAAAGCCATCTTTCATCTGCACGTTCTGGATAGCTCTATCCACATCGGCTTTCGAGACTATGCCGCACGCTGCATTCATGCAGTGGTGCAATGTATGGCAAAGGAACGTGATGTCGCATTCAAGTGCCCAGTATCGGCGCAGATAAACGCAGAAGAGAGGTTTTCCGCTTGCGTTCCCGCTAGACTTTTCTGCCACCAGCAGTCCTTTTCGTCTCGCGCCATTCACAGCATCTCGTATTGACTGTTCAGGGAATTCGTGATTCGTGCAGTTCCTTTTCCACGGTCGTTGCCACGCAGGCCATCAACTGATTCAGCCAAACGAAAGAATGGCCTTCCATCTGTGCCTGCACCTCAAGCGAATGCAACACGATAGCTTCCACCCTGCGCTGGTCTTTCCTGTCCATTCCCAGCCCGACCAACGCAATGCGGTCAGATGCAGCAAGCCCGATGCCACTGACATCTTGATATAGGCAATACGGATTCTCCTTGATGGCGGCTAATGCCTGCTTGCTGTCCCCGTACTCTTTCAGAACGGCATTGATTTTCTGCATTGAGATGAAGGGAAGTAGAAAAGAAATCAATTCCTGGTCTTTTTGCGATATGAATATACGCATCGTGGATTTTCTTTGCTGCCTTTTCTTTGATTCCGGCCAGTTCCGTCAGCTTTTCCGGGCTTTTCTCGATTATTTTGAGGGAATCGGCACCAAATGCTTTGATGATTTTCTTTGCCGTTACGGGTCCGACCCCCGGTACGTATCCGCTGGTCAGCAATTCATATATCGAATCTGTGCCGCCCGCCTCATAGTCAATCTCAGAGCTTTCGACCTTGACATACTGTGTTCCCCGCCGTGCATCTTGTTCCCAGTGTCCTTGATAGGTAATATAAGCATTCTCAACAGGGTTCGAATAATGCCTTTGAGGACAATGCTCTTACCGTCTTCTATCCGAGATGCAATAAGAATCGCAAAGCCGCTCTCAGGGGTCACAGAATGGAATATCAACGATTTTTGCCTTGAATTTTGTCGCATTTTGTACTGCATATCTGTTATATGTTATTGTCTGATAACTGCCAACCATTTGATACTCCTTAATACAACACGAAATGATAACCCGGATACTTTGATTTGAGTAGTTTCCACTTTAGGCGAAAAGCTTCGGTTTGAATGTACTTGCCGTTCTTTTGGTCGTATCCCTTTACATCCTCTACCACGACCGTGCCATTTTTATCTCGATAATAGAAATCTGCTCGGTAGTCGATTTTCTGAATTCTTTTTTCCCTCATACTGAAATGCTTCCTGAATTGTCAACGGGACCTGTCGTTTCAGCTCCGTGATACTTCCGCCCTTTTCAAGTATCTGCAAATCTAACCACCGACAATATTCTTTCGTAGAGTCAAACACATCCACGATATTGCCATGCTCTTTTTTGCATCCTTGTTCCCTGCCACAAAGCCGTCCTTATACGCATACACCTTATGATTCCCGTATTTCGGATGCGTCACTTTTAGGCTCTTTAGGTTTGCTGACCTTGGCACAGTCTTTTCCTCCCTGTACCTGAATACTCAGCGCAGGGTTCTTTGCTAATGTATCATTCAACCATTTCTGTGTCAGCTGCATTTCGTGTGCCTCGGATGATGGTGTAAAAAGAAAACTCTTATACTTCAATTATACCATTCCTGCACTTTGGTCACAACAAATTGTTGTTTTTTGTTAACTATCATTTCACAATTACAATTTCTTTCAATGTGTAAATCACTTGCGTACCTGTTATTGTATTTCATTTATTTTCTTGTCCCTGTTATTGCGTTCCTGTTGTTGCAATTCAAAATTGCTTTGGATAAACATAACGGAGATTATTTACATCGACTTTTCTTGCTGCTCTCAGGCGAAGTGGGCATTCAGAAAAACTTGCATAAATACATTATCCTTGGCCTTTGTGGTATTCTGAGGTTCTCACTGTTACTTTTTTTTCTTTCCAAAACCAATCCATTCAGCTCAACTAAACAGAGATTATTTACATTCCACTTTTTCTGTTGAGACTATAACAGAGATTGTTTTCACTCATCTTGATACTTACCCACAGTTTAGCAATTCACAATTTCAGTGCTATCCAGGTCCAGCTTTAACGGAGGTTATTTTCGTATTTAGCTTCTTCTTTTTTTGTTCATAAACCTTTCCATAAGCAAACGGAGGTTCTTTACGTGCAGTTTTTAGTTTGCAGTGTTTTTGTGTCTGAGCAATTAAACCGGAGATTATTTTCGTTCCAATTCACTCAGTAATATAGTTTGAGAATGAAATACCGATATATTACCCCGAGGTTATCTACGTTTTTAATTTCGGTTTTACAACAGTCGGGTTATCTGAGATGAGGCAAACCAAGTATTGTAGAGTCCCCATAAAACAGAGGTTATTTTCGTTCAATTTTACTTTCCAGCTCAGTCATTATTCAATTCTCTCCTTCTCTCCCCTACTATCAAAAGTGAGCTTGACTTTGTGAGTCGTACCAACCGGAGATTGTTTTCTTTCCGTTCTGGATATGATGGCAGCCTTCATTCTTTCACAGGCGTATCGTCAACCTGAGGTTTTTTACGTTCGTTTTCGGGAGTGTCACTTTGAGTGCGGCTTGGCGGAGGTTATTTACATTGATTTTGGGCATTCCTCTACTCTCGACTCGTTTTTTCTAAAACAGAAGTTATTTACGTTAATTTTTCGCTGTATTGTAAAACGAGGTTATTTACGTTCAACTTTCTGAACTTACAAATTACCCAAACGCTTCATGGCATTTCCTGAACGTAGAATTACACGATATTTAACAGGTTGTAATTTATACCGCATAGTTCCCATGCATTTTTAGCTGTTTTCATCAGTATTCATCTGTAAGTGCAAATTCAAAACTGCTACGTTAATTTTCTCTTATATAGCTTCGTCATTCTTGTTTCCACATCAGCATTATTATCGTGTTATCGTGCTTTTATTTTCAGCGAAGCTGAACCAAATTTGCAACGTAAATAATCTCCGATTCCTTTGATACATTACCTTTTTTTTTTGTGAGTTGCGTCTACTATTTGTATAATATGCTTATCATTGTCCATTTTGGATGTTTTTTTGACCCATAGAATAATGACATTTGCCATAAAACAAACTATTATATTATAAGCAGCCCTGTGTGAGCATGGTACGGTAGCTGTTCTGTTAGGAATTGCTGTAAGCATTTACCAGAGATTCTTTTTTTATTAGATTTTGAGGTTGAACGAGCAAAGCATCAGTCATTTCAAACGGAGGTTCTTTACGTTCGTTGTTTTTTCATGAGAAATTAGCGTAAGTCAGACCGACCACCACAAATTTGGAAGTTTCACACTTTCTTAAACGGAGATAATTTACGTTACGTTTTTGTCTCTGGCGTGGTTAAAGAACTTTTCCGGAAGCATATAAAGTCTCAAGCGTGATGCACTGCAAAACTGAGGTTATTTACGTTGCATTTTTTTGGGTAATGATACTTGACCGAGTGCTACGACTAAAACAGAGATTATTTACGTTCGCTTTTGTCAATACTTTCTTCAATGTAAGACCGCAGCTGGAATGCTACTATAGTCTGACCCATCATTTTTGTTCCGAGTCGTACCAGTTCTCCCCTCCCCTGCTAGTCAAAGAACCCGACATTGCATAACGGAGATTATTTACGTTGCATTTTTTCTCCGCCATTTATGCGAAGAAATAGCTTTGAAATAATTCTATTCAGGATAAGCTTGTACTCACAATCAAAAGCAGAGGTTCTTTTCGAGTCAAACAGAGGTTCTTTTCGCAGGTTAACCAAAATAAAGCTCTGTTCCCAAAACAAACAATCTACTCCGAAACACAAAACAAGCTCCCGTGAAGAGCAAAACAAACTCTTTTTACAAGCAAAATAACCTCCGTTTCTTCTATATATAATAAATTATAAGTAATTAAAGAATAAAATATAAATTGCATTTAAAAAAAGAAATAAGAGAATCGTAATTCTAATCAATAGAACCTTGACATTATGTGACATTTGTTGTAAACTAAATTATAATGTACGTAGTGTAACCATTTTTAGGAAAAGCTTTCTTTGATGGTTTGCTGCATATTAAAAAGAAAGGCTGAGCAGCCATCTGGCTTGTCTCAAATCGACGATGAAAAAGAAAGACAGCAACGCAAAAGCTAATGATAATGTTGAGTCAGTTGTTGGTGAAGTTCTCAGTAATGAGGAAGTTCAAGAACAGATGGCATTGGCACAACTACCCGAGGTTAAAGCGCTCAATAAGTCTATCATCACGAAAAAGCAATGACTTGATTCAAAAGACAAAATATTCATTGCCTCGAAATGAGCAAAAGATTTTGATGATTACGCTATCCAAAATCGACCAGCGTAATGATAGAGATGCATCGAAATATTACACCATTACATTCCAGGAGTTTTCAAAGCTTACAGGCGTAGACATCATGCGCAGCGGTTATAAAAACCGCATCTACAGCAGATTGTAGAAAACCTGGAAAACCGTACCTTCTGGGTTCCCGACGGGCCGGACCAGTTAAAAACCATTTCTTGGATTAGCAAGGGCTCTCGCGTTAATTTCAAAGACAAAACCATTCAGATGCGCTTTAACCCAGATATCTGGAAAGACATCGCACAGCTGACAAGCAATTATACTTCTTATAGTATTGAGTATTTGCTCACGATGCAAAGCACCTATTCGATGCGCATCTATGAGATTGTGTTGTCCTATGATAACGGAACCAGAGAATACAACTACACGAACGGCGTGATATTCGAACCAGTCACGGAAGCTGTGCTTCGTAAATTCCCAGACAAGCAAAATGAGCTGAAGGGTTACAAATACAAAGTCTTTGACATGGAAGAATTCAAAGGAATGCTTTCCATGCCGTCCAAAGATGAAATACTGCGCAGTAAAAAGAGCAGAAAGACGGAAAGCAGCTCTGAGCCCAAATTCAGTAGAAAAAAACTGTTTCTGAAAAATATAAGGTCTTTTCTGATTTTGAAAAAGAACATTCTTGCACCTGTCAAAGCCGAAATCAATGAAATGACGGACCTCTGGTTCGACTACGAACCGGTTCGCCGCAAAGGTGTCAGAAAGTACGAGTTCCTTTATATATTCATCAAGTACAAGACCAAGGAAGAGATGAAAAAGGTTCGTGCCTTTCATGAAGAGCGGCAGAACCTTGAAACCGAAGTTGGCCGAAAGCGTAAATCCCGCCGCGTAGTGAGTCTTGAAACCCTTGAGCAATACAACCTGCCGCTTTCCGATGCTGTAATGAGCATGAGCTATAATATGGCGCGAAACGAAGTGAAAGCCAAAGCTCAATACCAGGACTATGAAGAAAAGCTGACGCCGGAAGAACGCAATATTTTTACCGATGTGTTTACCATTGTCGGCAAAATCTTAACCAGCACTCGAAATCCTGAACATAACAAAGAAGCTTTTAACGCTCTGAACCGAATCATTAAGGATAACAACGGGTTAAAGACCTGGACGTTCGGCATTGCCACGAGGTACAAATCCTTGCTGGAAGCAGACGGCGGAACAAAGACCGCCAACTATTACCGCAAAGTCATCTTCAATGATTTGATTGAAAGCTCGGCAACCACAATCGCGTTGGGTGAACGGGCAATCAATGCTCATGAGAATGGCCTGAACAAGCTGATTGATTTTACTACAGTGTTCGATGAGGACACAAACGAATGAAATAGGGCCCACCATTTGGTGGGCTTTTTTTGTTTGCCAAACATCAGAAATGAATTTACACCAACAGGAATTTAAGTTCTGGACCAGAGAGAAACTTTCATTTGCAATGTTATGAGATGCCAACCCAGGTCGTACACTAACAGGTACGCGAGGTCTCATATGTATCAGAGGTTCGGTAGTATAGTGAACCTGTAAAAATCGAAATCACACCAACAGGAACGTGCGTTCCAGACAGGGAATGAATAGTACTCTGTCCCACTGCCAAAAGCAGCGGCAACAAGGCTCTAACAATTAAGATTGGATTTATACCAACAGGGATGTGAGTTCTTGACGGCTTGTATAGAATATCAAAAGAAGCAGTCTCCAAAGTTCGCGTTGACATTTAGCTAAAGCATGTTATAATTGAGTTATTGAAATTGTGGGTGTTGACATTTTGTGCGATTTGTATATTCAAGCAGAGCTCGTAATTGAGCCTTACAAGACAAAAATCACGCTGTCAGGTCAAGCACCACGTTAAGACTAAAATTACAATAACAGGTACTCGAGTAACTCAACTCTTGAGTAATGAGGTGCGTAACATGCCAGCGAAAGTCATCACAGTCGCGATTGAAAAGGGCGGAACAGGGAAGACCGTCACCGCTTCGAACCTAGCATATCTGATGGGGGAAGATGGAAAGAAAGTGCTGTGCATTGACACAGACCCCCAAGGCAATTTGACCAGTGCTCTCAGTGATGGGAAAGGTGAAATCACAGAGGGTCTGTATGAAGGACACGCACTCTATGATATGTTCAGCGGCTTCCGGTATACGAAAACCCGCGATTTCATTGTCCCGACCGAGTATGGTGATAATGTGGATATGATTCCCGGAAGTGCTCAAACGCCGAAAATCAATCAGAGATTAGCTGACTTGTTTGATGATGCGAATATCCTGGCCAAAAGTGGAGCCATGAAACGCATTGATAAGATGTCGGACTTCCTGTTTTATTTCTTGGAGCAGGTGTTGGACGATTATGACTACATAATTATCGATACGCAGCCGACCCGTGACTCATTGCTGCTTACCAATGCAATTAGTGCAGCCGATTATATTCTGATTCCCATGATGTGTGATGCAAACTCCCGTGGGTCTGCTTTCAGAACGTTCGCACTGTGCAATGAGCTGTGCAATGCACCAGGGAGCCGAATCAAAGGCGTGGGTGTTCTCTTGACAGCGGTGAATAAAAAGGCGAAAGCTGCAAGGCTGATTCGCACACAGTGTCAGGATGTTTTGGGCCCTGCTCTGTTTGAGCATGAAATCCCGAACAGCATCAGTGTCGGTATGTCTGTTACTAATTATCAGCCAGTGTGTTTCTATGCAGCAAAGCAGCCTGTTTCAATTGCATATCAGCAGGTTTATAAAGAGTTGATGAAGCGTTTGGCAAAGCTGGAGGTGAAGTAAAATGGCATTGGCAAAGAAGAAGGGGCCTGTAACCACACCCAAGTTGCCTAATATTGAAGCTTTGAAGAAAGTAAATAACAATAACGCCGGTGCATTTTATAACGACTTACTCAATGCAAAGCACAAGATAGAATACGAGAGCCGCGACATATCCCTCTTTAATATCCGAACAAACCCTGATAATGAAATATTCCGTGAAATAGATGACGATGAAGATATTCGGATTCTTGCGGATGACATCAAGCGCAACGGCCTGTTGCATAACCTGGTCATGTTCCCATCCACAGAAGAGGGGAGAGAGGTCTATGTTCTCTTCTTTCCGGTGAAAGAAGATATCGAGCTCTCAAGCTGCTTGTTGAAGAAGGGGATACGTCCTGGCAGATTGTTCGGAACTGCAATGTCATTACGACAGAGCTTTCCGATAACGAAAAAGAAGGTATTGCTTTACAGCGCAAACCTGCAGGTGCGTGGTGGCCTAAATGATGAGGCAGTTCGCAGAAAGGCTGTATCAGATTTTATCGAATGTCTCCAGAAAGAACCCTATAATATGAATAGGGTAGACGCTCTGAAAGCAATCAAGAGCGTGAGTTCTGTAAACCCGAAAACCATCGACAGAGATGCACGGCTCGAAGATAAACTGAAGGGGAGCCTGAAAGAGCTTCTCGACGCAAAATTCCTGAGCCGAAGCGAGTGTGAAAGCTATCTGCGATTCGATGATGAGAAGCAGGAAAAAGATTGGTCAAAAGTATCAAGAGCTCAATGCAGTGGATTGTCACGGCGATACCGGGGAAGAAGCAGGGAAGAACCACATCGAAGTGATGCGCGATACGCTTCACGATACGTTCCGGGAATACCTGTTCAGTGCTTTGCAGCAGCGTACCAGAGCAGAGCACGAAGAAACCTATAAGAAATCCATCGAGTATTTTGACAGTGAATTACAGGAGCTCAAAAAGAAAGCCGAAGAGTTTGGGATTATCAAAGAGTGCAACACCCCGGAAGAAGTAGCAGATTTTGAGTATGATGCCCAAAAGGATGCTACCAAGGACGTTGCCAAGAAGGAGAGGGAAGCGGCAGATATCAGTGTAAGTGCCGTATTAAAAACCACTCCGACAATCATCAAGAAGTTGCAGCGAGTCTATTCAAACAAGAGCTATGAAAAAAAGCATTGCGCCATGTTTCACAGGAATCGAGAGATTCCGACATTGCAGCACTCGAAGAAGTGATTGAGATGGCTACAAAGCTGAAAGAAAAAAAAATCAAAGCCGTGGATTGATTAAGGGAAACCTAAATGAATAGTGAAAAAAGTACGATTTTTTCAGTGCGGTTCCGTTCAGACTTTGCGGAAATACTCGAAGTTCGGGCGTGGTACGAAGGAAGTCGCTTGGGAACACTGACAAACCGATTGGTTAGAAGTGAACTTCAAAAGGTCAGCAGAGTAGGGGAGAAGTACATCATCTCTAAAGGTTCTGCTGAATACGACGAGCTGGTAGCTACCGGGGGTCTGGATGAATCGTACTATCTCTTACCAGAGATTGATGAAATCATATCCTTCATGCCGACCAACGAAGGTAGACGAGGAACAAAGTTAACGAAAAACAAACAGGTCTCGTTGTACTTGACCGAGGATGAAGTAAGCCAGCTGAATAGAGTTGTTTATGCACAGGATGTATTCGGAACCTATGACAGAGAAAAAAGATTCTATCGTATCGTTACGCAATCCATGGGCTGCTCCTAAATACTGAACTTCTGAAAAAGCAGATTCACAAGGATTTCTAAACATGCAGCGGATGCACAACCAAGAAAAACGCTTGGAAATGAGCATTCGCTGTTTGCTTTTTTGTAAGAAATGAATTTACACCAACAGGTATGCGAGTTCTGGATGAATTGTATGGCTTGCGGCAAAGTTGCATCGCAGGATGCCTGTAAAGATTCCAAAAGCTAAAAGTCTTCCCTATATTTCGCTAAACGGAGATTTAGCGAAACTAGAAATCAAACAAAATACAGTCCCCTTTTCGTTGATTTTCAAAGCTAAACCATAAAAGCGCAAAACAAAAAGCCCCAACCAGAAAGGTCGGGGCTTTATTGTTATTTAGGCGAAGCTGTAGTTTGCAACAACTCCCACGAGCTCTTCACGAGTCTGCGGGTCAGATGTTGCACCGCTCACAACGGTCCATTCGGCAGCTTTAGCATAATCGCCAATCAGCATACCTACCTGAACCCAGTTTGCGAGAGAGCGCATCGAGTTTACATTGCCATCTGTAGCGCCACAAGTTTGGCACTTCTTGGCAATTTGGTGAACGCAATCTACCATCGTCTGCAGCGGGACATCATTTCCACAGCCGGTCATACCCTTGATACGTTTGATGATAACCGCATCATCCGGGCATTTCATGTCAACGATGAGATGGTGGCGGTCGATGAACGACTGGTTCAGCGGACGGCAGCCTTCCAGGTCAACATTCAACGTGGAGATGATGATGCAGTCAGGATGCCGATGCAGCATCTCACCTGTCGGCAATACAACGCAGCCAGTTTCATCCAGCAGGCCATTCAAACCGGGCATGACGGACGGACGCGTAATCAGAGAAGGCTCCTGCAGTTCACATACCCAACCATTGCGGATGGCGCGAACCAAAGGACTCTCAACATAACGGAAGCCCTGGCCGCAAGCCTCGGAACAAAGCTTCATCTGCTTGCGGAACAGCTCGGTCATGCACTCTGTTTCGGTAGCGTCTACTTTGGCAACACCAGTGATAGCTTCATACGCGGTCACGGGGTCCATACTGATATCAGTCGCGGTCGGCAGGTCTTTGAATAGCTCCTCATTGATGCTATCGTCAGAATCAGAAGCATTGACAGGCATCATATCGCCTATCAAGTTGTACATTTCAGTACCGGCATTGCAGGTAATGAAAGTGTAAGGCAGGCCAAGACCGGCTGCAATCGCACGAGCACCAGCAGTCTTGCCGACAGACGGGTCGCCACGCAGCATGATATTAGTCATGGGGCGCTTGGTGTCACGAGTGTTAGCAATCAAATAGCAAGTCGTTTTTACCTCTTCAGGGAGAATGTATCCGTCATCCAGCTGAGGAATCAGGCTCTTCTCTTCATCAGAGAGAATACGGTTGTTGTCCGCAAAATAGCCAACGAAGTCCTTCACGGACTTAAACTTGAACTTGCTGGTTCCGGAGCCTTTTGGTCACTCAAAAACTGAAAAGTGCCCCAAACCAAATCGGGGGAAAATTTCTTGCTCTTGGCAAGGCTCTGAGTAACACTCTTCAAATTACCGTTGTTAGGATATTTTGCCTTGAGGTCCCTCGTGTCTTGCTCTAACATTGCGTCACACGCAGTACCAGCCAAAGCACAAGCGTACTTGACTTTTTGGGTAGTGTCGGTTTCTGCAACATACTTCTGAAAGATGTCTTCAAAACCGTCAACACGATTTTGAAAATCGCCCCACAGAAGCAGAAAGAAAGGTGCAAGGCCAGTCTTAGATGCGTCTAAAGGATTTCCATTCAAGCCATTAGAAGCATACATCTGCCCAGTGCCTCTATCGTAAGCCAGGCAAAGCGTATTTCCCAAATGGTCAATTTCACATTCCTTGTAGATATTGTTGTCTACCCACTCAGCCATTGTTCGACCATCTTTATTACAGGAATACGCGCCTACCTTGCGCCCATTCTCAATCATCTCAGCGCGGCACAATGCCTTCGCGAAATCTGCTGTTATTTTGCCGGGCACACAGTGCCCATTGGTCTGGTATACCCTGGCCTGCTTTACACTGGCAGCGGTAGGGTCATCAATAAACCTCGTTCCGATGCCTAGCTGGACATCATGAAAGAAGTCGGGCAGCGCAGGGTCGAGCAAGTCATTGGTCTTGCCGGTCCACCACATATTTTGCATATTCATAGTTTTTTACCTCCGATTAAATTAAAATAGTCGAGACCAGCAAGAATGCCAGTCTCGACTTAAATTAGTGTGTAATCGCCCGTATAGCCTGTTAGCACAGCTCACGGGGCTTAGAATAGATTAGAAGGGCAAATCGTCCTCTTCCTCAACGGCATCAAATTCATCAGCCCCATACTCACCGTAAGTCGGTGCAGAAGGAGCAGGAGCCGAAGCAGGAGTTGCTGCAGGAGCAGAAGTGCTGTTCTGAGCAGTGTCTTTGCCACGACTTGCAAAAGCTGCTTTGTCAGCCCACACGGTGTAGGACGTACGATTTTCACCGTCCTTATTCTTGTAAGAATAGCTGGACAAAGTACCAGCAACCATGATGGGGTCGCCCTTATGGAATTTGCTTGCGATAAACTCCGCAAGTTTTCCGGAGGCAGCGACAGCCACAAAGGAAGGAACATCAACCCACTGCCCATCCTTCTGGTAAGAGCGGTTGCTGACAACCGTAAAGTTTGCAATGTTATATCCGTTCTGAGTAGAACGGGTCGTAGCATCTGCGGCCAGGTTACCCATCAGCATGCCATCAGAAAAGTTGCCATTGACATCATGCTGAATCGTTGCCGCACTCAGATAAGAGTAATATTTCTTCTGCCCATCCTTGTCATAGGAACCAGATTCGAAGCGGCCAGTGACCAGAACAGGAGCGCCTTTGATAAGTTTAGCGCGCAGATTGTCACTGATAAACCTTTTAGGAGCACGAACAGGTAAAAAAGAGCTTTCCTTATTCTGCCCACGGTCTACTGCGACACGGAATCCAACGTATGTGTTGTTGCCAATAGTGAATTCTTCTGCGTCAGCAGTAAGACGGCCAATGATAGTAAAAACATTAACGTTAGTCATGATAATTGTCTCCTTTCAAAAAGACAGTTAATAAATAAAAAAGGCAGGCTTCCCAAACAAATGAGAAGTCTGCCTTACGACAAGATTGTGAATTGTACGAGCACAAATAGCGCCTAGTAGATGGTATCTATCGTACAATATTCATTGTATTGAGTTCGCATATATCGTCAAGCATTTTTGAAGCAAAATCAAGCAATCGTTGCGTGAGCAGTGAGCCAGTCACCTACTTTGTTGTACAGAACCGTCTGGTTCACATATTCTTCGCCATAGTATTTCTGAGCCTGCTGAACACTCAAGGAATCATCACCAAAATAATCGCTCACGTCGGCATCGGTGACCTTGATTTTCTCTGCTTCAGCCACAGCCTGAAAAAAATCAGATACGCCTTTACGCTTTCTTCAATGCGGTCATTGTAGCTGTCGAGCAAGGCATCCTCAGTATCGTAATCGGTGGTTTCCAGGTACTCGTCCATGGTCTTACCCATGTTCTCGGCACTTGCTTCGATTTCCTTGCGGTAAGTATCACGCTGGTCATCAATGAGGTTCTGAGGGATTTCGGAAACAACGGAGTTATCCACCATATAGTTATAGATGGCAAGGCCCAGAGCATCTTTGGTCAAAAGCTCATTGTAATACTGTTTGAACGTATCCACGGAATTGACCAGAGTGCCATCCTCGGTGTAATATTTGTTATCGCCGAAGCAGTTCACGATAGAGTCATCCGTCAAGGTCAGCTCAGAGACATCCTTGAGTTCGATGCGGAACTGAACATCCTGACCAGCCAGGCTCAGAGTGTTGCCCTCGGAATCCGTGGTGTCAGGGTAGCTGTCGGGGAAAGTCACAGTGATATCGAACTTCTCACCGGCAAAATGTCCTTCAATCTGGCTCTCAAAGCCATCTACGTAATATCCCTGACCCAATACGATTTCGGCATCCTTTGCAGAACCGTTCGGGAATTCATCGCCGTTATAGGAGCCGGTATAATCCACCGTCACGCAATCGCCTTCCTGCGCCGCGCGGTCCACAGTGGTGTGTTCACCGTAAGTCTGCTTAATCTGCAACAAAGCGGAATCCAGAGCGCCGTCTTCCATGTGCAGGTCTTCAGTCTTAAAGGTCATATGGTCATAGTCATCCGGAAGAGTAACAATATTCTTGGCCTTGACACCAGCATAGTGACCGTCCTTTTTTAAACCCGCACTGTAATCAATGTCCAGCGCAGTCTCGACGGTTGCAGATTCTTCAGTGGCAGTAGAAGAACTGTCACTGCCGGACACAGCAGTCGATGCACAGCCAGACATGATGATGGATGCAGCCAGAGCAGTTGCAAGGATAAAAAGAAGTTTTACGTTTATTCATTTGGTATTCTCCTATTTTTGAAATGTTATTTTTACTGGACTTGCAGAATGCTGTTCAGCAAATCTTCATTGTTCGTGACGGCCAGGAAATTGCGGTCAGTGCCTTCCACGAGATAGGTCTTGCTGCTGTCGGAGTCAGCATAATCAGAGCGAGCAACTGTAAAACCAGAAAGTGTCTGCTTGGTATCTGTGAACTGAATATCATCAGCGTTGTAGGATGCAGGTGCAAACACGACCTCAGAATCGCCATCTTTGACCAGAACGCGCTCATTCGTCAGACTCAAAGTGCGTCCATCAAAATCGGCAGGCACATTATCAAGCAGCAAGGAAGCACCATCATTGGCAGGTGCGGCACTGCTCAGCAAAGCGGTTACTTCTTCATTTGCTGCATCGTTGATGCTCTCATCGCCGGTAGCACCGTATGTAGCAACTACAACAAGCACCTTGCCGTTTCCGACACTCTCGATGCCGGTAATCATGTGAGTGGCACCGTCCTCGTGCTCGGTCATTGTGCTTCCGCCCAGATAAGAGCTATCGCTCACCAAGCGGACGAGATAAGTTACTCCACTGCGCTCATACTGCAAAGCCATCCCATCATATCTGATGCTGTCTGCATTATCTACAGCAACAGACACCTTGGACTCACCATCGGCAATCAGGAAAGTCGAGGAATTAAGCGTCCAGGAGCTTCCATTCGAAGTCATAGATACCACGGGTGTCAAAGCCTCCTGATTTTCAAAATCAGCACTGGCAGTCACGACGTCAGCCGAAATGTTCAGAGAATTTCCAGTGGACGGATAAACGACAGAATCGTTCTTACGGCTTTCAGCAATCGCCATGCCCATAATGACCACGGAAGCGGCAAGGACTACACAGCTGACGCCCAGAATGACATTGCCGCCTTTGTGGGACTTAACAGCTGCTTGAGGTTTAGCAGCTTTTTCCTCCGCAGCTTTCGGTTCAGACTTTTTTCTTTTTCTGTTTCTCTTCCGGTTCTTCTTCATCCGCATACGGGTTCTTGAATCCACCAAATGAAGGAGAGACAAAAGAGTCGCTGTCGTCATCCAGCCGCCTACTTTCGGGTTTAACGGCAAGCTTTTCCTCATTGACAGCAGGAGGCGCTTCCATAACGGGTTTCGTTTCAAACTCATCGGAAGGCTTGCTCTGCTGAGAAGAGCCTTTCGGACGGAATTTATGTTCCGGTGTGGGGATAGCCGCTACGTTCTGAACGTTCCCTTTATTCACGGTGTCTGCCTTGTCCTTCTCGGCTTCCGACACGGGGGCAGCAGGAATGGTAGTGGACTTATCGTCCTGGACCTTTTCAACTTTAACGAACTGAGAAAGGTCGAGTTTGGTTTCAGCGGGAGTATCCTCTTCTTTCTTCTTGTTCAGGTCCTCCGCAAAAACCGTGGTCCAGGGCTGATTCGTCCGAGTCGCATAGGGCGGTTTCTTCAATTCGCCAGACTTGTTCTGGCTGTTCTTTTCGTTGCTCATAAATTAGGGCAAGGAGACCCGCGACTTCAGTCGTGGGAGGAATTGCCCGTTCACATCCTTTCAATTAAATAATTTGTTGCGGGCTCTAAAAGTCGCAGCTTTTTGAATGTCACGCCTTTAGAGATGCTCGTACCATCAAGCTTTTTAAGCGCAAAGCTCCCCGAAGAGCGACGTCCGGAAACGAAGCATTCTTGCCCTTTGTAGAGAACCTTATCCCAAAGACGGAACCCTTCAACGAGATAAGGCATTTGGCTCCGTTTACGGATACCCTTTTTAGAGAAATTTGCTTTATGAGTTTGCCGATTATTCGCTTATAACGGGGCGCAACTTAATGCGCAAAGGGTAGTCAACATATCCTTGCGGACACTTCTAAAGCGTAGACTTACCGGAGCAAGCCCGCGACTTTAGTCGTGGGTTATTGACTGCTTTTCCTCCTCAAGCCCGGTTGAAGCAGACAATGCGAACATTGTAGGCATCGCTCAGGCAGGTATATACGATAAGGTCCGCAGAACCCCAAACAACCGTTCCGTCATTTTTCTGCAAAGCATCAAAACCAGTCACATCGTTGTGGCCGTCACAGGCATCCACACAGACGTAGTTGATTTGTTCGCCAGACGGAGTGATGACATATGCGGTCGAGCCGATTGTCACGGATGTCAGGCCAGGTATTTCGTTATCCGCGACGATATTGCTGCCGCCATCCTGCGGTGCTTTTGGGAAAACACATGCGCTGTCTTCACGGTTGCAGGTTTCCTGGTCCGTGTTGTTATAAAGCGCAACGTCTACCCCGGCCGCAGGGATATGCAATCGGCCGCAGAAGTTCGGGTAATCGTTATCGTCGTTATAGTTCGGACCTGCCGGTGTCGCTTCTGCCTGCTGCTCGGCCTTTGCTTCTTCCTTTTCTTTTTCGGAATTCTTTTCTTCCTGGATGTTCTTCAGCTTGTTATCGATTTTCTGAATAGAAGCCTGAACATCAAGAGTCTGATTGACGGGAGTTAATTCCGTGTTCCGAACCTCAGTGGAAAGAAGTTCAAGGTGGCTGGCATCCACATCAAGTGTCGGCTCCAACAGCGTAGATGACTGAGCCGAAAGAATCGCCTGTGTTGCGAAATCTGCTGCCTGCTTATTTCGCTCAACATTTCGTTTGACATCCATCAGAGAAAAGATAGATGCGAGCAAAGCAGCAATACTAAGCAGCAGCGCAACAATTTGTTTGAGAGTCTTCATTATTTTGCTTGCCTCTGACTTGCAACCATTTTACGGATAATACGATTGAGCTGGAAAATGGGAGACCGGCTCAACATTTTCCATTATTCGCGATTCGCACATTTCCGCAAGTTTCGGAGCGTTTGGGCGAATTTTGTACTCAATGAAGTTCTTCAAAGCTGATTTGACCATTGCTCTGCTGGGCCTTTTTGAAGAGCCTCTGCCACGCTTTCGGAAGCTCTGGTCAAACGGCTGGACCTTTTTGGGTTCGTCAGAATTCTGCTGCTTTTCATTTGCCGGTTTCTTTTGCGATTTTGCAGGAGCCTCTTTGGATGGCTGCTTCTGTTTAGGTGCCTTTGCCGAATCCTCCTTGGGACTTGATTTTGAAGTGCTCGTCCGCTTATCCGTGATGGGTTTCTTAGGCTTCTTCACTTCTTTTGAAGGTTCGACCTTGCGAGTAATGTTAAAGCCTGCGAGAGCCGCTTCCCTGTCTGCTTTTGGGCGCTGAGCTGGTGCTACCGGTTCAGCTTTTGGTGTCTGAGGAACATCAGGCTTTTGGGGCCGGGGCTGAGTCAGATGGCTCTCAACGGGTTTTGCGGATTCGTGAGGTTCAACTTTAGGCTCGGTCGCTGCTGCTTTGAAAGTGCCGAACGCGTTCGTCTTCTTTGCGGGCATTTCAGGGGCGTTGTCTTGCATAGATGGTTCTTGTTCTAATGTGGGGGCGTCAACGATATCAGGTTCAGGAGGAGCTGGGACATCAAGGTCCATCATATCCATACCCGGCTCTTCTTCATGTTCATTCACATCATCAGGAGGATTGAACACGTTACCGTCATCCTCCGCAAACGGGTCCTTTTTATCATCGTCCATGTCAACCCCACTGGGGTCAAACGAAAGACCAGCGGGGAAATCAGAGTCTTCTTCAGCGAAGGGGTCCCGCGTATCGTCATCATCCACAGGCAAATCAAAAACCAGCTCTTTTTCAGGCTTCGGTTCCAGTTCAGGTTCCGGCTCAAAGATATCCGTAGCGTCAAAGGGCTTCGTGGCATCTGCACTTTCTGGTGTCGATGCAGATTTAGGGGCGGGAGGAACGATAGGTTCAGATTCATCTTCCAGAACGTCAAGGATTTCGGAGGGTTCCGGATTGATTTCGGTGTGAATGTTCACCTTGACGTTTACAGGTTCGTTGTTGTTAATCGGGGCGGATGTTTCGGGTTTCTTAGAATCCTTGGTCGGTTCTTTTTCAGTCGGTTTAGCAGATGTTTCCTGATACTGTTCATAGTCTTTGTCCGATTTCCCTTTGTCCTGATATTTTTCAGAAATCTCTTCAAGGATAATTGATGCCTGAGAAGCAACTATATCAGAATCCGAGTTCTTCTCTTTTACCTGTTTCGGACGCTTAATGAATTCGCAGGAATCAAACCAAAGTTCATCATCCAGCAAGGGAATGTTCAGGTATATCAGGACGGAAGCAGCTACTATCAGGATTACCGATACCCACCACGCTAATGGATACAGAATAAGAGAGAAGCCATAGAGCACAAAGGCAATGTTGCGAGCGGTGCGGCATTTTGTTTTCAGCTCATCTTCTTTTGCGCCGTCAAATTTCGGGTACGAGTCTTCCTTGCCGGGCTCATGATAAAGAATATAACAGTGCTTGCCGTTGACTTTATATTGAAACAGAGTCACGACCATCGGCTCGTTCCCGCACGCTATCAAGGCTTCCTTGAATTTTTTTACTTCGTGGCGGTTCAGGCGCAAAGCAACATAATCCTTGCACCCCGGAACTTCCAATTTAAGGGCAGTGTTTCCTGTATCCGTCACAATGATTTCGAGTGCCGTCGCTTCCAGCGATTTACTGCGTCGCTTATAGGTTCTACCCATGACCACGATTCCCGTCAGAGTTCTTCTATCTTTCGTTACTCTGCACGAGAACAGACAGCACACGAAGCACAAAAGAACAATCATCGGAAAGTTCATTCAGTATCACCGTCCTGCTTACGGTTTCGATTATCCAGCACAATCAGCTTGGGTTTGTTGGTTACGTTCTGGAAGTTCACTTTCTTCACGCTTGCGCCAACTTCTTGCGTTGCGGTCTGCTCTTGAACCGGTTCCTGTGCCTTTTTTGCGGTCGAGGAAGCCGGAAAGCACTGCTCGATACTGACGAGCGTTTCGTTGTTCATTCCCTTATCGTCTTCAAGGCAAAACAGCATGTTGTAGGTTCCACCAATATGGTAGTCACGGTCCTTTTGCTTTACGGTGAGGAAGATGTCGTGGGAAGCTGTGTCACGAAGCGGATTTCCCTCTTCATCTACCGGGACAAACCGCCAAGTCTCTTTAATGCCGGTCATGTCACGCTGCTGGTCAGCCGAGACGGCCAAAGCCTTTACCGTGACATATTTCCCGTCTTTCGCCCTCTGTACAACTCCCAGATATTCCACGACAAAATACCCGGCCACGAAAAATCCAGCAGCAATGAGCACAATCCTTCGTGTATACAGAGCAAAGATAAGGCCAAGAGCTGCACTGCCAGCAGCACAGAGAGCGTATTTGATTTTCTGCGAGTTAATCATATTGTTCATGTTTCATTCAAGCGAGAAAGCCCAACCGACGCGAAATCGGCTGGGCTTTTTAATGCTGCATTCTTTACTTGTTGGCAAGAAGCGGCATCAGCCCCGCTTATCCTCCTTTTTGAAGTTGATTTGTGTAAGCTGATACCGATTCACTGAGCATTCTGAGTCAGCGGATAGCCGCCGGAATCCAGAAGTGCAGTCAGAGTGCCATCGGTGAGGTTTGCGGTAGACAGAGGAACTTTATATTCTCTGCCATCTGCAGTCTTAACGTTGGCGTAAAATTCAATGGTGACATCGCCGCTCATGTCGATATCGCCGAGAACCTTGTTTACTTCATTGGAAGTGGTGTCGGTACTGCCGGATGCGGGCTGATTGACGGTCGGCTGAGGCGTGATGACATCATTATCGCCGTTCTCAGATACAGGAGGTACGCCAACCTGATGTCCGGTTACAGCAGTGAGAACTCCGTTTACACCATCATAGACGGACGGTACGAAAGCATAGCCAGCCACACCGCCAACGATGACAACTGCCAGAATTGCTGCAATGACCTTGCTGCTCTTTTTCTTTTGCGAAGGCCGAGCAGGCTCTGCGGTGGCTTGAGTCGGTGCCGGTGCGGCGTGGTGAACGCCGCTTGCAGGCTTTTCCTTTTTGCCCTTGCCAAGCCCGAAACGCTTCTTGGCCGCTTCGTTTGCTTCCTGCTGCATCAATTCCTGAGCCACCATTGTCTGGCGAGTGGCCGTCATCTGGTCCGGAAGTTCATTGGGGTCAGAAATATAGGGAACGGATGCAGTCGCTTGGGAAGGCTGTTCAACAGAACCCGTTACAGGCACTTGATATCCAGGAGCTTGTGCAGGAGAGACGCCATGAGCAGAAACGCCATACTGCATCGTGGTCTGCGGAGTCTGAACAGCGGGCTGAGGTGCGGCAGGCTGCACGGGCTGAACAACAGGCTGAGACTGAACGCGGGTAATAAAAGGTTGAGCAGCGGGGGCCTGTTGTGCAGGAGTCTGAGCCGGAATCTCTGCCGCACGTTTCTTTGCAAGCAGTGCATCGACCACCTCCTGTTTGACCTTTCGAATCGTGCCATCCGGCATGATGCAGGTGCGGTCGGCATAGACATTGGCCGGAACTTTCTGGCCGTTGATAGTAACGTGGACAACGCCAATAGGCTCGCCCAGAGTCGAATTCGGTTCCATGAACAAATATCTCCTTTCGGTTTTTGTGTGGTGTTATGTATTAAATCGAAACATTTGAGCAATCGTGTCGGAAATCCAGTGCAGCAAAACATTTGCAATATCTGCAACATATGGAATCAAAAAGCCACGTTTAAGAGTCCCAGACATGCAGCATAGGACAAAAGCTAAGCAAGACAAAAGAAGAATTGCCCAAATCAAAATAAAGATGTACTTGCCGAATCGGCCAAGGAATATCCAGCCGCCGCCCGAATCAGATTTCCTGTTATTGCATTCAGGGCAAGAAGCCGTTAGATTTCGGATATTGTTGATGTCATCGTTCGGAACAAGGATTCGGTACGCCCGATGCTCGTTAGCCAGATTGATGGAAATGATATGGTCAACCTGCATCGAATTGCGCGTCATAATGCGTCCACAATACGGGCACATGTAGAACTTTCCAAAAGTTCCGGGATGATTCAAGATATACCGGTTTCGGTAATCCTCAGACCGTTTATACTTTTTCCGGTGATTAGCCATGGCAGGCAGCCGAATGGACCCAAGGATGCTCCGGCGGAACACGGCGCTTCGGGAACCCTTCCGGCAGATGGTCCGGGAACTTGGTGCCGTCAGAATTCGTGCCACCGTTGAGCTTTTCCCATTCGTGTTCCCATGCAGAGAATTCCAGGCCGTGAGACATTTCCCACAAAGACAGTTCCCCGTAAGAGATACCACCCATTTCAGAGAGCTTTGCTCTCATAGCCAATTCCTGTGCGCTCGTAACAGTTTTATTAGATGCTTTCATTTTTTCCTCCTCGCGCTTTGCCTGTTCTCTTCTCATTTTGGCTTCCGCACTGCTGCGACGTGCTGCATTGCGCCGGTTCTGAGCGTAGCACGCAGAGCAAAATTGACGGTTCCCCAGGCTGAAAATCGGTGTACCGCAGATGCGGCAGTGTGTAAGATAACCATTGTTGCTTGCCATTTTCGCTAACCTCCTGCCATTAGTCGAAATTACAGTCTCGATTTTACGTGTGTTTTATCGACCCCATATCCCTGATGATGGGACACGAGGTTAATACATACTTATGGGTTATCTACCAAACCAAGCTGAAATCCGATTAGTCGAAACTCCAGTCTCGATTTTGGGTAACAGAAAACTAATCCTTGCTAAGCAAAGATAGCAAAGACTCAATATCGCATCCCCACAAAAGAGCAGAGAGTGCGGTATATGCGCGATGTTTCTTTTCGCAAAAGTAAGAACTGTTGATTCCTACTTGTTTGGCAAGAGTTGCTTCATCGGTTCCGTTCGGGCCATACTTCTCATTGACGACGAGCATCAGCACATCGTAGAGTTTCGAGTCACCGTCCGGGAACTGTTTCAGCAGCTCGATTGCGCCGCCAATCAACTTTGCATACTGCAAAAGAATCTGTGCCTGAGCATAGCGTGCATCCGATTTATGGTCAGATGCATCCAACTGATTGCCAGCAGTTGCAATCAAGCGCAGGGTACTGTTTCCGTCAACGCTTGACGGATGCGTGATACGGGAATATTCACGAAGCAGTACCTCTGTGTTGTGATAGAGATAAGCAGCTTCAGCGCCTTGGACAACTCCCTCATTGGGAGCCAACTGGAGAACCAGTTCCTTGATGGCTACGCCACCGACTTTCGCAATATCTTCGATGATTCCATCAAAGTTATTCCGAATCATAACGGCAGATACCGGGTCGCTGTCCAAAATAGAGCCACGAAGCATTGCCATTGCCAGTGAAATGCGGGCTGGCTTGCAAGGCTGAGCACTCCGGAATACCGCCCGATTCATTGCATCATCAACTGCATCCACCAGCTGTTGGCATCTCGCAAAGAAAAGTTTACGCATTTCCAGATGTAAACGAGGCTTTACGTAACCTGTGCTGTTTTCCAACAGTGACTGAATCTCCGAGATGTTACGGACTGAACCGTCCGTATCCATATCATGGAGCTGTTCAATCATAGCATCGATATCTCGTGCTTTGAGAATCCAGTTCAATGCCGGATAGCACATCAAAGCAATGACAACGAATTTTTCGTCGGTTCCTTTTTGCGCCATCCGGTTCGCGCATCGGGCAAACACCCTATTGCGGTTCGTGCCGTTGTTGTAGGCAATAAAAGTTCGATTGATGTTCACAACAATTCCCTCCGAGGACAGGATGGAACTCAAGAAAGCTTTCAGTTCAGCATCCGAATCCACAACCAGATTATTTTCCAGTGCCATCATTCATTTTCCCCCTCTCCCCTGTTTTCCTCAAAACATTCAAAAGCTCAGCTCTCGCGTCGCTTTTGATGGTTTCACCAAGCATTGTATTTTCAGACATGTGCAAATCATAATGATTTTCTTTGCAAAGATTGAAGATTTTCTGGCATGCTCGGAAACTATGTACTGGTAAATCGGGCCCAAACCGAATATTTCGTTCAAAATTCTCGTAATTCTCAATGCTTCTTGCACAGGAAGTATAGACAAAAACAGAAGCCCCATCTTCAAATCTCAGGTTCTCGCCGACCGCTCCATTAAGGACGTCATACAATTCTTTCAAAAAGCCATCACCCATAGCTTTGTTATTGGCTCCGTTCTGAATACGATGGTGGACCACGATATCGCCGGTGATGGGCACTTCGCTTCTCGTGATGCTTGTTGTCTCGTCCGGGATTCTTGCCTGTTCAATGTATACAACGATAGGTCTTTTACTTGATATCATAAACGCACTTCCTCGACTCAAATGATTGTTATTATTTCAGGTTTCGTTGTCGCCATGATTTGTCTTCGATGTTCAGGCTTAGCTCAAAGCATTGTTCCTCGCTATCTTTAACAGGATACTACCTCAAATGATAGCCAATTCGCACAGACGCGCAAGAATACTTTTTAATGTCCCGGACACTATATCTTGTATCATATTTGCATTATACCACAATATATAGTGGCTTGCAATAGAAAAATGCATATCTGACCACAATATATAGTGTGCATCCAAATTTTGAGCACATTATATGTACAACTTGTTGTCTAGCAGAATTCTGAACGTTGCAATATGATGGACAGCGGTCGCAAAACTGTTGATACTATTGAATTAAATTGCGTTTCATACAACTTTGTGATATACTGTATATAGGGGTATGCTCCCATGAAATACTGTCAGGAGGTGCATGAGTTTGACAAATCAAGATATAGACATTTCCATGGATAACGTTGTTCAATATGCAAATCAAATTCGGATGCCGCTTGATTCGTGGAACAAAGAAACTCAGAAACAGATATTGTCTGTAATGGAAGCTCAGAGAATAGCGTCAGGGCTAAATGTTACGACATTCTACAACACGCTTCTAGGCTCTACATGCTCTTATAAAACCATCCAGCACATTCGGGAAGGCACAAAGCAGATGCCGCTCGAGTTGGTGTTGGCGTTTTGCTATGTTTTCCACTACGACATTTCAGAACTCATCAACATTCAGAGTGAAAAAAACAGAGCAGAGAGATTCGCCGATTACATGCAAATTGGTGCATCCATCGAAGCTCTCGGCCCACATATCATTTATAACGCTGCCGCAGATATCGCCAATCTTAATCAAGAAGGCCCTTCCTCTGCTATGGTAAGACGCCGCTGCTCGCAAGTTCTCACCGCTTTTGCGCAGAATCTTCAGAACGAGGAAAAAGCCAAAGAAGAGCAAAGCAAGTAATTCGACAAACAAAAAGAGCCCCGTACAATCCAGTTTATCTGGTGTACGAGGCCCTTTATTTTTAATAGAAAGCGTCCGCCATAGATAGCAGCACATCCATATTTCCATCGGAAGCCGCCGGTCTATCCGGTTCTGGCATCTGCTTGCCCATGGAACGTTCAAGAGGCTTTGGCTGTCTTGGCAATGGAGAAGGCACGGATTTATGTGCCTTAGAAGGTTTCCTTGCCACAACGTCTTGGACCAAAACTTGCGGTTCGGGAGTCTGAACTGCAGAACCAGAAAGCTGATACTTGCGTAATGCAGTTTCAACAGCTTCTTCTATCACATTTCGGAGTTCCGTTGAGGAAGGACGTTGTTCGAGGCTGACGCTCTCAGGAACACTTTGAAGAGAGTTCAAAAGCGCATCTACGATAGTCGGTGTCCGCTTTCCATATCCTGCGTTTTTCAGAATATCGTAAGCCGCCTTCTGTTTCGGGTCTGTGAGGTCAAAAGAAACCGGAAGTCTCACCCGATTACCCTTGTCTTGTTTCGATGATGCCAAGGTGTATCACCCCGCAATCAACGACTTTCGGCAGCCAACCTGCTTTCTGCCATCATTTTGTAGCCAACTGCATTGGCGCGTGGGTCATCGATGAACAGATAATCATCACGACCGAGTTCGCTCTTGATAACGGGACGCATCAAGATAGAGCCGCCACCGATGAACACGGGATACGACAGCGTCAGGTCAACGCCTTTTTCTTTTTCAGAGACCGAATCAGAGTGCGGGCATAGTTCTGAGCGGTCGTGTGAACCACATCATTGAGTTCTTTGCCGGGATTGTAACCGCAGCGCAGAATGTTGTCGATGGTATAGTCGTCCACATCCAGCTGAAAGCGATTACGGACCGCACGTTGAACCTCATCGTACATCTTGATAACGCCGTTGTTGAAGCTCTCACAGAAAGCCATATCAACCTGACCACCACGACTGAACTTCACAACATCGGTGGTATAACCGCCAATATCAATGATATAGGTATAGGCTTCCGGGCGAGCCATGATTTTGGACATGTAAGGTGCAATCGCGGCAACGCCCTGCGGGAAGACCATGACACGAACGATGCGGATTTCAAAATCCACATTGTTGTAGGTAAACACCACACGGCGACCATCACGACCAAAATATTTATCGTACTCCGAAGCAAGGTCGTGAATGTGAGTCGGAGGAAGGCCCATCGCAAGGCACACATCCTGCTTGACCTGCTTCTGGCCAGGGCGTACATACCCCATCGCCATCATCTCTTTGGCAATCGCAATGAGAGTCAGAACGTAATAGGACCAGTCCGTCGTTTTATTGTACATATAAGGGATACGAGACTGAGTAAGGGTATAATAGTTGCCGTCAAAGAGAAGCGTATCGGACTTTACTGCCGGAGGAATTGCACCGTGACAGATAAGACCCGAATTGAACGGCTCAGTGTGCGGCGTCTTGATGTTCTTGTTGCCGGTATCAACAGCAATGACCAACGGATTCATAAGCAATTCATCCTCCCCTTAAACATCTTCCCGGAACGCCAGATAGCGAGCCGTTGCAAGTGCAAGCTGTGCATACTCGCTGTGGATATCCCGGTTTGTATCAAACTCAATGCCGATACTGGTCATAGCCTTCCAGGACATCTCGATGTATTTGCGGCAAATCTCGGACTTGCCGTTAATAAGACGGCGAGCGTTCTCTTTCATCGCCTTGGAAAGTTCCGGCTCCGTATAGACGGTCACAGCATGGATATCATGCTCTTCCAGAATCCGGAACATCTCGATAGCGCCGCGCAGTGCATATTCCACTTCATCGCCTGCATCTCCGCTATAAGAGCTCTGAATCAGATTCTTGCCGGTATCAATGCACAGACCAAACGCGCCATACTGATTGTTCTTGTCAAATCGGGCGTACAGGAAAGCATTGGCTTCCTCATCGCCCACAGGCTTGACATCGTTGGAAGAGCTTTCTTCCTCGCTGAAATGAGGAGCGCTCATGCCGCTCGGCCATTCTGCTGCTTCATCTTCCTGAGCCAATTCTCCCTGCGCCCCGTCATCATCCGACATGGTATCCGGCATAACAAACTGTTCGTTCGGAATCTCTGAAGAGAAAGAATCCGAAACAGCAGGGGTTTCAGGCTCGTTCTGAGAGAAGCTCAAAGAGGTTTCAATCGGCTCATCATCCCCCTTGACAGGCTCTGCAGCGTCGTTTTCGATATCGCTCAGGTCAATTTCAATCCCATCGTTCTCGGGCTGAGAAACGCTCTGAGCGGCATTTGCGTCAGGGCTCTTTGCACCGTCCAGAATGTGCTGGAATACGAGGGTGTCATCTTCCTGCTCATTGTCCAGGGAAGGAGTGTCGGCAGGCGTAGGCTGCGGTGCCGGAGCAGGCTGTGCAGGTGCAACGGGCTGTGCAGCGGGTTTTGGGACAGCTGCCGGGCTCTGGGTTTTATTGCTGCGGCGGAACAAAGTATTGATAAACGGATTTCCGTCCGTAATTTCATCCATCTCCTGTTCCTTAGTTTCCTTCTTTTTCCTTCTTCGGCTTGGCAGGCTGCTGCATAGCGCCAGGGTTTCCTTTCGGAATCACAACTTCCGGCTCGTAATCGTCATCGTACACGCGGTACTTCTCAACAGCGGATTCCTCTACCTTCTTTTTTCTGGCGTTCCTTTTCAGCTTCCTCTGCGGCTTTTTCATGTTCACGGTTTGCTTCATTTGCGCGGTTTGCTTTCGATTCATCCAGCCGAGCAAACAAGCTGTTCAAACTGCGGTTCTCAGACATAATTCATAATCCTCCTTCTCAAGCATTCGGGGCTTGAGTATTAGCTTCAGCACTGGGCCCAACTTTGGGCTCAGCACCAGGCATTGCATTATTGGACATTGTCTCACTGCTCACGACGCTGGCAGATACCGGGTACGCCGGAACGGTCTTATCAAGATTGACAGCCTGCTTCAGGCAAGTCGGCCAAACGCAGTAGTCCTTCGCATCACAACGCCACGGGCAGCTCCGTTCGGCGCATACGGCACGGACCGCCTTCTTTTGAGCAGCCACCGTAAATGCACCGCCAGGCGTTGTGCGAATCTCAGAACGTCGCCGGTCAATCAACTTATCGATGCCACGCTGTACAGCTTCCGGAGTAGTATTCAGCGCAGCGGCAATGTCTTCAACCGAGCGGCCTGCCTTATCCAGTGAATCAATCTGGCCGAGCAAAACTTTCGTCATCTTGGGATGTGTACGAAGCGGTTTATTAGATTCCATCAAAATAAAGCCTCCTGATATTTTATCGTGCCAGGCGCTTCAAGCGCTTGTAATAAAAGAACTTCTCTTTCCAGGGCATGTTCTGTGCCTTGAGTGGGGACTGAGTGAATTTTAGGGCTTTCAGCATTGCTTTCATCTCCGCGTCCTCATTGGCGCAGAACAAGCCGATGGTTTCGGGCAAAGCAAGGCTCACAGCAAAATCCAGCATCCCGGTAGCAATCCCGCGCCGTTTATAGGCGTTCTCGACCTTGATGGAGTCGATATAAAGATGTGTCGTAATAGGCAGGACCATTGCAACGCTGTCTTTCGGGTCTTTGTCGCGCAACATCTGGCGTTCAGCATTTCGGGCACAGAGATAGTTGATGGCAAGCTGCTTGTCAGGAAGCGGAGAAGTGGAAGTGGGCCAGATATCTGCCATCGTTCCCTGCTTGGTCGGAACCTGAAGGATGTCTGCCATCATTACAGCAACTTGAGCCGTTCCATCATAGACCTTAAAGGTGACGGCAGTATCGGAAAGAAGATTCTGTTCACCGAGTTTCGTGCCCCGGTCCTGATACAGAGCACTACTGCAATCTGCAACAACCACAAGCTGGTTCAGGTCCTTATCCACAATCGTGATTTTCTTTTTCATGGTTTCTATCTCCTTTCCCTATTCATTCACAGCAGAACTTGCGCTTCGAGCCGGTGAACACAACAACCATGGACGGCCGCATACCACCAGCAGGGTCCTTTGTTCCGTTCTGACCATACTTTGCATAGGACGGCAGCAGACGGTTGGTGAACTTAACTCGTTCCGGCAGGAAATGCACCCGAACGCCAGGCTGGAGATAGATGTGTTCCTGAAACCAGGCAGCATCAGTCGATACCGGCAGCAGCATGACAACGGTCGTGTTCTTCTTTTTTTTCCCTTCAGCAGCGCCTTTCGCAACCCACAGGCGCAGATTTCGGGTCCCGCTCGGAGGGCAGCAATACACGACATTGCCGCGCCAATCCTGTGCAAGACCATCTTCCTTCTTAGTGAAGAACTTCTGGCACTTGGCATTTTCGGGGCGGGCACAGGCATCCAAAGTGAAATGATAAACGCGGTCAAGTTCCTGGAACAGTTCATCCGGGGTTTCCCATTCACCCGCAATGGCACTGCTCACGCTGCTGTTGACGCTTTTGGTGGATTTCATAAAAACCTCCTTGTTATTTTTGAAAAAGGTACATTGTAATTTGTTCTTGTGACACCATTTTTTTTGGATGCTCTCGAAAAGACACATTTGCTTTCCAAAAACAAGACAAAAAAAGAAAAGGCAGTCACTTTTTTCAGCGATTAACGTGCTTTTTGCCCTATGTTTTCATTATCTTTGATTCGCACATTTCCGCAACAATATTTTTTCTAAAATCAAAAAATGCCCCAGGTTTTTTCGTCCCAGGGCACTGAAAGAAACTATGTTTTATTTTTTAGACGGTTCGTACCAGCTTACATTTTCGCCAAAGCAGTAAAGGCTGATACTAACATTGAACGCTGCATTGTCCTTGCCTACAAGATAAACCTTGTAGTTACCGACAGGAAGAACCAGGTCACTGTATGCGTCATCAATGTACTCAGCAACAATCTGTTTGTTGTCAGTGTGGACGAGCAGAATCTTGAATTTGCCGCTTGTCGTATCAGCAGTCGTATAGCAGTCAACGAGGGTGGGACTCATTCTTGACGTCAATATCAAACACTTCAACGGCTCCTACAAGCTTATCAGCGCTTGCCGTGAAATCAAAAGACCCGTCGCCCATCACATAGCCACCTTGATACCCGGTCGCAGAGTATGCCGTCCTTCCGGCCGCAATCTGCTGCGTATCATCATACAGAGAAGCCTTATCCACACATCCAGTCAGAACCATCATGGTGCAGATAGCTGCAAGGAGCAGTGCTGCGAACTTCTTGATATGTCTCATCATTCATCACCTCCCACGCTATCCTGGCTGGAATCGGCGTTGTCAGTGGCTTCTGCGGGCTGATTTTCAGTGTTTTCGTTGGTGCTTTCGGTATCCTCAGATGCGCCAAAAGTCAGCGTCATGTGTGCGGTTTTCGGTACAACATTTACCGTCATTGTTGTCTCAAGGCCGCTGCTGTTCGTAACCTTGACCTTGCTGGTGCCGACCAAAATGCCCGTCACTTCACCCTTAACGTTGACGGCACAAACCGAATTGTCGGTGTTCTCAAACTCATACAGGCTGTTATCGTTATCCGTATCAGGGTCAGGAACATCAGTATAAACATGAATCGTCTTAGTCTCTCCGATTTCGACTTCCAGGTTGTCGGCATAGAGCTCTTTCGGAGCCTGCTTGACCTTGAGTTTCACAGTCTTGGACACACCATTATCTGCCGTGATAGTGACCGTGGTGGTTCCGGCTTTCAGAGGAACAATCTTATTGTTCTCCACTCGGGCAATCGATTCATCCCCCACACTTACCGTAACTTCACCCACATCAGCCGTTTCGGGAATTGTGGTGTATTCGGGATTCACTAAATTGTTATCAGTAGTAGTGATAATATCATCCATCTCAAAACCTTCAAGCGGAGATACGACAGTCACTTCCGCGCTGCAGTTCAGCTTGTTATCCCGGCTATAGATATTGATTTCCGTTCTGCCGGACGAGTTGGCCGTCAAGCGCAGCGTGTCATCCAAAGATGCAACGCTCGGCGCAAAGCTCTCAAATGTCATTCCTCGATGTTCGAGAAGCTGCGTGAGCTGGTCTCCCGTCACCTCAGTGCCATTTTTAAGAGTTCCGGTCAACTCAATCACGGTGCTTTCACCGAGCTTCAAATCTATCGTTTCCGGCATCGAAATCGATACCAGCCGATGCTCACCGCATCCAGCCATCAGCAGCGCAGCGACCACCGCAACGCAGCCGATTGTGACAATCTGTTTTAATCGTTTCACGATAATGCAGTCCTTTCGTTGTAAGGGTATTTATTATTTTTGGTGGGATTCCTTACGGAAATTGGTGGTCTACTAATTCATGTAAATACAATCCCTTCGTTTTTGACAACAAATTTACATTTACCAGATGAATACGAGTTACCGTTTGTGTCGTAATATCCATCTGCTTTACCGTTGTGTGAACCGCTGGTTCCTTGCATCACATGAGTATGTTTGCCAACAAGAAACACACAGCCGGGAAAGTTGCGCTTTGGATTTCGATATTCCGGATGATGCTCTTTTACCTTGAGTTTGCATACATCATCTGGATGATTTTGACAAAATTCTTCCAAGCTGTCAGTAGCCTGCTCAACGGCTTTGTGGCGATTTGTTGCCACCTTTTTACCGTTGAGCGTGTACACACGGCTCATATTTTCTTTGTGCAGTGCTCTTCTATCGTGACGGCGAAATTGTTTAAGCTCATATGGTACGCGGTTGTTTATATTGTTATCGCAAGCATCATTCGGTAAAACGGAACCAGCAATACAATAAGCATCAAACCAGTGTTCTTTACTAACGCCGTGCGCTGCACGATAGTCGTAGGTACTTTTGCCATTGGTCGCAAAGAAATGTTTCGGGAAAAGAGAACTCAACTCTTTCGTCAGTGCCGGTATGATTTGATTCAATACACTTAGCGCACCGTATCTTTTATTGAGCCCTGTTTTCTTTTTGGCGAGTTTCTCTTGCCATGAGGTATCCTTATGTACAAGGTCGTGATGCTTTGCGCATAAGCCAACGATGTTGCCAATGGTATTGCTGCCATTTTTATGTTGAGGCACCACATGGTGGTAATGGTCAATCGTGTTTTTGCAAAACAGGCAATGGTGCTCCTGCATTTCAGAGACAGCTTCTTCAAGACTTGCTTTTTGATAGAGTGGGCCTTGTTGATATTGCCATTTCTGAACATTGGGGTTATCCAGCCGCATAAACGCAAATTTGTTGATTTCGAGCACAACATCACTGATAGGAAGAAACCTTTGAATTTTCTTCACCAAGTTAATGTGTGTCTGCAGCAACTGATTTGCGGTAGGTGTGAGCCAACCTTCCGGTCTTGTGCGATTACTGAACTTTGCTTCTTTGTTTTTAATGCCGATGCAAAGGACTTCTTTCTCACAACCTGGAAGATGACGCTTGATGACACCAATTTTCTTTGCACGCTTGCTGACACTGCCATTTTGAGCAGTGGCTTGCTTTACACACTTTTTAGAAATGGTGCCATTCGCTTTGGCTCTCCGTTGACGGCGGCATCGCCTGCCGTTGGTGCGTCTTGTACGACGGGCCTTTTTTGCGTCCTTGCATCAGTTTCGGAATTTCCTTGTTACGGGTTTCTAAATGCGCAGTAAAGACTACTGTGCCGTCCGTTTTAACAACAGCAACACCGATATTGGTTCTACCTGGGTCAATGCCTAAGTAGAGAGGCTGCACCAAATTATCTGTCTCATACAGTAACTGAATGGTAAATGGGTTTGTTCTAACGACTCGCGCCTTTTGCTCTTTAAGCAGATGACGCACATGTCCACCGCGAGTCGTAGGCATCAAAGGTTTACCGTCTTTGTTAAGCACATATACAGTGGACATATACGTCACCTCCTTTACGATAAGTCTCTCCTGCCGAAGCAGGAGGTTGTGTTTCCCTTGGCTGGGTGTTTGCTACGAGTGGCATTGCGCGAGGCAATATCACTCTTGCGGAGCTATCAACTGGGAAAAATCGACAGGCGCAACAAACATCCAAATGCCTGTGATACATACAAAATCAAGTGATTTTATTCAAACCACCAAATTTCGTAAATACCTCGTTGTAATTGGTGTTATTCAAATTGCTACTTTTCATGCTTACATGCTTTATTATCTGCGAATCGTACAAATCCGCAACGGGCGGTTTTTAGCGGAGGTTCTTTCAGATGTTATGCGCAAAAAATCAGCCACTCCGGAATTGGAGCAACTGTCATTTGGTTAGAGCCGAAAGCCGTTTACATTTCGAGTGCGAGTGAGGTATAATGGTAGCAGGAAAACAGACGTCATTCTGCTGGTGGACTGGCACCTATAATCCGAGTGAGATGCAGGGTACAAAGACCTGTCGGTTGGCGAGCAACGATAAAACTCGAAAGAGATGCAGGACGTAAGGGCCTGTCGGTTGGCGGACAACGATACAAACCAGTCACGAAGGGACATCGGACAATATCACGGTATTGTAGGCGTTCCTTTAGTTTTTTTTGCTCAAATGCAGGTAGTGCGAAGCAGCAAGCACAAATAAAAAGAGGGCAGCCGATTTCTCGACTGCCCTCAAATGTTGTACAGAAGCGACCATCAGGTCACACTGGAAAGGTTATTTTGCGTCTTTGAGCCACGGCTGGGACTGCACTTTCTCGAAGTCCGCATCGTTCGGCATCACGCCACCGTACGGAGCAATCGTGTAGGTCACTTTCGTGACCGGAGTGCAGACACCAGATTCATTCACATTACCAGTTGCGATGTAGACTGCCATAGGCACCTGCATTGCGCGTCCAGTGATGTTGTTGTTGATGAAATCGCCGGTAGCTTTCGGAATGACCCAAGCCGTATCGCTATGGTCAATTGCGTTATCACCCTGAGTCAGGACGGTATCGCGCAGACGCATGTACAGCTCGCCACGGCGCAGACGGTTCTTTGTCATGTCGTATACCGAGTTGCCATACTCGCCGTCAGGGTAGTACTCCATGCCAGGCATATCACGCATCAGCCAAGGACCATTGGCCTTGATATTCTTGATTTGGATAGCCACAGTAGAGTAGTTCGTGATGCGGTAGTTGGTAGGCTCTTTGACCTCACCACTTGTGGTGTTGCCATACATACAGACGTACAGAGGAACCGTAGCCTTCAGCAGAGCCGGATGCACATACAGGCCGCCATCATGGATAATCAGCTCGTAGTTGCGGACCGTTTCACCATTCGGGTTAACGACCGTATGAACATCCAATGCAGGACCACTCTTGGTGTCGGTGTTGATAGTTACCAGATACGGAGCCAGAAGCTTGTGGTTATAATGGCAGAAATCGCAGGTCTTATCCTCGTAGTTCCACTCAAAATCATCATTGGTGCTCGTACCATCTGCGTACAGAGGCAGGGGAGCTGATGGTGCAATCGGTCACAAACGGGATATTGGTCTTGCTTTCCTTGACATTTTCCTGCTTACGATAATCGTAGGCATCCACAAATTCTTGAGTCAGAAGTTGGAGGGATTACCGCCCGCAACGTACAAGACGCTGCTGACTGTATCTTTCGCCTTGAGCTTTGCATCCAGAATCGGAGTGGCGTCAACGTCGCTCACGACATCAATCAGATTTGCATCATCATCTTCCATCTGAATGTTCACATGGAAGTTCGGGTTCTCGTTGTAGATAATCTTATCGCTGTCAAGAACCGTCACATGCAGCTGACGCGGGTCAACGACAAAGCGGCCATTCAGAACCATGACAATATAGTTCTTCAGGACGGGGTAATTGGCTTCAGTCAAACCAACATAAGTTAACGGATAAGTGCCAACAGGAGTCGATTCGTCAGGAACAAGGCTTTCATGACCACTTACCAGAGTCTTGAAATAAGACTTCTTGTAGCTCTGGTCCAAAGTCAAGGTATCACCCTGCACCAGACCATCGATTTCCAGCCAGCAGCCATCAGAAGCCGCAGTGCCGTAACCGTAAGCCTTTTTGTCGTGCCAGGGCTTCTCCCCTACACCATCGCCATACAACCCACGCCAGCTTGCAACCTGTGCGGTCAGGTTGGCGCGTGCGATAGCGCCGGAATACTTCTCCTTTGTGATACGGTAGTTCTTGGCATCCTTACCAGTCAGTGTCGGATGAGCATCTGCCGTAATCGGATTCTCGTCCAACTCATAAGGCCAGTTGGAGCTTACCGTGCCATCTGCATTCAGCTTCTGGCCAGCATCCTTGGTCTTATAGTTGCCGGGAAGGGTTTCTTCCTTAATCTTAGCGTCATCACCTTCAAGCACGCCATCAATCAGGATATCCTTAATGGTGGCTTTGGTCGTGCCGTCATAGTGTTTGACGTTGCGAGGATAGGTCGGGTCTTCCAGGTAAATACTGTGAACGTACAAATCCAGAGGAGTGATAGAGCCAGACAAGTCTTCCTTCTCAATGTAGTAGTTGCCTGCGCTGTTGCCAACGAGAGAGAGTTCACTGGTTCGGATGACGACATAGGGACCGCCAGCATCGCTGACATTCTTGCCATCAACCGTGTAGTTACCAGTCACCGTAGTGGTGCTCAGCTTCACAGTGTTCTCGTCCTTCGCAATCAAGCCGCCAGAAGCAATATGAACATTTTCCAGAGTTGCCTTGCTGGTGCGGGCGTAGGGTTTATCGCCAGTACCGATAATCGTCAATCCGCGAGGATAGATATCGAACTTGACGGTATCACCAATACCGCTCGGACTGCTGCCGTCATAAGTATGACCGGGGTTCGTGTTCTCGTAGCGATATGTGATGATGTAACCCGACACCGTACATTTTGCTGTTGCGGTATAGGAACCGCAATCGGAGCGCGGATACTGGTTCTTGTCCGTAGACGCATCGCTTGGAGCCTTCGTCAATGTACCTTTACGGTTAGCATAGACGATAGTGGTGTTCTTCACGATATTGTCCATATCGGTAGAAGACAGGTTGCCGGAAACGCTGATGGAAGCTTCATCGGGGTTGCCATCATACAGCTTATTGGCTGCAGTGATAGTAATGGTTACATGCTGTTCCTCAATACCGGAATCGGGGTCGGTATCTTCGTATGCGGTATCGAAAGCATTCTTGCCGTTACGAGAGAAACGAGAAACAGAGGATTTGACCAGCTCAATGCTGGAATTACCAGCCTGTTCAGAACCGGAACCGCCGCCATCATTGCTGATGTTGACTTCCAAGACCTGAACCTTGTGTCCACCTGCATCAGTTAGAGTAGTACCAACGCCTGCAGCCCAGCTCAAACCGCCATTGCCGTCGCGCTTACAGCTGCCCCAGCCATCTGCATTGGCGAGCTTAGAGGACTCGTTAGCGTAGCCACCGTACCAGCCGCCGCCGCCACCGCCAGGGCCTTCAACACCAACCTCAGAAGAACCATCAGTAATACCACCGAGGAACATAGAGAAGTCGCCGCCAGACATACCTTGGCCAAACGGACCACCGCCGCCAAGCTGGCCGCCCCAGACATGCAGGACGCCGTTGTTATCGAAACCGCCAGTAGCATCGCAAGCGCCGTGCTGGTTAGCACCGCCACCGCCTGCAACAGCCAGAACATACTTCTTGGCCGTGTTTTCATCGCCGTACTCAGCCAAACGACCTGTGCCGATGATGCCGACAGCCACGGTAGTAGCACCGCCGCCAGAAGCACCCTTCAAGCTCCAGTGAGAGTTGCGCTTCTGCATCATGATACCGCCGTTACCACCGCCGTTGTAGCCGCCCTGGACCACAACTTTTGCGTTAGCATCGGGGCTCGATGCACCGTTGACGTAGTGTGTCGGGTCATGAGAACCAGCACCGCCGTTGACGAAATAGAGCGTCGCGCCCTTTTCCGCTTTGACGCGAATCGTGGTCTTGCCGCCAAGCGAAGTGCGTTCGGGAGACAGACCAAACTGGTTATCAGCGCCACCGCCTGCACCGTTCAGAGTGATGATATACTCACCGGTATACGGAGCAGTGTACATAGAATAGGGGGTTTCGAAGTGCTGTTGGGTTCGGAGTAGACCTGAGAAGAGGATGCACCGCTGTTCTGTTCATCAATGTAGAAATACACCTGGTCCATGTTGGCCTTTGTGGTCGGAGCATCATAGCAGATGTAGTAGATAGCATTACGCCAGAACCATTCCCAAGTTTCCTTCGGAATCGTGTTGCCGCTCTTAGAACGGTAAGCGAAGCCTTGACGCTTGTTAACGAATTCATCATCCGTAACCTTTTCGAAGAGGTCCGTAAAGCACTTACCGTCAGAGTTGCGAATCTTGTTATCGATAACCACAGTGTCGCGGGAATCGATACCGGAGCGGTTATTTACGCCATTCCCCGCGATGAAGTAGGTTTCCATGTAACGCAGACCATTCGGAGCGATAATCGCCAGGTCTTTGTAGTTGTAAACCGCACCGCCGTTATTCAGAGCTGTGTTGATTTCGGAAATTTCATTCCGCAGGGTCGAAATGTCCTTTGCGCTGCCATTTGCAGTCGTAATAGTATTACGCTTCTTCGTAGCTTTGTTCGGAACATTGGCCTTAATGGAAATGTTGTAATCCAGAACCAGTTCAGCGCCGTAAGAGGACTGGCTGATATCCTTATACAGATGGTCTTCCGGATTGCTGGAGTTCACGTCACGATTAAAGTTGTAGGCGTCAGTTGCAGCAGTGGTATAGGGCTTCATATCGGCGCTATCCCAGTTCTGCATGTACTGAGCTTCAGCCTGGCAACGGAAATAGAAGTGCGTATTACCGTAATCCATCGGGTTGGTAGCGTTATCAATGTACAAAGACACGATAGCGTTCCATTCCGCATAAGAACTGTTGTTCAGGTCCTTGGATTCAGTCGGGTACATTGCTTCCAGCTTAATGTAGCCGCTGAACTTATTGAACGCTTTGCCGCTGGACATAAAACTCTTTTCAAGTTCAGCCACTCGGCTGTTCAGCTTGCTGATGTTGCCAATCTTCTTGCCAACATCGCTGTACTTCAATGTGACGGCATCACCGACATCCTTGAACTGAGAGAGGCTGCCGCCGCCTGCCACATCACTGTACAACCACTTAATGGTGGGAGCACTGTCTTTATTACCGTAATAGGTAATCTTTGTAGTATAAATGGCCTTGTTATCACCTGCTGCGCCATAGGCTTTACCACCCTGGCCCAGTTTATCAGGATTGATAGCATCCAAAGGAATTTCCTTCGGGCTACGGCCATTATTCGGGTTGGAAGCCGGGGTTGTCCATGCAAAGTTGCCGTTGCTGGAATCGTAGTTATTCAGCAGCAGAGACTGAGCCTTCAATGGCGTCATCTCAATGGGCGGTGCATAGATGATAAGGTGACCGGTACGAGCCTGTGCAATATCGTTTGCCGTGGTAGTATCGGTGCTCATGGTATGCCCGGTAGACTTGTAGGTGAAGACACAGCGGAAATCCGTGCCATCCCAATCCATCGCTGCGTTGGAGAGTTCCAGTGTGACGGTGGTGTGCTTATTGAATGTAGATTTACCTGCATTCATCTTCGCATCGCTGCCAGTGAAGGAATCAGGAACCCAGAAATCGGACGGATACCAGACACCGCCGCCCAAAGCATCATTATCATCAGTCTTGGTTACATAACTGATTTTGTACTTAGAGGACGGGAACAGAGTAGAATCACTGCCAACGGCAACCCAGTTACCGCTTGCATCACGGTACTGGACCTCGTAGGTCAGGCCATCCTCAACACCCTTCCAGTAGAACGCATCGAAGGAGAAGGAAGTGCTGCCACCAACGGAGATGCAGCGGTCAAAAGCCTGCTCAATATACATCGGGCGGATTTCAACGTCAACATAACCGTTACGGCCATCCTCAGCCTTATCCATACTGGAATATACAGTACCACTCACGTTGTATTCGCACTTAAACTGAATACGGTTCGTGGTGTAATCCAACTTGGAGTAACTTACAGAGCTTGTCGTATAAGGCAAGTCGCTGTCCGTTGCTGCAGTGAACGTCAGGCTGTTGAATCTTGCCGCTCACAGTGCCGTCAGAGGTATCGAAGGAAGTGCCAGGATTACCGATTTTCACCCAATCGCCAACCTGGTTGTCAACGGAGATAATGCGGTAATACCAGGTAACATCGGAGGCTTTCAGCTGTTCATTGTAATACAGCTTACTGTCAACCGTCTTGTTGACCGGACCTTCCCAGTCCTTATAGTCATCAATCGGGTCGGCAGTCGGAGTCATCAGCTGCAGAGGATGGGTCTCAGTGTCGTTCCAGAAATGATTCGGAACATCGACCGTAATCATACCAAACTGAGTGACCTTGTTGCCGCTCTTGTCAATGACATCGGCACGCATCATGCCGGTAGTCGGCAGGTTCGAGATAACGTACTTGCTATCGCTGTTTACAACACAGTTATAGTCAACGCCATCGGAGCCATGAACAACAACCTTGTAACCGGTATAATCGGTCACGCCATAAGAGGTCGGGAACAATGCATTCAGGTCACCAACAACACGGGCAACACCAGTGATGCGTACATCCGGCTGATTGTCCAGCTTCAGAATCGGCAGCGTACCTTTGGTCATATCAGAACCAAGGTTCCAGCCGTTGTTCTTGCCGCTGGTATACATACCGTTTGCAGTCACGCTTGTGTTATCGAACACAGGCTGATTGTTGCTTGCGAGCTTCACCTTATAGACATCTGCGTTCCAGTGGCCGGAGAAGTTCTTGATGGGCTTCCAGCCTTCCGGCAGAGTCAGGTCATCCGTCAGCTGATAGCAGCCATTCAGCGGATACCAGAAAGTACCGCCATTCTGCAAAGCGGACAGAACCTGCTGTGCGTTGACAGAGGAAACACGAATCACGAAATGAACATCTTCCTGGCCATTCTGCTGTGCTGCACAAATCTCGCACTGTTTACGCTGAGAGATGTACATGACAGTGTTGGCAAATAATGTAGCTTCATCAAGGGTGGCTCTATTATCCGGTAAGTGACCAATCTGGTTCATCAGGAAGTTGCCAGTACCAGACAGGTAGAAGTTGCTTGTACCGAACCAGGACTGTTCGGTCTCTTCATCGGTAATGGTTTTGGTCGTCGGGTCCGGATTGTAACCAAACTCGGCACCAGTCACATTTCCGCCCGCGTAATCAACCCAGATGGGTCCGAAAGCGACCTGAGAGTTGGAGTGCGTCTTAGAGGCGGAAAACGTTCCACTAAGGTCATACGGAAAGTTCGTAGGAATACGATACTTTACAGTACTCTGAGCCTGAGAGTTGGAATACGGTTTAAGTTTAATGCTCAGTTGGTCAGAGCCGTACATGATACCAGCTTTGCCGTAGGAGCTGTGAGAGCCACCAGTGGACAAAATCATCGAGATAGCATCGGTCGGAAGGACCGTGCCGGAATCAATGTTACCACCGTTTGCACCCATCAAGGCATTCATGTTCCAGTGACCGTTGTCAATGTTAGGGACGCTGTTCAGAACGTAATAGCGGGTAGATGTATCGTTCTTATCGGGCCCGTATCGGCCACCCTCGTAGTAATCACGAGAGCCGGGGTCGGTGTAACCAGCCTCATGGGCATCGTACCAGGAACCAGCATAGGCATACATCGTATCGTGTCCGATACACATACCGTAACCCTGGCTTAGAAATGCTTTGATGGCGTAATAGGCTTTACCAGAAAGGTCCGGCTCCTGGTTGACGCAGACGCCCCAGCCAATAGAGTCGATACGGTAATTGCCTTCAGCGTCCATCATGTAACGGTCAGGGTCCTGGTTGAACTGCTCAGCTTTAACAGACAAAACCGTGATATGCTGACTCATTTTCTGACCAGACGTATTGCTCAGCAACCAGCCGTTATCAGTAACATAACTAATAAAGTTGGCGTACATACGGCCAGCGTCAGATACCCAAGGATTCAAGAACACAACAGCATCTTTGTACTTTGTGCCGGAAGCACCAGTACCATAGCTGCTATTGTTGCGAAGAACAGCAGTGTAAGCAGGAACATTAACCGCAGTGCCAGTCAGATTCCAGTCATTACTGTCGTTGTGGGGGCGGAAATAGACGGTCTGACCATACCACTCGGAATTGACTTCAAGCTTGTCGCCATCAGTCAGAGGAAAGCCATCATAAAAGCGAGTAGCCCCGGTCGGAAATTTGTTGTCATCAAGAACGTTAGCGGTGAATTTGTTTGCACCGCTCCAGGCACCGCCAATCTGTGTCCAGTAACGGTCAGCAGTGGCTTTATCAATCTTACCAGCCTTGAACCATTCAGTCACCTGGTCGTACATGTTCTTGGTGATGTACTCGTAGTTGCCGTTAAGACCCGTAATCCACTGGTTATCCGAGGAAATGGCAATGCTGTCAGCGGAGCGAGAAGAGAACGTGTCTGCCAGCATAACAACCGTATCAGGCATGTTCTGAGTAGCAACGTCGCTGCTGTTCTCGTCTTCCGGCAGGCTGACGCTGAACTGAACCGTCTGGAGAATGATATCTCCGGCCTTATCCTCGTCAGTCAGCTCATTGCCCAAATCTTCGAGAGCCTTGAAGTTTTCCTCGCGGTATGCTTCATCGGTCACAACAATGCGGCAGCGATAGTTGGCGGACAGGTCATCTTCCGTCACTTCAAAAGTGTAGGTGGATTCCGTTGCACCCTCAATATCCTGCCAATCCGTATCCTGGCTGGCAGCAGCTTCATCACCGAACTCCCACTTGCCGTCATCGTTGAGATGTGCGGTGTAGGAGCTCTCTCCGTTAGAAGCATAGACTTCAACGGTGCCGTGTTTGGTATTGGCAGCGGTGATGGTGTAGCCATCCAGAACGAAGTTGGGAGTGTGGTATGCAATCTGGACATCGCTGGAATCAGCACCGATTTCATCGAGTGCATCGACTACAGCGTAGTACATCTCGCAGCCCTGCCAGACATAGTTGGGACGCTCTTCGAGGACGGTGTGCTCTGTGGTATCTTCGATAACGAAGTTGTACCAGGTAGGCTCGTCCTCTTCGTATGTGTTGTAGAGAGCCAACGCCGTATCAACAGCAAAGTTCTGCTTGCGCTGCCACTGATACGTAACTGCTACATCGTCACGATTCAGCAGAGCATCCAGAGTGATAGAATCGCCAACATCCGCAGTCAGTTTATCGCCGTATTCCGGCGTTACTGTCTGCAAACCGACGAAAGTGGGTTCTGCAGTTTCAGGAGTAGAGACTTCTGTGTCGTTGGCATCCGATTCAGAAGTCTCTTCCCCATCCACCACATCAGACGTTGCATCCTGAGTAGTTTCATCGTTAGAGTTGGCATCCTCATACGATTCATGCGTCAGGTCCACAATATCCGTGATAGTCGGCGCGGAAGTGGCATCAGAGGAGTCGGCATCATTTGAACTACCGGAATCCACCGCATCTGCCTCTTCCGCAGCCGGGACATCCGTAACATCGGTCGAAACAGAGGTGCTGTCTCCGGTTTCGTCAGCGAACGCAAGTGCGGTCGTGGACATCATCGAAAACAGCATGCTGGCGGCCAATGCTACGGAGGTCACTTTTTGCATAATTTTCTGCATAATGCGATTTCCTTTCTGTACAGCGGCGTTTTTGCAGGCACTTTGGCTGAGCGCCACGCTTCAACGTCCCTGCACGCATTGCTTTTTGCTTCCGTACATTTTCTATCATATGCGATTCGCAAGCCTTGGCAATAAGTCAGAAAAACAAATTTCGCGGAAAGTAAAAAGTAACTTCTCAACGATACAAATAACAAAAAAGAAGCCGAACCATTATGGAACGGCTTCTTTATCACATATTTGGGTTTGTGCAATTACGACAACATGGTGAGGAAAGCTTGTTAAGACTACCAGTCAAATATATGGTATATTATTTGCAAGAAGTCTTTGAAAGTCTCAGGTATAAGCGTTGCTGTTAGCTCTTTTTCTGGGAGGCAGAATGTGGAATATCATTTTCCCGTCTTTTGCTTCCCACGCTTGAACTTGCTTTCGCGCATAAGGCGGAAATTTATTGTAGTCATCAACATCATCAATCGCGTATGTTCTATCGTGGACGCGGTCAACAAGCACTTCACCTGTTTTAATGTTGACAATGGCATAGTCGGTGTACGGGTCCCATCTGTGTACGCTACAAAGCTTATATCTGTCAGCTTTGTGGACTGTACACGGATGTAAGAGGTTGACACCTCCCACGATTGAAATCGTGGGATTCCCGGGTGGCGGTGGCAAGGCTTATCACCATGCCGCATACAAGGCAGCGAGTTATGCGGTTTCCCACCATCCGCTACGGGTGTAGCGCACAATGAGCATCCAGCCTAAAAGGTTGACCAACATACTTGTCTGCATTCCCAGTTCTTTTAAGTGCATCCTCCGAAGGGAGTTTCACCTCTTGCGAGGCAGCTCTTTAATGAGGGAGTGTCGAGCCCCCAGAAAGTTATTGTTTAGAATCCAATGCTTGCAGGAAGAGAACTTCCAACCGCCTGCAAGCGCCGCTTTGTATTTTCGTGCATTTCTAAAAATGCAGGAAAAGCAGCTTTAAGAGCTTCGGTATCGTATTTTAAAGTTTCAGTATTTATATGGGCGAGCAGAAAAGCGGAATACAGGTTACGCTGGACTACTTCTCCGCTGCTGAGGTGTGCCATTCGTTCGGAAAGTCTCTTCTTGGTGTAGCTTTCATCTGTATGGTCAAATTGCGAGGCTTTTGTTTCAAAGGTGCTGACTTTGATAACGCTGCCGCCATAACGATTGGCTTTTTTGTTCAGGATGGAAATAAACATTGCGGGGGCGCAGCGGCTCAACGATTTGCCAAACCGTTTTTTAGTATGTGCTCTACCGGTTTTTGGATTGACTTTCGTTTCCTTTGCTGCGTTTCTGCAAGGCTTTGTAGTTCATATCTTCAACCACGAACTCGTTGCCATGCTGCAGCAATTCGTTGGCAAGCATATTGTGTTCCATCTTACGGATATCAGCCAAGCGGCGATTCAGCTCTCGCAATTTAGCCCACAGTCGATAGTAGTGCTTGCTGTACTTCCAGTCACGTCTTTGTTTGTGGCCATGCTGGCGCTTCAGCCTCTTTATCGTGCCATCCGGATTATAATATTTCGGATTTGTAACGCGGCGGGAGCGGTCCATTGCACGCTGTGTGCGAGCAATCTCATTTACGAGGCTTTTGGCTTGCGCTCTTGCTGATGGCGCAAGAACTCTCAAATCGCAGATATCTTTACCACTAATGGCAAGCGTTTGCGTGCCGATATCAAGACCTATGCGTCCTTGATTTACAGGATGCTTCATCACGCCGTTACCGTCGCACTTTGTGGGAGGATAGCCTTCTAAGATGAATTGTGCATAATACTTCCACTTGGTCTTAACCCACTTACGAGTAATGCGGCAGTATTTTACTCCACATTTGAGAGCTTCCTGCTGATATTTTCCTGTCTGAGTTTTAGGATTACGCAACACAACAGGAAATTCATGCTTTCCGTACACAATGCGCAGGCTGCCTTCTCCGATAGTGGGTTTTATTTTTGCGATAGCGGCAGCAATTTCAGCTTCCATTTGTGGTTTTACCTCATCAGGAAGAACGACTTTCTTATCGTCTTTAGGGTCAGGCCGCCCGTACATATCATCGTATCGCTTTTCGACGGCTTTTTGCGCCTTGCGCTTAGCCGACTCAATATTGCTTGTAGTGAGGTTTGCCGGGCGAAGCACGATACCGGTGGAGTTGTTTTTTCCGGAGATAGCTGCTAAATCATCTAACCTTTTGTAGTGAACCTCTTTTCCTTTGCTAAAGAAGAAAGTGCTCCATGCTTTCCAAACATTAGAGGCAACTGCCTGTGCTATATGGGAGTTTATAGCATAGTGCTTCGCGTACGGCACAACCAACTTATGAAAAGCATCTTCAGAAAAACGATATTCTTTAAGCATCTTTTCGCGTTGCTTAAAGAGTGTTTTTCGCTCATCGCTGTCGGGAGTTGCTTTTGCAATAGCTGTCATCAACTCACGATACTTGCGCGTCTTGCGCAATTGATGCCACATTTTTGTAGTCGCACTCACAAGCTGATTGTAGATGATGCCACACTTCTTGAACTCCTTATACAGATAGTCTTGCTCGTTGAGACTTATATCAAGAGGCAATGTCAATACAAATGATGGCGTGCTATTCTTGCTCCCGAAAGCCATAAAGTTACCCTCCTCTCTTTTTTTGCTGTTCTACATAGTGTTGAATCGTAGCGGTAGACACATCTTCGGCAGTGCTTACAAAATAGCTGCGTGTCCACATTTGCATAACCGTGTCAGGAAAAAACTCTTGCTTGAGTATCCTGCCGGTGGTTCCTTTAATAATTTTCATGATTTCTGCAGCACTTAATGTAGGCGGAGCATTCACGAAAAGATGACAATGGTCTATATGACATTCCATTGCCAGTATCACAATGTCGTTTTGCTCACAAATTTGAGTTACAAGTTCCTTGAAACGAGCTTCAAACCCATCCACCAGAAATAATTTTCTCCGATAGCGTGGGCAAAACACAAAGTGATAATTTATCATAGAAACGGCGGTTTTTGTGCGTCTGTAGTTTCTTTTCATGTATCTATTATATCACAATTCAGACAAATTTATGTTACAGATATATGAACTTTATATCACAGCATCGTCACATTATAATTATATTGGTAGATACGAAGAAAACCATTATTGTCGGCCTATCATCCCACGGTTGAAACCGTGGGCTTTCCCGGCCTTCATTTTGTAATCGCCATAGCCGCAGTCGCGATAACCGCCAAAGCAAATTGTCTTTTCATTCACTAACTCCTACCTTATTATGATATAGATATAGCTTTCCTAAAAAGCAAACTCGCAGAAGGCTTTTTTCCCTCTACGAGTTGCTGGTTATTTATGATTGGTTATTGTTTTACAAGAATTGCATCAACAGAGAATACCTACATCTTCTGGCGGACAACTCTTATCAGCCTCACCAGGAATCACTGTACCCCACCAGTCAGTGTTAGAATCTCCACCACTCGGCTGAGACGGCTGTGCAGGCTCAGGATTACTGGGCTGTTCCGGCTGAGGGTCAGGCTGTGCCGGTGCCGGGTCAGGCTGTGCGGGAGCTGGGGCAACAGGTGCCGGGTTGGAAGGCGTCACAGCAGCAGAACTGTTGCTGGAACTGCTGCTTTTATAAGTCTTGTTGCTGGTCGTGACCTTCTTCGGCTGTTCAACCGTCACTTCGTAGTTGGCACTTTCCTCACCAGCAGTTGCGGTGATGGTTGCATTCCCGGAGGAAACGGCAGTTACCTTCCCATTGGAATCGACGGTAGTGACCTTCTCGTTGCTGGACGACCACTCGATGGTAGTTTCGGCAGCAGCCTCTTCGGGGGCAACAGTTGCCTTAATGGTGTGAGAGTTACCGACCGTCAACTTGCCTTCGTTGGAATCGAGCGTGATGCTTTCAACCTCATAGAATGCTTTCACATGAGTCGTCTTCTCGGTGACCTTTTCGCCATCCTGCATGAGGGTGGTGGTGATGTCGCATTCACCAGGCTGCAAGACCTGAACCCTGCCGTCCTTATCGACGGTAGCCACCGCCTCATCAGTAGAAGCGTAACTCACCTTCACATCAGTGGCATCAGCCGGGCTTACAGTTGCCTCGACAGAGGTTTCGTTTCCATCGTTGAGCTTGACATCAAGGTTGTCGGGAACGGTGATGTCTTTCGCGGCCACTTTAACCGTAACCTTGCAGACAGCACTCATCTCAGAATCCGTGACGCTTGCAGTGATGTCAGCTTCACCTGCAGAGACAGCAACCACCATGCCAGTGGCATCGACCGTCGCAACGCTCTCATCGGAGGAGGTCCACTCAATGGTGAGCTTTTCGGCAGCCTTGGCTACTTTCTCAGCCGTTGCAGCACTTTCACCGGTTGCAGCAGTCTCAGGAGTTACGGCCGGAGCATCGTCGGTGCCGAAAGCGACCGGCAAAACCACCGCCTTGCCTTTCTCGACAGTAACTGCGTCAGGAACCGCGATGTTCGTGATTTTCACGCCACACCCTACCAGGCTGAGCGCCATCGCAGCGGCTGCTACCACTGCTAAAATGATAGTCTTACGTTTCATATCTCACACTCCAAAAATAGCGGTAGGTCACCCTACCGCTATTTGAATTAGTAGATTTTACAGCAACGAAGAGATATCAGCACAGCTCGCCTACATCCTCGGGAGCGCAACCGTTGTCGGTTGGTGAAGAGATAACAGGGCCACCCCATTCCCAACCGCCGTCCGGGTTATAAGGATTGCTATCAGTACTTCCCCCACTGGGCTGTTCAGGCTGAGGGTCCGGTGCAGGCTGGGCAGGTTCTTCGTACGTCGGCTGGCTCGGCTGTTCGGCCGGAGCAGCAGGCTGAGCCGGTGCAGGGTTACTTGCAGGAGCAGAGCTACCTGTACCGGAGGAAGTATTACCCTTGTTGGAACTCTTGTTGGAGGTAGTGTTCTGCACAACTTTCTTGGCCTGGACGGTCAGTTTGTAGGTTGTGCTCTTTTCACCAGCGTTAGCGGTGATGGTTGCCTCACCTGCTGCAATTGCCGTGACTTTACCATTCTCATCGACGGTAGCAACTTTCTCATCAGAAGAAGTCCAGGCAACGATAGTTTCATCTGCAATCTCTTCGGGAAGCACGGTCGCATTCAAGGTAACAGTGTTACCAGCGGTAAGGATGCCTTCGGTCTTGTCCAGTGTGATACCTTCAACTTCGTAGAAAGCCTTGATGTGAGTCTTCTTTTCAACAACCTTCTTGCCTTCCTGAGTGAGGGTTGTCACGATGTCGCATTCACCAGGCTGCAGAATCTGAACCTTGCCATCCTTATCGACGGTGGCCACCGCCTCATCAGTAGAAGCATAACTCACCTTCACATCGGTGGCATCAGCCGGGCTTACAGTTGCCTCGACAGTGGTTTCGTTTCCATCGTTGAGCTTGACGTCAAGGTTATCGGGAACGGTGATGTCTTTCGCGGCCACTTTAACCGTAACCTTGCAGACAGCACTCATCTCAGAATCCGTGACGCTTGCAGTGATGTCAGCTTCACCTGCAGAGACAGCAACCACCATGCCAGTGGCATCGACCGTCGCAACGCTCTCATCGGAGGAAGTCCATTCGACCGTCAGCTTACTTGCTGCTTTAGCGAGCTTTTCGTCAGTTTCAGCGCTTTCACCGGTTGCAGCAGTTTCGGGGGTCACGGCCGGAGCATCGTCGGTGCCGAAAGCGACCGGCAAAACCACCGCCTCGCCTTTCTCGACAGTAATTGCGTCAGGAACCGCGATGTTCGTGATTTTCACGCCGCACCCTACCAGGCTGAGCGCCATCGCAGCGGCTGCTACCACTGCTAAAATGATAGTCTTACGTTTCATATTCAATTCTCCTTTACATCCCGGCGTCTAGTGCCGGGGCCACATAAACTAATAGGTACGACGTCAGCCCTACGCAGCTTTGGATTTCGTCATCGACGATGCCGTGGACTCTATGCCGCCTATCCTTCTGTACAATTGCATAATACCATCTATGTGGTAATCACACAATACGAACCCCGAAAAGTTCACAGATTGTTAATGCGGTCTATCGAATACCTTTCTTTTACCGACACTGTTTTGCAAAGTCAATTACATGATTAACAAAAAGCAATAAATGCTTTTATTGATTATGGCAAAAAGAAAGCGCACAGGCTGGTATAGCCTATACGCTGTTGCGATGATTAAGATATAACTTTATTAGATTGCCTTACACGTTCTGGACTTGCGAATGAGTTGTGTTACTCGCCTTTCAACCTCCTCAATTTCGACATTGGGAGTCGCGCCATATTTTCCGAGGAGATAGCCCTTGCGGACATTTTCGGTCGTACGAGTGGAAAAATCGCTGATACTGTAGAGTTCCGAAGCGCCATCATCTTTATTCTTATCCACAAAATACAATTGGTCCTTACGAAGCAGCTCCATACTCAACAGGTCGGTGTTGTGTGTCGTAAAGACAATTTGTGCCCCATTAGGGTTTGTCTTTTTGCTCTGGAATTTGGCAACAATAAACTCTACCAGAGCAGGATGCAGTTCTTTTTCGATTTCATCTACCAGCAAAAGGCCACCCTTTAACAATACAGACTCAATCGCGGGAGCAATAGCCATCAGCTTTCTTGTGCCATCAGATTCATCTGCCAGTTCCATCGAAAACATATGGCTTGTTCCGTCTTTGTTTTGGCCTTGATGCATAGAAGTTGCGTTAACCTGCCCCATCTTGAGGTGTGTTTCCGAATTATTAGAGGTTTCAGAAAGCACGTGCATGAACTGTACAAGTGCAGCTTTAACCTCTTCGGGAATGTTTGCAGGCAAATCAGCTTCTTCGTTAATTTCTTTACTATTGATTTCGAATTTCATATCTTCGATACCAACATCTGCAGCCTTCGCATAATCGGAAATTGCTTTCAGCATATTAGAGTCGTTCGAATATTCGAGCAGCTGCCGGGGGATATCCGAATAGTCTCTTGAAAAATAGATTTTCTCCCGGAACCAAGTCATAGCTTTGGAGCAGGCAACGTCGTTCATGGTACATGCTACAGAAAAGAACAGTTGATTTTCGGCAACAACCTGACTAATCAGCTTTCTACGAGCCTTCTCTTCGGTAAAGGTGAATTCCTGTCCTTCTCTAGCAAAAACCAGTGCCTTCTGCCCTTTCGGTGCATGATACAACGACTCAGCATATACCTTTTCTTTTGTGGCAGAAAAGGCATACCAATACCTGATTCCATCCAAGGTATATACAAACGAAAACTCTGTCGGCTCAGATGCCGAGTAGTCATTCAATGCAAACGGAACAACGGGGATAGCTGCTTTCTCATGCTGTGTCTTTTTGTGCGTTTCTGATGAATTGAACCGAAAGCCAAAAAGCTCGGATAACATTGCTCTTACCGCCACCGTTCTTTCCGTATATGGCAGCACCCGGCAGAATTCGCATCCCGCCATATGGGATAAGCACACTTTTCAACGTACTTGCTCCCGTAGCTTCCATCGAAAGAGTCGTTTCGTCTCGAAAAGACCGATAATTTTTCACAGTAAACTCAATCAGCACAATACCACTCCTTTCCTTCTAATAGTATACCCTGCAAATTAAAGAAATTCAATCGAATTTATCAAAATTCATGATTTTTTGTTCCTAATTTAGTGTAAACAAATCGATACAGAAAATCACATTAAATTTTAGTAAGCAAAAAAATGCCCCACCAGGCAACTGGCAGGGCAGTGAGAGCGCAATCAACCAATATTTAGGTTTGCTTTAAGTGCTTCTTGCAACACCCCGGAGAAGTTGATGTCTGCTCGCTCAGCCATATCATTCAGGCAGCTTGGAATCGACAGAGTTTTCTTGGCGGCCTTGTTGCGAATCCTCCCACGACTAAAGTCGCGAGAATGCGGCGGCCAAATTATTCAACATTTTCGCGCAATTCTCCTCTTCAGATACTGCTTCTTCGCTACTGTCTGTACTTTCCTCTGTGGTGTCTTCCGTCTCACTCTTCTTACTTAACCGTCTACCCACCAGAACAAGGCGACCGTTGTTGATGCTGTAATCACAAGTCACCAAGAAGAGGTACTTGTCCTTTTCGAGGTTAAAGGATTCCCCTCTAAAGATAGACGCACGGTCTGCAATCGTGTTGAGCATGTCGGCGGTTTGTTCTTCATCCAGAACGTTGTTCCAGGCTTGAAGGTCGATAAAATCAGGGACTGTACTGTATCCAGGTAAAACCAAGAGCGCAAAAATCTGATAGTACTCTTTGCCCTTCTCACTTTCCCAGCAAACTGTTCCATTATTATCAAAGAACTCTTCATCCTCAAACTTATCAAGAGTTCCGAACATGGTTCCGTCGTTCATTTTATGGCCGTAAATGATAAGGTTGCCATCCTGCGACAAGTCAGTAGTTTCATCGAGGAATAGGGTTCCTGCCCCTCGGCATGTTCGCCATTGATGTTGGTGCGTAGATAGGTTTCGTTTGTTTCACCCTGCACGACAGGTTCGGAGATTTGGGTCCCGTAAATTGTAAGCCAGCCTTTATAGTCGGAATTGATATCCAGCATTCCCTTGGACCAATCCGTGTTATCTTCTTCGGTTTCTGCTTCCTGACGCATCTCAACCAGCTGAACATTGAGGTCCTGCGTTTCCTTGGTTTGCTTTGCATTTTGAAACAACAGATAGCTGATTCCAAGCACAGCCAAAAGTGCAATGATGCTAATGAGTCGGAAGATACCCCCAACAACCAGTCGGAGAACCCCGACCCAAGTCAGTTTTGTTTTGTTATCTGTATGCATTTGTACACCCCACAGTGGCGCAAATTACGATATTGTCTATTTTTATTGTATGAGAATCGCACAATCCGGCAACTAACCACTGACCATCATACCAATTCTAAATTACAATATATTTTCTAAATTCCTAATATTTCTTACATTTCGTTGTACCTATCGCGAAAATGTTGACCTCAAATATGTGTCATGATATAATGAAAACAACACAACGCCAACAGAAATCCAACAAAAAGGAGTGTTTGAAATGAAGGAGTTAAGGCGTTTACTTTTTGATTACAGCGGCAACCGCTGGGCTCGCACTGTCACTCACAGGATGTTCCAAGAACGTTGATTTTCTGCAATACGCGGATGTCACGTTCGACGGGATAAATGGTCAAGCAACAGCAACTGTCAATGTTGACTATAACAAAATCGGAACCGATGTTTTCGACAAAGGCAAAACTCAGACGGATATGGATGAAGCTCGCACGGAAACGGCCATGATGGGCTAAGTGAACTACGAGGTCACGCCATCCGAGAACCTGTCAAACGGCGATACTGTTACTTTGAGCGTTGAGATTTCCGATTATTTCCAGAAAGAATACAAAGTCACTGCAAAAGCGGCAAGCAAGGAAATCACAGTATCCGGCTTGCAGGAGCCTGAAATGGTAGACCCGTTCGATGATTCGATATTCACAACAATTTTTAGCGAAAATCCTGAAGAAGGCAAAGTTTCGTTTGAAATCATCGGGACAATCCCTGAATTGAGACTCAACCTCATAAATGATGCCCCCGAAGATAGTCCGCTTAAAAATCTACAATATTATGTGGATGATTTCGACACGTACAAGGAATACAGCGAAGACGACACCATCGCCTTACATGTAAAACCAAAAGCTCCACAAGATTTTGCTAAAAATATGCACTCACCCGCGACACGATTGAGATTCCCGTTAAGGGAGCACCCAAATATATTCGCTCCGTGGACGAAGTGACTCAGGACGTTCTGGATGCCGTCAAGCCGATTGCCGTTGCCAGATTGGAAGACAGCGTCGGGTCTGACTATAACGTCCACAAAGAATCGGTGTTTGATGCTGACCACAATGAAATTGGCTTTTCGAGAGAAAATGTTGGTGAGCCGCGTTGGGCTGATGTCGGGTACATGATTTCCTGGCGTAGTGGAGAAGGAGAACGCAACTACTCCAGCGAATACAACGACTTGTTCATTCCCTATAAAGTCGAATACATCGATGACAAGACTGAAGAAACCGGCACCGCAGTTCTCGGCTTCTGGATTAAGAATGTTATCATCGATGAAAACGGTGAGGTCGATGTAGACGGCCATGCATATAGCATCACGATGACAGCATATGACAGTCTGGAAGCATTTAAGAAGAACGAAGTTGACCGTCACTCGAATGAATACGATATTTATGAATTCCCGGTAAACTGGTAATAAGCCTCCTAATATAAAGAAAAAGCCCCGATGCATTTCAGCACCGGGGCTCTTCTTATGCGTTTTTCAGTTCCGCAGTCTTCTTAGGTTTACGGCGTCCACCCTTGCAAGCAACAGCCACGCCATCGCTCACAAGATAGCAGCCACCCGCTACCAGCAGGGCCTGGAGCAGGGATTCCTGAGGAATGCCGGTATCGCCCCATCTTAGGAACATCCTTTTTAATAGGAGGAACCGTTTCGGGGATGTCAGGCGCAAGATACAAATTGAATTTTGTACCCATATTCGGCTTCTCATCGTAAGCCTTATCGGTTTCTTCAGAGACCATAGCCTTGTCAACCGTGCCATGCTCACCAGGATGCGGAGAATCGGCTGCAAAGCCAACGCCCAAACACATCGTTGCGGCCAGCGAGAAAGACGCGAGAACTTTCGCAAGCTGTTTCACGGGAATGCCTCCTTTGCAGCATCACAAGTTCCCAAAAAGCCCCGGGGCAAACCGAAGTCTGCACCGGGGCGAATCGTTAAGACAGCACAGAAATCGTAATCTTGGCAGCAGCAGTGCCAACCTCGATAGGATTCTCGGCATCGGTGGTATCATAAGCCGTGAAGGTAGCGGTGCAGTCATAAGAACCGGCAGCCAGGGCCTCGGACAGCTTATCTGTCTGGATGTGATAGTTGGGCTGGATAAGTCCACTGTTGTAGATTTCCTTGCCGCGATCATCCAGGGTGATGCTCACAACCTGAGCGTATTTATTGCCGGGAGCATTCTCGATTTCGAGAGTGCCTTCAGAATCGCCGGAATCAAACACCGGATTGACGTTAATGGAGATAGCCATTGTACCCTCTTCCACGACGCGGTTCAGCTCTTCCTGAATCTCTGCCTCGCTCTTGCCTTCGAGCTGGCCAAGCTGTGCAGCGACCGAATTTTCCAGGCGGTTGTCGGAAGCAGTAGCATTTTTATTGTGCCAGAAGAACAGACCCACGCACAGGAGAAGCAGGAGAATCACACAAATCGTAACGGTCCGATGCAGGAGCTTGTTACCACTCTTCTTCGAATTTTTTTCAGGGGTCGTCATTGTAGTTGCCATGATATTCAATTCCTTTCCGTCAATTTCTTGACTGAGCTGTTATTAACAAAAGTTGGCCGCCGAGCGGCAGGTCACTCGACAGCCAACCCTTACATTTGGGCTTGCTTTATATTAGGTCCGGAGACTCTATCAGCGGTTGCTGGAGACGCCGTTTGCGGTAGCAGTCTGAGTATCGCCAGTCTCGAACATCGGGATGATGCTGTAGGTCACGCGAACGACAGGAGTGCAGCCAGCGTCGTTGACGTTGGAACCAGCAATCTTGGCGGTGGTAATCAGCGGCAGGGCCGGAGCATCGTCATGCTTGACAGCATCGGTGCCAGCGCCATTCTGAGCAACCTTGGCCTTTTCAGCACCAGCGATGAACCAGCCGTTCTCGGTGATGTCCAGAGGAGCGGAGCAGGTGGACAGGTCGATAGCAGAAGCGTTGTACATTGCAGAAGCAGGAGCAATGCTCATAGCGATTTCGCCGCGCTTCAAGGCGCTGTTGCTCATAGGCACAACACGCCAGGTTGCGGGCTCAGCCTGCAGCTCAGAAACCTTGATGGCCAGACCTTCACGCTTGGAGTTGTCGGTCTTGCTGTCGCCAACGGCGAAAGCCTTGCCGAAGTTGCACTGAGTATCGCCATCACCGATGATGAAGTCCTGAGACAGCTGATGGTTCTGGTCGATAGCCTTCACAGTCTGGCGCAGCTCGTCGCCGGTCAGAGTACCAGCGGCCTTGAAGTCCCACTCGCCATCGATGTAGATGACGTAGCACTCACCGGAAGCGTTGATATGCTCATCAGCCAGGGTCTTGTAGATAGTAGGCTGCTGCCAACCATGAGTGGTGGAGGGGTCGCTGTACCAGTAGGTGTAGGTCTTGCTGGCGTCATCGTAAGCGATGGAGAACAGCTCGTCGTTGGAGTGGTCGGCATCGTAGATGCGGCTGTAATGGGTAACCTTCACGATATCGGCAATGTAGGTGCGGCTGTTCTTGTCGATGGTGGAGTAGTTACGCAGCTGGTAAGCATTCTTGGTCGGGGTAACAACGTTGCCGGTGGAACGGAAACCGTACATGCAGACGTACAGAGGAACAGTAGCCTTCATGTTGACATGGTTAACGGTAGCAACGGTAAAATATCGTACTCAACGCGGCCGTCATTGGTAGAAACGCCCTTGTGCTCTTCCTCGGTCGGAGGAGTCTCGGGAGGAATCTCGGTGTCGTTGTCCAGGTAGATGTAGAACTGGGTGGACATCGTCGGGTCTTCGTTGGTGGCGGTGTCGGTGCCCTCAGCCTTGGTATCGTCAGAAACCTTAGCTTCATCAGCAGTGCCGTGGTTCCAGTTCACGCCACCCTGAGTCTGCTGGCAGTCAGAAATCTTGACGTAATGCATCTGGAAGGTGCCATCAGCCTTTTTGGTGGTATAAACGCCGTACTCTTCGCCATCGTTATACTGGCTGCCTGCAATATAAGCGGCAGGAACTGCAGTGTAGCCTTCGGCATCCTGGTCGGCGTAGACAACGGAACCGTTGTCGTTCACCTTGTAGAAGGATTTGGCACCGATGCGGTAAACGGGAGTGCCGCGCAGCATGGTCTCGTTATTGGGATGGTTGGCAATAGCAGTATTGTCAGTGGGCTGTTTGGTGTCTTCCATTGCGTAAGCGGTGATAGGAGCCATGCAGCTGGCGGCCATTGCCATACCCATCACAGCGCTTGCAACGCGCTTGTAACATTTCATTGGGGTAATCTCCTTTCAAATAGTGGATTCGAACTAGGCCATCTCTTTTGATTCCTTTGCTCCTGCATGCATCGGGTCAAAAGTCAAGCCCTGCATATCCGCTTCCTCTCGACGCTGACTGCATCAAAACACGATGTACTTGGCAGCAATGAGGGATTCATCGCTTCCCTCGCCTGACCATTCTTGCAACATCGCAAAGCCCGTCAGTCTACCATGTGATGACTTGATGACGCAGATATGCACCATGAGTTCGCCCTTATCAGGGAGCTCTAGGGCTTACTGCTCTGAGCCACTGATTTTATTATCTGCGACTCGCACACCCACGCAAGCACAAACATCATGTTTTTTTTCGCATTTTTTTCACTTTTTTTCAAATTTTTTCTTGCCTTCGCGTTTTTTTACCATATATTTGATGGCTTTACCACCTTTTGTCATAGTCAATTCATAAATATATGGTATAATTTTCTCATAAAAAGTCGGAGGGAAATGATGATTGCAGAGAAAAGGATTTACAGCACCACGGCATTGCAAAACTGCTATCGTGCATTGCGTTCCGCTCGCTGGAGTGTGAGACGTAAAGACGAGCATATGACCCGCTGCTGTGAAGTGCGTGAGCTGTATGCCAAGTGCCAGGTAAATTTGAGATGTGTTCTTTTTTGACCCGGATATGTCTCCAGCCAAAGATTATCTCGACATGGTCAAAGGCAAAAAGGTGACAAAACGGCAGTTAGACATTCAACTGAGAAACTGCAAGCGATATCTGTTGTATCAATTCGATGAGCTCGAAAAAAGCGTTGCGGGCATTCCCACTGAAAAAACATCCTGACAAAGAAAAAAGCTGCTCTCCGTTTTGAGGAGAACAGCTTCTTTTTATTGATTTTCCTTGCCAAAAATCAGGTCATAAATGCCCGGAATGTCATAGGGACTAACAATGCGCGGCGCAGGAGTATCCTTATCCGTCACCTTGAACTTTTCAGGTTCATCAGATACGATAACACTTGCGTGTTTCCAGTCGTCGCTTTTCAGGAACTGTGCATAGCGCATACCGAGCATTTCCTTGATAGACAGGCTCTTCAGCTGCATCGCGTAGGTGCAGGCTGCTACTGTAGGTGCATAGTCTGTCACAACATTCCGGCACGCCAAACGGAACTGAGCCACGCTCTTATCCACCGTAATGACTTCACGGGTCATGAGGTCTATAACGACCATAACGAGCTGGTCAGAATCCGTAGTGAGAGCAAAGCGGTCCTTGACAGTCGCAGGTTCAAACTGCTCACCCGTCTTGCCATCCCGAACCATTACGCCGCAGAAAGCGTTCTCCATCTCAGAGAACTTCTCCCCAGAGTAGGATTTTACAGTGAGGGCGGCATAACGGAACCCATTCTGAAAGCACTTCCTTGATATCGAAATCTACATACTCAACAGCACCATTCTTACCGCTGCAGCGGCGGTCGCCGGAGTGGATTGCGCCAAGTGTTTCGTCCTTGGGATTCGCGTAGTACACGAACTTTGCTTTTTCCTCTCCGTAGAACACAACCGAGAGGTCCAGGTCGATGCCATTCCACAGGTCAGGGCCATCGTTTCCCTTCCAGTAAAGGAATGCACGGAGCACATTTCCGTCCGGCAGATTCGTGCGAGAGCCGCAGGCTGCAGCACGCACGGCGGAAGTGACCTGACGGGGATTATCCGGAAAAATCAGCTTATTGCAATGGCAATCCGGGTCGATGTACACGCTCTTCGGTTCGGTGTCCTCTGCGCGAAGGACCTGCCACAGCTGGTTAAAGATATCGCGTGCCACACGTTTGCAGATATCCTCAGACAAAGGTTCAATGTCCCGTTCCAGAGCTTTGCTGGCAGCGCCGTTTGCCTTGCCGGTTGCCAAATGCACAGGATTGTTGCGATTCCGAAAATGGTTGATGAGCTGGACCAGGACACGCGGTTCAATACTCTTGCATACCGAGATGAATCGGAACAGAACATTTTCCATCTGCTGTTCATTGGAGCAGTTGCGCAGCGCAAAGTCCAGGTTTCGGGCAAACATACCGGGCCGCATCATCAGGTGAGCGGAAAGCAGTTCAGCATTGACCGGTTTCTTCATAAGTTCTTGGAGCTTGGAATTGTAGGTTTCAATCTTGACACCATTGCGAATCTTCGCAAAAATCTCATAATCTTCCTTGAAGACATAAGAGTAATCACCCGGATGCAGGCGTTCGCCCAATCGCTTGAACTCTTCGGGATGCAATGCAAAGCCCTCGTTCTTATCAGTGTGTTCCAGAAGTTCCAGCAGCTGACGACGTTCGCTGCGCTTAAAGTTCCGGAATTTCGGGGCTTTCGAAAGACTCACATCCTGGTCGCTCATTGCTGCGGCCAGGCGCAGCACATCGGTAGAGCTCTTGAAATCCCGGAAGCATGCCTGTTCCCGCCATTCGGGACGAGAGATAATGCGAGACACATACAGAGCAAGATTTTCCTTGCATGGAATATGCTTGGGTTTCATGCGGTCCATCAGCTCAGATGTAAAATCAATATCATGCATCAGAGTATCGAAAACGCAGGACGCCTCGTCAGGAGACAGAGGAGAATGCCCGGTAATGCTCTGTACGGAATAGCGGTAGATTTCCTCCTCATCACACGCCGGAATCTGTTTCACAGCAGGAAGATGGCTGCGGTCCAGTGCCGGGCAAAATTTTGTCGGGTCAAAGTCTGGCTGCCATTCGCCGCAAGTCAGATAATTGAGGAAATTGACAACATACAGGTCCACAAGGTCGGCTTTCATCGCATCGTCCGGGAAATTCGGCCAGATGGGAGAAGTCTGAGAAATTGCCTTGCCATCCTCCGTGACACAGTCGTACAGCGTAGACCAGGTCTTGAGGAAATCATTGTATTCGGACTTTTGCAGCAGGCATCAAAGAGGTCTCGCGCCATAATATAGCCGTATTCCATCAATTTCATGTTCGCTGAACAGACATAGCGTTTCTCCACCGCTTTCTTCCCTTCTTGTGCGGGCATGGGTGGTATGATGCCGCGATGATGTGCAAACGTGACGCGGTTAAAATCATAAACAGTCAGCATTCAAATGACCTCCTAACAAAACAAAAATCCCGCGCCGAGAAAAACTCGACACGGGTGGATGAGACACGTAATAGATACGGAAAGCATATCCGCTAACGTGTTGAAGTCAGCAACACAAAAAAATGCGAGCCGACTTCCTTGTTCTTCTAGAAATGAAGGAAGCGGATATATAGCCGTATTGTTATGTTCTCGAGCCGTGACGGAGAGCGAAACCGCTGACATGATTTCATATTATCTTCAAGTAGAAGGAAGCGGTCTCATAGCCATACACGAAAATGCTCAAACTTTAGGTTCTTTGCTATCATTTGAGCCAGTAGATATACTTGTACCACAATATATGGTATATTGCAATACCAAAACACAATATATTGTGCCTGCTTTTTATGCCGGAAACAAGATAGGCCATAGCTGCCGTGTTCAGAACGCACAACAAATACCTAGCAAAAAAAGCCGCCTACCCAAAAGGGCAAGCGGTATAAGATTTGTTGGCATTTATTGCACCAAGCATTCAAACGTCACTGTGCCAGTCCAGTCGCCAGGAGCAAGAACTGCGCTTACGGAATAGTCTGAACTCGTTCCGTCTCCGAGCATCTCAGTGCGATTCCATTCAACCTTTGGTGCTGCGATGGTCATAGGCACATCTACAGAGCCTTTCGCCTGCAGAGGCGTAGCAGTGGTTTTTTGACTTGAACAGTTCCCTTGAGAGGGATGTCGCCAGTTAAAGTCACCGAAATCGTGCCTGTCTTGATTCCTGTGCCATCAGTACCGCTCAGCGTGATTTCTTCCGGAACGGTCAATGTATAAAAGCTGTCCACTTCTGCTGTGACCTGTGTTGCTGTATCTTTGGAAGCACTTAGCCAGGCAACATCGTTAGAATCAGCATTCGAGGCAGGCGTATCTATCGTCATCGTCTCATCTGTATCGGGCACAGAGTCGTCGAAATCAGCAGATTCAGAGAACGCCAATACAGGACAGGCAACCATCAGCGCGGTAAATGCACTTGCTATAATAGATTTCAAGCGCATACATTCTCCTCCTTTCCCAAAAAATTATTTATACGTTTTCTCACAGCTGAACGTTGCTGTGCCGGTCCAGTGCCCGGGGTCAAGCTCCGCAGAGACTTTGCAAGTTGCGCTCGTTCCATCGTTCAGCAAGTCTGCGCGGGACCACTCGCTTTTGGTCTGATTGGATACTGTGACAGCAGCGGTTTTGCCCGCAGTGTTGGTCATGGTTCCACCGTCCACAGATACCACAATCACCGCATTCTCCTCGACATCACCTTTCAGAGTCATGGTGATGTCAGCCGTATATGAGCCAGGGCCACTGTCAACGCCTGTCAGCTTAACAGTTTCGGGAACCGTAATCGTATAGACCGCCGTTGCACTCGCAAGCAGCTGAGTGGAAGCCGTTTTCGGCAATCCTTTACCTGTAGAAGTAGCAGCGCCCATCGTACTCAGACAATTCGAGCACAGAGGCTTTCCGTTAATGGTCGTTGCATAGACATTTGCATCCGTAATTGCGGTATAAGTAGCGCTCTTATCCGACTCAACGCCTTTAATCGAGTTTACCTTGTTGTACGCCTCGAATGTTTTGGCGTCATCGGCGGCCGGGGTTGTCACAGTGAATTTCTGCCCACAGACCGAACATGTCCGTGTAGCGGTATCGGCAAATCCGAACGACACATTCAAAAGAAAAAAGGAGACAGCACTGCCAAAAGCATAGCAAAGCGCTTGATAGCCTTCATGTTCATCCCCTCCTTATGCTGCCGTAGATGTATCAGGTTGTGTGTTTTCTGAATCCGGAGTTTTAGTTTCGGCTTCATCCTCTTTGGTTTTTGCTTTGCTTTCAGCTTGCTCGGAATTTCCCTCAGACGAATCCGCACCAGTATCAGTGTTCTCTGTATCATTGGCTATCTCCGGTGCTTTTTCGCACAGTGCGCCAGCAAACATGTTCTCTTTGTTCGTCACGCTGCTGGTATCCCAGCCATCTGTCGGCAAAGCATCCGAGAGAAAAGACAACCGGCAAAAGCTTCACTCATATCAGTTACTTTCGAGGTATCCCACTTCTCCATCCCGGCAATAGACTGCAAAGCCTCACACTGATAACACATCCTGTTCATCGTAGTGATGTTCGACGTGTTCCAGTTCTCTAATCCACCAATGCTAGTGAGCTTCTTCATCCCGGAAAAAGCAGATGCCGCAGAAGTCACCTGCGAAGTATCAACGTTCTGATACTCGATGTTTTCAATGTCGGCAAATGCCTCATTTTCATCAAAAGAAATGCTGTTTCCCTCACCAAAGACAAGTGTTCCGCCAGCCGGAATTCGTGACGTAGAGCCGGTTCTCGCCTTCTTTTTACAAAAGCCAGAATTGCACTGGAGCCGGTTCCAGAGACGTCAAATACTTTGGCCGATTCCGGGACCTGATAGCCGCCAAAGGAAATCGCCTTGATTTCAGTCCCGGATTCCTTGAGCTGCGTCATTGCCTGCGCCAGGTTTGAAACGTTCATCGAAGCTGTCGGCGCAGGTGCCACGGTGCTGTCGGAATCCTCGTTCGGAAATTCATTATCGGACTCATCATCAGATGCGGTAGAAGTATCGTATGTCACGGTACGGTTATCGGAAGTGAAATTATAGCTGCTCAAAGCGCTGGAAGGGTTTCCGGCAATGGTAAGACCCATCTTGCTGCTCACGTAGGTAAAGCCCGTGGAAAAGCCCGGAGTCGGGAGATAGGCTGTCGCAAAAGTATCCGCGACCGTGATTTTCGAAAGACCCGTGCATCCATGCATCATGCTGGAGAAATCCGTGACATTTTTGGTGTTAAAGCTGCTGAAATCAAGGCTTTTAAGTCCTGTGCATCCCTTGAACATGCTGTTCATCGTCGTGATTTTACTGGTATCCCAACGGCTGAGTCCAGTAATTGTAGTCAGTGACTTCATGTTATAGAATGCGTAAGCAGCGGATGTCACGCGAGTCGTGTCAACTGCATCAAAGTTAATGGTCTTGATATTGTCAAAAATCCTAGAAGTGTCAGACGCTCCGCTTTTTGAAGCAAATGCTGTTACCGGAAGCAAACGCCACCATATCACGGTTCGTATCTGTCACTCGAAGCTCTGTGCCATTCTGAATGCCCCACCACCAGCCGCCGTACATCGTGGTCGGAACATACGCGACAATCGATTTGTCACCCTGGCCGGATACGTCATAGGTCGTTGCATTGCCCGGAACTGTATAATTGCCGAACGAAATAACGGTGATGTTTTTTTCCCTGAGAGGAAAGAGTCGTCAATACAGAAGCAAGACGGCTCACATCCATCCAACGGCATCTGCGCCGTGACATTGATGGTGTATTTGGACGAATAGATGACGCGAGTCCCGGTACTGTCATATGCGGTCTTCGTGATGTTCGCAGTTCCGATTGCCGAAGCGATAATATGGCCGTCCGAACTAATGGAAGCCACGGAGGGGTTATCGGATTCAAATACAATATGAGTTTTATCCTCATAAGCGGGAGAAAGCAATACAGAATTGTCTCCTACCTCAACTGTATAGGTATCTCCTATCGAAGCGTAAAACACCATATTGCCGGTCCATTCGCCTGGAGTGAGGTGCGCAGTCACGGAATAATCGGTTTGTGCAGTTTTCCCTTTTACAGCAGTTGCGTCCCATTCTGTTGCAGTGGTAGCAGTGGCGGTGCAGACAACATCGGTGCTGCCGTCGCGGTGCATGGTCGGAGCAGAGGTATTAAAAAATACTTTCTGGTTTGTCAGCAGTTCGCCCGTTGCCTTGATAGAAACGGTGTTAGCATAATCTCCAGTGCCACCGTTTTCATTGCTTAGTGTCACTGATTCGGGAACGGTAATGATGTACACTGATTCATCAACTTCACCGCCCGTGCCGCCTTGGTGTTCGCTGATAATACGTTCAACGCAATTTGTGCAGATAACGCCATCTGCGTTGCTGACAACGTACATATTTTTCAGGGCATATCGTTGAGTTGTGCTCGATGTTAGGCCCTCAACTTCTTCACAGTTGTAGAATTCAGTGTACTTCTGTGTGCCACCATATGTAGGCATAGGCGTTACCAATGCGCCGCACAGCACGCAATTTTTGTAGCCCATGCCACCCCAGCTTGCAAATGCCATGGACACATTACATACCATGGCAAAAATCATAAACAGAAAACTCGCAGCCGCTTTTTTGATGTTCACAGATTTTCACATCCTTTCGAATTTGGCATTATGACATCGTGCAGGAAAATGTAGCTGTACCCTTCCAGCTGCCTGCTGTCAGTGTCGCGGAAACCACATAATTGCTTTTGTAGTTCCGCCATTCAGCAAGTCGGAGTATGACCAGACCGTTTTCGGTTTTGCCGTGAATGTCACGGGAGCCTTAGTCCCAGACGCATCGGTCATATCGGTCACTGTGGTAGTCACCGTCACTTTTTCGTTACTGCCAACGCTGCCTTTGAGATTTACCGGGATTGTACCCGTATAAGTACCGGACCCGTCCGTACTCTTCGACAATGCAACAGTTTCCGGCACCGTAATCGTATACCCGGAAGTCACATCGGCAACAAGCGCCGTTGTCGCAGTCTTATCCACTTCGGCCAGAGCAGTTCCGGTATTGAGACAAATCGCCAGAAGGGCTGCCAGAACTTTCTTTGATGTCTTCATAATAATGCCCTCCTCTTGATAGCGGCATGATTCAAAGATTTAAGCCAAAGTACAGGTAAAGGTCGCGGTTCCGGTCCAGCTGCCGGGGGTGAGGGATGCAGAAACAACATAGTTACTGGTGGTGCCATTGCCCTGCATGTCAGTCCGTGACCATTTTGTCTTGGGGGTAGACGTAAATGTAGCAGCAACGCTGTTTCCTGCTGTATCTTTCATCGTAGGCGCAGTTGCCGCAACCGTTACCGTTTGATTGGCTGCTACATATCCCTTGATGTTGACAGCAATCGTACCCGTATACGTGCCGGTTCCTGTAGTCGTGCTGGTCAGCGCGATTTTTTCAGGGACAGTGACTGTATACCCAGACCCGACCTCTGCGGTAATCGCGGTAGATGCAGATTTACTCGTAGCGGCAAATGCGGGGGCTGTATTGATGCCAAGCATCATTACAAAGCTCAATGCCGCTGCTATAAGCTTTTTCATTTTCATATGTGAGAGCCTCCAGAATCTAATAGAAAAGGCGGCCAGCCTGCTTGTGAGGCCGACCGCTTTTCGGTTTTGCGCGGGGATACCCCAGTTTTTATTATGGGGATTGATTATGCCAGAGCGCAGGAGAAGGTAGCAGTGCCTTCCCAAACACCAGGAGTCAGGACTGCAGACAGACCGTAGTTGTCAGTCGTGCCCTGACCAGAAGTCTCCATACGGGTCCAGCTCTTCTTAGGAGTGCCGGTAAAGGAAGCCGTAACGTTCTTTGAACCAGAGCACTTCATGATAGGCGCAGTGGAAGTAACGGTCACGGACTGACCTTCACCGATGTCGCCCTTTACGTTGACGGGAATCGTACCAGTGTAGGTGCCACTCCCGCCTTTGTTGTTGGTCAGGGTAATGGATTCAGGGACGGTCAGGGTGTAGGACGGGGTAACAGTGGCATTAACCTTCGTGCTGCCGGAAGTTGCAGCAAAAGCGGAGGTTGCACACATAGTCGCGGCCATCGCACAAGCGAGGGCCATCGACATAGCTTTGGCGAGTTTCATCTTCAGAAACCTCCTTCGTTGATTGCGGACACAAAATCAGCCATGTGCAAGGCCATCAGCTGATTCGAGCCCTTGTCTTTTTACTATTTATCTCCCTTGCGAGTTTACCAAAATGCGCTTGTCGCGCAATTCAGCCCAGTTAAGATACAACGGCCGTGACCGCAAACTCAGCACCATTGCGCGGTTGTTGGTCATCTACACCGACAGTAGATACCGAGAACACCACAGCGTGCTCTCCTGCCCCGGTAATGTAATTCGATGCCTGCCAGGCGTATTTCTGGCCTGGGGCAATGTAATCGGATTCATAGAGCACTTCATCGTTCTCAAGAATCGTATATTTGAAGTAGACATGGTTGCTTTCCGGGTTCACCAGGTCCACGGTACTGTCAGGGCTCACATAGATGGTCGTGAATGCCGGGAATTCGATGAATCGCATCTCCTCGGAATCGGTTTTGCCGTTGTCCATCGTCCCGTCATACGCTTCGCCGTCAGCAATCACGATTTCGCTGCTTGCGGAGCTGGCATCGCTGCCGCTGCCATCAAGGGGCTTGTTCACCATTTTATAAAGGCTTGCAGTGATAAGGGTAACGAGCAGCACGAGAGCAGCAATCACCAAGCGATAATCAGAAGAAGAATCGGTTTTTCCTTCTCACGCACAATGCCAACGAGTTCCCCGGTTTCAAGCGGCAGGTATCCGAGAATATCACCGGAAACCTTTTCTCTCACGGAATACCGAGTATCCATATTGGCGTCTTTGAACTGCGCAAAATCGGCCCCGTTGTCATTGAACTCAACAAAGCCGTAATCGTTTGCTTTGTATTTTTTCTGGCCAGCATTGATGTAGCCGACAATCGTAATCGGCTTCCCATGAACCATCTTGGCCGGAATCGCCAACAGTGCCTTGGTCATATTTTCAAATTTGACGTTGGTTGCCGGAAAATCATCCGGAATTTCGGCAAGATAAAACTTAGTTGCCATGTTATAACCTCTTTCTTGATTGCTACTTTTTAGTGCCACTTTTAGGCTGCTGTTTTTATTATCTTTGATTCGCACGGATGGGCAAGTAAAAGAAAGCCTAAAAAGCAAAAAATGATTTTTTGTGGAAGAACAACAAAAGAAAACAAAAAAAAGGCAACAAAAAAGAGCCCCCGCACCACAGCAGGAGCTCGTAAGTTAGCGCAAATTATCGTATTTACTATATTTCTTGTCTTCTTTTTCATCAGGCATGCTGAGCTGTTGGTCTCTGCCGTTTTCTTGAGGACCATCCCAGTTGTCCTTTTCGCTATCGGTCTCTTCGGAATCTTCCAAATCTTTTTTTGGCTTTCGTCTTTCTGGAAGTGGACTTCTTCTTTTTTTGGGTTCAACGAACACATCAGACAAATCATAGGGTGAAACTGCGATTGCCGTTACCCCTTCATTCATTTCCGCCGCATGGTTCAGAATCCAAAGAAGTTTTCTCCACTGCCATTCGACCATATCGGTTCCGAGCTTTGATACAATGACGGAAGCCTCAGCTTGTTTGGCCTTGACCATCGCCTGCAAGAGACACCCGTACAGATACGGGAACTGAATTTTCGAGCCGTACTTGTCGGCGGTTTCAGTACTGCAAATCATCAATTGCCACAATCGTGTTCTCGTTATTGCCCGGACAGAATAGAACCTGACCGGGATACCGAAGCTGTTCTGGCAGCTTATGTAAAGTACCACTCTTTTGCTTCCGGGAATCTCTTTGCAAATTTCTCAAGAGTCTTGGTATCCCAAGTCCCCTTGTCATTGCAAAAAGCAGCAAATGATTCTGCGGCCCTTGATATCTCTGGGGATTGTCTCCCCTTTCATCAATGAAATTCTCATGTCAGGCATATTAGTCGAGCTCCGAACGAGAATAGAGTTCAATGCCGAGACGCTCTTTTACGAGTTTCTTGATAAGTTCTGCACCATATCTCTGAACATTGATGCTCTGGCTGAAAGTCGGAACCGCAATATCGAGCCAGCTCAGCTTGCGCCTGTTGGCACCGACCAGCAGGCTCATGTCCTTTTCGAGCTGAGAATCAGCTTTCGGATACCAGAAAATGAAACCACAGTCAAAGCTGCCCTCCTCATTGAGATGAGCAGTTTTCGATGTCTTTGATTTCGTTTTCGATTTCCGGAGTGCGCAGGAAAAGGCGAATCTGGGTTTCGACCTGCTTGACGCGGCTTTCCACTTCATCGATTCCCTTCTCGGCTCTCGCTTTCTGAACATTGTTCAGCAGCTGCGAGATTACGCCATCCGGGTTCAGATGCTTGCGTAGCCCTTCGATTTCCTTGTCTTCAATATCGTCTGCGATGACAGTATCGACATAGGAGGTATCGACCAGCGGGCTTTCAAACAGCGGAACCGCAGCGCCAAAGCCGTTCACGGAAAGCACTTTCTGATTCGTGCTAAAGCGTTTGAGTGTAGGACAATCAAGATTGACCCATTCCTGAACAAAGCTTTTTGCGCGGGACAAGTCCGTGCAGCGGCGTGTGGTGGTTGCGGAAGAATACTCGTACCAGACGACTTCCTTCTCGTTCGCATACCGAATGCTGCCAACGGGCGGATTCTTGAGGTCCTGGCCGCGAATCAGCTGAACATAATCAATCTGATTGGCTTTCAGAAATGCTTCAAGAACCCAAGGGCTGACGGCTACCATGTAGTCCTTTCCTTCTTCGTAGTTACCTGCAGGCTTGATACTGCGCATGTCTTTTTTGTATGCCTTGAGCGGCGTGCTCATAGGAGTCCAATCATCGTCAAAAGTCTTGACAAAGGCTTTGGGTCCATTGCTTGTGTTTGCAAATTTAATTTCAGCTTTCATAAATCAGGGCAAGAAGACCCGCGACTTTAGTCGTGGGAGGAATTGCCCGTTCACATCCTTTCTATTAGATAATTTGTTGCAGGCTCTAATAGCCGCAATTTTTTAAATGTTACACCTTTGGAAATACGCGTGCCGTCTAGCTTTTTGAGGGTAAAACTGCCCGATGCACGACGACCGGAAACGAAACACGCTTGTCCTTCTTGTTGTTCAGGGCCGGGATGTTGCCTGCCGTTTTTAATGCCATCAGAACCAGATACCAAACTGAGGTTCAGCGTCATCCAGCAGCCAATTCTTCCAGTCACGGCAAGTCATCTTGCCAAAGACTTCATGATTTCGCAGAATGTAGCACAAAAAAGCTGCGATTTCTGCGTTGTGCTCATGCCGTCAATAACATGTTGACGGTCATTTTTCCTGCCCCAAAAATCCACAGAGTTGCCAAGAGAATTGAGGTTTTTGAGAATGTATTGTTGCGTATCGTTGTCGGAATCCTCTTTATCGCAGATATACTCTATCATAAAGGGATAAAACTTTTTGAACCGCTTCCAGAATGGTAGCTGCCGTAGTTGCGCCATGCGATACTGCCCAGCCACATTCCATGCCAGTCATTGGCAATGGAAACATGACATACATCTCATATCCATCAATCTCAATTTGACGATAATAAATACGATAAGGAGCGTTTTCGTTACAAAATACATTCCATTTCATCAAATTATGTGCGCAGGGTACACCGTCTATAGTCGCTTGCGACTTGACTTAGGCGGTGAGGAATGCGCTAACCAAGAGGCAATTTGAAGTGTACTCAGTTAGCACAAATACCCTGCTACTCCTTTCTTTAAATGATTAAGATATTTTTTTTCCCATGCAGAATGCATGGAATCTGTCGTCTTTACAATTTTAAGCTTTTTAAGGCTTGCAGATTTTTGACCATTTTTTTGCAGGTACTTTGAACTCTACATTTACGGCGCCCTTTTTATTGGTAAGGAGGCAAGAGCCTCCATGTCGCCGTCCGTATCCCACTTGATATTCTTGATAAGCATAGCTCACACCTCCGTGTTGCTTTCAGAAATAGTGCCGTCAATACTGGCAGCTTCAACGAGTCCACGAATGTATGTTTCTACCTTTTGCCATAAGCCACATTGTCTAGATAATTCTCTACAACGCGAGCCGCATGTGCGCACCTGATTCGTTCATCATGGTCAAACTCTGTGCCGCCAAAGGGAATGAAGAAACAAAGCTCATGACCATCCTTATCTGTATTTTGGCCAACCAAAATTTTGAGGTCGGGGCAGTTCGAACAATGTTCCGTCTTGTTAAGTGAGGCGTGGATATCATTCCACATTATCTGTGCCAGACACGGCAAGGCAGCGCCGAACAGGTTCATGATGATTTCGTCTGGAATCTCACAGTTGAGATTAGAGAAAGTCTCCGATACCCAGTCCTTATCGTAGAGTACATCCAACAGCAAACCGCAGTGGCCGTTCAGGGTGACAACACGTTCTGAAACACCACTATCGGTGTTCAGCGCACTGTAAACGGCAGCCACGAATCGAGGAAGGTCCGATTTGGTCCGATACGTTAGGGCAGTATCTCCGGGAAGAGAAACAGCACCGTTATTGTCGGTCCAGTAGAAAATGTTTTCGATGTTGTTGAGATTCATAATGTTGAACATGGTATTTACCTCCTGTAATTTTTGATGCAAAAAAGGCGGACCTCCCGGTATGGGAAGTCCGCCTTCAAGCGAAATTATGAATTGTACGAACGCAAAACGCGCCTAGTAGATGGTATCTATCGTACAATTTTTATAATATCCTGTTCGCACATCTGCGCAAGTGCGGTAGCTCAAAGAGTTTCGAAGAAGGCGTTTGCCAAATCCTCATCGGACAGGTTATTCAGGTATTCTTCGAGCACGCATTCGGCTTCCGACATATTCACGGGATAGCCGAGAAATTCTTCTACCGCCTCAGAGCCGCGAGCAAGCAGCGCATTAACGAGAATTTCGGTGCGGCATTCACGAATGGTCCGGTTCAGGTCTTTATCGGTGGTAGTACACCAGTAGTCCCCGTCGATATCACCGTGAGCTTCGATGGAATACAGAGCATCCAAAGCATTGTCAATATCATCGTCGTATTCATCGAGGATATCATCAATGCAGTGAACCTGATGCCAGTGTTTGCCGTCATCCAGCGAAACAAGGCGTTCAGAAATATCATCATTATCAGAAGGAGTCCCGGAAGCCTCAATGTCGAACACTTCACGGCTCTTTTGATTCACGCGGCATTTGTGAAGCGAACGAAGCGCCGGACGAAAAGTTCGTTGCAAATTTCGCAACAATCACATCCGGTTCAGGGTCTTTGAGTGCTTCCTGGTATTCCGGCAATCCGCGATAGGCAACCCGCTTGGAGGTCCCATCTGGTTCCAGTTCATACACAGCTGAAATCAAGTGCCCTTCATTGGCGAAATTCACGATTGCCCGGCACAGATTCAGCATCACGAAATGCTTATCGTTCAGGTCATGGGAGTCTCTGTCCGCCTGAACGGTAACGAGCTTGACGAGCCGGTCATAGTCGAGATACGGTACAGATAATCGATGTTTTGCAGCTGATACATAGAGTCATTCTCCTTTTTTGCTTATCAGAGGTGGTTGCGATTTTTTCTTCGGTTTGCTTCTGCCTTTTAGCCTGTACTGCCATGCCAGCCTTATAGGCAGCATAGATGGTGAAAGCCATATACAACGTCATGACGTCATCCACCTGCCGGACCTGAATCTCACCGTAGGTGAGGATTTCCAGAAGCTTCCAGATGGTGGTGGAGCACATGACGAGCAGACACATGATAAATTTCCAGTCCATAAAATTCCTTTCGTTTTCAATCAGTCGTCATAGAACAGCCCCGGAATGATGATGTAGTCCTCAGCATGAGCTTCGATGTCTTTCAGCTGAAAACCGTTTGGGAAACACTTCCAGGAGTCGCCGTCATAAAATAGCTCACCGCATTCCGGGTTTGGATGGTTGTCGAGCAGTTCAGCGGCGTAGCAAAGAGAAGAAGCCGCTGCCCCCAGCATAGGCAACGGCTTATTGTTATTTACTGAGCGCTTTCTCAGCGTTTTCTTTGACAGTCGAGCGAATATCAGCAGACACCTTCAAAATGTCCAGCGCTGCTTCAATGGAAAAATGTCCCGAACGAACGAGGTTCGCAACGCTCTCAGAAAGAGATTCGAGATGCCCTTCTTCGCGGCCTTTTTTTGAGTCCCTGCTGCTCGACAAAGTCACTGTAATTGCACATTTGATTGATACCCTCCTTGATGTCAGTTGCAACCGCAAAAGCCTTGATTAAGATTCAGAATTGCCAAACACGCCGAGCAGTTGCTCCACGCTCGGAGCCAGCAGATAATATCTGCAGCCATCCTGCTCAATCACGAAAACAATATCCCCAGACCCGGTTCGGGCAGTGCTGTTGTATTTGGTTTCAATGCCGGATGGCAGAACCACAGATTCATCGAGAGGCTTGGATTCCTTGATAGCGGCCGAGCTTGTGATAAATACCCTGCCCTGATTCGTTTCGATTTTGGCAAGAGCGTTATCCACTTCAATCATCGAATTGTTCTTAACTGGAACGCCAAAGATTGTGATGGTCGGTGCGACATCGCAAAGAACCGCTCCATCCAAAAGCTGTTGTATCACTTTGGTTTGCTGCTGTTCTTCATTCACCTTGACAAGTGCCGTGACGACAAGGCTGGTATCCTCATTGATGTTCCTTGTTCCGGATATCAAGGCGGAATCATTTATCAGAAGAAAGTTGATGCCTTCTTCCTTGTGCCCATTCACAAGAGTCATATGATAGGCCCCAACGCAGGCCGTATGGTCTTGCGTCTGATACGATACCAGGCTCCTTTCACCGATGCTCTGTATCGGAATGCAGACCGTTGTATCATCCAAAGAGAGCGGCACACAGGAATTGAGAGTCAATTTGAGTCTTTCTTTGCTTGCAACAAAATTCATGTGCGGGTCACTTGCATCAAATGGAGTGATTTCTGCCGTTTCCGGCGTTGCTGGCAATAAATGAGATACAAACTCTGCAAATTCAGCCGTTTCCGGCGTCTGCTGTACCTTCTCCGCCAACTTTTCGTGCATTCTTTGAGCGTCCCTGAACGCCCAGATGCTTGTGACAAAAATCAGCAGCATCGCCGCAATCATCAGCCCTTCAAGCTTTTCTCCGTTGTTTTTCATGGTTCTCCTCACCCGATTCCCCGCAAAAAATACTGATTCAGTTTCTAATGATACGAGCATCGCAAGAACTGGCAAGCAAAGTGCCAACACAAAAGCCACCCCCCGAAACGGGCAGATGGCTCAGTGAAAGATTGGTTCAGAACGTATTAACCCTGGAAGAATCCCTGCAGCGCTTCTACACTGGTTGCAAGAATTTTGATATTGCGGTTACTTACCGTAGAGACAAACGGGATATACCCGGTCTCTTTGTCCTGCACGTTCCCGTATCGAACGGTGAGTCCACCGGGAAGATTCAGAGTTTTAGAGAATACGTTTTTGTCATAATTGAAAGAGAAAGTCGATACCAAAACGGTGTTGTCATTCAGCTGCAGCTGCAAATAGCCATCGTCCGCTTCGATTACGACATCGTCTTTTACGGTTTCTCCAAACACGGTTGTCGCAGGAGCTGTATCGGTGATTACTGCATCAGCAAGCAGCTTTTCAATCACTGCCTCTTGTTCCGTCTCCTGCCCTTCTTCGGCTTCAGCAGCAACGGTCAAAGTCAATCCTTCTCCCATCGTCCTTGTCCCCGACAGGATTTCCTTGTCGTCGTTTTGGAAAGTCACAACGGAGTCTTCCGTATTCCCTTCCACCAACGCAATTTTGTAATCCCCGATTGCGGCAGTGGAATTACCGGAGCAATAGGTCACCGTGCATCCGCCCTGCCCGGCAGCGGCGACAGGAATGCAGACAGTCACGTCGTCCAGCGTGACCGGAACATAGGAGCCGTCATCTGGAACAATGCCGCTTTTCGTCACGGTGAAGTTCAGCTCCGGCTCCAGAGTCTTTGCGGTTTCGGCTGTTGCAGCCGTCTCGGCAGTTTCAGCGGTTGCGCCATAGAACAGCAAAGGTTCCAGCCGCTCTTCATAATTCACCGTTTGCTGCAGCTTAGAAAGACTACGATTGATGCGGTTCGCGTCAACGATAGCGAAAATCAGCAATGCAGCAAGTGCTGCCATGAGAATCGCCGCAAGGCATGTCATCTTTTTATTATTCTTCTGCATAAAAACTCAGCTCCAAAAAGTCAATGTGATATCGTGATAATTCGAACCGTTGCAGGTATACATGATGGTTTCGCTGCCTGTCGTAGCGCTCGACCCATCCTCATACAACAAATCATAACCAGCGTTCACGCCGCGACAGATGCCGGTACATGTAAGCGTTTGTATCGAAGTTCCGCGATAAATATAAGCTTTCGTTCCAACCGAGCAACGCTTGATTTTCCAGAACCCCTGATTCCAGTGGTCCGCAACCAGCATATAGTTTTTGAACGAAAAATATGCAGCGCTGTCCTGTGCATCCGCTGCTGCCTGGCTGACGACTGCAAACAACGCCACATTGACTCCCACGGAAGGAATCACGAGCCGCCCATACATATTCGGTCTTCTCGCCATCTCTTCCAGAACCGCGTCATTCGACACCGATGCCGTAATGGACTTCTCTTTGATGTTTGCGTTGCAGAGAGACGCGAGTCGTTTTGCTTCCCCCGCTACATTCTCATTTGAGAACGAAGCAATCGCGATTTGGGTATCGGCTCTCGTTAGAGCGGCGGCCGCCGCCGCGTTCAGCGTTGGCTGTTCTTGTGCTGCCTGTATCGCTTCCGCATGAGTTGTCAGGATTCTTGCCGTGCTATCCAGCTGCCGGATTTCGAATTCCGTTTGCTTCAGCCCCAAAAAATTGAGGATTGCGAAAATAAATATCAGGAAACACCCGACTTTTATAAAATATGGCTTCAATGCGTTTATCCCTCTACCGTTGATTTTTTAGTTTCGTATCGCAATTCGCACAGCTTGGCAACAAAAAACGCCCACCCAAAATGGGCAGGCGATGAGGCAAATTAACTATTTGGTTTTCATGATGCAAAGGCCGATATATTTTCTGCCATTGGGTGCCGTATACGGTTCAATCCCAACCTCAACATCCTGTGTGCCGGTTCTCTCTTTGTTCTGAATCGTGGCTTCGACGGTTTTCCCGGAGAGAAGAGTCTTGGCAATATCGGCATCAACACATCAAGCTCATTGCCATACAGCTTCGATTTCTTCCAGAGTGCAGCGCCGCAAGACTTGTTCGTGCAGGTGAAGGCTTTTGCCGTCTCTGCCACAGGCTTTCCGCAGAACGGGCATTTTCCGACTTTGCTGCCAAATGACATGCTTGACTTATCAAATTCAATATGATAAGCAAGGCGGTCTCCTGAAAAGTCGCAAGTTAGTGCGGAGTCGTATTTTTTGCCGGTCTTGGCGCTTATGCATCCTTTGAGCGGAGCTTTGCCTTTTGTGAGCAGAGCCTTTGCTGTTGTTTTGGTCATTTCTTTGCCGAGCGCTTCAAGGAACTTGTTCTTCTTCCAGATTGTGACCGGGCATCGTTTCCCATCAGAGTCTTTCCCGGTACATGCATAGGCAAGCTTTGTTTCCACAACATCCTTGCCGCATTTTGGGCACTGGCAGAGAACTGGATACTTGCTGCTGGCTCCGTGTGCAGCTGCAATCGTCACATCCTTTGACATGATGCTCTCAAGGGTCTGTTTGGTGTACTCCAAAACCTGAACGCGGGTCAGGTTTCCGTCCTTGATGGAGTGCAGCTGCTTGAAAGGTTGACAGTCACGGGAACGTCCAAAACGATGCCCAGCTTATCCATGATATCGACCAGCTGGAATCCGGCAGGTTCACCGTAATACACGCCCTTTTTGAGGGAAATGTACTGGCTCTTGACACACCGGTCTACCGTGTCGGCGCGAGTTGCTTCGGTGCAGATGGTAGCGTCAGAAAGAATCTCTTTCCATTCGGCATCGGTATATTCGGTATCTTCTTTTTCAGCACCGCGCATCGGGGCGACCATCCAGTTATTAAGGGCTTCGACCGTATACCGTTTCGGAGGTGTCGTCATCTTTCCGACCAGCTGGAAATTGATGTTTACCGCATCACCCTTGTTGAGCTTCGGGAGCATCTTGTCGCCATTTGACGGTTTCTCAAATCTCCGCCATCCGGGAGTGACTTGCACATCGCCTTTCAGCATGAAGTCTTCGTCATGGCAATGAATGACAATCGTGGTCCGGTCCACGGTGCAATCCTCCGCACAGAAGACGGCACAGAATCGATTCAAGATACATTCAAAAAAAAACTGTTTTCTGTGCTCCAGCCAATGCTCCAGGCCATTTACCGGTCGGGGTGATAGCAGAGTGAGCCTCGATTTTACTGTCGTCATAAATCGATTTAAGGCCCGGCTTATTGACAAGGCCCGTAATTCCGTTCTGCGCTAAACCTTTGATGGCTGCGTCCACCTTGACGGTTTCATTCGTGGCAAGGTAGTTGCTGTTAGTACGCGGATAGGTGACGAATCCGCCTTCATAGAGTGCCTGCGTTGCGGCAAGAACATCTGCCGGAGACAGGGTCTTATCGGCCTTACAGGCAAAGCTCTGCAAGTCGCTCATCGAGAAGAGCTTACCGGGATTGACAGTCTTGCGTTCGGTCTTGACGCTCGTCACGGTTGCGCCCGCCTGGTTGAAGGGCATCCGCCAACGCCTGAGCTTCGGCTTCATGGCCTTCCTCGAACGTCCGTTTACTGGTCAGTTCAATGTCCTCACCGTTCGTCTTCTCCTTGCTGGACACGGCGGAGTACGGTTTCGGAACAAAATCCCGAATTACCTTCTCGCGTTCGATGACATGGGCAACAATCGGGCAGACGCAGCGTCCGATGCGGATAAAAAAGTGCCTGCCTTGACGGACACATACCGAGTCAGCTCAATTCCCAAGAGCCAGTCCATCTCGCTGCGGGTCTCTGCGGAGGAGGAAAAATCCGCATACCCGTCATTGGGTTTTGCTGTTTCAAACGCCTGCTTGACGGTCTTATTGGTCGTATCAGGCAGCCAAAGTCGATAGATAGGTTTCGGCTTTTTGAGGCCGTAATGGATGATTTCATCAACCAACCGCTGGCCTTCCCGGTCAGGGTCTCCGGCATTATAAATCTTATCAACGTCTGTGCGGTTCATCAGGCTATTGATAGTTCGAATCCAGGCCCTTGACATTGTCCTTCCCCTCGAACTTAAAATTCCAGTTGTCGGGAAAGAACGGAAGCCGTTCCATCGTCCATGAATGTTTTTTCCCCGGCTCATAATCCGGAAAATACGCATCCAGGTCAATGAGTTCGTACAGATGTCCAACGGAGGAAGCCACGATATAATTCTGGCTTTCCAGCCATGTATTCCGGTCTTTTCCCTGCCGTGTGAACTGTTCGTTCTTCCACCAGGTGAGTCCCGACGCAATGCTGCGTCCAAGCGAAGGCTTCTCAGCGATAACCAGTGTCTTTGCCATTGTCGTCCTCTCTAGTCTAAGCCATTGATGACTGTCTCATACCGGCTGACATCCTGTATCGGCCGCCCGTACAGCTTGTAATATACGCCAGCAAAACTTCCCGCGGCAGCCGAAATGAGCTTCTTTTCTCCGGCAATATTCTGCCGCACTATGTGGATGCAGGAATCGAAGCTCTTAGATTTCCCAAAACAATACAGAGCCAGAATCAGAGTCGATGCGATATCCCCACTGTTCTCGACTTTTTCAGAATTCAAAATCTGGTCAAGCTGTTCGCCAAGAGCCGCGACGGAATACCTGCCGCCGACCGTTATAGCGGCCATTTCAACGGCCTTTTGTTTGGTTCTTTCTCCCTGCACAAGTTGACGTATAATTTCTGCATAAATACACGAACACAGCACCGCGTTGTTCGTGCTGTGCGTCATGGCGGCAACATCCGTCACGGTATTGAGCAGCTGGATATCATAGACCGGCAGGAATGCAAGCGGTAGGATTCGAGCCATGACTTGTGCTTCCGTGCAGCTCTTTTCGGAATTACCCAGGGTTAGAAGAATTTGATTCCTGATGGCATCACATGAAACGAGCCCGTGACGGGATTCAATCCCCTTCATCGTGGCTAAGAGAATTTTACTGTTCAGGCCCAATGCTTGATTCAGAGCGTCCGGAGATGCTTTGCTAGGATTCAGACTTGATTCAAAAGCAGCTTGTTCGCCAAGAATAAAACCCATAAGACCGGAGGTTGAAGGAGAGAGCTGCGGTTTTAGAAAATACTCAAAGCACATAGCTGTTTCCTTTCCGGCTTATAGTTTTCGGCAAAAAAGTTCCCGGTTGGTTCCGGGAACGGATAATGTCAGCGGTACTTTTCCTGAATCTCTTCCTGTGTTGCCAGGCGCGGTTCGCGGGATTTCGAGATGACGAAAGGCGTGCAGTATTCGTTCAGCCAATTGATATCACCCCGGTCAATTTGGCTGAAAATCTGGCAAAGGACATTGACATGAACCCCGGCCCTGGCAGCAGCTCTCAGGAGGTCGCGGCGGCCGTTGAAGATATCGTGGCGGCACTGGTCATAGAAGACAAACACCATCCGCCGATTGTTCTGGTACTCGTTGTCATCCTCATTGCCCAAGAACATGCGAGATTCCCCGTTATTGGCGATATCGACGGCCTTTCCGATTGCTTCCCCTGCGCCATCCTGCAGTGCAAAGAGGAGCTTGCCGTGAGGTTTGCTGCCATAGGTGTCCGAAACCATCTGGCAGATACGCTCAAACTCCCGGTCAAAGCCGATGTAAATGACGACGTTGTTCACGTCGCGAAGCGTCTCAACCACTTCCCTGGCAGCCCAGCGGGTCTTACCGGCTCCGGGCCGTCCAGCAATCACGGAAATACGAGTATCAGTGTCCATAGCTTTTACTCCTTGTCACTCAGTTTCAGCCGAGTCATCCTGAATTTTGACTTCTTCGACTTTGGATTCGGGCTCATCGTCCTCGTCATCCTCATCATTGTCATCGTCTTTGGCGGCAGCAGCTGCTTCCGCTTCAGCCAAGCGTTCCTCGGATTCATCCATCTTGCGAACAAGCTCATCGAAGGTCAACTTGTGGTCTTCTTCCTGTGGTTCAGAAGGCTTTGTAGGCTTTTTCGGGTTCTTCCGGCTCTTCGGGGTCCTCAGGGCCTTCTTCATCGGGTTCAATTTTCACAATCACGTGGTCGCTGAAAGCCACATAAGCAACAGCAGCAACCGTCACAGCACCAATCACGGCAAGAATATTTTTCAGCATGATAAAAACCGCCTTTCAGGTTTGTGGGTATTCACGATACTTCACAGTGTACGGGATTCGCAATGGAATACAAGTATCTGCCAAAAGATTTAGCAACCAGGCTCACCAAGATTACTGCAGACGTTCTGAACGATGCATTGGTGGGCGGGGTGTGAGGGTTCCGGCGAACGTACAGGCAAAGGGCAAGCTGTTCATTCAGCCCTTTTCGTTCTCCTCGAACCGTTTCCTGCGCCGTTCCGTGCAGCGTTTGAGTTCCGCCAAGGAGACGACCTTCACAAGGATTCTCTGAGAGGTCGGGAATTTTCGCATCACACCGATGCCTTTCAGAATACGCCAGTAATCGTCCGGCGTAATTTGCTGTATGGCGTAAATCGGAGCTTTGGTCAATTCCATGACATAGTTCCCGACCATGATTCGGATTCTGTTCCCGTTCTTCCAGCTGAATCAACGAAACATCCTCGTCCACCATCACGCGCACAACAGCGAGCGGGGTGAATTTCGGATGCAGGTTTCCGTTCATGTCAGGTTCGGGAGAAAGGATGTTTGCAACGTAATCGAGGAACCGCCATGAAGTGACCCGGTCTCCGTCGAAAATCGGAGCAATCATCTCCGTTTCCGGGATGAACTCAGTGCTAAGGATTTTTTGTGCCAGCCGGAAGGTCTTTGAGCAGAGATTCCGAGAGTTCCTTTTTCATCAAGTCGGCCTTTTCATCGGTCAGGTCATCGGCGTTCGGGCTGATGACATAGTCGTAATGAACTTCGCGGCCATTGAGCAGAGCCGTAACGCGAAGATAGAGTTTATCGAACTTCAAAGATTTGTTTACCTCCAGCAAAGACAAGGTGCTTTATGAGTTTAGCAACCATCACGATGACGCTCAGGAGCATCACGGGTGCGGATGCAAGGATAACGGCGAATGCCACACACACTGGATGACCTGCAAGGCGAACCAGGTAGGAAAGATATTGTCCCGGAACAGACAGAATGCAAGGACCACAAGGCCAATGCAGAACCACGAGCCCTGGATGTCGTACCGGCTCGGGCAGGAATGATATGCTATCTGGCTCATAACGATTGCGAGTATCCAGATGGCAGGATGCTTGAAGCAGTCATTGCCAAGACTCGACCAGAACCCAAGAAGCAGCTGGCTCATGGTGCAAATCTGAACCATGCCGAGGATTCCCGGTGCAATGCCGATGAGGGTCTGTTGGATGCAGCGGAACGGATAAAGGCCGCGTGGCGTGTAGTTCAGATAGCCGAGAACTTCGTCATCCTGTTTCTGGAAAATCTTGTAGAGCTTCACGCCGTCGATTCGAGCACCGGTGAAGATGGCAGCCAGGAGATGGGAGAGCTCATGGTGGATAACACCGATTGCCGTAATGCGGGTATCGTAGAACCTTGCCGTCTTTGTGCCGAAAGTTTTCATGACAAGCCAGAGACTCAAGTTCCGGCCAAGCCATTCGATAGCAAGAATCACCACAATGGTTAAGACAAGGCATTGTCCCTGCCAGGCATCGAGATGTTCAAGAATCATGCTGTTGCTCACACAATCACCTTCCGCACGCTTTGGTACGTACAGGTCCCAAGCCGCTTCAAGCAGCAAAATTTCGGAACCCGCCACAATGGGAATCTGGAAAATGCAACACGGTGAATGCAGGCGTATTGGCAGAATTGCTTGTTCTTTCTGCAGATGCACAAGTACCGATATCGCTTCATGTCCAGCTCCTCCTGCTATGATTTAATTATACCATGAGCCGAACATGCCCTCAATGCGAAGGGCGAATTGTTAGCAGTTTAGACACAAATGCAAGAAGCAAGGAATCCAGGCAGCCGAAGCCCAATGGAGCAGCTACGCAAGCTAAGACCCGGGACGTAGGATGAGCAACTACGCGAATGCCAGGGAGCAAAGAAGCACCAGCCCAAAAGCAAGGCAGCTACGCTCCAGACGGCAGTGGACACAACTCGCAACAACCCGCAACGGCCGCCAAATTGCAGCTAAGGAATAGTGGGTTTCCTAAGGCAAAGCTATGACAAAGCCAATCCCAAGGAACTCAAAGCTAATCCTAAGCAATCCTAAGCTTACTCTAAAGCCAATCCTTCTCAGTTCAAATCTAGTAGTCTCTCTTACTTATCAATGCCCTTATATATATATAGAGCTCTACTAAGAGGACGCGGACAAAAGCCTGAAAAACATTGCCAACTCATTTGACATTCTTGAGCAGGGTCCGTTTTTCAGGAGAAATCGGGCTCCTGGACTCCTATTACCAGTCCAGCCGACAAATTTTTTTTCGGGTCGGGAAAGCCGTCATGGCCGCCACGTGGGCCACTTCATCCGTCCGCAGTTCAGCTATCAGCGCCAAAAAGGCGGGATTTGTGTCAGGTCCCTTTAGATTTCGTTCTCACTCGCAAGCGAGCGTGTCCTCCGAAAAGGGTACACTTATCCTGAAATTTTGAAATAACAGCATGAACGCGAAAATATTGTAGCGTTTGCCAGCATTTGTGGTCCGTGAAATCCTCTACCAGCATCCCGGCATTGCGAGCGTGACTCCTGAGCCGCAGCCTGTTCGGGAATTTTGTTCTCACTCATAAATGGGCGTGTCCTTCTCGAACGTGTGAGTCTAAATTTTGCCTCACCGGGACTGTCAATAGTGAATTGAACTTTGCACAAAAAGGAAGAGACTCGCTTCAAATCCTGCACATTAACCCGGCAGACTTGTGTTTTCGCTCTTAAAAAGGACGTATCCGTTTGCCAGCCTGAAATACAGGTTCAAATTGAGATGATTTCCAGCATTTAGCCTTTAAGGTTCGATTCGCGCAAAAGAGATAATCAAATTGTGAAGGTACTAAAAGGTTCAGGTTGCGGCTTGCTGCGCTCGACCGTAGTCAAAGTGCCTTTGAACTTTGCCAACGTCATCCCAGAGCTGACTTTATCGCAGAGCAGCAGCTGGTCGCGTAGTTGTTCAACGCATCCTTGACGGAGTGCCAACCTTTGTGGGGTTGAGGTTCAAAGCACAGCTGATTGTACGCATCGCTGAAAGGAGCAAAAGGTACATTGCCGTCCGGCTCGTCGTCATCCTTAGAAGAGCACTCCTTCTCGGTAGTGACGGTCTCGGTACTGTCAGCAGCCTTGACGGTCGCAACCGCCTCAGCAGCTTCATTAGCTTCCTGCGGCTTTGCCGTTTCCAGCTCGTCAGCCGTCTGTGGTTCGGGAGTCTCCACGATAACCTCGACACGACCAATGAGCTTATTAACCGCCTTGTCAATGAGCATAAGGTCTTCTTCAGACACAGAATCAAAAGTCCGGTTCAGAGCGTTGAACACCGTGTTCCGGTTAACGCCCATCAGTTCAGCAACTTTCTGCTTCTGATATCCCATCTCAACGAGTCGCTGAGCTGTCAGGTTCTTGACGCGGAATGCCTGCTGTTCCTTCTCCACGATATCAAGACCACGCACTTTAGCCTGCTCATATACAGTGGGAACCGAGATTTTCAGTTCCTTTGCAATGGCACGAACGGACATTCCGGAAGCATAGAGTTCCGGGATGCGGTTATAGATGACCATGCGCTGTTTCCGGCGTTCCTGAGCCTCATACTTTTGACGATGGTTCCGGATGCGGAGGTCGGGAATGATGCCGTGGTTGATGAGGACACCGAGCATGTAACGGTCAGCCTTGGAGCTTGCAATCGGAGGCGGGATTTCGCCTTTTTCGTAACGCTTTGGCTTAGATTCGCTCTCGCTCTTCTTCCCTTCCGCCTTGGCTTTGAGATTCTTGAGAGCACTTGCGGGAATGCCGGAGAGTGCTTCAATTGTCGAGTTCTTGCAAGGGTATTTGCAGGTGGAAACGAGATGCGCAACTTCCTTGTCAGAAAGGGGCTGAGAAAAAGTGCGGTTGATGAGCTGTGCCTTTTCCATATCCGGATGACCGCCAC
>VOFJ01002509.1_pt1 | contig 191955 bp, 195 predicted proteins | sample 5384081 | NCBI WGS metagenome assembly VOFJ01 (sample SAMN12384729, study PRJNA508395) | human gut metagenome | isolation source: healthy gut I | host: Homo sapiens | reverse complement strand
GCGGCGAAAAATTTGACGAGGCACTGAGCACCCTGCCGCAAGAGAAACGGAAGGATTCTCCCGCGGCTATTGGCGAATGCTATTGCTCCCGACTTTTCAAGCTGGAGCAGGCGTTGGCGGAGCTGACGCCGGAGGAACGATATGAAAAGCGGCTGGAGCAGGCAATGCCTGTTTTAGACGCGTTGTTGTCGTAGGCAAATGAGATGCAGGCGAGAACTGCGCCGAAATCCGCGATGGGCAGGGCCATTCACTATCTGTTGGAGCAGTGGCCGTACTTAACGAGATATCTGGAGGATGGCCGACTGGAGCTGAGCAACAACCGTGCCGAGCGCAGCATTAAGCCCTTTGTGATGGGCAGGAAGAACTGGCTGTTTGCCAATACGCCCGGTGGCGCGCAGGCCAGCGCCGTGGTCTATAGCCTGATTGAAACGGCGAAGGAGAACAAACTTGACCCGTACCAATATCTGCTTTGGATCCTGCGAAATGCGCCGGGTCTGAGCGAAACTGATGAAGCATGGACTGAAAAGCTGCTTCCCGCAAATGCCCCGGAAGAATGCTATATGCCGCTATAACAGAGATAATGTACAATAACGGACCTGTTGACAAAAGCAAAACTTGGGTCGGGAATTTGCATTCTCAGTCCAAGTTCTACAGGATTCCAGCCCAGAAAAGATGGCCTTCACCATCCTTCTGAGGTTTAATGCCATGGCAGATAAGAGGCATTCCTCTGTCGCGGCTAGAATGCCTCGTTTGCGAATGGAAGAAAGATTATGTTCTCGTTTCATCACGGAAAAACTTCCTTCTATCCATATTTTTCGTTTTTTCATCATATCCCAATATTCCGCTGTTCCAACACGTTCATGTCCACGGTGGAATGCTGGATAACAACTGCTGGCCAGAATTCTGCGCCGTACACCGGTCTGATCAAAGCAACCCTCTCTTTGAGAACAACTTTGACAGGCATCTCCCTGCACTTGATAACAGCGAAGATACTTTCCAGTAGACTTATTGCAATTCAAGCGATGGAACGAAAGACGCTGCCCCATTGGGCAGAGAAAGCAATCTTGCTGGCGCAAGATATTGAAATCCGAATTTGGCTGGAGAGTTGGAAAATTGAATCGCAGGGATAAAGCCTGTAATACCGAGCAACTCCAAGCCTCTGTGTACAGCTCCAGTATCATAGCCGCGATCCAGTGCGATCCTCCGCATGGAAAGATTGAGGGATTCTTGCTGACGTTCCAGATGCCGTAAAATCAAGAGGCTCTCCTTCTCGTTTGCGGGGTAAACATTCGCACCTGTAATGATCCCGTGCTTACAATCTACTGTCGCTTCCAGAAGATACCCCACGCCTCGTTTATCACCGTGATGGATATACCCACACTCTGGATCTGTCGTACTCGTTGTAACCTTTTTCTTGACCGTACGGATCGGCGGCTTCTTAAAGCCTGGCTGCTCAGATAGCTCCTGATCCAGAGCATCTAAATAGCTAAACATACTCTGTTCCACAGTTGTTTCCAAGTCTACCCAGCTATTTCTGGATACTTGTGCAGGAAGGTAGCTTCCATCCGCAGCCATCTCTTTCCCGTCAACAAGGCCAGCCTCTATGCACTGCCGGACGATTTCTACAAACACTTTTGAAAACAGCTGGCTCTCGTTCCACTTCCGAATACGCGTCTTGCTGAATGTTGAGTGATCTGGAATTTTATCCGACAGTTCAAAGCCACAAAACCAGCGATAGGCAATGTTGAGTTGAATCTCTTGTACAAGACGACGTTCTGATTTAATCCCATAAAGGTATCCCACCAACAGCATTTTGAACATGCTGACCGGGTCAACAGATGGCCGCCCCACCGCAGAGTAAAACGGCGTAAGCAGATCATAGATAAACGAAAAGGAGATTCTTGCGTCGATTTTCCTTAACAGGTGATTGTCTGGTATCAGGTCTAAAAGATCCATTACTATCATCTGCATCTGCCCGTCTGTTCGTCCCATCATGGATACCACGCTCCTTTAAGCCTATTATACCATATGGAGCACTTTTATGGAGTTTGTCAACAGGTTCAATCCTTGACACTACCATGCAAGGACACTTCATTTATCACCCCGGAATGAAGTATGACATATGCATCTATTGTCGTTTACGTAAAAAAATTAAATTTTATTTTGTGCTTATCGGCTTCAGGCAGCTGAACGAAAAATAGATGTAAAAGTCCGAAATATGGGATATTAAAAATGCTACAATGATCTCAGAAAACGCAGGAGGTCATTGGCATGGCACACGCAGAGAGCATCACGTTTGAAGAATTTCGCACTCGATTCAGCACGGAAGAGAGCTGCCGGGCGGAATTATTCCGGCTTCGGTTTCCAAACGGCTTCGTCTGCCCGAAATGCGGCTGTACGGAATATTACCCGGTTCGCGGGCGGAACACGTTCCAGTGCCGCGCCTGCCGGCATCAAACGTCCGTCACGGCCGGGACGGTTATGCACCGCACGCATCTGCCGCTGACAGTCTGGTTCTGGGCGATCTATCTCTGTGCCACGGACAAACGCGGCATTTCTGCCGTCCAGCTGAGCCGTACGCTGAACATCTGCTATGAGTCGGCGTGGTATCTTTTGCACAGAATTCGCCGCGCGATGGCTCAAAGAGACGAGAAATACGCACTTTCCGGCATCGTTGAGATGGACGACGGCTACGTGGGCGGAGCAACGCACAACGGCAAGCGTGGTCGCGGGACGGACAAGGCGAAGATCGTGGTGGCGCTGTCAAAAACGGAAAATGGCGCGGCTTTGTTCACGCGGATGCAGGTCGTGGAAGACGTCACGAGCAAAACACTTCAGCAAGTCATCGGCAAAACTGTTGCCACAGGTGCAAAAATCGAATGCGACGGCTACAGAAGCTATAAGAACCTGTCTGGCGTGGAACTGGACGCGAAAAAGTATGAACCTGGCGACCTGCATTGGCTGCACAAAGCCATCAGCAACCTGAAAGCGTTCCTGCTGGGCACCTATCACGGCCGCTGCACGCAGCTTCAGGCGTATCTGGACGAGTTCTGCTTCCGCTTCAATCGCCGAAAAACCGGCGATCAGATCTTCATGCGCCTGACAAGAGCCGTCGCTACATCTTGTGTCCAGCTGCATTAAGCCGATAAGCACATTTTATTTTATCCATATTAGTAACAAACGTAGAAAATTAATTTTTTCTTTACTTCACATGAATGGTTAAGTAAGAATATCATTGGAGGCAGGAAACAACAATGAACGATTTAATCTTTGAGATTGGTTTAATATTGAACGACTTACCTCGTTCCGAGCGAGCCTTTGCGCAAGCGGTTATTGAAAGTCCGTCTGCCCTGGAAGGAGCTACCTTACAAAAGCTTGCATATGATACAGGGACAAGCGATGCAACAATAATAAGATTTTGCAAGCGGCTTGGATTCAGCGGAATAAATGATTTCAAAATTGCAATAACCGAAGCGGGCAAAACCTGTCAGAATGTTGACGGGCATTTGTTTTCAAATCTTGATACAACAGACATCATGAAAGAGGTGTACAGGAGTACCCTATATACATTCTGAACGATACAATGGCACAGGCAACGGACAAATATGATAAGGTGAAAATCCCCCTAGGCTTGTTTCATCAGTTTATGCCCAAACAGTACGAGAAAATAAGCAAGGGAGAGCTTGAATATTCTTCGCGCAGCATTGTGAAGGATTTTATTAAGACTTATATTGACGACTATAGTTTTGCATGTAAATCCAGTGCCGATAGAGGTGAGAAAATGTATGACATTGTTACTATTGGAGAAATTCTAGTAGAGGTGTTAACCAACAGAATAGGCCAGCCCTTTACAGAAAGCGGATACCTAAGAGGGCCATACCCAAGTGGTGCTCCTGCAATATTTATCGACCAGGCGGCATTGTGCGGTGCAAGGACAGCTATCATTTCAAAAATAGGAAATGATGATTTTGGAAAGATAAATATGAAGAGGCTGATTGAGGACGGCGTGGATACTACGCAGGTCATCTGCACAAAGGATAACACTACCGGCACAGCTTTTGTCACATATTTTGCAGATGGTGAACGTCAGTTTATTTTCCACTTCTCCCATGCGGCATGCGGCGAGTTGGCTCAGAAAATGTTAATGAAGAAGTAATAAAAAATCTCGCGTGCTTCACATAATGGGCTGCTCCATCACAGGAAGCCCTTCAATGGGAGAGGCAATAATGAAGGCGGTTCGTATTGCTGCTGAAAATAATGTTAAAATTGCTTTCGACCCGAATATCCGTCCTGAACTTTATCATGGAAGAGTTGCAGATTTTTATGAGGAAATTCTTGGATACTGCGATTTTCTTTTGACCGGTAAAAATGAAATCTCCTTGCTTTGTCCCAATATTGAAAATCCGATTGATTATCTGGTGGGAGAAAAAGAAAAAGAATTGTCGTCGTAAAAGATGGTTCAAAAGGAGCATCACTTTATACGAAAAAAATCAGGTTAAGAGCTCCGGTTTTTCCGGCAAATCAGGTGGATCCAACAGGAGCTGGAGACAGCTTTGACGGGACTTTCCTCGCTTTGATGTGTGATGGTTATTTCCTTGAAGATTGTATGCTCTACGCTGCCGCTGCCGGCGCAAAAGCTGTGGAGAAGCGAGGACCAATGGAGGGCAACATCTCGTTTGAAGAACTCAAAAAGTTCGTGTCTGATAATCCTAATCTTAAGGTGGAAAAATTTTGACCTTTTATACTGAGGGAAAATAATACATACAGAGCGACAAAGGGGTAAGTGCTGCTCCCTTGGTAAACCTGTGACCTAAATCAAAACAGACTTCCTCAATTTTTTGAGGAAGTCTGTTTTTTTGCGGATGTACCGTTATTATGCGATTACCTTGCGCTTGCTTAGCCCCCAGGGATTTTGATGGTAGTGTCAAGGATTGGACCTGTTGACAAAGTGGCGCGCAAATCCTTTCTGTGGTAAAATGGTTATAGGAGGGATGCAGCATGATGGGACACCAAAGCAGACAAATGGCAATGCTTTTCGTAGATATAGAGTCACTGATTCCAGAAACCCACCTGCTGCGGAAGATCGAGCGGATGGTATCCTTTGATTTCATCTATGATCTTCTGGCGCCATATTATCCGGCAACAGGCCGTCCATCTGTCGACCCCGTCAGTATGTTCAAAATGCTCTTGATCGGATACCTGTATGGCATCAAATCAGAGCGGCGGTTGGTAGAGGAAGTTCAGCTCAACATCGCCTACCGCTGGTTTTGTGGATTTGAACTGGATGACACGATCCCAAATCACTCCACATTCAGCAAGACCAGAACACGAAAATGGCAGCAGAGCAGCCTTTTTCAGAAAGCCTTTTATGAAATAGTCAAGCAATGCATAGACAGCGGGCTGATCGACGGAGAAGCGATGGCTGCGGATGGAAGCTACATTCCGGCCAACGTATCAAGAGAAAGCTGGATCAATGTAGAAACAGAAGTTGAACAGAGTATGCAAAGCTATCTCGATTCTTTGGATGAAGAGCTTTCCAATCAGCCGGGCTTCAAAAAGCCGCCAACAAAAATTGTAAGGAAGTGCCGTATCACCAGCCAAACAGATCCAGACAGCGGTTATATCAATCATGGCAGCAAACGCGGCATCGGATATCTGATGGAAGCAACTGTGGATTGCAAACACGGCATTTTAACAGGCGTTGATGTATATTCTGCCAATGAGAAGGAAAGCGTCCTGATCTTGCGGCATTTGGAACGGCAAATCAATCTTGGTATTCCAATGAGCCGGCTTGCTCTGGATCGCGGATATGAGGCTGGTGCTGTTCACCGGGGGCTGGAACTTCTGGACATTACCGGATACACTTCAACAACACCGTGGCGCATATCGTCAAGGGCTTGAACAGCGCAGGATTCAGCGATAAGGACTATCGGATCGGTGAGTCCGCAAAACCGCAGATTCCCGAACAGGCAGCAGAGCAAATCACGCTGCCTGACCCGCAAGGAGCTTCCGAACCGGAAAGCGCAGAGAACGATTTTTCGGGGCTGGATGGGAAATTTATCGGGGCAGAGTTGGAGCGGCGCAGAGAACATGCGCAAACGCCTGAAATCGCCCCGAAAGCCGACACCATGCTGGACGTTGCCGCAGAGGTCGAAAAGGCATATACAGATGCTATCCAACAGACAGGCAATGACCCGATGATGGACAATCTTCCGTGGGAGGTGCGGGATAAAGTGAAATCATTCCAAGTAAACCCGCAGTTCCGGGAGGATATTGAAACACTGCAAATCCCGCAGTTTTTCCTGAAAGTTGAGCAATCTCTGTTTACGGACGGTTCTTTTGAGTTGCTGGACAAGGAAATGCTGGCAGAGGGCTTTACCCTCAAGGGCAAGGCATACGATATTGATTTTGCCGCCGCAGACGATGAAATCCGCGAAATCGACGTGCGGGAGCAGGACGGCGGTTTGCCGAAGGTGTTCAAGATGGAGAGCGCCGAGCAGCGGTATTTCAAGGAGTGGTTCAGTAGTCTGCCGCCGGAAAGCAGGGTCCGTCAATGCAAGGACATGATGTTCAAGCAGCTTAACAAACTGAACATGGTGGATGCTGCCGAGCTGAAAGCCTACATAAACCGCATTGTGGACGATATGGACAAGGCGCAGCTCGCCGCTATGGAGAAAGCGCCGTTGGGCTATGCGGCGAAGATCCGTGACAAGATCGAAACGCTGCTGGAAGCCCACTATCGGGAAACCTTTGATAAGTGGCTGGAAACGGAGCGCATTGTCTGCAAGCCCTCGTTCCGCCTGCCCACGTCTATTCACCCGGTCAGCCATACCGACATTTACGCCCGTTCGCTGTATGCGGCGGAGGACGGCGATATGAACAAGCTGGAACAAAAGCTGGTCGTAGAGCTGACCGCCCTGCCAAATGTCCGTTGGTGGCATCGGAATATTGCCAGACAGGGCTTTTCAATCAACGGCTTTATCAAGCATTACTGTTTTGAAAAATTATCCCCTCTACTGTCCAAAATGCAAGCAGGAAACGAATCAATGCTAATCAATGCAAAGGATTTACAGATAACCGTCATTCAAAGGCAGGAACGCTAACCAATCTATGTATGCCGCCGTGTATGGGTATCACTATAGCGGCGGTTTTTCTTTGCCTATCGGCTGTCTCTGTCAAAGGATTTCTTTCGTGGCTTTTGCTGTCTGCCTTGCTCCTGTAGCTGTCTGAGCCTGTTTCGGACGCTCTCTTTTTCGGGCGGCTTCTGCGGTCTGCGCTTTTCCTTGACCTGTCGCTCCCACTCGGCAAGACTGCGGTTGTACTGCTCCACAACGGCTTCTGCTTCTCGGTAGGTTGCCATAAACGCCTGCATATCGGGATAACCGTCCCCCTTGAGAATATCGGGGAGCTTATCCAGTCTGCGGTCAATTTCCTGCTCCGTCTGTTGTATCTGCTCGGTAAGAGCCTTACGCTCCTTACCTTTGAAAATGCCCTTTGCTTCGGAACGCTGTTCTTTCAGTTTGGGGACTTTCTCCTGCAAGCTGCGGATTGCCCTTTGCCTCGTCCTGTACCAGTATCATCAGACTTTGCATAGTGCGGAACTCCGACATATCAATATCCAGCGTGGGCTTCGGTGGCATATCGTGTTCACGGATAAGGCTTTGTAAAAAGTCCTTTGCCTTGTTCACGATACTGCGGAACAGATTGGGCAGCCAGCCGCTTTTGCGGATAGAACTGGTTTGTCTTCCTCCGTCATATCAGTCATCAATGGATCGGCAAGATAAACGGTCTTGCCGGTCTTTGTGTCCCAGAAGCTCGTGAAGACTTCATTTGCTTCCTCGATTGCCTGAATGACCTGTTTTAATGGGATCGTCATTTTCCGCAGCACCTCTTGTATTTCTTCCCGCTGCCGCATGGACAGGGATCGTTGCGCCCAACCTTCTTCTGTTTCTCCGGCTGGGGAGCAGAAGTCTTGATGTCTGCAAGCTGTTTCAGAAGGTCAAAGCGCATTGCCTCGCTGGGCATCTCCATTGTGAGGATCTGCTTGCGGAAGTCCTCAATGTCCATTTCGCCGGTTTGGAGGGACTTTCGGATGTTCGGACCCAGAGAGAGCGACTTGAAGCGTTCCTCCGGAGGCGTCATCTGCATCATCTCATCCGGCGTATAGCCACGGTTGCAGGGCATCCGCGTCGTATTATGAAATGCACTGTACAATGCGGTGAACCGCTCAACATCCCGCCTTGAATTGAGCTTGACACCCATCTTCTCCAAGTGTCCGAAAACGTCTGCCATTTGGACAGAAACCGAGCGAACGCCAAACAGCAGCTCTTCAAATACAGCAGCTTCACGCTCATCGCTCAGGTTGCAGCGTTCTTTCAGAAATGCCCGCAGTTTGAGCTTTTCCGGCGTGTCCTCGCAGTAGAAGGGATCATCATATTCGAGCAGATGCCTCTTGTCCGGCACATAGTAAGGCTTTTCCTGCTGGCTGCGCTTCGTCTCTATGAAAAGGTCAATGGACTCCCCAATCAGGGTTACGTCAATGATCTCGCGATCAAGGGGCTTTGTGTGCTTGACATCTGTGTAAAGCTCATCCCCGCCCAGAATGTAGTAGCCCTCGCACTCGTGACGGGCGATTTCTGCAAAGGCAAGAAATTCATCTTCCGTAACCAGCTTCGGGCTGAGGGAGAAGACAATCTCCTTTGCCTTGTGCAGCGGGATGATACCGTAGAGATTTGCCATTGCATTGAAATGTTTGCGCAGAAGGCGTGAGGTCGTATCTTTTAACAGGATTTCCCGATACCGGGCGTTCAGCTCCCGGCGTGTGTATTCCTCCGGAAACTCGATGTACTGTTCCTTGCTCATGCCTCTTCTTCCTCGATAATTCCGTAGTCAATCAGGACGTTCTCTTCGGCGTACTTCGGGTAGACAATACCCATCATCTCATACCGGTAACGCCTCACCCTGCGAAACGACTTAACCGGCTCCGGTGCATAGGCGGCAGTCTCGCAGTGCGCATACTCCGGCATCTCCGCGAGATCGTCCCGGACAACGTGAATAAGCGCGTCTGCCACATCATCAATGCGCTTAGTTATATTGCACCGTGGCCGTTTTCCATTCTGCCAGCTCAAACGGATTTGGCGGTAGCGGTAGAAGGAACAGCTTTTCTTCCTCAAAGTCAGAGGCCCTGCTGCCATCTTTCTTCTGAAACGGCTTGTGGTTGAAGTCAGCCAGCTTTTTCCAGATTACGCGATTCAGTTCATCCAAGGAGAGAAACTGACGGTTCCGCAGCGCAGCAAGGATCCAAGTGGAGGCAACGCCGACGGAGCCCTCCACGAACGCTTTGTCCTTCGGTGTCCGTGGACGGGTGGGGATAATTGCGGTGCCGTAATGCTCCGCCATTTCCTGGTAGGCTTTGTTCAGGACGGTCTCCGTGCGGGTATTCTTGATGACGCCGGTCTTGAGATTGTCCGGGGTCAAGATTCGGGTGACTCCACCGAAATAGTTGTAGGCATGAACATGAGCTGTGATCCATGCTTCCTGCTTCATGTCGAGGAACGCTTCCGTATAGGCGTAGCCGCTGTACGGAAGCACTGCTACAAAGAGATAGGCGGGCAGGCGCTCGCCGGTGTCCGTGTCCGTAATCCCAGCGGTCTGACCGGCCCAGTCCACCTGGAGGTTCTCACCGGGCTTGTGCTCCAGGTGCATGGTCGCTTTCGTTTTGTGAACATAGTCGGCGTAGTACTTGTTGAACTGCGTGGACTTGTAGGGGAGCTCACCGTTTTGGCGGCACCGTTCGCAATACTCCACCCACAGTAGGCTGAGCGTGACGCCGCTCTTCTGCATTTCCTTGTGGACCCACTCGTAGTCCGGCATACTGTACTGCTGCCCCATAGATGTGGCAGGGTACAGCTTACGGGCCACTTCCTCAGAGCTAATGTGGCGGGGCGCATCACAGATGAAAAGTTCTCTATGATGAGCAAGACCTATGAGGACGAACAGACACAGCTTAAAGTGGAAATTCAAACTTTGCAGCAGGAAATCGAAGTACAGGAACGACAGATTGAAAACTTGGAGCAGTTTATCCAACGGGTACGCAAATACGAGGACTTGGATGAGCTTACCCCGTATGCGCTGCGGGAGCTTGTCAAGGCAATCTACATTGAAGCTCCAGACAAGTCCAGCGGCAAGCGGCATCAGGGCATCCGCATTTCCTATGACCTTGTGGGCTTTATCCCCGTGGAAGAACTGCTGAAACAGGAAACGGCGTGACCGAAGCCACGCCGTTCCTGAGAAAATACGATATTACTTTCTTATGACCCCCTGACCTTTCCCGGAAGGACTTCCTTTGCTCTGAGTGGTATTTCGTTGTTGTCCTTGTGCGTGTTCGCCTTTTCCGGCGGGCGCGTTTTGTATTTGGGGATCAGAACAGGTTCTTCTCGGTTTCCTTGTCGAAGAAGTGCATCAGCTCGGGCTTGAAGCTGTACTTCACGGGCTTGTGGCTGCCGTGGACAGCGTCGAGGTCGATGTCGGTCGTCGGGACGACGATGACGACGTCCTTGCCGTTGGAGTTGACGTGCAGATGCAGCTCGGAGCCCATCAGTTCGGAGACGTCGACCATGGCGTCGATGCCGTCCTGAGACAGATGGATATGAACCGGGCGGACGCCGGCGATGATGTCGACGGGCACCTTGTCCATCTTCTTGAGCGCTTCCTGCTTGTCGGCGGGCAGCTCGAAGTCCTTGCCCTGCACGGTCGCGACGTACTTGTCACCCTTCTTGGACAGCGTTGCGTCAAAGAAGTTCATCTGCGGCGTGCCGATGAAGCCCGCGACGAACAGGTTCGCCGGATGGTTGAAGACCTCCTGCGGCGTGCCGATCTGCTGGATGTAGCCGTCGCGCATGATGACGATGCGGTCGCCCAGGGTCATGGCTTCGACCTGATCGTGCGTGACGTAGATGAAGGTGGTGTCGATCTTCTCGCGCAGCTTGATGATCTCGGCGCGCATCTGGTTGCGCAGCTTCGCGTCAAGGTTCGAGAGCGGCTCGTCCATCAGGAAGACCTTCGGGTTACGGACGATGGCGCGGCCGATGGCGACACGCTGGCGCTGGCCGCCGGACAGAGCCTTCGGCTTACGGTTGAGGTACTGGGTGATATCGAGGATCTCGGCGGCCTCACGGACCTTGCGGTCGATCTCCGCCTTCGGGGTCTTCTTCAGCTTCAGGGAGAAGGCCATGTTATCATAAACGGTCATGTGGGGATACAGAGCGTAGTTCTGGAAGACCATGGCGATGTCGCGGTCCTTCGGGGCCACGTCGTTCATGAGCTTGCCGTCGATGTACAGCTCGCCCTCGGAGATCTCTTCCAGACCTGCGACCATGCGCAGCGTCGTGGACTTGCCGCAGCCGGACGGGCCGACGAGAACGATGAATTCCTTATCGGCGATGTCGAGGTTGAACTCCTGTACGGCGACGACGCCCTTGTCGGTGATCTGAAGGTTGACCTTCTTCTCCTCGGCAGGCTCTTCGCCCTTCTTCTTTTTCTTGCTCTTCTTCTTCGCCACTGACGAACGGGTAGATTTTCTTGACGTTTACGAGTTTTACTTCTGCCATACTGTTTGGACTCTGACTGCGCTGCCTCCGCACCGCATTCTCACGACCGCCGGGCTTGGCGGACGCATTGCGGCATGTCTCCACAATGCCGCACCGGGAGCCTCCCGGATAAAAAATCCTCCTTATTATTGCCGCAGGGCACCATAAGTGTGGATTGGTACACCACGACTAAGATACAGATATTATATCAGATTGCTCCGGTAAAGTCATTTGTCGCTTTTGCTGAAATTTTACGCAGAAACACGGCAGAACGCACAAACCGGCTCCCCCCGTTTACTTTTTCCCCAGCCCCTGATACAATAGAGAAAGCATACACATGGGAGGGATGGCGCATGAAGCAGACGACGCTCTGCTATCTTGAGCGCGATGGACAGTATCTGATGCTCCACCGCGTAAAAAAGGAGCACGACGAAAATCACGACAAATGGATCGGCGTCGGCGGAAAATTCGAGGACCGGGAAAGCCCGGAGGACTGCGTCCGCCGCGAGGTGCTGGAGGAAACGGGGCTGACGCTCACGCAGTACCGCTACTGCGGGCTTGTGACCTTCGTCTCCGACGTCTACCCGACCGAGTATATGCACCTGTTCCACGCCACGGGCTTCACCGGCACGCCGAAGGACTGCGACGAGGGTGAGCTGGCCTGGATCGGCAAGCGGAAGCTCGCCGCCCTGCAGCAGTGGGAGGGCGACCGCATTTTTCTGCGGCTCATGGACGAGCACGTGCCGTTTTTCTCGCTGAAGCTGGTCTACGCGGGCGATACGCTCACAGAGGCCGTTCTGAACGGAAAGCGGCTGGAGCAGTCTTAAGGTATCAGGTATTTCCCGGCGTCCTGCTCAAGCTGCTTCCACACCGGGTATTCCGTCCCGGTTTCATCGAAGAAGACGCTTCAGATCGCGGTTCAGCGCGCAGGCTTCTGTAAAGCTGCCGCAAGGCAGTTTATGGAAAAACATTTTTGGGAGAAATTGCTGAATTGTAAGCGAAGAGTATTGAAAAATCGGTTGCTCTGGATTATAATGGCTACAACATATTGTGGTGGAGAGCGGCTGATCGCCGGACTTCAGACACAAATGAACGACAAGGAAGGAGAAACTTTCATGAGCAAGAAAACAAGATGCCGCGTGCTGAGTCTGCTGCTGGCGCTCGTCATGGTTCTTGGCATGGTCCCGATGGCTTCGGCCTCTTCGGCATACAATGTCAAGCTGACCCCGACGACTCCGGATGAGAGCAAGCTGAGCACCGCCATTCAGCAGAACAAATTCAAGCTGCAGAATGGTGAAGAGGCCTACGCGGACAGCGATACCGTCCGCGCGATCGTTATTTTTGAGGGCGAGGGCGCTGTCCCCGCAGCGCTGAAGAGCACCGGCGTCGCTACGCAGCGCGCTGTCGCAGCCGCGTCGAAGACCCTCACGGCGCAGCACAGCCGCATTAAGACTGCGATCCAGTCCAAGGCTGTCAGCTATGACGTCAAGTACGAGTACACCACGCTGCTCAACGGTATGTCCGCAGACGTCAAGTTCGGCGACCTTGAGAAGCTGGCCAGCACGGCAGGCGTCAAGGAGGTCTATCTGGCCAACTATTACGACGAGCCTGTCGTCATGCCCAGCATGGATTCGGCCAACGACATGACCAACATCACCAAGGTTCGCGGTAAAGACACCGGCAAGGGCACCGTCATTGCGGTCATCGATACCGGCATCACCCCGGGCCACGAGGCGTTCACAGCGTATGACAGTATGCTGAACAAGGCTGCCATCAGCAAGGAACAGGCCGAGGCCGCGATTGAAAAGCTTGGCCGCGGCAAATATCTGTCGGCAAAGGTTCCGTTCTCCTATGACTATTATGACAAGGACAACGACGCGAACGACGACGTCAGCGGTCACGGCACGCACGTCTCCGGCATCGCAGCCGGCTGCGTCCTGTCTGATGACGGCGGCTATGAATTCGCAGGCTCCGCGCCCGGCGCGCAGATCCTTGCACTGAAGGTCTTCTCCTCCGACCCGGCGGAGAGAGGCACCTCCAGCGACGTTTATCTCGCAGCCCTTGAAGACGCCTACACATTGGGTGCGGACGTCATCAATATGTCCCTTGGCGCACAGAACGGCTTCGTCTATGACGGCAGCGAGGAAAAAGTCCTGAACGGCATCTTCACCACGCTGGACGACGCGGGCGTCATCTGCTGCATCGCAGCGGGCAACGAAGGCTCCATGGCAGACGGCGAGAGCATCACCGGCGTTCCTGCCGGCTATGTCACGTCCGACTATGCGGACTACGGCGTTGTCGGTTCCCCGTCCACCTATGACGGCAACCTGTCTGTTGCGTCTGTTGACAACGCGAAGTACGCCTCCCCGGCGATTGAAGTTGACGGCGCTCAGATCGGCTACAGCGATACGGTCAACGCTTATAATACGCTGGCTGGTAATACGTATGACTTTGTTCTGGTTCCCGGCAACGGCGAAGAAGCCGACTATGACGGCATCAATGTCACCGGTAAGGTCGCAGTGATCAAGCGCGGCGGCATTTCCTTCGTTGACAAGGTCAACAATGCGGATGCTGCGGGCGCAGCTGCTGCAATCGTTTACAACAACGAATCCGGCATCATCAACATGGCGCTGGACGGCACGAAGCTTCCCGCTGTTTCCGTTTCCGGCGAGGACGCGGACAAGCTGCTTAACGCAAAGGAACAGAAGGTCACATTCCTCGCGGAGATGGCCTCTGTTGACAACCCCACCGGCTGGCAGTCTTCGTCCTTCAGCTCCTGGGGCCCCACCCCGTCCCTGACGCTCAAGCCGCAGATCTCCGGCGTCGGCGGCAGCGTTCTGTCTGCACAGAACAACACGACGGACGGTTATCAGGTCATGTCCGGTACCTCCATGGCGACGCCGGATGTCGCGGGTGTTACTGCAACCATCCTGAGTTATCTGAAGAGCGAATCGAAGTACAAGGATCTGAGCAAGAAGGAACTGGCTGACATGGCAGAGGCTCTGTTGGCGTCCTCCGCACAGACGGTTATTCCCAACAACTACACCTTCAGTCCGAGAAAGCAGGGCGCTGGTCTGGTCGATGCTTTCCATGCCGAGCAGCTTGTTCTCGGTGGTGCAAAGGCGTACATCACCAACCCGATCGCCAACATCGGCGACAACCCCTCCAAGGACGGCCACTTCCAGATCCGCTACACCGTCAAGGATCTGAGAAACGAGTTCCCGGGCTGGGATCTCGAAGAGGACGGCAAGGAATTCAACATTTCGTGGAAGTTCTGCTTCGATGAGCCCGTAGCAGATGAGGAAGGCAACTACTACAACGCACTGACGACGCTCGGTCTGACAGAGGACGAGGTCACTGTTACCACTAACTATAAAGACGACGTTCTCGTCATCGGTCCCGGCCAGACGGCAGAAGTCGTGATCGACGTACAGCTGACGGATGATTTCATGGCCGATATCGACGCCATCTATCCGAACGGCGCGTACATCGAGGGCTACATCAACTTCACGAGTCCCGCTGCAACCTATGACCCGACCGCCTGCTTCCATGGCACGTTCATGGGCTTCTATGGCGACTGGGCACAGGCTCCCGTCATGGAACAGCTTGACTGGATCGACGTTATGACCGACAACACTGACGTCACCTGCAACACCTGGCCGAATCTGGCCTATCTGGCTGCGATCAGAGGCAACTCCATCACCAGCAGCTCTCTGGCCGGTACGAACCCGTTCGACTCGGAGCTGGAGCTTCCGTTCGATGCGGACAGAATCGCAGTTTCCAGCCCGGATGCCGCATATGCGCTCGAGCGGACGCTGTTCATGCAGCCGATGACGCTCCGCAATGCCCGTCACCTGATCATGGTTGTCTCCAACCGTGAAACCGGCGAGGTCTACTATGTGGACGACACCGAATATCTGCCGAAGGCCATCTATGACACGGATAACGGCTGGACAGCCACCGGCTCGTTCCAGTGGGACGGCACCGATCTGGACGGCAACGCAGTTCCGAACGACACCAAGGTCGACGTCAACTACTATGCCAACATTGCCTATGGCGCAGACGAGCTCGGCGCGCTGACCAATGGCCGCACGGATTACAGCAAGCTCAAGACGCAGGGCAAGAAGTATCTGGAGTGGAACTATGTCTGCACAGTCGACTCCGAGGCTCCGAAGGCACTCACGGCAAGCTATGACCCGGATACCAAGGAACTGACTGTTAAGGTCAAGGACAACCAGTATCTGGCCTATGTCGAGCTTGACACCTATCCCGATCTCACTGCGAGAGACGACGCGATCTTTGCAGAGAAAGCTGCCGGCACTGCGTCCACAGTTACGCTGGATGCTTCGAGCGTCACGAACGGCATTGCAGTTCTCTATCTGTTCGACTATGCGACCAACTACACCGCATACGTTGTTGATCTGGACGCTGCTTCCGACGGCGAGCTCACCAACTGCACCGTGACGCTGCAGTCCTACAATGCAGATAAGGGTCTTGTTAAGGAAGCCTACACCGAAGACTTCGCTGCCAAGGACGTCGTTGAGGTCTGGTCCGGCGAAGAGGTCACCGCACAGGCGCAGCCTGCCGAGGGCGAGGAGTTCTACGCATGGATGCAGAACGGCAAGATCGTCTCCACGGATGCGAACTACACCTTCACGGCTGTTTCCGACGTGACGCTGACGGCAGTCTTTGATCCGATCTATACCGTTTCCTTCGATTCTGACGGCGGCACGCCGGTCGAATCGCAGCTGGTTATCCGCGGTGAGACTGCCTCCAACCCCGGCGAGCCCACGCGCAGTCTGTACACGTTCAAAGGCTGGTATCTGGACGGCACGCTCTATGATTTCAGCAAGCCCGTTCTGTCCGACCTGACGCTGACCGCAAAGTGGAAGCTCATCAACGAGCCGATCGACCCCATCCTCCCGGCACTGATCCCCGCCACGAAGGCCCCGACGACCGGCAGATTCCCGTTCACCGACGTGACCACGGGCGACTGGTTCTATGACGCAGTCAAGGGCGCCTGGGAGAACGGTCTGATCAATGGCGTGACTGCCACGACCTATCAGCCGAAGGGCACGCTGACCGTCGCTGAAGCCATCAAGCTGGCCTCCGCGCTGCATCAGATGATCAAGGACGGCAAGGTCACGCTGACCAACGGCAGAGGCTACTGGTACGAAACCTACGTCAACTACGGCGTCCGCGAGGGCATCCTTGACGAGAGCTACCAGAAGCTCAGCTACGAGCAGATGACCAAGCCTGTTTCCCGCAGCGAGTTTGTCCACATCTTCTTCAAGGCTGTAGGCAGCTACAAGACGATCAACTCTGTCGCGGACAACAGCATCCCCGACGTGAAGACGACGGACAGCTACGGCGATGAGATCTACACGTTCTATCGTGCAGGCATCCTCACCGGCTCCGATGCCGCCGGCACGTTCCATCCGGCCAGCACCATCGTCCGCAGCGAAGCTGCCGCGATCCTCGTCCGGATGTACGACGCATCCTACCGCGTCAACATCACGCTGAAATAATTCCCCGCACAAAAGGGGCGCTTCCCACCCGGGAAGCGCCCCTTTTTCAGTTGTAATCAAGAAAGCTGCTTTGCCGCACACAGGGCAGTTATTTGATGCACGTGTGCTTTTTGTAGCCGTATTCCTCCGCTTCTTCGGCGGAATTGAAGTAAATGCGGTTCTCCTCGCCGGGGAGCTTGGCGCAGCTTGCGCTGTGGACGATCATGGAATTGCGGTTGCCGACGAACGGCGCGTCCTTCCCGGCCGCCGGTTCGCGGCTGGTGGGGTCTGTTGTGATGGACAGCGTTTCCCCGTCGGAAACGATGATGATCTCGCCCTGCGTATCGGTGCGGTATATTTCCGCGTTCAGCGCCTCCAGTCGCGCCAGCACGTCCGCACTGGGATGACCATAGTCGTTGTCCGCTCCGACGCTGATCACCGCCACAGAGGGCTGCACAGCTGTCAGAAACGCCTCGGATGAGCTGGTCGGGCTGCCGTGGTGACCGGCCTTCAGAACGTCAGCGTGCACATCCGCGCCGGATTCCAGCAGATCCCCCTCGGCCTTCTGCTCCATATCGCCCGTAAACAGGAAGCTCGTCCCGCCGTAATCGACGCGCAGGACTAGGCTGCCGTTATTGGGATCGGAATATTCCTGCACCGGCCCGATGACTGTCACCGCTGCGCTGCCGAGACTCCAGTGCGTGCCGGTCTGCGGCACCTCGATCTGCTTGCCCTGCTCTTCCGTATACTTGACCACGTTGGAGAAAACCTTCGTCGTATACTCTGTGACACTGGAATAGACGTGCTCCGCCGGGTATTTTGCCAGCACGGCGGCCAGTCCCCCGCAGTGATCCTCGTCCGGGTGCGTATTGACCACATAGGTCAGCTCCGTCACGTCCAGCCGGTTCAGACGGGACACCAGAAACTGCCCCTCCTCGACCGGCCCGCCATCAATGAGCATCGTGTCCTCTCCGCAGGAGAGCAGGATGCTGTCTCCCTGTCCGACGTCGAGAAAACGCACCGTCAGCGTCTCATCAGACGGCACCTTCTGCGCTGTGGTGGTCGATTCTGAGGTCTGCGAATCGGATAACCACTGGAAGCCGCGCCCCAGCGCCTCCCCGCCGAACCAGATGGCCAGCACCGCCAATAAGAGCACGGGCGTCAGCCACCATAGGAGCTTCTGCTGATTTTTCTTTTTCCTGTTTTCAGCCATACCGTGTGCCTCCGATCTCTTTTCTCTATTCTACACCATAAATCAGCCCTTTTCCAGCGCAAAAAAGAACCCCCTCGGTTTGAAGCCGAAGGGGATACTCTTTTTTCAGGGACCGAATCAGACCAATTCGATGACGGCCATCTCGGCTGCGTCGCCGCGGCGGGGCCCGATGCGGGTCACGCGGGTGTAGCCGCCGTTGCGCTCAGCGTACTTCGGAGCGATCTCCTCGAACAGCTTGTGCGCGACGTCTTCCTTGGTGATATAAGACAGAGCCTTGCGGTAGTTGGCCAGACCCTTCTTCTTGCCAAGGGTAATCATCTTCTCGACGACAGGCTGGACTTCCTTCGCGCGGGTAAAGGTCGTCTCCATCTTGCCGTTTTCGAGCAGGTATGTGGTCATAGCCCGGAGCATCGCCTTGCGCTGGTCGCTGGTTCTGCCGAGCTTTCTGGTACCAAACATAGGGTTACTTCCTCCTTCTTTGAAAGGTTATCGCTTAATTATTAGAGTTTGCGGAATCGTCGCTTGCCAGACTCAGGCCCATCATCGCGAGCTTGTTCTGAACCTCTTCGAGCGATTTCCGGCCCATGTTGCGTACCTTCATCATGTCCTCGCCGGTTCTGGAGATCAGATCCTCGACGTTGTTGATGTTGGCGCGCTTGAGGCAGTTAAAGCTGCGTACAGACAGATCAAGCTCTTCGATGGTCATTTCGAGGACCTTATCGCGGTGCGTTTCCGCCTTTTCGGCCATCGTGGGCTTGCTGGCCACGGTCTCGGAGAGATTCGTGAACAGGCTCAGATGGTCGGAGAGGATCTTCGCACCGAGGCTGACGGCATCCCTTGCAGAGATCGTCGAGTCGGTCCAGACTTCCAGCGTCAGCTTGTCATAGTCTGTCATGTTGCCTACACGGGTGTTTTCTACGGTGTAGTTCACCTTGTAGACGGGCGTATAGATCGAATCCACGGCGATGGTGCCGATGGGCATATTGGGCGTCTTGTTCTTGTCGGACGGGACGTATCCGCGGCCATGACTCAGCGTGATCTCCATGTTGAAGCTTGCGTCGGGGCCAAGCGAGCAGATGTGCTGCTCAGGGTTGAGGATCTCAACCTCGCCGTCGGCCTTGATGTCGCCGGCCGTGACTTCGCACTCGCCCGCAGCGTCAATGTAGACGGTCTTGGTGCCCTGGCAATGAAGCTTCGCAATGATCTTCTTCACGTTCAGCACGATCTCCGTGACGTCTTCCTTGACGCCAGGAACCGTGGAGAACTCGTGCTGCACGCCCGCGATCTTGATGGAGGTCGCGGCGGTGCCGGGCAGCGAGGAAAGAAGAATTCTGCGCAGGGAGTTGCCGAGCGTGGTGCCGTATCCCCGCTCCAGAGGCTCTACGATATACTTACCGTAGGAGACGTCATCCTGGGAATCGATACACTCGATACGCGGCTTTTCAATTTCTACCATGAATAAATTACCCTCCTTGTAACTACGAAACCTTGTTTCGTTGCCGAATTCAGCTTACCAATAAACGAGGGTGAAACGTTACTTGGAGTACAATTCGACGATCAGATTTTCTGCAATCTCGAAGTCAATATCGTCTCTTGCGGGCAGTGCGATAACCTTGCCGCTGAGGGTGTTCTTGTCTCTTTCCAGCCACTTCGGAGCTGCGACGAAGGCGTCGTCTTCCTTCATCTTCTTGAAGCGGGTGGTGGAGCAGCTGTTTTCGCAGACGGCGATGACGTCGCCGACATTGACCGTGTAGGACGGGATGTTGACGCGCTTGCCGTTGACGGTGTAGTGGCCGTGGTTGACCAGCTGACGGGCCTCGCGGCGCGTGGAAGCATAGCCAAGACGGTAAACAACGTTGTCCAGTCTGCGCTCGACGAGGCTCAGCAGATTCTCGCCGGTGTTGCCCTTCATGCTCTCGGCCTTCTCATAGAGGGTGTGGAACTGCTTCTCGAGAATGCCGTACACGAATTTGACCTTCTGCTTTTCGGTCAGCTGCGTGCCGTACTCAGACTTCTTGGTTCTTCTTTTGCCGCCGGGATTGCGGTTGGACTGCTTGGAGTAGCCCATGGCTGCGGGAGAAACGCCGAGCGTTCTGCAGCGCTTCAGAACAGGCTGTGTATTCTTTGCCATATCAATTCTCCTCCTTCATCAAACGCGGCGGCGCTTGGGCGGACGGCAGCCGTTGTGCGGGATCGGGGTGACGTCCTTGATGAGCGTGACCTCGAGACCTGCGGACTGCAGCGCGCGGATCGCGGATTCACGGCCCTGGCCGGGGCCCTTGACGAAGACTTCGACAGTCTTCAGACCATAGTTTTCCACAGCTGCCTTTGCAGCGGTCTCTGCGACCATCTGCGCGGCGTACGGAGTGGACTTTCTGCTGCCGCGGAAGCCGAGGCCGCCGGAGGAGGCCCAGGACAGGGCGTTGCCGTTGGCGTCGGTCACGGTGACCATGGTGTTGTTAAAGGACGAGCGGATATGCACGGCGCCCTTTTCGATCGTCTTGCGCTCACGACGGCGCTTGACAACTTTCTTTACTGCTTTAGCCATTTACATATCCCTCCTTACTTCTTCTTATTCGCAATGGTCTTCTTCGGGCCCTTGCGTGTACGGGCGTTGGTCTTGGTTCTCTGGCCATGAACGGGCAGACCACGGCGATGACGGACGCCGCGATAGCAGCCGATCTCCGTCAGGCGCTTGATGTTCAGTGCAACCTCACGGCGGAGGTCGCCCTCGATGGTGAAGTGCTTGTCGATCACTTCACGAAGTGCGGATTCCTGATCCTCGGTCAGATCCTTGACGCGGATATCCGGGTTGATCTGGGCCATTTCCAGGATCTTCTTTGCGCTTGTTCTGCCAATACCGTAGATGTAGGTCAAACCGATCTCGATTCGCTTCTCACGGGGCAGGTCAATACCAGCAATACGTGCCATTTACTTCAGAGCACCTCCTATTAACCTTGTCTCTGCTTATGCTTCGGGTTTTCGCAAATAACCATAACACGGCCCTTGCGCTTGATGATCTTGCATTTTTCGCACATGGGCTTCACGGACGGTCTTACTTTCATACTGTTAACCTCCATTGAGACCTCAAGTCTCTATTTACTTCTCCATGTGATCCTTCCTCTGGTCAGATCGTACGGCGACATTTGCACCGTGACCTTATCACCGGGCAGGATCTTGATAAAGTTCATCCGGAGCTTGCCGGAAATGTGTGCCAGAATGGTGTGCCCGCCGCCGATATCGACGGAGAACATGGCATTCGGCAGTGCATCGGTAACGATGCCCTCAAGTTCGATTACGTCGTCTTTTGCCAAGATCAATTAACCCCCTTGGTTTTGACTTTGTTTTTGGCCGAAGCTGGCCAATTCTTTTCGTAATTCGCTATTGAGTACCTTCTCGCCGTTGCGAATTTTCTCGGCGATTCGTGACTCCGTCCGAGGTATCTGTTCAATATGCTTGCGCTTTTTGCGCTTTGGCTTCTCCAGCCTGCGGCTCTTGCCGTCGGCGAGATAGACATACTGCTCATCCGCGTCGATCACGTAGAACAGCTGGCCCTGATCCCGCCCGGCCTTTGAGACGACCAGGCTCGATTTGTCAACTTCCATAGCTTACAGTCCCTCAGTGACGGTGAGGATTTCCGGCTCGCCGTCGGTAATCAGAATCGAGTTTTCATAGTGCGCCGCGAGCTTGCCATCGGCAGTTACAGTCGTCCAACCGTCCTTCAGGACGCGCACATCGTACGTGCCCTGCGTGACCATCGGCTCGATTGCCAGGGTCATGCCTTTGACCATGCGCGGGCCTCTGCCGGGGGATCCGAAATTTGGGACCTCTGGTTCTTCGTGCATCTTTTCGCCGACGCCGTGCCCGACAAACGCGCGGACAACGCCAAATCCATGGCTTTCCACGTATGTCTGCACCGCATGGCCGATGTCGGAGATCCGGTTGCCCTGACGTGCAAATTTGATGCCCTCGTAAAAGCTCTGTTCTGTTACCGTAATGAGCTTCTGCGCCGTGGGGGAGATTGCCCCACATGCGAAAGTAGCGGCACAGTCACCAGTAAAACCGCCCCATGTCGCGCCCACGTCCACCGAGACGATGTCGCCCTCCTTCAGCACCCGGTTGCCCGGAATGCCGTGGATGATGACCTCGTTGACGGAGATGCAGGTGCTGGCCGGGAAGCCCCCGTAGCCGAGGAACGTCGGTTTTGCTCCCTGCGACAGGATAAATTCGTATACCGCCTTGTCGATCTGTTTGGTCGTTACGCCAGGCCTTACCATTTCGCCTGCCAAAGCACGCGCTGCCGCGGTAATTTTACAGGCCTTGCGCATAATCACCAGTTCGCGCTCATTTTTTACTGGAATCATGTTATTCACCCAATGCTGCCAGAATGTCTCTGGTCGCATATTCGATGGGCTGGTTGCCTTCCACCAGCTTGAGATTGCCGAGCTTCTTGTAGAAGTCCTTCAGCGGCTCTGTCTCGGCATGGAACACCTTGAGGCGGTTCTTGACCGTCTCCGGCGCATCGTCCTTGCGGACGGTGAGCGGTGCGCCGCACAGATCGCAGACGCCGTCATGCTTCGGCGGGTTCGCAACGATGTGGAAGCTTGCGCCGCAGCTGCCGCAGACGCGGCGGCCGGTCATGCGCGCTTCGATCACCTCGTCGGCGATCTCAATGGACACGACTGCGTCAAAATGGATGCCGGCCGCTTCGAGCGCCTCGGCCTGCGGGATCGTGCGGGGGACTCCATCAAGGATGAAGCCGTTCGCACAATCCGCGCGGGCGACCCGTTCGCGGACGATGCCGATGATGACATCGTCCGGAACGAGCTTGCCAGCGTCCATGAAGCTCTTGGCCTTCAGGCCAGTCTCGGTTCCGTTTTTGATCGCTTCGCGAAGAATGTTGCCGGTGGAAATGGTGGGGATGTTCAGCTTCTTGCTGATGATCTCCGCCTGTGTGCCTTTTCCGGCACCGGGAGCACCCAAAAGAATCAGCTTCATAGCATCTTCCTCCAATTACTCCAGGAAGCCTTTGTAGTGACGCATGAGCATCTGGGCCTCGAGGCTCTTGACCGTCTCAAGCGCAACGCCGACGACGATGATGACGGACGTGCCGCCCACCGCGAGGGAAGTGTTCTTGATGATGATGCCGGCGATGATCGGCAGGATCGCGACGATCGCCAGATACAGAGCGCCAAAGAGCGTGATCTTGTTGATAACCTTCAGGATGAAGTCCGAGGTCGGCTTGCCCGGGCGGAAGCCGGGGATGAAGCCGCCGTTCTTCTTGAGGTTATTGGCGATTTCGATCGGGTTGAACTGGATCGTTGCATAGAAGTAGCTGAACGCAATGATCAGCAGGAAGTAGCAGACGATGTAGAACGCGCTCTTCGTGTCGAAGATATAGGTGTTCATCCACGTCCAGAAGGAGCTGCTGCCGGTGCCGGTGAAGGCGATGATCGTCGCGGGCAGGGTCGCAATGGACTGCGCGAAGATGATCGGCAGAACGCCGGACATGTTGACCTTGACCGGCAGGAACGTGCTCTGACCGCCGTACATCTTGCGGCCGACCACGCGCTTGGCGTACTGGACGGGGATCCGGCGCTCGGAGTTCGTGATGAACACGATGAACACAACGATCAGCAGCATGCCGAGAACCAGCAGGATCGCGGTGTACCACTTGATCGCGCCGGAGGCCAGCGAGGAAACGAGCGCGCTGACGAGCGACGGGATACGGGAAATGATACCTGCGAACAGGATCATCGAGATGCCGTTGCCGATGCCGAACTGATCGATCTGCTCGCCCATCCACATCAGGAAGGACGCGCCGGCCATGAAGGTCACGACGATGACAAGGCCTGCGAGGAAGCCGGTCTCGTTGAGCAGGTTGTAGTTCTTGAGCATCACATAGTAGGCAAAGCCCATCAGAAGAGCAAGGCCGACCGTGGTGTAGCGGGTGATGCGCTGGATCTTCTTCTGGCCTTCCTCGCCGCCCTCCTTGGCAAGACGCTCAAGGGCAGGGATGGCGATGGCAAGAAGTTCGATGATAATGGATGCGTTGATATACGGCTGGATACCGATGGCGAAGACCGTCGCCTGCGAGAACGCAGAACCGGACATCGCGTTGTACAGACCCAGAACCGTACCGGACAGCTGCTGCTGGAAGTAGGTCGTGAGCTCTGCTACGTTGACGTAGGGAACGGGAACGCAGCGCCCAGACGGTAGATCAGAAGGACAAACAGCGTAAAGAGGATCTTCTTGCGAAGCTCAGGGATCTTCCACGCGTTACGGAGTGTTGTAAACACTTACACCACCTCGGCCTTTCCGCCCGCCTTTTCGATTTTTTCCTTGGCAGACTCCGAGAAGGCGGCAGCCTTCACGGTGACCTTCTTGGAAACGCTGCCGTTGCCAAGAACCTTCAGACCGTACTTGCAATCGTGCAGAATGCCTTTTTCGATCAGGGCAGCCGCGTCAACGACCGCGCCGTCTTCGAACTTGTTGAGAACCGCGACGTTCACAGCCGTCAGGGGCTCTGCGAAGATGTTGTTGAAGCCGCGCTTCGGGATGCGGCGTGCCAGAGGCATCTGGCCGCCTTCGAAGCCGATGCGGAGCTTGCCGCCCGAACGGGCCTTCTGGCCCTTGTGTCCGCGGCCTGCGGTCTTGCCGTTGCCAGTGCCGGTGCCACGGCCCTTGCGCTTATTCACATGGGTAGAACCCATAACCGGAGCAAGTTCATGTAAATTCATCTACTTGTCCTCCTTATTGTTCTTCCGTGACCTGCAGCAGATAGCCGATCTTTGCGATCTTGCCGCGAGTCTGGGTGTTGTCAGGCTGAACAGTTTCCTGACCGATCTTGCGCAGACCGAGGGAATGCGCGGTCGCGATGTGCTTTTCAAGACGGCCGTTCAGGCTCTTGACAAGCTTAATTCTAAGATTCGCCATTTTGAGCCCTCCTTAACCGACGATGTCTTCCACGTTCTTGCCTCTGATGCGCGCAACTTCCGCTGCGTCGCGCAGAGAGGTCAGACCCTGCATCGTTGCCTTGACAACGTTCTGCGGGTTGTTCGAGCGCAGGCACTTTGCACGAATGTTGGAAATGCCGACTGCTTCCATGACAGCACGGACAGCGCCGCCGGCGATGATGCCGGTGCCTTCGGGAGCCGGCTTCAGCATGACGCGGCCAGCACCGAATTCGCCGATGATGTCGTGCGGAATCGTGGTGCCTTCGAGCGTGATCTTGACCATGTTCTTCTTCGCGTCAGCAATACCCTTCAGGATTGCTTCGGAAACTTCAGCGGCTTTGCCGAGGCCGTAGCCAACGGTGCCCTTGCCGTCGCCGACAACAACCAGAGCGGAGAACTTCATGACACGGCCGCCCTTGACGGTCTTGGAAACGCGGTTCAGGTAAACGACCTTTTCGATCATTTCCGGGCCATTGTCTTCCTTGGGTGCGCGATCTCTATTGTAAGCCATTGTTCATCCTCCTCCGATTAGAATTCCAGGCCGCCTTCACGGGCGCCTTCGGCAAGCTCTGCCACACGACCATGGTAGATATAACCGCCACGATCGAACACGACAGTGTCGATGCCCTTTGCCTTGGCGCGTTCTGCAACCAGCTTGCCGACCTTGCGGGCAGCTTCCTTGTTGCCGGTGGCGCCTTCGAAATCCTTCTCATTGGAAGCGGCGGCAGCGAGCGTAACGCCGCTCACGTCGTCAATGATCTGTGCGTAGATGTTTGCGTTGCTGCGGTAGACGTTCAGGCGGGGCCGTTCGGGCGTGCCGGAGATCTTACCGCGAACGCGGGTATGACGCTTCATACGCTGAGCGTTCTTATCAAATGTTTTCACCATAATGGCACACCTCCTAATTACTTCTTACCGCCGGCCTTGCCCTCTTTGTGGCGAATGGTCTCAGTGGCGTACTTGATACCCTTGCCCTTGTAAGGCTCGGGAGGTCTCTTGCCTCTGACGTTCGCTGCAAACTGGCCGACCTTCTGCTTGTCGATGCCGTTGATGACGACCTTGTTGGGAGCCGGGACATCGATCGTGATGCCGTCGATCTCTTCCATGGTGACAAGGTGGGAATAACCGAGGTTCATAACGAGCTTGTTGCCTTCCTTGCTGGCCTTGTAGCCAACGCCGTTGATCTCGAGCTCTTTTTTGAAGCCATCGGTCACGCCGACGACCATGTCATGGATCAGGCTGCGGGTCAGGCCGTGCAGGCTCTTGTGCAGCTTATCCTCGGACGGGCGGCCGACATGGATCACATTGCCTTCGACCTTGATGATCATCTCCGGGCGCATCGTCTGAGTCAGTGTGCCCTTGGGGCCCTTTACGGTAACGACGTTCGGCTCCGCGATGGAGACCTCGACGCCTGCGGGGATGGTAACGGGCATTCTGCCAATTCTAGACATTGTTCAATACCCTCCTTACCAAACGAATGCCAGGACTTCGCCGCCGACATGGTTCGCACGCGCTGCCTTGTCGGTCATGACGCCCTTGGACGTGGAAATAATTGCGATGCCGAGACCCTTCAGGACTCTGGGCAGCTCGTCAGCGCCGGCGTAGACACGCAGGCCGGGCTTGGAGACGCGGCGCAGGCCGCTGATGACCTTTTCCTTACCGGCAAGGTACTTCAGCTGGATGCGGATGACGCCCTGGGTGCCGTCCTCGACGACTTCGTAGCTCTTGATGTAGCCTTCGTCGAGCAGGATCTTTGCGATGGCCTTCTTCAGGTTGGAAGCGGGCACATCGACGGATTCGTGCTTTGCCGTGTTTGCATTGCGGATGCGCGTCAGCATATCGGCAACGGGATCAGTGATTTGCATGGTTTGTTCCTCCTAGTTTGAAGTTACCGCATTGCGGTTTTGGTGGCGAGGTATCACGACTAATCCTTGCTGCCGACCGGAGCCGACCCGATTAACCGTGACCTTTCGTCATCCATACTTTTATCGTTGGAGGGCGGCTCCCGCCGCCCTGGGCGATAACAAAGAAAAGTTATGGGCCAAAGCCCCTCTTCACTCAACCGCTCCATCAGTCTTCTGAGGGCGGATTGGTGAAGATTTTTTTCGTCAAGGCAAGGTCTGAGGTGCGCCGGCGTACTTTGTGTACGCCAAGCGCTCAGAAACGCAGCATTGCGCGAAAAAGATTTACCAAGACGCCTTTGCGAACGCCGGGGATCTGGCCTTTGTAGGCCAGCTCGCGGAAGCAGATACGGCAGACACCGTAGTCACGCAGGTAAGCATGGGGACGGCCGCAGATCTTGCAGCGGTTATAGTAGCGGGTGGAGAACTTGGGTTCTTCCTTCTGCTTGAGAATCATTGCTTTTCTTGCCATTACCGGTATCCTCCAATCAAGCGTAGAACGGAGCGCCGACCATGGTCAGCAGCTCTTTGGCTTCTTCGTCGGTGGTCGCGGTGGTGCAGATGCAGATGTCCATGCCGCGGATCTTGTCGACCTTGTCGTACTCGATTTCCGGGAAGATCAGCTGTTCCTTGAGACCGAAGGCGTAGTTGCCGCGGCCGTCGAAGGAGTTGGGGTTGATGCCGCGGAAGTCGCGGACACGGGGCAGAGCCACGTTGAACAGACGGTCGAGGAACTCCCACATACGGTCGCCGCGGAGGGTGACCTTGACGCCGACAGGTCTCGCCTTCACGGACCTTGAAGTTCGCGACGGACTTGCGGGCCTTGGTAGTGATGGGGCTTCTGGCCGGTGATGGTGGCGATGTCCTTGCAGATGGCTTCGATTTCCTTGGCGTTGCCCTTGGATTCGCCGCAGCCAACGTTGACGATGACCTTGCTCAGCTTCGGGATCTGCATCACGGACTTATACTGGAACTTGTTCATGAGGGCGGGAGCGATCTCTTCGGTATACTTAACTTTCAGTCTGGCCATGTTTCAATCCTCCCTCTCAAATCGTCTGGCCGCACTTCTTGCAGACGCGGACCTTCTTGCCGTCGGCGAGCTTGACAGCATGGCGGGTAGCCTTGCCGCACTTCGGGCAGACGAGCATGACCTTGGAAGCGTACATCGGGATCTCGCGGTTGATAATGCCGCCCTGATCGCCCTGCTTCTTCGGCTTGACATGGCAGGTCGCGACGTTGACGCCTTCGACGACGACCTTACCGGCAGCGGGCATAGCCTCGAGGACCTTTGCCCTTCTTGCCCTTGTCCTTGCCGGACAGGACAACCACGGTATCGTTCTTCTTAACGTTCATCTCTTGGTCCCCCTATTAAACTGTTTCGGGTGCCAGGGAGCAGATCTTCATGAAACCAGAGTCACGGAGTTCTCTCGCCACCGGCCCAAAAATACGGGTGCCGCGAGGGCTGTTGTCATCCTTGATGAGAACGGCTGCGTTCTCGTCGAAGCGGACGTAGGTGCCGTCTGCACGGCGGGCGCCCTTCATGGAGCGGACGATGACGGCCTTGACGACCTCGCCCTTCTTGACCGTGCCGTTCGGCGCAGCCTTACGGACAGACGCAACAACGACGTCGCCGATGTTGCCGTACTTGCGCTTCGCGCCGCCCAGGACGCGGATGCACTTGATTTCCTTGGCACCGGTATTGTCGGCAACCTTCAAATAAGTTTCGCACTGAATCATTTGTTGTCGACCTCCTTACTTTGCCTTTTCAATGATCTCTACAAGTCTCCATCTCTTGTCCTTGGACAAGGGGCGGCACTCCATGACCTTGACGGTATCGCCGATGCCGGCTTCGTTCTTCTCGTCATGGGCCTTGAGCTTGTAGGTTCTCTTGATGATTTTATGATACAGCGGATGCTGTACGTTCGTCGCGATCGCAACCACGATGGTCTTGTCCATCTTATCGGAGATGACGGTACCAACTCTGGTCTTGCGGAACGCTCTGGTAGTTTCACTCATTGCAGTTTCCTCCTCAGTTACTTGGTCTCGTTCTCACGAATAATAGTTTTGATGCGGGCAATATCTTTCTTGACGTCTGCGATGCGCAGGGGTTGTCCAGCTGGTTGGTCGCGTGCTGCATGCGCAGCATGAACAGATCCTTTCTTGAGATCTGCCAGCTTGGAGTCGAGCTCAGCCGCAGACAGTTTACGGACTTCGTTTGCCTTCATCTTATTCACCACCATTCTCGGTTTCCGGGGCTTCCTTTGGCAATGATCTTCGTCTTGATGGGCAGCTTGTGCTGTGCCAGACGCAGTGCCTCGCGCGCTTCCGCTTCGGAAACGCCGCCGATTTCGAACATGACTTTCTGATTCTTGACGACTGCAACCCAGTATTCCGGAGCGCCCTTGCCGGAGCCCATACGGACGCCGAGAGCCTTCTTCGAAACAGGCTTGTCGGGGAAGATCTTGATCCAGACCTGCCGCCGCGCTTGGTGTAGCGGGTCATGGCGACACGGGCTGCTTCGATCTGATTGCCGGTGATCCAGCCCGGCTCCATTGCCTGGATACCGAACTCACCGTAGGAAACCTTGTTGCCGCGGGAGGCAGCACCCTTCATGCGGCCTCTCTGTACGCGGCGGTACTTGGTTCTTTTGCGGCATTAACATTAGCGGTTGCCTCCTTCCGTGTTGTTGTTGTTATTGTACGGACGGCGCTCGCCGTTGTAGGAACGGCGGTCATTGTTGTACGGACGGCGTTCACCGCTGTTGCGGCGGTCGCCACCCCGGCGGTCGTTCGGACGGCGGTCGCGGCGCTCGCGCTTTGCGGGCTCCGGATTCTCGGAACGCAGCGTGGAGTTCAGGACTTCGCCCTTTGTAGATCCAGACCTTGCAGCCGACGCGGCCGTAGGTCGTATTGGCCTCGGGCAAAGCCGTAGTCGATGTCGGCGCGGATGGTCTGCAGGGGGGATGGTGCCCTCATGATAGGATTCGCTTCTGGCGATCTCGGCGCCGCCCAGACGGCCGCCGCAGGTGCACTTGATGCCCTTCGCGCCCAGACGGGTCGCGCGCTGGATGGCCTGCTTCATGGCACGGCGGAAGGAGATACGCTTTTCGAGCTGCGCGGCGATGTTCTCCGCGACGAGCTGTGCGTTGAGGTCCGGGGAACGGACTTCGACGATGTTCAGAGCGACGGTCTTGCCGAGCTTGGCTTCGATCTTCTTGCGGAGCACTTCGATCTCCGTGCCGCCCTTGCCGATGATGACGCCGGGGCGGGAGCAGTGGATGCTGATCTTGACCTTGGCGTTGTCGCGCTCAATTTCGATCTTGGCAATACCGGCGGAGAGGGTGGACTTCAGATACTTACGGATGTTGTAGTCCTCGACGATCAGATCGCCGACCTTATCCTCACGGGCATACCAACGAGAGTCCCAATCTTTAATTACGCCGACGCGCAATCCATGGGGATTAACTTTCTGTCCCATAGTAACCTCCTGCTTAAGCCTTCTCGCTCACACCGATGGTGATGTGAGTGGTTCTCTTCAGAATGCGATTGTATCTGCCCTGCGCTCTGGGCATACCGCGCTTGAGCGTGGGGCCCGGGTTGGCGATGGCGGTCGTGACAACCAGATTGTCGGCGTTCATGCCGTGGTTGTTCTCCGCGTTCGCAACAGCGCTCTTGAGCAGCTTGAGCATGGGCTCGGAGGCCGCCTTCGGGGTCTGCATCAGATATGCGGTTGCAGTCTTTACGTCCTTGCCGCGGATCAGGTCGCACAGAATGACGACCTTGCGCGGAGAGATACGCAGGTATTTCAAATAAGCTCTAGCTTCCATGTTTCTTGCGTCCTCCTCTTATGCGTTGGTGGTCTTGCTGCCGGAGTGGCCGCGGAAGGTCCGCGTCGGAGCAAACTCGCCAAGCTTGTGGCCGACCATATCCTCAGTGATATAGACGGGTACATGACGGCGGCCGTCATGAACAGCGATCGTGTGGCCAACGAAGGAAGGGAAGATCGTGGAGCTTCTGGACCAGGTCTTGAGGACCTTCTTATCACCGGCCTTGTTGAGCTCTTCCACGCGCTTGAACAGCTCGGGTGCTACAAACGGGCCTTTTTTAATGCTTCTGCTCATCTTATATCCTCCTTACTTCGCGTTTCTGTGCTTAAAGATATACTTGTTGGTGCGGTTCTTGGTCTTGCGGGTCTTCAGGCCCATTGCAGGCTTGCCCCAAGGCGTCATAGGACCGGGATGGCCAACAGGAGACTTGCCTTCGCCGCCGCCGTGCGGGTGGTCGTTCGGGTTCATGACAGAACCGCGGACCGTCGGGCGGATGCCCATGTGGCGGGTACGGCCGGCCTTGCCGATGTGCACGTTCTCATGGTCGATGTTGCCGACCTGACCGATGACTGCCACGCAGTTCGGGCGAACGAGGCGGACTTCGCCGGACGGCAGACGGACCTGCGCAAACTGCGCGTCCTTTGCCATCAGCTGGGCGTAGTCGCCGGCGGAGCGGACGAGCTGTGCGCCGCGGCCGGGGTTGATCTCGATGTTGTGGATGATGGTACCGACGGGGATATTGGCCAGCGGCAGGCAGTTGCCGGGCTTGATATCGGCGGCGGCGGAAGAGACGACGGTGTCGCCGGTCTTCAGACCGACAGGCGCGAGGATGTAGCGGAGCTCGCCGTCTTCGTACTTGACCAGAGCGATGAACGCGCTGCGGTTCGGGTCGTACTCGATGCGCTGGACAGTTGCCGGCATATCGAGCTTGTCGCGGCGGAAGTCGATGATGCGGTACTTGCGCTTGTTGCCGCCGCCGCGATGGCGGACGGTGATGCGGCCGTAGCTGTTGCGGCCCGCGTTCTTCTTGACAGTCTCAAGAAGGCTGCGTTCAGGCTTTGCCTTTTTGTCTACGCCGTCGAACGCGGAAACAGTCATGTTTCTTCTCGACGGGGTATACGGCTTAAAAGATTTGATCGCCATATTGCGTTACTCTCCTTACAAATTGATTAGACCATACCCTCGAAGAACTCGATGGTCTTGGAATCGGCAGTCAGCTTGACCATGGCCTTCTTCCAGCTGGCGCGGCGGCCTGCGGGAGCGGCGCCCTGGCGCTTTTCCTTGCCTTCCATACGGATGGTGTTGACTTTTTCGACCTTCACGCCGAAGATCTCCTCGACAGCCTTCTTGATCTCGACCTTGTTGGCGTCGATCGCAACCTGGAAGACATATTTCTTGTCTTCGGTGGCTTCCATGGACTGTTCGGTGATGACGGGCTTGATGATGATATCGTAAGCGGTCTTCATTATGCGAACACCTCCTCAATCTTTGCAAGAGCAGCTTTGTCAACGACGAGCTTCTTTGCGTTCAGAATGTCGTAGACGTTGATCAGGTTGGCGAAGGTCACCAGAACGCCGGGGATGTTGGCCGCGCTCTTGACAACGACTTCGTTGTTTTCAGCGGTGACGACCAGAGCCTTGGTATCGGCGCCGACAGCCTTCAGGAACGAAGCCATGGGCTTGGTCTTGATGGCGTCCAGCTTGATCTCGTCGATGACGATAACGTTTTCTTCCTGTGCCTTCGCGCTCAGGACGGACTTGAGAGCCAGTCTCTTGACCTTCTTGTTGAGCGTGTAGCTGTAATCGCGTGGCTTGGGTGCGAACACGATGCCGCCGTGGGTCCACTGCGGAGCGCGGATGGAGCCCTGACGGGCACGGCCGGTGCCCTTCTGGCGCCACGGCTTGATGCCGCCGCCGGAGACCTCTGCGCGGGTCAGGGAGCTCTGCGTGCCCTGACGGCAGTTGGCCAGATGGTTCTTTACGACGTCGTGAACGACAGCCTCATTGGGCTCGATCCCGAAAATGGCATCAGAGAGCTCGATCTCGCCGACCTGCTTACCAGCCATATCAAAAACTAGTCTGCATGATTTACTCTCCTCTCTCAGCGGTTTCTTGCCGAAGCCTTCTGCGGGTTGGTACGTGCGGAAGCCTTCTGCGGGTTGATGCTCGCGTTGGCAGCAGCGCCCTTTGCCTTGAAGTTCTTGACGGTGTTCTTGATGTAGACAACGCCGCCCTTCGGGCCGGGGATCGCGCCGCGAACGACGATCATGTTGAGCTCGTCGTCGACCTTGACGATGTCGAGGTTCTCAACCGTGACCTGCTCAACGCCCATCTGGCCTGCGCCATGATGGCCCTTGAAAATACGGCTGGGGGAAGAGGTGGGGCCCATGGAACCGGCCTGACGATGGACCGGGCCGCCACCGTGGGTCATCGGGGTGCGATGGCCGCCGCAGCGCTTGACCGGGCCTTCATAGCCGTGGCCCTTGCTGATGCCGGTGACGTCGACCTTGTCGCCGACTGCGAAAACGCTTGCCTTAATCTCGTCGCCGACATTCATCTCGGCGGCCTTTTCCACGCGGAACTCCTTGAGGTGCTTCTTGAGCAACCTCAGCCTTTTTCAGATGGCCGAGCTCCGGCTTGGTCAGCTTGGATTCCTTGACGTCCTCAAAGCCAAGCTGTACGGCGTTGTAGCCGTCTTTTTCGGTGGTCTTCTTCTGGGTCACGACGCAGGGACCTGCCTCGATAACGGTGACCGGAATGACCTTGCCGCTCTCATCGAAAATCTGGGTCATGCCCACTTTTTTGCCGATGATCGCTTTCTGCATTTGCATGTGTGTTTCCTCCTAAGTTAAGGTTATTGGTTGAGCGACTTGCGCATTGGGACGCATTGGTCGGTCAACATGACCCGTCCGTCCTCTATAGTGGCGAACCGTGGCGGGCTGCTGTAATTGACGTTTGGATTACAGCTTTATCTCAATTTCAACGCCAGCGGGAAGGTCGAGGCTCATGAGAGCTTCCACAGTCTTCTGGTTGGGGTTGAGAATATCGATCAGTCTCTTGTGGGTTCTGCGCTCGAACTGCTCACGGGAGTCCTTGTACTTGTGAACAGCGCGAAGGATGGTGACGACCTCCTTCTTGGTCGGCAGCGGGATGGGGCCGGAAACGGAAGCGCCGTTGCGCTTGGCGGTTTCGACGATCTTCTCGGCGCTGGCGTCGATGAGCTGATGATCGTAAGCCTTGAGGCGGATTCTGATCATTTCCTGATTTGCCATGTTGTGTTTTTCCTCCTTGAATAACGTACTCAGTGGTTTCTTTGATCTCTGGGTACGGTCGAGTCTCGCAATACGCTAAGCCGTGCGTATCATTCTGCGCCATGAAAAAAGGCCGACGTTGTCGGCCATTTATCACCGCAGCGATATACGCTGTACTGTGATCCTCAGCCGCCCGATGACCGGACATACTCCGCAGAAGTTACCGCCCGTGGCGCAATCTCCTGCATCATCGCAATGACACGCGTGGGTGCGTTGCACATCCTTTTCGCGCGCTCATATATCATATAACAAATCCCCCTTGGTGTCAAGGGGGATTTTCAATATTTTTTGTTCAAAACAGCAGAACTTTCGCGCCCGGTTTTGGCCTTTTTGCCGAATCCCGGCGTTCATTTCTTCCGCCACGTGCTGGGCATCAGCAGCACCAGCATCGGGTACAGCTCCAGCCGCCCCAGCAGCATATCGATGCACAGCACGACCTTCGCCAGCGGCGAGAAAAACGCGAAGTTCCCCGCCGGGCCGCACAGCCCGAGGCCGGGGCCGATATTATTGAATGTCGCAAGGACAGCCGTCAGCGTCGTTGACCCGTCATAGCCGTCGAGCGAGACGAGCAGCACAGACGCCGCGGCGATCAGCACATACAATATAAAATAGGTGCTCACCGCGCGGACCGTCTCGCCGGAGACAGGCTTGCTGTCAACGGTGATGACCTTGACGGTGTGCGGATGCAGGATCTTGCGCAGCTCCGCCTTGGCTGCCCGCATGAGAATGACGACGCGCGAGACCTTCAGCCCGCCGCCGGTCGAGCCTGCGCTTGCGCCGACGATCATGAGAAGCACCAGAATCACGCGTGAGAACTCCGGCCACAGGTCAAAATTCTCCGTACCGTAGCCCGTCGTGGTGATGACGGACGAAACGGTAAACGCCGCATGGTGCAGGCTGTAGCCAAAATCCCCGTGATAGAGGCTTTTAATGTTGAAGGTAATAAGCAGCGTCGAGATCACGATGATCGACACGTACCAGCGCAGCTCCGTGTTCTTCCACGCCAGATCAAATTTTCTGCGCAGCAGGAAGAAATAGATCGAGAAATTCACGCCGAACAGCGCCATGAAGACCGTCGTGACCGTCTGCGTGTAGGCGCTGTAGGAGGCGAAGGAGTCGTTTCTGATGGCGAAGCCGCCCGTGCCCGCCGTGCCGAACGCGTTGCAGAGCGAATCAAACAGCGGGTCGCCGCCCGCCAGATATAAGATGATCTGCACGACCGTCAGGCCGAAATAAATGCCATACAAAATTTTAGACGAATCGACCATGCGCGGGACCATCTTGGAAACTGTCGGTCCAGGGCTCTCGGCACGCAGCAGATGGATGGCCTGTCCGCCGTCCATGCGGACGATGGCCAGCATGAATACGAGAATGCCCATGCCGCCGATCCAGTGTGAAAGGCTCCGCCAGAAGAGCATACAGCGGTCAAGCGACTCGACCGCCGGGAGGATGCTGGAACCCGTGGTCGTAAAGCCGGAGATCATCTCGAACACCGCGTCGAGGTAAAACGGGATCTGCCCCGAGAGCGTGAACGGCAGCGCCCCCACGAGCGACAGCACGATCCAGCTCAGCGCGACGGCGATCAGGCCCTCCTTCGCGTACATGGCGCTGCGCTTTCTGCCGCCCAGGCCGAGCGCCAGCGCGCCCAGCACAGCCGCACCCAGCAGCACCCACAGAAAATACCAGCCGTTTTTCTCCCGGTAAATAACCGCCACCAGCAGCGGCAGCAGCATGAGCGCGGCCTCGATCAGAAGCACCGCGCCCAGCACGTATACAATGACCCGCTTATTCATGCCCCGGCCCTCTTGCAAGGATGTCCTCAAGCTTGCCGAGGCCCATGCTGCACGTCACGACGATCACGCTGTCGCCGGGCTCGATGGTGTCCTGGCCGCTGGGGATGATGATCTGCCCGCCCCGGCCGATGCAGCCGATCAGCAGATTCTCCCGCAGCTTCAGCTCCTGCAGCGGAATGCCGCAGAGCTTCGAACCTTCGGACACGCGGAACTCCAGCGCCTCAGCTTGCCGCCGACAAGCTTGTAGAGTGTTTCGATCTGCGAGCTGCTGCCGGAATTCTGCATGGCCCGGACATAACGACAGATAAGGTTTGACGCGGAGTTTCGCGGGTTAAACACGCTTCCCAGATCCATACTGTCAATGATGGACTGGAAGGACGTGCGGTTGACCTTGGTGATGACCTTGACCTTCGGCCAGGTCTTGCGGATATACATGCCGATGAGCACGTTTTCCTCATCGATGCCGGTCAGCGCGGCGACCGCTCCGGTCGTCTCGATGCCGCATTTGCGCAGAAACGCCTCATTTGTGCCGTCTCCGCACAGGATTTCCGCCTTGGGCAGCAGCACGGAAAGCTCCTCACAGCGGGCCGGATCGCTTTCGATGATCTTCACGTCAAGCCCCGCCTCGACGAGCTGCTTTGCCAGATAATACGCGATGCGCCCGCCGCCGATGAGCATGGCGCTGCGCACACGTCCCGCCGCCAGCTTCATCTGCCGGAAGAACTGCTGCGCGCCCGCGTAGGACGCGACGAACGAAATGCGGTCGCCCGCCTGCAGCCGGAACGAGCCGGAGGGGATATGGATCTCCTGCTCCCCGCGTTCGACCGCGCAGATCAGGACCTTTGCCCTTGTGATGCCGGGCAGCTCCATCAGCGTCCGGCCCGCCAGCGGCGAATCCGCCGGAAGCTGGAATTTCAGCAGCTCGACCTTGCCGCCGAAGAAGGTGTCGGTCTTGATAGCCGACGGAATGCGCAGCGTCCGCGCCATCTCCGTCGCGCAGATCAGCTCCGGATTGACGGACAGGCTCAGCCCCAGATCGTCGGAAATGAGCGACAGCTCCCCCGCGTATTCCGGGTTCCGGACGCGGGCAATGGTGTGCTTCGCGCCGATCTTCTTCGCAACGAGGCAGCACAGCAGATTCAGCTCGTCCTGCGCCGTTACCGCGATGACCAGCTCCGCCTCGTCGACGCCCGCCTCCAGCTGCGTGGCATACGTCGCACCGTTTCCCTCAATGCTCAGAATGTCCAGATCCTCAACCGTCCGCTGCAGCGGCGCGCCGCTGCGGTCGACAATGGTGATCTCATGCCCCTCACGCGAAAGCTGCTCCGCCAGCGCACTGCCGATCTTTCCGTCGCCCACGATCACGATCCGCATGGTCTCAACTCCTTTTTCTCTCATCCGTTCCGAATTTGCAACAAATATTGTACCACGCCGCCCGCTTTTTTGCAACCAGCCCCCGGTAAAGCCCCTGTTCAGGAATGTTCCCTCTTGCCCGATGCGGGAAAAGGCGGTATACTAGGGTGTATCTGAAAACTCATGATGTGACCGGCAGCGAGGGATTTTTGCGTTGCGCAAGACATTTTTTCGCAGGAATACTGACGTATTTCAAGGAAAAATGACGCGGCGCACCGCAAAAAGGCCCGCTGTCCGGGTGCGTTGGGAGTTTTCAGATACACCCTAGGTTAAAATATCTGCCGCTGCTCCATGAATCTTCGTAGGGGCCGATGCCGGTCACAGCCGTTCGCGACGAAGGAGCGTTACGGATGTGGGTCTGGCGCTTGCCGGTACACATCGGCCCGTTGGGAAGTTGCGAATTTGCCGAAGACTACCATAAAAAGCGGTGCATTCTGCCGGGCCGATGTGGGCATCGGCCCCTACAGCGTCTCGGCGAATTCGTACTGCCATACAGGTTTCGAACGCAGGGCGTTTTTACCGCAGCTATTCAAACGTAACTGCTCACGAATTTGGTTGTACCATAACAGGCGGCGCGCACCATAGCGCCCGCAGGGTGCGTATGTGTGTTCGAAACGACTAAAAAATCGGCTCTTGCTTGAATTGTACCCGCAGCACGCACCAAACCGTAACCCAGCGCCCCTTTTCTCCCCTGTCTTTTCCGGCAAGGCGGAAAAGACAGGGCCGCCGGAGGCCCGTCCCCAAACATCCACCCCATTCACGGAGGTTTACTATGAAACACCCCTATCTGCAAACCGGAAAGATCGTCAGCACGCATGGCGTACATGGCGAGGTCAAGCTTCTGCCCTGGGCCGACGGCCCGGAATTTCTGCTGCAATTCCACACGCTCTATCTGGACGGAAAAGCCTATCAGGTCGAGCAGTCGCGCGTGCAGAAGACCTGCGTGCTGCTGAAGCTGGAAGGCGACACCGTCGAGGCCGCGAGCGCGCTGCGCGATAAGGTCGTCTCCATCGCGCGTGCGGACGCGAAGCTGCCGGAGGGCAGTCTGTTCATCGCCGATCTTCTGGGTCTTCCGGTCTACGACGGCGAGACGCTGCTCGGCACGCTGGCCGAGGTCATGCCCACACCTGCGAACGACGTGTACGTTGTAAAGTCCGAGGACGGGCAGGAGCATCTGATCCCCTCCGTGCCGGATTTCGTGCTCGAACGCAATCTGGACGAGGGCTATATCAGAGTCCGCCTCATCGAAGGGATGTAACGCCATGCGCTTTGATATCATGACCCTGTTCCCGGAGGCCGTTTCTCCCATGCTGAATGCCAGCATCCTCGGCCGGGCGCAGAAAAAGGGCCTGATCGAAATTCACGCCCACCAGATCCGGGACTATACCGTCAACCGCCAGAATCAGGTCGACGATTACCCCTACGGCGGCGGACGGGGCGCCATCATGCAGTGCGACCCCTGTGGCGCTGCTGGTGCGCGGTGTGCGACGAGATCAGCGCGCCGGTGCATACGGTTTTCCTCTCCCCCTGCGGCCCGGCTTTTGATCAGGCCAAGGCGCGGCAGCTTGAGGCAAGCTATGACAATCTCATCCTCGTCTGCGGCCATTATGAGGGCGTCGACCAGCGGTTTCTGGACGAATGCGTCGACGAGGAAATTTCCATGGGCGATTTTGTGCTCACCGGCGGCGAAATTCCCGCCATGGCCATTGTCGATGCCGTCTCACGCCTCATCCCCGGCGTGCTCGGCGACGAGATCTGCTTCACCGACGAGAGCCATTGGAACGGACTGCTTGAATACCCGCAGTATTCCCGGCCCGACGAGTGGCACGGGCTGAGCGTGCCGGAGGTTCTGCGTTCCGGCGACCATGCGAAGGTCGCGCGGTGGCAGAAAAAAGCAGGCGATTTTGCGGACGCTGCACCGCAGGCCGGATCTGTTTTACAAGCTGCGCTTCCCGTATAAAACGCGGGCCGAGCGTAAATTTATCGCAGAATTGGAGGCGGAGGACGATGCATTCCGAGATCGAAACCCTAAAAACCTGGATTACCGAAAGTGATAACATTGTATTCTTTGGCGGGGCAGGCGTATCGACGGAGTCCGGCATTCCGGATTTCCGCAGTACAGACGGCCTGTACCACCAGAAATTCGACTACCCGCCGGAGACGATCCTGAGCCACACGTTTTTCTATCAGAACCCGGAGTATTTCTTCCGCTTTTACCGCGAAAAAATGCTCCCGCTCGACTATCAGCCGAACGAGGCGCACAAAAAGCTTGCCGCGCTCGAACAGGCGGGCAAGCTCCGCGCCATCGTCACGCAGAACATCGACGGCCTGCACCAGAAGGCAGGCAGCAAAAATGTCTTCGAGCTGCACGGCTCCATCTACCGCAACTACTGTGAAAAATGCGGCAAATTCTATCCGCCGGAGTATATCCGGGATTCAGACGGCATTCCGCGCTGCACCTGCGGCGGCCGGATCAAGCCGGACGTCGTTTTATATGAAGAAAGCCTCGACCAGAGGGTGATCGAGGGCGCGGTACGCGCGATCGCGGACGCAGAGGTGCTCATCGTCGGCGGCACATCGCTGACGGTCTATCCGGCGGCGGGACTCATTCGCTATTATCGAGGAAACAAACTCGTACTTATCAACCGAGACGAAACACCGTATGACGGCTATGCCAATCTGATCTTCCGCGATCCCATCGGCAAGGTATTGGGGGCAATCTGACACGATGACGAGAACTGAATTTTCCGCATGGTGCAGCTCTGTCCGCCTGCTCGACGGCGCGACGGGCAGTATGCTCCGCGCTGCCGGGATGCCGGCGGGCGTCTGCTCTGAAAGCTGGATCCTTTCGCACCCGCAGCCGCTGCTTGACTTGCAGCGCGCCTATTCCGCCGCAGGCAGCGACGTGATCTACGCGCCCACATTCGGGGCCAACCGCGTGCTTCTGGGCCACCACGACCTGCAAAACGAGGTTTCCGCCCTGAACCGCGACCTTGTCCAGCTCAGCCGCGAGGCGGTCGGGACAAATGCGCTCCTTGCCGGCGACATGACCACGACGGGCCAGCCCGTCACTCCGGGCGACGACAACGCGTATGCCGCACTTCTGGAAATTTACCGCGAACAGGCCGAAGCGCTTTTGATTGCAGGCGTCGATCTGTTCGCCGTGGAGACGATGATGGGCGTGACGGAGTGCATGGCCGCAGTCGAAGCCATCCGCAGTCTGTGCGACACGCCCATTTTATGCACGCTCTCCGTCTATTCCGACGGCAAATGCTATTTTGACGGCTCCGCCGAGGAAGCGGCGGAGATCCTGCCCGGCCTTGGCGCGGACGCCGTAGGTCTCAACTGCTCGTCCGGGCCTGACCAGATCGGCACGGTCGTGCGCATGATGAAAAAAGCCGCGCCGGACACTCCCATCGCGGCCAAACCCAACGCAGGGCTGCCCACGATCACGGAGACCGGCGAGGCTGTCTATCATATGGATCCCGAGGACTTTGCGCGGCATATGCGTGCGCTGAAGCAGGACGGCGCAAGCCTGCTCGGCGGCTGCTGCGGCACAGGACCTGCGTATATCGAAGCGCTCCGCGCGCTGCGCTGAGCCTTATCCGCCCAGCTTTTCGCGCAGGAAGTCCCGCACCTGCGCGGGCGGCATTCCGAGCGCAAAGCCGAATTCGCCGTAGAGCATCTCCTCGGCCATGCGCCAGCTGCGCAGCTCGGTCGAGTTGACGCCCCGGCGGCTGGCCGTCTGGCTGTTCTGCTTGGCATGGAGCGTCTTGCACAGGCGCAGGAGCGCAACGCAGTCGTGCCCGGATAAAATGGCGCGGTAATACTCGCCCGCCGCACGGCTGTCGGGCGGCACATCATCTCCGAGCGGCTCCAGCTCCGGCAGGCGCGGAAGAAGCCGCTCCAGCTCCTCGCGCGTCAGAACAGGCCGCATGACGGCCCCGTCGACCGGCGTGTAGATCGTGCCGTCGTGATAATACGGGCGCAGACGGTAATACGCGCGGTTTTTGTCCAGTCCCGCAACCTTCAGCTTCCCGGCTTCCTCGACCCGGCACACGCCCTCAACGCCATAAACAATATATTCCCCGACTGAAAACATAGGCTTCCTCCTTCTTTTCCGGATAAACGTAACTTCTTACAGATACCAGTATACCAGATTCCGAAAGGAAAGTGTAAGCCTTTTTTCAACTTTTTTTGCGTTTTTCTTCCGAACGGCGGACAACCTTACGGCTTGTCCGCCGTATTTGCGCCCGCCTGGGCGGCGGTGCAGGAATTCGTCGAAGGCGTCGATGCGCTCGGTCAGGGGTTTGATGGACACAAAGCGGAAGAAGCCGCCGCGCGATTGCATCTTATGCCACAGCTTCTGCACGTCGATGGCGTCATAGACGCTCTTGTCGATCTGCGCGGCCTTTTTCTGCACGACCGCACCCAGATGGACAGAGAAGCACAGATCGATCAGGAAAATGCCGAAGCACACGCCGACCATGAATGAGGCCAGCGGGTGCGCCACGAACCACTCGACCAGCTTCCGGAGTCTCGGATAGAGCAGGAAGTAATACCCCAGCGACAAAACGCCCCAGAAGAACGTGAACAGCGGGCAGATAATGCCCTGGATATTGCCCCAGAGCTTGCTGTAGTCCCAGAGGCGCAGATGGAAACCCTTAAAGCTCACAAGGCCGACGATGTATTCCAGCAGCGTCATCGCCAGCGCCATGACGACGAACATCACAGGATAATACCAGAACGTGCCGGAAAACGAGCCGAAGAGCGTATGATCGAGTTCCGAAAGAATAAACAGCAGCACCGTGCCGAAGCCGTAGAGCGGCAGGCAGGGGCCGAACAGGAAGCCGGGGTTCAGCCATTTGCGCTCCGGGTTCGCGCCGGAGAAAAAGCGCCTGAACAGCAGCTCCAGCACCCAGCCGCCGACGCCGCCGAAGAAAAACAGATACAGAACGATCAGAAACACCTGAAATTTGGACATAGCGACCTCCGCATTCTTTTTTCCTCAGCTTACGACATTCCTATTCCGCTGTCAAGCCAAAAGAAAACAGTGACGTTTTGCGCCAGATATGGTATACTGTCGGCAGATTATGCAAAGGAGCGTTTTATCATGCGCGGCATCCCGTCTCTTATCACCGACATCCGAAAACAGGTCTTTGCCGAGGTCGCCAGAATGGCCTACTCCGGCGACTACACCGACATGGAGGACATCCCCTTCAAGATCGTCCCCGGCCAGAGCCCGCTGCACCGCGAATCTGTGTTCCTCGAACGCGCTATTGCGGGCGAACGCGTGCGCCTCGCGATGGGTCTGTCCTTACAGCCCGTGCAGACGCGCACACTTCTGACTGAGGGCATGGACCAGGCGGCCATCGCCGAGCAGTATTATGAGCCGCCGCTCGTCAACATCATCCCCTACGCCTGCCACGCCTGCCCGACGAAGCAGTACCGCGTGACAGAGCTGTGTCAGGGCTGTCTTGCCTCCTCGTGCCAGCGCGTGTGCCCGAAGGGCGCCGTCAAATTCGTCAACGGCAAGAGCCGCATCGACCAGAAGCTGTGCATCAAGTGCGGCAAATGCGCCAGATCCTGTCCGTATAACGCCATTACGTATCTGGAGCGGCCCTGTCAGGCCGCCTGCGGCATGGACGCCATCGGCGTCGACGAATACGGCAAGGCGTGCATCGACTATGACCGCTGTGTCTCCTGCGGCCAGTGTCTGGTCAGCTGCCCGTTCGGCGCGATCGTCGACAAGAGCCAGATCTATCAGGTCATCCGCTCCATCCTTGAAGGCAACGAAGTCGTGGCCATCGTCGCGCCGTCGTTCGTCGGGCAGTTCGGCAGGGACGTGACCGTTCCGAAGTTCCTGACCGCCATGAAGCAGCTCGGCTTTGCCGACGTGGTCGAGGTCGCGGCCGGCGCGGATATCTGCACGATTGAAGAAGCGCACGACTTTCTGGAAAAGGTACCGAACGAGCAGCGCTTCATGGCGACCTCCTGCTGCCCGTCGTGGCGGATGATGGCGCGCAGGCTCTTCCCGGCGGAGTCCGGCAATATCTCCATGACGTACACGCCGATGGTCTACACGGCGCGGCTCGTCAAAAAAGAACACCCGAACAGCAAGGTTGTCTTCATCGGCCCGTGCGCGGCAAAAAAAGCTGGAAGCCATGCAGGATGATATCCGCACGGACGTTGATTTTGTCCTGACCTACGAAGAACTCATGGGCATCTTTGAGGCCAAGGAGATCAATTTCTCCGCGCTTCCCGACAGCCCCGATCTGGACGAGGGCACGCGGGCCGGACGCGGCTTTGCCGTGGCGGGCGGCGTGGCCGCAGCGGTGGAGGAGCTGATTCATAAAGAGCACCCGGATATCGAACTCAAAACACAGCGGGCTGACGGTCTGCGCGACTGCCGGAAGCTGCTGATGCTGGCCAAGGCCGGAAAGCTCGACGGATATCTGCTCGAGGGCATGGCCTGCCCCGGCGGCTGCGTGGCAGGCGCTGGCACGGTCGTGTCGGCGGACACGGCGGCAAAAAAGCTGGCACAGCACATGACGCAGGCCAGCGGCGAAACGGCGAAGGACAGCAAATACCGCGAGCTGGCCGACCAGCTGAACTGAGAGGGTGACAGACATGAAAGCTTGCAGAAAAATTGCAGCACTGGCGCTGTGCGCGGTGCTGCTGGTATCGCTGATGCCCATAGTTTTCGCGGCAGACGCGGCCCCGGCGCTGCAATTCGACGAAAACGGGGAATTCAAGATCCTGATCGTCGCCGACACGCAGGACATTGACAAGCCGCAGAAGGAAACCATCGCGCTGCTGGAGGCCGAGCTGGACGCGGCGCAGCCGGATCTCGTCGTATTTTTGGGTGACCAGATCCACGGCCCGTCGATCGGCAAGAGCGTCGAGCGCACGCAGAAGGCGCTGGATGCGTTCTTGCAGCCGGTGGCCGAACGCGGCCTGCAATTCGCCGTCGTCTTCGGCAACCACGACGACGAGGGCGGTGTCAGCAAGGAAACCCAGATGGCATACTACCAGAGTTACCCCGGCTGCCTCGCAGCGGCGGGCGACGTGACGGGTGTGGGCAACTACAATCTGCTCGTCTATGGCTCCGACGGAAAAACGCCGGTCGTGAACCTCTGGTTCTTTGACTCCGGCTCCTACGCGCCGGAGGGACAGGGCAAATACGACTGGGTGCGGCAGGATCAGATCGACTGGTATCTGGAAACAGAGGCGGCGCTTGCCGCCCGGAACGGCGGAACGCCCATCCCGGCCTACGCGTTCCAGCACATCATTGTCCCGGATATTTACGACGCGATGGACATCGTTCCGTCCAGCGAGAAGAAGAACGGCGCGGTCGAGGGCTACGGCTGCCGCAAGGGCACGTATTATTCCGCTGCATCCGTGATCGAGGCCGGAACGCTCGGCGAAGCGCCGTGCCCGCCGGATGTGAACGGCGGCGAATTTGCCGCGTGGAAGCAGGGCGGCGATATCGTTGCGGGCTTCTTCGGCCACGACCATGTGAACGACTTCATTATTCCCTATGAGGGCATCGATCTAATCAACACCAACAGCACCGGCTTTTACATCTACGGCGCAGGCGAAAATCACGGCGCACGGCTCGTAACGCTGCGCGAATCCGACCCCACGGCCTATGAGACGCGCATGCTCTATTATAAAGACCTGATTGGCACAAAGCTGCCTTTCGGCTTTGCCGGCACATGGGGCACCTATGTGCAGAGCATCGTTCTTCTGGCCGTGTGCGCGCTTGTGCTTGTGCTGACAGGCGCAGTGTGCCTGACGGTGCATCTGGTCAAAAAGCGCCGCCGCGGGCGCAGGTGATTTGCCGCGAACGCGTTCCAAGGTCAACTGGAAAGCTGCCTAGGGTGTATCTGAAAACTCCCAACGCACCCGGACAGCGGGCCTTTTTGCGGTGCGCCGCGTCATTTTTCCTTGAAATACGTCAGTATTCCTGCGAAAAAAATGTCTTGCGCAACGCAAAAATCCCTCGCTGCCGGTCACATCATGAGTTTTCAGATACACCCTAGAAGCGAACGCAGCTGGCAGGGGGGCAGGGCTGCGCTCCGCCCGGTGGGCAGCTGTGAATTCGCCGAGGATTTCCGGGAAAACCGGTGCATCCTGCAGGCGGACAGAGTCGTCCGCCCCTACGGGATATGGGAAGTATTGAAGCTTCGGCGTAGGTGCCGACGCCTCTGTCGCCCCGTTTGGGAAGTTCCGAATTCGCCAAAAATTTTCGTAAAATCGGTGCATTCTGCCGGGCCGATGTGAACCCCACCAAGATTGTACGTTTTTGGAGTGCAGCGCACCCCGTATAAGACGCAAAAAAAAAGCGGCTGCCGGAGCAGCCGCTTTTTGTATGGGGTTGGTGCTTAGTTCAGTTCGGTGATGCCGTCGATTCTCAGCTGGAAGGACGGAGCGGACTGGAAGTAGGACTCGTGGTAGTAGCCGTCGAAGACTGCCTCGTCGGCATCGGGCACGAAGTCGCCGTCGGTATCGGTTGCAAAAGCCGTGGTAACGGTTTTGCCACCAACGGTGAACTTGCTGGTGTCGAAGACATGCAGGCTGCCGTCCTTGATAGCCGCGATGGTCTCGTCAACCTTCTCCTGGGTGCCGGGAGCGCAGGACTCGCCGAGCGGAGTGAGGGTAACGGCGTCGGCCTCATAGCCCTGGCACCAGTTCTGATCGAAGGACTCGCCGTTCATAACAGCGCGGAATGCGTACTCATAGAAGACTTCCCAAACGTTGGTCGGGGAGGTCAGAGCGGCGGTCGGAGCGACTGCGAGCATATCGACGTTGTAGCCGACGCAGTAGACGGTCGTGCCGGCGTCGAGGGCTTCCTGGCAGGCGGCCGGAGCGCCGGTGGAGTCGGCGTGCTGGCTGACGATGATGCAGCCGTCGGCGATCAGAGCCTTGGCAGCCTCGTTCTCAGCGGTGATGTTGAACCAGGAGTTGGTGTACTGCACCTGCATGGCGACATCGGGAACGATGCTCTGCAGGCCAAGGAAGAACGCGGTGTAGCCGGAAACGACCTCTGCGTACGGATAAGCGCCGACATAGCCGATCTTGATCTTGCCGTCAGCAGTCTTGTTCTTGTCTTCGACCTTGCCTTCGTCGATGAGCTGCTGCAGCTTCATGCCGGCGACAACGCCGCCGACGTAGCGGGCCTGATAGATGCCGGTGAAGGCGTTGTGGAAGTTATCAAGGCCGTTGGCTCTGGCGGTATCGCCGGTCATCGCGACGAACTGCACATCGGGATATTCCTCAGCTGCCAGAAGGCAGAAGGACTGATGGCCGTAGGAGTTGGTGATGACGATCTGGCAGCCCTGGTCGACACAGTCAACGCAGGCGTCATAGCAGCTCTCGTCTTCGGGGATGGAGTATTTCCAGATGATGTTGCTTTCGCTGATACCCAGAGCCTTGGTGGCTTCCTGGATGCCCTTGATGTGGGAGTAGGTGTAGCCTTCGTTTTCGTCGCCGATCAGAACGACGCCGATCTTGATGTCAGTGCCGACAGCGTCGCCAGCGGGCTCAGCGGTTTCTTCCTCAGCCGGAGCGTCGGTTTCTTCCGCAGGCGCGGTGGTCTCTTCGTTGTTGGTCTCAGCCGGGGCGGGTGCGTCGGTCTTTTCTTCCGTCTTGGCAGTGGAAGCGCAGGCAACCAGAGCGAAGACCATGACCACGGCGAGAAGCAGAGCGATGATCTTTTTCATGTATTCGTTCCTCCTAAAAATTTTTGCGGTGAACGCCGCAATCCTGCTGTACGGAATATGCACAGCAAATCCGGATAGCTGTATTTTAATTGATTCTATGCAAAAAAGCAATCAGTTTTTTCGGGTTTATGGGCAGAAACACACAAAAAGTTTCAGGAATAGCTAAAAAATATTTAGCTTTTTCGGCGCTTTGTTATAATTGCCCGATTCCGGCGGTTCGATTTCGTGAAGAACGCCCAAGAACATAAGTGGAAATTCTGCGGGCTATTATGATATGATATTTTAGTAGGGCCGCGGGCCCGCGCCTGATCTGCCGCATAGAAGGCGCTTTTCGCAAAGGAGCACAAAATCGTGAGGACATTTGTTGTAAAGGGAAATCTCTGCTTCAGCCGCAGCATGGACGAGCTGGTCTGCATGGAGCACAGTTATATTGTCGTCGAAGACGGCCGCGTCGCGGGCGTCTTCCGGACGCTGCCGGAGCGATACGCGCAGCTGCCGGTGCTGGATTATGGTGAGCAGCTGATCCTGCCGGGCATGACAGATCTGCATGTCCACGCGCCGCAGTTTGCCTTCCGCGGTCTCGGTATGGATATGGAGCTGCTGGAATGGCTGAATACCTATACCTTTCCGGAGGAATCCAAATATAAGGAATTGGAGTACGCGGACCGGGCCTACGGCAGCTTCGTGAACCACCTGCTGCACAGCACGACCACGCGCGCAGCCATTTTCGCCACCATCCACGTGCCCGCCACAGAGCTTCTCATGCAGAAGCTGGACCGTGCGGGCCTGTCGTGTTATGTCGGCAAGGTCAACATGAACCGCAACTCGCCGGTCTATCTGCGCGAGATCTCGACCAATCAGGCCCTGCGGGACACGGAACGGTGGCTCTGCGAGACTAAGGAAGCATACCGGACCGTGAAGCCTATTCTGACGCCGCGCTTTATCCCCTCCTGCACAGACGATCTGATGTACGGCCTTGCGCGGCTGCAGGCAAAATACGGCGTACCCGTACAGAGCCATCTGTCGGAAAACTACTCCGAGATCGCGTGGATCCGGGAGCTGTGTCCCCGCTCGAAGCATTATGGCGACGCGTATGAGCAGTTTGGCCTCTTCGGCGGCGGATATCCGTGCATCATGGCACACTGCGTCCACTCGAACGAGGACGAGCAGGCGCTGATGAAGAAAAACGGCGTATTCATCGCGCATTCGCCGGAATCAAACATGAATCTGGCCTCCGGCGTTGCGCCGGTCAACAAATTTCTCGATGACGGCCTGCGCGTCGGCCTCGCAACCGACGTGGCCGGCGGCAGCCACGAGAGTATGCTGCGCGCCATGACCCACGCCATTCAGGCCTCCAAGCTCCGCTGGCGGCTGTACGATCAGGAGGTAAAGCCGCTGCCCTTCGAGCGCGCGTTTTATCTGGCCACCATGGGCGGCGGCGCGTTCTTCGGGAACGTCGGCAGCTTTTTGGACGGGTACGAATTTGACGCCGTCGTGCTCGACGACGCGTCGCTCGACCACCCGCAGGAGCTTTCCGTCCGCGCCCGGCTGGAGCGCGCGGCCTATCTGGCCGACGACCGGAACCTGACGGCGAAATTCGTCGCCGGGCAGAAGATCCTTGGTTGACAAACCGGCGAGAATCCGGTACAATACAGCCGCAAACCGCATAGCGCCCGGTCAAAGACCGGGCGCAGACAGTTCGGAACCATCCTGTCTTTAAATAAAACTAGGGAAAGCAGGATGGGCGCAGTGCGCCCATCTTTTTTATCATCATCTGACGCTATCCCTCCAATCTTCGCGGCTTGCAGAAGGAGGACAATCCATGAAAAAACTCACCACCCGCCAGATCGCGCTGAACGGCGTCGTCGCCGGACTCTACGCAGCCATCACGATCCTGACCGCCTCGTTTGCTTACGGAAATATCCAGTTCCGTATTGCGGATAGCCTGTGCGTGCTCGTCGTGCTGGAGCCGAGTCTGACCGTCGGCCTGACGCTCGGATGCCTGATCTCCAACATCTTCTCGACCGTGTCCGCACTCGATATCGTCATCGGCACAGCCGGGACGCTGCTCGGCTGCCTGCTGGCTGCAAGAGTGAAAAAGGACTGGCTCGTGCCGGTGCCCGTGATCCTCGCGAACGCCGTGCTGGTCGGCGCAATGCTGGCCTATGTGCTCACGCCGGACGCGCTGGTACAGGGATTTTTCATCAACGGCGGCGAGGTGCTGCTCGGCGAGGCAGTCGTTTTATACCTGCTCGGCGTGCCGCTGCTGCTGTTTTTCCGGCGCTCGGGGCTGATGGAAAAGCTCCTGCACGGCGCCCATCCTTCCCCGCACTGAAAACCAGCGCCGCCTCTTGTCACAGCATGACAGGAGGCGGCGGCTTGCGTTTACAGATATTCCGCGTCGTAATTGTTGAGATACCGGTCGCGGCGGGACTGGCGTTTGACGAGGATGAACGCGACCGTGAACAGAACGGCCACGAACGCGGCGAACAGCCAGCCGTAATGGACGGACTCGATCGTTGCGATATAGTCGTAGCAGCCGTGCAGGAACGCAGGCAGAAGCAGGGCCAGCACCCGGCAGAGCTTGGACGCGCCGTCCTTTCCCTGTCCGTGCAGGCGCTTGGCAAGGCCGTACCACACGCCCATGAACACGCCGAAGCAGGCGTGACCCGGCACAGCGGTCACGGCGCGCACGAGCGCGGTCGACAGTCCGTACATGAGCACGTAGCTGATATTCTCCCACAGCGCGAAGCCCAGTGAGACAAATACCGCGTACACAACGCCGTCAAACTGGCAGTTGAAAGCGGCGGAGTTCCACGTCCGGCGCTTGAGGAGGAAGTATTTTGCGCCTTCCTCCGAAAATGCGACGACGCCGAAATACATGAGTACGTTGTACGGCGTGCTGTTCTCCGGAAAATACCGGCCCAGCAGCCAGCTGCCGAAGCGTTCGAGCAGGAGTGCGATAAACGTCGCGGCGATGCCGTACAGCACGAGCGAAATGAGCAGCGGCGCAGGCTCCTTTTCCAGCTTGTCCGCGCGGTAGACATGGACGAGCAGGAACACAGCCGGGATCACTGCAGCGGCGATCAGGATCGGGTTGGTATAGAAGAAAATCATACGCGCATCTCCCTATCGGTTTATGCCGATATTGAAGCACAAAAGCGGAAAAAAGTCAATTTGCGTTTTGCTTGCCGATGCGCGTGCACCGTGGTATACTAGGGTGTATCTGAAAACTCCCAACGCACCCGGACAGCGGGCCTTTTTGCGGTGCGCCGCGTCATTTTTCCTTGAAATACGTCAGTATTCCTGCGAAAAAATGTCTTGCGCAACGCAAAAAATCCCTCGCTGCCGGTCACATCATGAGTTTTCAGATACACCCTAAAAACAAAATGGCAGAGGAGGCGAGGATGTGCAGGATACGGCGCTGATGCTCCACACGCTTTTGGAGCTTGGCGAGAGTATGTTGGCCGACGGCGCGGACGTGCGCCGCGTCGAGCAGACGCTCACACGGATGGGACTGGCCTATGGTGCGGTGCGGATGGACGTGTTTGTCATCACATCCAGCATCGTACTGACAATGTGCTTTCCGGACGAGACAAGCGTTACGCAGACGCGGCGGATCGAGAAATCCGCCGTGACGGACTTCAGAAAGCTGGAGGCCATCAACGCCATCAGCCGCAGCTACTGCGAAAAGCCCTTTCCGGTGCAGGAGCTGGCCGACCGGCTGCATCTGGCGAAGCGCTGCCGCCCTGCGCGGTGGAAGCTGTTCGCGGGCAGCTGTCTGGGCGCGGGCGCGCTGACGGTCTTCTTTGGCGGCGCGGGAGCAGACGGGCTGGCGGCGGCGGTCTTTGCGCTGGCGCTGTGCCTGCTGCAGATGTATCTGCCGCTGATCTGCAAAAACAAGGTACTGTTCAATTTTCTTGCGGCCTTCTGCGTCGGGAGCCTGATCAGCCTGGCCTGCCGCGCGCTTCCTGCGCTGCACGGCGACAAGATCATCATCGGCGATATCATGCTGCTGATCCCTGGCCTCGCGTTTACGAACGCGGTCAAGGATATTTTCATCGGCGATACAATTTCGGGCGTGATGCGCCTGATCGAGACGATTTTGTGGGCGGCGGCGCTGGCGCTGGGCTTTGCGCTGTCCGGCTGGCTGCTGGGGGTGTGACGGATGCAGAATTTCATCGGTCTTTTGACGGCGCTGCTCGGCTCCGCCGGGTTTGCGCTGATCTTCAATGTGCGCAAACAGCTGCTGCCGCTGGCAGCGCTGGGCGGCGCGGTCTGCTGGGGTACATATCTGCTGGCGGGGTGCGCGACGGAGTCTGTTTTTCTGCAGTCCTTCGCAGCCAGCGCAGCAACGGCGATCTGGTCGGAGGCGTTCGCGCGCGTGAAGAAAACGCCTGCGCAGCAGTACCTCATCATCGGCCTCATTCCGCTCGTGCCCGGCGGGACACTTTATTACGCCATGAGCGCGCTCGTCCGGCAGGACTGGGCGCAGGCACAGCTCTACGGCTACCGGGTCAGCGTGTTCGTGCTCGGGATCGCGGCAGGCGTGAGCCTGACGCTGAGCCTGCTTGATATGCTGCTGAACGCGCGCAGACGCATTCAAAACAGAAGGTAGGAGCATTTTTTATGGAAAACCGCTGTATCATCGTCTCCGGCGGCGTTTTCAGCCCCGCGCCGGAGCAGCAGCCGGGCGATTTTGTCATTGCCTGCGACCGGGGCTACGCCTACTGTGAACGGCTCGGTCTGACGCCGGATCTGTTCATCGGCGACTTCGACTCTTATTCCGGTGCAGTCGCGCCGGGCGTAGCCGTGGAGCGTCTGATCCCTGAGAAGGACGACACGGACACCGGCCACGCCATCACATACGCGCTGGCACACGGCTTCCGGACGCTGGTCCTGACCTGCGCGCTGGGCGGGCGGCTGGATCACACGCTGGCCAATCTCCAGAACGCGGCGAACGCCGCCGTACAGGGCGCGTCCGTGACCATTCTGGATGAAGGCTCGGAGATCAGCTTCCTGACGCACGGAACGCTCCGCCTGAAAAAGCGGCCCGGCTGGGGCCTGTCCGTGTTTTCGCTTTCGGACGCCAGCACGGGCGTGTGCCTGCGCGGGGTAAAATACGAATTGGAGAACGCCGCGCTGGACAACCGCTTCCCGCTCGGCGTCAGCAATGAATTCGACGCGCCGGAGGCAGAGATCACGGTTGAACAGGGCGTTCTGATGGTCATGCAGACAAAAAAGCAGTAATCCAGAGCGGCCTCGCCCTGACGGGCGGGTCTTCGCTCTTAGCGCTGCTTATTCCATCATGGAGCGGGTCTGCTCCTCGCGGTACTGGCGGGTGTAGAGCTGGTAATACGCGCCCTTTGCCTCCATCAGAGAGCGGTGCGTACCGCTTTCGATGATCTTGCCGTCGTGCACGACCAGAATCACGTCCGCGCGGCGGATGGTCGACAGGCGGTGGGCGATGATGAACGAGGTGCGGCCCGCCATGACCTTTTCGATGGCGTCCTGAATAAGCCGCTCGGTCACGGTGTCGACGGAGCTGGTCGCTTCGTCGAGCACGAAAATGCGCGGGTCGGCCAGCAGCGCACGGGCAAAGGACAAAAGCTGCTTTTCGCCCGTGGAGAGGGTATTGCCGCCCTCGCCGATGTCGGTGTTATAGCCGTCCGGCAGACGGGCGATGATCTGGTCGGCGGAGACGGCCTTGACTGCCGCTTCGATCTCGTCCATCGTTGCGTCGGGCCTGCCGTAGCGCAGGTTCTCCAGAACTGTGCCGGAGAACAGATGCGGCGTTTGCAGCACATAACCGATGTTCGAGTGCAGCCAGAGCTGGCTGCGTTCCCGCGCGTCGCGGCCATCGATCAGAATGCGGCCCTGCGTCGGCTCAAAGAAGCGGCAGACGAGATTGACCAGCGTGGATTTTCCCGCGCCCGTCTCGCCGACAATGGCGACGTTCGTGCCCTGCGGGACCTTCAGATTAAAGTGCTCCAGCACGTTTTCGCTGCCGTCGGGATAGCGGAAGGTGACGTCCTGAAATTCAATGTCGCCGTGAAGCGGCTCCCAGTTTTCCTTGGGGTGGAACGCGTCGCCGTACTTTTCCGTGACCTCCGGCGTGTCGCTGACGTCGGATTCTGTTTCGAGCAGCCTTGTGACGCGCTCGACGTTGACCTGCACGTTGACGAGCGACGACATGACCTGCACAAGCCACTGCACCGGCTCCATCATGCCCTGCGCATAGTTCATAAACACCGACAGCGTACCGATCAGGATCACGCCGTCTCTTGTGATCACACCGCCGCGCCACAGGACGATCGCCAGCGCGATGGACGCGGCGAAGGCTGTCGTGGACATGAACACGCCGCGGAAGTGCATGGCGCGGACGCTCAGGCGCTTCATTTCGCCGGTCAGATCGTCGAATTCCTGCTCGACCTTGTCCTCAATGACCAGCGTTTTGGTCGTCTTCGCGCCGGTGATGCCCTCGTTGAACGCGCCGGTGATCTTCGAGTTCTGCTCGCGCACGCGGCGGTGAAAAAAGACGAGCTTTTTCTGGAAATACGCGCCCGAGAGCACCAGCACCGGCACAATGACCATCACACACAGCGCCAGCTTCCAGTTGAGCGCAAACATCATCACGATCGCCAGCAGCAGATACGCGATGTACCACACAGCCTCCATCAGGCCAGGCCAGTGTGCTTGCAATGCGGTCGGTATCGGACATGACGCGCGCGTGGGTATAGCCGACGCTGTTCTGGTTGAAATAGGAGAACGACAGCGTCTGTAGATGGTTGAACGTCTCGCGCTTTAAGTCGCGGCCGATATAGAGTTCAGCTTTGCACGCGCCGTAGGCGGAAATGTAGTTCGTCGCGGTCTGGATGATCATGACCAGAATGTACAGTGCCAGCCAGCCGCCGACGCCCTGCATGGTTTTATCGGCGATAAAATGGTCGATGGCGTGCTGCTGGAACAGGGGGATGATCGCGTCCATGCCGCTGCCGACCGTGCCGGTCACGACCATCCAGAAAAACAGCATTTTATAGGGCTTTAAATAAGGGGCCAGCTTCGGGATGCCGAAAAACGGCAGGCCCTTTTTTTCTTTTTCCTGCTTCATGCCGGCTCCTCCTCTCCGATGGACATCTGCATATCATAGATCTGCCGGAACAGGCCGGGCTGCCGCAGCAGCTCCTGCGGCGTGCCGCGCTGGAGGACCTTTCCGTGCTCCAGCACCAGAATATTGTCGCAGTCCATGAGTGTCGTGATGCGGTGGGAAATGATGATGGTCGTCGTCCCGGCCAGATCCCGGTTCAGCGCCTCGCGGATGTGCTCGTCCGTCTGCGTGTCGACGGCGGACAGGGAATCGTCGAAGACCATCACGGGCGTTTTCTTCGTCAGCATCCGCGCGATGGCCACGCGCTGCTTCTGTCCGCCCGAGAGCGTCACGCCGCGTTCGCCGACCATGGTATCATAGCCGTTTGCAAACTGCTCGATGTCGGATGCGATGCAGGCCGTCGCGGCGGCTTTGCGCACCGTTTCGCGGTCCGCGCCGCAGATGCCGATGTTCTCCTCGATCGTGCGCGAGAACAAAAACGGCTCCTGTAAGACAACGCCCACATGGTCGCGCACCCAGGCTGCGGGCATATCGGCCAGATCCTCCCCGCCGACCGTCACGCGGCCCTCCGACGGCGCGTAGAGCCTGCACAGCATCAGCAGCAGGCTGCTCTTGCCGGAGCCGGTGCCGCCCAGAATGCCGAAGCTCGACCCGGCGGGAATGGTGAAGGACACGTCGGAAAGCACGTCCGGCCCCGTCTCATAGCGGAACGAAACATGGTCGAAGACGATATCGCCGTCCATGGGCAGCTCCTTCGCGTCCGGCTTGTCCTGCTCGCAGGGGGCGTCGAGAATTTCGCCGATACGGGACACGGAAACGCCCGCCTTGCTCATCTCGGAGATCACGCGGCCCAGACGGCGCACGGGGGAAATGCTCATGGTGTTGTAGATGGCGAAGGAGACGAACTCGCCCTCGGTCATTTCGCCGCGCACGCACAGAATGCTGCCGATCAGCACGACGAGCATCGTCTGGATGCAGGCCGTCGCGTCGCCGACGGCCCAGAAGTCCGAAAGCGTGCGGCACAGGCGCACCCAGAGCGTGGTATAGTCCTCGTTCTGCTTTTCAAAGCGCTGCCGCTCGTATTCCTCGCGGCCAAAGGCGCGCACAACGCGCACGCCGGTCAGGTTCTCCTGCGCGATGGTGGACAGCACGCCCTCGGACTCGTCACAGGCGGTGTAGCGCTCCCGGATGGAGTTGTGGAACAGCAGAGAATAGACGATGATGATCGGGAACATAATTGCCGGCACGAGCGCCAGCTTCCAGTTCATAAGCGCCATGCACACGAGCGCAAACACGATCATTGCCACGGCGCGGAACACGGAGACGAACTGCTCTTCAAAGAAGGTCTTGATACGCTCGACGTCCGAGGTGCAGCGCTGGATGATATCGCCGGTGGGGTTCTGCATATGCCACTTCCACGGCAGGTGCTGGATGTGGTGGTACAGCAGGTCCCGGCTGGTCTTGACGAGTGTTTCGCCCGCCTTGGAGCTGTAGATATTCACGCAGTAGCGCATAACGGCCGAGAGAAGCCCGAGTCCCGCCATAAAGGCCGCCGGGACCCAGAGGTTCTGCCGCAGATACGCCGCGCCGCCGAGCGCTTCGACGATAGGCCGCGCCGCCGCGGACTTCACCGGGGCCTGCCCGATCAGGGAGTCGACGCTCACGCGGATGATCTGCGGAATGATCAGCTCACAAAGCGTAAAGAGCAGGCTTGCGGCGATGCAGGCGGCAAAATACCGCCAGCTGCCGTGCAGCAGCCGCGCAAGCGTCCGCCCGTTGGAGCTTTTTTTCTTCTGTTTCAGGGTTCTCGCCTCGCTTTCTTTCGAAGACAGGCCGAGGGCGGAATTGGGAACGCCAATTCCGCCCTTGTGGCCGCGAACAATATTTCTGGAATTACTATACCGTACTTGTTCCGGAATGTCAACCGTGATTATGCGATGCCGGTCAGGTCATAGCTGTCGAGCCACGCCTTGGCTTCCTCGCACACGCCGCGCAGGCAGCTTTCCTCAAACGGGCTGTCCAGCTCCGCGTTTTTCAGAAGCTCCGTGAACACGCGGCTGCCGCCCTGCCGGGTGTAGGCCATGTAATGTGCCCACGCGTCAGGCAGATCCTTCTGGATGCGCGCCCAGAATTGCAGCGCGACGGTCTGCGCGAGGCAGTAGTCGATGTAATAGAACGGGTTCACATAGATATGCAGCTGCCGCTGCCAGCCCTCGCCGTCGCCGTAGAAGGGGATCTCGCTGCCGAGCTTCATCCACGGCATATACACGCCCAGAAGCTCTTTCCACACTGCATGGCGCTCCGCCGGGGTCATCTCCGGCTTTTCATAGACGATATGCTGGAAATGGTCGACCATCGTGCCGTAGGGGATGAAGGTCAGCGCGCCCGCCAGATGGCTGTAGCGGAACTTGCGGGTGTCGTCACCAAAGAAGCCGTCTGCCCACGGCCACGCGAAGAATTCCATGGACATGGAATGCACCTCGCAGCCCTCAAGGCTCGGCCAGATCGTCTCGGTCGGGACGCGGTCGCGGTTGAGATACGCGGCAAAGGCGTGGCCCGCCTCGTGCGTTACGACCTCAACGTCGTGCTGCGTGCCGTTGAAGTTGGCGAAGATAAACGGAACGCGGTACTCGCCAAGGCTCGTGCAGTAGCCGCCGGCCCGCTTGCCGGGGGTGGACAGCACATCGAGAAGCTCGTTATCGAGCATCGTGTTGAAGAATTCTCCGGTTTCGGGGGAAAGCGCCTCATAGAACCGCTTGCCCTGCGCGAGAATGTCGTCCGGGGTGCCGCAGGGCTTCGGGTTGCCGCTGCGGAAGGAGAGGGCGTTGTCGGCAAAGGTCATGGGGTAGGTCTTGCCAAGGCGCTTGGCCTGTGCTTCGTAGACGGAGGCCGCGACGGGCACGACGTATTTGATAACGGCGGCGCGGAACTTCTCCACGTCCTGCTTCGTGTAGCAGTTGCGGCCCATGCGGTAATAGCCCAGCTCGGTATAGCCGTCATAGCCCAGCTTGCGGCCCATCGCGTCGCGCAGCTTCACGAGCTTGTCATAGATCTCGTCCAGCTCCGGCTGGTGCGCCTTGTACCAGCCGCCCTCGGCCTGCCACGCGGCCAGACGCCGCGCGTCGTCGGGGTCGTTTTTAAACGGGGACAGCTGCGAGATGGTGTAGGTGCCGCCTTCGAACTCGATCTGTGCGCTGGCGATCAGCTTCTGATAGTCCTGCACGAGCTGGTTTTCCTGCTTCAGCTCCTCGACAATGGCGGGAGAGAACGCCTTGCGGGCGATCTCGGCGTTGAGGAACATCAGATCGCCGTATTCCGCCGCGAATTCCTTGCGGAACGGGCTTTCCAGCATGGCAGCCGTCCACGCGTCGTCATAGGCGCGCGAAGCTCGGGCCCGGCTTCGTTCCAGAACTCCTCTTCGGCGTCATAGAACTTGTCGCGGGTGTCGATGGAGTTGCGGACGCTCGAGAGCGTGGCGAGCGTATCGATGTGCATCGACAGCTTCTGCTGGGCGAGGAACGCCTCGCGCGCGGCGGCATAGTCCGGCGCGGCCTTCAGCCGGTCGGTCAGCGCTTGCAGCTGCTGCTTCAGCTCGTTCAGATCGGGCCGTGCATACGGCATTTCAGAAAATTTCATGGAAATCTCCCTTCATTAATATAATACTCTGTTGGGATTATAGCATATCCCGTCCATGTTTCGCAATGCCCGTGTCTTGCGTCCGCAGACAAATCGTGGTACGATGAAAGAAAAGGAGGGATCCCTATGACAAATCAGCAGAAATTTGACCGTCTGCGTAAACTGCTCGACGAAGCCAGCGTCTATGCCCGTGCCGTGGGCAAGCTGGACTTCGATATGCAGTGCTGCGCGCCGAAGGACGGCATGGAGCAGGCGGGCGCGGATATGGCCGTTCTGTCCGACCGGCATTTCCGGCTCACGCACACCAAGCGCTACGCCCAGCTTGTAACCGAGCTGCACGCGGACAGTGAGGGACTGACGCCGGTGCAGAAGAAGGTCGTGGAGCACCTGTATGAGGCGTGGGAGAAGGAAAAGAATATCCCGGCAAAGCTGAATTACGAAATGAGCCTCGCCTACAACCGCGCCTACTCCAAATGGCTGGAGGCGAAGCAGGCGGCGGACTTTTCCCTGTTCCGCGATTCGCTGGCCGAGATCATTTCCTACACGCACAAGGCGCTCGATCTGCGTGAAAACAAAAAGCCGACGTATTACGACGCGCTGCTGGACGACACCGAAAAGGGCGGCAGCATCGCCCAGCTCGACGCGTTTTTTGACGCGCTGCGCGCGCGGATCGTCCCGCTGGTGCGGCGCATTCAGGCGGAGGGCAAGCCCATCCGCACGGATTTCATGTCCCGCCCGTGCCCCATTTCGCAGCAGGAGGCGTTCTCCAGATACCTGCTGGAGCTGGAGGGCTTAGAGCAGGACGCGCTCGTCCTCATGACGACCGAGCATCCGTTCACCACGAACTTCGGCCCCAGGGACGTGCGCGTCACGACGCATTATTATGAGAACAATTTCGTCTCCAATATCTTCACCACGCTCCATGAGGGCGGCCACGCGCTGTTCATGCAGAACGAGCCGGAGGAATTTTACCGCGAGCACGCCGCAAACTCCATGACGAACGGCATGCACGAGTGCATTTCCCGCTTCTACGAAAACCTGATCGGCCGCAGCGAGGCGTTTGTGCACTTCATCTATCCCAAGCTGCAGGAGCTGAGCGGCGGCACGTTCGCCGACGTGACCGAGCGTGAGCTTTACGAGGCCGTCAACGCCGCCGCGCCGGGCCTCAACCGCTGCGACGCGGACGAGCTGACCTACTGCCTGCACATCATGATCCGCAATGAACTGGAAAAGGCGTTCATGAACGGCGAGATCACGGTCGATGAAATTCCCGCGCTTTGGAATCAGAAATATCAGGACTATCTCGGCGTCGCCGTCCCGGACGACGCACAGGGCTGCCTGCAGGACGTCCACTGGACAATGCCCGCCGGATATTTCCCGTCCTACGCGCTCGGCTCTGCCTACGGCGTGCAGATCCTGCGGACGATGGAGAAGGACTTCGACGTCTTTGCCTGCGCGGCAAAGGGCGATCTGCTCCCCATCCGCGACTGGCTGAAATCGCACGTATTTTCCATCGCCTCCGTCACAACGCCGGATGAATGGATCCGCGCCATCACCGGCGAAAGCCTGAACCCGGACTATTTCCTGACCTATCTGGAGAAAAAATTCTCCGCGCTCTATGCGCTGACATAAGCAGCGCGCCAAAGTCTCCCCTTGCCGTGCGATGCGCACAGCAAGGGGAGACTTTTTATGTGCATCCTATATCATTTTTGATATGCTTGGTTTTCACAAATTAAGTATCACATTTATAGTATGGCAAATATGACAATTCTGATATGGAAAATTCGTGCTATTTTCCACACCCGCAGCGCGCCGGAATGATTGACTTCCGGAGGCGTTCGTGGTAAACTTTTTTCGTAACCGATAAAACAATATCGATTACAGACATGGCGCCGGAACCCGCGCACGACTGGACACGCAGCGCCGAAAATACCAGGCAACGGGATAGTTAAGGCCCCGCGCCTGCAAGGAGGATACAATACATATGGCAATCGAATTCAAAGACGGCAAGTACGTAGACCCGCAGACCGGCCGCGTCACGCTCGACCCGACCGTGTACAAGGACTGGCAGATCGCAGAGGAAGCAGAAAAGAATCTGCCCCCCGTGGATTATTTCCGCGAGAAGCTCGGCCTGCTGCCCGAGGAGATCATCCCCTACGGCAAGACCCCGAAGATCGACTTCATCAAGGTCATGAAGCGTCTGAAGGATAAGCCCGACGGCAAGTTCATCGAAGTCACTGCCATTACCCCGACCCCGTTCGGCGAAGGCAAGTCCACCGTTTCCCTGGGCCTGATCGAAGGCCTCGGCAAGCTGGGCCTGAACGTCGGCGGCGCGCTGCGTCAGCCCTCCGGCGGCCCGACCATGAACGTCAAGGGCACTGCGGCCGGCGGCGGCAACGCCCTTCTGATGCCGATGACCGAGTTCTCCCTCGGCCTGACCGGCGATATCAACGACATTATGAACGCGCACAACCTGGCGATGGTCGCCCTGAACGCGCGTATGCAGCACGAGCGCAACAACAACGACGAGTGGCTGGCCAAGAAGGGCCTCAAGCGCCTCGACATCGACCCGAAGCGCGTCGAGATGGGCTGGGTCATGGACTTCTGCGCGCAGGGCCTGCGCAACATCATCATCGGCATCGGCGGCCGTCTGGACGGCTTCATGATGGAGTCCAAGTTCGGCATCGCCGTCGGCTCCGAGCTGATGGCCATTCTGGCTGTCGCCCGCGATCTGAAGGATCTGCGTGAGCGTATCGGCAAGATCGTCGTCGCGTACTCCCGCAGCGGCGAGCCCGTCACCTGCGACGATCTTGAGGTCGCAGGCGCGATGACCGCGTGGATGCGCAACACCATCAACCCGACCATGTGCTATTCCGTCGAGCATCAGCCGGTTCTCGTTCACGCCGGCCCGTTCGCCAACATCGCCATCGGCCAGTCCTCCGTCATCGCTGACCGTCTGGCTCTGAAGCTGTTCGACTATCACGTCACCGAGTCCGGCTTCGCTGCCGACATCGGCTTCGAGAAGTTCTGGAACGTCAAGACCCGTCTGTCCGGCCTGACCCCGAACGTCTCCGTTCTGGTCGCGACCGTCCGCGCGCTCAAGATGCACGGCGGCGGCCCGAAGGTCACCCCGGGCGCTCCCCTGCCGAAGGAATACACCGAGGAGAACCTCGAGCTTCTGGAAAAGGGCACCTGCAACCTGTTCCATCATGTGAACACCATCAAAAAGTCCGGCATCAACCCGGTCGTCTGCATCAACCGCTTCTACACCGACACCGACGCGGAGATCGCCCTTCTCAAGAAGCTCTGCAAGGAGCACGGCGTCCGCTGCGCGGAGTCCAACCACTGGCGTTACGGCGGCGAAGGTGCAATCGAACTGGCCAAGGCCGTCGTCGAAGCCTGCGAGGAGCCGGTCAACATCAAGTTCCTGTACGACCTTGAAATGCCGCTGCGTCAGCGCGTGGAACTGATCGCCAAGGAAGTCTACGGCGCGGACGGCGTCGACTGGGCGCCGCTGGCTGTGCAGAAGGCTGAGCGCTTCGAGTCTGACCCGAAGTACAAGGATTACTGCACCATGATGGTCAAGACCCACCTGTCCCTGTCCGACGACCCGACGAAGAAGGGCGTTCCCACCGGCTGGCGGCTCGCCATCCGCGACATTCTGGAGTATGGCGGCGCGAAGTTCCTCTGCCCGATGGCAGGCACCATCTCCATGATGCCCGGCACTGCCGCGAACCCGGCCTACCGCCGCATCGACGTCGACACCGAGACCGGCAAGGTTTCCGGCCTGTTCTGATTTACATGACTTACCGGCAGGCGGCGGACATCCGCCGCCTGCCTTGCTGAAAATAAGGAGTTATCATGGATTATACGACAAAATCCTGCCGTGAATTCGTCACGGTTCTGGCCTCGAGCGAGCCTGCCCCCGGCGGCGGCGGCGCGTCCGCGCTGGTCGCCGCGCTCGGCACGGCGCTCGGCAACATGGTCGGCTCTCTCACCGTCGGCAAGAAGAAGTACGCCGACGTTGAGGCTGAGATCATCGCCCTGAAGGAAAAATGCGACAAGCTCCAGACCGAGCTTCTCGATCAGGTCCCCGCCGACGCAGAGGGCTTCATCCCCCTGTCCAAGGCCTACGGCATCCCCAAGGACGACCCCAGCCGCCCGGAGATCATGGAAAAGGCCACGATCACGGCCTGCCAGGTCCCAATGCACATCATGGAGCTGTGCTGCGAGTCCATCGAGGCGATCTCCGTCTTCGCCGCCAAAGGCTCCCGCCTCGCCGTCTCCGACGCGGGCTGCGGCGCGGCCATCGTGAAGTCCGCTTTGCAGGCGGCCTCGCTCAATGTCTTTATCAACACCAAAACGCTCCAGAACCGGGAGCTGGCCGAGGAAATGAACGCCAAATGCCTCGGGATGCTGGACAAATACGGCAAGATGGCTGACGAGATTTTCGAGACGGTCAAGGCCGGTTTCTTTAAATAAGAAGGAGAGAGAACTATGGCAAAGTTACTGCTTGGCAAGGAAGTTACCGCTGCGATGAACGAAAAGCTGCAGGCGCGTGTCGCGGCTCTGAAGGAAAAGGGTGTCAGCCCGAAGCTTGCCATCGTCCGCTGCGGCGAGAACCCCTCCGACCTGTCCTATGAAAAGGGCGCGACCGCCCGCGCAGAGCTCATCGGCGTGGAGGTTCAGAAGTTCGTCCTGCCTGAGGACGTGACGAAGGAGCGCTCATCGCGCAGATCGAAGCGATCAACGCTGACGATTCCATCCACGGCTGCCTTATGTTCCGGCCCCTGCCGAAGCATCTGAAGGCCGATCAGGACGAGATCTGCAACCATCTGGCCGCCCGCAAGGACGTCGACTGCATGACCGACCTCTCCAACGCCGGCGTCTTCACCGGCAAGAAGCTGGGTTTCGCCCTGCACCCCGCAGGCGTGCATGGAAATTCTGGACTACTACGGCATTGACTGCAAGGGCAAGAACGCCGTCGTCATCGGCCGTTCCCTCGTCGTCGGCAAGCCTGCCGCGATGATGCTCATGGCCAAGAACGCCACCGTCACCGTCTGCCACACCAGGACCGTCGACGTGGCCGGGATCGCCCGCAAGGCGGACATTCTCGTCTCCGCCGCAGGCGTTCTGAACAGCCTGACGAAGGACTATGTCTCCGAAAACCAGATCGTTATCGACGTCTCCATCAACTGGGACCCCGAGAAGGTCAATTCCAAGGGCGGCAAGGGCGCTATCGCGGGCGACGCCGTGTTCTCCGAGGTCGAGCCGATTGTCGGCGCGATCACGCCGGTTCCCGGCGGTGTCGGCTCCGTCACAACCTCCGTGCTCATCGGCCATGTGGTCGAGGCTGCCGAGCGCACGCTGTAAACCGTTTTACCGCGCTGCCGCCGGTCTTTTCCGGCGGCAGTTTTTCGAAGGGAGAGTGGAAGTATGAAAGAAAAATTCAAGACTCCGCAGACCGCCATCCGCTGGCTGTTTGCCGGGTTCACGCTGCTGTGCCTGCTGGCCGCGGTCATCAGTGCTGCTTTGTACCACGAGTCGGCCTCCGACATTTTTGCGGGCCTCGGCCGCATCTGTACGCAGTCCGGCCAGACCGTCAAGAGCTACTTTGACAGCAGCTACGGCGGCTTCGGCGGAACGTTTTTGAATGCCGCGCTGGTCTGCGCCGTGTGTCTCGGGATTTACTGCCTGCCCGGCAGCAAGCCGGACGGCGTGTCCGTCCTCGCGTTTTTCCTGACGGCAGGCTTCTGCTTTTGGGGCACGACGATCCTCAACATCTGGTTCTCGTTCGCAGGCGTTCTGCTCTACTGTCTTGCCATGAAGAAAAAGCCCGGCGCGATGGCGAATGCCTTCCTGTTCTCCACGGGTCTTGCCCCGCTCATCACGGAAATGCTCTTCCGCTATCCCGGCGAGGCGTGGCACGGCTTTACGGGCCTCGGCATCGTTCTTGCGCTGGCTGTCGGCGTTTTTATCGGCTTCCTCTTCCCTGCCGTCCTGCCGCACAGCCCGCAGATGCACAAGGGCTACGACCTTTATAACGCAGCCGTGCCCATCGGCCTGATTGCGTTCTTCCTGCGCTCGCTTCTGTATAAGATCTTCACCTCCGCGCCTCCCGCATCGGAAAACGTCGGTCTGGCAGACAGCTTCGTGCCCGTCAGCGTCGGCTTCTGTCTGGTGGTGTTCGCGCTGGCCATCATCTGGGGCCTTGCGCTCGGCGGGGCGAAGGAATACGGCAGGCTCCTGCGCGATTCCGGCTACAACGTCGACTACGGCACGAAATACGGCTCCGGCGCGGCGATCCTGAACTTCGGCATTTACGGGCTGTTTATCGTCCTGTACTACCTGCTTATCGGCGCAAAGTGGAACGCCGCGACGCTGGGCTGCGTGTTCTGCATGGTCTGCTGCTGCTATAAGGGCAGCCACCCGGCCAATGTCTGGCCGATCATGGTGGGCTATGTTGCCGCAAGCTACATCGCGGAATTCGTCTGCGGCCTCACCGGCGCGGAACATACGCTCATGGCAAACGCACAGGCCATCGTCATCGGCCTCTGCTTTGCAAACGGCCTGTCCCCTGTTACGGGCGTCTACGGCTGGCTGGCCGGCGTCGTATTCGGCATGATCCATTACACGTTCGTCACCTGCGTCCCGCTGCTGCACGGCGCGTTCTGCCTGTATAACGGCGGCTTTACGGCAGCCTTCACCTGCTTCCTGTTCATCCCCGTGCTGGAGCATTTCTGCAAGACAAAGAAGGAGCGCAAAGAGCTGCGGGCGCGGAAATAAGCGCCGGGAAGGAGCTGCGTCATGTTTTACTGTGAAAACTGTTATCTGCTGAACGAGGAAAACACCTGCGCGTTCTGCGGCAGCAGACTCACGCGCGGGCCGAAAATGGACGATTACTGCTTCATTGGCAACAAATGCTCCCCGTGGGCCGAGATGTATCACGGCATTCTCAAGGACGACCATATCCCCGTCATCATCCGCCAGTGGAGCCCGCGCACCGCGGCCTATACCGGCGAGGTCGGCACCCGGACGGACTTCTTCGTCCCCTACTCCGAGCTTGACCACGCCCGGCAGCTTGAACAGGCGCTCATGGACAGCAGCTTCGAGCAGCCGGACTGACCGGCAGACAGGATAGAAAAACTCGCCGCCCCCGGAAAAAGGACGGCGAGTTTTATTTTGACTAAAAATAATAATGATAACTACTTGCAAAATTAAATCAGATATGTTAGAATCATTTCAGACAGGCAAGGAATACTAAAATAACTGATTATTAAAAAGGAGACGGGATCATGAGCAAATATGCAGGCACGAAAACCGAAGCGAATCTGCGCGCAGCCTTTGCAGGCGAATCGCAGGCACGGAACCAGTACACCTTCTTCGCGTCCGTCGCGAAAAAAGAGGGCTACGAGCAGATGGCGGCGCTGTTTCTGAAAACAGCGGAGAACGAGAAGGAGCACGCAAAGCTCTGGCTCAAGGAGCTGTCCGGCATCGGCGACACGAAGGCCAATCTGGCCGCTGCCGCCGCAGGCGAAAACTACGAATGGACGGATATGTATCAGGACTTTGCCAAGACTGCCGAGGAAGAGGGCTTCCCGGAGCTGGCACAGCGCTTCCGCCTCGTCGCGGAGATCGAAAAGCACCACGAAGAGCGCTACCGCGCACTGCTGCACAATCTGGAGACAGCGCAGGTGTTCGAAAAGAGCGAAGTCAAGGTCTGGGAATGCCGCAACTGCGGCCACATCGCTGTCGGCACAAAGGCCCCCGAGGTCTGTCCCGCCTGCAATCACCCGCAGAGCTATTTTGAACTCCGCGAAGAAAATTATTGAGTATCATATCAGCAAAACGGGCTGCAGCGAAATGAACCTCGCTGCAGCCCCTTTATTATTTATGCGATATGTCCCTGACAATTTGCAGAACGTGCTCGGATTGCTCTGGCGTCAGTTTTTCGATTTCATGCAGAAGCTCCTTTGCTTTTCGCGGTGCAGCTGCGTCAAAATTAAAAAACTCCTGCGGGGTAATATTCAGGTACTCGCAAATATAGAAAAAGCCGGTCATCGACGGCAATGTTCTTCTGTTCTCGATCTTATTGATATAGCTCTCACTCTGCCCAAGCGAAAGACTCATAGGGGCCGACGACTCTGTCGGCCCTGAAAATGTTGCGAATTCGCATGAAATTCCGTAAAATCGGTTTACTCTGCGGGCGGACAGAGTCATCCGTCCCTACATAGACCTCGATAGTCCTGCGCAAAAACGTGGTGACAGCAGTTTTTTGACAGACTAAGGGGCTGCCTCTTAGCGAGGCAGCCCCTTTGGTCTGTTTTGCAATTGTCAGCTGAGCCTGCGGATATATCCGTTTCCGCAGATCTGGCTGTAGTAGACCGCCTCGCCGACAGTGAACACGTCGTGCTGCTGAACGCGCGGACGGTCTGGGTCTCGCCGTCGACGTCGACCGTCAGCGGGGAGACGGAGGTGACCGTCGCCGGATAGCTCGTCGTGACGAGGACCACGTCGAACGCGTTGTCGCCGTCGTGGTCGATCACGGTGATCTTGTCATTTTCGGACAGCGTGTTCAGGATATCCTTGTTCGAGGGCGTGTAGTTGTAGTAATACGCCGTCTCCTCCGTCAGGCGGAAGCCGCCGCCGGCACAGATCTCCTTGAGCTGGGACGCGTCGGTGAAGGTATAATAGACCTCGTCGACCGCATAGCAGGGAATGCCGAAGACCGTGCCGTCCTTCACATAGATATCAACGTTCCGGCCAAGCAGGCTGAGATCCGTAGAGATATTGAACGCCTTGTGACCGGCCAGCTTGCTCGTCCCGGCGGAAAGCGTATTGCCTGCGCTCGTCAGATCGGCGCATTCGTTGCCGGTCAGCGTGGCGGTGTAACGCGTCAGACCGAAACGGATCTCCAGATACGACATGGGGTTCATCAGGCCGTCGAGCACATAGCGCTGATCGCCCTCCAGCGAGGCGTCCGCGACCTTGGGGCAGAGCATGGCGTTGTAGATCAGCAGGCACGCCGTATCGCGCGTAGCGGCGGAGTCATAGTTGGCGGAGACGCCCGCGTAGATCCCCTTCACAAACGCGTCCTCGTCGACGTTCTGCGCCCAGCTCGCGCCGACATAGCGCGAAGCGTCCTCGCCGAGAATGACGAGCAGCATCTTTGCAAGCTCGCGGATCGTCACATGGTCCGCCGGGCGGAAGCGCCCGCTGCTGCCGGCGATAATGTCGTGCTCGGCGCAGTAGGCGATATAATCTGCAGCCCACGATGTGGTGCTGTCATAGAACGGAGCGGAGGCGTTCTGGGCCTGCGGCTCCGCTTCGCGCAAAAGCGCCATCAGCTTGGCGACCTCTTCACGCCGGATGGGGTTCTGCGGGCCGAAGCTGCCGTCCGAATAGCCGGAGATCAGGCCGAGGTCGTAGAGCATCCGCACGGCGTTGTTGTTTTCGATCTCCTGCTGGTCGGAAAAGCCTGCAAAGTCCGTTGCTGTGCAGGGGATCATAAGTGTCAGCGTCAGCACAGCTGCAAGCAGCGCGCAAAGCAGTTTTTTCAAGGCGATGCCCCCTTCCACGTATATTTATATTCAGTATAGGCGGCAGCCGGGAGGATTGCAAGCAAACCGGCCTGTTTGTAACAGAACTGTAATGAAAACAGGCAGAAAATCCGGACAGGATTGCATTTTTCCCGCAGGACTGGTACAATACAGACCGAAAGGGGGCGGAGCAATGGACAAACGCGAACAGATCGCGCGCATGGCGCAGACAAAGGAAGACGAAATGCTGCTGGCCAGAGTGTACGAGCGCATGACGAACGCCGCCGCGCGCAGCATCCCGGCCTCAACGTGCTTTTTGTCCAAACGGGAGCAGATGCTTGCCGCCGAGCTGCTGCGCGGGCAGGACATCCGGTTTTACGGCGGGCCGCCCATGGCTGAGCGCGAGATCTGCTGCTATCTGCCGGACTATCTGGACGAGAGCTGGCTGGAGAGCGAGGACGGGCCGATCGCCGCCGTCCGCGCATCCTATTTCGAGGGCGATACGCTCACGCACCGGGATTTTCTCGGCGCGCTGATGGGCTGCGGCGTGAAGCGCGAGACGATTGGAGATATCTATGTGGCCGAGGGCCGCTGCGACTTTCTCGTCACGCGCGAGGTGCTGCCGTATCTGCTGCAGAACTTTCTGTCCGCCGGACGCACGAAGCTGCACGTGGAGCGCATCATGGTCCCGGACGTTTCCGTGCCGGAGCAGAAGGTCCGGCAGATCCGCGACACCGTGCCCTCCCTGCGGCTCGACGGCATTGTTTCCTCCGGCTTTTCCATCAGCCGCGGCAAGGCTGCGGAGTATATCAGCGCCGGAAAATGCGAGCTGAACTACGCGCCCTGCGTAAAGGGCGACAAGCAGACGGCGGAGGGCGACGTGATCACCGTCCGGGGTCTTGGCAAGATCCGGCTGGACGCCGTCGGCGGCAATACGAAAAAGGGCCGCATCTGCGTTGAAATTACAAGATTTCTGTAAGGAGCATCTGCTATGAAAAAAGAAGACATTGACCGCATCAATGAGCTGGCCCGCAAGGCCAAGACCGTCGGCCTCACACCGGAGGAGAACGAGGAGCGTGCCGTGCTGCGCCGGGCGTACATCGATTCCGTCGTCGGCGATCTGCGCCAGCAGCTCGACAACACCTACATCGTCGACAGCAAGGGCAACAAGCGCAAGCTGCGCCAGTGATCAGCGGAACAGGAAATATAATATCGCGCACTGCGCCAGAAGCAGCAGCGGGACCGTGATGGTAAACAGCGGCTTTCTCGTCTTGTGGCGGCAGACATACATCCCCGCCAGCACACCGAGGCTGCCGAAGCAGGCCGCAAACGCCAGCAGCAGCGCCTCCGGGACACGGCGGCGGTGACAGCGGGCAAGATTTTTATCCAGCAGCATAATTGCGAAGCCGGATGCATTCATTAGAAGCAGGAAAACAAGCATGGAACCATTCCTTTCTATTGGAGGCGATCTGGTATGAAGCGAATTCTGATCGGTTGGATGGCGGCGCTGAGCGCGCTGCTGTGCGCCTGCTCGGCGCAGCCAGTCTGGGAAACGGTGGACGGCGGCTGTGTGCCGGCTGAAGGCGGCGCGGCCTATGCGATCCGCATTGCCCTGCCGCAGGACGCGGTCGAGGAGGTCTTCGCCGAGCGCGGTGCGCGGCAGATCTATACCCAGCCGGGCGGAGGCTATGAGATCACGACGGAAATTCTGGACGCCGCGCCCGCCGCCGCGATCGTCCGGCGGCTGTCGGGCTTCGATGCGTCCGCGCTGCACGTGTATAAGAGCGGCGGCAAGGACCGGCCCGTCTGGCAGTTTGCGTGGTACGCGGCCTCCGACGAGGGCGGGCGTATGTACCGCTGCAAGGTGATTTCCGACGGCAGCTACTGCTACGCGCTGACCGTCAGCGTGCCGGAGGGCGCCGGCACCAGCTATGATACCATGCTGACGGAGGTATTCTCAAGCATGGAATTGCAGCCGGTGTAGCCGCCAGTGAAAAAGTTTCACGATTTTAAAAATTGTTCTTGACATTTGCCGAACTGGCCGTTATAATACACACGTCGCTGAGAGATGCGGCTTGATGGAACGGAAGGTTAGCTCAGCTGGGAGAGCACCTGCCTTACAAGCAGGGGGTCACAGGTTCGAGCCCTGTACTTTCCACCAATTTACCTGGCCCGGTGGTGCAGTCGGTTAGCACGCCAGCCTGTCACGCTGGAGGTCGACAGTTCGAGTCTGTTCCGGGTCGCCATAATGTATTGAGGCGAGAGTGATCTCGCCTCAATATGCCTCTGTAGCTCAGTAGGTAGAGCAGCGGACTGAAAATCCGCGTGTCGTTGGTTCAACTCCGACCGGAGGCACCATTATGCGGGTGTAGCTCATCCGGTAGAGCGCCACCTTGCCAAGGTGGAGGTAGCGAGTTCGAGCCTCGTCACCCGCTCCAAATAAATAGGAATGCCTTCGCAGCATTCCTATTTTCATATCCGGTGCCGTGGCCAAGTGGTAAGGCAAAGGTCTGCAAAACCTTCACTCCCCAGTTCAAATCTGGGCGGCACCTCCATGATTGCCGAACACTATAGATGAAATGGCGAAAAAGCCAGTCATCTCAAGGGGTTCGGCAATTTTTATTCTCAAAATTCTTAGGTAACTCCATAGATGAAATCGCGGATGGCAGGGGCTTTGAACCTCTGCTTTTCCATATTCAAGCGGATTTTTGCTGTCAGCGCCCTTTTTCATACTAAAACCTAATTAAACGCTTTAATAATCCAATCGCGTCCGGTAATGCTGAAAATGGTATTAGGGGTAAGCGAGCAAATGGTATCGCAGAGACGATCTACTACCTTCTCCAAGGTTGCAAAAACCTCGTTTTGAAAGCCGCGCTTTCGTATCTCCTTCCAGATCTGCTCTATCGGATTCATCTCTGGTGTGTATGGAGGGATATGGAAAAGTACAATATTCTCAGGCACTTCCAGTGTTCCCGATTTGTGCCATGCAGCTCCATCGCAGCACATCAGAATGGTATCCTGCGGAAATTGTTTGGATAATTCCCGCAGAAACAGATTCATACACGCAGTATTGCAATAGGGCATGACAAGAAAACAGGATTCCCCAGTCAGCGGCTCGACCGCACCATAGGCATACCGGTATTCCCGAATATGGTGACATGGAACGCTGGGTCGGATGCCTTTTTCGCACCAGCAGTACTTGGGATGGTTGATGCGGCCGAAGCCCGCCTCATCCTGGAACATAAGGCGCACTTTTCCACAGCCCCTGTGGAGATTTTTCAGTTCACCGATGGTGGTTTTAATTTTTTTGAGGTCTCAATGACCTCCTCGCTTGCCTTTTTAGGGTGCCTACTGCGGGGCATGACCTTTCTCCAGCCATGTCGGTGCAGAACGTAGTAAATCTGACTGGTGCCAATAGAGTGGCCTACCGCCTGTTGGTATGCCGTCTCAATTTCGCTGATTTCCACAAGCTCACCTTTCTCGGCCCTGGCCTTAAAAAAGGGGCAAGTATCGCAGCTTCTTCCTCAAAGCTCATATTACGATGATTACCGCCATAATGATTCCCGGAGATTGCTTCCAGTCCATGATCCCGATATTTCGCCACCAGTTGGCTCACATAGGCTGCATGGAAGCCCGTTGCCTGCGAAACCTCACTGAGTTCCATACCCTCTGCTCGCAGTTCAAGTGCTTTCAATCTTGCATCCGCACGTTTGTCCTTTGTCTCTCTGCGTGCTGCCTTTATTGCGGCCATTTCCTCATTGCTGAATTTATAGTTCGATGCCATTATTCATCACCCAGATACAGTATAGCATATCTGGTAAGACGGTTAAAGTGTTTTACTAGATTTTAGTATTAAAGACCTTCGTTGTACACACGCACAGCGTCTATGCCAATCTGGCCGCCTGCTCCACCGCCTGCCGTCCGATCGCGGCGCAGGCATTTGCCGGGGCAAATTACACCTGGGGCTGGGTGCCCTACACCGACCCCGGCGCGAACCTGACCTTCGCCATCCGCGACGAGCTGCGCCGCGTGGAAAAAGGGACGGGCAAGATCCCTTCCGTCATTCTCATGCAGAACCACGGCATCATCGTCCATGACGACGATCCGAATACGGCGCTTGCCATTCACACCGACGCAAACGAGCGGCTGGCCCGCATGTTTGGTCTGTCCGGCACGTCGTTCCCGAAGATCACCGTGCGTGAAATGGCCGCGGGCATTCACGCCGCCGACGTACCGTATCTGGCAGAACAGTTCAGGACCGGCGGATACACGCAGGAATTCTTAATGACCCAGCCGCTATATCCCGATCAGATGGTCTTCCTGACGGATACGTTCTATCTGGATCAGGAAATGCTCGAAGCCGGGCAGGCTGTCGCCAGCAGCAAAACCGGCGAACTGCTCATGCAGATGGACGCGAAGAAAGCCCTGACGCTGACGGAAACGCTCACAGCAGTCTTCTTCGTCATGGAGCATATCCGCAAGGCGGGCTATGAACTGTCCACCATGGGCGAGGCCGCGAAGAAGTTCATCGTCAACTGGGAAAGCGAAAAGTACCGCAAGTCGCTTGCAGGGAAAAAGGCCTGAGGCACATAGTTTCCCGCTCCTTCAACATACACAAACAGCACAGAGGCGGCTCCGGATGGAACCGCCTCTGTGTTTTTTTTACCGCTCAATTCTTGTATTTCAGTGCCCGGATTGGTAAACGTCAAACCTCCCCGCGTATAAAAGGCCGCCATCTCATACTAACATCTTTTTAAAAAGGTTGATAATTTATCACTGTTGATGTATAATGAAGACGGTGATGAGAAATGAAAAGATACATTTTCACGCTTGAGGAAACGCAGGAAATCAAGGCTGCGAGAAAAAAGAATCGAGACAAGAATGTTGAAAAAAGACTGGCAGCACTTGAGATGCGAGCAGAAGGGAAGCAGAACAAAGAAATTCGTGAAAAAACCGGCTTCCACACGCAATATATTACCGTGCTGGTTTCCCGATATAAAGCCAACGGTCTTGCAAGTATCACAGAAAGCCACTATCACGGAAACCACCGGAACCTGAGTTATGCAGAAGAGGAAGCGCTCCTGGAGCCGTTTCGTCAGGCTTCAAATGCAGGAAAAACGGTATCGGTGCATGATATTGAGACTGCATATCGGGAAGCTGTAGGTCATTCCATAGGGACATCACAGATCTATTACGTCCTCCACCGCCACGGTTGGAGGAAAGTCATGCCAAGGAGCAAGCATCCGAAGAAAGCCAGTGATGAGGTCATCGAGACCTCAAAAAAAATTAACAAGCGAATCGGCGAGTTAAAGGATTATGTAAACAAGTCTGGTCATCCACATCAAGAAGCACGACTTATGTTCCAGGATGAAGCAGGATTCGGACGAATCAATAAGCCCAAATACTGCTGGTGTGAAAAGGGCATTCGTCCATCGGTACCTTGCCATCACATTCGCGAATATCGGTATGCATACGGAGCTGTTGAACCAGTAACGGGAAGCTCCTGTTTTCTTGTTATGCCGTATTGCAATTCTACTTGTATGAACATATTTCTCGAGGAACTGTCCAAGCAATACCCGGATGATCTGATCCTGCTGTGTTGTGATGGTGCAGCATGGCACAAGTCTAACAAGCTTCATATCCCGGAAAACATAGAGTTGTTTTACATTCCACCGTATACGCCTGAGATGAATCCCATCGAGCAGATATGGAAAGAACTTCGAATCACGGGCTTCCGCAATGAAGTGTTTGCTTCTTTGGAGAAGGTAGTAGATCGGCTTTGCGATACCATTTGCACCTTGACCTCTGATACGATAAAGAGCATTACACAGCGTAGTTGGATAATCAATTGTTTTAATTAGACTTTAGTATAAAGCACCAATTGGGGTCAAAATGGGGTCAAAGCAGGTTTTGTGGAATTGCAAAATGATGTGAAAAGTTAGAAAAACCACAGAATTTCAAGTGAAATACGGTGGTTTTATGGTTGCGGGAGAGGGATTTGAACCACGTATAATCGTGGCGGCAATCGAAATTTCATTGAGATTACAGGCGTTTTGCTTGCGTTTCTTGTGCTTAAAAATACTGTATTTCGGTGGTCGAAAATAAAAGTGGGTACGAAAGTGGGTACGATTAAATGTGGCACGTCTAATTGCTTTTTCACGTATAATACAAAATCCACACAAAAGTCCACTGTGAGTAGCTACAAATATTTCCTGTGTATTTTTGCAAATCAAATAATCTCATCTTTATGTTTATATGGCTTTTTCTGCTTTGGCATGGTATAATTCAAATTATAAAAGCAGGAATGGGGGCGCTTGGAATGCCGCTGAAGCCGATGCTGGGTGTGGATGGTTTAATTGCTCACTCGAAAGAAAAGGGCATCACGTTTGAAATTATTTCGGAAGACGAAGCTAAGGACTACCTCGGAAGAAATAACAACTATTTCAAGCTTTCATCGTATCGAAAGAACTACACAAAATTTCCGTCTGGCCCCCGAAAAGGCCAATACCGTGACTTGGACTTTGCCTACCTGATTGAACTGGCTCGTATTGATGTGGAGGTCAGGCACATTTTGCTGAAAATGTGCCTTGATATTGAACACTTCTTAAAAGTCAGTCTAATTAATGCAGTTGAAAATAATTTGCAAGCCGGAAACGGCGAAGACGGCTACAAAATTGTCACGGACTTCATCACGGACACAAGCGGCGTAAATTTCGAGGAACGCGCAAAAAACATTTCAAAACGCTCCGGCGCGATATCCCGCAAGATTGGACAAAACACGAAGAATCCTTACTGCGAAGGACTCATGAAAAAATATCGCGGCGAAATGCCAATTTGGGTATTTGTGGAGGTTATTTCATTCGGTGATTTAGAAGACCTCATTGCATTCTATGCAGCAGAATCCGGCTGGGAGTCTCCGATTGACGGAAAGAGCCTTGACCGAGTCCGGCAGATTCGCAATGCGGCTGCGCACAATAACTGCATCATCAATGACCTGCGGCCGGAGGAAGCATCTGAGCGAAATGTAAGCAGAACGCCGCGGTTCATCACGGATTTTGTCTGCCGCGCCGGTATCGGCGAAAATATGCGTAAAAAGAAGCTGGCAAACCGCCGTATCAACCAAATTGTCCACCTTCTGTATGTCTATAACAAAGTTGTGACCAGCGAGAACACCCGAAACACACGGCTTACAGAGCTTTATGACTTGCTGCATACGAGAATGTCAATGCACAAGGATTATTTTGCCGGAAATGGTCTGCTGACATCCACACATGAATTTTTCGTAAAATTAACAGACAGCCTGATGGACTCCCATTGACTTTTTGGGTTCCGCCGCATATAATAAAACTACAAAGAAAAACTTCGGTTTTGTAAGGGCCGCAGCGCTATGCTGCGGCTCTAGTTTTTTGACCGCAAGTATATCTGAACTTGCGATAGAGGGAAAAGCGTGATATTATGAATAAAATGATAGTTTTCGGAAGAACTCGGTCTGGATTAAGTGGTGCAAACGCTGAAAAGCTTTATATACGTTTATAGAATTGCTTAGTGCGGAGGAATCACATATGAAACAGGGCCTTCAGGAAATCAACGATATTATCTCCATTTGCGATAAGATATCCGATTATATCTCGAAAAACGGAGCCGTCTCAAGGTGGACTGGCGGTGAGCTATACAATGATTACCGCAATGCGATTAAAGCGTTCTTTGATAGCCGCCCAGATATTGATAAACCTGAGAATGCTTTTCGGGCTGTGATTCAGGCATTCCTTTATAGTCCGAGCAGCAATTACACGTTGAATATGAGCGAAATTACTGTCATTCGCAGCACACTTATTGAGATAAAGCACTGCTGTTTTCCGAATGACTTTGAAAGAATATTCATCAGTCACCGCGAAAAGGACAAAGCACAAGTCGAGGCGTTTGTTGAACTGCTGCACAGCATTGGGATTCCGAGACCGACGCAGGCAAAGCCGGAAAATATGATTTTCTGCACCTCACATCCGGCGGCTTACCTGCAAAACGGGTGTAAAAACCTTGATACCATCCGCGAACAGTTCCAAGGGCATTCGCATACATACTTTATTCTGTGGCACACAGACAATTATTTTGAAAGCCAGGCATGTCTGAATGAAGCAGGTGCAATATGGGCAATAAAAAAGCGGTATCAGGAGATTTTATCTCCCACGCTTTCCTCTGAAAAAATCGGCGGTTTGCTGGACAAGCAGTTTGTCTGGTTTCGTTCAAATGACAAATATCGCCTGAATACATTCAAGGAGCAGCTTGAGGCGATGTTTTCCCTCAATCCAATTACACAAAACGCTTGGGAATCGGCTCGTGACAGGTTTATTGCACAGATAGAAAATACATCCCCTGCAGTAACGGAGTAACACCCATGCCTGCATTTGATTGGATGGGAAAAGATAAGGCTGTCAAGAATCGCGAGCCCAGTATTGAGGACGCTTACATGCTTGACACATTTAATGAAATTCTGCAGGAATTATAAAAAATGAGACTGTACCACACTGTACAGCCTCATTTTTTATGCTGTTAGAGGATTGCCCGGAACGCGGCATCGCTATACGCCGCGGCGCGCTCCAAGTCGCCGGTTTTCCGGTGCCCGTAGATGCCATTGGTATCCATATTGCGGCTGTGTCCGACAACCTGCTTTTTGAGTCCGTCCGGCATCTCATCACAAATAGACACGAAAGTATGCCGGAGCTCATAAGGCGTGACGGCGCTGATTTGGTTCGTTTCACAATACTTGTACCAGCGGTTGCGAAAGGCCTTCTGACGGAACGGCTGACACTTTTCGTTTGGAAAAATCCACTTGCAAACCATTCCGCGGTCATGCAGTTGTTTGCGCTGTGCCTCGATTTCCTGCATTGCAAGTCCGGTCAGCACAATGGTACGGTTTGCGTTTTCATTTTTACCGTCTGTAACCTCTCCCAAATCGTTAATAGACTGATGAATCGTCAATGTAGAACCGTTCAAGTCCTCCCAACGCAATCCCAGCAGCTCACCCGGGCGCAGTCCTTCCAGCACCGCAAGACGATAAGCATGAATACACCAGTCTGCCTGCAGCGCACCGCGAAACTGCGTCACATCCTTTGTGAACAGCGTCTGAATGCTGTTCTGCGCAAGGATTTCTTTGGACGGACGTTTTGCGCTTCTGGGGATTGTGAGGTCCGCAGTGTTGAGATTTGTATAATTACCGAGCCGACAGTATTTGATAAATCCGGAAATGCAGCCGCGCAGATTTTTCAGCGTTTTTTGTGACAAGTTCTTCTGCGCATACGCATTATCAATGATTGCCTGCAAGTCGAGCAGCGTGAGCTTCTTTATTTTCTTCGCGGCAATCGCCGGTTTCAGGTAGTTTTTTACGAAATTTTCCTGTTGATTGGCGTTGCTTTTACTGGTGCTCTTGGAAATATGGCCAAAATAGGCATCCAGCAATTCTCCGCATTTTGTGCTTTCGCTTGCCAGTCCGCTTTCTAACCAAGCATCCGCTGCTTTTTCGGCGGCGATTTTACCCTTCGTTCCTTTTATAGATGAGAAAAAAGTGCGGCGTTCTCCATCTTTCTGAATCTTGATTTGCCATCGGTTGGCGCTGTCATACCACTTGGCCTCATTTTTTCGCATAGGACTCCTTTCCGTCCCCTTGCTTTTAACATCGCCGTGTGGTAGACTGGCAATGCAGAAGGAGACATTTGCTTCGAGAGAGTGAATAATTTCTGCGGCTGTCCGGGTGTTGGTAGCGCCCGGGCAGCGTTTTGTTTATAATCTTATTCTACATAACACCTGTCTAAAAATCAAGGAATTGGCCCTTGTAGTCCGGATACCCCAAAAAGCTTGACAAAAAAATCCTCCGTACATACAATAAAAGTATAACTTGGAAAGGAGGATGTGGATATGAGCTACGATTTCCTGGCTGGCCGTTTACGGCAGTTGAAAATGCAGCAGCGGGATTTAGCGCGTGCACTCGCAATGTCTGAAACCAGTCTGAGCCATAGGATGACCGGACAGGTTCCATGGCGTGTGGACGAGATGTACAGCGTTTTACGCATCATCAAAGCGTCGCCAGACGAGCTGCCGCTTTACTTCCCGGCGGCCTGACAGGAGATAAGATGAAGAATGAAGAACTCTGACCGCCGACTGCGCAAACAGTCGGCGGTTTTGATATGCCGTATTCAGACATCCCCAATATCCGTGTGTATGATACGCCGGATTTTGCCGGGGTGCTTCAGTAGCCATTTGAGGATAATGAGCATAAGCTCTTGCAGGTTCAGACCTGTTTCAAGAGCGTGGTCCTTCAGCTGCTCGTATAATTCCTGCGATACGACCAGAAACAGCATAGACATATCATTGCCGCGCAAGGCAGGGTCTCGGACGGCTGCGCCGGAGATGAAATTGTACAGCGAGCCTGCATCGCCTAGATTCCATCGCTGCGGTTCATCGTCCGTCCATATTGCAAAATTGTCTGGCTTGGCAAGCCACCACAAAATCCAGTCATAGACATCCGGGAACGCGCGCCTCAGCGTGATTTGCAACTCTTGTGCAAGTCCACAATTCAGGTTTTGCTGCCGCTTCAAAAGCTCCAGCGTGTTTATAAACGTTTCCTTTGTCATTTTCGCACACCTCCTGAATACAGCATAGCAGAGGCTACAGCAAAAAGCATTGAAGTTGTGCTTCAATGCTCATACAGGAAGTGGAGAGCCAGTTTGGGCTCTCCGCTTCCCGTTTAGTCGCCTGCTAGAACTGCCTCTAGCTTTCGTTCGGCAGCGTTGCGCTCCAGCGTCAGTTTGACAAGCTCACTGATGCACTCTCTGACCGCCGGAGAAGCTTCACTCCACATCACGCCGTATTTTCGGCATACCTCGCCAAAGATGACATAGAATTCTCTGGACGATTTAGACTGCTGGAAATACCACTCCGCATCTGATAGCGTTGCTTCTTCGTTCATGCAGGCTCCTTTGCCGGGTTTATCGTGTCCCACCCACTAGCTGCCTTCTCGAAGCAGCCTGCTTTTAATGTTGTCAGTCAACTCCCCGGCCCATTTGTCCGGAATCGCTATTGGGTTTACGTGCCGGCCCCACGGCGGGGATGCCGTCCCGCGTCCTTCTTAATTATACACAGAAGTTGTCTCCTGTCATTGAAGTAATACTTCAATGACAAACGTACTCGTTGTTACTACAATAATAGGTACAAAAAATTGGGAGGGATATGAATGGGTACATTGGTCGGTGTAATGGGCGACGTTTCGATTCCGAAAGAGCATTGGGAAACCTACGCCGCGCAAATGCTCACCGTCCTAACGCAAGGCGGAATGATGCAATATGACACCATTCAGCTTTATGGGAAAAACATCATGCTCATCCACAAGCCGGAATTCGATACCGACAGAGGCGTTGTCGAATGGCAGTATAATTATATTGAAAACGACTACTGGGAGCCGTGCACGATGGACGCGTCCGGCTGGCTGACAACTGGAAAGGTTGGTCAAAACCAGTTCCGAAATGTCATGCAAGCAGCGTATGTGCTGGAAACATATGCGCTGGGCGCGAATGCGTTTGCACATATGAATGGTCACCTTTTTTCCACAGACAGATATGTTGGCTGGCTGAATCAGATACTTGGTACAGAATTTAAAATGCAATGCGTTGGCGATATTCAAAAAGTGCTCGATATTTTTCCGCCGAATATCTTGCGGGATAAATATATGGAGTTCGTAAATATCTATGGCGAACGCACCGCACCGCTTCCCGCTGAGCCAGTATCAACTGCGGATTTTTTGCACTGCAGTCCTGATGATTTGGCATTTCTGTGGTCGCCAAACGGAAAAATCGAATTTTCAGCTGCAATGTGGAAATGGCTTAGTTCCCTGAAACACAGGCTTGATTCTCTGACCGCTGTGGGAATGGAACTGATTCCTCCGTCGGATTTTCTGAAAACGATGGCAATAATTTTGGCAGAAATCAACCCGTCAGACACGTTGATTGGCAATTTCGCGTGGAGAGAAATGTTTTTCGACTGGATTCAGGCTGCGAACAATCTTCGTGTTCAAGCTTCGCTGGTGTTAATGAAGGAAATCACCTCAGAACCAAGTAATGAGACACAGTGTATCAGCAATCTAAGGCGGTACCTCGCCGTTTTAGGAAATCCGTCACTGCGGGAATATGCACTTGGAATTTACATTGACAGATAATTTTGCGTGACCGTAGAACCAAGCAATGTGATGAACCACATATTGCTTGGTTCTACTATATCTTTAGATGGCGAGTAGATAATTCGCTACGGTCACATCGTGCCGCCAATGAGCTAAATGATAGATGGATACAGCTAACAATGCCAGTCGGTCATATGATACCGGGAGTCCATGTTTTTGAGCCAGTTCTCGATTGTGACCGCGCAAGACGTAGTTGCCGTTAATTTTACAATCTTTCCACCGCTTAGGACGATAGCCATTATCGATGCGTTTGAGGTCATCCTGTTCCCAAGTGTACTTAATTTCCGATATAAGTCGCTCGCGGTAACCTGCCTCACTACAGATACGTTCCAAATAATATTTATACATTTTTTGAGCGCGTAATGCACGCAGGTGATGCAAGTCAATTTTGTTCTCCATCTCCACTTTGCTGAACAAATGACTTTCATCTGCCGGATGGTCAAAGATAGCTTTCACTGCTTTTAATTCTTCTGGAAGTATCCGCTGAAGCTGCTGTTTGCCACCTTTGCCTTTTTTGACGCGAACGCACCAGTTGCCAAAGTCATCCACAACAAGGTCGTCCGAAGCCAGATGCAGATATTCGTTCCGCCGGATACCAACAATGCTGGCGAAATCATACAGGCGTGGAGAGACTTTGCGCCCGGCATCCTTGCGCTCATCTACCGCTTTTCTGCCGCGAGAGCGCGTATTATGGGCAACCACACGAATTGGCTTCTTAATATCCGACAACGGAATATCAAAGACGCGACAAATGCTTGCCAAATAGGTATGTGTTGTAGACGCAGTTTTACCGCTGGCGGTCAAATAATTCGCATAGTCCTGAATATGGGACTTGCATTCCTCCAATGTTTTACATCGGTATGTAGATTTGCAGTATTCCGCAAACTTTAGCGCGTGCTTTTTGTATTGCTGCTCTGTCTTTGCCAGCATAGGCTTATCTTTGCCTTTGCGTCGGAGTTCCAATTTTTTAATTTGATAAGCCAGACTCCCTGCTTTCTTCTTTTTGGACGCAGAACTCTTGTTCCTTTTACTCATAATATCAACCACCTCATATTCAAAATCAGCATAATGTGCCGCCAGTCCGAGAAATTGGACGTGTTAAATACAGCGCAGACTTTTGGTTAGGTGTCCGTTAACCACGTTATGGAGCTTGCTAAAGGCGTCCAAAACGGCCGGTTTCATTTGGTTCACTGGTTATTTTCCATGCGCCCGCATGTCAAATAACCAGTTCACCGAGAGCTCTTTGTTAAGAAAAGAGTTCATTCTAAAGATAAGAGTCCACCGGCGGAGACTCATACCTTGCGCTAGAATTCATTGCAGCTGTAGAGTTCCTTCACACCCGCCGCTGCGACTCAGGTGTGCACTGGAGTGAATTTGTGATAATTGTCAGTCCGCGTCAGATTTCCGACGACACGGCAAAGACGGGAGTGGTTAAGCTCATTCGACATACACGCATACGGCGCGACTACAGGATTAACGTCAACCGTAGTAAGACGGCAGGCCTTGACGCATTTCTCAGGCATTGCATCAGGAACAGACCCAGACAATATCACATTTACAGGTTTTGATTCTGAAAAGGTGGTTTGATTTTTGAAAATATATTGCTATCTATAATAAAAAGCGTCCGTCGGCTCATTCGCCTACGGACGCTTGAATTTTTAATCTCAAAAAAGAGGAGAGTTCCTGTATAGGAACTCTCCTCAGAAAATATTATATTATGGATATAGAAAGACCTATGGTCTTGAGAAGAAACGAGGACGATTTTCGTCAAAATAGGAACTCTATATTTTTATTGTATGTATAATAGAGCAAATGTCAAGCTTTTATGTGCTCAGCAAAGCTGCAATATTTTCCCCTATTTTGACCACCTACAAATCGCGCTGGTAGCGTTTTTTACACGTCAGTTGTGCGGGAAATAATAGGTGTCCGACTTGAGAGCAATATATTTCGCACGAATTGGTATCGCTGTGTCCCCCCTCTTGTCAAGTGTATGTTTGCCTCGCTATTACGGTCCCTTGCAGCACACGCATCCGTCTTACAGCGACTTCATCACATCGAGTAAATGCTGATAGTTGTCAACATCATGGTACTTGACATTCTCGGTTGAAATCTCATTAAAGAGCTTTCTTGCACAGGAAATTTTCGCTCTCTCAATAGGCTTTATATTCAGACTTTCCATCGTGCCCTTAGTCTCAGCGATAAAGTAGATATGTTTTACCGTTCCCTCGTAGAAAGCGATTGCCCAGTCGGGGGAATAGTTTCCGACCGGAGTAGGAATATGGAATCCTCTCGGCAGTTTTGCATACACACATACTTCTTCGGCATTATCCAAGTCCTCGGCGAATCGGCGTTCCACGCTTTTTTCGGCGTAGCCGTCGGTAAAGACATAGTCTTGAATATGCTTTGTCGCCTTGAAAGCCTTGTCAATGCTCGTCGAGGTCTTTTCGGCAGTAAAGATGGTGCTGTCATACTCTCCTTCGATTTGGTCGTAAGATATATGTTCAACTATCATCGTTGCCTTTTGCTCATTGATAAGACGAATGACTTTGGCGATAAATTCTTCCGGATTAGCCTTGTACATTGCAAACTTTATCGGTGAGATACCTTTGATAATCTCCACGACAGTCTTTCTTGTCAAAACTGTTCCTTCCGCAACCTTACCAACAAGGTCGTATTTAATTTGGCTTACCTCGCCACGTTTTAGCGTAGTCGTGCGTGTCTTTGCCGTCTTAAATGCTTCGCCACGCTCCAAGGCGTTTGCGTCCATCTCATCCGTCTGCTCGCCCTTGGAGACGGTGTAGGTCAGCTCGGAAACAAACAGTTCGCTGTCAATGTGCTTGATGGATTTTTGGATTAGCTCGGCACTATCAAACGAAACAGCATATGTTGAAGAAACTCGGCCAGATTACGAACCCCTTTACTACCATAAACGCTGGGGCATTGAAACCAAGTATAACGACGTGAAAAACAAGCTGGAAATTGAGAATTTTACAGGTTACTCTCCGGACGCGATCTTACAGGATTTCTATGCGACAATGTTTTTGGCCGATTTGGCCGGCGTCCTGGAATATGATCTCCGCGAAGAAATTGAGGCCGCACATATCAGGCCAGAGAACCGCTATACCTACAAGCTGAACGTGGCAATGACCATTTCAGAGCTGAAGAGAACGGTTGTAGAGATGCTTTCGACATCTTCCAGACTAAAACGGGAGCGTTTGTATGCGCATATGGTTGTTCGTCTCTCAAAGGCCGTTGTCCCGGTGCGCCCTGATCGCTCCTCTGATCGTCTGAAAAAACACAAATCTTTGAAATTCCCAAGCAACGTTAAGAGATGTTGAACCGCCTTAAGTTGATGACATTACCCAAACGGGAGGATTTTTCCCGCCGCGGCGGGGGCTTCTCTGCGTTTGATTTCCGCATTGCACCTGCGTTTTCTGCGTTACCCGCACGTCGGCGCAACGTTGGCTTTTGTGCCGCTGCCGCGCACACACTCGCAGCCTGCCCGGAAAGCCGCACACAGCGGCGACACGCGGCTCACGGCGCGGTGCAGGCGCTTGGCGCACCCGCAGGGTCGATAGGGACGATTTTTTCCACAGTGGGAAGATCGGCACCATCGACCCTTTTCAGGCAGATGAGGCGCTCACCGTTGCTCTTTCGGAACGATACGAAAATACCGTTTTGCCTTAGAGCGTCAACGCTTTTTCGGATTTGATGCGAGAAGCTGTTCGGTGTCCAGCCCTCGATTCCGGCAGGGTCGATCTTTTCCAACAGCGCTTTTGCAGGGGCGCTGATTTCAGGCTCTTTTTGCAGAAGTTCAGAGAGAAGATTTTCAATCTGAAGCGTTGAAATCTTAGAAGCCGTGCTGCAAGTTTTGCTGTCTTCAAGCAGCTTCCAGACGTGGTCGTCCTCACCAAATTCGAGTTTCAAAGTCCGATCTGGAATATCACGACCGGTACAATGCAGCGAGGCAATGTTGGCGAGGCGTGAGCTTTTTTGCAGGACGAAGGTTGAATCTGCCGCGCCGCTTAAGCCCGTCGATCCAGAGATCATGTTCATCGGATCATCATCGTGGAGCTTGCGCAGGTGGTGGATAAGCAGGATCGCGATGTGCCGACTGTCCGCAAGTTTTTTCAGAAGCCCGATGTCCTGATAGTCATTTGCGTACAGATTGCTGTCATTTCCTGTGCTACGAACGCGCTGCAAGGTGTCAATCACGACGAGTTTTGTGTCAGGATGCTCTGTCAAAAACTGCTCAATCTGCTGTTCCAACCCGCGCTTGAGCGTGTCGGCCATAATTGCAAAATGCAGTGTCGGCGGGGCATCCTCTGTCAGATCAAAGAGCCGTGTTTGAATTCGCTGGAACGAATCTTCAAGACTGAGATACAGAACATCACCCTGTGCCACAGCAAAGTTCCAGAGCGGCAGTCCCTGCGCGACACACAAGCAGAGCCACAAAGCCAGCCACGACTTGCCGATCTTCGGCGCGCCCGCGAGGATATGCAAGCCCTCCGGGATGAGTTCGTCGACGAGAAACGGCGTTGGTTCGTATGTCCTGTTTTGCAAGTCTTCCGCTGTGATGGTGTGTAGTTTATTCATACTGTCACCTCCTTCGATATTGTTGCTGCAATTTTTATTTTCGATTTCCTGCACCGATATCGTAACATAAGGATTGACTTTTGAAATAGGTAATGTATCATTTCGATAGATACACTATATCGACGCAAATACATTCTCGAATGAGGAAACAGCTTATGGGCGTTTTAGGAAAAGACATATTTGATTTCCATCGGCCGCAGACAAACACCAAGGTCGAATTTGGTGCATCGGCCTATTGGGTGGAGGACAGGCCGGAGCCGCAGCCGTATGGAGCGGTGCTGACCGAAATACTGAATCTCGACGTTGCGCCGTTTCAGGAATTGCTGGATCAGCTGAACACAGCCGTTCAAGAAAAAAGTGGTGATGTTCTGCGCGCGTACATGAACATGAAGAAGGGGCTTGCTTCTCTGCCGCTCTACCGGTTGTATCTGGAGGACTTTCGCGTCTTTGGCGATATGCCAGTTGAAGAATTTGTGATTGGAGACGCACAGGATGCCTTTGCAGAATTCATGATGCAGGAAGATAACGATCTGCCCGCGTTTATGCAGCAGCAGATCGACGATATTCGTTTGATTCAGGAGCGGTATGCGTGGTTCCTCGACGGCGTTTTTGCGGACGCAATATTTGAAAAGAAAAAAGGCCAGAAGAAAATTCCTCTGGCACCGATGATCTGTTCGCGCGGATATGAAGCCTTTATCAGCGGCGTCAGTCTCGGTGAAAACCCTGAGACAGACGCGCCGCCGGTGAAGACGCAGTACCGCATCCGCGGCGAGAAAGAAAATGCTGAGATTGTCGAAAAGATGTATTTCGACCGGCTGCTGGATTTTGTCTATGTGGAGTTCATGAAGGGGCTGCAAAAGGGATTTGTGCCGAAGCGCTGCGCCAACTGCGGGTGCTGGTTTTTGCAGAAACCCGGGGCGACCTACGCCTATTGCACCGGAGCTGCGCCGGGGCAGGACGGCAAGACCTGCCGCGAGATCGGCGCGAGCAGCAGTTTCCGAAGCAAAGTGGAAAATAACGATGTCTGGAAGGTTCACCAGCGGGCGTACAAAAAATATTTTGCCCGTATCAGAAGCGGGCTGATGACCAAGGCTGAATTTGAAGTATGGTCACGACAGGCAGCAGAACTGCGCGATGCCGCGCTGGAACGATATGCGCGGGCGGAGAATGAGGAAGAACGGCAGCGCATTGCGCAGGAGATTGCAGAGGCGCTGAATGCAGAATGATAGAAAAAGCAGGAGATCCGTCTGCAAATGCGGATGGGTCTCCTGCTGTGTATCAGTGTTGAATTGCTGCGCAAGCGCTGTTCGGCAGCGGCGAGCACACCTGCAAAAGAATTAGCAATGCACCAGCGCAAGCAGCAGCGGTAAAAGTCTGATCTGCTTCATACGCTTACCCCTTTACAGCGGCAGACGCGCAGACCGGACGGCTGGATGCGTCGAACAGGAACAGGCGGATATACGCGCTGTCTGCCGGAAGCGTAAGCGTTCCCTCGCTGCTGAGCTGCATCGTCTGCAGCAGGCGGCCCTCCGCGTCATAGCACCCGGCAGTCAGCGTCCAGCCGCTTTCAAACGCGCCGCTGACCCGCAAGCTTCCGCTCTTGAGATCGTAGACCCAGGAAAGCGTGCTGAGCGCACCCGAGCTTGTTCCGTCGCTGCTGATGGACAGGCTGACCGTCGCGAACGGAGTTGTGGTCGATACATTTGTCTCGTGCCCGTTGTCCGTATCCTGATCGTGGTACTTGACATAGGGGAAGCTGATAGCAAAGCTTGCGTCCTTCTCCGTGAGCGGAGCAGTCGACCATGTGACGTATTTCGTCACATCTCGCCGCAGGCCGCTTGCATAGACAAGCTCGACCTTCATTCCGGTGGGATCAAATGCTTCTCCGGCTGTGTACTGTGTTTTGGTCGGCTGCTGGACGATCTCCAGCTCTACAGACGGGCCAAAGGCCATCATGCGTGCCGTATCGTTTTTGAAGTACATCACACCATAGGAATCCACGACCGGTGTGCAGATGGCATACTGCGCCTCATCGCCACTGGGCGTAAAGAGCACATAAGGCGTGTCCATGCCAAATTCCTTCGTTACATAGTCTGCCTTGTCTGCCCTGCCTTGTCCCGCAGGACGCGGAGCTTGCCGGGCGTATAATTGTCGACGAAATAGACATAGACATAGCCGGTCGTCTTTTCATAGGCCGTCGTGAGAATGCCGGAGGTCTGGGGGTAGCCCATCGTCTCGGTGCGGTAAGCGATCTGATGTGCGGAAAGATCCACGACGGTGATACTGTGACCGCTGTATGCGCCGAACTGTGAGGTTCCGCTCACGCCGATATACGCGCGGCCATTGTAGACCGCAGGCGTGGAGGTGCTCATGGCAGGCGCAGTGGAGTTGCGGCCGGTTTCCAGTACGAGGTGCCACTTACTGTCCTCCTTCAGCCGCCAGCCGTCTTCTGTTTCCTCTGTCTTTACGCCGCAGAACCAGCCGCCCTTGGTGGTAAAGTAGAACGCATCTGTCGCCTCGTCGTAGCAGACGGTGCTGCGCACATCGCCGAGAAGGCCGGTCCACTGATCCAGCAGCCTGCCCGTCTTCGCATCAAGCAGCAGGAGGCTTCCGGTTTGCGAGGTATAGCCGTCATAGCCGTCGTCCGTTCCAACGAGCACATAGTTCTCGTTGGCGTAAGCGCCTGCCCAATAGTAGCCGCCTCTGCTTGTCCAATACCAGCTGGCCGTCTTCTCCTCGTTGGTCTGCGCGGGGTCTTCGTCGGTGATGGACAGGCAGACAAAGTTTGCCGTAAATTCCTCGCCGCGCCAGAAGCCGGTATAGAGGTAGTCACCGCAGATGGTGATCGGGCAGTTTGGCTGCCCTCTGAGCGCGTCGTGATAAACCCAGACGGATTGAAGCGTCTTTGCGTCAAAGGCCTGGATCGTGCCGTCCGACAGACCGACAAAGACCATGCCCTTGGCGTAGGCCGGCGGCGTGATGGCAAACTCGAGGCACGCTCCATTTTGCCGCTTGCCAGAATTTCGCCGGAGACCGGGTCGATGCGGTAGATGGTCTGGCCCGCGTAGGTGATAAGCACATCGTCCACCAGCAGCGGGCAGCCCGTCGCGCCGCTGTCAAAGCCATCGCCGAGTTTCGCGGCCCAATAGAGTGTAGACTCGTCGGCGTCGATCGGCGTTTTGACAGACAGAACACCGTTGTTGCTGCCCTTGCTGCCGCCGGCCGTGCCGGTCTCGTCGTAGGTCGTTCCGCGGAAATCCGCCCATTCGGCAGGAAGCTGCTGCAAGGTCTCGTTTTTCTCCGCTGCCGTAAGCGTCATCGCAGCGCTGGCCGAGCCGCCGCTGACCGAGAACGTGTCTTCATCGATCCAGAGCAGCAGCGCACCGTCCGCGTTATGCGTCGTTCCGAATTTTCCGCTTTTTCCGACATAGCCGGGGCTCGTCAGAAGATAATCGTAATCAAAGCCCTCAGAGAGTTCAACTGTGCCGTCTTCATCCGGCCAGATGCGAAGTCCGGAAATATGCTCACGGACGAACAGCAGCGCACCCGCAGGCTGCAGCGTCGGGGTAAAGAGGACAGGCTCCGCCTTCTGCACAAGGATCTGATAGGTGGACGCCGTATCGTCCCCGGCAAATTCATTTTTGACCGTCAGCGTGATCGTCTCGGCCTGCGAGGTATGGTTGAGCGCAACATCCACGGCTTCGCTCGATACCAGTTCCTGCTCGCCCAGCCACACATGGTAGCCGGTGTTGCCGTTGTCACGGTAGCAGGCGTCCTCGGAGTAGACATCCGCACAAAGGCTGAGAGATTCTGCCGCCGCGGGCACGGTGACGATGTAGTCCCAGACTGCGGGCGTATAGCCGGTCAGACCGCCGCTGTGCGTCAGCACCTTCTCAACGCCGCCGCAGGAAATGCTGAGGTTCTCCAGCGAGAACGACCGCTTGATCGTGATCACATAGTCCTGATAATAGTTGACGCTCTTACCGGCACGCTGGCAGCGGATCGTGAGCGTATTGCCGCGCCCATTCTGGTTCATCAGCAGCTGCTGCATGAAGACCGGCGACGCAAGCTGACTTGCGGAAATGGGGATCTCCTTTTCCTGATCGTCCAGAGAGGTCGAGGTGATGGTGCGGTACCGCGCGGTAAAGGTGGTAGCCGCCGTTTCAATATCGCCGTCGATCCAGAGGTACACCGCGGGCGGCGTATCCGGCACGACCGCGGTATACGCGTGCACGCTTGGCTGGAACGTCTGATCCAATGCGATGCTGCCCTTGCTGGACGTTGCACCGTCCTTGGACAAAGACAGATCGCTCAGCCAGGTGTCGGTCGGTACGCTGACCTTCGTAAGCGTCATAAACGCGGCGGTAAAGCTGCCTTCTGCGTGGTAATAGGTATCTTTGGTCGCCGTATAGGTATACGTCTGACCCGGAACCAGAGAAAAAACATAGATCAGCGCTTTTTCGTTGAAGCTCCCGGCCACAGCCTGCCCGTTCTGGTCGAAAACCTGAAGCGCAATATCCGCACTGTCGACCGGAATTCTTACGGTGCACCCGTCAGACGCACAAAGGATCAGCGTGTATTCTGTAATCTCATCTCCTGCGTGCAGCGCAATGGAAACACTGGTCTGTTCACCGGTCAGGGTAATGGTGCAGCCGCCGTCCTGCGTGACGTTTTCGCCGTTCACATAGAGCTCGTATCCGTCCGCGACAGAGGGTGTCAGCTTCAGTGTCACCGCTTCCCCGAGCACAAGATAGGTATAGGTTTTTGTCTCTTCGTTATATTCCTGAAGCGCCGCCGGAGAACCATTTTCCTCCGTTACCTCGATCCCCTTCAGCGTCGGGGTGCGCCGGATGCGCAGGGTATAATCCTGATACTGCGTATAGCCCTGTCTGGTCGGCATACTGGCACGATACACAACGGTATTTCCCGTCGAACCCGCCGAGAGCACTCTGTCAATGCCGCTGACCTTGGAGATCAGCGTTTGCTTCGCCTCGCACGGCTCGGTATCTCCCGCCGGGGTGTAGATCGCCGTCAGCGTCGGAAGCGCGTCCACGTCTGTGTCGTATGGCCAGTAGGCGTAAAGCTTCGACGTGAAGGTATCCTCGATTACGGCTTCCAACTCACGCGCACTTTTAACCTCTACAGGAAACAGGCCGTCGCCGAAACTCGTCTTTGTGCGCGACGAGAGTTGGAACCCGTCCGTCAGGAGCCAGTTCTTTGTGTCAAACGTGACCGAAACCGTGCTCTGACCGGAGACGGTAAAGCTGTCTGTCATTCCGCCCGTCTGCGTCTGCATCGTGAAGGTATAACTTCCGGCCGGGAGCGACAGCGCACCGTCCTTGTCGGTATCCTCGTAGACACGGCCATACTGGTTTTCTGCAAGGAGCGTATCGCCGCGTGTCCAGACACTGCTCTGATCCTTGAATGTAACCACATACTTTGTTCCGTCCAGCGCGTCCTTGTACTGCTTGACGGCATTCTGCAAAGCCGTGTACAGCTCCAGCGCATCTGCGTCGCTTGCAGTGCAGTATTTGGCGCAGGCCGCGTCATATTCCGTCCTTGCCGCCTTTTGCACATCCGCCGCTTCCAGCTTGTAATCCGCCATTGCGGCAATGAACTGCTGCATCGCCGCCGACGGCTGCGCCGTGCGCGAACCGCTTGCGTTATCCACGAAACGGAGGTAGCGGATGTTGGCCTCCGACGCATTTCTTCCCAGATCATGATCGCCGTTTTCATCGCTTCTAATAAAGCTGCCGGCTTTTCCGTCGATTTTAGAGACATTATCCACGCGCGGGCCAAAGCTGTGGCCGCTGGCGTTCAGCGCTTCAAAAATCGTCTGATCTGCCGTATAGGCGACGCGCTCCGGCGCAATCAGCAGTGTTCCGTTCCAGTCGGCAGCGAGGTAAAACCAGCCGCCCTCCGCTGCCAGTGCCTGCACCGGCAGGCAGCTAAACAGCATGACGGCCGCAAGCAGCAGCCCGAGCAACCGAACCTTTTTTGTTTCATATCTGTCCTCCCCTATCAGTACAGGCAGCGAATCCATTTCAGCCACGCGCGGCGCGGCAGCGGTACAGTCTTTTGCAGGCGGTCTATCGTCTGTTTCCAGACCCGGCGGGCGCGCTTCGCCTGCTCGCGCGTCATGGCGTGGCTGCTGAAGCGGGCCTCGCCGTTGAGCGCTGCAATCTCGCAAACCGCGCCTGCGTATTCGGCGTCCGTTTCCCGGAGCGATTCGCCGAACGCGAAGACCGAGCCGCCGTCGTAGCCAAGGCCCATCGCGGGCCAGAGCGCCGCAAGCGCTCCCGTCACCCAGGCAACGGACTGCGCGGGCGCGGTGTGCTCGAAGCGGTAACGCCATCTGCGGCGGATGAGCGCATAGCGCAGCGCGGCGGCTGCCAGCAGGAAAAGCAGAAGTCCGACTATCAGTAAGATCCAGAGCCAGAGCCGCATTTTGACTGTGGGCGCGCTCTGTGCGCCGCCCTCCGGCTGCTCCTGCGGTGTATCCTCTGTTTCGTCCGCTTCGTCCTCAATCGTTTCCGCCTGCGCGATGGAACCGTCGTCCGTGTGTGCGTCGCCGGTCTGGCTGGCGGATTCGGACTGATGCGGGGAAAGAATGTCGGTCAACTCGCCGTAGCCCGGCGTGAGAGCCAGCGGCATCCAGCCGATGCCGTCCTGATAGACCTCGGCCCAGCCCTGCGCGTCTGCCGCAGTCAGGGTGATCGCAGAACCGGCCTGCGCACGCGCGGCAGTCTCCTGCGTGAGGACGAAGCCCTCGGCATAGCGCGCGGGGATGCCGTAATAACGAAGCGCCAGCACGGTCAGGGTCGCGGTCTGGTAGGTTGTATCCTTTACAAGCTCGTCCAGCGGCAACGGCGTTCCGGCTTCGCGGAGCGCGTCCAGCTGTTCGAGAAAGCGCGCCGTGCAGAGCTGTGCCTGCTCCGGCGTCAGCGAATCTGCAGAGCCGTATTCCCGGCAGAACTCATCCAGAATCGGGGCAAGCTGTGCGCGTATCTGCGCAGGCAGCGTCACGTCCTGCTCCTGCACGAACGCACGGTAGCTTCCCTCTGCGCTGAGGTAAGCGTCCGCCGTCTCGGGCTGCTCCCGCAGCGCGTCCAATAATTCCGCTGCGGTCTGCTCCGGGGCAAGGGGCATGGTGAAGCGATACTGCCGCGCTCCGCGCAGGCCGCTGGCCGGGAGTTGGGTGCTTTCCAGACTGTCTGTGCGCAGTGCGCTTTCCTGCGGGAGCGAAAAGAGCGCGTAGGGCGCGTATACATAGGCGCTGCAAACGCTGGTATTTTCAATCAGGACTGTCTGCGTCTGCTCCTGCCGGTGCAGGCCGCGCGACGCGGCGGCAAGCTGCGTCTGCGGGTAGAAGCCCTCCTTATGCAGCCAGTACAGCAGATCGGTCTGTTCGGCAAGCGTCTGCGCATCAAGCGCCTGCCATGCCGTGCCGGTGAAGGTATCGCCGGTGAAGCCGCGCAGATAGAGCACCGTCGGCTGCTCCATCGTGACGGTCAGGCACGGCGTCTGCTCAGAAGCGGCGGAAAACCCGGAAAATTCCCCCTCCGGCAGCACAGCCTGCCCGGATTCGTACCGGAGCCGGTGCAATGCGGTGCGGGAAGCCGTTCCCACTCGGAAAACAATGTGCCGCTTCGCAGGCCCGGTACGGCCAGCAGTGCAGCTGCAAGCACGCCTGCCGCTGCCAGCAGCGCGCCATAATTCAAAAGCATTGGAACGGATTCTTTGCGGTCTGCCGCGCCGCCTGCCAGCAGCAGAGCTGCGCAGAGCGGGCACACCGCCATCCAGACCTGCGCTGAATCCGGCCTGAGCAGCGCCAGAAGCGCCGCAGACAGCACCGTCAGCAGCAGACCGCAGACGGTCGGCGACCAGCGGACGGCATAGGCACAGAGCGTGCCGAGCAGTGCCGCCGAAATAGCCACAAAAAGTGCCGCATCCGCTCCCACTCCGGCCAGCGGCAGGAGGATATGTCCCGTGGCCTTCGTCAGCGTCTCGCCCGCGGAGCTGCTGACCGTAATGGCTCCCGCGAGGAAGCGCCTGGAAAAGGCCGCTGCGCAGATCAGGCAGAGCAGCGGAAGCACAGCGCGGAGCCAGCGGCGCGGAAGTCCAAGCGCCACGCTCTGCCAGACCAGCGCCGCAGCGCCTGCGGCGACCCAGAGCCAGCCGTAGTTTGTCCAGATCCCGGCGGCTCCCTGTGCCACAGCCAGAAGTCCGGCGAAAAAGAGCGCAGCACGGATTGCCCGCACTGCCAGTGCGGGCATTTTTTTCTCCGTATCGCAGCGGATGAGGGAAAACGCGGCAGTATCCTGTTTTTTCATGCCCGTTCCCCCTTAAATTTCGAGTTCGGAAAGCTGCTCGGCATAGTGCTCTGCGTCGAAGGCGATCGCCTCCGGCGCGTCTGCCCCGCAGCTTAATATGGTCAGGCGGCCGAAGCGCCCGAGCTCAGCCGCATCCTCCGGGACACGGCCCGTAATGTACAGAATGTGCGACAGAACGGCCTCGCCGCTGCTCCGGCAGAACAGCGCCGCGCCGCTTTCGCCCTGTGCCGTGCCTGCGGAGAGCAGACGCGGCAGAAGGCCCGTCAATTCATCGACACTGCGCACGGATTGGCTCACGCACTGCTGCTCCTGCGCATCGTTCCAGCAGACGGTGAACTGCACGCCGGATTCCAGCAGCGACCGGCAGGCTGTGACGACCACGTCGGCCTGCGCGTCGGACTGCTCCGGCGAGGCGGTCTGCGTCCGCTCCCAGAAGACCAGCACGGAGCGGCGCACGGGAAGCGACGGCTCCCGGACGACCAGCTTGTCAAGCTTGCTGGACAGCTTCCAGTGCATCTGCCGCAGGCTGTCGCCGGGCGCGTATTCACGCAGGGCGTAGACCTCGGCCAGATCGTATCCCGTCCGGTCGGGTGCATAATTCCCGCTGTCGTCCGGACAATTCGCGTCCGGTGAAACATAGACGCTCTGCACGAAGCCCTTCGGCTGCACGGTCATGGCCGCGACTGACGGCTCACCCAGCCGGATGCCGATGAGCCCGAACGGGTCATACAGGCGGCAGCGCTCTGCCGTCAGCTGAATCCTGCCGCAGTGCGCGCTGGAAATGCGGTATTCCGACACGCTTGTTCTTTTGGGCAGGGCTGTCAGCCGGTAGTGCCGGACGGCGGTTTGGCCGGTCAGCAGATTTGTCAGCCGCAGCCGCACACCGAGCAGGCATACAGGCAGTGCACTTGTATTTTCCACGCGGATGCGAAGCGTACCCGCTTCGCCCTTTTCCAGATTGACCGGCGCGTCCAGCCGCACACGCAGCTTTTTCGCCGCACGCAGATGCAGCAAAGCGCAGACCAGCGGCGTCAGCACGAGAAGGGCTGTCGCCGCTGCGCTCAGGATGCTGCCGCAGAACGCGTCCAGCCCCAGAACCGTCAGCAGGAGTAGCGCATATCCGATCCGAAGTACGGTCATACGCCCTCCCGGCTCTTCCGGATCACCGGCATTTCCACGTTTTTCAGGATTTCGTCCACGATCTGCTCCGCGCTGCGCTCCATCATGCGGGCCTTTGTGCTCAGCATCAGGCGGTGGCAGCAGACGTCCGGGAAGATCGCCGCGACGTCCTCGGGCATCGCGTAATCCCGGCCCTGCACATAGGCATACGCCTTTGCCATCCGGCAAACGGCCAGCGCGCCGCGCGGGCTGAGGCCCAGCTGCACCAGCGGGTGCACGCGCGTCGCCTCCGCCAGACGCGTGACGTATTCATAAACGCTTGTCTTCATTTCCACAGCTGCCGCACGCTGCTTGAGCGCGTTCAGTTCCTCCGCGCCGACGACGGGGTAGACGCGGTCAAGCGGGTTTTCTGTGTGCCGCTCTTCGAGAATGCTGACCTGGCTTTTGAAGTCCGGGTAGCCCATGGTCAGCTTGACCAGAAAACGGTCAAGCTGTGAGTTCGGCAGCATCTGCGTACCGGCGGAGCCGGCGGGGTTCTGCGTTGCAAGGACGATAAACGGGTCTGGCAGCGGATGCGTTTTGCCGTCGATGCTGACATGGCCCTCCTCCATTGCCTCCAGAAGTGCGGACTGCGTTTTGCTGGAGGTACGGTTGATCTCGTCGGCCAGCAGCAGGTTCGTCATGACTGCGCCGGGCTTATAGACCAGCTTTCCGGTGTCCTTATCGTAGACAGAAAAGCCGATGATGTCCGACGGCATGGTATCGGAGGTGAACTGCACGCGGCGCGTTTCCAGTCCCAGCACGCGCGCGAACGTCATGGCCGTCGTCGTTTTTCCGACGCCCGGCACGTCCTCCATCAGGACATGGCCGCCCGCCAGAATCGCCATCAGGATACGCTCCATGACCTCGTTCTTGCCAACGATCACGGTTTCGATCTGGTCTAAAATTTCCTTGATTTTTTCCTGCATCTGTGTTCCTCCTGTTTATTCCTCTGGGCCTTCCTCCGTGCCCGGATCGGGCTCCGGGCCGGGTTCGGGATTTGGATCCGGGCCCGGGTCTGGGCCGGGAGCGACTGGCTCCGGCATACCGCAGAAGCGGCAGAAGCCGTTTTCATAGCTGTGCGGATAGTTCTCGTATGTGCCCGGCTGCTCTGTTTTGTCGCCGCAGTACACGCAGCGCTTTATCTCAAGGCTGCACGTGCATTCGGCCAGGACGATCTCATAGCTGTGCGGGTACTCAAACGCGCCGGGCGCGTCGCGCTCAAACGTTTTGCCGCACAGGCTGCACCGGGTCGTCTCATGGCTGCACGTGCACAGGGCTTCAATCGCCTCCAGCGTTCCATTGCAAAGCTCCGTGTGGGTATAGCCGCAGGTGCAGACCCAATCCCGCAGGCCGTCGTCCCATTCGTAGCGGTGCTCGCCGCGCGTGCCCTCGATCTCCGCGTGACAGATCTCGCATTCCTCCCAGTGCTCCTGTTCGTTGTGCTGGATCACGGGCGTATGGTTGAGCTTCTCAGACGGCTCGTGCTTTTCATAGCCGCAGTCCAGGCACCGGGAGAGCTTCTCGCCCGCCTGCTCACAGGTGGCGGTGTCCTCTATAAATTCAAAGCGATGACCTTCTTCGACCTCTTTTTTGCAGCGGGAGCAGATCTTGCGGTGCTGCTCGTCATTCTGCTCGATCTGCTCGATCTGCCAGTCGTGCGCCTCCGGCTCTGTGACGGACTTCTGGCACTTGAGGCAGAATTCGTAGCACATCGTTCCGTCCTCTGTCTCGCGGTATTCCGTCTGCGGGTGCTCGCACGCGCGGAGCTTGCCGCAGCTGGTGCAGACGGTCTGCTCTGCGCCGTCCGCACCGGTGACGGTCTGCCACTTGTGCGAGACGTTCATCGAACCGTTGATCATGGACACGCAGAACGCGTTTTCCTGATCGGCGCTGCTGACGTCGCGCTGATAGGCCAGCGTATAGCGCAGCACCAGCACGTCGCCGTCCTGCAATTCGTAATCAGCAAGACTCGTAGTCGGATAATAGGTTCCGCCGCCGATTGAATACAGCCAGCCGGAGCCGTTTGTGAAGTCAAACTCTCCGACGGAGGTGTTATGACAGCCGTTCAGACTGATGCCCGCCAGATAGATGCTGCGCCAGAGCGCGGCATAGGCTGAGTTTTCGCCGAAGACGCCGTCAATGGCGGCAAGGACGGATTCACGGTCCGAGCCGTAGCTGGACCAGCTGCCGTGTAGCGCGTTGGCGCTGGTGCCCATGCTGCTGCCGTTGCCGAGGCGTTTGAGATAGAATTGACTGTCGAGACTGCCGTTATATGCGGCCTCAGAACTCGGCCAGCCGAACGTGTTAGCTGACGTTCCAAACGGGTCGCCCGCGTCGTAGCCCCAGACGGCCTTTGCTACGCTGTAGGACGCGGGTTCGCCGGAAAGCACCTCGTAGCTGAGCGGCGCAGTCACGCCGAGGCCCAGCACCGTCATGTCGATGTAGATCGTCGCGTGGCCAATGGGCTCGCCCTTGCGGGAGCGTTCGCCCAGAAGCGTCAGCGTGAGCACGTCCTTGTTGCCGTAGGCATCTTCGCAGCTGATGACCAGCGTATGCTCGTTTTCGTCGCCCTCCGCCGGGTTCTCCGGCACAAGCGTATATTGCAGTCTGCCGCCCGACGAGCCGTAGCTGCGCTGCACCTCGCCGTCCAGCGTCACGACGACGTCCGAGGCAGTCATCTGCGCGATCAGAGTGCCGTCCTCCTTTTCGCTCCACGCGCTCACGGTCAGCATGATTTCCGTCCCGTTCATCACCTTCTGCCCGTCGGTCAGATTCGTCTCGATGATAACCTTCCCCGTCGCCGCGCAGCTTATAGGGGACGTTGATTTTGAAGGTATACTGTTCTCCGGCTGCGGATTTGGCCGTTACGGTGAAGGTATTTTCGCCCTCGCTGCCGTCCGCGTTGACCAGAAGCTCGATCTGGCCGGATTCGGCGGAGCCGAGCGCCTTTGTCTTGCCGCTGCCGGACTGATAACAGGAAACGTCGCTGATCTCGACACCGCTGGCCGCGTCGCCGCCGGTCAGCGCCAGCGTATAGGCAAGAACGCCGTCCGTTACCTCGTCACTGTAGACCGTCTGTGCCGTCTTGCTCTTTCCCGTTCGCACAGCGGATCGCGGTCTGCATCCCGTTCAGCAGCGTATAGCGCAGTTCAAGGCTCACATCGCCGGAATAGCGGAGGACATAGGTAAACGTCAGGTTTTTGAGACTTCCGTCGCTTTTCTGATAGCGGGCCTGCACGGTCAGGGTATATTTGATCGACGCGGCGCCGTCCGGGATGCGCAGGACGGTGCTGCCGTCCGGGACGGCAAGCGTCTGCGCCGTGCCGCCCTCTGCGGCAAGGCTGGCGGAGGTGATGGTCATCTGCGCCGCATCCCGGCCATCCGGCTGGAGCTGGTAGCTGAATTCGCCGAGCTTCAGCTCGGTGCGGCGGATCTCGGCGGAGGCACGGTCGCCGGGCTCGCAGACGATACTCTGCGCCTCGGTGCTGTTTTTCATCCAGACGAGGCTCAGGCGGAGGTCTGCTCCTCCCGCCACTCCAGAAGGAAGGTGAACGTCAGCTGCCGGGTCCGGCCGCCGCTCGTTACCTCGGTAAGCATGGAAATGGTATAGGCGTTTTTCCCGTCCGCGCCGCTTTGCAGCGTGAGCGCGCCGCCATTTGCGTCCAGCACCCCGCTCTGTCCGTTTGCGGCGCTGTATGCAATGGAAAGGAGCTTTGCATCCTCGGCGCTCTGCCCGCCCAGACGGAAGCTGTAGCGCAGAAGATTTTCTTCCAGCTCGTCGTTTCTGACCGTGCACGCGGCCCGGCTTCCGGGCTGGCAGCGCAGGCTGGCCGTACCGCCGCCTGCAAGCGTCCATAGCAGCTGCGCTTCCAAATCAAGCTCGTCGGAATAGACCAGCACGAAGCAGAATTCCGTCTCCTGCTCCTGCCGTGCTCCGTCCTCCAGCACGTGCGTGCAGACTGCCTGCACGCGGAGCGTATAGTAGCTGTCCTCGCCCTGCGGGCCGACCTGCATGGCAATGCTGCCGCGTTCGTCCGCCGGTGCAAATGCGCCGTTGTTTTCCGAAATCTCTACGTTGGTAATTTGGGAATCGACCGCGTCGAGGCCGCGCAGCTCCAGCTCATAGCGCAGCTTTCCATCGGGCAGCTGCGCAGTGCGCACGTCCTGCCGCACGGTCGTATCCGACGGGCAGAGTGAGCGATAGCGCTCCCCGCCGTAGCGGTACCAGGTGAGTACGAGGCCAAGGTCGAGTGCGTCGGGCTGCGTCTCGTCTCCGGCGTCGTCCGGCTGGCCGTCGGTCCTCTCACCGGGCTGCTCGCCGGATTCCTGGCCGGGCTGCGGCTCCGGGTCGGATCGGGGCTGCTCAGGCAGCTGCTCGGGCACGTTCTCGCTGGTCTGCTCCTCCGGCGGCTGTTCAGGATTCTGCTCCTGCCCGGACTGGCTGCCGCCTGTTCCGGTTTCCTGCGTAAGCGGCGCGGCGGCAAGCGTGCCGCCGTCTCCGTCGCCAAAGCTCAGTCGGCGCACCGGCTGGATATTCTCCTTTCGGATCGGGTTTTCCGGCTCCTGCCGCTGCATCTGCAGCGCAGGGAGCACGACCGGCGCAAGCAGCGCCGCCGTCAGCACCACGCCGAGCAGAACACGGAACCAGCGTATCGTCCAAAGCTTTCTCATAGAGCCTCCCAGTGCAAAACAAAAACACCCGACCCGCAGACGGATCCGGTGTTCGCAGTTCCAACCGAAGACAGCAATTCTCCTGACTTGCGATCTGGGCGGCTTTCCGCCCGCGTGCTGCTCCTACCTTCTCACGGTTTCCCGCAATGGCTGCCTTTCGGCCCGGCGCTTTCGCGCTTCGGAGCGGCCCTCTCGCGCACAGTTCTTTCGAGTAGGTCCATTCCTTTTTCGCCGCCCCCTGCCGAACACCCCGGCAAGACGCAGCTACACATCTTCGGTATGCTATTTTTTCGCCTTTATCATACAGCAGGCGCAGGAAAAAGTCTACTGTTTTTGCGTGTCTTCGCGGGGAATGGGCGCTTGGGGCGCACAGAAAACCCGCCCCTGTCATGCGGCGCATGACAGGGGCGGGTTGGGGGTATCGCTTATGCCGCTTCCTTGGTCATGTTCATGAGCACCTTTGCTCCCATTGCGCGGGTCGCAGTGCCCTTCGGGTTGAAGGCTCCGTTGGAGCCTGCCAGATAACCGGCGGCGGTGCAGTAGGTGACGGATTCGAGCGCCCATTCGCCGATCGCGTCAACGTCGGTGTAGGTGAGCTTCTCGGTGATGCCATCGGCGGTCTTGCCGCCGATCTTGTCATAGCCGTAGAGGACCTTTGCCATTTCCTGACGGCTGATGGCCTTGGTGGGCTTATAGGTGCCGTCTTCATAGCCGTCGACGATCTTGTTCGCGCTTGCCCACAGAACGGCGTCCGCGTACCAGCTGCCGTCCGTGCAGTCGGTGAACTTCTCGCTGACCTTACCGGTCACCTCAGGAGAACCGGCCATGCGGTACAGGACCGTTACAAGCATACCGCGGGTCAGAGCGCCGTTCGGGCCAAAGGTCGTTTCGCTCAGGCCCTTCATGAAGTTCTTGTCTGTGACATAGTTGACAGCCTCAACCGCCCAGTTGCCGTCGAGCACGTCGGTGTACGGGGTGGCAATGACCGTGATGCGGCCCTGCGGAGCAGCATAGGTTGCGGGAACGATGCCGCCCAGGCTGTCCTTGATGTAGTTGATCAGGACCTGATTGTCCAGCATGACGGAATCCTGCAGCAGCTTGTTGTCCGCGAACATATTGATGCCGTCGCCGGAATCCTTGAGCATATAGTTGTGGGACGCGACCGTGTATGTAGCCTTCGGATCAATATCGACATACTTGCCGTTCTTCAGGACCTTGACGTTCTTGACGCGGTACGCGCCGTCGACGGAGACGAACATGGATTTGTCGTCGCCCTTTGCAGAGGACTTGACCGTGGTGTCGATGGTGTACTTCAGGCCGGAAACCTGCAGGAAGCCGCCCATTTCACCAACGGAGTTCTCCCCGTCGGAGTAGGTGGACATGGTGTTGCGGGCCGTCCATTCGAGCGCGTCGATGATTTCCTGACCGGTCGCCTCGACGACGCAGAGCGCGTTGCCGTACGGATGGACCTTGATGATCTGGCCGTAGGTGATATCGCCTGCGGGGATATCGGCACGGATACCGCCGCCGTTGACGAGGGCGATGTCAGCGCCGGAAACGGCGCGGTACGCGTCGGCGCAGAGGTCGCCGAGGTTGGTTTCGCGGTTGCGGATTGCGCGGGTTCCGTCTGAATGCTTGGTGGTCAGGTCGACGGAGGTTCTGGCGACAACGGTGTTGACAAGGGCTTCATTCTTTTCCTGAATGGACTTGACAAACGCGTCGGCCGTATCGTCCTTGGCGGCGTAGTCGGAGACAAGCTCCGTGGTGAACACGCCGTTGGAGATGGTCAGCTTGCCGATGTTGACGAGCTTCGTGCCCGTGGAGGACAGGGGGATCTCCTTGCCGTCCTTGTTCTTGACCAGCTCCATGGCAATGGTGGAATGGGAGTGGCCGTCGAGCACGGCGTCGATGCCGGTGGTGTTGGCGATCAGGTCGGTCGAGCGCCACGGCTCGGAGGATTCGTCAACGCCCAGATGTGCAAGGGCGACAACGTAGGTCGCGCCGTCCTTCTTGGCAGCGTCGACAGTCTCTTGAACCTTGTTATAAAGGTCAGCACCCTTATTGCCCTCGGCGAAGGAATAGACGAAATTGCCGTTGGCATCCTGGAAGTAGGTCGGGGTGGACTTGGTGAAGGATTCGGGCGTATCGATGCCGACGAACGCGACCTTGATATCGCCGTAGGTCTTGATCTCATACGCCTTGTAGCCGGTCAGCCCCTTGCCGTCCTTGCCTGTGTAGGTCAGGTTGCAGCACAGGTACTGATACTTGGCCTTGTCGATGAGCTTCTGAAGCTGCGGCAGGGTGTAGTCAAATTCGTGGTTGCCGAAGGAAGCAAAATCATAGCCGACTTCATTCATAATATCGACCAGATATTCACCCTTGGACAGCGTGCCGATGACGTCGCCCTGCACGGAGTCGCCGCAATCAACGAGCGCAACGTAGTTATACGCGGCCTGCATCTCCTTTTTGTAAGCAGCCAGACCGGCATAGCCGATGTTGTCGTCAACGGCGCAGTGCACGTCGTTGGTGTACAGAATCACAATGTCGTTGGATTTCTCGTCTGCTGCGAACGCTGTGGTCATAAGGCCCAGCATCAGGCATGCCGCCAGCAGAAGTGCAATCAGTTTCTTCATAGTATCCTCCCTTTACATCTTATCTGTCCTTGGACAGATGGTATGTCTATATTATACTACAAAGAACCGTCGTCAGCTATTCACAAATGTTTGAAATCCGATGTCCGTTTTTCGTCATAATGCACAAATTGTTTAGAACATTAGTGTATGAAACCAGGTAAAGCTGTCAGTGCGTTACGGTGTCGGCTGTTCCTCGGCGAACGGTTCCCCTTTCAGAACGACCCCGCGCAGGAAGCGGAACGTCTCCTTCTCGCCGCGTTCGGCGAGCATCGTGAGCAGAAAGCGCAGCCGCTTCATGGTCTGCGGGTGCACGAGCCGCGATTCGTTTGCCCGGTCCAGATACTGCAGCGGGGATGCGTCGGTATAGGCCGCGCCCTGATATGTCTTGCAGGCCGCAATGCGGTCAGCGACCATTTCGCACAGGTATCTGACCGGCATATCGACCGGCTCATACGTTCTCGTTTTGGGGCTCAGATCCGTCCAGTATTCAAAATGGTGACGGTTGCGGCCCTTGTGGTGCATCCAGGCAAGAGAATAGCCGTTCGCCTCACGCTCGGCGGTGTTCGGGCTGCGGTCGCCCTGATAGTACCGGACGCCCGCCAAAAACTCGGTTGGCGAATATTTGGACAGGTCATGCGTCAGTCCCTGCCAGATCAGGCCCATGCGGAAGCAGCCGCGCATGACCAGGTGCCGGTGATGTGTGATCGTTTTCAGATGTCCCCAGAATTTATTCATTGCGCAGCCCTCCCGTTTTTCTCATTACATTATACGATAAATCCGTTCCGGCTGCAACGCAGAAAAATTTTAAAAGCCTATTGACAAGCTAGGGAATGTGTGGTAGGATACACCCATCCGATATATGTTACCAACATACTATTTTAGTTCCATTTGAGTGAGGGCACAGATATGATCCTGCATCTGCTTCCGTGCGCCGTGTTCCGATGTCGGATGTGACAAAGGAACCGGATCGACGCTTTCATTTTATAAAATATAAAGGAGATTTTGAATATGTCCAACATTTATACTTCCGCTGACCAGCTGATCGGCAAGACACCCCTGCTGGAGCTGATGCACATCGAAAAAGAGCTGAACCTCAAGGCCAGAATCCTGGCCAAACTTGAATACTTCAACCCCGCCGGTTCCGTCAAGGACCGCATTGCGAAGAAAATGATCGACGACGCGGAGGCTGCGGGTCAGCTGAAGCCCGGCTCTGTCATCATCGAGCCGACCTCCGGCAATACCGGCATCGGCCTCGCCTCCGTCGCGGCAGCCAGAGGCTACCGGATCATCATCGTCATGCCTGAGACGATGTCCGTTGAGCGCCGTCAGCTTATGAAAGCCTACGGCGCGGAGCTTGTGCTGACGGAGGGCGCCAAGGGCATGAAGGGCGCGATCGCCAAGGCGGATGAGCTGGCGAAGGAGATCCCGAACAGCTTTGTGCCGGGCCAGTTCGTCAATCCCTCGAACCCGAAGGCCCATATTGAGACGACCGGCCCCGAAATTTACGAAGATACCGACGGCAAAGTCGATTACTTCGTTGCAGGCGTCGGCACCGGCGGCACAGTCACCGGCGTTGGGCAGTACCTGAAGCGCAAGGTTCCGTCCGTGAAGGTCGTCGCGGTCGAACCGGCCTCGTCCCCGGTTCTGTCGCAGGGCGTGGCAGGCGCGCACAAGATTCAGGGCATCGGCGCGGGCTTTGTCCCCGATGTGCTCGACACGAAGGTCTATGACGAGATCATCCCCGTTTCGAACGAGGACGCGTTTGCAGACGGCAGGCTCGTCGGCAGAAAAGAGGGCGTTCTGGTCGGCATTTCCTCCGGCGCGGCGCTCCACGCAGCAGTTGAGCTGGCCAAGCGTCCGGAAAATGAGGGCAAGACCATCGTCGTCCTCTTCCCCGATACCGGCGACCGCTACCTCTCTACCCCGCTGTTCGCGGATTGATCCTGCATGATGTGCCAAGCCCCGGCTTCCATTTTGAACGGAAGCCGGGGCTATCATTTTATCCTGTGATATCCTCATACAGCGCCCACATGGCGTCGACGGTGCATTCGGAGAAGCGGTTCTGGGCGGCAAGCTCCGTGCCGTAGCTGTCCAGGAGCATCGGGCGGTAGGTGTACCAGCCAGTGTTCTCATTGCGGAGAATGACGTTGATGGTCGGCTTGAGGTCGTATTCCGATACGTGCGTTCCGTCCGCGTCCTTGACGATGGTGACGCTGGCCATGCCGCCGAGGAGGTTCATTTTCTCCTTCTGGTGCGACAGGAAGTTTCCGAGACTGTAATAGACCGGCACGTCGCGGCCGTCGGATGCCGTAAGCAGCTCGACCGGCTGGAGCGTGTGCGTGTGACCGCCGATGATGAGATCCGCGCCCGCGTCCGCCATTGCCTGCGCCCAGGTGAGCTGGTCGTTGTCCGGACTGAAGGTGTCCTCCGTGCCCCAGTGCGGGAAGACGATGACGAAATCCGCCGCCTGCTTTGCCTGCTCGATGCGGCCGCAGACCGTTTCCTGACTGGAAAGCATATCGATCATCCAGCGCTTTTCGGGCATGGAGTTGTTGAGGCCGTAAGTGAAGTTCAGCATGGCGATGCGGATGCCGTTTTTCTCGACGATGGAGATCGCCTCGGCATCAGCCTCCGTGTCATGGATGCCGAGCGTGGTGATCTCCGGATATGTCTCGTGGAAATAGGACAGCGTATCCGTGATGCCGGTTTCCTTTTTGTCAAAGCAGTGGTTGCTGGCGAAGGTCACGACGTTGAAGCCCGTATCGGCCAGCGCGTCGGCGACCTCGATGGGCGAACCGAAGACCGGATAGCTTTCGATCAGCTCACGGTCCTTGACGAGGATCGTCTCCTGATTGATGCAGGCCAGATCATACTGCCGGACGGTGGGGCGGATATCGTCGAAGAACGACGTGAAATCATAGCCGCCCTCCGGCGTCTGCGCGGACCAGTAGACGCAGTTGTGGATCAGATCGTCTCCCAGCGCCATGAGCGTCACGCGGGACTCTGCTGTCTGCTCTGCAGGCTGCTGTGCGGGCTGCTCCTGCGGCTCCGGCTCCTGTACGGCAGGCTCAGTCTGCTGTACAGGCGTCTGGACAGGGGCAGAAGCCGCCTCGGCGGCAGCCCTTGCGTCGGACATACGCGGCGTGAACGCCGCCTGCACGACCCACATCCCGCCGAAAACGACGGCGGCAAGCAGAAGCAGGATCAGGATCAGGCCCAGCGCAACGGAGGGCTTTTTGTTCGGGGCTGCGGACATGGTGCGCACATCCTTTCGGTGAAATTTACTGAAAGCATCGGTTCCTCAGGAAATGATGCCGTATTCCGCCTTGACGGTCAGAATGCGCAGAACGCTCTCGTCAATACGGGCCTGCGAAAGCGTGCCGTCGGCGACGGCGGCCTTGACGGCGTCGAACGCGGCCTGCAGATCGGACGGCATGAGGATCATGTCGCATCCGGCGGCAAGGGCCTTGACGGCGGCATCGCCTGCGGAATAATGGTCGGTGATGGAGGCCATGGAGTGCGAGTCGGTGATGATGACGTTCTGATAGTCCAGCTTGTCGCGCAGGATATCCGTCACGATGGATGCGCTCAGATCGGCGGGCGTATCGCTGCCGGTGACATTCGGGTAGGACAGGTGCGAGACCATGACGAACGGGACGCTCCCCTCCGAGGCGATGATGGACTGGAACGGGACAAGGTCACAGCCTTCCAGCTCACTGAGGGTCTTTTCGACGATCGACGTGCCGTTGTGATCGTCGACGGTGGCGCTGCCGTAGCCGGGGAAGTGCTTGAGGCATGAGACAATGCCCTCGGCGCGCAGGCTCTTGACGATCACACCGGCCAGCGACGCGCACAGCTCCGGATCAGAGCCGAACGAGCGGCTGCCGATGACGCTGTCTGCACCCTGCGCAACGTCCGCGACCGGGGCAAAGTCCAGATTGAAGCCCAGCGCGTGCAGGCTGCCGCCGATGTCCTGCCCGGCGGCATAGGCCGCTGCGGGATCCTGCTGCTTGCCGAGCGAACGCATATCGCCGACGGACGGCACGCCCATGTCCGGGTTGCTGCCGACGCGGCTGACGGTGCCGCCCTCCTCGTCAACGCCGAGGAAGAGCGGAATTTTTGCGTAGGACTGCGTGTTTTCCAGCAGCGCGACGGTCTGTTCGCGGTCTTCAAGGTTTTTCGCGAAATACACGATGCCGCCGACCGGGTACTGCTCCAGCGCTTTCTTTGTCGTCTCCCCCGCTACGGTGGCGGTGTTGACGTTTGTGATGGCCTCCGGCGTTACGAAGAACAGCTGCCAGATTTTTTCCTCGTCCGTCATGGTATCGAGAAGCGCCTGCGCCGTCTGCTGTGCGGCGGAGGCTTCCGGAGCGTCCGGCGTCTGCGGGTCTGTTTCATTCTGATCATCCGTACCCGGCTGTGGCTGCTCGTCCGGCGTCTCCGGCTGGGCGGCCTGGCCGGGAAGCTCGCCCTCGTAGGGCGCTTCGCGCTCCGGCTCTACGGTCGTCGGTTCGTTGGAAAACACGCCGTCCGTCTGGATGGTCTCGGCCTGCTCGGGCTTCTGCTTTTCCGGGAGCGTCTTCCACAGGAGCACGCCGACACCGGCCAGCAGCGCAATGCAGAACAGAACGGCGAGCATGGCAGGTAATTTACTGCGGGAATGTTCCATAGCGTCGATCCCTCACTTGTGATAGAGCGTGTGCGACTGATAGACCGGCTCGAACGTAACGTTCATGCCGAGGCGCTTGAACATCCCCTCGTCGACCGAGGAGAGAATGACGGACGAATGCACCTGACTGCCGCGCAGGGAGGCCAGCGCCTCCATGGCAAGCTCGGCGGTCGGATTCGTCACGGCGCTGATGGACAGCGCGATGAGGACCTCGTCCGTGTGCAGGCGGGGGTTGGAATTGCCCAGATGCTCGATCTTCAGGTGCTGGATGGGAGCGAGAACCATCGGAGAAATGAGGTTCACGCGATCGTCGATCCCGGCGGAAAGCTTGATCGCGTTCAGAAGCGCGGCGCACGACGCGCCCATCAGGCCGGAGGTCTTGCCGGTGACGAGCCGCCCGTCCGGCAGCTCGATCGCTGCGGCAGGCGCGCCCGTTTCGGCAGCCTTGGCCCGCGCGGCGGGGACGGTTCTGCGCATGGACACGTCCAGATGCAGCGAATTCATGAGCATTTCCTGCTTGCGCAGCTCCTCGGGCATGGCGACGCCCTTTTTGACGGCGCAGGCGGAGGCGAAATAACGCCGGATGATCTCCTGATACGACGCTTCGCGGCAGGCCTCATCGTCGCAGATGGCGAAGCCCGCCATGTTGACGCCCATATCCGTCGGGCTTTTGTACGGGCACTCGCCGAAGATGGAGCGGAAGATCGTTTCGAGCACCGGGAAGATCTCGATGTCGCGGTTATAATTGACCGTTGTTTCGCCGTAGGCCTCAAGGTGGAAGGGGTCGATCATGTTGACGTCGGCCAGATCGGCTGTCGCGGCCTCGTAGGCGAGGTTGACCGGGTGCTTGAGCGGCAGGTTCCAGATCGGGAACGTCTCATATTTGGCGTAGCCCGCGTTCACGCCGCGCTTATGCTCCTGATAGAGCTGGCTGAGGCAGGTCGCCATTTTGCCCGAGCCGGGGCCGGGGGCCGTGACAATGACGATGGGGCGGCTGGTTTCGATATACTCGTTTCTGCCGTAGCCCTCATTGGAAACGATGAGATTGATATTCGAAGGATAATCCGCGATGGGATAGTGCCGGTAGACCTTCACGCCCAGCGCCTCCAGCTTGCGCTGGAACGCCTCGGCGGCCTGCTGGCCCGCGTACTGCGTGATGACGACGCTGCCGACATAGAGCCCGATGGAGCGGAACGTGTCGATCAGGCGCATGACGTCCAGATCGTAGGTAATGCCGAGATCGCCCCGGCGCTTGTTCATTTCAATGTGGGCTGCGTTGATGGCAATGACGATCTCCGCCTGCTCCTTGAGCTGCAGCAGCACCTTCATCTTGCTGTCCGGCTGGAAGCCGGGCAGGACGCGCGAGGCGTGATAGTCGTCAAAAAGCTTGCCGCCGAATTCCAGATAGAGCTTGCCGCCGAAATGCGCGACGCGCTCCAGGATCCGTTCGGACTGCAGCTTCAAATACTTCTGATTGTCAAATCCAATTTTCATAAATCTTTCCCTGTCCAGCGCATGGCAGAAGCTTCTGCCGATTTTGTACTACACTTCACATCATATATCATAAACCGAAACCGAAAACTTTGCAATCACCAAACGGAAAAACACGAAAATTTTCCCCGTCCGCGAACGCTGGGCAGGCCGCCGTATATCCTGCGGGCTTTGCGGCAAACCTTGACTTTGGAGTAAAAAAACCGTATACTATATCTAATTATAGTGGGTGGAATGCCCGTTACAGCACGAAATATTGTGAGGAATCCGCATGAAAGAACAAAAAGCCTATGGAAACGAGTCCATCTCGTCTTTAAAGGGCGCGGACCGCGTCCGGCTGCGGCCGGCGGTCATTTTCGGCTCGGACGGCCTGGAGGGCTGTGAGCACGCCGTTTTTGAAATTCTGTCCAACGCCATTGACGAAGCGCGCGAGGGCTACGGCCGGCAAATTCTCGTGACGCGCTATGAGGATCATTCCATTGAGGTCGAGGACTTCGGGCGCGGCTGTCCGGTCGACTGGAACGAAAAAGAGGGAAAATACAACTGGGAGCTTGTCTTCTGCGAGCTTTACGCAGGCGGTAAGTACCAGAACAACGCGGGCGGCGACTATGAATTCTCGCTGGGCCTGAACGGCCTCGGCTCCTGCGCCACGCAGTATTCATCCGAGTATTTTGACGCGACCGTCCGCCGCGACGGGTTTAAATACACGCTGCACTTTGAAAAGGGCGAGCTTGTCGGCAAGATGAAAAAGGAGCCGACCGACCGCAAGGCCACCGGCTCCGTCTTCCGCTGGAAGCCCGATCTGGCCGTCTTCACCGACATCAACATTCCGAAGGAATATTTTGAGGACACGCTCAAGCGGCAGGCTGTCGTCAACGCGGGCGTGACGTTCACGTTCCGCGATCAGGAAGGCGGCAAATTCGTCAAGACGGATTACTGCTATCCCAACGGCATTTTGGATTATGTAAACGAAATTGCAGGTGAGCAGACGCTGACCATGCCGCAGTTCTGGGAGGCCGAGCGCAAGGGCCGCGACCGTGAAGACAAGCCGGAATACAAGGTGCGCATTTCCGCCGCCCTGTGCTTCTCGAACCGCGTCAACCGCCTCGAATACTATCACAATTCTTCTTGGCTCGAACACGGCGGCGCGCCGGAAAAGGCCGTCAAGAATGCCTTTGTCTACGCCATTGACGCCTACTGCAAGCAGACGAACAAATACACGAAGTCCGAATCGAAGATCACGTTTCAGGACGTGGCCGACTGTCTGGTGCTGGTGACGAACTGTTTCTCCACGCAGACCTCGTATGAGAACCAGACGAAAAAGGCCATCACGAACAAATTCGTGCAGGACGCCATGGCGGAATTTTTCCGCGACCGGCTGCACGTCTATTTCATCGAAAACAAGCAGGAGGCCGACCGCATTGCCGATCAGGTGCTGGTCAACAAGCGGAGCCGTGAATCGGCGGAAAAGGCGCGTCTGAACATCAAGAAAAAGCTGACCGGCAATCTTGATATCGCCAACCGCGTGCAGAAATTCGTCGACTGCCGCACGAAGGACGTGTCGAAGCGCGAAATTTATATCGTCGAGGGCGATTCCGCGCTCGGCTCGGTCAAACTCTCGCGCGACGCGGAATTTCAGGGCATCATGCCCGTGCGCGGCAAGATTCTGAACTGCCTGAAGGCTGATTACGACCGCATTTTCAAGTCCGACATCATCACCGACCTCATCCGCGTGCTTGGCTGCGGTGTGGAGGTGCAGACGAAGAAGACGAAGGATCTGTCCGCGTTTGATCTGGAAAATCTGCGCTGGAACAAGGTCATCATCTGCACCGACGCCGACGTCGACGGCTACCAGATCCGCACGCTGATCCTGACCATGATCTACCGGCTGTGCCCGACGCTCATTCAGGAGGGCTATGTGTATATCGCGGAATCGCCCCTGTATGAGATCACGTGCAAGGACAAGACGTGGTTTGCATACACCGACGCGGAAAAATCCGAGATCGTCAAGAAGCTGGAGGGCAAAAAGCTCTCCATCAACCGCTCCCAAGGGTCTTGGCGAAAACGACCCGGAAATGATGTGGATGACGACCATGAACCCGGAAACGCGCCGCCTCATCAAGGTCATGCCCGAGGATATGGAGCGCACGATGCAGATTTTCGATCTGCTGCTGGGCGATAATCTGCAGGGCCGCAAGGAGCACATCGCGGAAAACGGATATAAATATCTCGACCAGCTGGATGTGTCGTGAGGCTGTATAAGGCTGATAGTCTTCTGCGAATCAGCAGCTGCCCTTCAGCATTTTCTTTTGCTTCTCCAAAAGAAAACGCTGCGCTGGTTTGCAATTTGAGGCCCGGGGGGATTTCGATTTCCCCCCGGACCTCCTGAAGCGACCAAGAAAACCGCTTCGGTTTTCTTGGATCTTTCCCGCGAGATTTGGAGCAGTTCAAAATTTCTGATGCTGTCCGAAAAAGATTTGCAGAGATCTCGGCAAATCCGTACAATCCTGCAAATTTTGGATGCAGGACTAATTTACCGCACCTATTCAAACGCAGCGACTCACAAATTGGGCCGTACCGTAACAGGCGGCGCGTACCAAAACTCTCATAGGGTGGCTATGTGTGATTGTAACGACTAAAAAACAGGTTCCTGCCTGAATAGCACCCGCAGTATGCACCAAACGTAACCGAGCGCCCCTTTTCTCCCCATTCTTTTCCGGCAAGGCGGAAAAGAATGGGCCGCCGGAGGCATGACCAGCTCACGATCCTGCCGCTGTCTGCCCCGGCATATATCGTCAAATCATAAGGAACGATCAACTATGCCAAAGAAAAAACAACCGGAAAGCAAAAAGCATGACGACCCGAATGTGATGGGGCTGCGGGCGGAGGTGCTCGAGCAGCCGATCTGTCAGACACTGGAGTCCAACTATATGCCCTACGCCATGTCGGTCATCGTCTCGCGTGCCATTCCGGAGATCGACGGCTTCAAGCCGTCGCACCGCAAGCTTCTGTACACCATGTACGAAATGGGGCTTCTCACAAAGCCCCGCACCAAATCCGCCAACATCGTCGGCCAGACGATGAAGCTGAACCCGCACGGCGATGCCGCCATCTATGAGACGATGGTGCGTCTGGCGCGCGGCAACGAGACGCTGCTGCACCCGTTCGTCGACTCCAAGGGCAACTTCGGCAAGGTCTATTCGCGCGATATGGCCTACGCCGCCTCGCGTTACACCGAAGCGAAGCTCGAGCCGATCTGCGCCGAGCTGTTCCGCGATATCGACGCCGATACCGTCGATTTTGTCGACAATTACGACGGCTCCATGCAGGAGCCTGTGCTGCTGCCGACAACGTTCCCGAACGTGCTGGTCTCGGCCAACATGGGCATCGCTGTCGGCATGGCGTCGAATATCTGCTCGTTCAATCTGGCCGAGGTCTGCCGCACGGCGATCGCGCTCATCAAAAACCCGAACGCGGATCTGCTGGACACGCTTCCGGCCCCGGATTTCCCGACGGGCGGCGAAATTCTCTACGATCCTGCCCAGATGCAGCAGATCTACGAAACGGGCCGCGGCTCGTTCCGCCTGCGGGCAAAGTGGCGCTATGTCAAGGACGGGAACATGATCGAGATCTACGAGATCCCCTACACAACGGCCACGGAGATCATTCTGGACAAAGTCGCCGAGCTGATCAAGGCAAATAAGATCCGCGAGATCAGCGATATGCGCGACGAAACCGACCTGAACGGTCTGAAGCTCACCATCGACTTGAAGCGCGGCGCGGACCCGGACAAGCTCATGCAGAAGCTGTTCAAGACGACGACGCTGCAGGATGCGTTCGGCTGCAACTTCAACATTCTCATTGCCGGTATGCCGCGCGTGATGGGCGTGCGCGAAATTTTCTCCGAGTGGACGGCGTGGCGCACCGAATGCGTTCGCCGCCGGCTGTATTTCCAGATGAACAAAAAGAAGGACAAGCTGCACCTGCTGAAGGGCCTCGGCAAAATTCTTCTCGATATCGACAAGGCCATCCGCATCATCCGCGAGACGGAGCTGGATGCGGAGGTCGTCCCGAACCTCATGATCGGCTTCGGCATCGATCAGGTACAGGCGGAATACGTCGCGGAGATCAAGCTGCGCAGCATCAACAAGGAATTCATCCTGAACCGGTTGAAGGAGACGGAGTCCCTTGAAAAGGAGATCGCCGACCTCGAAGCGACGCTCGGCTCTGAGAAAAAGGTGCAGGCGCTCATCTGCAAGGAGCTGGAGCAGGTCGCGCAGAAATACGGTAAGGAGCGCAGGACGACCCTTGTGTATGACCACGAGCTTCCGCAGGAGCCGGACGACGAGCCGGAAAACGACTATCCCGTCACGGTCTTCCTCTCCCGCGAGGGCTATTTCAAGAAGATCACAGCGCAGTCGCTGCGGATGTCCGGCGAACAGAAATTCAAGGAGGGCGACAGCCTGCTTCTGACCCGCCCGGCGCAGAACAGTGAGGAGATGCTGGTCTTTACCGACAAATATCAGGTCTACAAGACGAAAATTTCCGATTTTGCCGACGGAAAAGCCTCCACGCTCGGCGATTTCCTGCCCGGTAAGCTCGGCTTCGATGAGGGCGAGAGCTTCCTGACGGTCATTTTCCCCGGAAAATACGAGGGCAATCTGCTCTTCGTCTTTGAAAACGGCAAGGCGGCGAAGGTCGCTGCGAGCTGCTATGACACCAAATCCAACCGCAAGCGGCTGACGGGCGCATACTCCGACAAGAGCCCGCTCCGGGCCGTGATCGATCTGCCGGAGGAAAAGCAGATCGTCATCCGCGCAACGGACGGGCGCGTGCTCGTGTTCTCCACGGCGCAGCTTTCCGCCAAGACCACGCGCGCGACGCAGGGCGTCGCTGTGATGAGCCTGAAGCGAAAGGCCGCCATCGAATCGGCCGCGGAGCTGGAAAAAACACCGCTCAGCAACGTAGGCCGCTATTCGGCCCGGACGCTGCCCGCCGCAGGCGCGCTCCTGCGCGGAGAGGACGTCGGCGAAACACAGATGAAGCTGGATATCTGATAAAAAGAAGTACGGGAGGACGACGGTTTGAAACGTGAAACGCTCAAGACCATCTGGCAGATGGGATGGAAGATCACCCTTGGCAGCGCCATTTTCGCACTCGGCTTCGATCTGTTTCTGGAGCCGAACAATCTGAACGTCGGCGGCATGAGCGGTCTGGCGATGGTCCTGCGCGAGCTTCTGGGCTTCGGCCAGATCGGCGTGATCACCATGCTTTTGAACGTACCGCTGTTTGTCCTCGGCGCAAAGAAGCTTGGCAGAAAATTTCTGTTCGGTTCGCTGTCCGGGATGCTGCTGAGCTCCGTATTCATCGATCTGTTCGCCTTTATCCCCGCGCCGAAAACGGAAATTCTGCTCGACAGCCTCTATGGCGGCATTCTCGTCGGGCTTGGCATCGGCCTTGTGTTCCTGTCCGGGGGCTCGACGGGCGGCTCCGATATCGCAGCCAGACTGCTGCGCCGCCGCTTCCGCTCGGCCAGTCTCGGCAAGGTCATGCTGGCGATCGACCTGTTCATCATCACGCTGACCGGCATCGTGTTCCACGATCTGTCCAAGACGCTCTACAGTGCGCTTCCGCTGGCGGCATCGTCGTTCGTGATGGATCAGCTGCTCTACGGGCTGGATCATTCGACCGTCGCACTGATCATCTCCGAGCACTACCAGACCGTCTCCGAGCAGATCGGAACCCGGCTCGACCGCGGCGCGACCGTACTGGAGGGCAGCGGCAGCTATACCGGCAGTCCCCGGCCCGTGCTGATGTCCGCCGTGCGGCAGAAGGAGCTGCCGGAGCTGAAATCCATCGTGCGTGAGATCGATCCGGACGCGTTTGTGATCCTGCTTCCCGCGCACCAGGTCCTGGGCGAGGGCTTCCGCGTCTCGGGTGAGGAATTATAACGGCAAGGAGGGGCTGCTTTGAAACGCTGGATGATGACGGCTGCGCTTGCTCTGCTGCTGGCAGCCCTGTGCGGGTGCAGCAGGCTGGTCCCGTCCTCCTACACCCTTGTGACCCCGCACAACACGGGCACAAAGGCCGAGCCGCAGAGCGACGTGCTGACGGTTCGCGATTATAAGTCGCTCAAGAACGCCCTGCGGACGCTCGTGCAGAACGGCGTGGAGCATGGCGTGATCCATACGAGCCAATATTCCGGCGACGTCGAGGAGGATCTTCCCGCCGCCGTGTACGAGTTTTCGCGCGAGGATCCGATCGGCGCGTACGCCATCGACTATATCACGCACGACTGTACGCTGATCGTCGCCTATTACGAGATCAGGATCGATATCACGTTCCGCGATGTGCGCACGCCGCTGGACGAGATCGAATATGTCGGCAGCGAGTCGGAGGCAAAGCGTCTGCTGTGTCAGGCGCTGGAGAATTACGACGACCATCTGACGCTCTACGCGACCTATCCGGGCCAGCCCGACTATGCGGCGCTTGTGCAGGATTACTGCGGCGCGCATCTGAAGGAGCAGTCCGCGCAGCCGGAGCTGACCGTCACGTCCTATCCGGCTGACGCCCGCAACCGCATTGTGGAGCTGGTATTCGACTATCCGGCCTCCCGGCTGGAGCTGCGGAGTATGCAGCAGGACGTATCCGAGAGTCTGCGCGCGGCGGAAATTTATGTCCGCTACTGCACGAGCGAGACGGAAAAGGCCTCGCTGCTGTTTACGTATCTGGCCGAGCGCTTCCCATATCAGGAGGGCACCAGCCGCACCCCGGTCTATTCCGCGCTCTGCCAGGGCATTGCCGACAGCAAAAGCATGGCGCAGAGCTGGCAGCTGCTGTGCGATGAGGCGGGCCTTACCTGCCAGACCGTCAGCGGTATGCGCGGCAGCGAAAGCTATTACTGGAACATCATGCAGCTTGACGGCGGCTACTGCCACGTCGATATCCTGCGCGACCTGCTTGGCGGCGGAACGCTCCGGCTGCGCTATGACGAGGATATGACGGGCGAATATTACTGGGATCAGCCCCAGACGCCCGCCTGCCCGGCACCCGTTCCGGAGGAGCCGCCCGTCGAGGACCCGGAAGAGTCTGCGCCTCCCGCTGAGGAAGACCCCGGCACAGCCGTTCCCCCTGACGAGGAGCCTGCACCGCCGGAGGAGCCGCAGCCTCCCATTTCTGACGAGCAGACCTGACAAAATGCCCGGACGCGCTGCCGTCCGGGCATTTTCGTGCCATGCTCCGCAGGATAAGGGAAGCCTTGCGCGGCTGCGCGGGATGTGGTAAGATAAGAAAAAACAAAGGAAGCGCATTGCATGGAAACACAGAGGCTGCCGGAGGGCGTGGAGCTTTCCTATACGGACCGCGCCGTGCATCTGACGACGAACAGCGCGCTTATGGCCTATCTGCGGCAGCGGGGCAACGGCTCGCTGCCGCTCAGCCGCATGATTCTGGACGGCTACGCAGCGGAGCACGGCGCGCAGCTGCACATTACGGAGCGCTCCATGGCCACGGAGCTGCTGATCCACGCGTATCTGGACGGCATTTTTGACCGCTGGATGCGCGCCGGAGAGGCGCACGGGCATCAGGACAGAAGGCTTTACAAAACGGCGAAGCGGCTGAAAAACGCGACCGCCGTGATCGATATGGGCGAGCGCAGCGTCGACGCGAACCGGTGGGTCTTCGACCTGCTTGCCCACGGCTACGGGATCCTCTGCTTCCTGCTGGGAAGCAGGGCGTGAGGAGTCTTTATGAACGCATTGACGGAAAAACGATATCTGACGCTGCCGGAGCCGTCCGCCGGAGATACGCTTGCCGCGCGGGAACGGCTGCTGGCCGCGCTGCCGGAGGGCTGCCGGCTGACGCTCGGGTGTATGCAGCAGCTGTATCCGGTGCTGCACGAAGCGGGCTATCGCGTTACGGTGACGCTCTGCCCGGGTGCGGGCGGGACGGATGTCGTGCGCGTCGAGCCGGGGGACACGACAGACCGGAATTATGGTCTTTGCCTCGATATCGGCAGCACGACGATGCAGATGGAGCTTGTCGACCTGCTCTCCGGGAAGACGCTTGCGGAGGCAGCCTGTACCAACACCCAGACGCAGTTCGGCGCGAACATCCTCGACCGCATTCTGGCCGTGAAGGAGAACCCTGACAATCTGCACACGCTTCAGGCGCTGACGCTTGACGACGTGCGGCAGATGATCGAGCGCTGCTGCGCGCAGGCTGGTGTTCCGCCGGAGGCTGTCTCGGCCATGACGGTCGGCGGCAATACGACGATGCTGCACTTTTTCCTCGGCTGCGACCCGTGGCAGGTGTTCCAGAGTCCCTATACGCCGGTATTTTTTGACCCCGGCGTGCTGCGCGCATCGGAGCTTGGACTTCCCATCGCGGGGAATATTTTCTGTATGCCCGCGATCGCAAATTACCTGGGCGGCGATATCACGAGCGGTCTTCTGATGACGGATCTCGACACGCGGGAGGATCTGGCGCTGTTTCTCGATATCGGCACAAACGGCGAGCTGGTGCTCGGCTGCCGGGAATTTCTGCTCATGGGAGCGGGAGCCGCCGGGCCTGCGCTTGAGGGCGCGGTCAGCAGATCCGGTATGCGCGCCGAGCCGGGCGCGATCTGCCGCATCAAAATCGGGCCTGACAACCGGCTCCGGTATGAGACGGTCGGCGGCCTTCCGCCGAAGGGCATCTGCGGCTCCGGCATTCTCGATCTGATCGCGGAGGGGTTTCTGTCCGGCTGGATCGATTCGGCGGGAAATCTGCAGAAAAGCGCCTCGCCGTGCATCCGCGACGTGTGGGACGACACCAGACAGCGCAACGTCCCGGCCATTATCTACGCCTACGACGGCAATGTGCCGCTCTATTTTACACAGGACGACATCGGGGAATTTCTGACCTGCAAGGCCGCCGCGCATACGATGGTCGCGACGCTTCTGGAAAGCGTGAACGTCAGTCCGTCGGAGATCGGCGCGTTCTATCTCGCAGGCGGCTTCGGGACGCATTATGATCTGGAATCCGCGATCACGGTCGGTCTGTACCCCGATCTGCCGCGCGAAAAATTCAAAATTCTCGGCAACTCCTCCCTCGCAGGCGCAAAACGCCTGTTGCTGGATACGGGCTGCCGAGCGCGGCTGGATCAGATCCGCGCGCTTGCGACGTATGTGCAGTTCGGGGAGATGGAAAAATTCGTAGAGAATATGCAGGCGGCCAGATTCCTGCCGCATACGGACGCGTCGCGCTACCCGAGCGTGATGCGGAGGCTGCAGGAACGCGGCAAGACTTTCCCTCCGGGGAAGCTGGCTGCGGAGCGAAGCGGAGCAGACTGATGCGGTTGAGGCAGTTGTATTTTGCTTAAGATTTCCAAAAATTGAAACTGTTCCCCGGCCCTCATCCGGCCCTTCGGGCCACCTTCCCCAGTGGGGAAGGCTTTCGGTGCGCGCCCGCAGCTTTCTGTTGTTTTTTGTGGATACCTGTGATAAAATAAAAAGAAATCAGAAACGGAAGGATTTCCGCATGATTCAAATCGAAACAACATCGCATGACCCGTATTTTAATCAGGCGTTTGAGGACTATGTGTTCCGCACCTACCGTGAGGGCGATGTGCTGCTGCTGTGGCGCAACCGGCCTGCTGTCGTCGTCGGGTGCTATCAGAATATCTGCCGGGAGGTGCATATGCGTGCGCTTCTGGACAGGGGTATTCCCGTCGTGCGCCGGATGTCGGGCGGCGGGACGGTCTATCATGACCTTGGGAACCTCAACTATACGCTCATATCCGACCAGACGGGGCCGCTCGACTACGACCGCTGTCTGGAGCCGGTCATCCGGGCGCTGAACGCGCTCGGCGTTCCGGCGCAGAAAAACCGCACCTGCGATATCGCCGTGGACGGCAAAAAAATCTCCGGCAGTGCGCAGAAGATCGCGGGCGGGCGCGTCCTGCACCATGGGACGCTGCTGTTTGATTCCGACCTGTCGCTGCTAGATGAGATCACGACCGGCAGGAAAAACGACGCGTTCTGCTCCAAGGGAACGGAATCGGCCATCTGCACGGTCACGAATCTGCGCCCTTATCTCAAGGACGACTGCGAGATCGTCACGTTCGCAAAGCGGCTGGCGGAGCAGTTGCTGCCGCCCGGCTCGGAGCAGATCCGGCTGACAGAGCCGCAGCTGGCCGAGGTACGGAGGCTTGCGGATGAGACTTATCATGCGTGGGACTGGACGTGGGGCAAGACCCCGGCCTTTACGTATGAAAAGAGTGCCGAATTTGCCGGGAAACCGATTTTTGTGCGGTATGAGGCCAGGCGCGGCCTGCTCCGCAATGCCGAGGTGCGCTCTGACGCGCTTGACGCGCAGGCGCTGTGCGCCATGCTGAACGGCGTCCGGCTCGATCCGGCGCTGTTTCTGGAGCTTTGCCGGACGCTTGCGGGCGAACGGGCGGAAGAATTACTGGATTGTCTGATGTAATGTAATGAAAAGGAGCATTTGATTATGGAAAAGCAGCTTGTTATGCCGAAATTGCAGCCCGAAATGAAGAGCGGCGTTCTGTGCGCCTGGCTCAAGGACGAGGGCGACGAGATCCACAAGGGCGACGCCCTGTACGAGATCGAGACGGACAAGGTCGTCAACCAGATCGAGGCCACGGAGGACGGCATTCTGCGCCGTCAGCTGTGCGAGGAGGGCGACACCATCGACGCGCTGGCCCCGGTCGCGATCGTCGAAACGAAGTAAAGGCGGGAGACGGAATGGAACGGAAACCTGAATGGCTGCGCGTCCGTTATAACCAGCAGGCCGTGAGCGAGGTTGCGGAGCTGATGCGCGATCTGAAGCTCAACACGGTCTGCAAGGCGGCAAACTGTCCGAATCTCGGCGAGTGCTATCAGAAGCACACCGCCACGTTTATGATCCTCGGCGATGTCTGCACCCGCAACTGCCGGTTCTGCAACGTCACGTGCGGCAAGCCCCTGCCCCCCGACCCGGACGAGCCGGAAAACGTCGCGCAGGCGGCAAAAAAGCTGGGGCTGCGCCACGTCGTTCTGACCTGCTCGACGCGCGACGATTTGCCGGACGGCGGCGCGGAGCACTTTGCGAAGACCGTCCGCGCCATCCGCGCGCTGTGCCCCGGCACGACGGTCGAGACGCTGACGAGCGACATGAAGGGCAGCCATGAGGCCGCCGACATTGTCATCGCCGCGCATCCGGATGTGTTCAATCTGAATATTGAGACGGTCAAAGAGCTTCAGAAGGCCGTCCGCCCGCAGGCGGGCTATGAGCGGACGCTGGGCGTTCTGCGCTATGTAAAGGAAAAGGATCCGACGATCCTGACCAAGACCGGATTCATGGTCGGCCTTGGCGAGACGGACGAGCAGATCTCGGTCCTCATGGATGATATTCTGGCCACCGGCTGCGACATTCTGACGATCGGACAGTATCTCCAGCCGTCGGAAAAGCACTGGAAGCTCGACCGGTACGCAACGCCGGAGGATTTTGCGCGCTATAAGCAGCTGGCGCTAAGTAAGGGCTTCCGCCATGTGGCCTCCGCGCCGCTGGCCCGCAGCTCCTACCGCGCGTGGGAGGCGCTGGAGGACGTGCATGATCTATATTGAGACGGGTTCGACCGACGTTTACTATAATTTTGGCCTTGAGAACTATTTTGCCACGGAAAAGCGCCTGCCCGATACGGTTTTCCTCTTCTGGCGCACAACGCCGACGCTGATGGTCGGCAAGTACCAGAATATTCTCGAAGAGATCAACAAGCCGTATGCCGACGCGCACGGGATCCATCTCGTGCGCCGTATGTCCGGCGGCGGGACGATCTACACCGATCTCGGCGGCTGGCAGTTCACGTTCATTGAGCACTCGCCGGAGCAGCAGATTGAATTCGCGCAGTATATCGGTCCCGTCGTGGACGCCGTGCGCGAGCTGGGCGCGGATGCCAGCTTCAATGGCCGCAACGATCTGCTGATCGACGGCAGGAAGTTTTCCGGCAACGCGCAGTACCGTCTGGGCGACTGTATTGTGCACCATGGCTCTTTGCTCTATGACACGAACATCGAGCAGATGGTCGCGTCCACCACGGTCGACCCCTATAAAATTCTCTCCAAGAGCATCAAATCCGTGCGCGACCGCGTGACGAATATCTCCGAGCATCTGCCGCGCAGGCTTTCTGTGGAGGAGTTCAAATCCTGCATGGTGCGCCATCTGATGCGCGGCAGCACGGATACCTATACCGTCACTCCGGAGGACGACGCGCGCATCAACCAGCTGGCGCAGGAGAAATTCGCCGCATGGGACGCGATCTACGGCAAGAATCCGCGCTTCAATCTTGAGCGCACAGGCCGCTTTCCCGGCGGGAAACTCACGTTCCGGCTGGACGTGCAGCGCGGCGTGATCCGCAGTGCGTCCGTCTGGGGCGATTTCTTCTCCACGCTCTCCGCCGAGGCGATCACAGGCGCGCTCACCGGCTGCCGGTACGACCGGGCCGCCGTTCTGGACGCGCTGCAGAAAAACGGGATCGACGGTGCGGTATCAGATCAGCGCCGCGGACATGGCCGCGCTGATCGCGGACTGACTGACCAGAACGCAGCCCTTTCGAGGGCTGCGTTTTTCGCACAATTCATAGTTTTTTTACGGATATAGGCTTGCATTTTCAGGGAATGTGTGGTATTATCTCGCTGAAAATTAAATGTGTCTAATTTTTGTTAGCCGTATCTAACATTGAGTGCGGCAGCAATCCAGAACAGGAGGTACATTATATGAAACATCTTGGTTTGTTCGCGGCTGGCGTTCTGTTTGGCACCGCCGGTCTGAAGATCCTCAGCAGCAAGGAAGCAAAGAGCGTTTACGCGCACACCACCGCAGCCGTTCTGCGCGCCAAGGACTGCGTCATGCAGGCCGTGACGACCGTGCGTGAGGGTGCGGACGATGTCTACGCAGACGCCAAGGCCATCAACGACCGCCGCGCTGCCGAGGCTGCACCTGAGGTGATCGAGGATACCGCTTCGGACGCGGAATAAGCCCGTTAGGTTTGCAAAGGAAGAGCCGTTTTTGCGGCTCTTCTGTTTTTCGGAGGTACAAATCAGCATATGAAGTGTAACATTCTGCATGAGACGCCCGGGCGTATGCGCGTGCATCTCGCGCTTCGCCGGATGTCGCTGCGCGAAGCGGATCTGTTGGAATATGATCTGAAGGGCGTTGCCGGTGTCGTGTCCGTCAAGGTCTTCGACCGGACGCAGGACGCCGTCATCACCTATACCTGCCCGCGTGCGGATATCGTGCGGGCGCTCTCGTCCTTCTCGTTCACGTCAGAGCGGGCGCTTGCCCGCCTGCCGGAGCATACGTCCCGCGCGCTCAACCGCGAGTATGAGGACAAGCTCGTCTTTACCGTCTGCCGCCGCGCGTTCTCGCGGCTGTTCCTGCCGGTTCCGGTGCAGACGGCCATCGCGCTGTTCCGCTCGGTCAAATACATCCGCGCAGGACTCAGTGCCCTGCTGCACGGCAAACTCTCTGTCGCCGTGCTCGACGCGACGGCCGTGACCGTCTCGATGGTGCGCGGCGACTTCGACACCGCAGGCTCCGTCATGTTCATGCTGCGGCTGGGTGAAATTCTGGAGGAGTGGACGCACAAGAAGTCTGTCGCCGATCTGGCCGGTGCGATGGCGCTGAACGTCGACAAGGTATGGCTGCAGTCCGGCGAAACCGAGCTGCTCGTCCCCATCGGCGATGTGAAGCCCGGCGACCGGATGATCGTGCGCACCGGCAATCTCATTCCGCTCGACGGCAAGGTCGTCTCTGGCGAGGCGACGGTCAATCAGGCGTCCATCACCGGTGAGTCCATGCCCGCGCCGAAGCGCGAGGGCAGCTATGTCTATGCCGGGACGGTCGTGGAAGAGGGCGAGTGCATTGTAAACGTGGAAAAGGCGCTCGGCGGAGGCCGGTACGACCGCATCGTGCACATGATCGAGGAATCGGAAAAGCTCAAGTCCACTGCCGAGGACAAGGCTGCGCGCCTTGCCGACCGGCTGGTCCCGTATACGCTGGGCGGCACGGCGCTGACGTATCTCGTCACGCGCAACGTAACGAAGATGCTGGCTGTTCTGATGGTCGACTTCTCGTGCGCGCTGAAGCTGGCCATGCCCATCGCGGTGCTCTCGGCCATGCGCGAGAGCAGCAGCTATCATATTTCTGTCAAAGGCGGACGTTTCCTGGAGGCCGTGGCAAGGGCCGATACAGTGGTGTTCGACAAGACCGGCACGCTGACCTACGCCGAGCCGAAGGTCGCGCAGATCGTGCCCTTCGGCGGACATGAGGAGACGGAAATGCTGCGTCTGGCCGCCTGCCTTGAGGAGCATTACCCGCATTCGATGGCCAACGCCGTTGTGGAGGAGGCCAAGAAGCAGGGGCTCAAGCACGAGGAATACCATTCGCAGGTGCAGTATGTCGTCGCGCACGGCATTTCCAGCATGGTCGAGGGCAAAAAGGTGCTCATCGGCAGTGCGCACTTCGTCTTTGAAGACGAGGGCTGCACCATCCCGGAGGACGAACGGGAAAAATTTGATTCCCTGCCCGCGCAGTATTCACATCTGTATCTGTGCATCGCGGGCGAGCTTGCCGCCGTCATCTGCATCTTCGACCCGCTGCGCGCCGAGGCAAAGGACGCTATCTGCGCGCTGCACGCCTGCGGCATCAGCAAGGTCGTCATGATGACCGGCGATAACCGCCGGACTGCCGCGTCCGTCGCAGAAGAGGTCGGCGTGGACGAATTCTACGCCGAGGTCCTGCCTGAGGACAAGGCCGCGTTCATCCGCCGGGAAAAGGCTGCGGGCCGCACCGTTATCATGATCGGCGACGGCGTGAACGACTCCCCTGCCCTGTCTGAGGCCGACGCGGGCGTCGCCATTTCGACCGGCGCGGCTATCGCGCGGGAGATCGCCGACATCACCATCGCGTCGGAGGATCTGTTCGAGCTTGTCACGCTGCGCAGAATCAGCGAGGCCCTCATGGGCCGCATCCACCGCAATTACCGCTTCATCGTCGGCTTCAACCTTGGTCTGATCGTCTTCGGCGTGGCCGGACTCCTGCCGCCGACGACCTCGGCGCTCCTGCACAACGCGTCTACGCTCGCCATCAGCTTAAAGAGCATGACGAATCTGCTGCCGGATAAAAAGAATATCTGAATTCTAAGCCTCCCCTTGTCGTGTCAACGCACGGTAAGGGGAGGCATTTGTTGCAAATTACAGAGTGCGCTCCCGTTTGGCCTCCCCTTGGCACAAGGCAATGTCATCAACTTAAGATCAGCACGTGTCAGGTTTACGCAGAAAACGACCGGCACTCGAACCAGGCGCTGGTAGGGGCGGGGCTCTGCTCCGCCCGGCGGAAAGCAGTTGTTTTAACAGAGCTCTCAGGCGAATTCGTATGCAGTTTCCTGTTTGTTCGTAGGGGCCGACGACTCTGTCGGCCCGTTTGGGAAGTTACGAATTCGCCAAGAAATTCCGTAAAAACGGTCTGTTCTGCGCGGACCGATGTGGGCATCGGCCCCTACGGCCGAACGCATAAGTGTATCCGGATTCGCCGTAAATTTTTGTAGAACCACTGCATCCTGCCGGGCGGACAGAGCCCCGCCCCTACCAAGATTATGCGTTTTTTGTCTCAGAGGTTGCAATTTGGGGGCAAAACGGATAGAATAGAAGGAACGTCCTGTTTACAGGGCGCAGCAAAGAGAAAAGGTCAGATCAGGTATGGAACAGGTCTTACAGCAGTTTTATCTGGACGGAACGCCCGTCTCCTGCGAGCCGTTTGGAAACGGCCATATCAACCGCACCTTCCGCGTCACCTGCAGCAGCGGAAGGGTCTATACGCTCCAGCGCATCAACCGCGTCGCGTTCCGGCACCCGGAGGAGCTGATCGAGAATATTGACGCAGTTTCGCGCTTTATCGCAAAGAAGAACACCGGACTGGAAATGATCCGCCTCTGCACAGCCAGGGGCGGCAGAAAATATGCCGTCGACGCACAGGGGGAATTCTGGCGGGCCTATGATTATATCTCCGGCGGCCTCAGTCTCGAGGCGCCGCGCGACTGCAACGACTTTTATCAGGCGGCGGTCGCCTTCGGCAAGTTCCAGCAGGCGCTGGCCGATTTCCCCGCCGCCACGCTCCACGAGACGATCCCCCGCTTTCACGACACCGAGGACCGGCTCTGCCAGCTGCGCGCTTCAATGGAGGCCGACGCCTGCGGCCGCGTCCGGGAGGCCGGGCCGGAGCTTGCGTTCATTTCCGCCCGTGAGCAGGAGCTTGGCACGCTCTGCCGGATGCTGCGCAGCGGCGCGCTGCCGCTGCGGGTGACGCACAACGACACGAAGCTCAATAACGTCCTGCTGGACGAAAAAACGGGCCTTGCAAGAAGCGTGCTCGATCTCGATACCGTCATGCCCGGGCTTTCGGCCTATGACTTTGGCGACGCTGTGCGCTTCGGCGCGTCCTCGGCTGCGGAGGATGAGACGGATCTTTCGAAGGTCTTCCTGCGTCTTGATCTTTACCGGGCATTTCTGGAGGGCTATCTTGACGCCTGCGGGCACGCACTGACAGAAAATGAGATCAGCGTCCTGCCGCTTGGCGCAAAGATCATCACGATCGAGCTTGGTATGCGCTTTTTGAAGGACTATCTGGACGGCGATGTCTATTTCAAGATCGACCGGCCAACGCAGAACCTCGACCGCTGCCGCGCGCAGCTGCGGCTCGCGGCGGACATGGAAGCGCAATGGCCGCAGATGCAGCAGATCCTGCTGGAAACGGCCGGCTCCCGCTGCCGGACATAACCTTCCTATCGCTATTTCATCGCAAAAAATCCCCCTTCGGCGGTTCCCAACGCCGAAGGGGGCTCTTTTTGTTGACAGCACACCGCAGAGGGGGATCTGCGAAGACTGCCCGGAAAGCACATGGGTTGTGCAGCTTTCCGGACGGCGCTTTCCGGGGGGAGGAAAAGCGCCAGACAAAAAGTCCGCACAGCCACCAGCCGTGCGGACAAATTCGTCCATAGACTCCCGGTGACGGCAGGAGCACAGGTCTGGTTCTGACGTATCTGACTGAGCGCGGCGTGCGCGCATCACAGTGACCCACTCGCGGGGATTTGCACCCCATTCCGCTTCCGGCATCCGTTCCATGCCGGGCGAACCGACCCGCCTTGTTTACTTTCCTGCCTGTATTATAGCATATTTTTTCCGCTTTGCAAGCCCTTTTCTGGTTTTCTTCTTTAACGCCAAATTAACGTACTCCTGCTGTATAATAAGCCCTGAAAAATCATGGCGCTTCGGCGCCCTGTGAGGAGGAAGAACTATGTTTCTGATCAATGCCGCCATGGAGAAGATCCCCATCGGTACCGCCGCCCTGATCGTTGTGCTCGGCATGGCCGTCGTCTTTTTCGGCCTCATTCTTCTGATGTTCGTCACGAAGATCGCCGGTGCGATCATCGGCCGTAAAAAAGCTGCTGCGCCTGCCGCCGCTCCCGCTGCTGCCGCGCCGCTGCTCCCGCAGCAAAGAACGCGCCCGCGCCTGGCTCCGCCGGTAAGATCGCGCTGCACGACGTCCCCGACAAGACCGCCGCCATGCTCATGGCCATCGTTGCAGACAGGACTGGCAAGCCCCTCAACCAGCTTCGCTTCATCTCCATCCGCGAAGTCAAAGACTGACCGTTGTTTTTTACATAGCAGGAAGCGCGCAGCGTGCGCGCTTCCTGCTATTTCTGTATGTTTTGTGCATTATGCCGGTTTATGGTGTTAAGATTTCGTTAAGATTGAGCATATTGCCTTTACCGCCTATCCGTTTTATGGTATATTGAATGCAATCTGAGGAATGTCCTCAAAAAAAGAAAAGGAGATCTGTATGAAAGAAAAGAAGAAACTCAGTCTGCCGGCATGGATATTTATCGGCATGCTTGCCGGTATTGCCGCCGGTCTCATCTTCGCGTTCGCCGGTCTCGGCGATTTCACCACGGAGTGGATCAAGCCCATCGGCACGATCTACGTCAACCTGCTGAAGTTCCTGGTCGTCCCGGTCGTCCTGTTCTCGATCGCCGACGGCGTCATCAGCCTGAAGGACCTCAAGCGCGTCGGTTCCGTCGGCCTGAAGACCTTCGTGTATTACATGATTACGACCGCGCTGGCCGTCGTTATCGGCCTCGTGCTGGTCAATCTCTTCAAGGGCAATTTCACCCCGCTGCCGTCCGCAGATCTGGGCGCGCTGGAATATGAGGCGAAGGAAGCCCCGTCCGTCATGCAGGTCATCGTGAACATCTTCCCGTCCAACCTGCTCCAGCCGATGGTCTCCTCCGACATGCTGCCGGTCATCGTCACCGCCATTTTCCTCGGCGCGGGCGTTCTGGCCGCTGGCGAAAAGGGCCAGAAGATCGCGGAGCTCATCAACTGCGGCGAAGAAGTCATCATGCAGATCATGATGATGATCATCAAGTTCACCCCGATCGGTGTCTTCTGCCTCATGGCCAATGTTGTCGCCGTCAATGGCGCTGACATCATTGGCAAGCTGGCACTCATCATCGGCGTTGCCTACATCGGCTACATTGTCCATGTTGTCGTTGTCTACGGCCTGTCCGTCAAGTTCCTCGCCAAGATGAGCCCGCTTGCATTCTTCAAGGGCATCGCCCCGGCCATGATCACCGCATTCACCACCACATCCTCCAACGCGACCCTGCCCGTCAACATCGAGTGCTGCAACAAGATGGGTGCGGAGCCTGAGGTCAGCTCCTTCGTCCTGCCGCTTGGCGCGACGATCAACATGGACGGCACGGCCATTTATCAGGCTGTCTGCGCAGTCTTCATCGCCTGCTGCTATGGCGTTCAGCTGACGCTCGGCGACATGGCCATGATCGTTCTGACTGCGACCCTCGCCTCCGTCGGCACGGCCGGCGTTTCCGGTGCCGGCATGATCATGCTGGCGATGGTTCTGACCCAGGTCGGTCTGCCGGTCGAGGGCATCGCGATCATCGCGGGCGTTGACAAGATCTTCGACATGGGCCGCACGACGCTGAACATCACCGGCGACGCGACCTGCGCGCTGTTCATCTCCCGCCTCGAGCGTGAGAAGGCCGCCAAGAAAGCTGCCAAGGCTGCAAAATAACAACAAGTCTGACAACAAACCGCTCCCCGGGCCATCCGTGGGAGCGGTTTTACGTGCACAAAAGCCTCCTTTGGATAAAGGGGAGCCTTTGGAATAACCTAGCTTACATCACATCCATGTTTTCGGGCATGACGAGAGCGGCGATGATGTAGAGCAGAATGCCCGTGCCGGTCAGGCCGAGGGCCGCCCAGATGAGGCGGACGACGGTGGGATCGATGCCGAGATACTCGGCAATGCCGGCGCAGACGCCGCAGATCATCCGGTTATTGCTTTTATACAGTTTCTTCATGAGAAGTTCCTCCGTTTCATTGATATTGGTTAGACGGCGCGGCGCGCCGATTGTTCCCGGAGCCGGAAAAATTTTCAGAGGGAGAGCACGATGGGCTCGCCGCCTATGGCAAGCTGCTCCTCATAGATCTCAACAGGGCTGCCGTCGATGCAGTTCCGGTACACGCCGTTCGGCGCGGGGAAGCGGACAAGCGCCGACTCGCCGCGCAGGCTGAACAGACCGGCCATGCGCCGGCCGTCCTTTTCATATACGGCAAGCAGCACGTCATGCGGCAGGGCTGTGAGGGTATAGCTGCCCTCCGCGAAGATCGGGTCGCGCTTCAGCTTGGCCAGATGTGCAAGGAACGCGGACTGGTCGCGGCCGGTGTTCCAGTTGATGGGATCCTTGTCGAACAGCGACGGAACGTGCGTGCAGTCGGCCTCCTGTCCGTTGTAAACAAGCGTCAGACCACGCTGGAAGAACAGGAACGCCGTCCAGTTCCGGCGCATTTTCTCGTCCGGCAGGATATGGGCCGCACGGGCACGGTCATGGTTTTCGAGGAAGCGGAGCTTGACGTAGTTATCGGGATAGAGCCATTCCTGCGCGTCGAGCCGGTCGGCGTACTGCGTCAGGCTGATCCTGCCCTCCAGATAGTCGCGGAAATAGGGATAGACGTCGTAATCATAGCCCGCGTCGAACGCCTGATAGAGCTCGGCGTCAGACAGGCTTGCGAAGCCCTGTGCGCGGGCGGCGACGTGGAAGCCGCGCTCAACCGATTCGCACAGCCAGAAGCAGCCGGGACGGACGGCGGCCACCTCTTCCCTCGCCTGCTTCCAGAACTCCAGCGGGACAAGCGGCGCAACGTCGCAGCGGAAGCCGTCGACGAGGCGCGCCCAGTATTTGAGCGTTTCGATCTGGTACTCCCACAGCTCCTTGTGGCTGTAATCCAGATCGGCCACGTCCCACCAGTCGCCGAAGCGGTTGCCGAGCGAGCCGTCCGGCTTGTGGAAGAACCATTCGGGGTGGTGCTCTGCCAGCCAGGAATCGGGCGACGTGTGGTTATAGACTACATCGATGATGCACTTCATGCCCCGGTCGTGGATGGCGTCGACCAGATGCCGGAAATCATCCAGCGTGCCGAATTCGGGGTTCACGGCGCGGTAGTCGCGGATGGCGTAGGGGCTGCCGAGCGTGCCCTTGCGGTGCTTTTCGCCGGTCGGGTGAATGGGCAGCAGCCAGATGATGTCCGTGCCGAGCGCCTTGATGCGGTCGAGGTCCGCCTGCACGGCAGCGAAGGTGCCCGCTTCGGAATAATTGCGGACATAGATGGAATACAAGACCTGATTGCGCAGGGTCTTTTCGGTATCGACAGCCATAAAACAGCCTCCCAAACAATATTTCTATATCTGTATTGTACACAAATCATGGAAAAAGGCAAGTCGGCAAAATTCATAAAATCGGCGGGTGCAACTTCTACCGTTTTTCTGCGTCTGTAAAAGCAGATCACCAGATCACATTTTATGATAAAGGAGAGATCATTCATGAAAAAGCTTCTTGCGATTTTACTTGCAGCCGCGTGCGCGTTCTCGCTGGCGGCCTGCGCAGCTGCTCCGGATACCCCGGCAGCGGAGGAACAGCCGGACTGCATCAGCGACCCGACGACGCAGCAGCTGGCCGCACCGGTGGAGGCTGCCATGGCGCAGTATCCGAACGAGGCGAAGTATACAGCCAGCAATGGTAACTTTGACTCTGAAAAGTACGACGAGGACTGGGACGCGTGGTGGGAAAGCTATCAGGAAAAGACCGCGGATATGACCGACCCCGCCGCCATGACGCACTGGTTCACAACCAGCATTCCGGCTCTGATGCAGGACGCGGGTAAGGAAAACCGCGTATGCTCGCCGCTGAATATCTACATGGCGCTTTCCATGCTGGCCGCCGTGACGGACGGCCAGACGCGGCAGCAGATTCTGGACGCGCTGGGCGCGGAGTCTCTGGAGCTGCTTCAAAAGCAGACCGCGCAGCTCTGGACGGAAAACAGCTGGGACGATGGCCTCGTCACCAGCACGCTTGCAAACTCTATCTGGCTGAGGGATGGGTACAACTATAACAGTGAAACGCTCCAAAAGCTGGGAGGAAGAATTCTATGCTTCCGCGTTTTCCGGGGAAATGGGCACTGACGCGTACAACAATATGCTGCGCGACTGGATCAACGAGCATACCGGAAATCTGCTGACCGAGCAGGCAAGCGGACTGGAGCTTGCGCCTGCGACGGTGCTGGCGCTGGTGTCGACGATCTATTACCGTGCGTCATGGAGCGACAAATTTTCCGGCTCTGCCACGACGCAGGACGTGTTTCACGCGCCGGACGGCGATGTGACCGTCGATTTCATGCACAGCAGCGATTCTAACACGGTATATTACGGCGACGGCTTCTCGGCCATCGGGCTTTCGCTGGAGAACAGCGGCCGGATGTGGCTGCTGAAACCGGACGAGGGCGTGGATGCGGCGGAGCTGCTGCAAAACAAGGACGCGTTGGGCCTCCTGTTGGCAAACGGCAATTGGTCGCAGACGCAGCGTGCGCGGGTCAATCTGAGCCTGCCGAAATTTGACGTTTCGTCCGATCTGGACATTCTGGACACACTGGCACAGCTCGGTATGACGGACGTGATGGACGGCACAAAATCTGATTTCACGCCGCTCACGACCGCAAACGACTCGCTGGAACTGACGCAGGCCAAGCACGCTGCGCGCGTGAAGATCGACGAGGACGGCTGCGAGGCAGCGGCCTATACCATCCTTGGTGTCGAGGCGACTGCGATGATGGGGCCGGAGGAAGAAATCGATTTCACGCTCGATAAGCCGTTTGTCTTCGCGATCACGGGAATTGACGGACTGCCGCTGTTTGTGGGACTGGTCAACCAGCCCGGTTGATGGAACCGGCTGTACGCCGCTGAGGAAGACTCCATATCGTAATTTCTGAGGCTGTCTGCCTGATGGCAAGCCGTGCAATCGCCTATCGCACAGGGGAACGCGCAAGCGTTCCCCTTAAATTCTAGGGTGTATCTGAAAACTCCCAACGCACCCGGACAGCGGACCTTTTCACGCTGCGCTGCACCATTTTTCCTTGAAATACGTCAGTATTCCTGCGAAAAAATGTCTTGCTCAGCGCAAAAATTTCTCGCTGCCGGTCACATTGGGAGTTTTCAGATACACCCTAACAGGAGGGATTCAACGTGAAGAAAAGTCGCGAATCCTCGCATTATTTTTCGCGGCAGTATCCGCGTCGGCGGCAAATACGACTACCCGCAAGGCTGCAGATTTCAGGGACTATGACGATGCCGCAAGGGTCGTCCAGATGGGAACATACAATGGGCGCTGCTCTATGTTCAGGCCATGGCCGGCGCAGACTACATGCACGGCAGCGGCAAAGTCCTCGCTCCGCCGGAGAAACATCAAGGGCAGTGTTCTCATCCGCACCGATAGCGGTTTTCTTGATACAAAAAGAAAAAATCCTCGAAATCGTGAGATTTCAAGGATTTTTCTGGAGCTGCTGGGCAGATTCGAACTGCCGACCTCGTCATTACCAATGACGCGCTCTACCGACTGAGCTACAGCAGCAAGTCTCTTTCTCAAGAGCGCTCCGTTATTATAGCATAAAGTCGGGATTTGTCAAGTGGTGATTTTCGTTTTTTTTATTTTTTCCGTGAAAATACAGGGCGGATCAGCGGTGAAATGTTCACAATTCCTTTTCCTGCCGTTCACAGTTCGGACACGATTTGCCCGTATACTCATAATCAAGGATTTACCCAATCCTCTCTTTCTTCTCTTTTTCTTTTCTTTCTTCAAACAAAGGCCCGCAGCCGAACGGCTGCGGGTTTTTGTTTGCTTATTTCGTGTAGTCGAATTCAAAATCGTAGATGCTGACGGTGTCGCCGTCCTCGATGCCCTGCTCCTCCAGACGGTCGAACAGGCCGCTTTTGCGGAGCTGGCGGTCAAAGTACATGCGGGACTCGTAATCGTCGAAGTTGATATCGTTCAGGAGCTTCTGGAGCCACTTGCCGGACACGACCCACAGATCGTCATAGCGCTCAATCTGCAGCTCGTCCGCGTTGCCTGCCTCGGCCAGAGGCTTGACGTACTCCGGCTCGTAGATTGTGACAGGCGGGAGCGCGGCAAGCTTGCCTGCGATGGTCTTCATCAGCTCGCGCGTGCCCTGTGTCGTGGCGGCGGAGATCACGTAGAACTCGTAGCCCTGCGCCTCGACGTGCGCCTTGAGGCGGTCCAGATTGTCGCTGTCCGGGGGCAGAAGGTCCGCCTTGTTTGCCGCAACGAGCATGGGGCGGGACGCAAGGTCCGGGGAATACTGGCGAAGCTCCTCGTTGATCTTTTCAAAGTCGTCGACCGGGTCGCGATCCTCGCTGCCGGAGACGTCGACGATGTGGACGAGCAGGCGGCAGCGGTCGATATGGCGCAGGAAGTCATGGCCAAGTCCGACGCCGTCAGCCGCACCCTCGATGATGCCGGGGATATCGGCCATGACGAACGACACGCCGTCGGCGACGTAGATCACGCCGAGATTCGGATAGAGCGTGGTGAAGTGATAGTTTGCGATCTTCGGGTGTGCGTTGGAGGTGACGGACAGGAGCGTCGACTTGCCGACATTCGGGAAGCCGACAAGGCCCACGTCGGCAAGCAGCTTGAGCTCCAGAATGACGTCGTGCTCTTCCCCCGGGAGACCCGCCTTGGCAAAGCGCGGCACCTGACGGGTCGGCGTGGCGAAGTGCTGGTTGCCCCAGCCGCCCCGGCCTCCCTTGCAGAGGACGAAATCGGCGGAATCGGACATATCCTTGATGATCTCGTTCGTGGCCAGATCGCGCACGACGGTGCCTCTGGGCACCTTGATGATCAGGTTTTCGCCATTTTTGCCGCGGCAGCGCTTGCCCTGTCCGTTCTCGCCGTTCGGCGCGGTATATTTGCGCTTGTAGCGGAAGTCCATCAGCGTGGACAGGTTATCATCGACGCGCAGGACGATGGAGCCGCCGTTGCCGCCGTCGCCGCCGTCCGGGCCGCCCGCGGCCACGTATTTTTCCCGGTGGAAGGCCACCGCGCCGTTGCCGCCCGCGCCGGCCTTGACCGAAATGCGTACTTTATCAATAAACATGAGGTTCCTCCTCTGTCAGTAAGGTTTTCGTAGTCTTTGTCCAGATTTCCGGATAGTTCTCCTGATAATAGTGCGCGCGGTCGGAATCCGGGGCTTTCCAGATCTCCTTTTTCCGAATTTCTTCGGAGATGGCCTTTTGCAGCCAGGCACGCTTCTTTGCGAATTTCTCCGGGTCGGACGCAAAATGCGCATAATCGAGCAGCTGGATGTTTCCCGCCGCCTGTTCCTGTAAAAACGCCTCATACGCGTCCGGGATATACTCCGCGCCAATAATGCGGACGGGCTGCGCGGACACGAACTCGTTCGGAATTTCTGTCTTCTTGTAATCACCGTCTTCGCAGATATAGAGCCAGCCGGATCTTCCGGCATAGAGCTTTTTCAGCGCGTCCGGGAATGGATCGTCAAAATACAGCTTCCCCTGCCGGGTATAGCCGTATGCGTATTCATAATTCCGGATGAGATAAAACAGCGCCATGGCGCGCAGGGACGTCAGGCAGACCTGCGTGGGCTTGTCAAAATACGGGGACTTTCTCGGTTCGAGTATTTGCAGACCGCCGGTCGGCGAAGCGTGGTAATAGGTCATACCGGCCTCCCTTTAAGAAAAAACCCCGAACGGGACTCGTTCGGGGTTTTTACAACAAAATTACTGTTCTGCGTAGACAGAGCACATCTTGCGATCCTTGCCCATACGCTCGAACTTGACCTTGCCGTCGATCAGAGCGAACAGCGTATCGTCCTTGCCGATACCAACGTTGTTGCCCGGATGAATGTGCGTGCCTCTCTGACGAACGAGGATGTTGCCAGCCAGAACGAACTGACCGTCAGCGCGCTTCGCGCCGAGTCTCTTCGATTCAGAATCACGGCCGTTCTTGGTGGAGCCGCCGCCTTTCTTATGTGCGAAGAACTGGAAACTGATATTAAGCATCGTTTTGCACCTCCAAAACTTCGATATAATCAGGATAGTCATCCCGCAGAGAACACAATGTGAGCATCATGCCGGAGAGAACCGCCTGTACGGCCTCTTCGCTTTCACACGCTGCGGGAAGGGTTAAGGTGATCCGGGCCTCGTCTTCATTCACCCTGGTTTTCGCATGCTCGCCGAGCACATCGTTGATCGTGCACTCCGCAAGCTTGACGGCTGTGGAGACAGCTGCGCACACAACGTCGCCGCTTTCCTCTGCATAGCCGCTGTGGCCCGAACAGCAGAATCCGGTGATCCTGCCCTCGTGATCGAAAAATTCGACGCGCGTCATAAATTACAGCGCGATCTTTTCGATCTGCACCTTGGTGTACGGCTGTCTGTGGCCCTGGAGGGACTTGGAGTCCTTCTTCGGACGGTACTTGAAGACGCGGATCTTCTTGCCCTTGCCATTCTTCAGCACCTTAGCCTCAACCTTAGCACCTGCAACTGTGGGGGTACCGAACTTGGAGTCAGCACCGTCGACAACTGCCAGAACCTGATCGAAGGTGACGGTCTGCTCAGCCTCCGCCGCGAGCTTCTCGATGTAGATCACATCGCCCTCCTTGACGTTGTACTGCTTACCGCCGGTAACGATAATAGCCTGCATATTCGTTTGCACCTACCTTTTCTTTCGTAGACTCGCTCTTGAGGTGTGCCGGAGCAGCTTTTGACCTCTTTAATGCGGCTTATGGATTATACCAGAGATTTTTCTCCGTGTCAAATACTTTTTTGCGGAAAATCGCTTATTTTTCCGCCGCTTTGATCTTTTCCTCCGTATCCTCGCGGACGGCCTCGCGCAGCTTCGTCAGATAGGGCAGAACGCAACAGCGTCATAGGCGTATGTCCGGTTGAGATCATACTCCAGCGGCTCCCACGAGCGGATATCGGACTCATTGTGCTGGATGACGGCTTCGAGCTTGTCCAGCGCCTTATAGAGCTTCGCTTCGTCTGTCTGCAGCGCGCCCATTTCGGTATACAGCGCGGCCAGCTCCGTATTATACGGGGCCGGGAGCGACGCGACCCAATCGAACAGCGCGGTATCCTCCTTTTTCTCGTCCTTTGCGGACTTCAAAAACGTCGGGATATCGCCGGTGAAGCACTCGCCGAGATCGTGGATCAGGCACATTTTGATGACCTTGTCCATATCGAGCGCCGGGAATTCGTCCTTCATAAAGAATGCCAACAGTGCAAGCCGCCAGCTGTGCTCGGCAACGCTTTCGCGGCGGCCCCTGCTCGTCTCACAATGGCGCAGTTCGTCCTTGAGGCGCTCAGCAATATGTAAAACATCCAGTAATGCACGCACTTCCATATCGATTTCTCCTTTTTGATTTATGACAGAACCAGTTCGATCGCTTCGCGGATATTGCGCACGCGCAGCAGCTCCATACCGTCGGGCGCGGTGACATTGCCCGTCCCGTGGCGCGGGATGATGCAGGTCTTAAAGCCTGTGCGGGAGGCCTCGGACAGGCGCTGCTGCAAGCCCGTTACGGCGCGGATCTCGCCCGTCAGGCCGACCTCGCCGATGGCGGCGGTCGCCGGATCGATGGGCTTATCGCGGAAGCTGGACGCGGCGGCAAGCACAAGGGCCAGATCGGCGGCAGGCTCGTCCAGCTGCAAGCCGCCGATGACGTTCACATACGCATCCGACATGCCGAGATTCACACCGCCGCGCTTTTCCAGCACGGCCAGCATGAGATTTGCCCGGTTAAAATCAAAGCCGTCCGCCGTGCGGCGGGGGACGTTGAAATTCGTCCGCGCGACAAGCGCCTGAATTTCTGCCAGAACCGGGCGCGTACCCTCCATCACGCAGGCCACGCACGTACCGGGGGCATTTAATGGCCGTCCGGCCAGCAGCATTTCGGACGGATTCGGGACTTCGAGCAGTCCCCTGCCCTCCATTTCGAACACGCCGATCTCGTTTGTCGAGCCGAAGCGGTTCTTGGCCGCGCGCAGGATGCGGTAGCTGCTGGCGTGCTCGCCCTCGAAAAACAGCTCGCAGTCGACCATGTGCTCGAGCACCTTCGGCCCCGCGATCGCGCCCTCCTTATTGACATGGCCGACGACAAAGACGGTCACGCCGCTGCTCTTGGCCAGCTGCATGAGGGCCATGGTGCAGTCCTTGACCTGTGAAATGCTGCCGGGGGCAGAGGTATTCTCCGGGCTGTAGAGCGTCTGGATGGAGTCGGCAATGAGAATATCCGGCTGCACCTCGTCGACAGCGCTTAAAATCTCGGAAAGATCCGTCTCCGAGAGGATATATAATTCGTCCGACGCGACTTGCAGCCGGTCGGCACGCATTTTGATCTGCTTTTCCGATTCCTCGCCGGAAACATAGAGGATGCGGAGCGTTTTTCCTAGATACGCGCAGATCTGCAAAAGCAGCGTCGATTTGCCGATGCCGGGCGCGCCGCCCACTAAAATCAGCGACCCGCGCACGCCGCCGCCGCCCAGAACGCGGTCAAGCTCCTGCATACCGGTGGAGAAGCGGATCTCCTGCTCCCCTGTCACCTCTTTGAGCTTTTTCGGGACGGCACGCGCGATGCCTGCCCGGCCTGCCGCCTTCGCGGCAGGCGCTTTTTTGTCCTCAAACTCCACGATGGAGTTCCATGCCCCGCAGGCGGGGCACTGGCCCTGCCAGCGCGGCGTTTCGTTGCCGCATTGCTTGCAGACAAAAACGGTTTTAGATTTCATTCGGATGCTCCTCTGAGAGCCACACGGACAGCGTTCCCGCGATCACGGCGGCCAGCTTTTTCTGATACTCCGGCTGCAAGAGCCGCTGTTCTTCCTCGTAATTGGATAAAAATCCGCATTCGACCAGCACGCCGGTGCAGCCGATATGCTCCATGAGATACACGCCGTCCGATTTTTTGCACTGACGGCGGTTGCCCGGCTCGAGGCCCAGGGCCAGATTGGCCTGCAGCTGCTCGGCCAGCGCCTGACTGCCGGGCGTTTTCGCGTAAAAGACCTGTGCGCCGTGGTACTTGCCCTCGGTGAAGAAGTTCTGGTGCACGCTCAGAAGCAGCGCATCCTCCGTCTGGTTCACCGTCTCGGTCCGGTTTTTGATGTCCGAAACTTTTTTCTCCGAGATCGTGCGGCAGCCGTCTGAATAGACCGCCGTATCCGTCTCGCGGATCATGCTGACCCGCACGCCGCACAGGCGCAGAAGGTCGCGCAGGCGCAGCGAAATATCCAGATTCAGCGCCGCCTCCGACGTGCCGGAAACGCCGGTCGCGCCGCCGTCCTCCCCGCCGTGCCCCGCGTCGAGCACGACGGTCGTTCCGCCGGGCTGCATGGCCGCCGTCTGCGCGCTTCGATGCGTCAGAACGGCGAAGACGCAGAAATACAGAACGGTCGCAAACAGCATGACCGGCATCATGATCTCTACCCATTTTTTCATATGATCACCCCATACAAGCGTATGAGGGACAAGAAAAGTATAGCATGGATTTTTCGGTTTGAAAAGGTCGATTATGCGTCCTGAAAGACAGGCTGTACGGCTTCGCCCCAAAGCTGCGCCGCGGCTGCCTCTGCAAAACCACGCTCCTCCTGCGAAAATGGGCGGAACTGCGTGATAAGCAGGCGCTTTCCGCTGTGCTTCCAGCGGCCCGCTACGCTGCCGTGCAGCAGCACCGGCGGCATGACGATGCCGGACAGACTGAAAATGCCGCGCAGATACTCCGGCGGGAGAAATACGCTCTGCTTTTTCTCATAACCCAGCACCAGCGGGTCGAAGCCTGCCAGCAGTAAGCAGTCTGGAAGCGCCTGCTCCGGCATTCTGCCGGAATGCAGGCTGAAAAGCCGCTGTCCCTCGCATTCGGCTGCTTCCACAGGAAGCCGGGCCAGCCGCTTTTTGATCTCCGCCTGCGAGGTACCGAAATAATAGGCTGCATCCCGGACGGAAGCCGGGCCGTAATTCGTGAAATACCGGCGCGTCTGTTCCAGCAGTGCGTCCTGCTCCTCCATCGGTGTGAATGCCGGACAGAGGCGGAACGCCTTTTCCTCGCTGACCGTGCCGCAGAGAAAGCCGCGCTCGCAGAGCTCCCGGATCCCGCCGCCCCAGGGATGGAATATGCTGCCCTCCTCCGCCTGCGTCATTCCGGCAGCACGGCAGCGGGCTTTCAGGGCCTCGCGCGTCATTGGCCCTTGCGCAAGTGCATCGATGATCAGGTCCGAAAAGTATGCCTGCCGCTTCGGTGTAAGCGCCCAGTTCGGGCGCTGGTTCCAGAATGACGGAACAGTCCAGTCCCGACTCCGGTACCGGCAGCCAGTGTGCAGGAACAACGGAAGGTCGGCTTCTGCAAAGATGTGCATTGTGCCGCGGAGCGTCCAGCTCTTCACGAGGCTGTCTGCCGCGTGTGCTGTGTCATACGCTGTACTGCGCAGGCGCATGGCATACAGCGCGTTGGAGAGGAACTGCGCCTGAAAGCCGTTCATAGCGCGGAGCACCTCCATCCGCTCCCCTGTGCGCAGCAGATACTGATTAGACAGGCGCAGAAGCGCCAATTCATTTCGCGCCATACATTCTCCCTTTGATATGCGCGGCCCCCGGCGCTCTGGTAGCAGACCGGGGGCCGGTATATCGTGATTCGATCAGATAATACGCCGCCCGCAAAGGAAGCGGGTCTTGTAATACGATTCGTCAAGCGAGTTGACGCGGACGCCCGTGGACGGCGTGGAGGCGTGGACGAAGTTGCCGCCGCCGATGTACATACCGACGTGGTTCGCGTAGCCGCTGTAGCCGAAGAAGACGAGGTCGCCGACCTGCAGGTCGCTGCGGGAAACGTAGGTGCCCTGCGTCATCTGGTCGTTGGCGACGCGCTTCATGGAGTAGCCGTACTGCGTCAGGACATAGTACATGAGGCCGGAGCAGTCAAAGCCGGTCGACGGGCTTGAGCCGCCCCAGACGTAGCTGTAGCCGACGAAGCCCATGGCGAAGTTCGCGATCTCGCTGGCTGTGCCGGAGCCGGAGACGGTCCCGCCGCTGCCGGAGCCGGAGCCGCTGCCCGGCGTGACGGTGCTGTCCTTCTTATCGGCAAGCAGGTCTGCGCGGACATAGGCCGTAATGCCGTTATATTTGATGCGGTACCACTGGTGGCCGTCGGAGGTCGTAGTCGTGATGCCGGTGACGGTGACGGCGGCGTTGTAGCTCAGCTCGCCGACCTTCGTGCTGCCGGTCGTCCAGGAATCGCGGACGTTGATATAACCCGTCTGGCAGACGTACATGGTCTTGCTGATGCTCGTGACGGTGACGTTCAGATTGATCTGGTCAACAACGACCGTCGCGCTCTTGACGTTTTCATCGTAGAACCACTGGATGGTCTTATAGCAGCGCAGGAACATCGTCATGGCTTCCTGCCGGCTGGCGTTGTCCTTGGGGTTCAGATACGTGCCGTTTCCAAGCTTCGTGCCCTGCACGTAGGAATAGCTCACGCAGATCTGCGCGGCCTCCTTCGCCCATGCGGAGATCGATCCGGCGTCGGCAAAGCCGTTCAGCGCGCCGTCTTTCGCCTTGGGGGAGAACGCAGCCGCCGTGCAGAAATTCTCGATGAGCTTGAAGAATTCCTGCCGCGTCAGCAGCTGCTTCGGGCGGAACGAGCCGTCCTCGTAGCCGTTGACGATGCCGTACAGATGGGCCTTGACAATATTCTCATCCGACGTATCCGTAAAGCCGGTGAACGTTTCGTTCGACATATCGATGTCGTTGCCGGTGGCCTTTTCGAATGCGTAGACGGCCAGCTCGCACATCTCGCCGCGCGTGATGTTCTTGGTCAGATCAAGGCCGTTAAAGGACGCGGGCATCAGGCCGAGCTTGTTGATCTCGTCATAGTTTGTTTGGAACCAGCTGCTATAGTTGTTGTTCGCGCCGAGCGCGGCCGCGCTCATGGACAGAAGCAGCACGGCGCACAGCAGCAGGCACAGCGGTTTTCTTGCCTTTCGCATGGTTTACAGACTCCTTTTTTCCGTTCCCGGACCGGAACGGCACATTTTCGAAACAATTCGACTGCATTATATCAGATTATGACAACCATTACAAGCACAATTTTGTAAATCTTTCGTAACCAGTTGAGTTTTGCGAAAAAATATGATATAAGTGTGATATGAAGTTACGAGTGATGACCGCAGTGCTTGCCTGCAAGCTCTGCCGGGCCCTGATCCGCCTGCTGGGCAGAGGCGGCACGGATTTTCCCGGGCGCGTGGCGCTCAAGCTCTGCCCGAATCTGCTGGGTGAACTTGCAAGGAACGTGACGACCGTGATCGTCACGGGCACCAACGGCAAGACCACGACCTCGCGCATGATCGAGCAGTCGTGGCAGGACGCTGGAATCTCTTACTTTGCAAATAAATCCGGCGCAAACCTCCTGTCCGGCGTCACGGCGGAATTCGCCGTCCACTCCACGCTCACGGGCCGCTGCAGATATTCGCACGCGCTCATTGAGTCGGACGAGGCGGCGCTGAAATTCATCAGCAAATATGTCGACGCGAAGGTGATCGTCTATACGAACGTCTTCCGCGACCAGCTCGACCGCTACGGCGAGGTCACGCATACGCTCAGCAAGCTGCGCGTCGGCGCGCAGAACAGTCCGAACGCCGTTCTGTGCCTGAACGCGGACGATTCGCTCATTACCAGCCTGCACGACGACGTGCCGAACCCCGTTATTTTCTACGGCATCAGCACGCCGCTCTATGAGGAGCAGGTTTCGGACCTCTCCGACGCGCCGTACTGCATCAAGTGCAAGAGCGAATATCAATACGACTTTGTGACATACGGCCATCTGGGCGGCTACCGCTGCCCGCGCTGCGGCTATGCCCGTCCGAAGCCGGATATCTGCGTCAGCAAGGTCATTCTGAGCGACGAGGAGCGCTCCGAGGTCGTCTTCCGCGACGGCGAAACGGAGATCCCCGCAACGGTCAATCTGCCGGGCGGATACAATATTTATAACGCCTGCGCGGCCATGGCGGCAGCAAAGGCCATGGGGCTGGAGCTTCCGAAGGCGGCGCAGTCGCTGTCCCGCTTTGCCTGCGGCTTTGGGCGCATGGAGAAATTCGAGATCAATGGCACGGACGTGCGCATGATTTTGATCAAGAATCCGGCGGGCTGCAACCAGGTGCTGAGCTTCCTGACGCAGCGGACCGAGCCGTTCGTCTTTGCCGCCTGTCTCAACGACCGGACACAGGACGGCCGCGACGTCAGCTGGATCTGGGACGTGGCCTTTGAACGTCTGACGGATATGGGCGATACGCTCCGTGAGGTCTATCTGTCCGGCACGCGTGCGGAGGATATGGCCCTGCGCTTCCTCTACGCCGGATTCCCGAAGGAAAAGCTGCACACGTGCAGAAGGATTACGGCAGGCTCATGGAGCAGGCGACGGCGCATAAGCTGCCGGTCTTCGTCATGCCGACGTACACGGCCATGCTGGCTCTGCGCGGCACGATCAGCAAAACGTATGGCTACAAGCAATTCTGGGAGTAAGCTATGGAACTGAACATCTATCATTTATATCCCGACGTTCTGAACCTCTACGGCGACCGCGGAAATGTCCTGTGTATGCAGCGGCGGCTGGAATGGCGCGGGATGCAGGCAAACATTGTCCCGGTCCCCATCGGGGTGAAACTTGCCGCGAAGGACTGCGATCTGCTCTTCATCGGCGGCGGACAGGACTTTGAGCAGGAGATCCTGATGCACGATCTGAAGGGCGAAAAGACGGCAGAGCTGAAAGCCGCCATCGAGGACGGCGTGCCCGTGCTCGCCATCTGCGGCGGGTATCAGATGCTGGGCCAGTATTACAAGACCTGGGACGGCAAGCAGTGCGACTTTACCGGCGCGCTCGATCTTTACACCGTCGGCTCCGAGCAGCGTATGATCGGCAATTATATGTTCACGTGCGACGAGGCGGACTGTAAAATTGTCGGCTTTGAAAACCACTCCGGCAAGACGTATCTCGGCTCCGGCGTGAAGCCGCTCGGCAAAGTCCTCGAGGGATACGGCAACAACGGCGAGGACGGGACGGAGGGCGCACGCTACAAAAACGTCTTCGCGTCCTATTCCCACGGCTGTCTGCTGCCCAAAAACCCGAAGCTGGCCGATCTGATCCTCAAGCTTGCGCTCGAACGCAAATATGGCAAAGTGGAGCTTCTGCCCCTTACCGACGAATTTGAAACTGCCGCGCACAACTATATGGAAGCCCGACTGAGCCGGAAATAAATGCTCCGGGCCGCTGCGAATCCGCAGCGGCCCGGTTTTTTATGTGTTCTCTCTGACCCAGTGGACTGCGAAGTCCGCGAAGCGGGTGGCGGCAGGGGCATCGGTCGCAGCGGCAAGAGCAATGGTGCGGCTGGCGGGCGGGTCGATGGGGCGGATCTCCACGCCGTCTGTGTTGCCGCGCAGCAGCAGGGACGGCATGATGCTCACGCCCAGTCCCTGCCGGACCATGGCGATAACGGCATAATCATCCTTCGTCTCAAAGCGGATGTTTGGCCGGGCCTTGACTGCATGAAACGCACGGCGCACGTCATGATTGGAGGATTCCAGGAGTGAAATAAACGGCTCCTTTGCCAGCTCCTCGACCCGGCAGACCGGACTTTGCCCCAATGGGTGCCCCTTCGGCAGGACGGCGGCCAGCGCATCCTCGTACAGCGGTGTGCAGCGGCAGCCAGGACGGGCGGGAAGCGTTGTAAACGCAAGATCGACGCTGCCGTCGCCGAGCCAGGTGTCGATATCATGATAGTCGCCGTTGAAAAGCTGGAAATCCACCTGCGGGTGCTCCTTCTGGAACTGCATCATCATGGCGGGCAGCCAGTGCGTGGCGACGCTGGTGAACGTGCCGATGCGGATCTTGCCGGTAACGAGCGTATGCAGGCGTTCCGCCGCCTGCCGCAGCAGCCTTTCCTGCCGCACGATCTCGTGAATATAGGGCATCATCTGCTCGCCCTCCGGCGTGAGGCGTGCGCCGGTGCGCGTGCGCTTCAAAAGCGGCAGCTGAAGCTCCGCCTCGATGGCGGAGAGCATATGGCTGACGCCGGACTGCGTAAGGCCCAGCTCCTGCGCGGCCTTTGTCAGAGACTGCAGCTCCACTGTTTTTTCAAAAGCCTCATATTTTTTCGTATCCATACTGAAAAACCTCTTGCTTTTTTCACTTTAACGTGTTATCATACGCGCATATTATGAAGTTCCTTGATATTATACATGAATATTTGTAATGTGTCAAGAGAAAGAAACGGAGAAATGCGTTATGAGTGGAGCAAATCTGCAGCATCTGCTGGCCATGATTTTGTATATGGCCGCTGTCGTCGGCATCGGCATTTATTTTGCCGGACGCGCGAATAAGGACGCCGAGTCGTATTTCTCGGCGGACGCAGCCTCGGCCCGTGGGTCACGGCGTTCAGCGCGGAGGCGTCCGATATGTCCGGCTATCTGCTGATGGGCCTGCCCGGCCTTGCGTATTGGACGGGCCTTGCGGACGCGGGCTGGACGTGCATCGGGCTTGCCATCGGCACGTACCTCAACTTCCTGATCGTTTCGAAGCGGCTGCGCCGGTATTCCATCGCCGTGAACGCATTCACGCTGCCGGACTTCTTCTCGAACCGTTTCCATGAGAAGAAAAAGATCATCATGACGATCTGCTCACTCATTATCATCATTTTCTCAGCGTCTACGCGGCGCAGTGCCTGTCCACGTGCGGCAAGCTGTTCGCAAATCTGTTCGGCTTCTCCTACGGCGGCATGATGATCGTCGCTGCCGTGTTCGTGCTGGCCTACACGTTCCTCGGCGGATATCTGGCCGAGAGCGCGTCCGATTTCATGCAGGGCGTTGTGATGGTCACGGTGCTGGTGCTGATCCTGATCCTGTCGGTCGTTTCCGCAGGTGGACTGAACACAGTCATCGAAAACGCGAAGAGCATTGACGGCTTCTTCTCCATGGTGCGCACGGCGACGCCCTCGACCACAGAGGTCAACGTTTTTGGTGCAGGCCGTCCTTACGGCGCGCTGTCCATCGCGTCCTGCCTTGCGTGGGGTCTTGGCTATTTCGGTATGCCGCAGGTGCTGCTGCGGTTCATGGGCATCCGCTCCGAGCATGAGCTGGGCCGCTCCCGCCGCGTGGCGATCATCTGGGTCGTGATCTCGATGGCCGCCGCCGTGTTCATCGGCGTCGTGGGCCGCAGCGTCGCGGGGCTTGATTATCTGTCCAACAACGATGCGGAAAATATCTTCATTGACGCGGCGACGTCCTATCTGCCGCCGATCCTCGCGGGCTTCGCCTGCGCGGGCGTGCTGGCCGCGGCGATCTCGTCCTCCGATTCGTATCTGCTGATCACGGCCAGCGCCGTCAGCCAGAACCTCTATCGCGGCGTGTTCAAGAAGGATGCCACGGAGAAGCAGGTCATGTGGTGCTCGCGCATCACGCTGGTGCTCATCACCATCGTCGCCATGGCGATCGCCTGGAACTCCAACTCGACCATCTTCGGCATCACGTCGTTTGCGTGGGCGGGCTTCGGCGCGGCCTTCGGCCCGCTGATGCTCCTGTGCCTGTTCTGGAAGCGCACGACATATCAGGGCGCGATCGCCGGTATGGTCGCGGGCGGCGCAATGGTCTTCTTCTGGAAGCTCGTTCTGAAGCCCCTCGGCGGGATGTTCGGCATCTACGAGCTGCTGCCCGCGTTCGTCTTCAGCGTGATCGTGATCGTCGCCGTCTCCCTGCTCACGGCAGAGCCTGACGCACAGATCGAGGCGGAATTCGACAAGGTCAAAGCGGGCAAGGGACTGCAATAAGAAATTTCTCCCGGCGGCGCGCAGCCGCCGGGTTTTCTGTGCTTTTTCCGAAAAAGCTGTTGCCAAACGGCGGTTGTTGTGCTAAAATGCATCTGATATCTGGAAAAAGCGAGGATCGAGCTGTCCTGTCCGATAGGACCGGGTACAGAGAGGGCGGGTTTTGCTGGAAGCCGCCTCCCGGTTGGGCCGCAGGGCTTTCTCTCGTGAGCTGCCGTTTGAACGGGGTCGCTCCCCTACTAGGACGCGCCGGTTATTGCCGCCGTTACCGGGCAGAAAGCAGCGCAGATTTTTCTGCGAACAGCGGGTGGTACCGCGGAAGCATGGTCTTTCGTCCCGATTCCGGGCGGAGGGCTTATTTTTTTGTATTATCACGAAAAGGAGCATTCGTTTATGAAGGAACAACTCGAAAAAATCCGGCAGGAAGCGCTCGGCGCGCTGGAAAGCGTCAAGGACGCCGGGGAGCTGGACGCGCTGCGCGTGCGCTTTCTCGGCAAGAAGGGCGAACTGACCGGCGTTTTGAAGACGATGGGCAAGCTGTCCGCAGAGGAGCGCCCCGTCATGGGTCAGGCCGCGAACAACGTCCGCGCCGCCATTGAGGAAAAAATCGAAACCGTCCGCGCCGAACTGAAAGAAAAGGCCATGGAGGCCAGACTGGAGGCCGAGGCCATCGACGTGACCATCCCCGGAACCCCTGTCCAGCTGGGTCACCGGCATCCGATGAACAAGGCGCTCGACGAGGCCAAGGATATTTTTATCTCCATGGGCTTCAAGATCCTCGACGGCCCGGAGGTCGAGCTTGCCGACTATAACTTCACCAAGCTGAATATCGCCGAGAACCACCCCTCCCGCGACCGCAGCGACACGTTCTATGTGACGGACGACGAGGAAGTCCTCCTGCGCACGCAGACCAGCCCCATGCAGATCCGCGCCATGGAGGCCATCGGCCAGCCGCCCATCCGCATTCTGGCCCCCGGCCGCGTGTATCGCAAGGACGAGGTCGACGCGACGCACTCCCCCATGTTCCACCAGATCGAGGGCCTTGTCATCGACAAGGGGATCACGATGGCCGATCTCAAGGGCACGCTTGAGACGCTCATCAAGGCCATGTACGGCCAGGATTCCGTTGTCCGCTTCCGCCCGCACCACTTCCCGTTCACCGAGCCGAGCTGTGAGGTCGACGTGCAGTGCTTCAACTGCCGCGGCAAGGGCTGCTCGACCTGCAAGGGCGAGGGCTGGATCGAGCTGCTGGGTGCCGGTATGGTGCACCCGAAGGTACTGGCCGGCTGCGATATTGACCCGGAAATCTACTCCGGCTTCGCCTTCGGCATCGGCCTTGAGCGTATGGCTATGCGCCGGTTCAAGATCAGCGATATGCGCATGATCTTCGAAAACGACATTCGCTTCCTGTCTCAGTTCTAAGGAGGGTACGACATGAATATTTCGAGAAAATGGCTCCGTGAATTCGTTGATATCACGGCTACGGATAAAGAATACGACTCCGTCATGACCCTCGCCGGTCAGAAGGTCGAGACGACCGAGCGCATGGACGCGGAGATCAAAAACGTCGTCGTCGGCAAGGTCCTGTCGATGAAAAAGCATGAAAACTCCGACCATATGTGGGTCTGCATGGTCGACTGCGGCTCCGGTGAGCCGGTGCAGATCGTCACGGGCGCACAGAATGTGCACGAGGGCGATCTGGTTCCGGTCGCGCAGCACAATTCGTACCTGCCCGGCGGCATCCACATCACGAAGGGCAAGCTGCGAGGCGTGGAGTCCTGTGGTATGCTGTGCTCCTACAAGGAGCTTGGCCTGACCGAGCATGACTGCCCGGAGGCGTATGCCGACGGCATCTGGATTCTGAACGACGAGGGCTGCGAGGTCGGCGAGGATATGAACGTCGTCATCGGCAACGATGATTCCATCGTCGAATTCGAGATCACGAACAACCGCCCGGACTGCTACTCGCTCATTGGCCTTGCCCGTGAGACGGCCGCCGCGTTCAACGTGCCGATGAAGCACCATGAGCCGGTCGTCAAGGGCGGCGCAGAAGGAAATCTCTGCGATTTGCTTGATGTTGATGTGCAGGCGGACGACCTGTGCCCGCGCTACACGGCTCGTATGGTGCGCAATGTCAAGATCGCGCCCAGCCCCAAGTGGATGCGGCAGCGTCTGCGCTCGGCGGGCATCCGTCCGATCAACAATATCGTCGATATCACAAACTACGTCATGGTCGAATACGGCCAGCCGATGCACGCATTTGACTACCGCTATGTCAAGGGCGGCAAAATCGTCGTCCGCCGTGCGGGCGAGGACAAGACGCTCACGACGCTGGACGGCAATGTTCGCACGCTTCAGCCGGATATGCTCGTCATCGCCGACGAGACGAAGCCGGTCGGCCTTGCGGGCGTGATGGGCGGCGAAAACAGCGAGATCGTGGACGATACGGTCGACGTGGTCTTCGAATCCGCGAACTTCCTCGGTTCCTCTATCCGCAAGACGGCGCTGGCGCTCGGTATGCGCACGGACGCGTCCGCGAAGTTTGAAAAGGACATTGACCCGATGCTGACCGTCCCCGCCGTCAACCGTGCGTGCGAGCTGGTCGAGCTGCTTGGCGCAGGCGAGGTCATGGACGGCATGATCGACGTGCTGAACTATGTTCCGCAGCCCGTCACGGTCAAGCTCGAGCCGGAGCGCATCAACGCGCTGCTCGGCACGGATATCTCCGAGGCGGATATGATCGAGTATCTGCGCCGCGAGGAAGTTCCCGTCGTGGACGGCATGATCCAGGTCCCGTCCTGGCGGCCCGATCTGCGCGTGATGGCCGATATCGCGGAGGAAGTCGCCCGGTATTACGGCTACAACAACATTGAAACCACCCTCATGCGCGGCGCGACCACCATGGGCGGCTATTCCGACGAGCAGAAGCTGGAAAACGCCGCCGGTGCGGCGGCAAGAGCGCTGGGCTACAGCGAGATCATCACGTATTCCTTCGTCTCCCCCGTCCTCGTTCGACGCCATCCGCCTTCCGGCGGACAGCCCGCTGCGCAAAACGGTCAAGCTCGTCAATCCGCTCGGCGAGGATACCTCCATCATGCGCACGGTCATTCTGCCGAGTATGCTGGATATCCTCTCCCGCAACTATGCGTTCAAGAACAAGGGCGTCAAGCTCTATGAGATCGGCAAGATCTATCTGCCGGTCGAGGGCCAGAAGCTGCCGGACGAGCCGAAGCGCATGATCTTCGGTACGTATGGCGAGCATGAGAATTTCTTCACGCTCAAGGGCGAGATCGACGCGCTGCTCGAACAGCTGAACGTGCATCCGGCGGCGTATATCGCCGACACGAAGAATCCGAGCTATCATCCGGGCCGCTGCGCCGATATTATCATCGACGGCAAAAAGCTCGGCGTGATCGGTCAGATCCACCCGCTGGTCGCGGAGGGCTACGGCATCGACGGCGAGGTCTACGTCGCGGAGCTGGACTTCACCGGCCTGCAGGCTGCGCTTGCACCGGAACGTGTGTTCCACAGCCTGCCCAAGTTCCCGACCGTCAGCCGCGATCTGGCGCTGGTGTGCGACGAGGCGATGACCGTCGGTATGCTCGAAGCCTGCATCAAGAAGGCGGGCGGCAAGCTGCTGCGCTCCATCCAGCTGTTTGATATCTACCGCGGCCCCGGCATTGCACCGGGCAAGAAGAGCGTAGCGTTCAGCCTTGAGCTGCGCGCGGACGACCGCACGCTCACCGACGAGGACACCACCGGTGTCACGAACGCCGTTCTGGAAAAGCTCAAAAACGACCTCGGCGTGACACTGCGATAAAGACATAAAACCAGCCGTTCCCGGTTCACTCCGGGAGCGGCTGTTGTTTCGTTAAAAGACCTGTTTTGCAGCAGGTCGGTTCGTAGGGGCGGACGACTCTGTCCGCCTGCGGGATGCAGTGCTTTTTTCAGAAATCTGCGGCGAATCCGTAAGTGTCCGCACGGCTGGTTGTCGCGGTCGATGCCCACATCGCCCAGACAGTTAAGCAGGCAAGTGCATACGAGTTCGCCGTAAAGCTCCATAAAACCACCGTATCCTGCTGGGCGGAGCAGAGCCCCGCCCCTACCAGATGCGTTCGGTTTTGGTTTTTTCGTATAAACCGAACGTCACAGTCTTGTCCTAGGGTGTATCTGAAAACTCATGATGTGACCGGCAGCGAGGGATTTTTGCGTTGCGCAAGACATTTTTTCGCAGGAATACTGACGTATTTCAAGGAAAAATGACGCGGCGCACCGCAAAAAGGCCCGCTGTCCGGGTGCGTTGGGAGTTTTCAGATACACCCTAAGTGCAAACGCGCGTACCGGGGAGCCGGTACGCGCGTTTTGGGAAATTGGAATGGTATATCAGCCGATGCCGCCGAGGGCTGCGCCTGCAACAAGCGCTACGATGCAGAGGATGCAGTAGACATACTTGGCAAGCGGATAGAACCAGCCGCCGATGGGCTTCTGGAGGCCGTCGTTGACTTCGTCGAGGACGAATTTCTTACCGGCGACCCAGAAGAACATGATACCAGCCAGCAGAGCGCCGAGCGGGCAGATGTAGATCGAAACGACGTCCATCCACTCGGAGGTGATCTTCTGGATGAGGATTGCGATCACGCAGCCAATGACAAGGATGATGGCAGTAGCCGGAACGCGCTTCAGCTTCAGGTTATCCTGCAGGGTCGCAACGGGTGCTTCATACAGGTTGATGATGGAGCTGAGGCCGGCGAACAGAACGCAGACGAAGAAGATGACGCCGATGATCCGGCCGCCGGGCATACCGTTGAGAACATTGACCAGCCAGACGAACATGAGGCCGGGGCCGCCCTTCTCCAGCGGAGCGCCGCCCGCTGCCATGGCGGGGATGATAACGAACGCGGCGAGCAGAGCAGCCAGCGTGTCGAAAATCGCAACGTTTCTGGCGGAGCCAGGCAGGTTTTCATTCTTGGGCAGATAAGAGCCATAGATGACGGAGCCGTTGCCCGCGACGGACAGGGAGAAGAACGCCTGACCGAAGGCAAAGATCCAGACCATGGGGTTCGCAAGGCCCTTGGGGTCGAGCGTGAAGATGTACTTGTAGCCTTCGCTTGCGCCGGGCAGGAACGCAATGTAGATGCCGAGGCCCACGAACAGGAAGAACAGAACCGGCATCATGACCTTGTTGGCCTTCTCAATGCCGCCGGAGACACCCATCGCCATGATGGCGAACGAGGCAACGATTGCAACGATGATCCACGGCAGGTTGCTGATCGCAACGATGTCGAAGTGGCCGCCGATGGCCGCCATATCCTGGCCCATGGCGTGCATATCGCCGGTGATGGCGATCGCGGTGTACTTGAAGATCCAGCCCATGACGACGGTGTAGCCAATGGCCAGCGCCATGGAGCCGAGAACCGGGATGAAGCCGATGGCTTCGCCGATCTTGCGGTTGCCGCGCAGCTCGGTGCACTTACCGAACGCGCCGATGGGGCCTGCGCCGGTGGCACGGCCGAGTGCGAACTCGCCGATAACGCCGGTGGAGCCGATGAGGATCACGCAGATGAAATACGGAATCAGGAATGTCATGCCGCCCCAAAGGGAGACCATGATGGGGAAGCGCCAGATGTTGCCCATGCCGACGGCGGAACCGATGCAGGCCAGAATAAAGCCCCATTTGGATTTAAAGCCGTCGCGCTGTGTGGTTGCCTGTTTGTCAGCCATTTCTTTCCCTCCAATAAGAATGTTGGATTCGACTGTCACGCTGCGCCGGGGTCTCCGGCGCAGCGCCGTCCAGGTTTACTTACGCTCTCCTTTGAGTTTCTTACTTTTCCTCGTTGGGATACGGCTCGAGGAATGCGTGGAAGTGGCGCATCGGGAGGTTGTGGCCCCAGACGATACGCATGTTGGGGATGGATTCGCGGTCTTCATACAGAGCCTTGACGGCTGCGATGACGTAGTCGAGATGCTCCTGCGTAAGGCGGCTGCGGTCGATGGCGAAGCGCACGACGTTTGCAAGCTCTGCCTGCTGCTCCGGCGTCTTGAGGTCGTATTCCATGGAATAGTCGCCCAGCTCGGAAACACGAATGCCGTAGCGGCGGATCAGTTCAAGCGAGAAGCCTTCGCCTGCGAAGGTCTCGTGGCCGCGCTTGCCGTCGAAGAACTCATCCATGTTGATGTAAACAGCATGGCCGCCGGCGGGAAGAACGACGCCCTTGACGCCTGCCTTGTAGAAGCCCTGTGCGAGATATTCACACTGCTTGATGCGCTCGTCCATGTAGTTGAAGTCGCAGCTTTCGTACATACCGACAGCCAGCGCCATGATGTCACGGCCGGACATGCCGCCGTAGGAGTCGTTGCCGTAGCAGGAGATCTGCTTGACCTTGAGCAGAACGCCGACGTCGGTCTTGATCGTGCCGTCGGCATTGAAGTCGGAGAAGTTCTGCCAGAACAGGCCCTTGTCGCGGAAGGCCACCATGCCGCCCATGTTGGCGTGGCCATCCTTCTTGGCGGACATACAGAAGCCGTCGCAGTAGGAGAACATCTCGGTGGCGATCTCGGCGATGGACTTGTCGGCGTAGCCTTCTTCATTCATCTTGATGAAGTAGCAGTTTTCAGCCCAGCGAGCGACGTCGAAGATCAGTGGGGATGTTGTACTTATGCGCGACGCGGTTGATCTCACGGATGTTGCCCATGGAGACCGGCTGGCCGCAGATGGGGTTGTTGGTGATGCAGGTGAAGACCAGCGGGACATTCTCGGGGCCGACCGTGGTGATGAGCTGCTCGAGCTTTTCGATGTCCATGTTGCCCTTGAACGGGTTCTTCTCGTACTTGCCGCCTTCGGGTACCTGATACAGAAGCTCCTTATGATAGAGGTTTCTGGGGATGGAGCCCATCTGCTTGATGTTGCCCTCGGTGGTGTCGAAGTGGCCGTTCGGAGGGGATGGTGAAGACCTTACCCGGATGACGGGCGGCGAGGATCTTCTTGACGATCTCCATCAGAACGGATTCCGCTGCGCGGCCCTGCTGGATGATGAAGGTGTTGGGGCGCTCCATCTGGGCTGCGCCGCCGTTAAAGAGGCCGCCCTCGTATTCGGGCAGGTAGACCTTTTCCATCATCGTCTCGACATCGCGGCAGTCGGTGCGGACAAGATCGAGGATCTTTTTCCAGTTCTTTTCGCCGCCGCGCTCAAAGATGTCGCGGAAGGTGTCGAGCAGGACATAGTAGCCGGTGTTGCGGCCATATGCCTCGTCGCCCAGGAACAGGGAAGCCCACTGGTGGTTGGTCATGGCGGTGGTGCCGGAGTCGGAGAGCATATCGACCGTCAGCATACCGGCGGGGAATGCAAACTCATTATAATGGGTGGCTTTCAGGACGCGTTCGCGCTGCTCGACGGTAACGTCGGGAATATCGCGGACGGCAAAGGTAAAATGATGGGGCGCGGGGACATTCAGCGGATATTCGTTGCTCATAATAATACTGACCTCCATTAGTATTGGCGTTTTACGCCGATTGTTTTGGAGATACCCCGGTCGTCGCAGACAGGCTTTCTGCCGGCGCCTGGCGGACAGTATCAATTCACGGTTTTTTCCTGCTTACAGGACGGCGATGCACTCGATCTCGACGAGCGCATCCTTCGGAAGACGTGCGACCTCAACTGCGCTGCGCGCGGGGCAAGCGCCCTCGAAGAACGTGGCGTACACGCCGTTCATGGCTGCGAAGTTGTTCATGTCGCTGAGGAAAACGGTCGTCTTGATGACGTTTTCCATGGCCGCGCCTGCCGCTGCGAGAACTGCCTTGCAGTTTTCGAGGGACTGACGGGTCTGCTCCTCGATGGTTGCGGGGAACGCGCCGGTTGCCGGGTCGATGGGCAGCTGGCCGGATGTGATGATCAGGCTGCCTGCCTGGATGCCCTGCGAATACGGGCCGATGGCCGCGGGGGCCTTTTCAGTAGAAATGACGGTTTTCATAAACTGTCCTCACCTCCTCATTATGATAAGAGTTTATCACTCCGCGATTCAGTTGTCAATATAATTACTGTAAACCAACAGATAAAAAACTTAAAATTGTGCATTTCGCACAATTTTTACTGTTAATTTTCGTATGTTAAAAAAATATTTCTCGTTTTGAGAAAATACAGTGAGAAAATCGGGCGGATTTCGTTGCGTTCGCGAAAAAAAACTGTGCTAGTATGAGAAAAATACGGACACATCATAAGGCAATGTCATCAACTTAAGACCATAGACGGTTTGTTTTACGCAAAAACCGTTGAAATGCAACCGCAGTTGGTAGGGGCGGGGCTCTGCTCCGCCCGGCAGAATGCAGTGAATTCCTTCGAGAATTTGCGGCGAATCCGCAAGCAGTTACCTCTTTGGATGTAGGGGGGCAGCTGTGAATTCGCCGAAGATTCCCGTAAAATCGGTACATCCCGCGGGCGGACAGAGTCGTCCTCCCCTACAGAGAGTGCGAAGGGTTGTTGTAGGGGCCGACGACTCTGTCGGCCCATTGAGAAGTTACAAATTCGCCGTAGATTCCCGTAAAAACGGTGCATTCTGCCGGGCCGATGTGGGCATCGGCCTCTACGGCCAAGCGGGTAAGTGCATACGGATTCGCCGAAGATTTTCGATAATTCGGTGTACCCTGCCGGGCGGAGCAGAGCCCCGCCCCTACCAACTGCATTTGTTTTGCCGTTTTTTCGCATAAAACAAATGCACCGGTCTTAAGTTGATGACATTGCATCATAAGGAGGAAGCCCTATGACGGAACAGATGCTTCGGCAGTATACCGTGCTGGTCGAATACCTCGGCGCAACGCTTGGGCCGGATTATGAGGTCGTACTGCATGAGATCCTGCCGGAAACCAGCCGCGTGGCCGCCATTGCCAACGGCACCATCAGCGGCCGCGGCGTCGGCGCACCGATCACAAACGCGGCGCTGCGCATGATCATGCAGAAGCAGTACGAGACGAGCGACTATAATCTGAACTACACCGGACAGCTTGCAAACGGAAAGACCATCCGTTCGAGCACGATGTTTATCAAGGACGGCGGCAAGCTGGTCGGCCTGCTGTGCATCAATTTTGACGACAGCCGGTTCCACGAGATCAGCGACGCCATTCTCAAGCTCATCCACCCGGACGATTTTGTCCATCACCACTACTTCCCTGTCGACGCGCCCGCCAAGCAGCCCATGCAGCCGCAGCACGCGGCAGCCGTCCCGGCGGAGCATTTCCAATCGGACATGAACAGCCTCATGGAGGAGCTGTTCGAGACGGTCACGAAGTCCGTCAACGTGCCGCTCGACCGCCTGACGCAGGCCGAGCGCACCCGCATCATCGCCCAGCTGCACGAACAGGGGATGTTCGAGCTGCGCGGCGCGGTGCAGTTCACGGTCAAAAAGCTGTCCTGTTCGCAGGCAAGCATTTACCGGTACATTAAAAAAGCAAAGGCACGAGAAGAACCGCAGCACGAATGAGTTTCGCCTGTCCAGCTGTAATCCCATTTCTCTCTAATAGAATGAAACCCGCCCCCGGACGGCTTGTTATACGTCCGGGGGCGGGTTTTTTATTTGAGTTCCCATTCTTTCAGCTGGCTTGCCAGTTCGTACAATCGCTCGTAACTGTCGTAACGGGTCTGGCCGATCTCGCCCTCAGCGAGGGCTTTGCGGACGGCGCAGCCGGGCTCTTTCCGGTGGGCGCAGTCTGGAAACTGGCAACGGCCGAGATACGGAGCGAACTCCGGGAAGGCATATTGCAGCTGCTCCTTGTGCACCAGCTCCATGCGCTCGGTGTCGAACGCGGAGAAGCCGGGGGTATCGGCGACGAACGTATTGCTTCCCAGGCTGTAAAGCTCAATGTGGCGCGTGGTATGGCGGCCGCGGCCGAGCTTTTCCGAAACCTCGCCGACGGGCAGCTGAAGCTGCGGGCAGGCGCGGTTCAGAAGGCTGGATTTGCCGACGCCGGAATTTCCGGTCAGGCAGGAGAGCTTTCCTGCAAGCGCTTCGCACAGGGCCTCGATGCCCTCGCCTGTTTCCGCGCTCGTGACGAGCACGGGGACGCCCGCTCTGCGGTAGATCTCCGCAAGGGGCTGCGCCGGAGCCAGATCGTCCTTGTTGACGACGACGAGGGCCGGGACGTTTTGCAGCTGGGCGATGGCGAGGACGCGGTCGATGAGAAACGGCTCCGTCACCGGGATGGCGCAGGAGGCCAGCACGACGAGCTGGTCGATATTGGCGACCGCCGGGCGGATAAACGCGTTTTTCCGAGGCAGAAGCGCCTCCAGAACACCCTTGTCCCCCTGCCGGGTGATACGGACGAAATCGCCGACGAGGGGCGACTGGTCCTGCCGCCGGAAGCGGCCTCTGGCGCGGCACTCGACAACGCCGTCCTCCGTCTGTACATAATAGAAGCCGCTCAGGGCTTTGATGATGCGATACTCTTCCATGCGCTTACTCAAACAGGATCAGCTGCGAATCGTAGATCGCGCCGTCGAGGTAGACGTCGACCGGGAGCGTGCCCTTGCCCCTGACCGTGACCTCGACAATCACAGAGCGGTCGTCTGTGATCGACACGGAGGCCGGGCCGTATTGCAGCACGCCGTCGACATAGACGGTGATCTCATACAGGCCGCTTTTGCTCGGAAGATTGACCTCGATGGTCTTCTCGACAGTCTTCTCCTGCACGACGACCTCGATCATGTTGGACTTGGTGGTCTTCGTATCGTCGCCGAGGGAGTTTTCCACGACGCAGAAATAGTAATACGTGCCGGGGACGGAGGTATCGGCAGCGCAGGTGGTGTTCCCTTCCCTGCTGCGCGAGACGAGCGCGGCGTTTTCATAGCCGCCGTCGGTGCTCATGTACCAGGCGTAGCGGAGCGTCCCGTCGTCGGAGGCATAGGCGGAGATGGAGAGCGTGACCTGCTCGTCCTGCAGAACAGCCTGATCCTGCGTCAGATTGGTCACGACCGGAGTCGCGGCCTCCTCCGGGCCTTTGGACACGCGCAGGTTGATGACGGTATCCTTTTTGACCATCTGGCCGCCGTCGATGGACTGGAACGTGACCGTGCCCGCGGGCAGGTCGCTGTCGTCGCTGCGGATGCTGCCGTTTTGCAGTCCGGCGTCCGCGATCATCTGCAGCGCCTTGTCCACGTCCTCGCCAACGAGCGTCGGAACCTCGGTCAGCTCGATATCCGGGCCGAGCGAGACGACGAGGGTAACGGTCTGGCCGCTGGTGAGCGGCGTATCGCTGACCGGGTCTGTCTGGATGACATAGCCCTCGGTATAGATATCGTCCTTGCGCTCCTCGATCTGAATGTTCAGGTTCAGGCCGAGGGCGTTCAGCTGCTGCTCAGCGTTCTGCCGCGTGAGATTGACCAGCGGCGGCATTTTCGTCTCGCTGACGCCCGCGGAGACGGTCAGCTTGATGGTGCTGCCGACCTTCGCCTGCTTTTCAGGCAGCGGGGACTGGTCGACGACGACGCCCGCCGCATACTGGCTGCTTTCAACATAGCCGTCGATCTGAATGACGAAGTCCGGGTAATCCTCGGCCCGGATCTGGTCGGCGGTCAAGCCAATGAGCCGCGGGACAGCCGTTTCCTCCGTCTTTCCAAACAGGCCGGAGAAGAAATAATTGTACAGGAAATAGCAGATGACGATCACGGCCAGCGCGATGCAGACAACGCCGGCGATGACCGCAATGCGGCTGCCGCGCCGGGAGGCGTCCTGCTGGGCCTTTTTGTGTCCTGCTCGAGCTGCTTCTTCGCGACCGCGTCGGCAAGCGCGCCCTTGACCGCGTTCGTGCGGCCCAGCGTCTTGGGCATATAATCGGGGTCGTTCAGAAGGCGCTGCACGTCGATGCTGTCGGCCTCGGCGGTAAAGTCAAAGACGATGTTCGGCTCCTTGCGGAATTCCTCCAGATCGTGGAGCATACGGGTCGCCGAGGGATAGCGGTGCGACAGCTCCGCCGTCATGGCGTGCATGGTGATCTGCTCAAGGCCGAGCGGAATGGAGGGGTTCAGCTCACGCGGCATGGTGGGATGGCCGTTAATGTGTTGAATGGCGACAGAAACGGGCGTATCGCCGTCATACGGCGGGCGGCCCGTCAGCATTTCGTACATGACGACGCCGAGAGAATAGAGGTCGGCGCGGCAGTCGACCTGCGCGCCCTTGGCCTGCTCGGGCGAGATATAGTGGACGGAGCCGAGCGCCTCGCGCGTGAGGGTGTTCTGTGCGGAGGAGACGCGGGCAATGCCGAAGTCCGCGACCTTGACGCTGCCGTCCTTCAAAATCATGATATTATGGGGCTTGATGTCACGGTGGACGATGCCGCGGCTGTGCGCGTGCTCAAGTGCCTTGCAGATCTGCGTGGAGAAGTGCAGGGCCTCGCGCCAGTTGAGCGTGCCCTTCTGCTCCATATACTGCTTGAGGGTAATGCCCTCGATCAGCTCCATGACGATGTAGTCGATGTTGTCTGAACGCGACACGTCGTAGACGCTCACGATATTCGGGTGCGAGAGCATGGCGACGGCCTGCGATTCGGCGTGGAAGCGGCGGCGGAACTCTGCATCCTGCGAGAGGTCTTCCTTTAATATTTTAATGGCCACGAGCCGGTTGAGGCGGTGACAGCGGGCCTTGTAGACGTCTGCCATGCCGCCGGAGCCGATTTTTTCAAGGATCTCGTAGCGGTTATCCAACAGCTTTCCGATGTATCGGTCCATCAGGCTCGCTCCTTTCCGAAAAATTTCATCCTATGCGCCCTCCCGTCAGACAGCCGCCAGCGTGACGGTCACGTTGTCGGGTGCGCCGCGGTTCTTGGCGATGTGCAGCAGCCGCTGGCAGCAGTCGCTTTTGCTCAGACCGTGGACGACCTCAAAGAGCATTTCCTGATCGGCCATTTCGTTGGAAAGGCCGTCAGAGCAGAGCAGAATGCACTCGTCGCGGCGCAGGCGGCAGGTGAAGATATCGCCCTCGACCTCCGGCTCGGTGCCGACGGCGCGGGTGATGACGTTTTTGCCGGGGTGGAGCTTGGCCTGTTCCTGCGTCAGCTCTCCGCGCTCGACCATGTAGGCGACCATGGAATGGTCACGCGTGATAAGGCGCACGTCCTCGCGGGTGAAGTGGTAGGCGCGGCTGTCGCCGACGTTGATGACGACGGCCAGATCGCGGCTGATCCAGGCGGCGACGAGCGTCGTGCCCATGCCGGTAAAATCATCGCTCAGCTGCGACTGCTCATAGACAGCGCTGTTGGACAGCTCCAGTGCGCTTCGGAGCATGGCGGCGGCCTTTTCCGGTGTCATGCCGGGGCGCTGCGTGCGGCGCACCTCGTCCGTGAAGACCTCGACGGCGAGGCTGCTGGCAACGTTTCCGGATTTCGCGCCGCCCATGCCGTCGCAGACGATCATGAGCACACGGTCGCGGCCAAACGGCACGATCGCGTAGGAATCCTGATTCTGCTGCCGGATATTGCCCGGATCGGTCAAACCCCAGGTCTGCATGGAGATTCCTCCTTCAGTCAGTTTGATTCATATTTGCGGCGCAGCTGGCCGCAGGAAGCGTCGATATCGCTGCCGAGCGTCCGGCGGAGCGTCGCGGTGACGCCGTTTTCCTCCAGAATGGTCTGGAAGCGGCGGATGGCCTGTCTGGATGAGGTATGCAGGCCGCTTTCAGTGACGTTGTTGAGTGGGATCATATTGACGTGCGCGCCCATTCCGGCCAGCTTCTTTGCCAGCAGCTGCGCCTGCTCCGGGCTGTCGCTCACGCCGTCGATCATGGTATATTCAAAGGAAATGCGCCGTCCGGTCTTCGCGAAGTAGTCGCGGCAGGCAGATAGCAGCGTGTCGACCGGCCAGCGGCGGTTGACGGGCATAATCTTACTGCGCGATTCGTCGTCCGGCGAGTGCAGGGACACGGAAAGCGTCAGCTGCAGATCGCGTTTGGCAAGCTGTTCGATCTTGTCGACGAGGCCGCAGGTGGAAAGGCTGATGTGGCGCATCCCGATGTTCATGCCGTCCGGGCTGTTGACAAGCTCCAGAAAACGCATGACGTTGTCGAAGTTATCCAATGGTTCGCCGATGCCCATCAGGACAATGTTGGAGATCGGCAGGCCGGAATCCAGCTGGGAAAAAAGCACCTGATCAAGAAGCTCCGACGGCTCCAGCCGCCGGACAAGGCCGCCGATGGTCGACGCGCAGAACTTGCAGCCCATCGGGCAGCCGACCTCCGAGGAGATGCAGACGGTGTTGCCGTGGTGGTACTGCATGACGACGGATTCGACGCAGTTGCCGTCGCGCAGCCTCCAGAGATATTTGATCGTCCCGTCAAGCCTGGAGATCTGCTTGCGGGCGACGGTGGGCTTATTGATGAAATAGAGGCTGTCCAGCGTTTCGCGCAGGGGCTTGGAGAGGTTCGTCATGGCCTCGAAGCTGACCGCGCCGCGGTGCAGCCACGCGAAGACCTGCTTTGCGCGGAATTTCGGTTCGCCAAGCGCCGCGAACGCGTCTTGCAGCTCGGCCAGCGTCATGGATTTGATATCCTGTTTCATGCGTGTTTCCTCAGCTTACAGATGAAAAAGCCGTCCGCCGCGTGTTTGTGCGGCAGGAGCGCGGCATAGCCCTCGTTGGGAAGGTCAAGTCCGTCCGGGACTGGGAACGGTTCCAGTGAAAATTCCGGGTGTGCCTGCAAAAACGGCAGGGCGACAGCCTCGTTTTCCTCTTTTCGGACGGTACAGGTGCTGTAAAGGAGTGCGCCGCCGGGCTTTACATAGCGGCTGACGGTTTCCAGAATGGCGCGCTGCACCTCCGGCAGGCGCTCGATGGCGTCCAGCGGCTTATAGCGGATGTCCGGCTTTTTGCGGATGACGCCGAGGCCGGAGCACGGCACGTCGGCGATGACGAGGTCAAACTGCGCTTCGAGCGCGGGGTCAAACTCCGACGCACTGCGCTGTTCGGCCTTCAGGATGGAAATGCCGAGCCGGGCGGCATTTTTTTCGATCAGGGAAATCTTATGCGCGTGCAGGTCGCAGGACAGGATGCTGCCCGTATTTTCCATCTGCATGGCGGCGGCGAAGCTCTTGCCGCCGGGGGCCGCACAGCAGTCGAGCACGCGCATGCCGGGCGCCGCGCCGGAGGCCAGCACGGCCAGCTTCGCGGCGGCGTCCTGCACATAGACCGCGCCGGACTGGAACAGCGGCAGCGATTCGAGATTGCCCGTGCCGGAGACGAGGAAGCAGCCGGGAAGCCACGGGTGCGGCTCACAGGCGATCCCCGCTTCGTCCAGCGCAGCTGCCACCTGCTCTGCAGATGCCTTCAGGGGATTTGCCTGAAGCGCCGTTTTGGGAATGTCGTTGTCGGCGGCGAGGAAGGCTTCGAGCGTTTCCTCGTCCATGGACGCACGCAGGCAGTCGACGAGCGGCTGCGGGTGAGAGTATTTCGTGGCCAGATCGTGCGGCTTTTCCAGCTCGTCCTTTCTGCGGGCAAGGGTGCGCAGCGAACCGTTGACCAGACCGGCGGCGCGTTTGTTCGCATAGGTCTTCGTCTGCTCGACCGCTTCATTGACGGCGGCAGAGACAGGGATCTTATCCAGAAATAAGATCTGATACGCGCCGAGACGCAGGATATCAAGCACGACCGGCTGTAATTTTGTCAGCGGGGACGCTACGGCCTGCGCAAGATAAAAGTCCAGCAGCATCCGGTTCTGCACCACGCCATATAACAGCCTTGCAGCCAGCGCCGCGTCGCGGCGGTCGAGCCGGTCACGGGCCGTATAGTCCTTCAGCGCGCCGTCGGCCCAGGCGTTCTGCCGCCGCATGGCAATCAGCGCGGACAGCGCCGTCGTTCTTGCGTTCATAGCTACCTCTTATTCGATGGTGATCGGATGTCCCCGGAAATAATCGGGGGCGGGCATACGCTTGCCGCCCTTGGCCTGCAGCTCACGGACAAGAACGGTATTGCCGTCCTGACAGGCGACGAGCAGGCCCTTTTTCGTCAGCGCGACGAGCGAACCTGGGGCTTTCTCCGTTTTTTGATCGGCATATTCCACGCGGTAAATTTTAAATTCCGCGCCGCCAAGCTCCGCCGTGGCGACGGGCCACGGGACAAGGCCGCGCACGTGGTCGACAATGAATCTCGCGGGCTGGTTCCAGTCGATGGGGCTTTCCTCCTTGGACAGCATGGGCGCGTAGGTCGCGCAGGCGTTATCCTGCGGGATGCGCGGAGCCGTCCCAGCCTCGATCGAGCGGACGGTATCGGCGCAGAGGGGCGCGGCGAGCTGCGCAAGGCGCGCCATCAGCTCCTCGGAGGTTTCCAGCGGCTGGATTGCCGTTTTGCGGATCTCAATGATATCGCCCTCGTCCATGCCTGCGGAGAGGTACATGGCGGTGACGCCGGCCTCATCGCAGTGGTTCAGGATGGAGCGCTGCACGGGCGCGGAGCCGCGAAGCTGCGGCAGGATGCTGCCGTGCATATTGATCGCGCCGTATTTCGGGATATCCAGCACGGCCTGCGGCAGAATTTTGCCGTAGGCGACGACGACCAGCAGATCGGGCTTCAGCTCCCGCAGCTGCTGCACCGTCTCCTCGTCCCGGAAGGACTGCGGCTGATACACCGGCAGGCCCACAGACTGGGCATATTCCTTGACGGGCGACGGGATGAGCTTCATGCCGCGGTTTTTCGGCGTATCGATCTTGGTATAGACGGCAGCAATGTCAAAGCCGTCCGAATGCAGCTTTTCCAGACACGCCCTTGCAAACTCGGGCGTGCCCATGAAGACGAGTCTCATTCCCCGTCCTCCTCTTCCTCCTGCCGGGTCATCTCCTCCAGCTCCTCCGGCGTGAGCATCCGTTCGGCGATCTCGGTGTACATATGGCCGTCAAGATGGTCGATCTCGTGCAGGAAGCAGCGGGCGACGATATCCTCGCCCTCATATTCGTACCAGTCGCCGTTCCGGTCCTGTGCGCGGACGACAACGTGCTCGGGACGGGTGACGATGCCGTATTTGCCGGGCAGGCTCAGACAGCCCTCCACGCCGGTCTGCGTTTCCTCGCTGACCTCGACGACCTCGGGGTTCACAAGCTCTACGTCTTCCTCGCCGGTATCGACGACGCAGAGCCTGCGCATCACGCCGACCTGCGGCCCGGCAAGGCCCACGCCGTTCGCGTTGTGCATCGTCTCGATCATGTCCTCGATCAAAATCGCAAGCTTCTGGTCAAACCTTGTGACAGGACGGCAGACCTTCGTCAGAATGGGGTCGCCCACCGTCACGATCTTTCTCAGTGCCATAGTATTCTCTGCTCCTTTTCGTGAAGGGTCCAATTTGATTTATTTTATCACGCTTTCCCGCACTTCTCAAGTCAAAAATCGGCGAATATGCGCACGAATGGAAAATCCCCGGCCCTGTCCGCGTCTGGACAGGGCCGGGGGCACATCTTAGCAGCTTATATCCGCGTGAGATCCGAACCATCACGCGGAGATATGACCAGAATCGTGCGCGTCTTCGTCAGGCTGTCTGCGCCGTGCGCAGACGGCGGCAGCAGCGAATGAAATAGAGGATCTCCGCCGCGGCAGTGATCGTCCACGAGAAGATGTAGAGCAGATACAAAGATGGAATGGTGTGGAAATGCGCGAAGATCGTATAGACCCAGATCACGCGGAACACGCATGAGCCCATGATCACGATCACCGTCGGCACAAAGCTGCGGCCAAGGCCGCGGCAGGCAGCGATGGTGCAGTCCATGAAGGCGCTGACGCAGTAGGAGAAGCACATGATCCGCATCCGCTCCATGCCTGCGGCGACGACGTCCGCGTCGTTTGTGAAGATGTACAGAAACGGTTCGCCGCACAGAAGAAACGCCGCGCCGAGAACCGCCGCGATCGCGAACGAATAGCCGAGGCTGATGTAATAGCTCTTCATCATCCGGTCCTTTTTCCCTGCGCCCCAGTTCTGGCCCATGAAGGTCGAGCAGGCGGTATAGAACGCGGCCATGACATTATAAATCACGTTGTCCACGTTGACCGCGGCGGAGTTGCCGGAAACGACGGTCGAATCAAACGAGTTGATGCCGACCTGAATGAACAGATTCGCGACCGCAAAGATCATATGCTGGATCCCCGCCGGGACGCCGAGGCCGAGAATGCGCCCGACCTCGCTGCCATGCAGGCGCAGAAGCTTCCACTCCACGCGGCAGCTGTCTGTCAGCCGCGTCATGTGCAGAAGCACCAGAACCGCCGACAGATACTGTGAGATGATGCTTGCCAGCGCCACGCCGTCGGCGGCCATTTTGCAGACGATGACGAAGAACAGGTTCAGGATCACATTCAGGATGCCTGCCGCCGTCAGATAGGCCAGGGGCCGCTTCGTGTCGCCGCTGGCGCTCAGGACGGCGTTGCCGAAGTTGAAAATGCCGAGCGCCGGCATACCGAGCGCGTAAATGCGGAAATAGAGCACCGCGCCGGGCAGCAGATCGTCCTTCGTTTTCAGCAGTTCCAGCATCGGCGCGGCCAGGAAAAAGCACAAAACCGCGATCACGAGGCCGGACAGCGTACACAAGATCAGCGCCGTGTGGACGCAATTTCGCGTGTCTTCTTCCTGACGCGCGCCGAGATACTGCGCCACGCGGACATTGACGCCGTTGGACAGGCCGATGAGAAAGCCCGTAAACAGCGTGACGAGCGTTGACGTAGAGCCGACGGAGCCGAGCGCCGTCGCGCTGGAAAATTTCCCGACAACAGCGACGTCCGCCATGTTGAACAGCACCTGCAAAAGCTGTGAGAAGATCAGCGGGACACTGAACAGCAGGATATTTTTGTATAGTGACCCTTCGGTCATCTGGATACCGCCCGCATGGGCGGAACGCGATCTCGCCATAACGACAGTTCCTCTTTTTCGTATCATTTGCCGCAAAAGCTTCCCTATTATAGAGGCTTTCCCCCTGCGCGTCAAGCGGGATCGCGCTATTCTTTCTGTGCCGCACCGGCACGGGAGCTTCCCGGACTCCTCTGCGTCATTTTCCCTGAAAATGCACCTCTCCACGGCAGGAAAAGGCCGGGAGTTTGGGGCAAGCGAACTGTGCCCCCGCTTTCCAGCAGGGGCACGAGTGGTTTTATTCGGATTCGGACGGGGCCTCGGTCTGCTCGGGCGGTTCTTCCGCCTCGCTGCCGTCCGTCAGCCTTTTGCTGTCGGCGTTGACGTAGGCCATGAACTCGTCGCCCGTGATGGTCTCCTTGCTCAGCAGGTACATCGCGATCTCGTCAAGAAGCGAACGGTGCTCGACAAGAAGCTTTTTCGCGTCCGCGTAGCAGTCCATGAGCAGCTTGTGGATCTCTTCGTCCGCCGCGGAGGAGGTGGAGTCGGCGCAGTTCATCATCGTGCTGCCATCGAGATACGGGTTTGAGACGGTGGACAGCGCCATGAGGCCGAGCTTGTCGCTCATGCCGTACTGTGTGACCATCTTGCGGGCCAGCTCCGTCGCACGCTCAATGTCGTTCGACGCGCCGGTCGTGGCGATGCCGAAGACGACCTGCTCGGCGGCGCGGCCGCCCAGCATGGTCTGGAGTTCGACGATAAGCTCTTCCCTGCTGGACAGGAACTTTTCCTCCTCCGGCATCTGCATGGTGTAGCCCAGTGCGCCGGAGGTGTGCGGGACGATGGTGATCTTGGAGACGGGCTGCGAGTGCTTCTGCAGCGCCGCGACCAGCGCGTGGCCGACCTCGTGGTAGGACACGATGCGCTTTTCGGTGTCGGTCAGGACGGTGCCCTTCTTCTCCGTGCCCGCGATGACAAGCTCAAAGGACGTCAGCAGATCCTGCTGGTTGACAGCCTTGCGCCCCATGCGCACGGCGCGCAGCGCCGCCTCGTTGACGAGGTTGGCAAGGTCTGCACCGACCGCGCCCGCAGTCGCCTGCGCGATCTTGTGCAGGTCGACATCCTCGGCCAGCTTGATATTTTTCGTGTGGACGCGCAGCGTCTGGTACCGTCCGGCGAGATTGGGCCGGTCGACGATGATGCGGCGGTCGAAACGGCCGGCGCGCAGCAGCGCCTTATCGAGGATCTCAGGCCGGTTCGTCGCAGCAAGGATCACGACGCCCTTGCTCGAATCAAAGCCGTCGATCTCGGCCAGCAGCTGGTTGAGCGTCTGCTCACGCTCGTCGTTGCCGCCGAATTTGGAGTCTCGCGTGCGGCCGATGGCGTCGATCTCATCAATAAAGATGATAGCCGGGGCGACCTTCGCCGCCTGCTGGAACAGATCGCGCACGCGGCTTGCGCCGACGCCGACGAACATTTCCACGAAATCGGAGCCGGAAATGGAGAAGAACGGAACGCTTGCCTCGCCCGCGACGGCCTTGGCCAGAAGCGTCTTGCCGGTGCCCGGAGGGCCGACCAGCAGCGCGCCCTTCGGGAGCTTCGCGCCGATGGCGGCGTATTTCTGCGGGTTATGCAGGAAATCGATGATCTCCACGAGCGATTCCTTGGCCTCGTCCTGTCCGGCCACATCGGCAAACGTGACGCCGGTGGACTTTTCCATATAGACCTTGGCCTTGCTCTCGCCGATGCCGCCGATGCCGCCGCCCATTTTCTTCGACAGGCTGCGCATCAGCAGGCTGAGCAGCGCATACATGATGATGACCGGCAGCAGCCATGTGACGACAAAGGTCACGATGGGGCTGGCCTGCTCGACGATCTCGGTGTTGTATTCCACGCCCTGCGCGTCGAGCCGGTCTTTTAGATCGTCATTCGAAACGTTGGGGATATAGCCGGTGTAGTACAGCCGCTGCTGCGACGACGGCTTCTTGGCCTCGTCGCGCGTCAGGATGACCATGCGGTCGGACTGGAACTCCAGCTCGGCGATCTCGTCCTTGTCGAGATACGTCTGGAACTCGTTATAGGTGATCTCCGACAGATACGCGTTGGCAATGGTCGTATAGAGCGAATTGATAAGCAGCGTCGCGATCAGCGCCGCGACCATCAGGAATATGATCCGTCTACCCTGCCGTCCATCGTCGCCGTTCTGCGGCTTATTGTCCTGCGGTTTTTTGTTTTTGGGGTCGTTATTCAAGAAACGCACCTTCCTTCTGTGAAAACGTGGGAAGTTTTAGTAGGGAATTTTCTGTTACAAATCTTATCACACTCGCCTCGCATTTACAAGGAAGAACCTGCACCGGCAGGTAAATTTTCTGTGAATTGTGAGATTGGGATTGAGGTTTCCGAAAGAAGCTGTTATACTATATTGTGAATTATTATGACAAGCTGGAGAAACTATGGAACAGAAAAAATGGAACCGGAACGACCGCCGCCCGCCTGCCCGCCGTGCGCAGGAGCCTGCGGAGGCCGCCGAAAATATGCTGGAGGGCCGCAACGCCGTACAGGAGGCGCTTGCCGCAGGCCGTCCCATCGACAAGCTTTACATCGCCGCCGGAGAAACCGACCGCGCCCTTGCACGGCTGGCCTCCATGGCAAGGGAAGCAGGAGCCGCCGTCGTGGAAACCGACCGGCGCAAGCTCGACCAGCTTTCGGCCACGGGCGCGCATCAGGGCGTCATTGCCATGGTCGCGGCGCACGCCTATGCAACGGTCGATGAAATTCTCGAAAACGCGAAAAGCCGGGGCGAAGCCCCGCTGATCGTCATCTGCGACGAGCTTTCCGACCCGCACAATCTGGGCGCGATCATCCGCACGGCGGAGTGCGCGGGCGCGCATGGCGTGATCATCCCAAAGCGCCGCAGCGTCGGTCTGACCGCCGTTGTGGGCAAAGCCTCTGCGGGCGCGCTGGAATATCTGCCGGTGGCGCGCGTGGCCAATCTGGTCAGCGCCATCCATGATCTGCAAAAGGCCGGGGTCTGGGTCTTCGGTACAGCGGCAGACGGCAATACGGCGCTCTATCAGGCCGATCTCAAGGGTCCGGCAGCCATCGTCATCGGAAACGAGGGCGACGGCATGAGCCGCCTTGTCGCCGAAGCGTGCGACTTTAAAGTCAGTATTCCCATGCGCGGCCGCATTTCATCCCTCAACGCATCGAACGCCGCCGCAATTTTATTGTATGAGGCCGTCCGGCAGCGGGGGTAATTTCCCGTTCCTGGATCTCTGCGGGCCGGGTACGGCGGTTTGTAGGGCCGATGCCCACATCGGCCCGTGAGGCAGCCACGACTTTGCCGAAGAGTTCCGTAAAAGCGGCCCATCCTGCCGGGCCGATGTGGGCATCGGCCCCTACAAAGCGAGTATGGTAGATTCACAAAACATGGAGCACACTATGGAACCAACCAGGCGTCCTGAGGACGAAGTACAACTGAACAAGACGCCTGCGGAGCAGGAGGAGCCGGAATACTCGCTTGAGGAGATCATGAACGAGTTCGGCGGCTGGACGAAGCGCGAGGAGCAGGCCGCAGAGCCCGGCGAGACTGTCCGGCTTGCTTCGCCAGCCGGACGTGCGCCCGATGCTCCTGCGTCCGAGGAGGACGAGGAGCCTGCCGACACCATCCGCTTTGCGCCCGTCCACACAAAGACAGAGTCTGAGCCGGAGCGCCCCGCCGTCTGGACCTATCAGGGCGAACCGGATCCGGAGCCAGCCGCAGCTGACCCCAGAGAAGCGCGTGAACGCGCCCGTGCCGAGCGCCGGGAAAGGCGGCAGGCCGAGAAGCGCCGCCGTCAGCTCGAACGCTTCCAGAAGAAGGAGGCCCGCAAAAAGCGTGCCGCCGAGCAGCCTGAGCACGTCTTTTCTTCCCTGGAGGCCGCGTACCAGTTCTATTCCGCCGCCTCCAGCGTCCGGTTGCGGCTGCTGCTGAGCGTACTGACGTGTCTGGCGTCGATTCTGCTGCTGGTTCTGTCGGCATCCTCTGTGATCGGGGATTTCAGCGGCTATTCTCGCGTGTTTTCCGCGATCATGCTGGGGCTTCTGCTTGCGCAGGCGCTTCTGAGCTATGATATCTGCCTGTCCGGCGTAATGCAGGCGCTGCGTCTGCGGTTCGATCAGACCAGTATGCTGTTTGTGGTGCTCTGTGTCGTGATCGTCGATGCTTTTTTTGCTGTCATGCAGGGCAGAACGCCGTTCTGCACGGTCGCGTCGGTCCTGCTGCTGCTTGCCCTCTGGGGCCGGAGCTTATTATATGAGGCGCGGCGCAGGTCGCTGCGCGCGGCAGGCAACATGGAAGAGCCTGTCGCCGCCGTGCGGGAGGAAAAGGCGTGGCACGGCTACGACTGCATCTTCCGTGCGCCGGGCGACGCGGCACAGTTCGCCATCCAGCTGGAAATGCCGGACGCGGGCAGCCGCATCATGCGCGTCTATGCCCCTGTCATGACGGCGGTGACGCTCGTGCTGTCCATTCTGACCGCGATGCGCGGCGGAAAGAGCTTTCTCTGGTCGTGGACAGCCATGCTGCTGGCGGGCTTCCCCGCAGGCGTGCTCATTGCCTACGCCAAACCGTTTTCCACGTTTGCGAAAAAGCTGTACCGCGTCGGCGCAGCCGTCGCTGGCTGGCAGGGCGCACGGATCTTGTCCGGTGAGGCCGGACTGATCATTGAGGACGCCGACCTGTTCCCGCCGCAGAACGTAACGCAGGGCGGCATGAAGCTCTACGGCAGCCGCCCCGCGCCCATGGTCATCGGCTATGCCAACGCCGTCGTACAGACGGCGGGCAGCGGTCTTGTCCCGCTGTTCGAGCAGATGATGCACGACCAGAACGGCAGGCGCTATACCGTCGACAGCTTCCGCCGGTACGAAAGCGGCGGCCTCGGCGCGACGATCCGGGGCGACGTCGTGCTCATGGGCTCCATCGCGTTCATGAAGCTCATGCGTGTGCGCGTGCCGGAGGGAACGCGGCTGAAGCAGGCGGTCTATCTGTCCGTCAACGGCGAGCTTACCGCCGTCTTCGCCCTCAACTACGCTCCGGCGGAATCCGTCCGGGCCGGTCTTGCCTCCGTTCTGCGCGCAGGCGCGCTCGTGCCGGTGCTGGCCACGCGCGATTTTATGATCACGCCGCAGTTTTTAAAGCAGCGCTACAAGATCCCGCCCGAGCACATTGAATTCCCCATCGTGGAGGAGCGCGCGGCCCTTTCCGAGCCGGAGACTGTACGCAGCGGAACGCAGGGCGCGCTCATGGCCCGCAGCAGCTTTGCAAGCTTCGCCGGGAGCGTTGTCGCGGCGCGGGGACTGCGGAGCACGGCGATTTTGTGCATCTGCATTGCCCTTGTGGGAAGCATCCTCGGTGCGGGGCTGATGTTTGTGCTGACATTCCTCGGCGCAGACCTCGCCGCGTCTTGCTGGAACCTGTTTTTGTACACGGCTTTGTGGCTCCTTCCGGGGCTTCTGGCCGGACTTTTGGCGGGCCGCGCATAGCCGCGCGTGAAAAATCGCAGATTTTCATGGGATTTGACAAGATTCTAATTGCAATCCTATGAGGATTCGTATATAATGGAATTTAAGAGTCGGCGAAATGAGAACTGCCGAGGGACGGAGCGCGCCGTCTTGCGCCCCGTCTGGAGAAAGGAGTAATTTTTACTATGGGCTATACTGCCAATGACATTCGCAACATCTGCCTGCTTGGCCACGGCGGCGACGGCAAATCCGCTCTGTGCGAGAGTATGCTGTTCACCACCAAGGCGATCACCCGTCTGGGCAAGCGTGCTGATGGCACCACTGTTTCTGACTTTGACGACGAAGAGAAGAAGAGACAGTATTCCATTTCTTCTTCCGTCATTCCCGTTGAATATAACAAGTGCAAGCTCAACGTGATCGACAATCCGGGCTATTTTGACTTTGCCGGTCAGATCGTGCAGTCCCTGCGCGTGGTTGACGCGGGTCTCATCTGCCTGACCGCCAAGAGCGGCATCGGCGTCGGCACCGAAAAGGGCTGGAAGTATCTCGCCAAGGCCGGTCTTCCCGCCATGTTCTACGTCTCCAAGCTCGACGAGGAGCACGCCAACTTCTTCAACGTTCTCGATTCCCTGCGCGAAATGTTCGGCGCTTCCGTCATTCCGTTCACCTTCCCCATCATGCAGGGCGAAACGGCTGTCGGCCTGGTCGACCTGATTGAGAAGAAGGCCTATGACGCAAACGGCAAGGAGATCGCTCTGCCCGCAGACGCCAACGACAGGATCGAAGAATACATGGCCGAGCTCAACGAGCAGGTCGCGGAGACTGACGAGGCCCTCATGGAGAAGTTCTTCATGGAAGAGCCGTTTACCGCCGAAGAGCTTCAGACCGGCATCAAGGCCGGTATCCGGGACCGCAGCGTGACCCCCGTTTTCTGCGGCTGCGCCTACACCGGCCTTGGCACCACCAACCTGATGGCCAACATCGTCAAGTATGCGCCGAACCCCCTCGAGGGCAAGCCCATGACCAAGGTCGACGACGAGGGCGGCGAGTCCGAGTTCAAGCTCGACCCGAACGGCAGCCCGATGGCGTTCGTTTTCAACACGCTGGCTGACCAGTACGGCAAGAACTCCTACTTCAAGGTCATCTCCGGCGACATGGAGGACACCCTCACCGTCACCAACGTCCGCACCGGCGATTCTGAAAAGCTCGGCAATATGTTCTTCCCGAAGGGCAAGGACAACACCAAGACCTCCAAGGTCTGCTGCGGCGACATCGGCGTCTTCACGAAGCTTGCCTCCGTCAAGACCGGCGACACCCTCGGCCTGCCGGGCAAGACCGTTCGCATCAAGGGCATGACCTACGACGAGCCGATGTACAAGATGGCGATCTACGCCAAGGTCAAGGGCACCGAAGACAAGATCGCCAACGGCCTTGTCAAGCTGAAAGAAGAGGACGAGTCCTTCACCTACGGCAACGATCCCGAGACCAAGGAGCTCATCATTGCGGGCGTCGGCGATATGCAGCTGTCCGTCCTCATGGCAAAGCTCCAGAGCAAGTATAAGGTCGAGGCTGTTCTCAAGCCCGCCAAGATCGCGTACCGCGAGACGATCAAGAAGAAGGTCGAGATCCACGGCCGTCACAAGAAGCAGTCCGGCGGTCACGGCCAGTTCGGCGATGTTTACATCCGCTTCGAGCCGCAGTCCGAGTCCGAAGAGATGATCTTCGCGGACGAGACGGTCGGCGGCTGCGTGCCGAAGAACTTCATCCCGTCCGTTGAAAAGGGCCTGCGCAACTGCGTCGGCAAGGGCGTTCTGGCCGGTTATCCGGTCGTGTTCCTGAAGTCCACGCTGTACTTCGGCTCCTACCATCCCGTCGACTCCTCCGATATGGCGTTCCAGACCGCTGCCGGCATCGCCTACAAGGAAGGTCTGCCCACCGCCGGCCCGACCCTGCTCGAGCCGATCGGCGAACTCAAGGTTCTCATCCCCGACAACAACATGGGCGACGTCATCGGCGACCTCAACAAGCGCCGCGGCCGCGTCATGGGCATGAACCCCGATCCCGAAAACCCCGGCTATCAGATCGTTGAGGCGGAAGTCCCCATCGGCGAAATGACCACCTATTCCATCGACCTGCGCGCCATGAGCCAGGGCCGCGGCAGCTACACGCTCAAGTTCGTCCGCTACGAGGAAGTCCCGCAGATGAACCAGGCCAAGATCATCGAAGACGCAAAGAAAGAAGAGGAAGAGGCCTAATCTCCCCTGCCCCATCACACACAATGCCCCGGTTTCCGTCTGGAAACCGGGGCTTCGTATCAGAGGACAACCACATGACCGAACCGAAACGTGCGCAGCTGCATCTGCCCGGCCTGTTTGAATTTTATGAGTTTTACCGCGTCTTTCTGCCGCTCTACCGGGCGCACCGGGAATATTTTTATGATTGGTGCGAGATCGCCTCGATTTATGGCGCGCCGGAGGGCTGCATTTGGGGCGGCGGACGCGTGGGCTGCGGCAAGCAGGACCCGCGCGCGGTTCTGGCGCTGACGCAGGAATACGGCCTTTCCGCCCGGCTGACGTTCAGCAATTCCCTTCTGACGGAGGCCCATCTGTCCGATCCAGCCTGCAATGCGCTCTGCCGCCTGTTCTCGGAACCCGGCGGGCCGCAGAACGGCGTGATCGTCCATTCCGACCTGCTGCTGGACTATCTGCGCACTGCCTATCCGCGATTCTACTTTGTCTCTTCTACGACAAAGGTGCTGACCGGCTTTCCCCAGCTCCGGAAGGAGCTGGAGCGCGAAGCGTTCCGCTTCGTCGTGCCGGATTTCCGGCTGAACAGGGCCTTTGAACAGCTGCGCACACTGCCGCAGTCGCTGAAGGACAAGACAGAATTTCTGTGCAACGAATGCTGCTGGTTCGGCTGCAAAGACCGCAAAGCCTGCTACGAAGCCGTCAGCCGGAAAACGCTCGGCGAGGACGCTCCGCACCGCTGCACCGCTCCCGGCGCAGCGGACGGCTACCGGTTTTCCCGCGCCATGGAAAACCTCGGCTTTATCAGCGCGCAGGACATCCGGACAGTCTATCTGCCCATGGGCTTCACCAATTTCAAGCTCGAAGGCCGCGGCCTCGGCAGCGCCATACTTCTGGAATTTCTGCTCTACTATCTGACAAAGCCGGAGCATCAGCTGCACGTGCGCGAGGCCATCTATCTGGACGCCATGCTGGATCTGTTTTAACCGCGCCCAAAACAGCTTCCCTTAGGGTGTATCTGAAAACTCCCAACGCACCCGGACAGCGGGCCTTTTTGCGGTGCGCCGCGTCATTTTTTCTTGAAATACGTCAGTATTCCTGCGAAAAAATGTCTTGCGCAACGCAAAAATCCCTCGCTGTCGGTCACATCATGAGTTTTCAGATACACCCTAAACACAATGGCGATGTTTCATAGCTTCTGTGGTACGCTGCAGCATTAAGAACTTTTCTTTTCGGTAAAGCACCGGCGCGGGAGCGCCCAGAGGCTTCCCCACCGGGGAAGGCGTTGGGTGTGTGCGAATTCGCCGCAACTTTTCGAAGAAATTCACTGCGTTCCGCCGTGCGGACAAGTCGTCCGCCTCTACCAATTCCATTCGAATTTCTGTCGCTCTCTGCGTAAGCCTGACGCATTTCGGCCTTAATCTGTCACAGTCCCGCTCCCCTGCTCAATTCCTCCCGCAGCGCCGCGGCCTTTGCTTCCGGCGTTGCGCGGGACAGCAGCTCCTGATAGACGGAGCTGTTTTCTTTTTGCAGGAATGCCGCCGCGCCGCAATCCTGCAGACCGTGCAGCAGGATCCACAGCTCCTGCTCGTCGCCGAAGGCCGCGCAGACGAAGCGCAGGCTGTTTTCAAGCGCGCAGAGTGTGTTCTTCCTGTTCTGCTCCGCCGCTGTTCCGGCGCTTTCGGCCAGAAGCCGCACCGCGTCAAATGCCTCCGCGTCCGATCGCGCGGCAAGCGCGGCGTCCGATCGCGTCAGAAACGCCGTCTCCCGCCGTTCGTCTTCGGCGGACAGCACGCCGCATTCCCGGCGGATCTGAAGCGCCGCGCGGCGGTTTTCCAGCTGCTTTTCCGCACGGGCGGCATAGCCCTCCCCTGCCGGAACGCTTTTCAGAAAGCTCTCCGCACTGAACGCAAGCGCGGATGCGTCCTCCGCCGCGCACAGCTGCGTTTGCAGGCCGTGCAGCAGAAATTCCACAACAGACAGCCGTCCCTCGAACGGCAGACCGCGCAGCGCCTCTGCGCCCGCGTCCGTCTGCCCGCGCAGAAGCGCCTCCAGCGGCAGCGACGCGGCATAGCGGCGGTAAAGCTCATAAAATGCCGCGAAGCCCGCCGCGATCTCCGGTACATGCAGATATTCCCGCGCCTGCGTCTGCGTGCAGGCGAATCCGAGCGCTTCATAGGTCAGCAGCAGCGCGGACAGGTCCTCCCACCCGCGCGCGGTCACGAAGCTGCCCGCCGCACGCTGCGCGTCGCAGACAAAAAAGTGCTCCGGATGCAATCGCAGATACGCCAGCACTGCCGGATGAACGGCGTGCGCGGCAGCGTATTCCTGCCAGACAGCAAGGCTCGGCTCCAGATCGATACGCCGCACCCGGTCGAGCGTCGCCATGTCGAAGCTCCGCGCGGACTGGTTATAGCGCGGCGGATTGCCCGCCGCCGCGATCATCCAGCCCTCCGGCAGCGCGTGGACGCCGAAGGTCTTGTTCTGCAGCATCTGCAAAATCGCGGGCATGAGCGTCTCAGAGACACAGTTGATCTCGTCGAGAAACAAAATCCCCGTCCGAAGCCCGGTTTTCTCCATCTGCGCATAGACCGAGGCAATGATCTCGCTCATGGTATATTCCGTCGCGCGGAACTGCCGCCCGGCCGCTGTGCGGTCGACGATGACCGGCAGGCCGAGCGCGCTCTGGCGCGTGTGGTGCGTCATGGTGTAGCAGACGAGGCCGACGTGCTCCTCCTGCGCAAGCTGTGACAAAATCGCCGTTTTGCCGATGCCCGGCGGGCCCATGAGCAGGACAGGCCGCTGCTTTTCGCGCGGTATGCGCCACACGCCGTCCTCCGTTCTGGCCGTATAGGCGCGGATGGTCTGCCGCAGCTCCTGCTTTGCCTGTTTTATATCCATGCTTCGTCTCCTTTCGGCTTGTCCGCTTCCAGAACCAGCTTTTCCGCCCACGGCGGCAAATCGATATCGTCATACCGGTACTGCAGCATGGCGAAAATCGCCCGGTACGCGGGCGGCGCATCTGGAAACACGCCGTAGCCGTCGGTAAAATACAAAATTCCCTGCAAATGCGCGAATTCACCCGATTCGATCAAGCCGTCAATGTACCGGAACGCCGGGCGGAAGTCCGTGCCCCCGCCGCCGTGCAGCGTCATGGTCCGCAGCCAATCGGACAGCTCCGCCAGCGTCGTCAGGCGTGTATCCTGCTGCACCTCGCAGTCGCATTCGATCACGTGCAGATTAAAGCGCTCGAAGAACAGGTTTTCACGGCCCAGCAGCCCCGCAAGCTCCCCCAGAAATCCGGCGCACAGTGACCGGGAGCATGACGCCGACGTGTCGATCACAACGGCAAGCTCGCGAGACGGCGTTCCTCGGAGTATTCCAGCGGCTCGATCAGCGGCATACCGCCGTAATGCTCCAGCCCGTAGAGATACCAGGCATATTGAAATTCCTCACCGGACACATGACGGTTCTCGCGCGTCTCGGACAGCTCGCGCAGCACGGCGGCAAACGGCGCGCTTTCGCGCGTATCCGGCTTGATCGAGAAGACCGCGCCGCCCGTCCCGCTTCCGATGACAGGCTTTTCCGGCAGCGGCTGCGGCAGGAGCCGCCCGAGCGCCTGAAAGCCCGTTTCGTCCCCTTCACCGGAGGCAGCAGGCCGGTCTGCGGCGCGCACCGTCTCCCATCGGGAATGCTCGTCCAGTACCGCGCTCAGCCGCTCGTCCGGCGTGAGAAGCTCCGGCTCCGCCTGTAAAAGCGCGTAAATCTCCTCCGCGCTGCCCGCTTTTTTCAATTGCAGCTTACAGCGGGCAGAGAACGCCGCGGGCGCTTCGCGCTCCTGCGGCAGAAGCGCGTGCCGCACCAGCAGAACCGCAAGATCGCAGGCCGTATCCCAGAGTGCTTTCTCGCGGCCCCTCCTGTTCTGCGGATGGCCGAGCACGAGGTGCAGCAGCAAATGCAGCGTCAGCCGCTCCGGCAGTTCGCTTCCGGCCAAAAATTCCCGTTCCAGAAAACCGGGCGCAAAGAGCGCCGCGCGCCCATCCGTCCCGGCGGCCGTCACATCCGCCTCCCGGCAGGAAAGCTTCCCCAACGGCAGCGCCAGCGCCGGCAGCCGCTCATAAAGCCGCCCGCGCACGACCGAAAACACCCGCTCCCCCCGCCGTCATACCCTCGCCTCCCGTTTTCTTCATTGTACCAGCTTTCCTTCAAAAAATGCAATCCGCCATTTTTCTGCTTTACTTTCCGCCGCGTATCTGTTATACTATATGGGCAGTAAAAAATGCGCTCGTAGCTCAGTTGGATAGAGTGACAGACTCCGACGTTTCTGCCCCATTCGGCTGAGAGAAGCCCAAAGCCGTTGATACGACTGGACTTTTCGGGTGTGAGAGCGATTTTCCGCTTGTTCCTTTGACTACTGTTTGACTACCAATTTCAAAAAGCGATGACCGGCACCCTGCCGTTTATCTCATAAATGCGCCCGTAGCTCAGTTGGATAGAGTGACAGACTCCGACTCTGTAGGTCGCACGTTCGAATCGTGTCGGGCGTACCAAAAAGTCCTTGAAATCGTATGATTTCAAGGACTTTTTATATAAAATTGTTGTTATGTCATAGCTCATCAGGACATAGCTTTTTAACAGTCAGATTCAGATTTCCAAATTGCTCTGCATGATCTGGCTGGCGGCTTTTTTGTTCTTGTCGAATGCGTGGGTGTAAATATCGAGCGTGGTAGATGGCTGGCTGTGGCCGAGCAGCCCTGCGACTGTGCCGACGTCCGTGCCGCTGGCGATGAACAGACTTGCCGCCGTGTGGCGCAGACTGTGGACGTTCAGGTCGGCCGGAAGATCGTTTGCTTTCAAGATTTTCTTGAATCGCCATGTGAAGGTCGAAGGTGTCATCGGCAGTTTCATGCCCTTTCTGCGGAATACATAGTCATCCTTGGTCTGCTCACGCCGGTCGTAACGCTCCGTTTCGGCGGCGCAGAAGGCTTCGTATTCGCGGAGCAGGCTTTCCATCTCGGCGGAGAAGTACACATACCGGTTGCCCGCTTTCGTTTTCGGTGCTTTCACGATAATCTCGTCACCGGTTGTTTTGACGGCGTTCCGGCAGACGTGGATGCTGCGTTCGGCGTAGTTGATATCCTCCCACTTGAGCGCACAGCACTCACCACGCCGCATTCCAGTTGCGATGATGAGCTTGAAGTACGTTTCGTACAGGATGCTCACGCTTTCCAGCGCCTGAATCAGCTTTTTCACCGTTTCATCGTCCGCGATTTTCTTTTCCTTCTTCTGCCCAGCGTATTTGTAGGTGCGCCACGCGGGATTGTGATCGAGATAGCCGCCCTCCATCGCGTCGGAGAGGATGCCGCACAGGCAGCTGTGGACACCCTCGACCGTCGCTTCAGAGAGCGGCTTTCCTGTCGCTTTATTTTTCTGCTTCCGCAGCTTTGCGTAGAGACTGCGGAAGTGTTCGGGACGCAGCTCGACGAGCTTATAGCCGCCAAGGTATGGCTTGAACCGTTCGATGTCCTGCTTCTCGCGCACGAGCGTGGACTTCGCCAGTTTGTCCGGCGCAATCGTCTGGAGCCAGATTTCCGTGTACTTTTCCAGCGTGATCGACCGGTCAATGTCCGGGTTCAGCTTTTTACAGCTCATCTCGAACAGCATCGCCTGCTCCTGCAACCACTTCTCCGTCTGCTTCGGTGTAAGATCTGTCGGCGGCTTGACCGTTTTCTGCTGCGGATTGCGCCGCCGTCCATCGGGTGTGTAGCCCATCGAGACGACGAGCAGGTAGCTATTCCCACGTTTTCTGATACTTGCCATTCGTGATTCCTCCTGTTCTGCTCAGCACGGCTGAGATTTTGCAACAGCAACAATACCAGAAAAATCGGGAATAGCGAGTAGATTTTGAAGATTCTACAAAAGTGACAATGGTATCAGGAGTATCTCGGCAAACTGGAGTTTATCAATTTACTAACCTGTTTTCTTCGCCCCAGATACAAAGTTGGTCAAGCACTTTCATCAGAGACTTTCCGCGCTCGGACAGCGAATACTCTACTTTCGGTGGAATCTGTGGATACTCTTTCCGCACAATAAGCTGGTCGGCTTCCAGTTCTTTCAGGTTGCTACTAAGCGTCTTGTCTGTAATTACGCCAAGATAGCGCTTCATCTCATTGAACCGCACCGGTTCAAACTCCATCAGGCAATACAAAATGACCATCTTATGCTTGCCGCTGATGAGTGACATGGTGTAGCTGAATCCGGTGTCAGCAAAGTTTGCGTCTTTGATATAGTTCTCCATGCAGGACATGGTTGCACTTCCTTTTTGAATAGTATCTATCTTTATTGACAGTACTTGCACTTTTCCTGATGTATGCTAATATGATAGCAGGATGACGGATCGATGTCAATCCAAAGCTCAAACGGAGGTCATTACCCATGAAAAAAGAATTAGGCGTTCACCCCTATCTGTTCCCAATGCCTGTGCTGATGATCGCCACCTACGGCGACGATGATACAGTCGACGTGATGAACATGGCGTGGGGCGGGATCTGCGCGGAGAATATGGTGTCTCTGAACATTGACGAGGGTCATAAGACCTCGGAGAACATCAAAAAGCGCGGTGCGTTCACTCTGAGTATTGCAGATATTCCCCATATCGAGGCCGCTGACTTCTTCGGCATTGCCAGCGGCAACAAGATGGCGAACAAGTTCGAGCGCAGCGGTCTGACTGCTGTGAAAAGCGAAAAGGTGGACGCTCCTATCGTACAGGAGTTCCCGCTGACGTTGGAGTGTAAGGTCGTCGCGGACAAGATGGAGGTCTACGGTCATCATGTCATCGGTGAGATCGTTGGCGTACTGGCAGACGAGTCCGTGCTGGATGAAAAGGACAAGGTAGATGTCACCAAGCTGAACGCTTTCGTGTTTGACCAGTTCCACAACGGCTACTATGCCATTGGGGAAAAGGTTGGCCAAGCATGGCACACCGGCGCACCATTGATGAAGAAATAATATATACTCAAACAGTCCCTCATTACCAGTACGGTGAGGGACTGTTTGTTCAATAAATTTCGGTCTGTTGAACAACTATATCACAGATTTTTTCTGCGTTCAACAACACTACTCCGTATCAGGAAACCAACAATTCCGGATTGGGTATTGCAAACAGACTATTACTCATGCGTTTCGCAGCCTCCTGCTTGAGCTGCATCTGCGGGTGACAGTAGGTGCGCTCCAAGAAACGACGTATCGCCATGACCGGCGAGGTCTGCGACCGTATTTTTGTCCACGCCCTCATGCAGAAGCGTCGAGACAAAAAAGTGGCGAAGCGTGTGCAGGTGATAGGTTTTCGGCAGACCGATTTCCGCGAACAAGGCTTTCAGGTGCTTGCTGAACGTGTCCGGGTGGATGGGCGTGCCGTCGTCTTTTGTGAAAATGTATTCCGGGAATGGGATACCATTTTCATCGCGGAGTCTCATTTTGCGGTAGCAGAACCCGCGCAGCAGGCTGAACATTTCCTCGTTCATCGAGACTGTCCGTGTGCGTCCGTTTTTGGTTTTGCCCTCTTGCACACCCTCGCCGGAAACAGTGCTGCGCGAGTGTTGGACAATGATATAGCCCTCGTAGCTGCCAGTCACGATCACGTCTGACCAGCGTAGGGCGCACAGTTCGCCACGCCGCATTCCCGTGTTAATGGCGAGGAAGTAGAAAAGCTGAAAAACCGGTTCTTCATAACAGAGGGCGGAGAGAAATTTCTGCATTTCCTCCATCGTCGGAATCTCCTGCGCTTTTCGTTCTGCATCCGGCAGGTCGATCATGCGGGCTGGATTTTTCTCAATAATCTCGTTGCGTTTTGCGTCGCTGAGAACGGCAGACACGACGGTCAGGTATTTCTGCACCGTTTTTTCCTTGATCGGTTTTCCGCGATGGGTGCGCTTGCGGAGCTTTGCCAGCAGGTTTTCCAGCGCAATCGGGCGCAGCCGGTTCAGCTTGATCGCGCCGATCTCTGGGAATACCGTTTCGAGCGAACGCCGGTAAAACGCAATTGTTCCGGGCGCATATTTCGTCTGTCGCTCCAGCCAGCCGCGGGCGTAAGTTTCAAACGTCATTTCAGCGTCCTCGCTGTACCCTTGCTTGAATAGCCGTTCCAGCCGCTCGGCTTCATGGTAAACGTACTGCTCAACGCCACGCTTCGGTACGCTGTCCGGCACCTGAATTGTCTTTGCCTTGCAGATTTTACGACCGTCGGTGCGGTAGCCATTGCTGATGGTAATTTTGTATTTTCGGTCAGATAATTGTTTGATGCTTGCCATCGAATTCCCCTTTCACATTTTTTGTTCCATATCCCAATCTTCGTGATCGTCCTCGGCATGACCGAGGGCGGTTTTCTTTTGCCGGAGCTTCTTGCGGCGCTTGCTGTCGATGTGCAAAGCTATAGTCGTTCCGTCACGTGTCGGTGCATCGTCCGTCATCTGCTCCACAGCACGGCCAAGGCGCACAGCGCCGTGCACAAGATCACTGCCGCAGTCGAGATCCACGCGCAGGTGATGATCTTCTTCTGTGCCGTCTGCTCCATACCCGAAAGCTGATTCTTCGTATCGTTCAGGATTGTGGTCAGGGCGTTCTTCGTAGTCTCGGTCAGCGCCTTGCAGGCGGAAGAATACCTCGCGTTCAGGTTCCCAGCCTGTTTCTCGAAATTTTCTGCGCTCATCTGCATCGCGGTCAGGGCTTCCTGTGCTTCCTGCTTCGTCAGGAGCATTTTCAGATCTGCGTCCAACTGCATCTGCTGCCGAAACAGCCTGTCCTGCATTTCGAGCAGCGCGCTCCAGTTCCGCTCCGTGACCATCACGCTGGGTTCCAGCCGCTGCGCCTCGTCCATCAGCTTTTTGTGCTGCGTCAACATTTCTTGTGTTGTCATTCTCCGTTCTGTATCCAAACTCTGCCTCCATATTTTCTTTCAAGTATTTTTCTATATGTAATTTGCTGTCACGGCATTTGCGTCCGTCCGGTGTCGTGTAAGTAATATTTTTACGACTGTCCGTCCATGTGGCATCGTAACCCTCAGAGCGGAGCAAGATCAGAAATTCCTCACGATTCCCGGCACAGCGCATGCAATCGTCGATGACTCGCATCAGCTCGAACTTCCAGCTCTCACCCCTGTCAGCCGTGTAGTATTCCGCATTGGACATTCCGCGCGAATGACGCTGCTCATCCCTTTGAAATTTCGGCAGCCCCAGTTCTTCGCAGATTTGGTCATTGCGGATGCGCAGCTCCTGAATCTGTTCGTCTGCCATATGTACTTTGCCGGTTTCAAAATTGACACTGTTGATAATACAGTGTGAATGAATGTGTTCCCGGTCAACGTGCGTACAGACCAGTACCTCACAGCCCTCGAAGTATTCTGCCAGCCGCCGTGCCGCTTCGTGCGCTGTGCGCGGGTCGATGTCTGCACCTTTTGGAAAACTCTGTACCATGTGATAGAACATCACGCCGCCATCCTTGCGGTGCAGCAGCTTCGTACTCAGGAATTCATCGAACGCGGTTTCCGGCTGACAGCCGATACCGCTGACGAGCGGCTGTCCATCCCAGAGCGTCTTGCTGAGTTGGGAAACGTAGCGCATGACACTTTTCATGCACCCGCGCGTCTGCGTACCCTTTTTGTAGTTCACGAAATGGACGATTGCGATCTTGCCACACCTCCCTCCTGCAACTCCCGCAGGGCAGTGTTGATCTTGGCGAACTCCTGTGCTGCTGTGTCCAGATTGGCGAACTGTACCTTGCCCATATTCGCCAGCACTGTCAGCTGGTTGAGATTGTTGCCGATGGCCTTCTGCTGCCGCAGGACTTCCTGAGGCCGTCCAGAATCACAATCCGTTTTCCGAGACAACACGCGGTCACATAGTCGCTCTGGCTCATATGGGCTTGTGCTGCTTTTTGGCGTATCGTTTCCAGATCTTGTGCTGCTATTCGGATGCTGAATTGTCTGTCTTTTTTCATGTTTCCTCCGTATCTTTCGTTTCCCTCTACCAAACAAAAGCCCAGCGAAGCGGGTTTTGTTTGGAACTGAGGAGCAAGGGAGCGGAGCGTGGAATGCCCTCTCCCGCAGGGCGATACACGCGCAGCGGACTTTGTGACGAAGTAGTGGGTATGGGCTTCTGCCCGATTTGAGGCATTTGGCAGGGAGCCGGTGCGCCGGCGACTAGCCAAATGCGATGCTGGCTCCTCCCGAACGGGAGGATTTTTCCCGCCGCGGCGGGGCTTCTCTGCGTTTTGAGCCTGCGCTTTTTCGCGTTGCCCGCACGTCGGCGCAACGTGGGGCTTTGCGGCACTCCTGCGCACACACTCGCTGTCGGGGCAGAAAGCCGCACACAGCGGCGACACGCGCCTCACGTTGCGCTCCGGGCGTTCGACACACCCGCAGGGTCGATAGGGTCGATTTTCTCCACGGTGGGAAGATCGGCACTTTCGGCACTTCGGAGCGAGATCAGCCGCTTTCCATTGCTGCGGTAGGTCTTGACCAGAATTCCGTTTTCCCTTAGAGTCTCAACGCTTTCCAGCACCAGACGGGTCACTTTTTTCGGCGTGATTCCAAGCTTCCGTCAGGGTCGATCTTTGCGGACAGTGCCGATGGCGTGCCGGTGTATGTAGGATCGGCACTGAGCAGCGCAGAGAAAAGATGCACGAGCTGAAGCGTGGAAATCTTAGAAGCGCCGCTGCAAGTTTTGCTGTCTTCAAGCAGCTTCCGGACGTGGTCGTCCTCACCAAATTCGAGTTTCAAAGTCCGGTCAGGGATATCACGACCGGTGCAATGCAGCGAAGCAATGTTGGCAAGGCGAGAGTTTTTTTGCAGGACGAAGGTTGAATCTGCCGCGCCGCTGAAACCCGTTGACCCGGAGATCATATTCATCGGATCGTCATCGTGCAGCTTCCGCAGATGGTGAATCAGCAAAATTGCGATGTGCCGCCTGTCTGCAAGCTGTTTCAAAATCCCGATGTCCTGATAGTCATTTGCGTACAAATTGCTGTCGCTGCCAGTGCCTCGAACGCGCTGCAAGGTATCAATCACAACGAGTTTTGTGTCAGGATGCTCTGTCAAAAACTGCTCGATCTGCTGATCCAGACCGTGTTTGAGCGTGTCGGCCATGATCGCAAAGTGCAGCGTTGGCGGCGCATCTTCCGTCAGGTCAAAGAGCCGCGTCTGAATACGCTGGAACGAATCTTCGAGACTGAGATACAGCGCTTCGCCCTGCGTTGTTGCGAAATTCCAGAGCGCCTGTCCCTGCGCGACGCACAAGCAAAGCCATAATGCCAGCCAAGACTTACCGATTTTCGGCGCACCCGCAAGAATATGCAAGCCCTCTGGAATAAGCTCATCTACCAGAAAGTGCGTCGGTTCATATGTCCTGTTTTGCAGATCTTCCGCTGTGATGGTTTCCAGTTTGGTCATTTTTTCACTTCCTTTCGATTTTATTTATTATAGATACATTCTCTACAAATCTACAATCGAATGATAGCACAACCATTGACATTTCACAATAGGTAATGTATCATTTAAGCGCATACACTACACAAGCGAAAATACATTCTCTACAAAGGAGGCGCACGCACATGGGCGTTTTGGGGAAGATTTATTGGATTTTCATCGGCCGCGCACCAATACGAAGGTGGAGTTCGGCGCTTCCGGCTATTGGGTCGAATCCCATCCGACGATGCAGCCCTACGGCGCTGTGCTGACGGAAATTCTGAATCTTAACGCTGCGCCGTTTCAAGAATTATTGGATCAATATCGGAAGACCGTTGCAGAAAAGGATGCAGAGCAGGCAGCGCGGGCGTTTCAGGCTGTGACAAATGGATTTGCATCTTTACCGCTTTACCGCCTGTATTGGAATGACGTTCAGCTGTTTGCAAGCATGGCTGTGAGTGAATTATTCGTGGGAGAAGCGCAGGAAGCGTTCCGCGAATATGTGATGCAGGACGATACGTTGCCGAGGTTCATGCAGGAGCAGCTGGACGCCATCCGATTGATTCAGGAGCGCTATGCGTGGTTCCTGGACGGCATTTTTGCGGGCAAGCCGTTTGAAAAGAAAAAGGGTCAGAGAAAAACTTCTCTGGCCCAGCAGATTGAGAAAAGGCTTGGAGCCATTCGTCAGCGGCGTCAGCCTTGGCGCAGATTCGAAGGTGGACGCACCGAAGGTAAACGCGCAATTCTGCATCCGTGGCACTGGGCGCGAGGCGGAGGTGGTCGAAAAAATGTACTTTGACCGGCTGCTGGATTTTGTCTATGTGGAGTTTATGAAAGGACTGCAAAAGGGATTTGTGCCGAAGCGCTGCGCCAACTGTGGTCGCTGGTTTTTGCAGGCGCCGGGCGCGACCTTTGCCTATTGCGCCGGTCCTGCGCCGGAAGACCCAGGTAAAACCTGCCGGGAGATCGGCGCGGCCAGCAGCTTTAAGGACAAAGTTGCGAACAATGAAGTCTGGCAGGTGCAGCAGCGGGCATACAAGAAATACTACGCGCGCACGATGCGGAAGGACATGACCAAGGCCGAGTTTGAGGCATGGACGCGCGACGCGGAGCAAAAGCGGGACGCCGCGCTGGAACCGTATGCACGGGCAGAAAGCGAGGAAGATCGGCAGCGCATCGCGGCTGAACTGGAGGAAAAACTCAATAGGCTGTGACGCATCGCTTTTGCTTATCTCCTACTTGAGTATTTCGCAAAATGTTTTCTGCATCATTACTATACTAACCATTCATAAAATTGATCACCATTTTTTGCTACAGACAGGACAAGGCTATTCTGCTTTGGGACTTGACTATTACATAACGTTATAGTTTATGATAGATTCACTGCGAGGGAGGTGCCAGCTATGATGACTGTAAAAGAATTGGCCAACTTAACGGGAACCAGTGTTCGTACATTGCAATACTATGATATAGGGATTGCCGCAAACCCCCGCGTGCTTGCAACCGCGGCGATAAGATCTCGAAGGATGAGTTTATGCAGCGGCTATATCGGAAATATCCGCTGCGGAGGGAATAAGCCTGCCCCGCATTTCAAACGGATGACGGCGTGGGATATCCGCCAGTTTGCAGGATTTCCTTTTTCCGCAGGATTCTCTAAAATATATGTAGAGAATCAAAGAAAGAGGAGGTTACTCTCATGGCATTTTCTCTCGACAGCAAGGTAAAGGACATTCTGAAGAATCCGGCGGCAGCAGCCGTTCTGGACAAATACAGCCCCGATGCTTCCAAGAACCCGCAGATGAAGCTCGTCGGCGGTCTGACGCTGCGCAAGCTCGCCAGCTTCCCGCAGTCGGCGTTCCTCAAGCCCCATCTGGACGATCTGGATAAGGAGCTTCAGGCGATCGAGTAATCGCGGAAATTTACAGCTGATTTTCCCCATCCCTTCAAAACGGGCGGCGCTCCGATCGGAGCGCCGCCCATTTTATGTGTCTGTTAAATTTGAGGGACGAAGATTCCGGCGTTCTGACCGCCGTCGGCGAGAATGTCCACGCCGTTAATGTATCCGGCCCTAGACGAGCGCAGAAACGCGGTCAGGGCGCCCATCTCATACTAAAATCTAGTAAAACACTTTAACCGTCTTACCAGATATGCTATAGTGTATCTGGGTGATGAATAATGGCATCGAACTATAAATTCAGCAATGAGGAAATGGCCGCAATAAAGGCAGCACGCAGAGAGACAAAGGACAAACGTGCGGATGCAAGATTAAAAGCACTTGAACTGCGAGCAGAGGGTATGGAACTCAGTGAGGTTTCGCAGGCAACGGGCTTCCATGCAGCCTATGTGAGCCAACTGGTGGCGAAATATCGAGATCATGGACTGGAAGCAATCTCCGGGAATCATTATGGCGGTAATCACCGTAATATGAGCATTGAGGAAGAAGCTGCGATACTTGCCCCTTTTAAGGACAGGGTCGAGAAAGGTGAGCTTGTGGAAATCAGCGAAATTGAGACGGCATACCAACAGGCGGTAGGCCACTCTATTGGCACCAGTCAGATTTACTACGTTCTGCACCGACATGGCTGGAGAAAGGTCATGCCCCGCAGTAGGCACCCTAAAAAGGCAAGCAAGGAGGTCATTGAGACCTCAAAAAAATTAAAACTACCATCGGTGAACTGAAAAATCTCCACAGGGGCTGTGGAAAAGTGCGCCTTATGTTCCAGGATGAGGCAGGCTTCGGCCGCATCAACCATCCCAAGTACTGCTGGTGCGAAAAAGGCATCCGACCCAGCGTTCCATGTCACCATATTCGGGAATACCGGTATGCCTATGGTGCGGTCGAGCCGCTGACTGGGGAATCCTGTTTTCTTGTCATGCCCTATTGCAATACTGCGTGTATGAATCTGTTTCTGCGGGAATTATCCAAACAATTTCCGCAGGATACCATTCTGATGTGCTGCGATGGAGCTGCATGGCACAAATCGGGAACACTGGAAGTGCCTGAGAATATTGTACTTTTCCATATCCCTCCATACACACCAGAGATGAATCCGATAGAGCAGATCTGGAAGGAGATACGAAAGCGCGGCTTTCGAAACGAGGTTTTTGCAACCTTGGAGAAAGTCGTTGATCGTCTCTGCGATACCATTTGCTCGCTTACCCCTAATACCATTTTCAGCATTACCGGACGCGATTGGATTATTAAAGCGTTTAATTAGGTTTTAGTATCATACGGATACCCCCCAGCGCCCGGCGGGGATCAGCTCGAGCTGGTTTTCTGCCGTTTCCGGCTGATTGTCGATGAGCTTCTGGTGCATGGGCGTGAGATAGCAGCCGGGCGAGATGGACAGGATGCGGCAGTGCTTTTCCGCGAAGCGCGCCACATTTTTCTGCGTGAAGTAGATCACGAACTTCTTGGACATGGCGTAGGCGAGACCCGCACGGAAGAACTCGTCCTCCTCGTCCTCCGCTTCTCCCGCCAGCGTGAGCAGCCGGTCATAGAAATCCGGCTCATTCCATGCTTCAAACGCCTGCGACCACTCGTCTGTCTGCGGCATGGTGTAGGCAGCGACGGAGGAGAAATTGATCATCACGCCGCCCTCGGCCAGCACCGGATAGAATGCCTCGACCATATTGACCATGCCGACCGCGTTGATTTTAATGATGTTTCCGTTGCCGTGTCGCTTGGCGAAACGCCGGAGGTGTGAATGACCTGTGTCACGTCGCCGAGCGATGCAGCATAGTCTGCCAATGCCTGCACCTGTGTGCGGTCCGCGATGTCTGTTTTGCAGAGACAGCTCTCCACGCCAAGCTCGTCCAGCTCCGCTTTTGCCGCTTCCATCTTTGCGAGGTTGCGCCCCGCCAGCACGATCACGGACGTTTTTCCGAGTTCCTTACAGATCGCCTTTTCCCATGCCGCCGTGACCGCCTGTCACGACCGTAATTGTTTTCTTCATGTGTGACCTCCCTGATTTGGATACGGCACAGGCGGCTCTATATGGGCCGCCTGTGCTGTGTTTTCGTTTGTATTCTTTCAGAAGCACGTCCAGCCGCCGTCACACTTGAGCTCTTCGCCGTTGACGTAGCGGGACTGGTCGCTGGCAAGGAACAAAATCGCGTCTGCCAAGTCCTCCGGCATGGCAAGCTCGCCGGAGAACTCCAGAAGCTTGCTCGTCCTGCCGAAGCCGAACTCGTCGGCGGGCGGCATGACCAGCGGAATATCGGTCACGACGCCGCCGGGCGAGAGCGCGTTGCAGCGGATGCCCTCCTCCATGTACATGAACGCCGTGTTCTTCGTCGCCGCCAGCACCGCGCCCTTGCTCGCGCAGTAGGCCGCGCCCGCGGTCTGGTGCGTTGCGCCGACGGAGCAGATGTTGACGATCACGCCGCCATCACCCTGCGCGAGATACTGCTTACATTCCTCGCGCAGGCCGTACATCAGGCCGAACGTATTGATGCGGAATGTCTTTTCCAGCATTTCGTCGGACATATCGGCGATGGCCGTGTTGTCGTCCATCACGCCCGCGCAGTTGACGGCAACGTCCAGCCGTCCAAACGTCTCGACTGCCTTTTTCACCATGCCCACGGCTGCCGCCGGGTCGCCGACGTCGCCCGCGTACCACGTCATTTCGCCGGGAGCATCCTTGCATTCCTCGGCCAACTCCTTCAGGCGTTCTTCGCGGCGGGCGACCGCCACGACCTTCGCGCCCTCGCGGCAGAACAGCTCCGCTGTGGCGCGTCCGATTCCGGCGGAAGCGCCGGTCACGATGCAGACTTTACCCTCTAATCTTCCCATAATGACCTCCTCAGCAGAAAACCTTGTTTACGACAACAGCGGGCGACTCGTTGCAGCCGACGGTCAGCTCCGCGCCGTCGGGCACGTCCGCGCGAACGGTGGCAAAGCCGATGTTTTTGTCCACGGTGTAGCCGTAGATGGTCTGCGCGCAGCGGCCGACCTCAACGCCGTACCAGTACACGCGCTCCCAGATGGAGATATCCTCAGTCGATTCGCGGGAAAACTCCAGACCGACCATGCGATACTTCGGGTTCTCTTTCCGCTGAAGAGCCGCTTCCCTGCCGATAAAGTCCTTGTCGGCGGCGACCGCCCAGCCGAGACCGCACTCATACGGGCTTAAATGCTTGAAGTCCTGCTTCAGTGCAAAGCCCTTTTCCATCGGGATGGAACGGACGTAGACCTCGAGCGTCTGCAGCTCGCGGCCGCCGACAGACTCGACGGCTTTGAGCGCCAGGTCGTGAACTTCCGCGCTCTTGTCGAATGCGGAGTAGATCTCATATCCGTTTTCGCCGGTGAAGCCGGAGCGGTGGATATAAACGGGGACATCGCCGAGCTTCCGCTCACAGATGCCGAAGCGCTTGAGATCGTCGACCGGCGCGTCCAACATGGCGTTCATCGCCTTGAGGCTGTCCGGGCCCTGCACGGCGTACATATCCCAGTCGTAGGTGATGATCTTCGCGTGAATATCAGCCTCGCCCTTGTGCTGCTCGATCCACGGCAGCAGGCGCGGGCCGTAGAGGTCGGAGACCCAATACAGGCCGTCCGCCATGTGCATGACGATCACGTCGTCGATGATCTCGCCGTTTTCGTCCAGCGAGGCGGTGTATTTCGAGCGCCCGACGGCGACCTTGGAAACGTCGCTGATATAAATTTTTTGCAGGACTTCCAGTGCGTCCTTGCCGGTGATCTCCACCAGATCATGCGTCCAGCGGTAGAAGCCTACGCCCTTGCGGATGGCCTCGGCGTCGGCGCGTGCGACTTTATCTTCTCTGAATAACATCGTTCGGCACCTCCTTACAGCATCCGCAGGTCTTCCTTGCGGATGACCTTGATGAGCATATCTTCCTCGTCGCGGTCTTCAATGACGCAGGACCATTCCGGGCTGACGAGCGTCTTTGCCGCGCCGTTCCACTGCGCTTCGTAGGCATCGACCAGCTCGTCGAGCGGCGCCATTTCATAGCGCGCCGTAAAGTCCTCCGACTTGACCTTGATCCACGTCTCGTCCTTCGTCCAGCGTACCATCTCATACGGCACCTGCTGCACGTCGAGCATATAGCGGATATATCCGCCGAGGATACGGCCGTCATTTTCGTCCATCTCATGCGGCACGCCGAGGTAGCTGCGCAGCCCCTCCTTGGCAAAGGGGTCGATGAACTGGTTCTTGCCGGCGGTAGCAAAGACGATGCGGAACACGCGCAGGAATTCATCTTCGTCGGGCGCCATGTCCTTGATCGCCATCATCGGGAACTGGATCGACCAGACCCAGCCCATCTGCGCGACCCAGTGGTACGCTTTTTCGAGCGACGTTTCCTCGCCGAAGTTCTGCGTGTACTGACCGTTGCGCAGGCACTGGCCTTCCTTGACCATGCGCTCGCGCGGGGTGTCGTGGATGGGGTCGACGGGCTGCTGCATGTGGTCGAGCCATCCCTGCTTGGGAAGGCCGTACACGTCGCGGCGCTCCGCCACGACGCGGCAGTGCTTGTTGCCGCAGCCGCGCGCCTGACACATATTGAGTGCGACCTCGTTCTCCGTGCCCTTAGACGAAGCCAAGTCAAAGTTCGCCGTGAACATACTGGTCGTCATGTTGCAGAGCTCACTGCCGACGATGTCCCACGGACAGGTGTCGAGCTCCTTTTCCACACGGTTGCGCGTGAACTGCACGACGCGGCCCGCCATGTTCTCCCACTCGTCGCCGGAATCGCCGGTGATGCCGCCGAGCCAGCTCGACTTTTCGCACAGCTCCGGGATGTTGAACGCCTCATAGAGCGAAGCGTTGACGTAGTCCTTCTGCTCCTCCGGCGTGCCCGCGACCGCCATGTTCATCATGTTGGCGATATCGCAGATGGCCTCGGTGCGCTTTTCCCAGCTCGGCTCAAAGATGCGCATGACCTGAAACAGATTCGCGGTCATCGCCGCGATCTGGCGGTTGAGCTGCCGGTAGGCTTCTTCCTCCGTGATGAGCTTGCCCCACGCGGTCGGGAAGCATTTCCGCTGCTCCAGTTTTTCCTTTAGCATGGTATTCCTCCTGTTTCTTTTTCTGCGTTATCTCTATTATAGAAAACACCCCATGCCGCGGAAATTCTACAAAACGCGCGGTTTTTGCCGGTTTACGTCGTACAGTTTGTATGGAAGCAAATCATACAATTTGTACGTGCTATTTTTGTGTAAAACAGCAGATTCTTCGCCGTCCAGAGATGCAACCCATACAATTTGTATGGTAACTTCGTTGACAGCCGCTTTCTGCCGGAATATAATAAAAATCAAGAAAACGATTGGAGGAAGATCCCATGAAGCTGTGCGCGGATATTCTCTATTGGAGACTGAAGGAGGAGCTGAAGGCCGTCGAGCTGCACGGTGCAGGCAGTCTGGATTTAACGCTGAACCGACCGGAATTTTATCTTGACCGGACGCAGACGTTTGAGAAAAACCGCGTCTACGTCTGTTCTGCCGACCATCTACCCGCACGCCCGGCGCTCAGCGAAAATGTGTGCCTCGTCTGCCTCGGGCAGCACTGGAATCTGACCGCGTTCTATGACCGGTGCAGTGTGATCGTGGTCGAGGCAGATACAGATATTTTCCGGGTGTTCAATCTGGTGCAGCGCATTTTTGACCGGTATGAGGCGTGGGAGGAGCGCCTTTGGCACATTCTCCGCCACGGCGCAAATCTGCCGCAGATGCTGGAGGTCAGCCGGGATATCCTTTCGAATCCCATGCAGCTCATCGGTTCGGATTTCCGCTATCTGGCCGTGACGGACGAGGCATATTTCCAGAAAAATCTCGGCATCCGGCTGGATACCGAGACGTTTGACGCGGAGAAAATGGCGACGTTTTTGTCCCTGCACGATCTTTCCACGCACGTGCATGAGCCGCTTTTATTGGAGCTTCAGGACACGCGGACGCTGTCGGTCAACGTGTTCGATCAGGAGGAATACCTCGGCTGTCTGACGATCTTTGAAGCCTTCCGCCCGCTCCGGGACTCTGATCGTTCTCTTGCGGTCTTTCTGGTCAAACTCCTTCGGCAGGCGATCCAGCAAAACCCGGTGCTCGCCAGCACCCGCTCTGCCGTCCGGCGGGCGCTGCGCAGCGTCATCGCCGGGCAGCCGGTCGATTTTGAGCTGCGGCGGGCGCTCAGTCAGGAAAACGGAAAAACGGACTGGGTCTGTGTTCGCCTCCAGCCGAAATCCGGCGCGGCGCCCCTGCCCGGTGCGTATCTGTCCGCCGCACTGGAGGAACGGCACCCCGGCGCGATGGCATTCGAGTTTGAAAGCACCGTCGCCGCGTTTCTGCCCGCCGCGCAGGCCGAGCGCGAGACGACGGCGCAGCTGCTGCCGCTTTTGGACAAGCTTGGTCTGATCTGCGGCGTATCCGGCGCGTTTTCCAATCTGTATGAGGCCAATCAGGCGTGGTTTCAGGCGTCCAGCGCGCTGCAAAACGGACTTTTGCAGGACGGGAACGCCACGGTCTTTACTTTCAGGACTATCTGCTGCCGCAGCTTCTCTCCGGCGCGCTGGCCGGGCGGCCCTCGTGGGTCTATTACCCGGACGGACTGAAAAAGCTGAAGGCGCACGACGAAAGCTCGCAGGTCTCGTATCTGGAGACGCTGCGCGTCTATCTCGACAACAACCTTTCCGTCACCAGAACGGCGGCGGCGCTGTATCTGCACCGCTCGACGCTGCTGGATCGCCTCGCGCATATCACACAGATGCTCGGTTGCGACCTCAAGAACCCGGACTTCTGCCTGACGCTCGGCATTCTCCTCCGCGCAGAGCTGCAGCAAAAGCGAATCACTCAGCCAAAACCATAATTTGCATCTGACGACTGTTTGACTACTACCATCCGCAAAACCGAAAAAGCCGATTTTCCCAGTGTTTTCAATGGTTTTCGTAAAGTTCAGAGAAGCTGGGTGTTCTCGTTAAAAACCGTACAACCCTTGAAAACACAGCATTTTATCAGGATGCGCCTGAAAACTCCGACTCTGTAGGTCGCACGTTCGAATCGTGTCGGGCGTACCAAAATGCCGTGAAATCGTATGATTTCACGGAATTTTTATATGAATTTGTTTGAATTTCAGCTTTTGAAGTATAGCGCAACCGGACAGAGCTTTTCGGCAGCGAGCTCAGATCTCCAAGCTGCTCTGCATGATCTGACTGGCGGCTTTCTTGTTCTTATCAAACGCGTGGGTGTAGATATCCAGCGTGGTCGACGGTTGGCTGTGTCCTAAGAGTCCGGCAACCGTGCCGACGTCCGTGCCGCTGGCGATGAACAGGCTTGCCGCTGTGTGGCGCAGGCTGTGGACGTTCAGGTCGGTTGGAAGATCGTTTGCTTTCAAGATTTTCTTGAATCGCCATGTGAAGGTCGATGGTGTCATCGGGAGTTTCATGCCCTTTCTGCGGAACACATAATCGTCCTTGGTTTGCTTTCGCCGGTCGTAACGCTCCGTTTCCGCTACGCAGAAGGTTTCGTATTCGCGGAGCAGGCTTTCCATCTCGCCAGAGAAGTACACATAACGATTGCCGGCTTTCGTTTTCGGAGCCTTCACGATAATTTCGTCGCCGGTCGTTTTGACTGCGTTACGGCAGACGTGGATACTCCGCTCAGCGTAGTTGATGTCCTTCCACTTGAGTGCGCAGCATTCGCCGCGCCGCATTCCGGTCGCGATGATGAGCTTGAAGTACGTTTCGTACAGGATGCTCACGCTTTCCAGCGCCTGAATCAGCTTTTTCACCGTTTCATCGTCCGCAATCTTTTTCTCCTTCTTCTGTCCTGCGTACTTGTAAGTGCGCCAAGCCGGGTTATGATCAAGATAGCCGCCCTCCATCGCGTCGGAGAGAATGCCGCACAGACAGCTGTGGACACCTTCTACCGTCGCTTCGGAGAGCGGCTTTCCGTTCGCCTTGTTCTTTTGTTTACGCAGTTTTGCATACAGGCTGCGGAAGTGTTCCAGCCGAAGATCGACCAGCTTGTAGCTGCCGAGGTATGGCTTGAACCGCTCGATATCCTGCTTCTCGCGCACGAGCGTAGACTTTGCCAACTTGTCAGGCGCAATCGTCTGAAGCCAAATTTCTGTGTACTTTTCGAGCGTGATTGACCGGTCAATGTCCGGATTTAGCTTCTTGCAGCTCATCTCGAAGATCATCGCCTGCTCCTGTAACCACTTTTCTGTCTGCTTTGGCGTAAGACCTGTTGGCGGCTTGACCGTCTTCTGCTGCGGATTGCGCCGCCGTCCGTCGGGCGTGTAACCCATCGAGACGACGAGCAGGTAGCTATTCCCACGTTTTCTGATACTTGCCATGTTGTGATTCCTCCTGTTCTGCTCAGCACGGCTGAGATTTTGTAACAGCAACAATACCAGAAAAATCGGGAATAGC